>Ga0213830_1000025_pt1 | contig 406491 bp, 322 predicted proteins | sample SWATP11_FD_161661 | JGI IMG/M metagenome (GOLD analysis project Ga0213830, IMG submission 161661) | Coastal seawater microbial communities from Marineland, Florida, United States - SWA TP1 #1 | ecosystem: Environmental > Aquatic > Marine > Coastal | place: USA: Florida | collected 2016-08-06 | reverse complement strand
CTATGACGACATAGTTGATGAAGTTTCAAAAGCATGGAATCAATTTATTTCACTACCGGATCGAGTGAAGAAGATGTGCAGCCGTGAATGGATAAAACTGACTTAATCTTTATGCGGAATGGTATTACCCCACGCAAACACATTCAAAAAAAGCGCGATGTAAAATCGCGCCTACAGCAATCAACAGCCTAGTTTTATATTTGTAGGCTTGGGTTTATCCCACGCAACCCCATTCAAAAAGCGCTATGTAAAATCGCGCCTACAGAAACCACCAGCCTAGTTTTATATTTGTAGGCGTGGGTTTACCCCACACAAACCCATTCAAAAAGCGCTATGTAAAATCGCGCCTACAAAAACCACCAGCCTAGTTTTATATTTGTTTGCGTGGGTTCACCCCACGCAAACACATTCGAAAAAGCGCGATATAAAATCGCGCCTACATAGTCCAGCAGCCTAGTTTTATATTTGTAGGCTTGGGTTTATCCCACGCAACCCCATTCGAAAAAGCGCTATGTAAAATCGCGCCTACAGAAACCAACAGCCTAGTTTTATATTTGTAGGCGTGGGTTTATCCCACACAAACACATTCGAAAAAGCGCGATATAAAATCGCGCCTACAGGTAAAAATCAATCTGACAAATAATACTCAACCGTTGAAACAACGCGCACTTTCTTAATATGTGGGTTGTTTCTGTCTCGTGCCGAAATACTAAATTGACCTTGTGAGGCACGTTTAATCTTGCCTAACTTACTGCCTGAGTCTTCGGCAAACTTCGTCGCCACTTTACGGGCATTTTTGGTCGCCTCTTCAATCATATCTGGCTTAAGTTCATTCAAGCTAGAGTAAATATATTCGGTTTGAAATTGATAACTACCCGAAGTAAACACAATACCTTGCTTACCCAATTCAGACAGCTTGCCCATAACGTTTCTCACTGCATCTAAATCTTGCGAATAGACCGTGACGTTTTGTTGCGCAGTATAACGAAACTCAGCGCGAGCGTTATCACCCCATTGCTGCGCCGATTTGTCAGTCACAGACGGAGAAGTAAATGAAATATCATCAGACTTGATGCCGTTTTTTTCTAAAAAGTCTTTGATATGCGCAGTTTTCTCATCAAGTGACTCATACAAAGCTTTTAAGTCATTTTCAGCAGCGCTAAATTGAATTGGCCAGATCACCACATCAGACAGCACTTCGCGCTCAGACAAACCTTTTACAGTAACGGTGCGCTCATATTCTTTAATTGAAATGGCTGCATTCGAGGCGATAACTGCAAATAATGTCAGGCCCAAAAAGATCCCCGCTGCCAATAGCAGATTGTTGTTTGCTTTAGGTTGCATCACACGTCCTTAGATTTTTGTTATTTCTATTTCAACAGGCTAAATCATAGCTCAGCTAACTTAACCAAATATGAGCGATGAAGAATAAGTACTTAAAAAGAAATTAAATAGGTAAAACCTCGGCAAGCTCATTATCAAACATGTCGATTACCGACTCGAAACCATGTTTTGGTTGCCACCCCAATTTTTGCTGTGCTGCAGAAGAATCATAAACTCGGTCTAGTTGATTGGGTAACGTCCACCCTCGCTGTAAAAATATCTCAGCCAGTTCTGGAGCTTGCTCTTTTATTAAACCTGCGGCGTCATTGAATAAACGCGGGCAATCTGATGCTTTAAAAGGGGTTTTACCTGACACAATAAACCGATTAAACCCAGCAAGACGCGTGTCTAGCGCCGCTAAATGCGCACTTGCCACATCACGTGCGTCGATACCCCGAGTGAGTCGATATACCGCCATTAAGTCGGCCGGCTCAGGAAAACAGCGAGACATTTGCAGTACGGTCACAGGCAGTTTAAAAACATCAGAAATACTTTTCAGCTTGTCTTCTGCGGCAATTTTACTGCGGTGATACACAGTTTTTGGCTGTGGGGTGATTTGCTCATTCACCCAGCCAGCAGTGTGTTCGGGAGTCGATGCATGACCATACAGTGCGGTGGTACTGGTGAAAATAAACTGCTTTACCCCCTGCTTGATGCCCTCAAGGGCTATTTGCTCTGTAGCATCCACATTAATAGATTGAAACTCATCGTCAGATAATAATCCGACATAAGGCGCATGTAAGGCTGCGGTATGAATAATGACATCGACCCCTTCGAGGGCTTGCTGGAGCAGCGTTTTATCTCGAATATCACCAATGTAATCGGCGGTAGAGCAAGGTGTTTTATCTAAGCCTACAACTTGATGGGTACGCATTAACTTAATATAAATTGCACGCCCGACTCTGCCCGCTGAGCCCGTCACTAACACTTTCATGGCTATCTCTTATTTTAAAATGACGATCACTTGCCGTTGTCATACAACCAATCGCTTATTGTGCTTTGTATGGACGCAATTGTACCAACATTTGTGATAAGAAGGTCACTCGATTGACGAACTTGATTGGCTGCGGCTATATAAACATCTCGTAAATGGTCGTCATAATTTCGCAAATAGTTACTCAGGCTTTTTGTTGGGTCATTGCTGTGTTTGAGGTGGCGCTGGATCACTCTTGATAAACACACTTCCATAGGCATATCGAGCATGATCACATAATCAATTAGATGAGCGATTTCAGCCCTCTCTCGTCCAAAGGGTTCTTCAATAAAAATCATTGGCGAATCATTCTGAGCTTTTAATTCACTGAGTGCTTTTGTAAATCTGGGTGACTTTATTTGCGAAACATCTGCACCTTGATGCAGCCATGTCTTCATATCTAAAGGGTAAGTGTTCGGCTCAACAAAATCGTCAAACAATAAGGCTGGGCTATTATATGCTTCAGCAAGATGTTTAATGACTGAGGTCTTCCCTGCCCCCGATACTCCGCATAGAGCGATAACACGTGTTCGTTGCATTCCTTTCATCCATTGATTAGTTATTTTGTTTATTCATTTTACCAAGCGAGCTTTTACATCGGCGTACTTTGCCCGACTCACAGGCACCGCCTCACCATTTTGCATATCTAGATGGTATTGCCCGCCACCAGCCACTCTAAGGCCTTTCACAAAAGTCAGGTTAACAATAAACGAGCGATGCACGCGAACAAACTGCTCTGATAATAGCTGACTGAGCTTATCTAGGTTCTTATCGTGCAACTTTTGCTCTTCGAGTAAATGTACTTGACTATAGTGCCCATCAGCTTGAATAAACTGAATATCGCTGATTTCAATATACGATAGTAAACCCGCTGACTTAATGGCGAGTTTCTTTAATTGCTCATGCCCAACATGCTTTTGTTGATAACGCGCAAGCGCCTTGAATAGCCTTTCTTCGCTGAATGGCTTTGCAACAAAATCTAAAACGCCATATTCAAATGCATTAATTGCTTTGTCACTATAGGCCGAAATAATGATGGTATGAAAGCTCTCTGCACTCATGGTTTTGAGTACCTCAAAGCCATCTTCACCATGTAAATTGAGATCTAACAATAATAAGTCGATTTGATTATCGCTGAGATAGTCGAGCGAATCATCTATGTCTTCGACCCATTTTATTCTACAAGGTAAATGCTCAAAGTAGGCGCTCACTTGCCGTGATATACGCTGAGCAATCACAGGCTCATCTTCGACGATCAATATCTTCATGCGGGGATCTGCTTCTGCAAAGGAATTAAAAAAGTACTCAGCCAAATCGTGTCTTGTTGAACTGACTCAAACTCATAGTCATCATCAAAACATTGTTGTAAACGAGAGTGAATGTAAGCGCTGCCAGTACCTTGCCCTTGATGTTTACGTTGCCTGTAAGGGGTTTTAATACATAGTTTGAGGCGATTATTATGCGCACTTGCTGTTATTTCAAAGCTGTCTCCGGCTTTGATGCGATTATGAGAAAAGGCGTTTTCAATCACGGTATGAACAATGGCCGGCGGCAAGTAATAAATGCTTGAAGGCACATCAATCGTCAACGAAAGTGCTTTTTGTTGGCGCTTTTGCATAATGGCAAAATGCATCTGGCATAGTGCAATTTCGTCCTCCAGCGACACCCAAGTTTGCGCTGACATTTTATTGAGTATTCTAAACTCTTCGGATAACTGCTCCACCAACTCTATGGCTTGTTTAGGCGATGTTTCGATCCACTCACAGATAAGCGTTAAACTATTCATTAAAAAGTGCGGTTGTAGGTTTCTTCGCAGTAACTCGGCTTCTAATTGTGACTTCTTTAAAGCGGCTTGTCGTTGCAAATTGAAGTGGCCGATTAACGCATACAGATTTACTAAAGCTATCACCGAAAACAGCGCAGCAAACCAAGTGTCGATAAAGCTCATAGGTATTACGAACATCGCCGCGATGCCTGACAGCAACATGAGTAAATGCGCTTTGGCTTGGGCCTGCTTTTTCAGCGCCAGCAAGCTTATAAGTGCACTATTTAGCAATGATGAAATGAACACCACATAATTACTCATGTCGAAGCTTTTAACCGTCAACACAGTTAGCAGGTTTAAAGCCAATGTGCCTGCTAGCCAATATTTCAAATATTTTGATTGGAAGAAACTGGCGTAAAAGCTCACTAAGCAAACGCCCGCTAAGATCACACTGGCTAAAATAATTCGTAAACGCCACAGGTGTAAATTCCATGGGTATGACCAGTAAAACTTAATCAATTCCAGTGCGATGATAAATGCCGACATCAAGCACAAACAACTGAATGCCAAATAACTCAATGAGCGCTGATAGCGGAAGAATAAAAAGGCAAAACAGGTTGCGAGCAGTATCATGGCACCAATCAGCATAAGCGGCACAATATGATTGGTTTTAAGCGCGAACTGATGGTTTGTTAAAGCAATTCCATAAAATAAGGTATGAAAGTCACTCTCATGGTGTTGAGTTGATAAGTCTAGCGCCAGCCAATGCAAGCCTTGAGATGTTTGCGCTGGAGACAATAACGCCGAGTAGCTAACGGGACCGACTTGCTCTTGTGCAGAATTATGCCCGGGTAAGCCTTTATTCGCTAGCCATTCACCATCCCAATACACCTTTGCTGAGCCCAAAAAGATTAGGTCTAGCCTAGTACCGAGCGGTGCATTGTCATTCAGCTCTACAGGTATATAGATACAGTAGCGCTGCCATTCTTGCAAAGAGCGCAGATGGGTTTGCGCACTGAGATTTTCATTGCTTGGCAATGGCGCACACTCGCCCATTGAAATTGGCTGCACCACAGATGCCTTATTCAAACTGAGATAAAACGACTGCTCGCTAGCATGTGTACTCATGCTTAAACACATGAGGAATATATAGAAAATTATTTTTAGCATTATTCTAGTATATCTGATGACATTGGCTTTTGGGTGCTGTTTATGCAGCTCAAGTGCAACTGATGAAATATTCCCTCACTACGGCTCATACACATGGCTAAATAACGACACAACGTTAAGGAGCCAATTATGAAAACCGTATTCAAAAACCTACTAGCCTTGTCTATTGCCAGTATTATTACCAGCCAAGCAGCACATGCGACTGTACCTTTAAGCGACTATGAGTATATCGGTTATCAAGGGCAAAAAGTGGCAGCCCAAAAAGGCTCTTTTACTGTGCCAGAAAACAGAGCTAAGCCCAATGGTAAGCAACTTGAATTAACCTTTGTGAAATTCCCAACCACCAGCAAAAAACCAGGTAACCCGATTGTTTACCTGTCAGGCGGACCGGGTGGTAGTGCAACTGGCACAGCAAAAAGAAAACGTTTTGAAATGTTTAAACAGTTAACCCAGGTATCGGATGTCATTTTATTTGATCAACGTGGTACTGGGCTATCTAATCAAAATAGTGGCTGTGTAGGTACAAAGCCTGATTTAGCTTCTCCAACCATTTGGCAAGAGGCCATCACACAAGTGAGAAAAGACATCAAAGATTGTGTGACGCTGTGGCAAGATATGGGCATTGACCTAGCTGGCTACAATACCAAAGAGAGCGCCGCTGATTTAGTTGCTTTGACAAACGCACTAGGCTCAAAAAAGATAAACTTATGGGGCATTAGTTATGGTAGCCATTTGGCATTTACCACTGCTAAATACCACCCACAAATAATCGATAAAATGGTACTTGCATCATTAGAAGGGCTCAGCCATACCATTAAATCCCCACAACGTGTAGACGACCTGATTACTCAAGTCAGTGACTTATTAGCAAATCGTGAAGACACTAAAGAAAAGTATCCAAATTTAAAAGCGGACTTAAGCCAAGTGATGCAGCAGCTTAAAGCCGAACCTCAAATTGTCACTACGCGTATTATGGGCAGCAAAGAGCTTGTGAAAGTCGGCATCAGTGATGTAGATGTACAGTTCACACTTAGCTATATATTTTTGGTTGATCCTGAGTATCTCGCAAAACTACCAAGAATTGTAGCCGATATGAAAGCGGGTAACTTTGCCGAGATTGGCACTTATGTAGGCACTATAAAATCAAGAGCAGGTAGCTATAACCCAATGTCAGTGGCAATGGACTCGGCATCTGGTATCGACAAGATACGCTGGCAACAAGTGCTGCAAGAAGCGAAAACTTCATTGGTCGGCAGAACCACCAACTTCCCTTATCCTGATATTAACGACTTAGTGCCTGTCGCTGACTTGGGAGATAACTTCAGACAAGAGATCACTAACAGCATTATTCCGAGTTTATTTGTAGCGGGCACTTTCGATGGCAGAACCCTTTATCAAAGCCAAGTTGAACTGGCTAAAGGTTTCAAAAATGGCAGTGTGTTAACCGTAGAAGGTGGCGGTCACAATGTGTATATGACCAGCCCGAAAATCGGTGAAAAGGTGGTGCAGTTCTTACAAGGGAAATCAGTACCAAGTCAAACTATTCAATTAGCCGCTCTGGACTTTGAATAATTCATACACCTTAAATAATCGCAGTGGATATCGCAATCTGCTGCGATTCTTTAAGCTTAATCTCGCAAAGCAAACGCTACCCCTTGTTGAGCATGAATTTCGGTGGTGTCATACAGAGGAATGCAAGTACTCTCTTGATTAACCAATAAAGCAATTTCAGTACACCCTAAGATCACCGCTTGTGCGCCTTGTTCATGAAGGTGGGCAATAATTTTGAGGTATTGCTCTTGGGAAGATTGGTTGATGATCCCGCGGCATAATTCATCGTAGATCACCTTATGAATAATTTCGCGGTCACCTTTGTCTGGCACAATGACTTCAATGCCGAATTTATCGCTTAGACGCCCTTTGTAAAAGTCTTGTTCCATGGTGAACTGAGTGCCTAATAAACCCACCTTTGAAACCCCATCTTGCACTAAACGTTGTGCTGTCGCATCGGCAATATGAAGAATAGGCATGCTAATTTGAGCTTCTATTTCTGGCACAACTTTATGCATGGTATTCGTACAGATCATCAAAAAATCTGCACCTGCACGCTCTACTGATTTTGCGGCATCGGCGAGAATCACTGCGGTATCGGCCCATTTACCTTGATGTTGTAACTGCTCAATCTCGTCAAAGTTAACACTATACAAGCAAATTTTTGCCGAGTTTAAACCACCAAGTTTAGCTTTGATACCTTCATTCAAAGCTTTGTAATAACTTGCTGTGGATTCCCAGCTCATTCCACCCAATAGGCCTATCGTTTTCATGGTGAGCACTCCTGTTGATATATTTTTATACACTCACTTTTTCAGAAAATTTCTAAAGCAGCAACCCTATTTGTATATATTACTTTTTGCCAACTTGTTTATATCTTTTGCTTTTGCGCACTTTACTTCTGAGCAATGATATAAGTGTGCAACTCTGGATATTGATCAAACTCCAGATGCTTAATGGTACAGCCCAACTCCATTAGCAGTGACACAAAACCATTGGTGCCTAAAGAAGAGTAATAAACCTCAGGGCCCATAGCGCAGTTAGTATGTGCGCCTTCTGACTCAGTGCCACCAAATGAAAAAATAAACACACCACCCGCATTTAAACTGCTAACGATTTTAGCGATAACATTGCGCTGCTCACTTAATGGAACATGCCAAATACTGTCCCATGCAGTAATAAAGTTATATTTATGAGGTAAGTCGTAACTGCAGATGTCAGCGTGCACAAAAGTGATTTGCGGATGTCGCTGTTTTGCAAGCGACAGCATTTTTTGGGAGACATCAAGCCCTGAAGTATCAAAACCAGCTTGAGACAACAACTCAATAAAACGCCCTGTACGACCACAGCCAATATCAAGCGCTTTGCCTCTTTTTTGAGTAAACGCAATGGCTTTTTCATGCTGTGAAATACCGTTAGACATGTTGAAAGTATCTGCAGCCCAACGCTCAGTTATTTGATCATAGGCTTTGCCTATTTCTTCAGGTTTCATTACAAAGCCTTAGATATTGGAAAATTCTTTTAGTGCAGCCATCGCATTCTCTGCCTTGTCGGTTTGTACAAAAATATGATCATGAAAAAACGCCGCCACTACATTCGCACTAATACCATGTTCTGCTAGTTTAGTGGCAACTGCAGCCGTTAAGCCCACGGCATCTAAGCTTGAGTGCACGGTTAAGGTGATCAGTTTAAATACACCATCAAATTCTAGGTTTGCTTGTTCTGCTTGTTGCTTTTCAACAATGACTGTAAGCCCTTCTTGCTCCATAAAGGTTGCAATTGGTTGAAGCGGCACAACCTCTGAAAGCGAATTTTTTACCGTACAAAATACAAATTCACCTGCTTGTAATTCAGGTGACATACTTTGTAAAAGCGTCTCTAACTCTTTAATACCAGACATGTTTTCTCCTTTTATGCATCAACTTACTACAATGTTGACCTTATCAATGACATTGGCACAAATCGTATACCGTTAAACTCACCTTCTTTCTCGGTTATTTCAAAACCATGTTTTAAATAAAAATCGACGGCATTAACTGCTGAACGAAGCTTTATCTCTTGCGCATCTGTTGAATCAAGTAAGTATTGCAGTAACTTTTGCCCTATACCTCGCCCTTGTGCTTGATGCGACACAAACAAATGCGTGAGGTAATTTCCGGCTCTCATTGCGGCAAAGCCTAATAAGGTATTATTTGATATCGCTTTTACAGTAACAAAGTCATCGTTGTCGAAGGTCGTTTTGATGTCGGGTAGCACCCGTGCAATATATTCTTGCTTACCTTGCTCATTAAAATGCGGTAGCACAGCAACTTTAGAGACGGCTTCGACTAGATCTGTAATGGCGATTAAGTCTTCATTGTTAACTCTCTGAATTTCCATATTATCTCGAAAAAGTTTATGTTGTATTTACAGTGTGAGAATCAGCACCTTAACACTAAATCCTTAAGATACTCGCCAAAATTTTTAAACGCCTTACAATAACGCGTTTTTTATATTTACACTCTCAGGTCAGGGCCAAATTTTGAAACTCAGCAAACGCTTAAAATTAATCGAGTCTATGGTGACACCTCACTATGATCATATTTGGGACTGCTGCTGTGATCACGGATATTTAGGTGCGGCACTTTTAGATAAGCAAAACAATGAAACCGTACATTTTGTCGATATTGTGCCTGAGCTAATGCAAAGTCTTGAAAGCAAACTGCAAGCGTTTTATGACGAGCATAACTGGCAAGTTCATTGTTTAGATGTATCGCATCTGCCTTTGCAAGATCATCAAAGCAAACATTTAGTCATTATTGCTGGCGTGGGTGGCGATTTAACCGCGCAATTTATATCAAGCATCAATGCGCGACATCCAAACTTAGACATTGATTACTTAGTTTGCCCTGTGCATCACTTATTCATGCTAAGAGCCAAGCTTAATGAACTGAAATTAGGTTTAGTGCAAGAGGCTTTAGTTGAAGATAAAAAACGTTATTACGAAGTCATGTTGCTGTCATCTAAATCAAACAACCAGCCTGTCTCAGCGGTCGGTGAGCAGATCTGGCAAGCTGACAATGAAGTACAACTCGACGTAGCCGAACGATATTTAAAACAAACGCTCAGCCACTACCAACGCATTGCAAAAGGCAAAAATAACGATGTGGCCCATATTATTTCTGCTTACGAGCAAGTTATTCCAGCACTAAAAACAAGTCTTTAGTCGACTTAAAAAATTGTTATAACGACATAAAACTAATGTGCAGCCCAATGCTACTATCAAAGCCTTCATCATTAAAATAATGACTATAGCCAAGCTGCACATGAATACGACGGGTGAACTGGTATTCAATAAACGGCTTTATGTAGCTCGAGCTTTTGAAATTATCGAGCTCTTGCTCTTCACAGCTGCTACAGCGGAAAATTGATCGGCTGATGTTGTTATAACGATAGCCGCCAAGTACACCTATGGTGAGGTTCTCGACTAAATGATCTTTTAAAATCAAACCCAATTCGCCATAAATTGAGGTGCCCGTCACACTCGATTCTCGACTAAGCTTCTCACCGGTAACGGCGTTTTTTACATCCTCACTAAACGGGTTGTCGTCTTCAATATACACATAGTCTAAACCGATAGCGAACTGGTAAAAGCTGCGCGGTTCGCCTTTGTAATAAATACCAATGGAATGGGCCATATCATCTACTTGCATATCCAGCTCTGTGCCTTCATTGATGTCATTGACACTCAAAGCCTGATAACTAAAGCCATAAGAATAATTATAAAAATTAACGTTTTCGGCTTTGCTTACACCACTTAACAACAGGGCACCAGCAAATAAAGCATGTTTAGCGTATTTCATACTGCTCTCCTTCTATTTGGTATTCGCAGCACAGCTCTTTACTGCATGCACAAAGTGCTTAACGGTGCGAGCGCTATAAAAAATAATACTGTTCTGATATTCGTAGTTATAACTGCTGTCTTCAAATTTATTATGCGGTGTGCCACTCCAAACCTTACCCATAGGAATATTTGGGAAAGCAAATGGGTTTAGCGCAGGCTCCTCACAAGCAAATTCATTGTTGGCTTGTAGCTCTTTTATACTAGGTAGACGCCAATTTGAATTTGGACTTTCATCATTGAGCGTAGCAACATATTGATAAGCTTGCTGCCAATCCATAAATTCGGCTTCACCTTGTTCGCAATCTTCGCCGCTTAATCCGGCAGCGCAGCGCTTCCAAATTAGCCCTGTTTGTTTATCGAGAATATTACCTTGTTCGTCATGTAAGTAACGCTCAGCGGGGCTGGTAAAACTGATTTTTTCATTACAACGTTGCTTAGAGGCAAATTGCTGACGATTCACCGCAGTGATTTCTGTGTCACTCAAGGTGCTCGAAAAGGCATAGAGGTTGGGGGTGCCTCGAACTGCGCGTACCATTCTTGGCTCTGAGCTAACGCCTCCAGCAACACGGCCATAACTAAAGCCGACCGACCATGAACTATTAGAGTCATCTGCATCTAAGTTACTGGTCCAGTAAAAACCCAGCTTAGTATTAGGAAAGTAATCTGCATCGATACTCGGTTGAGAGCGCCCATAATGCACCAAGTCTTGTAGCTCGATTTTGTTAGGCAGTCGCCAATCATCAAAACCACAGAGTTTTTTAGCATTGAGCTTTTCAAGGTAACTTTGCGTGTCGCAGTTATCATCGCACACGCCATTATCTGCTGTTGAATAGTCTGGTAAGTTTTCATCAAACCAAGAGTAAGAAAAGCTGCTGTCTTGAGGTAAACCAGAGCCTTCAGGGCTCTTAACTTCCCAAATTAAGCCGGTGACATTATCAAGCACACATTGCCATTGCTCGGCATCAGCCGCTAATGGCTGACCTTGCGCATCTAGCTTGGTGTAATCAAAACTTGCATCACCTGAGCCGACTTTCAGTAAGTTAGCTTGCGTATCTCTGCCCGTGGTGCAGTCTTGGTTGAACCCCGACTGTAAATCACATTGCGGTAAGTTAGTGTCAGGATAATCCCCCGCGAACGTCACGCCGGTATCGTTGTAAGGCGACACAATTTCATCACAGGTGCATTCGCCGTCGCATTTTGCAATTTCAATTCGCGCTAAGGGTGCAGTTGTATTTGCATTTTGCGAATTCCCCGCTGAGTTTGAAGTCGTATTATTCACTGTTGTTGGTTTATTTTCAGCCACAGGCTCATATTTACAACCCGCTGTTAAGCCCAGTAAAACCAATATTGGCGCAGTTTTCAGTAATATCATGGTCCATATCTCATTTGTGCCTATTCAATAAAAACTAACGCTCAATTTTTATACCAAAAAAAATTGCGCACAAAGTTTGCAATTTCCCCAGTTAATTTTACAACTTAAGTATATCGATAAGGATTTTTAGGTAGTAAATCCACCGCGCTTATACTGCAGACACTAATAGGACTGATTATGGAAACTGTCGACCCCCTCTTAATTGCGTTTTTACCTAAAGACATCCGCTCGATGTTTTTCCCTTATGCCAGCGTGCAACTTGGCGCTTTAATTTTGAACTTGCTAATGGGCTTTATTATGGCGAGTTTAATTGGCTACCACTTTAGAAAGTACGCCAGTGCATTTTGTAATCGCCAAGATTTCTCTCGTCTTTTCCCACTGCTTATGCTCACGGTTATTTTGATCATCACTGTGGTCAAAGCGTCGCTTGCTTTAGCGCTTGGTTTAGTTGGCGCATTATCGATTGTGCGTTTTAGAACACCAATCAAAGAGCCTGAAGAGCTTGTTTATTTATTCTTAAACATAGGTGTAGCTGTGGCCCTTGGTGCCGGACAAACCCTTGCAGCCATTGTCGCTTGTGTTGTGACTCTACTTTTAGTGACTTGGGTTAAGAAGCGCCATAGCAAAGATGTACAAGAGAACGGCTTATTTCTATCGCTCAACTATCGCAGCGATGACCCCAATGTGAACATTGCGATTTCGGATGTAAAAAATATTTTAGAGCAGTATGTTGATCGCCTTGAATTGCGCCGCTTTGATACTGGCGAGCAACACTTCGATGCCGCTTTCTTTATCTCAATCAAAGAAGCCAAACAAATCGATGAATTCATGCAAGCATTGAAGCAAAAGTACCAAGGGATCAACATTTCACTGCTTGAGCAACACAATATTGCGGGAGTGTAGTTATGAGACTCGATACGCCTAAAGCCGCCTACACCCCACCCGAACGCAAGGCGTTTATGCTGGGCGTGTTAATTCTTATATTAGTGTTAATACCCTCAGTAAATGCAGTAAAAATAGCCCTGATCCATAACGGCTATGTTGCCCACTACGAAGATGGTAAGAGCAAACTCATGCAATTGGTGCAAGACATCAGCCTTGCACCTAAGCGCCTGCTGACTGCCGATAAAGACTTGCCTGTTATCAAAGTCGATATTAAATATCAGGACTGGCTCAAACTTGAACAAGATAGAAGCAACGCGCTTAAAAACGGGATCATTGCCGAGCAGCGCAATCAAGTGAATGCCACCCTTTATTTAAACCAACAAAAGTACTTTGCCAAAGTGCGTCTTCAAGGTGACATGCTTGATCATGTTAGCAACGACACCCGCTGGTCATTGCGCTTTGAACTGAAAAAGAAAAAAGCCTTATTTGAATCTAGAAAATTTGCTTTAGTAGCCCCCAATGTGCGCATTCATCAAGGTCCTAGCTTATTCAGTAAAACGATGGTGTTGGCTGACTTTGATATTATTGCGCCTAAAAACATTCCAGTTCGCGTCGTGCTAAACGGCGTCGATTGGGGCACCATGTTTGTAGAGCAAGCCTTTAGCCAATCATTACTTGCTGTGAATGATCGTACCGAAGGATTAATAGCTCGACTCGATATACATGAACAAACTCAAAATAGTGCCGGTGAGATCACGCGCGTGCTTAAACCTCGAGAGCTGCAACGCGGCACCATTCTCGGCAACCCAGCTCTGAGCCAACAAAGACAAATTGCACTTGCGCTGCTGGATGACTTTTTAAATAAAAAACGACCTGCCAGCGATGTATTTGATGCAAAAAAAATGGGCCAATACTTAGCCACTGTTGACCTGTGGGGCGCATGGCATGCGCTCACATGGAATAACTGGCGCTGGTATTACAATCCACATTTAGCCAAATTTGAACCTATCCAAAGTGATGTAGCGGTTACACCAGCTAAACACAATTGGTTGATGACACCACCAAGCCACGACTTTGTATTGTCAAAAGCCATGTTAAATGACCCTATTATTCGCTCTCATTATGATGTGGCTAAGCAAACCTTAATTGAACGTATTAATCAAAACTTAATACCAGAATTACAAGCCTATGAGCAAACACTACTGAACAAATTACATGGCGACAGCCCGTTATTGGCGCCTTTTGATTTAACGGTTATGAAAACCCAAGTCATGTGCTGGCAAAGTGATTACCAAGGTGCTGGTTGCCAAAATATTGGTCAGTTTGATGCGAGCCTGCATCAACATATGCAAGATTACGCAGGCCACGCCAATTGGGATATCTTAGCGCGCTTTAATTCTAGATCTGGAACTGGCGTATTAAAACTCGTCAACAACGATAAGGAACCACTGCACTTAAAAAGTATCACCGGTCTTAATCGCTATGAAGATCGCTCTGAGCTTGAAGAGGTTAACGCGGACTTTCCTCGGGTATTGAACCCAGGTGAAACGCTCGATATTAACCTACCAGCTGACATTGTCGCAGTTGATTTACGTGCCGCTTTAGCGAGCAAGAAAATTGCAACGTTTCAGTTTAAAAAAGACATCGCGCCACTGCACTTTATTCCTCGTCCACAACCTTTAAACGCTTCATTAATGAGTCAATACCCGTTTATTGAAGTCAATGAAGGGCATTGGTTTGTAAAACCGGGAACTTGGCAAATCAACGACTTTTTGGTGACCCCGGATAACACTGAGTTGGTTTTGCCTGCAGGCGCTCACTTAGAGTTCGCTACCAAATCGGGCTTGATGGTGTTCGGCCACTTAACAGTAAAAGGCACTGCGGATAACCCAGCGTCATTAACCAAACAAGTCAGTAGCCGAAAATGGTCGGGACTCAGTGTGTTCTCAAACGAGTACAGTCCTAAATCGGTTGTTAGACACCTCAACATTAGCTATTCAAGCAACCCGAAGCTGGGCTTATGGCAACCACGCGGCGCGACCTACTTTGTTAAAACACCAGTGTTACTTGAAGACATTCACATTAGTGAAAACCAATCAGAAGATGGCTTAAATATCATTAATGGCGATATCGAAATTAATCGCATGTTGATAACCAATGCACTGTCTGATGCCTTTGATTGTGACTTCTGTGTGGGCACCGTCAATGACAGTGAGTTTAGAAGCATAGGTTTTCGCTCTGGCGGGGACGGTATTGATGTCAGTGGTTCAAAACTGACGCTCAATAATGTGTCATTCAATGGAGTAAGAGACAAAGCCATATCAGGTGGTGAACGCAGTCATTTAATCGTTAATACTGCCCGCTTTAATAATGTTAATTTCGGCCTAGTTGCCAAAGACGATACTAAGATAACAGCAACCAATATCACGGCTGAAAACGTTAAACATCACGCCCTTATGAGCTATTCGAAAAAGCCAATTTTTGGTGGCGCAATTTTAGATGTCAGTCAATTTAACTGCTTTGACGCGCAATGTGAAAATAAAATCACCGTCGAAACTGGCAGCGTGCTTACCATTAATGGCACTGCAATAGATAGCCAAGACCTCGATGTAAAGGGCCTTTACAGAACAATTATGAAATCGGATAAACCAAGATGAATACAGATAACACACCAAATTATCGCTTCGAGGTTAAGATCCCTATTCCACTTAACCGTTTAGAAGAAGTTAGAATATGGCTAATGACCCATGCTTTATGGTTTAAGCCGCACTTTCCTGACCGGGATGTAAACAGCTTATATTTGGACACCCCTCATTTAGAGCGCTATGAAGAAAACCTCAGTGGGATCAGTGTCCGCAAGAAAGTACGCATTCGTTGGTACAATCAACTCGATGATGCCAATAAAGCCAAACTGGAGTTTAAACATCGTCAGGGGGGGAAAGGTTACAAGGTCACTTTCGATACCCAATTTGATTTTGATGACCCTGAATTTAGCTGGGCCAAAGCACTAAAACTCAGCTTTGACAAACTGCCTGAGCAAGGACAATTGCTTTGGGGCGTTGAGCACACGCCCGTGCTTATCTGCCGCTATACACGCCAATATTTTATTTCGAACTGCCAGAAAATTAGGGCTACATTTGATAAAAACATTTGTGTCTATGACCAAAGGTATAAAGCCGATGCAAACCTACACAGAAGTGTGCCGCTTGGAGATTATGTATTGCTTGAGCTAAAAGCTGATGCTGAATTTGAGAAAGAGCTAAGCCGTTTGTTAGCTACTTGCCCGCTTCGCCAATCCCGTCATTCAAAATATGTGAATGGTATTCGACAACTGATGTGGCAATAACTATGTTGTGCGTGGGGTAAACCCACGCCTACAATCACAATAAAAACCGCAAAATCTCATTACCTGTAGGCGCGATTGTATATCGCGCAACTCTCAAGTAATCACCTAGTCATCCCGAACTCGTTTCGGGATCCATTTAGTTACTGATAGACCCTGAAACAAGTTCAGGGTGACTAACAGGTTAAAAATGGCTTTTGTAGCAAGCCTGTCGGCGCGATTTAATATCGCGCAACTCTAAAATAATCACCGCGTCATCCCGAACTCGTTTCGGGATCCATTTAGTTACTGATAGACCCTGAAACAAGTTCAGGGTGACTAACAGGTTAAAAATGGCTTTTGTAGCAAGCCTGTAGGCGCGATTTTATATCGCGCAACTCTAAAATAATCACCGCGTCATCCCGAACTCGTTTCGGGATCCATTAAATAGCTAATAAACCCTGAAACAAGTTCAGGGTGACTAACAGGTTAAAAATGGTTTTGTAGCAAGCCTGTCGGCGCGATTTTATATCGCGCAAATTTACAATAAACACCGCGTCATCCCGAACTCGTTTCGAGATCCATCAAATAGCTAATAGGCCCTGAAACAAGTTCAGGGTGACTAACAGGTTAAAAATGGCTTTTGCAGCAAGCCTGTAGGCGCGATTTTACATCGCGCAACTCTAAAATAATCACCGAGTCATCCCGAACTCGTTTCGGGATCCATTTAGTTACTAATAGGCCCTGAAACAAGTTCAAGGTGAATAACAGGTTAAAAATGGCTTTTGTAGCAAGCCTGTAGGCGCGATTTTATATCGCGCAAATTTACAATAAACACCGCGTCATCCCGAACTCGTTTCGAGATCCATCAAATAGCTAATAGGCCCTGAAACAAGTTCAGGGTGACTAACAGGTTAAAAATGGCTTTTGCAGCAAGCCTGTAGGCGCGATTTTACATCGCGCAACTCTAAAATAATCACCGAGTCATCCCGAACTCGTTTCGGGATCCATTTAGTTACTAATAGGCCCTGAAACAAGTTCAAGGTGACTAACAGGTTAAAAATGGCTTTTGCAGCAAGCCTGTAGGCGCGATTTTATATCGCGCAGATTTCTCCTTTTTGCGAGAGGTAAACCCACGCCTACAGCCACAGTTGAGACCGCGCTAGTCGCACTCCCTGTAGGCGCGATTTTACATCGCGCTTTGCAATACATTTAAAATGCGTCATAGTATTTAACAACTTAAAACAACAAAGATATCAACATGATGAAATACACATTTTTAGCCGCGCTGCTCATCGCTAGTACATCGAGCTTTGCAGTCACCAAAGTGAAAAAAGAAATCTTACTCGACAACGTCGATGTTGAAGTGATTAGAGCTACTTACCCTGCTGGTAGTGAATCAGGCGTGCATACTCATGTTTATGCAAACCGCGTTGTGTATTTTGTCAAAGGTGGCGTACTTGCCATCACACCTGAAGATACCAGCAAGCCTGACCGTATTATTACTGTAAAAGATGGCCAAACTCTGTATATGCCTGGCGGCACACACAATGTTAAAAACATCGGCGACACTGAAGTCATCATCGTTGAAACTGAAATAAAACACAGCCAAAAGTAATATTTGATTTGATAATTAACTCTCAAATTAATTCGCAAATTGCAAAATAAGTTTCAAAACGAAATTTAAACGTTTCGTTTTACTAATAATCAATAAGTTATAATTGGCATAGCCTCTGCTTTATCTATAGTGAGTAAATTAAAGATGAAGTATGAGGAAGCCGCCATGTATACATTAACTACTTATCAAAACCTTAAAGAGTTATTCCCTGAATTAAATGCTCAACTTTTTAATAGTTCTCACGACTACCGCAAACAAGTATTAGCCATGCTAGAAAAGCAAGAGTGTAAATTGCATGATTTAAACGAACAATTCATGGGTGAAAAACATGAAGCGTCTCGTGAAGAAGCTTGTGTATTAGGGTACAACTGATGCAAAACTATTTAAAAATCTAATAGCCAGAGTGATGTTATTTGTATGTGCACATTCTGGCTTTGCCATTTTTCACAGCCACAGGACGAGGTTACAACCATGAGATAAAAACTATGATCAGCTTTGCCTACATAATTCGATTTCAAATGGCTTTTAGCCCTGTATACTGCCCGCCTAAATCAATCAATGTGATAGAGCAGTTCAGGTATTTTTCTATGCGTAAGTCCGACAAAAAAATAGACAATCAACTCAGAGAATCGCTTACTCAAGTGTGTGATGCCGCCCTCAAAGATATTGAAGGGTTTCAGTGGTTGACTCACCAAGCTAACTACTCAGATTTTCCAAATAGCTTAAAGATCACCTGTGTGTTTGATACAAACGAACAATTGAATGACTACTTAAACTCGTCACAGAATGCATATTTACTCGATCTTATCAGTAAAGAGTTAAATATGATGAAGTTAAAAATAAAGTCAGTGGCTAAAGTAGTCAGTTACGACTCTGAAGAAAACTGCCTAGCTGAACATAATGGTAATTGGGCGAGGCGCTTACAGTGATATTATGATTCAAGGTTTAATTAAACCTTAAAGTAAAAAATTGAATAGCAAATAATAAGGAAATAAAACATATGCTCGAACAAGTCATGTCTTTAATGGGTTTAATCGCGTCAATTTGGCTGGTACTAGGCGTTTATTCCGCAGCAAAGCTTTACCCTAACTACAATCACAGCGAGCAATTTTGTAGCGAACTAGGCGCAGTTGGCAGCCCAACACAAAGATTTTCTCCACTAATTAATAACTACCCGCTCGGTTTACTGTTTTGCCTCTTTGGTATTTATGTATTTAACTTAGAACCTAATATATGGCTTCAGCTTACTGGGTTATGTGTAGTAGTGCACGGCCTAGGCACTTGGGTTGCAGGTTTCTTTCCGATGGACTCAGATCCTTACACCAAAGCACCGAGTCGTGACTGTAACATTCATTCATGGGCGGGGTTATTTATGTTGCTTTCACTGTTGCTAGCTCCTATATTCATGCTCATCGCGCCGCTATCAGCCATAAACAGCATCGCGTTTAAAGCTTTTTCAATCATGAGTCTTATTGCCACTATTTATACCCTCATGTTGATGAAGAAAGCCTATGTGCAGAAACAAAAAGTCGGGCTATATCAGCGTATTTCTTATGGCACGCAGTTAGTTTGGTTGAGCGTGTTCTCTTTAGTTATCTCTTTTAGTTAATAATCAATAATGAAGCAATCTTTCGAAATTAGCCGTATACATACACCGTTAGGTATTTTTAGAGTGTCAGGAGACGTTTCTGATCAAAACGATTTAGCAATATCACAACTAGAGATCATGGGTACTGATGGCTGGCTGTCTCTAGACATTCAATCTAAAAAGGTCGTCAACCTAATGAAACAACTGAAGCCTCACTTGCTGACTCATTTAAAGGGTTAAACCCTCGCTTGCAGCCAGAATTGAAACTGTACTAGCTCGTTAACTGTAGGCGCGATTTTATATCGCGCACATTTCACCTTTTTGCGAGGGGTAACCCCTCGTCTACAAGCACAGTTGAAACTGCACTAGCTCGTTAACTGTAGATGCGATTTTATATCGCGCAAACTTCACTTTTTGCGAGGGGTAAACCCTCGCCTACAGCCACAATTGAAACTGAACTTGCTCGCTAACTGTAGGCGCGATTTTATATCGCGCACATTTGACTTCGCTACTAGAGTTAACCCCATATGACTAGAGGGTTGAGTTAACAAACCTTAGCTTTCACCTGCAAATAGTTTATTACTTGGGTGAAGTTATATAAGCCCGACAATATTCAATACTTTTTTACCATTAACTAAGTTTCTCCTAGCTAGTTTTTACTTTCATTTACATTAACTGAATAATAAAAAACTGATGTTTAATCAGGTTTTTGCATATAAAGATCCAAAAAGTAATAACCCAGTAATAAAAATAAATCTCATTATTGCACCCTTTTAGGGTAAACTCACCCACCTTAGCTATTTCATTAACAATATACATACAAAATGTGAGGTCATTGTTTTGAACATCAACCGCCTGCTTGGCAAAGTAAAAGTTGCCAATAAGCTGCGAATCTCTATTGCTATCTCTATCGCAATTATAGTGGGGATCCAACTCTCTGCTGCAAACAAACTGAAAGACACAATGACAGCTGAAAGACAAACAAAGGCGATTGGCCTTGTGGAATCTGTCAGCTCTCAATTGAATGCCATTGCTAAGTCATCCAACCTAACCACTGAGCAAAAGCAGTTGCAAGTCAAGTACTTGATTAATAACACCCGCTTTGATGAATCAGGTTACTTCTTTGTATTCGACAACCGAGGCGACATGGTTGCTCACCCAATTAAACCTGCACTCAACGACCAATCAATGACAACCCATGTAAAACCATTTATTCGTAATGCTTTTACACAATTTGTTGATACTGCAGAACAATATGGCCAGGGTTTTGTTACCTATCAATGGCCAAAACCAGGGTCAAATGAACAAGAAGAAAAGGTGTCGTATGTACAAAAACAGGCACATTGGAATTGGGTAATTGGTACAGGTATTTACCTAACTGATATTCAAGAGACCTACTACCAAACCTTACGCAGCATTCTTATTGAAATGCTGGTTTACATCGCAATATTACTTATTGTTTCGCAATATGTGGCGCGTAACATCACAAAGCCATTGAATAAATTGACTCGCACCATGACTCAAGTGGCAAATGAGAAAGATCTGACGATCCAGCTGAAACATCAAGGTAATGATGAACTATCTGAAATGGGACGCGCTTTTAATGAGAGTAACGCCCAGTTTAGACATGTGCTAGACAATATTAACGAAAATACCATGTCGTTAGCGTCTCAAGCCGAAGAGCTATCTGTGGTAACACAGCAGATAAAAACTGGCATTGTTGAACAGCATCAAGAAACTGCGTCAGTACAAGACAAAGTCAGCCACCTAAACGAGTCTGCCCAAGAAGTTTTTCAACAAACACAAAGTGCCCTTGATAACGTGGAGCATGCTGGCCAGTTAACAGCTCAGAGTTTAAAGCACATTAATGACAACGCTATCTCAATTAATGAAGTGGCAGAACGAGTAGATAGCGCAGAGCACGCGGTGAAAGAGCTACAAAATAGCTCAGATAAAATCACCGAAGTACTCGATGTTATTCAAAAGGTAGCTGAGCAAACCAACCTACTGGCACTGAACGCCGCGATTGAAGCTGCTCGTGCAGGTGAGCAAGGTCGAGGCTTTGCTGTAGTAGCCGATGAAGTAAGAACACTTGCAATGCGTACCCAGCAATCAACAGAAGATATTCAGGCCATTATTACCCAACTTCACACGGGGGTAAAAGCCACTGTTGATGAAATGGTACTGTGTAAGCAATCTGCCAATGAAGGCTTGTTGATCAGTAAGCAATGTAATGAAACTTTACAGCAAGTAGATGGCGCGATGCAGGCTATCCAGCTTTCAAACGCCGAGATTGCCGCTGCCGCACAATTGCAGTCTGACAACATCGCTGTCATTGCAGATAACATGGTAAGCATTGCAGCAGTTTCAGAGCAAACCGAAACCGGTGCTGAACACACCCATGCAGCTAGTCAGCAGCTCAGCGTAATGTCGCAAGAACTGAGTGATTTAGTGAGAGAGTTTAAGGTTTAAAAATGTGAAAGTCAGAGCGTGGTATATGTGAAATACCGCCACTAACTGCAAACCAACCTTAATTTGAAATGTAGGCGCGATTTTATATCGCGCTTTTTTTGCGCAGGGTAAACCTGCGCCTACAGTGAGCTGTTAGCTCAGCTTTATTGAACATACCCATACATTCGCTATATTGGTTGTTATGGACAATGTAGGTGCGATCGTATGTCGCGAAACTTTGAAATCTTCACTAAGTCATCCCGAACTTGTTTCGGGATCCATTTAGTGGCTTATAGACCCTGAAACAAGTTCAGGGTGACGAACAGGTTAAAGATCTGATGTATAACAGTCAGTAGGCGCGATTTTACATCGCGCTTTTCAGTCTTTAGCTTAAAGCTTAAAGCTCGCTAACTCATCCTATCGAACTCGCTAACTCCCCCAAATCAATCACTCTGCAACGCTTCTATAGGGTCGAGCTTTGACGCTTTGATCGCAGGGTAAACACCAAATGTCAAACCCACCAATGCACAAATACTGAACGATAAAACGATGGCGCTGAAAGACCAAGATACAGCCCATTCTGAATAGAAGGCGATCAGCTCAGATAAAGCGATACCAAAAAACACCCCAAGCAAACCACCTAAGATAGAGATAGTAAAACTCTCAGTAATGAATTGAACTTGAATGTCTTTTTGCGTGGCGCCAATGGCACGCAGTAAGCCGATTTCTTTGGTGCGCTCTAATACTGTTGCCAGCATGATATTCATGATACCGATACCGCCCACAAGCAGTGAAATGCCTGCCACACACGACATCACAATATTAAAAATTTGCTGGGTTTGTTTTTGCTGTGCTAATAACGCTGCAGGCACAATCAGCTTGTAATCATCAATGTCGTTATGACGACCCTTAACCAAGGCATCAATGGCTTGCGCGGCCATCACTGGACTAAAACCCGGTTCAGTTGTCAGCTTGATACGCGATATTTCAGGGTCGAGTAATTCACTTTTAAAGCGATGAATGGCTGTTTTTAACGGAATAAAAATCTGGTTTTGTTCGTCACCCAGCTTCACCCCTTGAAACTCTTTCTTTTTCAAAAAAGGTGCTTCTAAAATGCCCACAACTTCAAACCACAGATGGTTAATTTTGACAGACTTGCCTACCGCATCACCAAGTGGAAACAAGGTTTTAGCGGTATTGGCACCGAGCAGCGCCACTTGAGAAAAGTGTTGTCCGTCTTGCTCGTTTAGCAAACGCCCTGCACTTAAATCGAAATGTGCTAGATTAAAGTAATTTTCACTTACCCCCACAGCTTGGCCCTCGAACTTAGCGTATTCACTGAATACATGATAAGTTTCGACCACTTTTTCTGCGGCAAAATCAGTGATAAAAGGCAAGGCTTGAACGGCGACTTTACCATCATTGAGTGACAGACCATCTGAGTGTTTACGTTGCTCTCTGAGCTCCTCTTCTTCAAAGTCTTTGGCTTCAACAATGACATTGTTAAGGCCCATAGAGTCGATCATTTTCAACGCTTCACGCTGAGCGCCCTCGCCAATATTCAGCATGGCAATTACGGCACCTACACCGAAGATCATGCCAAGCAGTGTCAAAAAGGTGCGTAGTTTATGTTGCTGTAGCTGTACTACCGCGTCTTTAAATAAGCCCACTAGATTCATAATTTGCCCTCCTTATCGACCAACGCAATCACATCTCCCTCTGAAAGGCCTTGGGTAATTTCAACATGGCTTAAGTTGCTTTGCCCCAAACTCACAGGGGTTTTGCTATAACCCGACGCCGTTTTAAGTTGCACATACGCACCGTCTTCATCGGCAAAGACACTAAACTTAGGCACAACCAGTTTTTCGGCTGCTTGGTTGGCAATGATATTTGCCGTGACTTTTAGACCTGGTCGTAAATGTGCACCTTGCTCATCAATACTGGCGATCAGCTCATAGTATTTTTGCGGGTCTTGGCGTTTGATTGACTTTGGAAATGGCGCAAGCTTGGTCACTTTACCAGTGAATGTTTTACTCGGATCTGAGATCAAAGAAAACTCCAGTGTTTGGCCTTGCTGCAAGTTAATAGCTTCACGCTCTTTTACGAATAGCTTAATTTGCATCACAGAAATATCTGGTAAACCCGCTATTTTCTGGCCCGGCCAAAGTGTTTGCCCGGCCCTTGGTTTTTCGCCGCGCCAGTTTACACTGTGCGTTAACAAACCATCGTGAGGGGCAACCACTTCTAATGACGACAAATTGCCATTGAGCATATCAATTTTGCTTTGGTGCTGCTGACTTTGCATATTTAAGAGGTCCAACTCACCTTGGGCACTGCTATTAAATTGCTCTGATTGCCAATTAAAATAGTCTGTTTTGGCATTTAGGTAATCTACCTTTTGCGCCTGCTCTAAGATATCGAGTTTAGAGATGATGCGAACATCATCAATTGAGAAGGTTTCAGCAAATTGCTTTTCTTCTTCTACAATATCAATGTCGTACCCCAAATGTTTTCTTCTTGTGTCAATCTCAGTATTTTTGCCAGATAAGTCTTGTGAGACCTTGTCGTTTGAAAATTCACTTTCGCGCTTTTGCTTACTCATGACACGACCGTCAAATCGCGCTACCACTTCACCCTTTTTTACTTGCGAATATTCAGGCATTAACCATGCGAGCGTTTGTGGACCACGAGATGAAGCGGGAGTACTGATCACTGTTTCTGTTGCTGCGATTAATTCGCCCTTTGCCTCAACATAGTTCTTAAATGGCGCTGTTTTAACCGCATAGGTTAATTGTGCATCAACTTCTGCCGGTTCTGAGCAAGCCGTTAGTAGTAATACACTGATCACTATCGCTAAATATTTCATAGACGTACCTCATCTCCTTGTTTTACTCCCTCTGTGATCACAGCAAAACCATTACTGATATTACCGACTTGAACAGGCAGTTTATCGCCGCTCTTTTCTATCACATAAGCGCTGGCTCGCTCGCCACTTGACTGCTCATTGTGTAAGGCCGAGATAGGCACAACTAAAACATTTTCAATTTTATCTGTAGCAATTTCTACCCGAGCAGTTAATCCAGGACGCATAATCGCGGCATCAATGTCATCTAAGGTGATCAGGGTATCGACTATGCGACGTTTATCTTGTGGAGATTTTTCACGAAAAGCACTACCGATGGTGGTAATTTTACCTGTTGTGATAAGTGGCTCTGGCCCATCTATGGTGACTTTAACATGCTGATTAAGCGCAATACGGCCAAAGTCAGCTTCATCAATTTGCGCTTTCACCTGCATGTCTTCTATCACAGCCATCTCAATAACAGGCTGGCCAAATTGCACACTCTCACCGACTGTCGGCTTTTCGCCACTGGCATTGCTGTAATACATCACAATGCCATCCATAGGGGCTTTGACTTTAAGCCTTTCGATGTCTTGCTTTAGTGCGTCTACTTCGGCCTTCAAGCGGCCTACTTTTCCTTTAGCCAATCGAATATTGAGTGCTTTGGTCTCTTTTTGAAACGCCAGCTTTCTTTGCGCCAGCGTTAGGTCATTTTTGGCAATGCTGAAATCAATCTGCGCCTTGCGCTTATCATTGTCTGAAAGCGAGTCATCGTTAATGTCGGCTTTACGCTCAGCAATATCAAAGTTCATCTGCGCTTCGGCAAGGGCTAGTTTAAGCTCTTCTTGGTTTTTAATTTCGAGTGCTTTTTGGTTCTCAAGCTCTTTGACTGCTCGATCATATTCGCTGTTTTTATCAATTAAGCGATCGCGGACAGGTTTGTCGTCAAATGCAGCAACCACTTCACCCTTTTTTACTTGTTTGTTTTCAGGTGCTAAAAACTTCACCTTGTATTGCCACATGCGAGCAATGGAAGGTGGTGCAATCAACGACTGCTTTGCTGACTCTAGTTCACCATTGGCCTGTACAGCCAACTGAAAACTGGTTTTCTCGACAGTGTGATAGTCAAATTCATCACTGCCACAGCCTACTAACGATAAAGCGACAACACTGGCTAGTACGCCTAATTTAAACTTATTCACTTTGGCCTCCTTGTAAACGCACACGCCCAGTCATCCCCGGCAGTATTTTTAGCTTTTGCGTCTCATCAAATGAGAAAACAGCACGATAATAGGCGTCTTTCCCCCATTCTTTACGTTCTTCAGGTTGTGTCGATAAATTAGTTAACTTGGCTGTAATAGGTGTTTTTTGGTAGGCGTCTAGGGTCAAATTAACGCTTTGGTCAAGCGTTAGGTGCTTGTAGTCAATTTCATGAACCCAAGCCTCAAGGTAGAGCCCTGTCATCGCTGGAATTTCTGCAATTTTCCAGCCTGGTTGTGCCGTCGCCCCCGAAAATAATTTAGAGCCATACCAAGGGTGATTTGCATATAAAATCGGGCCTTGATTGGTTGCCTTATGGGTTAAGTCGTTTAAGCGTTCTCGGTTTTCTTTTAAATTAATTTGTAAACGTGCGATTTCGATTTCTTGTTTACGAATGTTCACCTGCGCAGTGGTTTTTGCTTCAGCTAGACTTGCTTTGGTTTTGTGCTTTTGGATAACCGCTTGCTCAAGTTTTAGCTGGTTTTCTTCGTAGTCGAACACACTGATATGACTTTTCGGCACTGCGGCGTCTATTTTCGCTTTTTCAAGTAATAGGTCTGCTCGCGTTAACGCAAATTCGGCTTCTAAGATCGCCTGCTGACCTTTATTCTGCTGCCTTTTTAATTCATCTTGCGCATTGTTGAGACTTACTTCATCTTGTTCTATGGTGCTTGCAATTGAGCCGCCTTCGAAAACCACCACCACATCGCCGGGCTTCGCCACTTCGCCTTCTGGCAACATCCATTCAATTTGCACACGCCAAGTATCACTTTGTGGCGAAAAGAAAGTTTGGCTATCTCCAGCTTTGATTTCTCCGGTAATGAAAATGCTTTGAACACCCTGCTCGGCAAAGCTATTCACACTGAATATTGAGCTTGAAAGTAACATAGCCAAACACAATGGTTTTAATGTGCGTTGTTTTAAGTTTGCTTTCATCGGCGGCTGTCCTCTATTTTCACGCCATCTTTCATTCTTATGATACGCTTTGCATACTCGGCAATATCATCTTCGTGGGTCACCATAACAATGGTGTGCCCTTGAGCATGTAAATCACATAGCAATGACATTATTTCGTGAGAGGTTTTGCTGTCTAAGTTACCCGTAGGCTCATCGGCAAAAATGACTTTCGGCTCATTCACTAGGGCTCTGGCAATGGCCACCCTTTGTCTTTGGCCGCCCGACATTTCATTCGGTTTATGTCCCGACCTATGATCAAGCCCAACTTTAGCAAGCATGGCTAAGCCTTTTTGTTTGGCTTCTTCTGGAGAGATCTCACTGTAACGAAGCGGCAGAGTGACATTTTCAAGTGCACTTAAGCGGGTTAAAAGGTGAAAAGTTTGAAAAATAAAGCCAATACGCTCATTTCTTATTTTTGATAAGTCTTCATCGCGCATGTCTTGAATAGACTGACTCGAGAGAAAATATTCGCCCTTTGTTGGTGTATCAAGACAGCCTAATATGTTCATAAGGGTTGATTTTCCTGAGCCCGAAGAGCCCATAATGGCAACGAATTCGCCTTCATCAATGGAGATAGAAACATCGTTTAATGCGGTGACGCGCGTTTCCCCACTGCCGTATTCGCGATATAAGTTTTTAACTTCAATCACTTGCTACAATCCTTGATTATTATTTTTACCAGGCATAAACCGTATACAATATAAATTAGTGAGTCAACCTCCATAACCGACTGATTTTAATAATTAAAAACACTTAAAGAATAATACAACATATAAACAAAGTGTTAACCTCAGATTCAAAAAAGCCCCACTGCATAAGCAAATGGGGCTTTTTTCGGTGTGATGAATAGTGTCTTTTATTAAGTTAATCTAACTGATAAACGCTAAATCCAAGGCCGGCAACTTGGCCTTTCTCACCTTCTGCTGATTGGTAAATCAGTTTCGCATTTTCACTCATACCTGTCGGCTTTATGCTCTGAGGTTTCGTGCTGGTATTAAAGATAACCGCTAGGCTTTGCTTACCTTTCTCACCCTGATACGCACGTTTGATGGCGAATAATCCTGGCTCATCCTGTGAGAATAGAATGCTTTGCTCACCTTGGCGCAGTGCGATATGCGCTTGATATAGCTCAGCATATTCAGCAAAACGCTGATAGAACAAGTGCGATGTATCAAAGTTGTCATCAGCTGTGGTTTTATCTGTGGCTAACAGGTCATCATCGTTATAGATTTTAACAAATGATGGCATCATGTTTTGTCTTGAATCTTGGTCGCCACCGTCGCCCACAAAGCCTTGTTCATCACCGTAATAAATCACCGGTACACCACGGCTAAAGTACATCAATGCATGAGCAAGCAGAGTACGTTCAACCATTTCGCTTTCACTGTAATTAAACTCACTGCTCTTTAAGCGATACGCAATACGGCCCATGTCATGGTTACCTGTGAAGCTCACAAGGTGATTGGCATTAAAGCCATCTTCATGCTTGTATAAATGATCTTTCGCGAAAAGCTTAGTCAGTTCACTTGTGCCTTTTTGGTTCACCACAACCGCTTCAATACTGCCTTGCAGTGCAAAGTCGAGTACCGATGGCATTTTACCTTCAGTTAAAAAAGTACTAAGTAGTTCTGGCTCAAAGCTATACGCTTCGCCATACATCATAAAGTTGTTGATACCTAATGAGGCAGCATGATCCATCAGTGCCGGCGAGAACTGCTCCCAGAATGACATGTCTACGTGTTTTACCGTATCGATTCTAAAACCATCTGGCTTAAATTCGGTGATCAGGTTTTTGTAGATGTCGATCATGCCATCAACCACTTTTTGCTGTGTGGTGTCGACATCGTCTAACCCAGCAAAGTCACCTTTGATTGAGCTTTCGCCCGACCAATGTGAATCACCTTGATTGTTATACAAATCAATGTCGTTTAACCAAGCGGGTACTTTAATGGCTTCTTCACCTTTAGGGATCAGTGGCTTGTAGCGCTCATTTTCTGGTGTATTGCTGTCTTTAAATTGACAGCGATCACCTTCAACCAACCACCCTAGGCCATCTTTACCATGACACTGTTCGTATTTGATCACGTCAGCCGTGTGGTTCGTGATGATGTCAAAGTACACTTTGATATTGCGTTCGTGTGCTTGATCAATGAAGTTTTTAAGCTCAGCGTTTGAACCCCAGTGCGGGTCAATCTCGGTAAAATCTAAGATCCAATAACCGTGGTAACCCGATGTATCGGCTTGCATTGCACGGTTACGTAGCACTGGCGTTAACCAAATCGCGGTGATACCCATGTTATCTAGGTAAGGCAGCTTTTTAGTTAAACCAGCTAAGTCACCACCGTGATACATACCTTTGTGAGTAACGTCTAAACCACCACGAGATAGCGCTCGTTTAGTGTCGTGTTCAGCTGCGCCCATATCGTTACTCGGATCGCCATTGTAAAAACGGTCAGGCAATACAAAGTAGAATACTTCATCACGAAAATCTCGTTGCTGATACGGTGTCAGCTTAGCCGCTTTGCGCTCAAACTGTTCAACGTTGGTCGCTGCAACTGCGGCTGACTCTTTTGCCGTATTCGCTGATTGGCTACACGCTGTAAGACCTGTCGCTAACATCAGCGATAAGGCAATTTTATTCAGTGGTGATTTAAGCATAGGATCTCCTTTTTTATACCAATCCTCTAATTTAATTAGTCTATTTTGAGGATTGGTATCATGCTTACTTTCTATTAAGAAAGCTTTGCATAAACGCTCGCAAACGCTGGCATTTCTAAGTTGTTGTCATTAATGGTCGCAGTCACAAGTTTGTGATCTGTAATAAGTGATAGCTCACTTACACCTAACTGCTCAAGGCTGATGGTTTGCGCTTCATTACTTAGGTTAAAGCAAACTAAAAGTGTCTGGCCATTGTAGCTACGTTTAAACGCAAGAATTGGCTCTGGCGTCTCAATAAACTCAATGTCACCGTAAAGAATTGCTTCAAAGCCCTTACGCCATGCACTGAAATGACGATAGCTATTGAGTACTGAGTTTTCATCATGTTCTTGGGTATCTACTGCGGTTGCATAATGCGCAGCAGGCACTGGTAGCCAAGGTTTTGCTGTACTAAAACCCGCATTGTCTTTTTGGCTTTCCCAAGGGTGTGGAGTACGACAACCATCACGGCCTTTGAATTGTGGCCAGAACGTAATGCCATATGGGTCTTGTAAGTCTTCGTAAGCAATTTCAGCTTCAACCAGACCAAGCTCTTCACCTTGATAGCTACAAACACTTCCGCGCAGTGATGAAATCATCGCATACAGCATTTTCGCGAGTGTTGCATTGCCCTCTGCGTTTTGCGTTTTACCCCAGCGGCTCGCAACACGAATAACATCATGGTTCGACACCGACCAACATGGCCAACCATCCGATACACGTGTTTCTAATGACTCTACAACTTGCTTAATGTAGCTTGCTTTGAAGTCATCTGTTAGCAGGTCAAAGCTATACCCCATGTGCAGACGCTTATCACCTTGGGTGTACTCAGCCATAGTCTTTAATGAATCTTCAGACGAGATTTCACCAAGTGCGACTGTGCCCGGGTACTTGTCTAATAGTGCGCGAATGTCTTCCATAAAGCCCAAATTTTCATCTTGGGTATTGTTATAGTAGTGATACTGATACGCATACGGGTTCTTCGAGTCAAAACCGATATTGGTACGCAGCTCTTGCGCTTTAGGTGGGTTGTCACGTAATTGCGCGTCATGGAAGCAGAAGTTAATTGCATCTAAACGGAAGCCATCTACACCACGTTTTAGCCAAAACTCAATGTTATCAAGGGTTGCTTGACGCACTTCTGGGTTATGGAAGTTAAGGTCTGGCTGACTGGTTAAGAAGTTATGTAAGTAGTATTGCTGACGGCGCGGTTCCCACGTCCACGCAACACCACCAAAAATCGACATCCAGTTATTTGGCGGTGTGCCATCTGGCTTAGCATCAGCCCATACGTACCAATCTGCTTTGTCATTAGTTTTATCTTCACGACTTTCTAAGAACCAAGCATGTTGATCAGATGTATGACTCAATACTTGGTCAATCATGATCTTAATACCACGGTCATGGGCTTTGGCGATCAGCTCATCGAAGTCTGATAACTGACCAAATAGCGGATCGATATCGCGATAATCGCTGATGTCGTAACCGAAGTCTTTCATTGGAGATTTAAAGAATGGCGATACCCAAATCGCATCTACACCTAAGCTTTTGATGTAGTCTAATTTTGCGATGATACCCGGAATATCACCGATACCATCTTGATTGGCATCATAGAAGCTGCGTGGATATACCTGATAAATAACGGCGCCGCGCCACCACATTTGTTCTTTCATTTAAAACCCCAAAGACTCTTTTTCATCGCCCTACACCTCATTTTGTTCTCAGTGTCACAGTTAGTGGCACTTAGTTTTAAAAGACCCGAGGCATAATCGGATAGTCGTTATAATATTGTCATAAAGAATACGCGTTATGATTTTTTCGTAACAGCCTTTGCATACGTATTCAGGATTTGCAGTTTTATGAATGACGCTATGATGCAATCATCAAGAAAAATGACAAAGAGGTTGGGTGTGAGTAAAGTTTTTTTGGGTATTAGCCTAGTTACAGGGCTGGTTTTAAACCCACTCATTGCAGTACAAGCTGTTGAAAATAAGAACAATGACAAACCTTATACGATTGCATCAAAAGCGCATAAATATGTGTCTCACAGCTATCAAAATGGTGAGCTGACGGTTACCACAACACTGGGTGATGTTACCTTCTCTGCACTGAATGACAGTGCCATTGAAGCTGTATTCAATGCCAAACAAACTGCGGTGTCGGCAAGTAACCTGCCTTCTTATACCATCAGTGAAACACACCAAGATCACACCTTAGTCTTCAGTCAAAAGACTACACAACAGGGCAATGTGCTTGTTGGCTCAGCAGGCAATATGCGTGTCGAAATTACCACGCAGCCTTATTCAGTAAGTTACTTTAAAGGCAAACAATTACTGGTAAAAGAAGAACAAGGCTTTTACTCAGGCACAGTGATTGAACAGCATGACAGCCAAACTCAGACACATAACGTACACGGTGTTCGCTTTAACTTAAATGACAGTGAGCAATTACTTGGCACAGGTGAGCGCGTATTAGGTATGGATCGCCGCGGCCATCGTTTACCTTTATACAACCGTGCGCATTACGGCTACGAAACTGAATCAGTACAAATGAATTACAGCTTGCCTGCGGTGATGTCGAATAAACAATATATGCTGCTATTCGATAACAGCGCCAAAGGCTGGGTTGATTTAGCAAAGTCTGAACAAAATGTTTTGCAGTTCGAAGCTGTGGCAGGACGTAATGCTTATATTGTCATCGCGGGTGATTCTTACCCTAAACTTATCGCCAACTACACAGATATCAGTGGCACACAGCCCATGTTACCGCGCTGGGCGTTTGGTAATTTTGCCTCGCGTTTTGGTTATCGCACACAACAAGAAGTGATGGACACAGTTGCTAAATTCAAAGCGCTGAATATTCCACTCGACTCCATCATCATTGACTTATATTGGTTTGGTAAAGACATTCAGGGCCATATGGGCAACCTCGCTTGGGATAAAGACGCGTTTCCTGAACCTGAAAAAATGCTGCGCGAACTACGTGAGCAAGGCATTCAACCTATTTTGATCACTGAACCATTTATTCTCTCTAGTTCAAAACGCTGGGATGATGCAGTTGCACAAAAAGTGCTGGCAAAAGATGCCGATGGCAACCCAAAAACGTTTGATTTTTACTTCGGTAATACCGGTATTGTCGATGTCTTCAACGACACAGGTCGAAACTGGTTTAATAATATTTATCAAGAGCTTGCTGAACAAGGTGTACAAGGTTGGTGGGGAGATTTAGGTGAACCTGAAGTACACCCGAGTGATGCATTGCACACCCTAGATAATGGCCAGCAAGTGTCTGCCGATGCCATTCATAACGCCTACGGTCATCAATGGGCAAAAATGTTATTTCAACATTTACAAACTACGCAACCTAAACAACGTCCATTTATTTTAATGCGTGCAGGTGCTGCTGGCTCTCAGCGCTACGGCATGGTGCCTTGGACTGGGGATGTGAACAGAACTTGGGGCGGATTAAAACCACAAGTTGAGTTATCACTGCAAATGGGCATGTTTGGTTTGGGCTACACGCACTCTGACTTAGGTGGTTTTGCCGGTGGTGAGCAGTTTAATAAAGAGCTGTATATCCGTTGGTTACAATACGGTGTGTTTCAACCAATTTATCGCCCACACGGCCAAGAACATATTCCTTCAGAAGTGGTATTCCACGATAAAGAAACGCAAGATATTTTGCGTCAGTTCATCGAACTTAGATACCAAATGATGCCTTATAACTACACGTTAGCGTATCAAAACAGTCAATCAGGTCTACCGCTGATGCGTCCTACTTTTATGGGTGACGCTGCCAATACAGACCTTTCGAACAAAGACAGCTACCTATGGGGTGACGCGTTTTTTGTACACCCTATTACCTCAGCGAATTTAAGTTCTGTCGACGTCACGTTGCCAGAAGGTGTTTGGTTTAATTATTTCACAGGCAAAAAGTTCGAAGGCGGCAAAACACATAAAGTCGAGGTAACTCTTGAGCAAATCCCTGTATTCGTTAAAGCGGGGGCATTTGTGCCTATGGTTGAGAAGTTCCAAACCACGCAAAACTACAGCTCTGAGCACCTAACCTTACATTATTGGGCCGATAACCAAGTGCAAAATGCCACAGGCAGTATGTATGAAGACGATGGCCATACCATGAATGCCGACAAACGTGGCGAATTTGAACTGCTTAACTTCGCTGCGAAGCAGAATAATAGCCAGATAGGCATGCTGCTTATGCGTCAGGGCAAAGGCTACAAGGGTATGCCTAAAGCACGTGAGATCACCTTAAAGATCCATAACTGGCAACAGCAGCCAAAGCAGGTTAAGGTAGGCGACCAAATCATTCAATCTTATGATTGGAATAATAAAAACAGCACCTTAACGGTGAAATTTAACTGGCAGCATCAGCCACTGACACTACAGGTTCAATAACATGACAACACAACAGTCTGAGTCTTTAACCCGTATAATCGCCGATATCGGCGGCACCAATATTCGTCTTGCCATTGTCGACGAGCAAGCCGACGGCTATTACCGCAATATCAGCACCTATAAATGTGCTGACTATGCTGGTCTTGCCGAAGTATTAAAGCTGTATATCAGCGAGCAGCAATTAGAAGGCAGCCGCTTAAGTGCCTGTTTAGCCATTGCATGCCCGGTGGATGATGATTTGATTTCGATGACAAACCTACCTTGGCAGTTTTCTCAATCGGCATTAAAAGAGACATTAAAGCTTGAGTCTTTAACGCTGATTAATGATTACACAGCCATTGCCATGGCTATTCCACTTTTGAGTGAAGAACAAAAAGTGAAAATTGGTGATGGTGAGGCTGTTGCAGGTAAACCTATTTCAGTGTGTGGTCCAGGTACAGGGTTAGGCGTTGCGAATCTTATTCCTGTTGGTGACAAATGGCACTGTGTCAGTGGCGAAGGCGGTCATGTTGATTATGCCCCTGTTGGCGAGCTCGAAATCGAGATTTTGCGTTTCTTAAACAAGATTAAGCAGCGCGTTTCTTACGAGCAATTGCTGTCTGGTTATGGTTTAGAACAGGTTTATCAGGCTGTTTCTGCCATTAAACAAAACCCAAACACTGAAAAGCTCTCTGCACAGCAAGTATCAGAGCGTGGTTTAAGCAATGACTGTGAATACTGCAACCTCGCACTCAATGTGTTTTGTCGTGTACTCGGCGCCTTTGCAGGTAATTTAGCGCTAACATGCAACAGCGTCGGTGGTGTCTATATCGCAGGTGGCATAGTGCCACGCTTTGTTGATTTCTTGAAATCAACGGCGTTTAGAGAGCGCTTTGAAAATAAAGGCCGTTTATCACACATTCCGCGTCAAGCGCCGACCTATGTGATCACAGAAAGCCAACCGGGCCTACTGGGTGCTGCGGCTTATGCGATGCAAAGCTAAAAGCTAAAAGCTAAAAGCTAAAAGCTAAAAGCTAAAAGCTAAAAGCTAAAAGCTAAAAGCTAAAAGCTAAGTAGAGCTCTTACTTAGCTTTTCGCTCAATTATTTATTAAATTTTGTGCTTTTTTATCCCTTCCTCATTCAGCTAAACCGCTAAAAAACCTGCTAAATTTAATTAGAAATAGTCCCTTTTTTAAACTAGGCTTAAATTAATCGAGCTGCCTCTAAAAATATCAAAAGCCTTTTATGGATAAACTATTTAAATTCGCGCATGCTGTTTTCGTGTTGCTACTTACTATTTCAAGCAACAGCGTCGCTCAGATCCCATTGCTAACCAATGAATATTCGGTAAAAAAGCTCACTGCCGAAGAAGGGTTTGTATCCTCTGAAATCTACTCCATCATTCAAGATAAACAGGGACTGATTTGGTTTGGCACCGCAGAAAATGGCGTAATGCGTTATGACGGTCGCAAAGTCACACTATTCGAGTTTGACAGCATGAGTGAAAACGGCCTTTCGCATAATGATGCAGGGAATCTGATGCTCGATAGAAACGGGAATATCTGGATTGGTACTTGGGGCGGCGGGGCAAATAAATATAACCCTGCGACAGGCAAGTTCGACAACTATTTACACGATCCAAAACGCGGCGACTCTATTTCAGCTAACCGCATTCAATCTCTACATCACGATGAAGACGGCTCGATATGGCTTGGCTCTTACGACCAAGGATTGAATCTATATTTGGGCGAAAACAAATTTTCACATGTAAAAAAAGCCACTGAGAAAGCTCCTGGTTTAAGTCATAACCGTATTTGGGATATTGAGAATAAAGACAAGGATACACTTTGGGTTGCCACCAGCTTCGGCTTAAATTTGTTCGACAAAAAGAATTTAACTTTTAAATATTTTTTTCCAGATCCAACTAATAATACCCCAACAGGTGCAAACGAAATTCGCCATATTCTCAAGACTCGCAGTGACCAAATTTATATTGGCACACAACAAGGTCCTTTTAAGTTCAACCAAGAAAGTAAACAATTTACGCAACTAGGCCTGTTTAATAATGAGAACTTAGGCCAAGTTAATTCTATGATTGAAGACAGAGAGGGTTTTATTTGGTTTGTCACCAGCAAAGGCGTGTTTAGGCTTGATCCTGCCGATGATGAAATCAAGCAACTCGAATTAGAACACAATAATGGCTTGCGCATTATTTTCGAAGACAGTGCAAAAACCCTTTGGATAACCAACGAAGTACAAGGTATCTATAAACTGGTGCCTCACCGAAAGTTTAAATCAATCCAAAATCCAGAGCTTGTCGCACCAAATGGTATTTTAAGCGATACAAACGGTGACTTACTTATCGCGACATCTAACTCTGAATTGTTCAAATGGCAAGTCGACTCTCAAAAGCTTGAAAAGCTCTCAAACGCTATTTTTAATGAGGAAAATGGCTTTAACACCAATCGTTTGCTTGAGCGCCCTGTACTTTATTTATCAGACGATAATTTACTCTGGATTGCGCAAGATGAAGGGTTGGCAACGTTTGATCTCGTTACGCGCAATATCCAGTTAATCACTTATCCCAAAGACGACCCCGGCCACAAAGAGTTTAGAGAGATCCGCGCCTTAAACGCCGATAACTTTGGCAAAATTTGGATAGGCACATACAAAAATGGGGTTTATACCTACGACCCACAACAGCGAAAGTTCATACATCTAGATTCAACTTATGGCCTTACCCACCCTGAGGTACTCGAAATATTTAGAGACAATAAAGGTAATATGTGGGTAGGCACAGGCGATGGTGCGAACTTATGGCAAGAAGATATGCAGTTTTTCATGCCCTTTAAGAATAACCGTTACAACCCTGATAGCTTGCTCGGCAGTATAGTTCAAGACATTCACCAAACACGAAGTGGCGAAATGTGGATTGCCACGCAAAAGGGGCTAAACCTTTACCGACCCGATGCGCAGAACTTCAAGCATGTAAAAAAAGAAGATGGACTACCCACCAATTTAATTAGAGCCATAGCCGATGACGCTGAAGGTTATCTATGGTTGACCACAAACAAAGGGATTTCTAAGTATTCACCAAAAAACGACACCATTAAAAACTTTGACAGCCAAGACGGTTTATTGGGCTTGAATTATTACCCAAATAGCCTTGTGAAAGGCAGTAATAACACCCTCTTTACCAGTAGTCAGCGTGGCATTGAGTATTTTAGTTCTACTTCTTTGACCAGCAATCAGGTTGACCCAAACCTTGTACTGACTGGTTTTAACGTGATGGGACAGCCTGTTAAGTTAGATAAGCCTTACTCTTATGCCACTGACATCTACTTGTCCTATCTAGATTATGTATTTTCTTTTGAGTTTGCAGTTTTAGACTTTATTTCACCCAATAAAAACCAATACGCATACAAACTAGAGGGATATGACGATCACTGGATTGAAATCGGTAATCGCAATATTGCCTCATTCACCAATTTAGATGGCGGTGACTATACGTTTATGGTCAAAGCGACTAACAGTAACGGGGAGTGGAGCAAGAACGTACTCACCGTAAACCTGCATGTATCTCCTCCACTTTGGCAAACTTGGTGGGCGTACTGTATTTACGTGTTGATATTACTGATCCTTATTTTCAGTGCAATTTATTTAAGAACACGACTGCAAAAAGTAGAAATAACAAGACAAAAACAATTTGTGACTAAACTTGAGCAACAAGTCTCTGAGAAAACTGCGTCACTGGAATCTCAAGCCAAAGAGCTGGCTGCTGCGCTCGAGAAAGCAGAAGAGGCTACGCAATTGAAATCTGATTTTTTAGCCAATATGAGTCACGAGATCAGAACCCCCATGAATGGTGTGATTGGTATGTTGAACCTCCTTAAAGCCGGTGAGCTAAGCTCTGAGCAAGCACACACGGTTGATATCGCTCGAACCAGTGCCAATTCGTTGCTGACTTTGATCAATGACATTCTGGACTTTTCTAAAATAGAAGCTGATAAACTCGAATTAGAAAATATTGAATTTGATATCAGGGAGTTAATTGAATTACTTGCCGAGTCCATGTCACTCAGCGCGCAAAGTAAAGGTGTTGAGATTGTGCTCGATTTAACTGAGCTTAGAACGACGACCATTCAATCTGATCCGGGTCGGATCAGGCAAATACTGACGAACATACTTAGTAACGCCATTAAATTTACCGAGCATGGCGAAATTGTTATTACAGCAAAACTACTAGCAACAGACTCGCCAGATACCTTCGAGTTAAACTGCCAAATTCGCGATACAGGCATTGGTATACCTAACGACAAACTATGCTCATTGTTTGATGCTTTTAGCCAGGTTGATGCGTCCACAACCAGAAAGTACGGTGGTACGGGACTCGGCCTCAGTATTACAAAGCGCTTATGTCTGTTGTTAGGTGGTAATATTAGCGTCACCAGTGAAGTCGGTGTTGGAAGCTGCTTTACCATCACTTGCCTTGTAACGAGTCAAAATCAATCAACCACAGAGCAGTATGATCTCGAGCACCTAGCGTTGAAGCTGTTGCTCGTCGATGCCAATAGTTCAAGTCGCTTTGCACTAAAAAAACAACTCAACGCCTGGGGGGTAGAAGTCGCGGATTGCGTTAGCGGTGAAGCAGCTCTAAACATGTTAAAAATACAGGATAGGCAAAGCTCAGCGGCTTTCGATATTGTGCTATTTGATAAGTATTTGCCTTGCATGCAAGGTGAGTCATTTGCGAAGCAACTTAGAACAATGACCAGCTTTAGTGAAACGAAACTCGTCATGATGGGCAGGCTCAACGAGCAATATAGCCAAACACAAATTATCGAGCTGGGAGTTGACGCCTATTTTAACAAACCTATTACCCAAGCCGCCTTACTAAAATCCCTCGCGATAGCGAGCGCCGAACTTCGCCACCAACTTGAAGCGAGTAATTTACAGGCACTCAGTGTTAAACAAGCACCAACTACACCTCATTCAGAGTCCAATTGGGCCACCAATGTCCATCTATTACTGGTAGAAGATAACAAGGTAAACCAACTGGTTGCGTTAAAAGTATTGAGTAATATAGGCATAAAAACAGAGGTAGCAGAGAACGGCTTACAAGCTATCGAAAAGCTCTCTTCATCAAATGAATCTGAACCATTTAACTTAATTTTAATGGACTGCCAAATGCCTGAAATGGACGGCTATCAAGCCACTCAGGCCATTCGTTTAGGTGAAGCAGGCGATAGCAATATTGCCATTCCAATTATTGCTATGACTGCAAATGCGATGCAGGGGGACAAACAAAAGTGCCTTGATGCGGGCATGAGCGACTACATTACAAAACCGATTGTAGAAGAGCAAGTCATTGAAAAGCTCAAAGAGTGGTCATTAAAGTAAATAGCATGACGCACTTAACCATTACTTAACCTAGTGCTTCGCATAACGCTGAATACGTATGCATAACATGGTGGTTGTTTCGTATACTCTGTAGTATTGATTGAATGTCATATTAGATGCCATTTTTTTACGGTTTAGACAGACTAATAAGTGAATGCGAATTAGCCAAAGTCATCCGTCAAAATATTGGTATAAATTCACAATAAGAGTCGTTTTATGACCAGACAACAAACACAAAACACTAAGCCAAAATTGAGCTTCTGGCAGATCTGGAATGTCAGTTTTGGTTTCTTAGGCGTACAGTTTGGCTTTGCCTTACAAAATGCTAATGCCAGTCGAATTCTTTCTGACCTTGGTGCAGATCTTCATTCTCTTTCTCTTTTTTGGCTAGTAGCCCCTTTAATGGGCTTAATCATTCAGCCGATCGTAGGTTCAGCGTCTGATAAAACATGGAATCGTTTAGGGCGACGTAATCCGTATATTTTAGCCGGTGGTATTGCTGCAGCATTTGGTATGCTACTAATGCCAAACTCTTCTAACATTGCCACCTTTATGACACCGCTTTTGTTTGGTGCCATGATGCTGGCATTGATGGATGCTGCATTTAATTTGGCTTTCCAACCATTCCGCGCACTCGTGTCTGATATGGTGTCTGAAGACCAACGCAACCTTGGTTATTCAATTCAGTCTTTCCTGATCAATATCGGTGCTGTATTTGGTTCGATTTTACCTTTCTTACTGACCAATGTGATTGGCTTAGAAAACGTTGCAGATAAAGGCGAAGTTGCCCCTTCTGTGATTTGGGCTTTCTATATTGGTGCGACTGTTATGTTAGGCTCTGTGCTTTGGACTGTGCTGCGTACCAAAGAATATGCACCAGGCGAAAATGGCTTACCTGAACTTACTCAAGAAGACGAGAAGCTACCTCTGGGCGAGCGCCTTGCTGGTTTCTTTGGTTTAATGAAGACTATGCCTGAAACCATGAAGCGTCTTGCTGTTGTGCAGTTTTTCTCTTGGTTTGCCCTATTCATTATGTGGGTTTACACCATGCCAGCCATCACTCAACATATTTGGGGTGTGGATGCAAAATGGTTTGATCCTGACTACTTATCTCAAGTTGGTCAAGTTCCAGCGCATATTGCACAAGCTAAGGGTACCGCAGGTGACTGGGTCGGTATTATGTTCGCTGCATACTCGGTTTTTGCTGCTATCGCATCATTATTTATGGCAAAAGTTGCCAACCAAATAGGTCGTAAGCTTACTTACTCTGTCTCACTATTAGCAGGCGCCATTGGCTATATCAGTATCATATTCTGGCAAGACAGTACGCTAACAATGGTGAACTTAGGGATCACTGAAATCGAAGTGCCACAAGGTGCCGTGATGCTACTTATTTCGATGATTGGTGTTGGTATGGCTTGGGCGGCGATTTTAGCCATGCCTTATGCCATTCTTGCTGGCAGTTTACCGGCGAAGCAAACTGGTGTGTATATGGGTATTTTCAACTTCACCATTGCCGCACCACAAATTGTATCGGGCTTGTTTGCTGGTTGGATCTTAACCTCAGTATTTGAGAACCAAGCGATTTACATCATGATGATGGCCGGTGGCGCAATGCTGCTTGCAGCCTTGGCTGTTTACTTTGTAAAAGAAAATGGGTCGGAAACAACTGAGACCACTTCAGAGCAAGCAACAGCTTAATACGAGAATCAAAGTAACGTTTAAAAGTTAAAGTTTATTTAACGTTATCCCAAGCGAAAAGCCGACAAGGAAAACTCTTTGGCGGCTTTTTTATGCTTTTTGTTTTTTGCTCGGTTATAGCCGGACTAACAAGACTGCCTAACAATAAGCTGAGGTTCTATCAAACGGCTCTCAACCGCTTTGCCTGCAATCATATCAAGCAGCGCTTCAACCAATAACTCGCCTGCACGCTTGGTGTCTTGTTTCACCGTAGAAAGCGGTGGCGAAGTAAAGTTGGCAACAGCAATATCATCAAAGCCAGCAACTGCCACGTCTTCAGGAATACTTAAACCATGTTCTTTAAGTGCACGCATTGCACCTACTGCAATCAAATCACACGCAGCACAAATCGCATCAAATTCAACACCTGAATCAAGTAATTTTTTCGCCGCATCATAGCCCGCTTCTTCAGTATACAAAGCATTTATTTGCAACTTCTCATCAGTCTTAATACCGTGCTCTTCGAGTGCCGCACAGTGACCTTTGTATCGGTCGAAAAATTCTGGCGCATGGCTTGATGCAGTGCCTAAGAAAGCCAGCTTTTTACGACCTTGCTTCAGTACGTGTTGAGTTATTTCTTTACCACCTGCAAAGTTGTCACAACCAATTGCTGAGCCTTTGAGTTGATCTTCACCTACCCCCCAACGCACATAATGGGTGCCTTGCGCTGATAGTTTTGTGAGCTTTTCAGCAAAGTCAACGTAATCACCATAACCCAATAAAATTAAGCCATCGGCTTTGTTACTGTCTTCAAAATCGGCATGCCAATCATTACTCGCTTGCTGAAAAGAAACTAATAAGTCATAACCTCTGTCTGCACAGGCACGAGTAATGCTGCCCAGCATAGACAAAAAGAAAGGGTTAATGGCTGAACCATCATCGGTGGGATCTTCAAAAAGTAACAAGGCTAACGTATCACTGTGTTGAGAACGCAGGTTACTGGCGTTTTTATCAACTTTGTAATTTAATTCTTTGGCAATTTTTTGCACCTTTTCGCGGGTTTCTTGGTTCACCAAAGGACTATTGCGCAAAGCGCGTGAGACCGTTGATTGCGACACCCCAGCAAGGTAAGCGATATCGAAAGACGTTGCTTTTTTCACAGACAAAACTCGTAGTTAGACTCATGTAAGAATATACCTGAGTAGACCTTTTATGTGTAGTTAAAAGCACAGGATTGATTCGTAAAGTAAAAACGGTTCTTTGTTGAAGGCGGGACTTTATATCGAGTAAAAAGTGCAAAAAAAGCGTCGGGTAAACCAACGCCTACAGAAAGCACCAGCCCCGGCTTTAATAGCTGACTGGAGGCACGGACTTTATGTCGCGCAAAGTAAGTACAAAAAAGCGTCGGGTAAACCAACGCCCACAGAAAGTACCAATCCTGGCTTTAATAGCTGACTGAAGGCACGGACTTTATGTCGCGCAAAGTAAGTACAAAAAAGCGTCGGGTAAACCAACGCCCACAGAAAGTACCAATCCTGGCTTTAATAGCTGACTGTAGGCACAACTTTATGTCGCGCAAAATAAGTAAAAAAAGCGTCGGGTAAACTAACGCCTACAGAAAGCACCAGCCCCGGCTTTAATAGCTGACTGAAGGCACGACTTTATGTCGCGCAAAGTAAGTACAAAAAAGCGTCGGGTAAACCAACGCCTACAGAAAGGACTAATCCTGGCTTTAATAGCTGACTGTAGGCACAACTTTATATCGCGCAAAATAAGTAAAAAAAGCGTCGGGTAAACCAACGCCCACAGAAAGGGCCTGTCCCGGCATTAATAGTCAACTGTAGGCGCGACTTTATGTCGCGCAAAGTAATTGCAAAAAAAGCGTCGGGTAAACCAACGCCTACAGAAAGAACCTGTACCGGCATTAATAGTCAACTGTAGGCGCGACTTTATGTCGCGCAAAGTAATTGCAAAAAAAGCGTCGGGTAAACCAACGCCTACAGAAAGAACCTGTACCGGCATTAATAGTCAACTGTAGGCGCGACTTTATGTCGCGCTAGTAAGGGCAAAAAAGCGTGGGGTGAACCCACGCTTATGTCAAATCGAAATACTTATTTATGATTGAGACTCTAGGTCTACATCTTCTCTTACTTCATCATCACCCAATGCCATCACGTCTCGAACATTCTTTTGCACTGTAATTGCTGCAAAACCGCTTAATAAAAACGCCATGGCGTAAAAGCCTTTTTCACTCAGTAACAATTCGGCGTTTACTAGCCCGACTGTTAGTAACGCAGTTGCAGAACCTGCAGCGGCCCAGCACATCATAAAATAAGGTTTTGAAATGGTGTGACCTTCCATTTTATCGCGGATGGTCTTTTGCAAAGACACGAATGAAAACAGACCAAATAACAATACTGCTAGGTAGTAGCCTTTTTCATTCAATTGCATGGTGGCATTTGCTAAACCAATTAAGAATGCCGCGACACCTGCGACTAACATAGCAACGGATGCCATTCTAAATGCCTTGCTTGGTTTATTAATAAGTACTTGTTTATTCATCATCTGTGTCTCCATTATTCTTGAATTCGTTACGTCTTGTAAGTGGCTTCAGTATTAGAGACATAGTCAATTTAGTAAACCCAAACTATCAAAGGATAGTATTTGGGGGCTAAAAGTATTGTTTTAATAAACTTTAATAGAGTTTTATTACACATGGCCCCTGAAACCTGTTCAGGGTGACGGTTATTTTTACATTAAAACTCAAAACGCCGTCATCCTGGAGAAGGTCAGGATCTATAGTTCGAATTGAACGGGGTTTATGGTCCCTGAAACCAGTTCAGGGTGACAACTATTTTTACATTAAAACTCTATACGCCGTCATCCTGATGAAGGTCAGGATCCTCAGTCTGGATTGAGCGAGGTTTATGGACCCTGAAACAAGTTCAGGGTGACGACTACTTTTACATTAAAACTCTATACGCCGTCATCCTGACGAAGGTCAGGATCCACAGTCTTGATTAGGCGAGGTTTATGAACCCTGAAACCAGTTCAGGGTGACGATTATTTTTAAGTAAAACCTCAAAACGCCGTCATCCTGACGAAGGTCAGGATCCATAGTCTGAATTGGGAGAGTTTATGGCCCCTGAAACCTGTTCAGGGTGACGGTTATTTTTACATTAAAACTCTATACGCCGTCATCCTGACGAAAGTCAGGGTCCATTGAGTTAAAAATCTTAAAATCAATTAAGTAATTACTTTAAAGTACTCGAAATAAACCCCTGCATCTGTTCAAGCATTTGCTCGTAGTAGGGGTTAAAGGTTAAGCGCTGCAAATTTGGCGTTGCTTGTAAGTTCTCTTCTGTTAACTCACCTAAAGTAGGTGAAGACGTTGTTTTGCAACTGGCAAATAAATCAGTCCCGGTTAAATGCTCACAATTACGATAACTACCCTGCCAACCATAATGCAGGTTACTCGGTGCGTTTGTTGGCGATGTATGCGCAATATCAAGCACACGCTCACAATACACTTGCCCTTCACACGAAAAGGTCGTGGCGGTTTTTAATGAGCTAGGTAAGGCATTAAGTTGATTTGCAGTTTTATTTGCAGTTTTATTTGCAAAGTAATACACAAGCTTATCCTGTGATTGTGCTGCGCCGTTTTGTGCATGCCAGCGAGCAAGTATATTTACCGTTGCATCAGTTTCTATGGTTTGGTCCACTTCGCTCGCCACCACAAAAAACGGTATATTGCGCAGCCCTTTTAACTTTTTCGGTTCAATTCGCTTCATAAGCGCATGAACTTGTGCGCCTGCATTCGCAGGGAACGACTCATACTTAGCAAAGTCAATATCAGCCGCTTCATCTAAATAATCTTTAAACCAACTGACATATTTCGCCGCCCACGCCATACTCGCTTTAGCTTCACTGGCAGGAGACCACAGCATTACCCCTTTAAGTTTTTGCAGCTCAGTTTCGTTCAAAGCATTGTGATTCAAGTAATCAACAACCAAAGCACCGCCTGTTGAAAAACCACCTAAATACACGTTGTCGAAATCGTTAAGCATACTTTTAATGGCATACGATGCCGCCTGTCGCCAATCAGCTTGATCAATATCAACTAGTGCTTCTGCAGCTGTACCGTGCCCAGGTAATAACAGAGTGCGCACCGATATACCCTGCTCTACAAATGAATTGGCTAAATCATGAAATAAATACGGCGAGTCTGTTAAGCCATGAATAAGTAATACCGCTGCTTTTTCGCTATCGGCTTTGAGTTCAAACGGGACGATTAAGTCTACAACCTGAAGTGGCTTATCTGCATACAAGCGCTTGCTGGTTGGCGTTGAAATTGGACAAGGCATATTTGCTTTAGGGTTTTGCGCATTAATATGTGCGCGCGCAGCAACTAAATAATCTTGAAAAGGTTTGTTTGATGCAAAATCGAAGTTGATACGCTGCACACCGTCTTTGGCAAATCGATAGGTGCCTGCTTGTTTAAACTTTTCGATTTGCGCAAGGTTATTATTAATCGTCACACAGTTAAGCGAATTTGATGTTTCGACCGCGAACACATTGGCTGAGAAAGCACTTGCAGAGAATGTACTCGCAGATAAAACAGCGGCGCTAATTATCGCATTTTTAAAAATAGTATTAACTGACATGGAAAGTGTCCTTCTAATCTTGTGATTTATTGCGTCGAAACTGCTCGAATAAAGTTGGTTCCCATGCCCGCATCGCGAACAAAAGCCCCATATGTTTGCGTTTCGAAATTGGCAGTGCCGAATCTTCTTGGTTCAAGATCGCTGCTTCTTTAGTGAGCTGATTTAATTTACGCTGAATGATCTCAATAGAAGAATTAGAATAACGACCACGTAAATAAAAACGGAAGCTATCTTCTTCATCAAACTTGCTCGCCATAAAACGATGCAACACTTCTTGCTCCATAAATCGCTCTAACGGGCCGTTTTTGATCCACCTGAAATCTTGGGCAATGAGGAGTTTATAATGGTTGTTTGGCAGTAGTTGGATCAGCTTTATTTTATCGAGCCGTGCAAATAAGCGAATAAGCTCAAACTGGTCGATATCATATTGTTCAATAATGTCGTCAAACTGCCATGCATCTCGTACACACACCGCCACCAGCAGCAATTTAGGGTTATCAATTAGCTCTTGCTCTTGATCTAATGTGAGCTCTGTTAAATGGTTTTGTTGTTTCTCGGTGATAGTAAATAAATCAGACAGGCTTATCTGCAATAGATGGCAGATCTCTTCTAGGCGCTGCAAAGTAAAGCTTTGCTGAGCAAAAATGCGTTTGATATTTGCCTCACTCATTTCGAGCTTTTCGGCAATGTCTTTGTATGTCAGCTTTTGCTGTTTAAGCAGCATTTTCAGCGTGTCGCTCACCTGCGAAATTTGGCTCATAGTGTTCCTTAAAAGTTTTACCAATGGCTTTAAAAAGATGCATAGATGGCATAAAAGTCATTACCGCCAACACACTTTCAAATTGAAATAGCCTGGGGAAAAAGCCAGATAGTTTAGGATTACTATACTTAGAGTTTCTTAAATTGCTACATCTAACAGCTGAGTTTACGTAATTAATCCTCTGGTCTAACTTGTAGTCAACGCAAACAAACACAGTATGTTGAATTTTAAAGGACACCACTATGAAACGCATTTCTCAACTTTTCACATTAGGTTTAATTGCATTAACCTCATTTGCATCATACGCTGAGTCAGCATCTGAACATGCCAGCAAAGGCAGCCGCCACTCAGCACTTGCTAGCGCACATAGCACAACAGCCAGTGCCCAAGTAGCCAGCGGTGTGGTCGCTGTACCATTATTAGTTGTTGGCAGCACAGCATCGGCAAGCCAAGCAGTTGGCGAGTCACTAATCGATGCTGCATCAGGAAAACATAAAATCGATAAGCATGAACCACTCGAAATTACCGAGATCACCATTACAGTGGACCGCTCACCCGCAGAGCAAATGAAAAAGTCAGACAAAAAAGACTAAACGTCACTCTGAACTGGTTCAAGAGTTTATAAAACAAATTACGGTAATTAATTGGATTCTGACCTTCGTCAGAATGACGAACCATAAAGCATGCATCCAAAACTAACCGTCACCCTGAACTTGTTTAAGGGTTTATAAAAAATAGCTGTATGTAATTGGGTTTTGGCCTTCATCAGAATGACGAGCCATAAGGCACGCATGCAAAAATAACCGTCACCCTGAACTGGTTTCAAGGTTTATAAAAAATAGCTGTATGTAATTGGGTTTTGGCCTTCATCAGAATGACGAGCCATAAGGCACGCATGCAAAAATAACCGTCACCCTGAACTTGTTTCAGGGTCTAAGGGCAACGTAAAGCCCCTTTACAGCTTTTAAATAAGGAGCACGTCATGCGCTACTTTAAATCTCTAATTTTCTCATTTGCTCTGCTACTTTCTCTAAACACCTTTGCGGGCAGTCAGCAAAACAGTGAATCTAAATTTACAGCCGAAGAACTCGCAAGCTTTGCCAAATCAGTCGAAAAATACGCTGCTAAACAAGGCGCTCGTGCGTTTATTATTGCGCGTTTAGGTCAACCAGAAAAAGACTTACCTCGCGGCTTTCAATTCACTCACACTGCTATTGCTGTTTATTCTCAGATCACGTTAGACAATGGCGAAAAGGCCAAAGGCTATGCCATTTATAACCTCTATCAAAATGCGAACAACCCAGCAAAAAGTGCGCTAATGACCGATTACCCTGTCGACTTTTTCTGGGGTGTGGAAAGTCTAAAAGCCGGGATTATTATTCCTTCACCCGACTTGCAACTTCGTTTAATTGAAGCCATCGCATCAGGTAAAAACAAAGCACTGCATAACCCAAATTACTCGTTAATCGCCAACCCATTTAACAACCAGTTCCAAAACTGTACAGAGCACACGCTGAATGTGATCAATGCTGCGATTTACGAAACCGACGACATGATGCGCATTAAGGCAAATACCGAAACCTATTTCACTCCACAACCAGTGAAAGTCAGCCGCTTCAAATTGGCATTAGGTAATTGGTTTGCCAAAGGCGTGAGTACAGAAGACCATGGACGTAAGATTCAAACGACCAGCTTTACGAGTATTGCCCGGTATTTGCAAGAGTTTAGCTTGATGGAAGAAGCGGTGGTTTTTGAGGGTGGAGAAGTGAGTAAGTTGTTTTAGTGGGTGCAAAATATACCTTGTGAAGCAAGGTTATTTTTGCGCAAGATGAAATGAGCATGCTTAAAAAATGCAGAGGGTTTTCAAGCGACCTAGATGTTTAACAACGCTGTTCTCAAAACTCTTTTTGTAGGTCGTCATTTATGGCGACCTTAAAAAAACTGCCCCACAAAGTTCAAACTATTATGGGCTACAATAGGTAGTAAAAGACTGCCTGTTTTTTCTCTCAACCATAAAAAAATAAACCCATAAAAGCCTGTTAAAAATAAAGATAATGCGCTAAAAGTGAACTCACCACCTGAGTACATAACACCATGTAGAAGTCCAAATAGCGCCACTAAAATTAAACCAGCGACATTAATGTTGGCACCAAAAATACTATAGCGTTTTGAAACAAAAGCTAAAGAGAGGGTATAAAGAATTATTCCTCTAAACATTGGCTCTTCATCAAACCCCGGCATTGTTGCTTGATAAAGTAATTCTTCAGCATCGTAGTCAGGTCCATTACCAATAAAAGAAATTAAAGTTACATGAAATGCTAATGCACATAATATGACAAATAGAGAGGGAGTTATTGAATTTTCATTTTGTTTAAAAGTGAAACCGGCATCCCTAGCACAGAAACCAGTTTTTAACCTGAGCAGTGCCATTAACGCAATTAGCCAGACTAGTATTGCCGCAATTTTACCCGACCAATTCCAATCTAAATCAGGAAAGTAGCTGGCTAAAGGGATCACATCACGCCCCATAAATAGAGAAGTAAAATATGAAGCAAATAATGCTAAAGATATCGCGCTCCATACTATATTAACTTCCAACAGTTTAAGCCTGGTTAATCCCAGCACGAAAATTGATATGGCTACAGAGTGAATAATAAAAGTTAGAAAAAAATCTTGCATTAATATTCCTTAATTCAATGCGTTATATATTCTTATCTTTTTGATGCTAGTATGAGAAATTTTTTATTTATATCAAGAAATAAAAAAGTAAGGCCTTTCTGTTATTCGCTCTTAGCGAATCAATGGGGTCAGAGTCATTGATTTTATTCTTTTGATTGAAACCACTTCCTGATTTCTTATCTCGAAAATTCGCTGGATACAATCTTCCATAGTGCAACCTTAAACACAAACCCCACAGACAACTCCCCTCCCCCTTCTATCTCGCCTGAAAATAAGCAATTGATGAGTAATGTCAGCGCATGGATGCGCTGCAAGGCTGATTTAGTCCATGGATGGACTATTCAGCCGTTTACGTTCATATCAATTGTTGATTTGAAGAAACAGCGAGATAGAGGGGCGCCGTGGGAGTCCAGAGGGCGGTCGGCGGCAGCCGCCCTTTGGTTGCCGTCGCCAACGCGACAAGAGGTTAAATTGAAGATAAATGATAAACAAAGCATAGATTCTGAAACAAGTTCAGAATGACGAAAAACAGTTAGAAATCGCGGCATAAAGCCGCTGCTACCGAAATGGAAATTCTAGGATTTTGGTGAAAGATATTGCACTTTTTAGCCTATTCAAAAAACCAACAGGCAACGCCACTCCCACCTTCTATCTCGTATAAAAATAAGCAATTGATGAGTAATGTCAGCGCATGGCGGGATTTTTGTTCCCGACAAATCCCCAGTCCCTAAATCCATTAAGGCAATGCGCTACAAGGCTGATTTAGTCCATAGATGGGTGACGAGTGTACGATGCGAAGCATCGCAGCGCGAGGAAGTGGAGGCATGGATGCCGACAGGCTGATGTTTCAGGGAAGAATTTCGGAGCTATTTCAAATTAAATGACCCAGCCGCCCTTTGGTTGCCGCCGCCAACGCGACAAAGAGCTAAATTAAGGGCAAATTTCAATTGCCTCAACTTAAGTCAAAACAGCTCATTTCACCTTACGCAAAAGTAACCTTGCTTCGCAACGTATATTTTGCACGTTATCCCTGACACGCAGCTAGTAGCTTCTCTACCAGCTTTTTGTCAGTCAACGACTCCGACAAGGCCACTGCACCAATCATAGTTGCGGCTTCTTTAAGTGCTTCTGCTTCTGTCAGTCCTTGCGATTCTATAAATTTCACAAAACCTTTAAACACCTTTTCGTAAGTTTCTCTGACTAACGGCTCTCGCTGTCTGATGTCTGAAATTAACAAAGCTATCGGGCACTGCTGATTATCTTTTAGACTTGGGTCTTGCCCTTGCTTCAAGTAATTATGTTGCAAGCTTGCAAAGCCTTGGTCGCAACCTTGAGTAATGCTTTCTCTTGCTTCAAAAGCGGCAACCACTAGCGCTTGATTATATAAGTCGGCCTTTGACTTAAAGTGCGCGTAAAATGCACCACGCGTCATGTTTGCTGATTTCATCACATCATTGATCCCCACAGCATCAAAGCCTTTTTCGACAAAAAGCTTTGCAGCGCAGATCAGAATTTTCTCTTTGCTTTTAGTTTTGTGCTTAACATCCCAAGGCATGGCTATTCCTTAAAATATGATCTTGAACATATTGTCGTTGCAAATAATATCGAGTGCAACCATTCAGAAAAGGAAAGTAAAAATGAACACACTCAAGATTGTAGGCCCTGATTTTTCAACATTTGTTCGCTCAATTGAGATGATCTGTAAATTAAAGTCATTACCCTATTCGTTGCAAAACCAGTGGCAAGGTGAAGATGTTACATTGGGCTCCGAGGGACTATTAAAGCTCCACCCTTATGGCAAGGTGCCGGTATTAATTGATGGTGATTTTATCTTGCCTGAATCTAATGCCATTGCTCGTTATCTAGATACACTTGCAGACCCAAGCGTGTTTGCAAGTGACCCAAAACAAGCAGCATTAATAGATGCTTGGAGTAGCATGCTGTCGATTTATGGTTATCGTGATTTGATCTCTTTGTATGTTTTAACCCTTAAGTTTCCAGCAAATCAAGATGGAACACCTAGTGCAGAAGCCTTAGAAAAAGGAAAACAAGCAGCACATTCAACATTGAAAATATTGGCAGAAAAATATAAATCTCAAAGTAAAAAAACTAATTGGTTTTTAGGGGAACATTTCACTTTAGTTGATGCGATCTTACTGCCTATGCTGGATTACATTCATGGTTTAGAGGGCGATTTAAACTTGCTTAACCTATACCCTGAACTTAAGCGGTATTATCAAGCCGCCTTTGAATATCCTCACTGCGCTGAAGTGTTGAGTTTTAATAATTAGCAAATAGGCGGGGAGAGGTCAGAATCGTGCCACCTCTTGTTAAAACTAACAGACACCTCCCCTTCTATATCGCCTGAAAGTAAGCATTTGATGCAAGTGACACCTTAGAAATCAAAAGCGAAGGCCGTGCTCGAGCAGCCAGCGGGAGTCGACATTTAGTTACCGTCGCTAACGCTAGTCTTGCTGTGAATACTATAAAAGTAAGTTTTAGAGTCCCAGCTGATTGACATCCATGTAGCTACGCCCATCGGGTATCCATACCCTCACCTCCTCGCGCTGCGAAACTTCGTTTCGGTCACTCGTCGCTCTTGCGCAAAATAACCTTACTTCGTAAGGTCTATTTTGCACTTCTTAACAAAATATATACAAATGAATATTCTCATGATAGCCTGTTCCCGTTTTTATCTATTGATTTATAAAACATGGAATGGGATTGAATGAAGGAAATCGAAAGAAAACGTAATGCGGAGGGCTTTAAGCTCCACGTGCAGCGTTCACTCCGGCAAATGCGGCAACAAAAAGGCATGTCTCAAGCGCAATTAGCTAAAAAAATGATATCCAATGTTGATCAATCGACGATTAGTAACTGGGAGTCTGGTAAGAGCGAAATGACCATGACACAACTACTCGATGTGTTATTCATTTTCGGGGTTGACCTTGATTCTTATTTTTCGTTTTTAAGGAGAGACTAAATGGAAGCATTCTCTAAATATATAATTTACCTCGATTACCTACCTACGCTCATTGCATTTTTTGCCGTGTTTTATTGTTGGAAAGATATTGGAGCAAGGTGGTTTCTGACCCTTCTTTTAACTGTAGGCTTTATTGATAACTACAGCGTGCAATATTCAATCAATTGGACGACACACTATTACGGCTGGACGATTTTAATCAACCTGCTGTTTTTCATCCCTTCATTTTATCGTCAAATAATTGCGCAAAAAATTTATGATTCAACAGGCTCAAACTTCTTCTTTGAAGCTTCAAAGTTAAAGTTCAGCCAACATGAAGCTGCACTTTTACTAATATGTTTTATTTCAACAATTGCCCATACTATTAGCTATGTTGAAATATTGATGTATAAGTACTTCATCATCGATATTCCGTACTTCAAATTATTCGTCTTAGATAAACTGCAAATTTTGTTGCATATTTTTTCTTCCCTAGCAGTGTTATCATTTACCCTTAAAACTAAAGGACCTAATTATGAAACAACTAGAGCTTAGTGACTTAAAATCCATCTTCGCTGGTACAGGCCCAGGAGGAACGACTGTTAGTCCTGATCTTCCTCCTCGTAAAACTAAAACAGTCAACACCGACGGAAGCTATATTCCAGAGCCACCGCCAGAAACAGAAGAGGGAAATTAACCTTTCTTACTTCTTGTTAATTCAGCTCAATAAACCCTGATTTTCAGGGTTTATTTGTTTCCAAGGCATGAAAAAGCCCCTACACTGTTGCACCTAGCATTGCTTTGATGCGCCTCTGGCTCAAACGCAGTGTTCTTTTCTTACAGAAAAATTTAAAAATGCAGATATAAAAATAAAAACTCTATGTACTCACACCCATTCAACAGCGATGTTTCAAGGAAGTAATATGGCTTTAAAAAGACTGTTATTGTTAAGCGCCCTACTCGTTGGCTGCACAGATAACGAACAACAAACCCAGCAAAGTGAATCACTACCAGCTCAAGCTGAAGAAAATACAGCAACTGAGCAATTATCAGGTGCCAATAAACACACTTTAACTGACAGTGCCATTGTTGCTGAGACCGAACCGACAGAGCCAACCTTTACTGTAAACACATACACACTCAAACGCGGTCAGACCATCACCCATGTTTTAAAAGAAGCTGGGTTCAGTCTGTCGCAAATTTATGCCCTTGCAAATGAAGTAAAACCGCTTTTCAATTTCAAAAAAATAAAGTCGGGGACGCAATTTGATGTCGTCATATTTGATTCTCTAGCGAACACCAGTGAGCCCCACACTAATGGCGAACTTGCTCAGGCTGACACTGAGAATACCGCTGAAGATAGCCAAAGAGCGAGCGAAAAGCGCTTAAGATTTGCGAGCAATTTTGGCGAGCTAATTGAAGCAACATTACGAGACGGTAAATGGCAGCTTGAGCAAATCTCGGTAAAAGTTGAACAACGCCGTTTTAGTAAATCATTTGAAATTAGCCAAAGCCTTTATAAAGCGGCGAGTGAAGCTGATATTCCCGCCAATGTCATCAATAGTGCGATTTTAGCTATGTCTCACTTTGTTGATTTTCAGCGTGAGATCCGCAGTGGCGATAAAATCACGCTTAATTTTAGTCATGCGATACTCCATGAAGACACCCATTTATTTAGCCAATTTAGCGCACCACAAAAACTGGTTGCCATTGAATTTGTAAACAACAAAGACAGTTATCAACTTTATCAATTTGAAGACGCGTATTACTTTGCCGACGGTAAGCTGGCGCAAAACTTCTTGATGAAAACGCCACTGAACGGCGCACGCCTTTCATCGTCGTTTGGCAAACGTAAGCACCCTGTCTTGGGTTATAACCGCCAGCATAAAGGCATAGATTTTAGCGCACCGACTGGTACGCCCATTATGGCCGCGGGTAAAGGTAAAGTGCTCAAAGCCAGTTATAGTAAAAGCTTTGGTTATCGAGTATTACTCGAGCATCATGGCGGCTATCGTACCTTGTACGCACACTTAAAAGGGTTTGCGAAAGGAATTAGAGCTGGCTCACGAGTCAAACAAGGTCAAATTATCGGTTATTTAGGGAACACAGGTATGTCGACTTCGCGTCACCTTCACTATGAAGTGCATAAGAACGGCCGTGCAATCAACCCGCTAACAATGAAGCAGCCAAGTAATATTCAGCTAAAAGGTGATGAGCTCACAGCTTTTAAGACCCATATAAAGGGGGTGACTCAAAGGTATGCGGCGCTTGATAATCAACAAGATGTTATTGCTGATTAAGTAGAAAATACGCTGCCCGATTTTTATTAGGGCAGCGAGTTAAACGAGGCGTGTTGTTATTGACCCGAGATGCGTTTTTGAAAGAACTTTTGACGTTGTAATAACCAAGGGTTCTGCTCTATGGTCGTAACACTTTTAGCATGTCGCTCAACTTTTTGATTCAACTGTCTCACAGTTTGATTGAAACGCATGGTTGATGAAGGTGCACCTAATTGTGCTATTTCATCTGCAGTAAAGCTTCTGCCTGCAAATAAAAGCGCATTTAAATAACCGGGCTCAGATTCAAAAGTATCATCCGTCAATAATAATAGGCTTTCTGCTAACGCCCAGCGGTCGTTGATTTCGCCTTCGTCTTTTTCACCCACCAACTCACCATTTATGAATATTTTTAACGCCCCCTGCTCTGGTGCTGCGTAAAATACAAATGCAACTCGGTACCAGGTATTAGGTAGTAACGAGCCAAAGTAGCCACTATCTCGAGTGGTGATCCCCACTCCATTAAATTCTCGATCTACATATAAGTCTGCATCGTCTGTGTTGGCAGTATTAGTTTGCAAAAGAGCTCTAAACTGATCGGTACTCGATTCCGGCCATAATAAATCCATCACTAAGGTGTAATCGCTTACCTTGCCTTGGGCCATAAAATCGCCATTCGCTGGTACATTATGGGTTAATTGCAAGCCTTCTAATGGGCTATGACGAGAAAATGAAAGTACTCGACTGTCTTCATTATTTATTAAAGGAATATTCAGCGCTGAAGCTAACTCAAATTTACTGTCTTCAAGCCACCATTGCGATGCTTGCGGGTCAAAGAATGTTAACTCACTCGGACCCATATCAGCCGTCAATGGTTGTTGCTCATCCGCAAAATTCCAAATAGTGACATATTCATCAGGTTTACAGGCATTCAAGGTTGTGTCTGTGTCTATATGCAAGCATTGACTGGTCCGATAGCGGCCATATTGATCTAAACTCCACCAAGACTCACTCAAAGGCGTTAAATCATTGAATGGCACTGATGAGAAAAATAACTCTGGGTTAAAGGCTGGGCCTTTTTGAAGCGCAACGGTGTAAGTTTGCGAATCAATAATGGGGTTATTGTCGGATGTGCTGAACACCCAAGTTGGTTGAGCTTGCTGTAACTGTTTTAGTTCACTGCCTGAGACTGTCACAGAATATAAGGCATTAAATCCTGGCGTGTCAGAAGGTTGCCTTTCAACATAGTATGTTTCGTGTAACTTTTCTTGAGTAACTATGCCAGGTGTCCAACGATTTTGAACTTGAACAGGATCAAATAAAGCCGCATCCACTTGATGTGTGTGCGCCACCGCATTACCTAGAATACTGGCTATCTGAGTCTCTGTCGGAAAATTTTCAGAATAAGCAAGCGCAGTATTGGCATCAGGCGCATATTTACCCATGATCTCATCAATTAATAACGCCATTTTCGGCTCAACATAATTGAGTGAGATTGACGGCATTGTTTTATAGTCATAATCGATCAACGCTTTAGTTTGTGGGTTAAAGCGCAATGACAAATCGGTTAAGCCTTGTGCAAAAAAGTTAGGTTGAATAACCAGTGAGCCGGATTCTGTTTGCTCAATGCGTTCTCCACCATGGGTATGCCCACCCAGTACTAAATCTATACCTGACACGTTTTGTGCAACACGGTTATCGCCGCCATAACCTAAATGGCTAAGCATCACTAAATAATCTACGTCATCACGGTATGTATCAACTAGAGTTTGCGCAACGGCATTCCAATCCCAGTTCATTTTAAAATTTGGAATAAAGTCAGGAATGGGCGCAGTTTCAATCGGTTCATCTAGTTCATTCCATGGCACAGACGTCATACCAAAAAAACCAACTTTGATACACCCAACTTGCACCGCTGCAAAATCGACTGCTGCAAAACCATTTTCTTCATCGCCCACATATTTTGTATTACTGGCTAATACAATTGCATTGTCATCGCTGGCATAATCTAGTAGTTGGCTTGGACCCCACGCATAGTCATGGTTTCCGACTACCCTAATATCAAATTCCATGCCCTTAATCGCTTCGACTGTGGCAAGACCTTGTGAGATTTGCTCGGCAACGGTGCCTTTCTCATAATCATCTCCACCATTAGTGAATAAAGTGTATGGCTCTTGCTCCTGTACTTGCTGATAATACCCTTTAATTTTGCTAAACAGCTGCTCTTTATAACCAAAACGAGAATGAAGATCGGCAACATGAACAAACCTCACCGTTTGCTCTGTTGCAGAGTCAACACATACCGGACCAATCGATTTTGATACGGCAATCGTCTGCTTCTCTTGGTATAAAACCGCATATTCTCCAAGAACAGTAATGTCAGCGCTGATCTGTGTATCGCTGAGCTGTGATTCAACTGGTAACCAAATCCCCTGCTCTCTTCGCACAATTGAGAGTTTGCCGTTATTAAATTGCGTGGTATCAATAAAGAAAGTGATGCGTGCAGAGAGCGATAGCGTCGTTGACTCAGGAGTGAGGTTATAAATATTTGAAACAACCCCAAGTTCAGTATCTTCTGTGATTGGCTGTGAGGTTGATGTTTTTAACGTAAATGCTGTTTCTGTACTACCTGATGACAGTACTAACTCAAAATTGCCATTATCTGTTTTCCCTGAAAAGCTAGAATCAGGCTCAATAGAGACACCACCATCTAAAGTTGGGGCAAAGACCTTTTCTGTTTCACCTGAACCACAGCCAAGAAGCAAACTTAAGAGGATTAAAATTAAACTAAAGCGAATTGTACTCACAGATCACCAACTAAAATTAAGCAACAATAAGAAAGCGATGAACTTTTAAACTTCAACTCTCTTTCTACTTATCGAAATACGATTTAAAAATTAGGATATAGATAATTTAACTAAAACACTAAAAGAGACAAGCTATGCGCATTAACAAAAGCTTGTCTGCAAATTTACCACAAACAATTAATTTGGATATTTGGTCCACATGCCATTGTCTAATTGAATATACGGCTGATCAGAATAGAGTATCATTTTAGAGTTTTCATTTTCAGCAACCATGGCTGAAGTTGGCAAGTTTGATAGCAAACTTCTGATGTTAATACTGGCATTGTTAAAGGGGTTTTCTTCTATCGTTCTTGCTATGAACTCAGAAATCGCAAAGTAACTTAACGGCTCGCTACTTTTAACTGGGCGAGCGACTTCACGCTTGTCTGGGCTAATAAATTTGATACCAACAGGCACATTGACAATAGATGGCGTTGGGATTTCCCTTAGCCCTGAAAACTGCATTTGGTCGCCTTTCAAAGCCGCACCATGCTCTGGCACCATAATCACTAAGTAGTTTTTATTTGTGTCTGACAAGGCTTCAAAAAAGCCGTCTATGTCATTCATTAAAGCTTGTGCTCTGGCTTTATAATTGTCGATAGTATTAAATCGGTTTGCCTGACCCGCTATGATATTTCCATCGTGCAAGCTAATACTATTAAAATACAACGCATGGCGTGCTTGCGAGCTCCGCGCTCTATTATCTAGCCACTTATTGAGTACTTGTCTGTCACTGTAAATAGGGGAACCATCAAAAGAGCGTTGAATGACATTAATACCCTCTAATGATTGCAGGGGGGCACTTAACCCACCTTCTGTATTAATTAACTGTAAAAAGCTATCAAAGAATCCATTATGATTCATGGCAAGATCAGTTTGAAATCCTAACTGCTCAAGTTGCGCAAAAAGGTTACACTCTTCGGGCTTATTGCCATATAAACCATCGTGCGGTCTTTGCCCACAACTCGAATTCAATAGTCGAGTTGCCGCAGGACCTGAATATGAAGTCGCTGAATTAAAGTTTTCAAATATCACATCAAACTGATTCAACAATGGGTGGTTTTCCATACCAATATGATTAAGGTCATCCCAACCTAAAGAACAAATATTCAGAATCACGACATCAAAGTCCGGCCCTGAAAATTGCTCTGGGAATTGCGTGACCAGGCTCTGTTGTTCTGAGTAAAAGTTTGCAAGCGCACTGGCTGGATCTGTCGCAGGCATTAAAGTGTTATTTGCAGGTAAGGCAGGCGCTTGCTTCACAATACGATTTGGCTGAGTAGCAATGGGGGCTGTATTCTGTTGTACACTAGTACCAATGATACTGACAGCAAATAGCGCAAGAATATTGACACCAGTAAATCGTATCCATTGATTAAAATATAAATAAGTCACTAAGGTCACGAGCATGAGTGCGACAGCTTCTAAAGAAACCACTCTCAATACTAGCTCCAGCAAATATGCAGGACTAAACGACATTAATAGGTCATTACTTCCCATCAATAATGATAGAGGAGGAAGATAAGAGTCATGGTGCAGCAATAGCAAAGCGATTACAAAACCGAAGGCATGTTTAGCTTGGTATCCTAGGCCTCGACCTACAGGCAAAGCTAAAAATGCGATAAAAGCAAGGTTTTCTAAAACATGTATTTCAATGTAAGAAAAATAGAATAAGCCTAATTTAAATAAAAAGTATACGTTCCATAAACCCAGCGGATCCCACTTAATTTTAGACAACATAGATGACGCATTTTCTTGGGACATGAATTACTTCTCTTTCTTCTTAATTGTAGGGGTATAGACTTCAAGAACACGATGTCGAAATCGCCATTTATTATATATAGGAGAAAGTAACTTAATGATTTCTCCAGCAAATGCACCTAGTGCAATGCCTATAAGCAATGCAAAAATCAACGTGGTAATTATATTATCATTCATGCTCGTTTCTAATTTTTAGAGTAATGCGAGTGGCATTGTTGCGGTTAAAATCGATTGGATCAGGCTGCGCATGAGCGTTTGTGTCTAACTGCGCTGGTTTAAAATGTGTCACATTCGATGCATCAATATAACCAGAGTAATCTTTAGCATCACCATTCATCGCAACTTTACGTAAAGTTCTACATTGCTCTTCAATACTTAACTCAGTTGAAAAAACATCATGGAATAAGAAAAACTCCCCCAAAGATAAACGGAACAACCTTGATAAAGCTAAATCAACATCGTTTTCACGACAGGCATTTAGATAGATATAGATGTTTTTCTCTGTGGCTGTGAAAATATCACCACTGCGTTTTACATTGAATAGTGAAACGACGTCTTCTGTATTCAGCCCTTTTTGTAATTTTAGCACCACCATAACACCACTGACTCCAGTGTTAACTGACGTTTCTCTATGTCTAAAGACCTCATCAATAAAGCGAAATACAGGTAAATACCCTTTTTCTAGTGACCCTTGAGAATACGACACGACATCATCAAAACTTGGTGGCAAAGGTCTAGAAAACCGGTAGCCTTGAATTGCTTGAACTTGCGACATCAATCTAGAAATATCGGTAGAACTATGCAGAATTAAATTCACACCCACAGTTAAAAACAAGCATTCGTCTTTATGTCTGATCACACCATCTGTGTTTTTAAGTACTATTTTCAGCCAGTTACCATTTGATTTTCTGAGCTCTAAACATTGTTTAGCTAATGCAAATTGATCTGTTTTTTTATTGATACTGAAGATAATAGTCGCAGCCTTTTTATCTTTTGCTGCATCATATAATGCTTCATTAGACTCAAATACGGTATATGAGGGAGGCAGTTTAGAATCACTTGGTACAATCGACTGATTTAGTAATACATCATTTTGATCTGCAAACTGCTGAAAGTGGCCTGAATCCTGTTTTTTATAGACTTTCAGTGTAAATGGATTATGTGAAACAACCTGGCAAGATACTTCTGTGTAGTAACCTGTTTCATGACGCCAAAAATCGATAAATAAAGTCTGACTTGCTGCTTCTGTTGCCGTTGTGATCAAGCCAGCTATGACCTGATTAAAATGGCGCAATCTATCAAACAAAGTTAATGCTAGGTCACCTGTTAATACCCAAAAAACGGTTGATTTGGTTGCTCTAGCAAACTCATCAGCTTGCTCCAACATCTCTTTAATCACTTCAAATTTTAGAGGTTTTAATAATTCTTCATCTAAGTGAAGGATAATATGACTTTTATTTGCTTGAGGATAAAATTTTATTTCGTTCAATAATTGTGCAAAGCCATTATTTTTCAAAAAATACGTTCGATTAATGCGAAATGGATAACAGTTTTTTTCGACATCCGACCAATGCCAATTGAACAACATTGATGGATCTTTTGCATAAAATCGATCAATATCTTCCGAAATTATAAAATTTTTAGAGTTTGGGTTTAGGCTTGCCAAACCATACTCAACGCCTTGTTCTACACTGGCAGCCAATACAACATAACTTGATGAGCCCACCAAACTAAATGACTTTTCACCCAGGCCTTTTATTGCCAATCCTCGCATAGTCTTGTTTAAATCTTAAATAGCAACTAAATTCAGAGTAACACAAAACATAGTACTTTTTCATTGTAAATTTATTGAAATATTTAGTATACTTTGTGCGCTTTTTTGGGTGCGTCAAAATTTGATAACCCACAGCTATCTCAACAAGTTAATCCAGTAGTAGAGGTGTCGTATTAAAGATCTAACCAATGTATCAAATGGCTATAATAGACATGATATATCTAGGCTAACTCAAAAAGTAGATTTATCTATTGATGATTACGTTGAGATACAAGAGCAAACAGAGTTAAAAGAAATCATAGGTAAATATAAGCTGTTTTCTGAAATAGAAACTTCAATATCTAAAAACAATAAACCTAAAGAATCGAATCAATCTTGAAACGTATCTTTTTTTCAGGCCTCAAAGGTGGGGTTGGTAACACAACTATTCTCGCTAATTTAGCGAGTGCACTCGTTCAAGCGGGAGAAAGTGTCACGTGTATCGATCTTGATTCAAAGAATGAACTGAGATTGCATTTTGCCCACCAATGGGATGATCTCAGTGGTTGGTCTACACTAGAAAAACAAACTTTAGATCAAGTCGCCTTTGCAGATGAAGATGGCGTCAAGTTTATTCCTCATGGATACAAGCCCTCTACCCTGAAAGAAAAAATACAGTTAGTTTCAGACTCTAGAAATATCGTTTTCAATGACAATGAATGGCTACTTTTTGATGTACCTAGTTATGCAAGTGCAGAGTCTTTACATTTAAAACAAGATGATTTTTTCTTGCGAATTATAAACTGCGACGTTAATTGTCACAGCCTTATCAGTCAAAAAACATTGATGCAGCAAAACAGTGCAGAGCACTTTTTAATCAACCGTTTTAATAGCGCTGTAGATATCGAAGTGGAAATAGCACGACTCTGGCGAAAACAGTTAGCCAATATTTTACCTGTATTTGTTCACCAAGATGAAATACTTAAAGAAGCGCTTGCATATAAAAATGTAGGTTATAACTGTGCGCCTTTTAGTGTAATTAAAGATGATTTTCACGCGCTGATCAGCTGGCTGAAGTTACATTACAGTAAGGTAACGTCGTGAAAACGCTTAATTACTCCCACGTTAGTCTCTCACTTCTTTTGAGCTTTTTTCTTACGCCAAAAGCAATTAGCTGGCTAGAGCAACGATATAAATTTTTCTTTCAAAACTGCGGCTATAGCGTCTTTAATTCAGCCCTTTTAACTTTAGTGAGTATTTTGATTTCTGGCGTTTTCAAAGTAGAAAAGCTCTCTGATAGCAGTAGCTTTTTCCTTTACTACCCACAATTAAAGCGCAATGAAGTTAGACCTGGTGATTGGCTTCGGCTGATCATTCAATCAATTTATCTTGCGCTATTCCATAATAAGGTTAGAGCTAAGCGAAAAGAAAAATCGACTCATTCGATTTGGTTTATCGTACCTGCTTTATTAAACTTTCTCAGCAAGATTGACAGCGCTATCAGCTCATCGGTACGACGCCGTTTAGGTAAACAGCACAACACTGAAAAAACCCTCTTTAAAGTCATAGCAAAAGCGTCTATTTGGGATAACAAACTTTTTCGTAATACTGTCTTAATTTTATTATTTGCATTCTTAATAGTGCTAATTACCGTGCCATTTTCATTGGCTGCACAAGCTATCTTCATGGGATTAATTTTATTCGTTGCATACTCATTAAGGGGCATCGAAGGGCGTATGCCTACCATGATTATGGTTACTCTATCTGTCACTATATCGAGTCGTTACATCTGGTGGCGGATAACCGAAACACTCAACTGGGATGACCCTTTTGCTTTATTTCTTGGCTTCGGTTTACTTGCAGCGGAACTCTACGCTTGGCTAATATTAATCTTAGGCTTTTTCCAAACTATTCACCCGCTTGAGCGTAAGCCTATCGTATTGCCAAAAGACACTAGTCTTTGGCCGAGCGTCGATGTGTATATTCCAACTTATAATGAACCACTCAGCGTAGTTAAGCCGACTGTCATTGCTGCATTAGCATTAGATTGGCCAGCTGATAAGCTAAATATTTATATTCTCGATGATGGTAAGCGAGACGAATTTCGACAGTTTGCTGAGCAAGTTGGCGCAAATTACCTAATTCGACCTGATAATAAGCATGCTAAAGCAGGTAACTTAAATCATGCAATGCAATATACCGATGGTGAACTCATTGCTATTTTTGATTGTGACCACATACCTGTTCGTTCATTCTTACAGATGACTGTTGGTCAATTCGTCAATAACGATAAAATGTGTTTAGTACAAACGCCTCATCACTTCTTTTCTGCCGATCCATTTGAAAAGAATTTAGACAATTTCTCTAAAGTCCCTAACGAGAACATGCTGTTTTACGGCTTAATTCAAGATGGCAATGACATGTGGGATGCGACTTTTTTCTGTGGTTCATGTGCGGTTATAAAAAGAAGTGCCATCGAAGATATTGGCGGGTTTGCTTTTGAAACTGTAACTGAAGATGCTCATACGGCTTTAAAAATGCAACGTAAAGGCTATCAGACCTCATATATAAACTTACCTCAGGCTGCAGGTTTGGCAACAGATAGCTTATCGACACACGTCGGCCAACGCATAAGGTGGGCCAGGGGCATGGCGCAAATATTTCGTTTAGACAACCCTGTATTTGGTAAAGGGTTATCTCTGGCGCAAAGACTGTGTTACCTCAACGCCACTTTGCACTTTTTTGCGGGGATCCCTCGCATCATTTTCTTGACTGCCCCTTTGGCCTTTATCTTCTTTGATGCATACATCATTTACGCTCCTTTCTTGGCGATCTTGTTATATGTTGTACCAAGCTTGATACAGATTAAAGTGACCAACTCTCGTATTCAGGGGAAATGGCGTTACTCTTTCTGGGGAGAGGTGTATGAAACGGTTTTGGCTTGGTACATATTAAAACCCACAACTATAGCCCTGTTTATGCCTCACAAAGGCAAATTTAATGTTACCGAAAAGGGTGGCCTAAATGACAAGGATTACTACGATTGGGATATCTCACGACCCTATATTGTGCTCGCTTTAATTAACGTTATTGGCTTAGTTGTTGGGTTTGCTCGATTTGGTATAAGTGACTCTGTGCAGATGGGCATTTTGCTGATCAGTATGGCCTGGTCTCTTTATAACCTGATCATCATCGGCGCCGCGATTTGTGTTGCGACGGAAGCTCGCCAAGTTCGTAAATCTCACCGTATTGGCTGTGAGTTCCCCGCCATCATTTATACCTCTGGTGGTCACACAATTAAAGTCACAGTGACAGACTTTAGCAACTCAGGGGTGGGGATTACATTACCTGCTGAGGGACTGTTAAATCATGGTGATAAAGTTGAACTTTTAATTAGCCGTGGCAGAAAACAATTCGCCTTTAAAACCGACATAGTCAATATCACCAAAGCTAGGGTTGGCTTGCGTTTAAATGAGCTAAGCCCAGAAAAAGAAAGAGAGTATATTGAGTGTACTTTCTGTCGAGCTGATGCATGGCTAAGTTGGGAAGAGAATTTCTCTCATGATCTGCCATCAGAAAACTTTAAATTGATTGTAAAAGTCAGCTTGAGAGGCTTTAAGAGTCTATTCTTACATGCACCAGAGAAAGCAAAGCCAATAATTAAGGCATTGATTTCATTTATAGAATCAATTGATACCTTTTTACCACGTAAACCTATAAGAAAAGATGAAGCATAAAATGAACTTTATTAGGATGATGTTACTTTCTAGTTGTTTAGTTGGAGGCAGCTTTGCAAGCTTAGCCTTTACCCCAACTGACAAGACTGCATTTGCACAAGGATACCCTGAAGATGCGCCCATCACATCTCATGAGTTTACGTTTGAGCAATTAAACCAAGATGGTATTCGCTTAACTGGCGTGTTACCGAATAGTGATGTTAATTTTACTAATCGCGTTGATAAAATTATCAAAGAACTGTCTTTAAAGTTAAAGCACACTAACTCTCCGGCATTATTAACGCAGTTATCGCACATTAAGGTTTACCTCAACGACCAATTAATGGCGATTGTGCCTGTCACACCGCTTGCCTATGACAAAGTGCATCAAACCCTGAGCGAGCAAACTCTTAAACTAAAACCGCATTTAGTCAGAAACTATAATACTGTTCGCTTCGAACTGATTGGCCATTACACCAATGAGCACTGCGAAGATTCAACCCACTCAAGTATTTGGGCTGAATTAGATAAAGACAGTAAACTAAAATATAAAGCGCAGCATATCGCTCTAAAAAGCGATCTTGCGCACTTTCCTGAACCGTTTTTCGATGAGTTTGACTATTCCAAGCTCTCTTTACCCATTATTTTTGCAAGCCAACCTTCGAAAACAACCACACAAGCTGCCGCAATTTTAAGTTCATGGTTTGGTGCTAGAGCTGACTGGCGTGGTGCAAACTTTCCGGTTCAATACAACGTTCTACCTAATCAGCATGCTGTTGTATTTGCCACTAATGATACTAAACCTGACTTTTTGTCAGACTACCCCGATGCAGAGGGGCCAACAGTCGAAATAATCGCAAACCCTGAATATAGATATAAAAAGCTTTTATTAGTATTAGGTAGAAACGAACAAGAATTAAAAACTGCGGTAGAGGGCATTGCCCTTGGTTTACCTATTATGACAGGCCGAACAGCAGTTATTAACGACATCATTCACATTAAACCTCGTGAAGCCTATGACGCGCCAAGATGGTTACGTACTGATAGAGCGGTTAGATTTGGCGAACTACTGGATTACCCTACCCAGCTACAAACAACTGAAGGAAGCGATCATTCGGTCAAAATGGATATACGTTTACCGCCAGATTTATTTACATGGCGTACTGACGGGCTTCCGCTTGATTTAAAATATCGATATACCCCCCCTACAAGCAAAGCCATATCGCGTTTAAACATGTCGATCAATAATGAGTTTGTACAAGGTTTCACCCTCACGCCTGATGGTGGTAAAGCGGTTGTCTCAGAATTAAAAATCCCTTTACTATCAAGTGATGATACAGACAACGACCGATACTTCTCAGTACCTGGTTTTAAAGCCGACATTAAAAATGAATTAGAGTTTAAATTCCTATTCTCAACTGAAAGAGAAGGATTCTGTACCACCAATGCTCGAGGTGGTGAGCTTGGCGTAATTGATGACGACTCAACAATTGATGTCTCTAATTTCCATCATTATATTGCCATGCCGAATTTACACGCATTCGCACAAGGTGGATTTCCATTTACAAAGTATGCTGACTTAAGCCAGAGCGCGATTATTTTCTCAAGCAACCCTTCTCGCCTTGAGCTTGAAACACTATTTACGATATCTGGGCACTTAGGCAGAACAACAGGGTTCCCTATTTTTAATGCCGACTTCCATTATGCAAACGAAAACGTAGAGCTAAAAACGAAAGATATTTTATTAGTGGGTGACGTTAATAGTTTCGACAAGCAAGTTAATAATAACAGTGAGCTGTCAGTCTTATTGGCTCAGTCAACAAGAGAAATCACTCAAGCGGTTTACGAAGGTCAACCTTATGACTATGCACTATCAAATGAAGATGCTTCTGCGAAAGTGTCACTGTCTAGCTTAGGGCCTCTTTCAGCCATTGTTGGTTTCCAATCACCATTTAATCCTGAACGCAGTGTTGTGGCGATGATGGCAAACAATAACGATGACCTTAAGCTTATCAACAATACCCTAGTTGATAGTGGCAAGTTATCTCAGATCCGTGGTAATGCCACCATTATTAATCAATACAAAGTACACAACTCTTACCTTGGTGAACGCTACTACATAGGCAGCTTGCCACCATTTACTTATATTTGGTTCCACCTGTCAGAGCACCCTTTGATTTTAGCGATTTTGACTTTAATCACCTTATTAATCATATCTTTTGTGCTATGGCGTATCTTAACAGCGCTAGCGAAAAAACGAGTAGAGAGTCAGGAGTAATAATATGAGAGCAATATTATTCGGTCTATTAATGACGGTTTTCAGTGCCACTGCGTTTTCGCAAGATGTTTGTTATAACTGGCCACATTGGGACACATTTAAGCAAAACTTTGTTAGCGAAGAAGGTAGAGTCATTGATCTAGGCTCGGAAAAAAACATTACTACCAGCGAAGGGCAATCCTATGGGCTATTTTTCGCCCTAGTCGCGAATGATCAGGCGATGTTCGACAAGCTATTAGCCTGGACTGAAACACACCTATCAGAAGGTGATTTAAGTGCGCGTTTACCAGCATGGTTATGGGGTAAAAATGGCAATAACTATGAAATCCTTGATTCAAACCCAGCCTCTGACTCAGATATCTGGATTGCATATAGCCTATTAGAAGCAAGTCGACTATGGCAAGAACGTCGTTATGCGGTATTGGCATCAGTATTAGCAAAGAGAATTCTGAGAGAAGAAACTGAGCACTTACCTCAACTAGGTTTAACACTGTTACCTGGCCCGTATGGATTCCAACTGGATAATACTACTTGGCGCTTGAACCCAAGTTATGCGCCTTTACAAGTGCTTAAGCGTTTTGCAAACGCCTATTCGCATTCGCCATGGCAAGAAGTTTATGACACTTCATACCGCTTGTTAATTGAGAGTGCACCTGAAGGTTTCTCTCCTGACTGGGTGCTGTATAACCCAAATAAGGGCTTTCATTTCACTCGTAAACATACAGATTTAGGCAGCTTTAACTCTATAAGAGTGTACCTATGGGCCGCCTTAATGCACCCAGACGCCGAACATGCTAAGCAGTTGATTGAACATTTTAGCCCTATGGCCAAAGCTACCAGTAAAAATAATTATGTGCCGCTTAATACTTACGCTAAAAATGGCAAGTATCAAAAACGAGGCCCTGTTGGGTTTAATGCCGCTTTATTAACGTTTCTTGATAGCAGTGAAGAAATTAATGCTCTTGTCAGTATAAAGCAGCACGTTGATCACAATATAACTAATGAGTTAACTAAAAATTATTACTCAAGTGTATTGTCGTTATTTGGCACTGGCGCAATGGACAATCGCTATAGCTTCGGACCCCAAGGCAAGCTGCAAACCCAGTGGGAAGCGCAATGTCCAAAACAGTAACAGGCTTGTTAGGGTTAGTCTTTTGCGGTGCATTATTAAATAACAGCAGTACCTTTGCAAAAGAACAAGGGTTAGATCAAAACTCTATTGAGTGGTTGCAAACACAAATCACCATTGGTGAAATTTTAGGCGATGAGATTTTAATTGCAGACTCGCTAGAGAAATTACTGCAAATCGCCCCTCATCACTTATTGGCGAAATCTGCTCAAGTGCAAGTATTACTCAATCGCGATGAGACGAGACTTGCACTGCGTCTTTATCGTCAATTAGAGAAACAGTTTCCTGATCATAAACAGGTTAAGAAACTTAAGCTGCTTATAGATTTAAAACAAAACACAGATACTCGCCGCCAATACGAAAACGCAAAACTATTGGCTATTACAGGTAAAGTGCCTGAGGCCATCCGCGCTTACGATGCGGTTTTTTCTGTTGGGTTCCCGTCAATTTTTTATGAACTTGAATACTATAAGTTATTAAGCCGAGACGATGCGCATTATGATAAAGCGATTGTAGGTATAACTAGGCTCACACAAAGATACCCTGGCGCGGGTGATTTTGAGCTGCAAAAAGCACGGATCATTCTAAGAAAAACACCGCAAAGTAAAGCCGCAATCAGTGTTTTAAAACGCTATGCGAAAACACCTAGATATCAAGCCGAAGTCGAAGCGCTTTGGCTAAGCACCTTGGCATCACTGCCGCTTGAAAAGAAGACGCAAAAGCAATACCAAGCATTTTTAACCTTATACCCAAAGTCTATGCAAGGTAAATTGCAGTATGAAGCATTTCAAAAAGACTATGCGGCATACAAAAAGTTGCTAAGAAACCCTGGCTATCAAGCCTATTTATCGGCTGTAAATGCCCTTGATAATGAAGAATCAGAAAAAGGCTACCAGTTATTAAAAAAAGCCCTCAGGTATCTACCTACAGATTCCAATATCATTGGTGAAATGGGCCGCGCTTACCTGCAATTAGGCCGCCATGATGAAGCAAGACAATATTTCGAAAAAGCGCTTAAATACACTGAGTTCGATGGCGCTGAACGTTGGGAAGGCTTAGTAAAAACGGCCACATTTTGGGGGCTCATTACCCAATTACAGCAAAGCTTAGAAGACAGTAACTTAGTTCAAGCCAAAAAGTTACTTGCTAAGGCGCAAGCACTTGATGAAGACCAAGACACTGTGCTTTTCTATAAAGCTGAATTATTGCGCCTTGAAGGACAAGATTTACAAGCATTCCAAATTTATCATCAGCTGATTAAGAGTAACCCAACTAACCAATCAGCTTTACAAAGCATACTGAGGTATGTTGAAACAGAAAATAACCTCACTTCATTAGATAAATTTAGCGGGCTGCTAACCCAAGAACAAAATGACTTAATTCAAGATGAATTCTTAAGAGCAAGAAAAAATATCGCCAGCAGCCTTGCTGATGTAAAGGCTCAAAATGGTGATTTTCATGGTGCGATCCAATTATTAGCCAGTATTCCAACGAATAATGAGCCGGATCCATGGTTTGTATACCAGCAGGCTCAAATATGGCGTCAAGCAGGCAGTGAAAATCAAGGTATCCGCTTATTTAATGAAAAAACATGGCAACACCCTCTAAATGGTGAGCTTCGTTACGCGCAAGCACTTTACCTTTCAAGTATTGATGCAAATAAGCAAGCGAGTGCTGCTTTGCAGTTTATTCCTCTTAAAGATAAAACCCCGGAGATCTTAACGTTAGAAAATGAGCTTGAGTTTAGAGATGTATTAGCTGAAATTGACCAATCAATTTCAGCCGAGCAACTCGAAGAAGCCAAAGTAAAGTTATCGCGACTCGAGCTTGAGAAGGTTTCGTCATCTAACCTAAAAGCACAAATAGCAGCTGCTTGGTATGCAACCGGAGAGCAATCTGTCGCAACAGATTTACTTGCACAAGCAATAAATCAAGATCCCACGCTTGCACCTTATTGGCATTTACAACTTGGTAGCTGGTTACTTGCCGATAAAGATACTGTGCGAATGAAGCAGTGGTATGAGAATAAAGACAGAATTGCAATAGAAAACGAAGATGAGCTTGAACAACTTGAGCGCTTGGCCTTGGACTATAAATTACTGGCTAGCGACTCGCCGCGAACAGTATTAAACGAGGTCATACATACTGACCCTGCAAATATGGAAGGCTATGCACGATTAGCCAGTCTTGATATTACCGATAACGAATTCGAACAAGCCTATGACACTTTGCTAAAAGCGCATCAATATGGCGAGTTTAGTCGAGAAACTGAAGATCAGCTGCTGGAGCAAGCGCTTGAAAAGCAAAATATTCCGCTCATTGAATACTTAGCAAGTCACTTAATTAGACGTGTAGGTATTGATGACACCGCGCTACAACAAAAGTTAATTTCTCCTTTATTCCTATTTAGAGATAAAGAAAAAGCATTAGAGCTTGCTCAAGATTTAGTCTTATTGAGCTCATATGAAAGTGAATTAGTAAAACAAGCGGGCGATCTAGCTGAGCAAGTTGGCCGCCACGATATCGCTGCTGACTATTACCAACGTGTTGTTAATACAAGTCCTAGCCCGAGTTCGAACCAAAATGAAGCCTGGTATGTTACTTCTGCTCGAAGTGGTATTAATCGTATCAATGAAAAAACGGATGGCCATATTGCATTCGCGACAGATTTAAGTGGCCAAACGAGTACTCAGTCTGATGCTGAGCTAGGGGTTGGCGGGTCGTTACTTGAAAGTTATTTCCCCCTTTGGGACGGACATGGTTTTGTAAAGCTTGATAACTTATATGTATCAGCACAATCCACTGACTTTACCGAGAACTTCAGTGCCGGCAGGTATGGCACAGGTTACCTATGTTACCCTCAGTGTATTTTAGAAAAAATAACACCCAGAGAACATGGTGTCGCAATTGGCCTTGGCTGGCAAAACGAGCAATGGCGAGTTGACCTGGGCACAACACCAAAAGGCTTCTTGCTCGATACGCTCGTCGGTGGGGTTATTTATCAATCCGATTTTGAAGACTTCAGTTACGATATTGAATTAAAAAGAAGACCTCTTACTAATAGCCTACTCTCTTTTGCAGGAATGGAAGATGTTACGCTAGATAAAAAGTGGGGGGGGGTAGTACAACAAGGTCTAACCTTGGGTGCCTATTATGACTTAGGACTGGAGTATGGTTTTTGGTCAACCTTAGATTACCACCAATTTAAAGGTTTAAACGTCAAAGATAATGATCGCATCCGTGCTATGGGAGGCGGGTATTATCGACTTTACCAAGGTGAAACTTTTGAATGGACGGTAGGCACGAACTTACTCTACTGGGGTTATAAGTACAACTTGTCTGAAGAGACCTTTGGTCATGGCGGCTATTACAGTCCACAAAGCTATTATGGCGTATCTATTCCAATGACATTTGATGGTAAATGGCAAGAGAGATTAGTTTATCGCCTGAGATTAGGTGTTGGCTATTCAGATACTGAAACTGAATCTATTGACTTTTTCCCTAACAACCCTGAGTTACAAGCTCAGGCTTGGGCACTGGTCGAAGACAGAGTCGAAGAGCCCGTTTTTGAAGGCAGTAAGGGCAATGGCGTCTCTTATAATATTCAAGGTATTGCCGAATACCACTTTGAAAAGCATTGGATAATGGGACTTAGTTTAAATATAGACAGAGCTGAACTCTACGAGCCAAACTACGCTCAGTTTTATATCAAATATAAGTTTAACCCGATTTTGAGACCGCTTGATTTAGGGCCTAGACCTATTTCACCCTATGTTAATTTCTAACTAACCTGAGCTTTGGTTAAGAGATTTACTAAGTTATTGATATTGAAATCATAAGTGTATTATCAAGTTTGCAGCCGGAGACTTTTAGCGATAACAAGGCGAATTTACGCGTCAATAGCTGACCTATTACAAGTAAATTCAACGCAGTTAACGTTGAAAGTAGCCGCTGGAGATAGATTTATTATCCAGAGCTCAGGTTAACTATGCTACTAGAGCAATAGTTCACTTTATCTCGAAACCTCCACTACATAAAAACGCGGCTTAATAAAGCCGCGTTTTTTAGGGAGTTAAAATCTATAAACCATTACTCATAACGCAGCGCTGTGATAGGTCGCTCTTTTGCAGCAATAGCAGATAAAGAGCCAACCGTTACCCACGCAATCACAAATGCTAGGATGGTTGCTATAGCAAATGGCAGTATTGATAAATCAATGCGATATACAAAGCTGTTTAGCCACTCTTGCATAATAAAGTAAGCAGCTGGCCAAGCAATGATATTGGCAATCAGAACCTGCTTTGAGAACTCTTTATTGATCAAGATAACAATGTCAAACACAGACGCACCTAACACCTTACGAATACCAATCTCTTTGGTACGGCGCTGTGTTGTGAACGATGCAAGACCAAACAAGCCTAAACATGCAATGAAAATAGCCAATAATGAGAACAGGTTAAACACAATGAACTCTCTGTCTTCTTGCTGATACATCTGGTTGAATCTGTCGTCTAGATAGTCCAATGCAATCGGTTGTTCGGGTACAAATTTGCTCCATGTTTGCTCAATGTAGTCGCGTACTTGTGCGGTGTCGCCCGAGTACTTAATCGACATGTTGTAACCATTATTATGGTTAAGTAAATGATAGGTTGGTGCCACTTCTGTTTTTAAAGACGAGAAATAATAGTCTTCAGTTACACCCACAATGGTCGCTGTGCCTTCAGAAGTACGAGTAAATAATACTTTAAACTGCTTACCTACAGCTTCTTCAGGAGTATAACCTAATGTTTTTGCAGCCACGCTGTTCACTACCACACTAAACTCTGGGTTCGGGTTTTCTTCTGAAGGTCGAGAAATCGCATCTGCGGTAAAGTCACGACTGAAACCTCGGCCACTGATCAGCTTAATATTATAAGATGAGAAATAGTCTTCATCGACTGCCAGCACAGGCATAAGCTGCATTTCGTTGGTTGCCGGGTGAATTAAGCCCATGGAATCGGTTAAAGAGCCTGTTGGGAAGCGCGATGTTTTCGTTACGCTGCTGATATTTGGATTCGCCAATAACTGCGTTTTAATGGCATCGCGCTGCGGACTCGCTTCAGAAGTATATAAACCGCGCAGAACAAAGGTGTTCGACTTGTCATAGCCCAGATCAATGTTACGCGCATAACTTAACTGTAAGCTCGCCACCAGTGTCGCCACAATTAAGATAATCGCCACACTGAACTGAAATACCACTAAACCTTTACGCAGTAATGCGCCAGCTTTACCTTGCGTCACTTCACCTTTTAGTACTTTCGCCGGTTTAAATGCACTTAAATAAAACGCTGGATATGCACCCGAGATTAATCCGACAAATAAACCCAGAGATAGCAAGGTAGCCAATGTACTTAAATCTAAGTAGTTAAATGCCAATTCTTTACCAATAAAATCGGCGAAAATAGGCAAGGTCGCCTCAACCAGTGCAATGGCGATGAATAAAGCAATGTAGCAAAGCATAATGGCTTCAACCATAAACTGAGTAACTAAGCTGTGCTTCTTCGCACCTAGGGTTTTTCGCACGCCGACTTCTTTTGCTCGTTTAGTCGCCGTTGCGGTAGACAGATTCATAAAGTTAACACACGCAATCAGCAGAATAAGCGCGGCAATAATACTGAATGAATAGACGATATTAATGTCGCCATTTTCTTTCATTTCACCATGTAGGTTTGAATTTAGGTATATGTCACTGACGTTGATTAAAGAATAATTAAATACATCGCTGAGACCTTTATCTATGTGTGTTTCAAGAAAATCAGGGAAGCGAGCTTCCAGCGCTTTCACATCGGTATTTTCAGCCAATTTAAAGTACGTTGAATAGTTGAAACTTGGGTTTTGATCCCAATTTGGGTTTTGTAAATACTCAGGGGCCGTTCCCATACTGATAAGCGCTGAAATATCTAAGTGAGTACGCATTGGTAAGTCTTTGATTACCCCTGAGACTTTTACATTAATACGATTTGCTAGCACGAGTGTTTTACCCAGTACATTGGTACTTGAGAAGTAGCGCTGTGCTGCCGACTCTGTCAGCACCACTGAGTTTGGCTCAGCAAGTGCTGTTTTTGCATCGCCTTGTAGCATCTCTAAAGAGAAAAACTCAATAACGTTAGCATCAGCTAAGTTAATACCCTCATCACTGAAATGCGTATTGCCAAATCCTAAAGTAGAACCGATTTCACGCAGTCGCGCAGCTTCTTCAATCTCATCGAAATTTGTCGAAAAACGTTCTGCGTTATACACAGAGCCTTGTGCAAAGTGCTGCTCAGGCGAACCTGGCACTGTCATCTTCAATGACGTACGGTAAATGTTTTCGTGGCCTTTAATATGTTTGTCGTAACCTAACTCGGACTCAACAAAAATTGCCATGCTGATACAAATCGCCAAGCCAATGGCTAAGCCAAGAATATTAATACCTGAGTAAAGTTTTTGTTTTAGCAGATTGCGATAAGCAATGATCAAATAGTTATTAAGCACAACGCACCTCCTGCATATTTTGTGACACGATATGACCGTCTAAGACATTGATCACACGATGTGCGTAATTGGCATGGTGATCTGAGTGGGTAACCATCACAATGGTTACACCTTCACGATTTAATTGCGCAAGTAACTTCATGACCTCTTCACCGTTTTTAGAGTCCAAGTTACCTGTTGGCTCATCGGCCAGTAGCATTTTTGGTTCGGCAACAATAGCGCGGCCAACTGCGACCCTTTGTTGCTGACCGCCTGAAAGTTGCTGCGGGTAGTGATCTTTACGGTGTGCAATGTCGACCTTTTCTAAAATCGCCAATACGCGCTGCTCACGCTCTTTTTTCGCTATGCCTTGGTAAACCAATGGCAGCTCAACGTTTTCAAAAACAGTTAATTCATCAATTAAGTTAAAGCTTTGGAAGATGAAGCCAATGTTGTCTTTACGAATGTCGGCCAGCTTATTTTCGGTGAAGCCACTGATGTCTTTGCCATCAAAAATGTATTCACCTTGGTCGATGTGATCGAGCATGCCGACGATATTCAGTAGCGTTGATTTACCCGAGCCAGACTGACCCATAATGGCCACAAACTCACCACGCTCTACGTGAAGCGAGACGCTATCAAGTGCATGTGTTTCAACTGATTCTGTGCGGAATATTTTGCTAATGTTAGTTAAGTTGATCATCTGTTTAGTCCTAATTCTTATTCGTTTCTAAAATTCTATTTCTGGTGATGCCGAACTTATTTCGGTATCTATTACTTGCTTTGTGGACCCTGAAACAAGTTCAGGGTGACACCTAAGCATTCAAACTCTTGTCATACCGAACTCGTTTCGGGATCCAGTGTTTTACTGCGTCAGCTTTAAAGTTTGCATGTCGATAAAAGTGCTGTAGCTTGAGGTAATGACTCTGTCGCCCTCGTTTAATCCCTCTAACACTTCAATGAATTTGTTATTGCGCTGACCAAGGCGAACTTGTTTGCGAACTGCAACATCGCTACCTTGTTCGATTACAAACACCCACTTACCTGCTGTATCGAGGAAGAAGCCGCCATTTGGGATCATCTTGGCTGGTTTTGCATCAGCAAGTAGTAACTCCATCTGTAACGTTTGGCCACGACGAATACGCTCAGGTAAGGCATCGTTAAAGATTAAATCGACTTCAAAGCGACCGTTGCTTACCTCGGCATAAACTTTTGCCAGTGTCAGTGTGTAATCTTGACCTTGGTGAGTGATTTTTGCGGTTTGCCCAGCAAATACACGACCAAGATAAAACTCATCTATTAGCGCGCTAACCTTGTACTCACCGACAATATCAACCTGACCTAAGCGTGAACCACGCGACTTTGACTCACCCAGCTCAGCATTGAATGCGGTTAGCTGACCGTCAATCGGTGCTTTGATCACTAAGTTTTCAAGGTTCTTACGGGCGAAGCTTAAGTTCTTATTAAGCTGTGCAACACTGTCTTCAAGCTGAGCAATTTGGGCGGTACGAATAAGCTCATCTTGCTCTTGTTGTTCAATTACCAATGTACGACGATCTTTTAAATATTGTGTGCGGTCGATAACTGCTTTTAATTCGTCTTGCGATACTAGGTTGTTCGCCACCAGCTTTTTATGCTGGGCTAGTTTGCGCTCACTCTGCTTAATCTCGAAATCCAGCTCTAATAAGTTGCGCTTTAGGTTTAAACGGTTTTGGTCGATGGCTAAACGGGTATTGTGTAGGTTATTTAACTGCTCAGAAATTTGTGCTTCACGAGAAATCACATCAAGCTGTAACCCTGTGTTACTCAAAGCTAAAATCTTATCGCCCTTTTTAACCATGGCGCCTTCTTCTACAAAGCGCTGCTCTACACGACCGCCCTCAATGGCGTCTAAATACACTGATTTACTCGGGGTAATATTGCCGCGTAGTGGGATCATATCGGTGAATTCACCACGAGTGACTGTGCTCACCTTTATTTTGTCCATGTCTAGGTTATAGCGACTACCACTGCTATTCGCGGTATTGCTTATTAAAAAGTACGCGATGGCGATTGCTGGCACGGCCAACCACCATGCTTTAAATGTGCGCTTTTTGCTGATCACTTTATCCATTTCTAACATCCTAATCGTTTAGATTTGTTAGATATAAGACAATTACTGTGCCAAAAACAAAAATACATACATAACAACGACTTATGATTTTATGTGCGATTTAACACAGATAAAAGTGTAAAACTTTAAAACACTTGGTGTACGATATCGTACACTTTGAAAGTAAGGAAATGCGCCATGGCTGTAATTGATAAGTCGATTTTGGTGGTTGATGACAACACTGAGATCTTAATTGCCACTAAGATGCTATTAAAACAACACTACAAACGTGTTGTCACTCTAGATAACCCGCACAACATCAGTGACGCCATGGAGAAAGAGTCTTTTTCTCTTATCTTACTCGATATGAATTTCACCCGAGAATCGACCTCAGGGGCTGAGGGCTTTTACTGGTTAAAGCAAATCAAAGCCATAGACGAAGACGCCGTTGTGGTGCTATTTACCGCTTTTGGCGATATGTCGATGGCTGTGGATGCCATCAAACAAGGGGCCAGTGATTTTGTGCTTAAACCTTGGCAAAACGAAAAACTACTGGCAACCGTGGCGAACTGTATCGACTTAAGCGCACAGCGCCAAAAAAGCAAAAAGCTGAACCAAATCGCGGCGCTGTCTTTGGCAGACCAAAATCGTCCATTTGAGAATCTCATTGCTAAAAGCCCTGCCATGGAACAAGTGTTCACAACCCTCGAAAAAGCCGCAAAGACCGATGCAAATGTTCTGATTTTAGGTGAAAGCGGCACAGGTAAAGAAGTCATCGCTCGAGAGTTTCATAAACAATCACTGCGTGCTAACGATACCTTTTTATCGGTTGATATGGGCACCATTGCCAGCTCGTTATTTGAAAGTGAGCTATTTGGTCATGCCAAAGGCGCATTCACCGATGCCAAAGAAAACAAGCAAGGTCGCTTTGAGTTGGCCGACACCGGCACTCTCTTTTTAGATGAAATTGGTAATATTCCGCTCGAATTACAAGGCAAGCTGTTAACTGCCATTCAAAACCGCGTGATCACTCCGGTTGGCGGCAGCAAAGAAATCTCAGTCGATATTCGCTTGATCACCGCGACCAACATGAATTTATACGACATGGTGCGTGAAGGCTCGTTCAGACAAGACTTGTTATATCGCATCAATACCGTCGAGATCACATTGCCAGCACTGCGCGACAGACCGCAAGATATTCCATTACTGATAGAATTTTATACCGACCTTTACTGTAAAAAATACAAGCTAGGCCATAAAACGGTCAGCGATAAAACCATGGCGCAGTTACTTGCCTATGATTGGCCGGGCAATATTCGTGAACTACAACACCTAGTAGAACGCTCGGTGATCTTATCAGATGGTGAGCAATTGCAATTTCAGCTCATGCCTAACCAAGACTCGCAAAGCAATGCTGCCCAGTTCGACACCTATAATCTTGCTGACATTGAACAAATGACCATAGAGCGAGCCATTGCAGACTTTAAAGGCAACATAAGCCATGCAGCTAAAGCACTCGGTATCACCCGTGCGTCGTTATATCGCAAAATGGAGAAATACGGTGTTTAATAAAAACAGCGCGGCGGTGTTAGGTTACTTTGTCTCGGCGGTTGGTTTTGCTTGTATTGGACTCTATGGTGTTGCATTCAGCCATGCCACTTTGCTCAGCATTTTGGCTTTATTTGGCTCTGCCCTATTTGCAGCCCTAACACTCAAACTTTTTGCCAAACAGCAACAGCAGTTCAACGAAGTCATCAACGCACTGAAATATCAAGATAGCAGTTTTCGCCTCAGTGAAACCCACACCCTAGGCGCAAAAGAGCAGCAGATCTGCAATGACCTGATCAAAAAAGTACAAGATGATAAATTCAAGCAAGCCGAGCAAGTCGCTATTTTTGAGACCATGCTACAACACATTGATGCAGGGGTTATTCTCATCAAAAATCAGCAAGATGTGGTGGTGTGTAACAACACAGCTAAACGAAGCTTAGACATTCGAACATTTAGTGATGCGAAAGAGCTCTTAAGCGCAAAACCCATTCTTGAACAAACCAAACAAGGTGCCAGTGTCGAAGACGACATGCTGTTTAAATACTTTGCCTTTAATTATCATAATAATCGCTACGAGCTTTGGCTGTTTACTGCCATTTCAGAGCAAATAGAAAGTACGCAAATGGATTCGTGGCAAAAGCTTATTCGTGTATTAATTCACGAAATTGGTAACTCTGTCGCCCCAATTTATTCGCTCTCAAACACTCTGGCGACCATCACAGAGCAGCAACTTGCAAACCAAATAGATGACCAAGATTTGGTCGACGATTACTTACAAAGTCTGAACGCCATTGGCATTCGCAGCCAATCCTTACTTGGGTTTATTGAAGACTACCGAAAGCTCACGCATATTCCTCATTTAGAGCTACAACCAATTTCAGTGCAAAGCTTGTTTGATGATTTGCAGCCACTCGTTAAACCACAATTTGATGAGGCTAATATCGCTTTAACGATTTCGATTGAGCCCGAAAACTTATCTCTCTCAGGCGATAAAAAGATGCTTGAACAGGTACTGGTTAACTTAATCACCAATGCCCTAGATGCCTTAAAGTTGAGTCAAAAAAATGAGAAAGCAGTGAACATCACTGCGAGCATTAACCGCTATGGAAAATGCGAAATTGCCATACAAGATAACGGCGATGGCATCGAACCCAGTGCACTTGATAAGATCTTCGTGCCTTTCTTTACCACTAAATCTAAGGGCTCCGGTATAGGCTTAGCCCTTAGTCAGCAAATTATTCATCGTCATAAAGGGCGTATAAAAGTGGCATCTGAAGTAGGTGAAGGGGCGAGCTTTACACTGGTTTTATAATAGCTTCTAAGAAGAGCCTGAATCAAAAGCGTTAGAAGACTCTAACGCTTTTTGCTTTTAATCAGTCTTGTGTTGGCTGATAAATCAAAGTGCTTGATAAGGTTTCTTGCGGACCAATTTTAGCAGCGCCTCCGAGCACATATACTTCTCCGTTTAGGCTCACTTTACCGTGACCATGACGCGGAGTCGGTAAGGGTTCAAGCTCCTGCCACTCGTCAATGTTAGGGTCATACATAAACACTGAGTTAAACACTTTGCCATCTTGCCAATTGCCAGTGTTTGAAAATGCTTCGCCGCCTGAGACGATAATCTTGCCATCAATCACGGCGGCAGCAAGCCCCGCTGCGGCTATCGGTAAAGGTGCGCGTGTTTGCCAAGTTTCGGTTTGAGCATCGTATACTTCAACGGTGTTTAAGTTTTGTCGATTTTCACCACTAGTACGGCCGCCAATCACATAAATATCATTACCGATAACTGCACCTGCCGCCGAAGCGCGGGCAGTCGGTGCGGGTTTGGCTTTGCGCCAATATGCGTTATTCACCAGCACATAGTGGGCATTGGTGTCGATGTTTTGCGTCTCACCGCGTTTACGCGTTTTCCCGCCAATCACATGTATATTTTTACCTACATTTACATAAACAGACTCAGCCATAGGAATTGGTAAAGACGACGCACTCATCCAGCGGCTCTTTCTGCTGTCTAGACGATACACAGCCCGCTGTGGCTGCCACGCATCCTCTTTAGGACCGGTAAAACCACCGATGGCATATACATAATGAATATTGCTCGTCATCCCCAAGTGATGTCGAGACTCAGGTAAATCGGGCGCTTTTTCCCAAAACTGCTCTGCGGGGTTTAAGATAAATACCTTTCGTGTCGGTCCTAAACCATAAAAACTGTCAGAATCTGTCTTGGTAAAGCCACCACCTATGAACACTCTATCCATAAACACGGCTGGATAGACTTCTTGAAAAGTAATCGGCAAGTCTGGCGCAGGCTTCCACTGTGAAGGCGTAGGCGAGTCAGCCGCGAATGACTTTGCACCTAGTAGCATGCAAGTTAACAGAACTAATTTGTTTAAAAGCCTCACTAAAACTCCTTCGTCTCTGATCTGTTCATACATGATTATCACAAACTTAACCGTCAATGCATTGATTTGGGTCCAACGTCCAAATTTGTCATACAGAATTCTTTCATCTAAATGATTATAGAGCGAAATTTAGAAAACAGATCTCAATGAATGCAAACTCTAAGGTACAATCTCGTCAATTACAGAATGAGGAACTTTTAATGCAAGATGCTATTTATTTAATTTTGCCAACAGAGCAGGTGGCTGTAACACTCAGTAAAGCTTTTTATAGCACGCCTTCAATTGACACTGAGGGCTTTATTCATGCGTGTTCTGAGTCGCAAATTAATTACGTGCTAGCGCGCTTTTATAAAGACCAAGGCCCTTTATCATTGTTGAAAGTAGACCCAAATCTCATCAAACCTGAAGTCAAATATGAAGGCGCAACGAATAATCCAGAGCTTGGGCTATTTCCGCATATTTATGGCCAGCTTAATACCGATGCGATTGTTGAAGTCACTGAGATTTAAGCTGTACAGTAGTAACGTATTTGCCAGCCTCATATTTTTAAAATAAGTTTAGGAATAACATGAAAACCTTAACGATCGCGCTCATTATTTTGGGCTTTTTTCTTTCATTAAAATTTATCGACACTTTGATCCATCGTTATGGCAATAAAAAAGGCGTCAGCATTTTCCGTATAAAATACATCAGTAAAACCATTTATATCGTTGCCCTGCTGTTTATTATCCCCCTGATAGTGAGTATTTCTGGACTTGCCTATTCGCAAGTGGCGTTATTTATGTCGTCAGTGTTTGCTGTATTAGGTGTGGCACTTTTTGCTCAGTGGTCGATTTTAAGTAATATCACAGCCAGCTTAATCATCTTCTTCGGCTTTCCATACCGTGTTGGTGACAGAATTAAAGTCATGGACAAAGACGACGATATTTCAGGCGTCATCGAAGAGATTTCGCTGTTTCATGTGCTTATTCGCCGTGAAGATGAACTGATCACCTATCCAAATACACTGATTCTGCAAAAAGGGGTGATTAAAAACCCAAAGAAAGTGGAAGTAAAAGAACCGACGAGTTCAGATCAAAAGCTTGAAGATAAAGAGTCGGTTGATTCTAAAAGCTAATTAATCCGTTTAGAAATTAGTGTGGTGAACAACTTAGTTGTTCTCCACAACAAATACTGTATTCATATTGCAAGGTATTGCTCTATAAAAACAATCTAGCCTTTAGGCTTAGCAATAAAGGTTTTGTTTACGATTTTCCATGCATTATTGAATTTATAAAGCACCAAATAATCTATGTAATGAGTTTTTGATGTTTCGAAATTCAACTTAACCATCGCCATTTGCTCATCAACAACATCTATCGAAAGGATATGAGCTTGCCAATGGTCTTTAGTCGGCTGCTTAAATATCTTGGCAAAGTCACCCAGCTTTTGACTGCGAATACTTTGTTTGCCAGTTTCTTTATCTGTCACGATAGACTTTATATGACCATTTTCTAGCTCAAAAGCTTGAGCTATTAAAGCTTCATCTGATTCTGCGATACCTTTAAAGTAACTGTTTACCGTTTTAACGATATCGTTATGCTCAGTATTAAAGGTGGCTTTTGCACTGCTTGCGCCAGAGAAAGACACAACGGCTGCAAACGCAATGACTTGTAGACTAGATTTTAAATTCAACATCGGTGATTCCTTGGAAGTTCTGCTCTTATACCAGTCCGCTTAACTAAGTAGTCTATTTTGAGGCAAGAAAACCTTGTTGGTAGCAAGGCAAATATTTCGTTATTTAGTTGTTCTAAATGAGAAATCTTTAACGCAGCTATCATCAGGTTTAATCCCTCAAAATGATTAAGTGTTATTGCGGATTGGTATTAGCCTCTCTCACCCTGCTTACTATGTAAACGACTAATAAGTAACAATTTGTGTGTTTCTTTCAACAAAAGCTTGGTGTGAAAACTTAAAGAAAATAAGACGCACCAATGCTCACTAATAACAGCAATGCAAACGCAATTCTCAGCCATTTTGCTTGCTCAGGTTTTGCAAAAAAAGGCCTAAGTTTACTGCCGATTGCCATCCATAAAGCATCAACGATAACAGCAACAATAAAGCTCACCGTAGCAGTTAACATGGCACTGTAAACAGGTGAACTTGCAGGGATCATAAAGTTTGCAAAAATGGCTAAAAACGCAGCGTAGGCTTTAGGGTTGATTAAATTTAATATAAAACCATCTTTAAAGCTTGGCGCTGCACCTGCTCTTTGCTCAATACCGCTGGTATTACTCGCGATCTTGTACGCCACATAAATTAAGTAAGCGGTTGCGATACCTTGGCAGATGAGTTTGACCGTTGGGAATTGCTCAAACAAACTGCCTAACCCCAATGCCACTAAGCTAATTGCCACCAGCAGGCCCAGTAGAATACCAGCAAGAAACCCTAAACCTTGCTTAAAACCAAAACTGGCACCGACACCAGCTAGGGCAAGTGGTGCAGGTCCTGGCGAGCCTAATAAAAGTGCGGTAGTGAGTGCGAGGGTGATGATTGCTTCTATCATTTTTCATTCCTTCTCCCTTCACTTTTCAAGCCATACGGGTGTTGGCTGTGCTCAGCTACTTCATCACATAGCGCACTATGCTCAGAAGAGACTTCGCTTGCCGCCTACGTATGATTTGAAAATTATTGGGAGTATCAGTTGTTTAAAAAAGGCCATTAAAAAAGGCCCTCTCGGGCCTTGGGAGTATCACAACTCATGAACAATTTGCTTAAATTAACTTGAGTTCGAATTAACCTGAACTTGGGTTAAGAGATTTACCAATGCATAAAAGATTAAATAAACCTTTTCCAACTAAGTCTCCAGCCGGAAACTTTTAGAGATAACAAGGCGAATTTACGCGTCAATAGCTAGCCTATTGCAAGTGAATTCAACGCAGTTAGCATTAAAAGTAGCCGCTGGAGATAAGTTTATTATCCCTAGTTCAGGTTAACCTAGTCCTGCGGTACGCGAACTGAGCCTTCCATTAGCACTCGTGCGCTTCGGCTCATGACCGCTTTTTCAGCAAGCCATTTACCATCTACAAGTTTTGCAGCTGCACCGACTTTTAATGTGCCCGATGGATGACCAAAGGTAACGCTTTCGCGCTCAGTGCCACCAGCAGCCAAATTCACTATGGTGCCAGGAATAGCTGCAGCGGTCGCAATAGCTACAGCCGCTGTGCCCATCATGGCGTGGTGAAGCTTGCCCATCGAAAGTGCACGGACACACACATCGATATCAGACTCAGCAATCGCTTTACCACTTGAGGCGGTGTAAGCCTGAGCTGGTGCGGCAAATGCGATTTTCGGCGTATGCTGACGCACTTTCGCCTCTTCGATATCTTTGATCAAACCCATTTTCACTGCACCATGGGCTCGAATGGTTTCAAAACGCTCAAGCACGGCAGCATCGCTGTTAATAGCCTCTTGTAACTCTGTACCTGTGTAACCTAAATCTTCTGCATTGAAGAATAGGGTCGGAATACCGGCGTTGATCATGGTCACAGGGAAAGTGCCAATACCCGGCACTTCAAGACTGTCAATTAAATTTCCTGAAGGGAACATATCGCCTTCGCCGTCAGCTGGGTCCATAAACTCAACCACCACTTCGGCTGCAGGGAAAGTCACGCCATCTAACTCAAAATCACCGGTTTCTTGCACTTCCCCATTGGTCATAGGGATGTGGGCAATGATGGTTTTTTTGATGTTGGCTTGCCAAATGCGCACAACCGCAATGCCGTTTTCAGGCACACGTTCGGCGTCAACTAGGCCGTTACTGATCGCAAATGCGCCTACCGCAGCGGTTAAGTTACCGCAGTTTCCGCTCCAATCGATAAAAGGTTTATCAATCGCAACCTGACCAAATAGGTAATCTACATCGTGATCTGGCACGTCACTTTTTGACAAAATCACGGTTTTACTGGTGCTTGACGTTGCACCGCCCATACCATCGGTGTGTTTTGCGTATGGATCAGGGCTGCCAATCACGCGTAGCAATAAATTATCGCGTGCCTCACCTGCAACTTGTGCTGCGGCGGGTAAGTCAGCAAGGTTGAAAAACACGCCCTTACTGGTGCCGCCACGCATATAAGTTGCTGGTACTTTAATTTGTGGTTTGAAAGCCATTTAAAAATCCTTCAAAAGCGAATGAGAAAGCCTCATTCGCTTATTTATTAATTATTAGCTTCTAAAAAGTCTTGTGCGAATCTTTGAAGCACACCGCCAGCCGCGTAAATTGATACTTCTTCTGCAGTATCAAGACGACATAGCATAGGCACTTCAACACGCTCGCCGTTTTGACGATTAACCAATAAAGTTAACGTTGCACCTGGGCTTGGCTCGCCAATAACGTCATAGGTTTCTGTACCATCAAGACCGAGTGTTTTACGGGTTGTACCGGCTTCGAATTGCAGAGGTAATACACCCATACCGATTAAGTTTGTACGGTGAATACGTTCAAAACCTTCTGCCGCAATCACTTCAACACCGGCTAAACGAACACCTTTGGCCGCCCAGTCACGTGATGAACCCTGACCGTAGTCAGCACCCGCTACAATGATCAACGGTTGCTTGCGTTCCATGTAAGTTTCGATGGCTTCCCACATGCGTGTTACTTGGCCCTCTGGCTCAATACGTGCCAGTGAACCTTGTTTTACCTCACCGTTTTCGTCTAACACCATTTCGTTAAACAGTTTCGGGTTAGCAAAGGTTGCACGCTGCGCCGTTAAGTGGTCGCCGCGGTGGGTTGCGTAAGAGTTAAAGTCTTCTTCTGGCAGACCCATTTTCGCCAAATACTCACCGGCAGCACTACTTGCTAAAATCGCATTCGAAGGTGATAAATGGTCGGTAGTGATATTGTCACCTAATACAGCAAGTGGACGCATGCCTTTCATGGTGCGCTCAGCTGCTAGTGCGCCTTCCCAATATGGTGGGCGGCGAATGTAGGTACTCATTTTGCGCCAGTCGTAAAGCGGATCGTTCTTCTCGCCATAATCGACGTTTAAGTCAAACATTGGCTCGTATACTTGGCGAAATTGCTCTGGCTTCACGCTTTTTGCAATCACAGCATCGATCTCTTCATCCGTTGGCCATAAGTCTTTTAGGGTAACTGGGTTACCTTGCTGGTCATGACCAAGCACGTCTTTTTCTATGTCAAAACGAATGGTTCCTGCAATCGCATACGCAACAACCAATGGCGGAGATGCTAAGAAAGCTTGTTTTGCATACGGGTGAATACGACCATCGAAGTTTCGGTTACCCGAAAGTACCGCCGTTGAATATAAATCGCGGTCGATAATCTCTTGTTGGATTTTCGGGTCTAACGCACCACTCATACCGTTACAAGTCGTACAAGCAAATGCCACAACACCAAAACCTAGTTGCTCTAGCTCAGGTAATAACTCAGCATCTTCAAGATACATTTTTACCGTCTTAGAACCCGGCGCCAGTGATGATTTAACCCAAGGCTTACGAGTTAAACCCTTTGCGTTGGCATTACGTGCGAGTAAGCCAGCGGCAATTACGTTGCGCGGGTTAGAGGTATTAGTACAGCTGGTGATAGCTGCGATGATCACCGCGCCATCTGGCATTTTGCCTTCTTCGTTTTCAACTGTGCCTGCAATACCCGCTTGTGCAAGTTCTGAAGTAGATACACGGCGGTGCGGGTTTGAAGGGCCTGCGATGTTACGGCCAACCGTTGATAAGTCAAACGTTAAAACGCGCTCATATTCAGCTGTTTCTAAACTGTCAGCCCAAAGACCTGTTTCTTTCGCGTAGTTTTCAACAAGCTGAACTTGCTCGTCGTCACGGCCTGTGATCTTTAAGTAATCGATCGTGTGTTGGTCGATGTAGAACATCGCCGCCGTCGCACCATACTCTGGTGTCATGTTTGAGATGGTTGCACGGTCACCAAGCGTTAAGCTTGCTGCACCTTCACCGTAAAACTCTAAGTAAGCGCCGACTACTTTTTCAGCTCTTAAGAATTCAGTGATTGCGAGTACGATATCAGTTGCGGTAATGCCCGGTTGAGCTTTACCTGTCAGTTCAACACCGACAATATCTGGTAGACGCATATAAGAAGCACGACCTAACATGACGCTTTCTGCTTCAAGACCACCCACACCTACTGCGATTACACCGAGTGCATCAACATGTGGAGTGTGACTATCGGTACCAACCAATGTATCAGGGAATGCTACACCGTCGCGGGCATGGATAACCGGCGACATTTTTTCTAGGTTGATTTGGTGCATGATGCCGTTACCCGGCTGGATAACGTCAACGTTTTTAAAAGCTGTTTTTGTCCAGTTAATAAAATGGAAGCGGTCTTCGTTACGACGGTCTTCAATGGCACGGTTTTTCTCGAATGCATCTTGTTCAAAACCAGCGTGCTCAACAGCCAACGAGTGGTCAACAATAAGCTGAGTCGGAACCACTGGGTTTACTTTAGACGGATCGCCACCTTTTGCAGCAATTGCATCACGTAAGCCAGCAAGGTCAACAAGGGCGGTTTGGCCCAAGATATCGTGACATACAACACGTGCTGGGAACCAAGGGAAATCTAAGTCGCGTTTGCGGTCAATTAGCTGAGATAAGCTTGCATCTAGCTTTTCAGGCTCACAACGACGAACTAGGTTTTCTGCAAGCACACGCGATGTATAAGGGAGTGTGGCATACGCGCCCGGTTTAATGGCATCAACAGCTTCACGGGTATCGTAATAAGCGAGTTGAGAGTTGGGTAAGATTTTACGGTATTTGGTATTCATAATTTTCTGACTTTTTTATCCCGTCGTCTTTCAAATTACATAGGTTTTAGCTGCCTAGGTGAAATATGAAATCCATAGGGTAAAACTCAAGCTCTAGGCTTAAGTTTGAGTGACGGTAGCGAGTGACAAAGTCGGCCTTTGTCACTCAAACTTTAAATTAACGCTCTGAAATTGGCGTTACAGGGCGTAGCTCTTCACCTGTATATTCCGCAGAAGGACGGATAATACGGTTGTCAGCACGTTGCTCCATCACGTGTGCAGCCCAGCCCGTTAGACGAGACATTACGAAAATAGGCGTGAATAGCTTAGTCGGAATACCCATGAAATTATAAGCTGATGCATGGAAGAAATCAGCGTTACAGAATAGCTTCTTCTCACGCCACATGACTTCTTCACATCGTACTGATACAGGGTAAAGTACTTCGTCACCTACATCTGCCGCTAGCTTTTCAGACCAGCCTTTGATGATTTCGTTACGAGGATCTGATTCTGAGTAAATCGCGTGACCGAAGCCCATGATCTTCTCTTTACGTTCAAGTTTACCCATCATTTCAGCTTCAGCATGTTCTGGTGAAGTAAAGCCTTCGATCAGTTCCATCGCCGCTTCGTTAGCACCACCGTGTAGTGGACCACGAAGTGAACCAATCGCACCCGTTACACATGAATGCATATCAGAAAGCGTTGATGCACAAACGCGCGCTGTGAAGGTAGACGCATTAAACTCATGCTCTGCATAAAGAATTAAAGACACATGCATAACTTGCTCGTGTAATTCTTTGGCTTTTTCGCCGTGCAGCATTGTAAGGAAGTGACCACCGATTGAATCGTCATCTGTTTCAACGTCAACACGCACACCATCATGGCTAAAACGGTACCAATAACAAATGATACTTGGGAAAACCGCTAGCATGCGATCTGTCACTTGTTGTTGCTCATCAAATGTCGCTTCACCTTCAAGGTTACCTAGCATTGAACAACCTGTACGTAGCACATCCATTGGGTGTGCGTCTGCTGGAATGCGCTCTAATACATCTTTAAGGGCTTGCGGCAGACCGCGCATTGCACGTAGTTTATCTTTATATGCGTCTAGCTCTGCTTGAGTTGGTAGGTGACCTTTTAAGATAAGGTGCGCCACTTCTTCAAACTGACACTTTTCAGCTAAGTCTTTTACGTCGTAACCGCGGTAAGTTAGGCCCGAACCTGATTTACCTACTGTTGATAATGCTGTTTTACCCGCTACTTGTCCGCGTAGGCCTGCACCGCTTAGTACTTTTGCCATGATGTTGTCTCCTGAATTATTTTTACCTGCTGGGTATTGATATGTGCTGAGTGCAGGTTCATTGCCTGCACTTCAAAATTACTGCTATACCAACCCTCAATAATACTCAATCATTTTGAGGGACTAAAACTGACGCTAACTTCGTTGAAAATTTCTTATTTAGAACAACTAAATAGCAAAATTTCCGCCTCGTTATCGACTAGTTTTTCTTGCCTCAAAATAGACTGCTTAATTAAGAGGATTGGTATTACTTATTTTTGCCTTCGGCGAACAACGCATCAAGCTTCTGCTCGTAGTCGTGATAGCCAAGGTAATCATAAAGATCCATACGAGTTTGCATGGTATCGATGACAGCTTTTTGATCGCCGTTTTGTAAAATGCTTTGATAAACCAGTTCAGCAGCTTTGTTCATTGCACGGAAAGCACTTAATGGGTAAAGCACCATATCTACGCCCCACTCACCAAGCTCTTCTTTGTTCCAAAGCTCTGTTTTACCAAATTCTGTGATGTTCGCTAAAATTGGTACATCTAGCGCTTCGCTAAATGCACGGTAGTGCTCTTCAGTTTGTACGGCTTCTGCAAAAATGCCATCCGCACCCGCAGCAACATAAGCTTTTGCACGCTCAATCGCGGCTTCTAGGCCTTCTTGTGCGAATGAATCAGTACGCGCCATGATGAAGAAATCAGGATCAGTACGTGCGTCGACTGCCGCTTTAATACGGTCAACCATTTCTTCTGTTGAAACGATCTCTTTATTTGGACGGTGACCACAACGTTTTTGCGCAACTTGGTCTTCCATATGCACAGCTGCAGCACCTGCTTTTTCCATATCACGAACTGTTTTTGCAATATTGAACGCACCGCCCCAACCAGTGTCGATATCAACCATCAGAGGTAGATCGCATGCTGAAGTAATACGTTGTACGTCAGCAGTAACGTCGTTTAGAGAAGTCATGCCTAAATCAGGAAGACCATAAGAGGCATTTGCAACACCGCCACCTGATAAATAAATTGCTTGGTGGCCGATTTTCTTCGCCATCATTGCACTGTAGGCATTAATGGTGCCCACGATCTGCAGTGGTTGATTGGCTTTTAATGCATCGCGGAATTTCTTACCCGCACTGATAGTTCCTGTTGTCATCTTGATGATCTCTCTGGTTATCCTGAAAATTAGTGTAAGAAGCTCACTGGTTTAGCTTGGCTTCGATATTATTTTTTGAATACATAATGTGTCTACGCATCAACATTTCGGCCAACTCAGGGTCACGATTGCTGATGGCTTGTACAATATGTTTATGCTCGTCAAAAGCGGTACTCACACGAGGACCTGCCATGCCTAACTGCACGCGGTACATACGCACCAAGTGATATAAACCATTGACCAACATATTAATTAAATGATTATTTTTGCTGCCGAGAATAATGCGGTAATGAAAATCTAAATCGCCCGCTTCTTGATAATAGCGTTCTGTGGTTTTGATATTTTCTGACTGGCTATTAAGGAGCATTTTAAGCTCTGTTACTTCGTCATCAGACATATTGGCTGCTGCAAGACGCGCCGCCATGCCCTCTAGTGACTCACGCACTTGGTAAAGCTCAATTAAACCCTCAGGACTTAATGCCACCACGCGCGCACCCACATTGGCTTTTCGTTCAACCAAGTGGCAGCTTTCTAAACGATTAATGGCTTCTCGAACAACTGCACGGCTTACTTCATACTTTGTCGACAACTCGGTTTCACTTAATTTCGATGCTGCTGGAATAACACCTTCAACAATCTCTTTTCTTAAGCGAAAAAACGCTTTATCTGAGGCTGTTACAGCATTTTCTTGAAAAATCGACATAATAAATCTTAAAAGCCGTGTTTAATAAGTTGTAGACAATATAGTAGTGGTTGACGTGCACGTCAACCTAGAAACGACAAGATTGTCGACAATATTTGGATATAGTGTTTATAAGCTTGGTGAATACCTAAGTTGGGAAATAAGTTGTTAGCTAAATGTAGAAAATACCGTCTTTTAGAAAAATACGTTTTCAAACTTCAAAAAGTATATGAAACCAACTACGTGGTTATAGATATGCACAGTACTTTAAACTAAGCAGCCTTTAGCCAGCATGCTCTTTACTAAAAAGTGGCAAAAACAGAACTGAGTTGTATTTTAGAAACAAACCCAGCCTTACCCAGATACAAAGTACTATACTATTAAAGCTGATTAGTCACAGACACTAAATTTGACTCAAAGTTTATTATGATGATTGCCATCGTTGGTAACAGAAATCACTTTACCATGTTCATCTCTATTAAAGATGATGAACTCAGCAGCAAGCTCTCCTTCTTTTATAAGTTGAAAAGTGTCTTTTCCTACCTTTTTATAATGATGCATAGCGTATTTAACTGACTCAACAGGTAAGTAAAGTAACACGAGTCCCTCTCCCCAAGCGCCAACATAGTATTCGCTGTTCCAAGGGTTTAGGTCATAAAAGCCCTCATAATCCGAAAAGTCAGGTTTTGCGGACGAAGTGCTTTGAAGTGAAGCTGCGCTTTTTAAGATGTCTTTTAAGTTATTAATATATGCTAATGCTCTGACTTTATTGGCAGACGCTATCACTGTAAAAGCTTCTTGGTCAGTGGTGTTTAACTGTATAAATGAGTTGTAACCCGGACACATACCGCCATGCATCGCCCAAACATCGCCCGATTGACTGGTTTGTATTTGATAACCTAGGCCTCTATTTTTTGTCGCCGGACTATGGTCGGTTTGATACATTTTTTGCAAGGTATCAGGATGCATAAGATCAGGCTGAGTTGCTTTGAGTGTTCTAAATTGCCACATTGCAAATTTGGCTAAGTCTTTCGCATTGCTAGATATTCCCGTTGCTGCTTGCATTGCTTTGGTGGTGTAGAAGTTTGCTTGTTCTCTTTTTCCATTTCTGTTTATGGCCGTGTAACCCAAAGCATGGTTTTTGCCATAATTACTCGCTGACATTTCAACCACTGAGTCTGACATCCCAAGTGGGCCGAAAATTTCTTTCTCTATATAGTCTTTATAGCTTGTGTTTGAGGCACGTTCGATGATCTGGCCTAATAGCGCATAGCCAACATTACTGTAGTTAGATGTTTTATCAGTAGGGTTTTCGAGTTGCTGGTTTGCTAAACTTTCGTAAAGCCCCGCTTTTGATGGAAAGTTATGTTCTGGGCCACTCCAATAAGCATGATGAGTATCTCGTGGAAGCCCAGAGGTATGATTTAAAAGGTGAATAAGCTTTACATCATTTAGACTCAAACCATTTTCTTTCATCTTCAAATCAGGCAGCAAATCAGTGAGTTTATCTTGTAAGTTCAATTTACCTTGATCGACTAGCTTCATAATAGCAGTGGCAGTAAACACTTTCGAGATAGAACAAATACTGGCAATGGTTTGATTATTAACAGGGGTTATGCGGCTTTGTTCAATATGACCATAACTCTCATTGAAAACTAAGCTTTGACCTTTTGCATAGCTAATCGATAAAAATGGGATCTGCTGATAGTCTAGCTGTGAGGTAAGCCATACATCGATCACTTTTTTGGCATCAGGGTGTAAATGATTTTGTGAGTCTATAGCAGCACTGTGGCCACTAAACACTGTCAAAAAACAGCTAGCAATAGCTGCTGATAAGGTACTTTTGATGTTGCTTTTAGTACACATAGAAAACCTCAAAATAGGAGACGTTAAGTAATCATTGGGGTTATCTTAATACTGAAAATGCAGCAAAATGAGACAGGGTTTTGTAACATTGCAAAGACCAGAGTTTGCAAACTTGTTACAAACAAACGCTTGCTATACTGTTATGCTCACCATAATTTTTTGACTAAATTTCATTTATGCAAAGCACACCTAGTATTTTAATCATAGAAGACGAGCAAGCCATCCGGGATGGGTTAACTGATGTACTTATTTATCATGGCTTTAATGTCGAGTACGCTGAAGATGGTTTAGTGGGTTTAGAAATGGCTCTGTCGGGCAATTTTGATTTGATATTACTCGATGTGATGCTGCCGAGCATCAACGGCTTCGATATTTGCAAAAAAATACGTGAGCAAGACCTTAAACAAGCCATAATTATGCTAACGGCTAAGTCATCTGATGAAGATATTATTAATGGTTTTCAGTTAGGTGCAGATGACTATGTGGCTAAGCCATTTTCAATCACACAGCTGGTTTTACGAATTAAAGCGGTACTCAAACGCAGTATGCCTGGGGCTAGTCGTGCCAATATTATTGTATTGGATGAGCGCACTAAAATTGATTTACAAAATTTGTGCGTAGAGCGACTAGATACCAAACATTTATTCACAAAAAGAGAAGTTAAAGTTTTAACCTATCTACATGAACACAATGACAAGCCTGTTTCTAGAGAAGATTTACTCTCGGCAGTGTGGGGATATTCCGAAGAACTCGCGATAGAAACCCGTACTGTAGATATTCACATTGCTCGCATCAGAAAAAAAATAGAAGCAGATGCCAAAGCGCCAAAATTTTTGGTTACTGTGCGTGGCGCCGGATATAGGCTTTTATCAACGACAGAAAATGCATAATGGCAACTAAAAAAGCGTCTTTATTTTCTATTCCCACTGGTTTAAAAAGTCACAGTTTGACCAAACCTAGGCTCATACTTTTGACGCTTGCTATGTGCATCATCATGATTGTACCTGTGCTGCTAGTCACGGTAACAGCGCTCAATAATTTACGCAGTGAATCGATAGAGCAATACGAACAGCTCGCAGAAAAGCTTCAATTTGAAATTGAGCGACAGCTCGCACCGTCACTCAAACAATTTACTCAAGACTATGACTTACTCAGTCAACAAGTTGAGCGAAAAGAGCATAAAAGTCACTTACCAGGGGTGATAGGCTTTTTTCAAATAGATTATGAAGGTAAATATCGCTCTCCCTTAATACCTCTAAATGGGCAAAAGCGAATTACCTTAAATGTATCAGATGAAGAATTGGCTCTTCGCCAAAATGAAGTAAAAAAAGTGTATGAGATCCTGTCGCAAAACCAGATTGTGAAGCAGAACCCATACAATCAGATTGAAATTTTAGCTGAGCAAGAAGAAGCGCTCGCCCCTTCAGCTCAGCAGCCGATTCTGACAAAAAAGGCAAAAAAAGAATCTTTACCGACAAAAAAGAGTAAGCCAGCTCAAGCTAAAAAAACACAAATAGAACAAGCTCGTCGGGAGAGGAGTAAACCATCGTTTAAAATTGATGTACTCCCCACAGGGTATTTAATGTTTCATCGCACCGCTGAAGTACAAGGTGAGTGGTTAATTGAAGGGGCCTTAGTAGCGCAACAGGCTTTTTTTGATAAGTTTATTGTGACAACTTTTAATCAAACCCCAATAGCCGAGTTCGCTGAGTTAGTGCTTAATTATCAAGGTTTGACCTTGTATAAATATGGCACTAACAGCCGTTTAAATGAATTAGCGAGTTATCAACTAGCAGAGCCATTACAAACGATAGAGTTAACGCTTTACTATGATACTTTGCCAACTAAAACCAGTGCGCTCTATATTCAACTTCTTGCATTATTTTTGATTTTAGCTGTTGTTTTAGGGCTCGGTATTTTATATCGCATGTTGATATTACAAACGGCCTTGTTACAAAGGCAACAAGGGTTTATCTCTTCAATCAGTCATGAATTAAAAACGCCAATCACTGCTATTAAAATGTATGGTGATTCATTACAACAAGGGTGGTTAGATGACACTAAAAAGCAGAAGTATTATCAACACATAACAACTGAAGCTGAGCGCTTATCTCGACTCATTGACAACATGCTTCAAGCTTCCAATATCAGTCGAAATACGTTCAGCGTCGATTTACAACCTATTCAGGCTTCAACGATTAAAAGCTTAATATTAGCCAAAACCAAAGTGTTGTTTGATCAAAGTGGTTTTAAATGTCATCTATCTTTGGCTAAAGAAGCAAGTGATGCTGAGGCACTCATTGATACTGACGCATTTACCCAAGTAGTCATTAATCTCGTCGATAATGCAATAAAATACTCACACAATACTGATAGTAAGCGAGTCGATATAACTTTAAGCAAATCAACAAACTCAGAGTTGTTGGTGAGCATAAGAGATTATGGGCAAGGTATGGAAGAGCAAGAACTAAGTAAAATATTTGATTTATTTTATCGCGTAGGTAATGAGCTTACTCGCACTTCAAAAGGGACAGGGCTTGGTTTGACTTTAGTTAAAGAGTTGCTTGAGCTTATGCAGGGTAAGATATATGCCATTAAAAAAGAGCAAGGAACCGAATTTGTAGTTACTTTGCCTTTGAGTCCTTAAGTAGGCATGAAACTCTTTGTTTGATATAGCTTGAATGGATTTAGAGTTTAGTTACAGGTTAGCTAGTCTCAGTGTAAGAGTACATCAATGTAACTTGAAAATGTCTTGGCACTTTTTAAACTTGCTTCGGTAAGGTGTCTGTTTTTAATCTGGTTAAACTATCTCTTTTCACCTTGAACTTCTGATCAGAGAAAAGCTCAAACTCGGCTAAAATTACTCTTTTCACCTTGCGTAAACAGCGCGAACTTCGTTCACTAGTTTGCACCACATATAAAAAAAGCAAGCTAGTGCTTGCTTTCTTGTTAAGTGATTAACACTTAAAGTACAGTGATGTTCTCAGCTTGTGGGCCTTTTTGACCTGTAGCTAATGTGAACTCTACTTTCTGACCTTCAACTAAAGTGCGGAAACCGTCACCTTTAATAGCGCTGAAGTGTGCGAAAACATCTGGACCATTTTCTTGTGCAATGAAACCAAAACCTTTTGACTCGTTAAACCACTTAACGGTACCAGTAACTGTATTAGACATAATATGTATATCCTGATCTTTAAAATTAACTATGCCCTTGTGGGCGCATAGAGCAAAAACTAGACGGTACTTAAAAACTTCAGGACGGTACTACAAGTATGACTCATACAATAACGTGGTGGAAATTTATAAACACTGACAAATTTTTGTCTGTCTTCATAGTAAAGCCCTCTCATGCTAAGTCAAACGATTTTAGGTCAAAAAATGATTAATTTTTAATTACAGGTAGATCTCTCACACAGCATAAGGCATACGCTTACATGTAATATTATTGTATATAAATCAATATAGTTATGTACCGTTCAATTAAACAGCATATTGAATTGTGTTGATTTACCAGACTTAAGAATCTGCATACTTATTAAACACGAACATATCTAAGCCGGCTCCAAATTGAGCTGTTACAGCCTGTTTAAGGTAAAATAAAATCTGATATCATGCTCTTAAAGTAGCCTTAATTTTTGTATACCCAATGACCTACCAGCATGATTTTATAGACTCTATTTCAAATATCTCGGAGCATACTTGGAACTCATTGACAAATGACCATGTATTTTCCAGTTATGCTTGGCTCGGCGCATTGGAAATCAGTGAATGTGTAAGCAAACACACTGGCTGGCAGCCTCAGCACCTTGTCATTAAACAGAACAATCATATTGTGGCTATCTTACCTGGCTATTCAAAAGACCACTCTTATGGTGAATACGTCTTTGATTGGGCATTTGCTGAAGCCTATGAAAGATATGGGCTAGAGTATTACCCTAAATGGCTATGTGGTGTACCTTTTACCCCAGTGCAAGGTCCTCGCATTCTTTGCAAGCACATCACGCCTGAATTAATAAATTATATAGAAGCAGCTTTACTTGAGCTTGGTGAAAATGGTCTCAGTGGCATTCATCTTAACTTTTTATCTGAACACACACATTTTGCCAGCACTACATTGATCCCTAGACGCAATGTGCAATTTCATTGGCAAAATAAAGGTTATCAAAGCTTCATTGACTTTTTATCAGCACTTAATGCTAGAAAGCGAAAAATGGTCAGTAAAGAGCGCTTAAAAGTACAACAACAAAATTTAACCATTCGCTGGTTTTCTGGTGACGAGATTAATGACGCCTTACTTGACGCTTTTTACTTAAGTTACCGTCTCACCTATTTAAAACGCTCAGGTCATAACGGTTATTTAAATCGCGAATTTTTCGCCTTGATAATAAAAAGCTTACCGCATGCTGTTCGTTTATGCTGCGCATTGAAAGATGATGATATTGTCGCCACTAGCCTTTATTTTGTTTCAGACGATACCCTATACGGCCGCTATTGGGGGGCAATTGAGTCACAGTATGACTCATTACATTTTGAGCTCTGTTATTACCAAGGTATTGAACTTGCGATAAAAGAAGGCCTCAACAATTTTGATGCCGGTGCGCAAGGCGAGCATAAACTCGCCCGAGGTTTTGAGCCTGTTTGGCGCCACTCTTACCACACCTTATTTAGACCTGAATTTAAAATCGCGCTACAAGACTATTGCGAAAGAGAAACCCAAGCCTTACAGCTGTACTTTACCGAGTGTGAAGCTAAATTACCGTTTAAACACCAATAGTCGATTATTCGCTGGCATTTCATGATCTTGAGCTAATTCAAAACCTTGTTTCTTCACCAAAGAAACAACCCACTCTTGATCCCGAATACCACTTTGTGGGTCTCTTGCCCTTAACATGGCATCGAATCCTTGATTACTTTCACTGGTAAATTGGCCATTGTAGTTAAAGGGGCCATAAATGAATAAATGACTTTGCGAATGACTATGTTTGGCCGCACCTATGATTAGCTTTTCAACCAAAGGCTCAGACACAATATGCAGCGTATTAGCAGTGTAAATTGCATCGTACTTTTCAGTCACGGGCCAATCATGGTTTAAATCTAGGGCGATCGGCGCAATTAAATTACTCAGGTTAGCTTCATCTAACCAAGCGTTAATACCTTCATGATGCATGGCTTGATCTGCCGTTTGCCAAATTATATTCGGAAGATGCTTTGCAAAATGCACAGCATGCTGCCCAGTGCCACTTCCTATTTCTAAAATCTTCTCTTTACCCGTTAGATATGTTTTTATCTTATTCAGAATTGGGGCTTTGTTGTTTTCACATGCTTGAGAATATGGCTTTGTCATAGTTTTTTTGCACTAAATTGAGGAGTTACTGCCCATTATTGATGCAATTAATTTAAAAAATAGCAAGCGAGATCAATAAATCTTTTCTATAACTACTTAAAGTGTCTACATAAGTTTTTCTTGGTACAACTTCTGCAAAACAAACTACACAGAAATACCAATACTTCAAAGCGTGCAACTCGAGGAGAGATAAGATGAAGATTTCAGAGATCACCCAAATGCCATCTGAATTAAAGAGCCAGGGCGTCATTAAAGAAAGTAATGAAGAAGACTTAAAGAAAAGTAAGTCTTACAAACAAGAAGTCGCGAATCTTATGCAGCTCGAAGAACAAGAGCAAGAACATACAGAGCAAAGCTTTTTGTATGGTTATAACTAATATTAACCTTCATAAAAAAAGCGCAGCCAGTTGGCTGCGCATTTAGGTTGGAAGAAATTTATTACTAGCTAGCCAACAAGTGCTAACAAAATACCGGCTGCAACGGCACTTCCGAGTACACCCGCTACGTTTGGCCCCATTGCGTGCATTAACAAGAAGTTATGCGGGTTATTCTCTAGGCCCACTTTGTTCACTACACGTGCCGCCATTGGTACCGCTGATACCCCTGCAGCACCAACCAGTGGGTTAATTGGGTGTTTCGAGAACTTATTCATAATTTTCGCCATGAATACACCCGACGCTGTGCCAATTGAGAAAGCTAAGGCACCAAGCACTAAAATACCTAAAGTCTCAACTGTTAAGAATTCTGATGCTGATAGTTTAGAACCCACCGCTAAACCTAAGAAGATAGTCACGATATTGATTAGCTCGTTCTGTGCAGTGTTACTTAATCTATCAACCACACCACACTCACGCATTAAGTTACCTAAACAGAACATACCAACTAATGGTGCTGCAGAAGGTAAGAACATAATCGTTAATCCTAGTACAGCCAGTGGGAAAATAATTTTCTCACGCTTAGTTACATGGCGTAATTGTGGCATTTCAATCTTTCTATCTTCTTCAGATGTTAGCGCACGCATGATCGGCGGCTGGATGATTGGTACTAATGCCATATAAGAATATGCAGCTACCGCAATCGCGCCTAATAGCTCAGGTGCAAGCTTAGATGCCAAGAAAATCGCAGTCGGACCATCCGCACCACCAATGATGGCAATCGCAGAAGCATCTTGCAGAGTAAATTCAAAGCCCGGCACAAAATTCAGCGCAATAGCACCAAATAATGTCGCGAAAATACCAAACTGCGCTGCAGCACCCAGTAGTAACATACGCGGGTTTGCAATAAGTGCACTAAAGTCTGTCATCGCACCCACGCCCATAAATATCAGCAGCGGAAAAACACCACTATCAATACCGATATAGTAAACGTAATACAACAGTCCACCTGGCTCAGCCATGCCAGCTACAGGGATATTCGTTAATATTGCACCAAAGCCTATTGGTACAAGGAGTAAAGGCTCAAACCCTTTTGCTATTGCAAGGTAAAGCAAACCACAGCCCACCGCCATCATGACTAGAGCTGGCACGGTAAAGTTGGCAAGGCCCGTTGCTTGCCATAAATTTAATAACCCGTCCATGTGACCTCCTATGCAAGCTCAATCATGGCATCGCCCGTTGCGACAGAGTCACCTTCAGAGACTAAGACATTTGCAACAGTACCGCTGTGTGTAGCACGCACTTCTGTTTCCATCTTCATGGCTTCCATAATCATGACTACATCGCCTTCTGCTACTGCATCACCTGCACGCACCAATAACTTAAAGATGTTACCGGCAAGCGGTGCATTCAGTGTTTCACTCGTACTGACCGATGCTGACTGTGGAATAAGCTCACTATCTTTCACTTGTACTTCTTTAAGTTCACCACCTGGTGCAACGACAACATCATAGACTTTGCCATCAACTTGCACACTGTAACGCTCTGTTGACTGTTTTTGTGGAGAAGCAGGTTTTGCTGCTGGCGCTGGCTTTTCAGTAGTAACTAGAGTTGGTTTCGGCTCAAACGCATCTGGATTATTCCGGTTTTTAAGGAACTTAAGACCGATCTGAGGGAATAGCGCATAAGTTAACACGTCATCAACTTGATCATCAGCTAGCTCAATATTGTCTTCTTTGGCTTTAGCAACTAGCTCAGCTTCAAGACTATCAAGTTCTGCATCGATTAAATCTGCTGGACGACACGTGATCGCTTCTGCGCCATCTAATACGCGCTGTTGTAACTCTGAGTCAACTTCAGCTGGAGTCGAGCCATATTCACCTTTTAACACACCGGCTGTTTCTTTTGTGATGGTCTTGTAACGCTCACCTGTTAGAACGTTTAATACCGCTTGAGTACCGACAATTTGCGATGTTGGTGTCACAAGCGGAATAAAACCAAGGTCTTTACGAACAGCTGGGATCTCTTTTAGAACATCATCTAGCTTATCGCCAGCACCTTGTTCTTTAAGCTGGTTTTCCATGTTAGTTAACATGCCGCCAGGTACTTGAGCGAGTAAGATACGGCCATCAACGCCTTTTAAGCTACCTTCAAATGCTGCGTATTTTTTACGTACTTCACGGAAGTAACTGGCAATTTCTTCAAGCTCACCAAGATTTAAACCGGTATCACGGGCTGTGCCCTCAGTGATCGCCACCATAGTCTCTGTGGCACTATGACCATAAGTCATACTCATAGACGAAATAGCGGTATCAAGCATATCAATACCGGCATCGATGGCTTTTTGATATGTTGCTGTGCTTAAACCCGTTGTCGCATGACACTGCATGGCAATTGGCACTGATACGGTATTTTTAAGTTCGGTGATCAGCTCTTCTGCATCATATGGCTTTAATAGACCCGCCATATCTTTAATACAGATTGAGTGACAGCCCATGGCTTCAAGCTTTTTCGCCTGTTCTAACCACATGTCTAAAGTGTGAACTGGGCTGACGGTATAAGAAATAGTACCTTGCGCATGCGCCCCAACTTTAATGGCCGCTTTAATCGCTGTTTCGAGGTTTCGGACATCATTCATGGCATCGAAAATACGGAAAACATCGACACCATTATGATGTGCACGCTCTACAAATTTCTCCACCACGTCATCGGCATAATGACGATAACCCAGTAAGTTTTGACCACGTAAAAGCATCTGCTGCTTAGTGTTTGGCATGGCTTCTTTTAAAGCGCGAATGCGATACCAAGGATCTTCGCCCAAATAACGGATACAAGAATCAAAGGTTGCACCACCCCAAGATTCAACAGACCAATAACCGGCTTTATCTAGTTTCTCTGCAATTGGCAGCATATCTTCTAAGCGCATTCGCGTAGCAAGCAATGATTGGTGTGCGTCTCTTAAAACCAATTCAGTTAATTTTAACTTTGACATAGTGGACCCCTTTATTATTTTGATCTGTACTGAGCGATAGCTGCACTGATTGCAGCAATGTGCGCGTTAGATACGCCTGTTGATGCAGGGCGTTTAGTAGGTTGACGTTGTGGCTTTGCTGGTTCGTCACCACCTGCGATAAGTGATAACTTGCTTACAGCAAAAATTAAGATAGATAAGAAAGCAAAAACCCCAACCATGCCGGTAAGCATTAAGCTGGCTGCCTCTAGCAACAATGCGCCTATATCCATGTTCTCCCCCTTTTTCACAACGCGCTTTGCGTCATTAATCATTTTTTTATAAATATTTATTCAACATCATAACAAACGAGCTCAACTTGTAAACAGCATTGTAAATTGGTAATACCAATATTAAAAAGTTAACTGTAGCAACAACTTAACTGTAAAATACTGATTAAACGAATGAATTACAGAGATAAATATGAAAAATATTCAAAATAGCGTAAATTTATTTACTGAATTTTAAGTAAAAGTGACAAATCGGTTACAAAAGTAAACTCCCCAATCAGGTGTGAAAAATGGTAAGACCAAGAGTGGATTGGGCTCTCTCCCCAATATCATTGAGCAAAACAACTATGCCCATACCCCACCCAAGTCATATTAAAAAATTTCAAATACGCACTCATCATTCTTTTTTGATAAAATTGTCAGCAAATAAAGATTAATGAGTTGCTATGTATAAACACGAATTTACCCTTGATAAACCTTACTATCAGGAATGTTTTGATGAGTCAGAAAAGTTTGGGAAAGCAAATAAACCTAAATATGCGTTAGTCGGTTTTTTAACCCTACTTGGTCTAGTGTCTATTTATGTTTTAGAGAATGGCTATCTGGGGAATTTCTTAATCATTTTGGCAGTCATTGAATGTATTTCATATTACTACCGTCGCCCTTGGTGGGTAGCTAGACAGATGATCAGCAGAGCAAGTGGCTCCAATGTGACTGTTGAAATTGACGAAGAAAAAATTGAAGCTGCCAACCCATACAAATCGTTTGTATTTAATTGGCAAGACATCACTAAAGTTATAAAAACAGACAGAGGTCTACTTATCTATTCGCTACGAGGTGCACAATATTTATCTTTAAGTGCATTGAATGACGAAACGGTTGAGTTTATTTTAGCGCAAAAAAAAGCCACTAATAAATAGTGGCTTTAGTGACCAATTTAATGCAATTGGTATTTATTATTCGCTAAAAGCTGATCAGATGTTACCTGTAGCAGGACCAGACTTTTCAGCCTGAATTCGCATGTAAATCTCTTCTCGGTGAACTGAAACATCTTTAGGTGCATTAACACCAATACGTACCTGGTTACCTTTAACACCTAGTACAGTTACAGTTACTTCATCACCAATCATTAGGGTTTCACCCACTCGACGAGTTAGTATTAGCATTCTATTGCTCCTGTTATTCCAAAAATTAGAAGATTCCGCGTCAATTTCATTTTAATGAAAAGTATTCATAAAAGTAAGCAAAAAAACCATTTTACTCAATACTTTCCAATAAAAATGTGCTGTGCAATGCTCTAACAGCCAATTCTAGGTACTTTTGCGGCAGCAAAGCCGAAATTTTCATTTCGGATGTTGTCACTAAGTCAGCTCGAATATTCTCGTGAGACATTGCCGTATAAAACTGTGCGATAACTTCTACATGAGACTTCAGACCAATGCCTATCACAGACACTTTAGCCACTTCCTTATCACACGCCAATTCAACAAAACCGAGACTTTCTTGCTGGTGTGTCAAAAGCTCAACAACTTGATGATGATCATTACTGTGCACAGTAAAAGCATAGTCTATTTTATCAAGTTGGTGATTTAATTGGCTCAACATATCTACCGCAATGCCCGCATCAGCCAATACGGTGAGTAGGCTTGCAAAGATCTGTGGTTGATTTGGTAACTGCTTAAGGGTAATTAACACCTCATCTTTACTGGCAGCCACACCTGAAACTGGGGCTTTGTTCATATCTGGCTCCTCGTAAGTAATTAACGTGCCCTTTGATTGGCAAAAGCTCGATAACACCCTAAGTGGTAAGCGGTAGTGGCCCGCAGCTTCAACCGAGCGTAAGTGTAAGACCTTCGCACCAAGGCTTGCCATCTCTAACATTTCATCAAAGGTGATTTGCTCTAAACGACGCGCATTCGGCTCAATGCGGGGATCTGTGGTGTAAACCCCATCTACGTCTGTGAATATCTGACATTCAGCCGCTTTCAAGGCGCCCGCTAACTCAACCGCCGTTGTGTCTGTGCCCCCACGACCTAACGTTGTAATATTGCCTTCCCGATCTCGCCCCTGAAAACCTGCCACAATCACGATACGGTTATGTTCCATTTCTTGATTTAAGCGGTCGGTACAGATGGACTCAATTCTTGCTTTACCAAACATGTTATCAGTTTGAATACCGATTTGATCGGCAAGTAAACTAATTGCTGGATGTCCGCGACGAATGATGGCCATAGCCAAAAGCGACGCAGTCACTTGTTCGCCAGTAGTCACCAAAACATCGAGTTCACGGCTGCTAGGACGGCTATCAATTTCATGTGCGAGAGAGATTAAACGATTGGTTTCACCAGACATTGCAGAGACAACGGCAACGACTTGATGACCCTGTTGTTGGGTTTTTATGATGATATCGGCGACAGCCTCGATACGCTCAATTGAGCCTACCGAAGTGCCACCAAATTTTTGAACAATTAATGCCACGAGTTACATCGCAATTATTGCGTCTTTTCGCTCACCCATGCATTAACGCTTTGTAGCGCAGCGTCAAGGTTTTCAGGCTGTGAGCCACCCGCTTGAGCCATGTCTGGACGACCACCGCCTTTACCGCCCACTTGTGCTGCCATGTGATTAACTAGTTCGCCTGCTTTTACTTTGCCAACTAAATCTTTAGTCACACCTGCAATTAGACTTACTTTATCGCCATTCGCAACACCTAGCGCGATAACACCAGAACCCATCTTGTTCTTAAGGTCATCAACCATGCCGCGAAGCGCTTTCGATTCAGTACCAGCCACATTAGCAACTAATAGTTTCACGCCATTTACGTCAACGGCAGATTCAATTAATGACGCACCAGCTGCACTTGCAAGCTTGTCGTTAAGCTGAGTAACTTGCTTTTCAAGGCCTTTAGATTTCTCAATTAGGGCTGCCACTTTTTCAAGTACGTTACTTGCGTCACCTTTCACAAGCGCTGCAATTTCGCTTAGCTGTGCTTCTTGCTCAGAGACATAGTTAACCGCATCTTCACCAGTTACCGCTTCGATACGACGAACGCCTGCTGCGATACCACCTTCAGACACAATCTTGAATAGACCGATGTCACCAGCGCGTGATACGTGTGTACCACCGCATAATTCGATAGAGTAATCACCAATTGAAACAACGCGCACTTCATCATCGTACTTCTCACCGAATAACGCCATCGCACCTTTTGCTTTCGCTTCGTCGATGTCCATTAATTCGGTTTGTAATGAGAAGTTCTTACGGATCTCAGCGTTTACTAGGTCTTCTACTTCACGAAGCTGTGCTTTAGTCACGCCTTCAAAATGTGAGAAGTCAAAACGTAAACGATCTGGCATCACTAATGAGCCTTTCTGTGCTACATGCTCACCAACGACTTGACGCAAAGCTTCGTGTACTAAGTGAGTCGCTGTATGGTTCTTTTTAATACGCTCACGACGTTCAGCATCAATGTGTGCATCAGCCTTATCGTTTACACCAATGCGACCAACTACTTTACCGTGGTGTGCAAATGCATTACCTAATTTCGTCGTGTCAGTAACAACAAACTCGCCACCAGCCACTTTTAAAGAGCCGGTATCACCAACCTGACCACCAGACTCTGCATAGAATGGCGTGCGGTCTAGTACAACAATACCTTCTTGACCATCTTCTAATACATTGACGGCTTCACCTTGGCTGAATAGCTCAACCACAGTACCACTGTAATGAGTTGAATCGTAACCTTTAAAGTCAGTCGACTTTTCAGACTTAAGCTGCTCATTATAATCAGCACCAAACTTACCCGCTTGTTGCGCTTTCTTACGCTGAACTTCCATACACTCTTGGAAACCGCGCTCATCGATTGTCATGAAACGCTCACGCGCAACATCAGCAGTTAAGTCAGCTGGGAAACCATAAGTGTCGTAAAGTTTGAATACTACGTCACCCGGGATCACATCGCCTTTAAGATCTGCTAGATTTTCTTCAAGAATCGCCAAACCACGGTCTAGTGTTTTACCGAACTGTTCTTCTTCGATACGTAGCACTTTTTCGATGATTTCTTGTTGCTTAGCAAGCTCTGGATACGCTTCACCCATTTCTTGAACAAGTGCTGCAACAAGCTTAAAGAAGAATGCACCTTCTGCGCCTAGCTTGTTACCGTGGCGAACTGCACGACGAATGATACGACGTAGTACATAACCGCGACCTTCGTTTGAAGGCATCACGCCATCAGCCACTAAGAAAGCACATGAACGAATGTGATCAGCAACAACGCGAAGTGACTTATCTTCTAAGTCTTGCGCATTTGTCACAGAAGCTGCAGCTTTAATTAGGTTTTGGAATAAGTCGATTTCGTAGTTTGAGTGAACACCTTGCAAGATTGCAGCAATACGCTCAAGACCCATACCTGTATCAACCGACTGCTTTGGTAATGGCTCCATCGTGCCGTCAGCATGGCGGTTGTACTGCATGAATACTAGGTTCCAGATTTCGATAAAACGGTCACCGTCTTCTTCTGGAGAACCCGGAGGACCACCCCAAATGTGCTCTCCGTGATCATAGAAGATTTCAGAACATGGACCACAAGGTCCTGTATCACCCATAGACCAGAAGTTATCAGACGTATCAATTCTAATTATGCGGTCTTCAGGAATACCAACATCTTTTGCCCAATATTCGAATGCTTCGTCATCGGTGTGATACACAGTAACCAGCAGCTTTTCTTTTGGTAACTGAACAACCTCTGTTAAAAATTGCCATGAAAATTGAATCGCTTCTTTTTTGAAGTAGTCACCAAAGCTGAAGTTACCAAGCATTTCAAAGAAAGTATGGTGACGAGCTGTGTAACCTACGTTTTCAAGGTCATTGTGCTTACCACCGGCACGAACACAACGCTGTGAGCTTGTCGCTCGCGTGTAAGGGCGCTTTTCGCCACCTAAAAATACGTCTTTAAATTGCACCATACCTGCGTTAGTGAAAAGTAACGTCGCGTCGTTACCTGGCACTAGCGAACTTGAAGGGACAACTTGGTGTTGTTGTTTGGCAAAGAAGTCTAAAAACGCTTGCCTTAACTGTGCGGTAGTCATTTGCTGCATCTGATCAGTCACCTATTGTTGCTTGCATTGCAAAATTAATTTCTTCGTAGCCAAACCCTCGATACATCATGTATCTGACTCGTTTGGCTTTTTCTTTATAATCGAATTGTTTATCGCCTAAACCATATTTTCTTTGGTAGGTCTCTAGGGCTAATTCAAACCAATCTATTTCTTGTTCTTCAATTAGCGCCATTAGCTGGGCTCGATCAACCCCTTTATTTGTTGCTTCGGCCAAAACACGTTTTTGCCCTAAGCCTTTATTTATTTGCCTGCGTAAAAAGCTTTCGCAGTAGCGATGCTCATCAATATATCCTAATGACTCACACCAGCTTAAAAGCTGTTCAATATAGTCTTCACTCGCATCTTTCATTCTCAGCTTTTGAGCGAGTTCTTTTTTTGAGTACTCTTGACGACCTAACAGCCACAACACGTAGTTTTTTAGTTTTTGCTTTGTTTGCTCATCCATTAAGCGTCAAATCGACCTGTGTTGATTGCGCTTGATTGCGACGCTTGTTTTTCGCCCTGACTGTTATTATCACTGATATCATCAGCAGGAAATATCGCCTGATATGAACAGAAAAAGCCAATATAAGCCACTGGCATGATAACAAGCAAAGGCACAAAACTTAATGGCATTGCTGCCAACATTAATACACCGATCACTAAGCTAAATACAGTAAGCGGTGCCATATTCGTTTGAAACACCTTTAAAGACTGCCCCAGCGCTTTAAAGATACGGTTTTCACCTTTGAAAAAGACCAAAGGTAACGCAAAGGCGAAGGCCATTAAATTCACAGCATGGGCTAATAAAAATACACCTATATTGCCAAGAGACAAGGTATTCATCACTTCAGCTAATAGTTGCTCATGATTGTGGTTTTCTGTTGCCTGCTGCATCAGCGCGAAAGTTTCAGAAAATAAACTGTCTGCTAATAATGTCAGCAAAATCACTGCGCCCATTTGATATAAACCAAGCCTAAATAAGTTAAGGCGACGGCCTTTGATAGAGAACGGTTTAAGTATATCGGCAAGACTAATGGTTTTGCCTTGTTGCTTGCTTATAACGGCCAAATAAAAGCCTATCGTTAAAAAAGGCGCCGTAAATGCTGCAACTAATTGCAATGGAGGAAGCACCAAGGGTATCAATGCAACGACAATCATAAAGATGTACATAAACATAAAAGTCATCGGCTGGGTTTTAAAGATATTCCAACCTTGCTTTAACCACTGCAAACCCGCAGAAGCACTAAAAACATTTACCTTTGAAGACATAAAGACCTAAAACTAATCAAAACACTGGAATTATACCTATCAAAACACAAAATGCGACCATAGTAGATCGCATTGTGCATTCGAATACAAAAGAGGGTGAAAAAGCTACTTTTTCTCAGGTACTTTTTCCATATCTAACATGTGTGAACCATGCTTCACTTTCGCTTCAAGGTAATGACGATTACCATCTTTAATGTGTGCATGTGTGCCAACAACCTTATCAACTTCAATGCCTGCATTTTTTAACGCATTAAGTTTACGAGGATTATTCGTCATAAGTTTAACGTGATTTAAGCCCATTGCCTGAAGCATCAAAACAGCGTCTGAGAAATCACGTAAGTCGTCATCAAAACCTAAGTGGTTATTCGCTTCGTAGGTATTCATACCTTGCGACTGTAAAACATACGCATCGATTTTGTTGTAAAGGCCTATGCCACGACCTTCTTGGCGTAAGTATAAAATGATACCACCTTGCTCATGCATGGTTTCGATACATTCATTTAACTGTTCACCACAGTCACAACGCGAAGAATGGAATACATCTCCCGTTAAACACTCTGAGTGCATACGAATAAGAGGTACCTCATTCTTATCGGCTTCATTAAAGATTAAAGCAACGTGCTCTTCACCATCTTGTAAACCATGAAACGATACAATTTCTGCAGGAATATGACTGTGCTGTCCTACATTCAGCTTCACTCTCGCTCTTACTTCTGCCACGACTTTTGCGAACCTAATAAATTAAAAATGTGATACTATCACAAAAATGATAGTTTGAAATTCAAGAGCCCATTAAAACTTAGTTAAAATACGCTCGTCGTACTTGGTAATATCCAGTTCAACTTGATATTCACGCGCTAATGCATCCAATTCAGCTTGCCACATACTTAAGTCTTCCATAGTGATGGTGTTATCATCTAGTGTCCAAAGTTGTTTAGACCCAGAATAACTAAACTGCATTGCCAACATCGCATCAATATCGCCCTCTTTAGATGCTTTTTTAATTGCCATCATCTTACGAGTAATGCGATTAAGCGCTTGCTTCAGATCCCACACGTACGCAACTTCATACATAAATGGGTGCGACTTAACTTTTTTTAAAGTCAAACCTATGGCAATTGAAGTCACAACCACGCCCAGTAAATTCCAATGAAAGTGACTACCATCCACATCTGGGAACAATAAAATCAGTAACTGAGCTATGCCTAAACTGCCCACTGTGAGCGTGGCAATACAGGCAAAAATCACTTTATTCAGATGTTTTCTATAACGCGTTTTATCAATTTCTTGTAACTGCATATTACTTCCTCGGCAAACCTATACGTATTGTACTGTGGAACGGTTGATAAAAAAATTTAAAATTTTTTCACCCCTTTTTGAAAGCTGTGTCGTTTTAGGGGTAAGCAAACAAAAAGAGGCGCTCATTATGATGACTTACACACAGCCAACTCCAGCTCAAACTCTAAGCAAAGCATCAGCATCAATTACGATTGGTGCGGTTATCACTTTAGCGGCATTCGCTTTTATGGACTATTTGATCAGCAGTGATGAAAGAGCCCCTGCAGAGGTTAAACCACCGATTGTTTTAGAAATAATGCAAGATAGACCAGACTCAGAGGTACAAATTAAAACGCGCCCTTTACCGCCACCGCCACAACCCAAAGCGCAACCACCTAGACCCCAGAACATGACACCGGCAGAGGTAACAGGGCCGCAGATTGGTATTGGAGGACCAGAAATCGAGTTTGAGAATACACCAGTAAACACCGCTTTTGTTGCGCAACAAGATACAGGAGCAACGCCCATTGTGCGTATCGACCCCAAATATCCGGTTGAGGCGGCACGTGATGGTAAAGAGGGTTGGGTTGAAATGGCATTTTCAATTGATAAAGCCGGTAACGTCGTTGATGCAAAAGTGATCAATGCAGAACCCAAACGACTCTTTAACCGAGAAGCATTAAGAGCATTAAAAGGCTGGAAGTATCGACCAAAAATAGAAAACGGTCAGGCAGTAGTGCAAAGCGGTTTACAAGTTGTGTTAGAGTTTAAAATCCAGCAAGAAGGTTAAATTTATAAAGGCCAGAGTTTAAAAAATAAAATTGGTTGGTTTTCTATAGAAAGGAATTACCAACCAAAAGGGATGAAATTATAGAGAGTGAGTGCCTATGCTGATTGCGTTAAAGACATGGTTACATAAAGTTTCACCCAGTAGGGATCCGCTCGAAGCGTATCAGCAAACTGGTGAAGACGTTTATATCGAAATCTTAATTAACACCTATAGCCAAGACCTATTTCACTTCCTTAAGGGCCAAAGTGACGGGGTGTTAGCACAAGATATTTGCCAAAAGACTTGGCTAACCGTGGTCGAAAAACGACACTTATATCGCAATCAGCAAACGCCAAAAGCATGGCTATTTTCAATTGCTCGCAACGCCTTACTTGATGAATTCAAGAAACAAAATCGCCTTTGCGCTCTTAATGAACAATACAGCGACGCTGTCGCTCAAGACACGCTCGAAAACGAGAACGGTGACTTATACCAAGCCATCCTCACCTTACCTTTTTTACAAAGAGAAGCGCTGAGCTTGCAATTAGAGGGATTTAGTTTGCAGGAAATCGCTACGATAACGAATAGCGAATCAGAGACCATTAAAACCAGACTGCGCTACGCCAAACAAACTTTAAAACAGCGCTTAGGAGACAAGCATGGCGAATAATCACGATTTTGATAAAGCCCTCAAGCATGCTTATCAACAACAAAAACAGCAACATGGTTTATCTAAGCAAGCCCTTGAGCAAATGAAAGCGAAGTGCCGTCAACCAAAGCAAAGCAAGATTTGGCAGCAGGCGCAATGGGCGATGGCCTGCGCGGGATTATTATTCTTGGGTGCACTGTGGATACAACCGCAAAGCGAAGTCACGCATTTATATTCGCTCGATTTAACGCAATACGACAATATTGAACACCACGGTAAAGAAAACGGCCAATATACTGTGCATATTACCCGCAAGCAAAAACCTCAAAGCCATGAAGCCATTCAAGCAAAACACTCTGAACTACTGGCTGAAGCGCGCTCGTTCCATGGTCGAGTTATCGAAAATAACAGCGAGTTTTTGCTCATTGCTGATTGTAAACAAAACACCTTACTAGAAATTGAAAAGTCACTGCTGAATGACTTATCGGATCTCAACCTTGACGGGCAATTACATCAAGGCGAACTGTTAGCGCTTACTAGCAATAAAAAAGGGCTACTAGTTAACCTAACAACCCTTAGTCAAAATCAGGGCATTTATAGCTGCCCTTAAATTGATGTTATCGCTTAAATCATGATCAAACTGGCAATGAAGAAACTTATCAACGCCAACACACCGCCTACCAAGGCATAAGGCAATTGTGTTTTAACATGTGTAAGTAAGTCACAGCCAGATGCCAGTGCGGACACCGCACTGGTGTCTGAAATAGGCGAGCAGTGATCACCAAAAATACCACCACTTAAAATAGCCCCTACCACCAGTGGCGCAGGTAAGCCTAATGCTTGAATGAGCGGTACGCCAATTGGAATAAGAATGGCGAAGGTGCCCCAAGACGTACCCGTAGTAAACGACATCACCGCGCCAGTTAAAAACAACACCGGGACAATCAAATAAATAGGTAAGTAATCACCAACCAGAGAAGCGACAAACTTTCCTGTGCCTAAGTCTTTTAAGCTTGCCCCTAAGGTTAGTGACAATAGAACAATACTCACTAGCGGTAATAACTCGCCCATGCCTTTAAAACCAATATCCACAAGCTCATGATGGGTAAATTGTTTATGCGCAATCAGCTGCAAGTAGGCAACCATAGAGGCTAACACTGTGGCATACAGCACAGATTTAGAACCGCTGCCACTGGCAAGCTCGCCATTGCCAGTCCAAAACATAAAGCCAATCATACTGATGATTAGAGTTAGTAGCGGCACTAACATAAAGCGCGCTTTACTGGCTGCTGGGCCCGCATCTATTTCTAAATTTTGCTTTTCTAGTTGTTGCTCGGCTGCTTTCATTGGGCCGTGCACTTTGTCAAACACTATAGTGTAAAGCACTATCAGCAGAGCAATAATGGCGTAAAAGTTAAAGGCCACAGAGCTCCAGAGAATACTCACCGCCGACTGTTCAAGCTCATAGTTGCTTAATAGCCCGAGTACATAAGCCCCCCAACCGTTTAGCAAGATAAGAATACATACAGGCGCGCTGGTACTATCGATAATGTAGGCCAAACGAGCTCGACTCATTTTAAATTTATCGAATAGGCCTCTCGATACAATACCCGATGTAAGCACACTCATATTTGATTCGATAAACACCGAGGTGCCGGTAAACATAGTGAGTAAGCCTACTTGCCGCTTGCTTTTGGCAACCCCAAGATTCATCAACTTATTAACCGTTGCAGCCACACCACCCGACTCTCTGATATAAGCTAATAGTGCGCCAATCACAATACTAAATATTAGAATTCGGCTGTTTCCTGCTGACGTTGCCACCGAGATGACACGTTCAACACTGTTTACAAAGGTCAGTAACCCTGACTGCCCTTGAGTATACAGCAATAAAAATTCTGAGCTCACTACAGCTAGCAACAAAGCCATAATGACTTCTTTGCGCCAAAACACCACCAAAATGGCAATAAGCGGCGGCAAAATGGAATACCAAGACATAAATTTCCTTAGTGCGGTTATTATTTTTGCAAATTACTGCAATCGGGTGTAATTCGATTAGCACGATCAAACTTGTAAGCTTAAAGAGTAATACCTGAAAAACCAAGCTTTTGCGTTTTAAGAAAAAACACTTATGTAACAATTTTACCAAAAATGGTACACTATATCGAAAATAACAATAATAAACGTACTACCTTTTTCACCACAAAACCCTATAATAGGTACAACGTTATCTAAGAAGTAAACACCATGTCATCATTTTCGAAAATAAAAGCATTATTGCCTCAGCTCTCTACTAGCGAAGCGAAGCTGGCTAGTTTTGTGTTAGAAAACGCGCAACAAATAAGAACCCTATCTTCAATAGATCTTGCCAAAGCTGCAGGGGTGAGCCAATCAAGTGTGATAAAGTTTTCGCAAAAACTAGGCTACAAAGGGTTTCCTGCATTTAAACTCGCAATCGTTGATGATTTAAATTTACAAAGTTTAAAGCAGCTTAATACTAAAGAAAGTTTGCCAACAAATAGCAATGACCCAATTACTGGCTTAGCGGCACAATTAATTCAACATCAACATACTGTGATGGAAGAAACACTTCAGCTAAATCAAAGTGCGAACTTTGATCATGTTATTGCTAAGATAAAAAGTGCCCGCAAGATTTTAATTAGCGGTATTGGTAGCAGCAACCTGGTAGCCAATGACTTTGCTCTGAAACTACAAAAGATTGGTTTGCCAGCGTTATCACAAGTTGATGAGATCAGCGCTTCGGCTTACTTAGCAACAATGCACAAAGACGACTTGTTTATTGCAATTAGCACATCAGGTGACAGTAAAAGCATAATCACTTTAGCCCAGCAAGCTAAACAAAATGAATGTAGTGTTGTATCAATTTCAAAATATGGTAACAGCGCACTCAATGAACAGGCTGACTTAATTTTATCAACCGCATTTGAAAAAGAGCCAGTTGAGCATGCAGGTATTCTCACTCGCACCGCAAGCACTTTAGTTACTGATATCTTGTTTTTAGGATTAACCCAATCACATAGCCGTTGGCAAAAGCGTGCGTCTCTTGCCAACGACAATATGCGAGCGCTTCGTCATAGCTAAACATTTTCTAGCACTTATAAATTAATTAGGGTTGGCGGCGTTAATTGAACTGTTCAAGTATTGACTGCCAACACACTACAATCTCAGATAAAGACTCTCTTGAAAGTATCGTTTTTCTTCGTCTATAAATGAATTCGGAGGATTTAAAAACTTTGCTTTTTATAGCGCGATAACTTAACGATTTGCTAAATACAGGCTCGGCTTTCACATCAAAACCCTTTCAGACATAATGAATGCATCATATCTATTTGCGCTAACACTATGAACAAACCGACCATTACCATTCATTACTGCGTTTTGTGCCAATGGCTTTTAAGAAGTGCCTGGCTTGCCCAAGAGCTGCTCTCAACATTTAGTGATGATTTGCAACAGGTCGCCATCGCACCTGCTTCAAAAGGCATATTTGAAATTTATTACAACGAGGAGTTAATTTGGTGTAGAAAACAAGATGGCGGTTTTCCTGAAGCAAAAGAGCTAAAACGTCGTGTCCGAGACAAACTTGATCCAAGTAGAGACTTAGGACATATAGATAAGTAGCGTTAGCTCTAAACTCCGTCTATTAAGTCATTTTTCTGTGTATTTGACTCATTACTGTGCCCAACTCGACCATATTACTAATGGCATCTATAGGCATGGGCTTAGCAAAACAATACCCTTGTAGTTGTGAACAGCCTGCATCTGCTAATCGTTTTGCCTGCCCGCAATACTCAACACCTTCAGCAACGGTACTTACCCCTAAACTTTTCGCCATATTAATGATCACAACAGCTAAGTCGTCTTCTTCACTGTCATAATTTAAGTCATCAACAAACTTTTTATCGATCTTTAGCGTGTTAAACTTCAAGTGCTTAAGATAAGTTAGACTTGAATAACCGGTGCCGAAATCGTCAATAGCGACACTGAAGCCTTTTTCTTGCAAAGCCTCTAGAGATTGTCGCATCTCATCTAGGTTCGCAATCAGCGATGTTTCTGTGATTTCTAGCTCAATATTTTTAGGGGAGATTTGATAGCAATCTAGTAAAGATTCGAAGTCACTCAGAAAACCTTCATCTAATAACTGTTCAGCAGTCAAATTTACACTAAGCTGCAAATTGACTGAAGTGGTGATCCAACGCACCAACGAAGTCATGGCCTTTTCTAATAACTGCAGCGTGACTTTATTCATCAACCCAGCTTCTTCAGCCACATGAATAAACTCATGAGGTCCTTTTAATTTTTCCTGAGTTTGCCAGCGAGCGAGCATTTCTAGCTTCTCAAGCGCAAAACTCTTGGCATTGACGATAGCTTGAAAATAAGGTTCAAACTGGCCATGCTTCAACCCCTGAACCAGTTCTGCTTCACGCTCAATTCGTTGCTCGACTTCTTTGTCTAGTTGAGAATTGTAAAACTGGTAATTACTTTTATTCACTTTTTTAGCTCTGTACATAGCCGTGTCGGCATGTTTCATCAACATTTCGGAGTTTGTACCATCATCGGGGTAAACTGCAATCCCAGCACTCAAAGTCACATTCAGTTGAATACCTTTTAACTCGTACTCTCCACTACAAGTCAATAGCACTTTCTCAATCACAGTATGAATGTGTGCACGTTCTTTAATACTGTCGACCAAAATTATGAACTCGTCGCCGCCCATACGCGCTACTGTATCGCAGCTTCTTAAGCCTCGGTTTAATCGATGCGCAACCTCTTGTAGCAACATATCCCCAGCATCGTGACCCAATGAATCGTTAATATTTTTAAATTTATCAAGGTCAATAAAAATGACAGCAAATGAATGTTGATTTCTATCTGCACGTTTACAAGCTTGTGCCAATCTATCTTGTAATAATAAACGGTTTGGCAAGCCTGTTAATGAGTCATGGTGTGCCAAATGATTCATTTTCCTCGTCATCATCCGTGATTCAGTGACATCCTGAAATACCATCACTGATCCAATAATTTCTCCAGACTTACTATAAATTGGTGAAATCGAATCTTGTATTGCAAACACCAGTCCTAAATGATTTTTTATACAAGTAAGTTCAGGCAAGCCTAGAGTCGCTCTTTGCTTCATACAGTGATCTGTCACTTGCTCAATGGGCTCTAGGGTTTCTTCATTAAATAAAGGCATGACTTCAGAAAATGGCTTGCCCTTAACTTCTTTAGTCAATTTCGCTAAAACAGCCTCTGCAACTGGGTTCATATAGGTGATGCGACTTGCTTTGTCAGTACAGATAACTCCATCACCAATCGAGCTAAGCGTTACTTCTAATAACTCTTTCTCTTCAGACAGCGCTTGAGTCAGCATCAACTTGTCAGAAATATCCTGAAAAGAAATAATTGTTTGAGTATGTTTGTCTTCATCATCTACGATGTCAGCAAACAGACTTAGAGATAGGCTTGCTCTAGAAAAGGTATTGAGCTTAACCTCTGGTAAATAAAAATGGGCATGACCTAACGCACCATATTTTAGTAATTCACTAGCATACTCTTCATCCATAAAATCAACCAAATATTGACCTTTCAGAGCACTAAAAGAACAACCCATTGCATCCGTAAACCCTTTACTCGCATGCACTATTCTGCCTTCTTCATCTATTGTCACCAACATAACTTGGCTAAACTCAAAGCTGTGTTGAAAACGAGCATTAGCAAGTAACGTATTTAGTAAAAATAAACTCGTACTCACCAAAAGCAGTAATTCTATGCTACCACTTAAATCTAACGGCGAAATCGGTAACTGAGAAGGCAAAACTAAACTCACAGAAAAGTAAATCGCTAAAAATAAATTAAAAAAGTTAAATTGTTGAGCGTTTAATACTAATCTGCTGGCAATAAAAAGCATCAAGTTAAGAAGAAAGAAGCTACTCGTTGAGAACCAAATCGCCGGAAAAGTGATTAAGCTAACCGCAGTGACCAAGAAAAGAGATTTATCTGCAGTTGAGTCTCGACTTTCCCCTTCATAAGTTAGTACTTGGGACGCAAAAAACAGCATCGCAAAAGTTTGAACATAATGACCAAACAAAACTTTTGACTCTAACTGAAATAACTCATTTGCTGTGAATGCAACTAATCCACTTATGCTAAAAAAAACTGAAATCGCTAATATATAGTTTCCAGCTAGCTTCTTTATATCAATATTTTTAATTGTCAGCGCTTTCGCTTTTATTGAGAAATAGAAAACCAAACCTACCGAGAGCAAATGTATGACTGTGTTAAAAATGAGTATCTCAGGTAAAGCCATTAGCCACATAAATGCAGAAATTGACAAGGCTAACAGAGGATAAGTAAACCATTTACGGTTTTTATAAAGACGCAGAGCACAGAGCAAGCAAACAATATCTGCAGGTAATAAATAAGAAGGATAATTTGCGTCACCTAGCCCTAGAGTCTCTCCAGTAAGCGACAAGCTAAAGTATGTGACAAAAACTATCAGAAAAGTTAAAACCATGTTGTTGCGATGCATCCATTCTGCCCAAATCAACATTGACCAACTTTAAGTGTTTATGATGAAGCTCAAATAATCAAGGTCACTTAGCAACTATAATAAAACCTTAAACTAAGCCTAGAAACTTCTGAATTTATTATCTATGCTCAATAAAAATATTCATCAGAGCGAAATAATGCTTAAAGCTGCTCAATCAACTGATGCTGTTGGAAATTTTATACGAGTTGCCAATATCATTGCCAACTTAGATATCATCTTGACCGAGGCAAAAAATCTGTCACTCACGGCAAAAAACGCACGCGTTGTTGCGCTACGTGCTGGCGATTCGGCGTTTGGTTTTAAGCCCATTACTAATTTTATTGATGAGTTTTCAGATCAAACCATCAAAACCACAGCTGAAATTTCCACCTTATCAAACCAGCTCTTCACTTTGGCGCTTGCAGTGGTTAGGTGCAGTAACTTCATTAACCATATCCAAAAAGCCAAAAGGGCTTCAAGCGATAAAACCTTAGACACACTTCTCTCAAATGGGTGTGATGACCTTATGGTTAAATCCAAAGCCTTAGAACACGCTATCTTTAATTTAGAAAGTTACTTTGAAGACATACAAAAACAAATGCGAAGTGCCGAATACATTGCTGTTACGAGCCGTGTAGAAGCCTCAAATGCTGGGGATTTCAGCGAAAGCCTGCAAGGGGTTTCTGACTTTATAGCCAGTGCTGCAAAAAGAATTAAAGCTGCTGTGACTGACAACCTCAGTGAAATTTCAAAATTAAGAGGAGTGATGCGTTGAAATCAACCGAACTATACTCAAGTGCGAGTCACACATGGATAGTCATGGGGCGAGATGAGAGCAAACCAGAAAAAATCATTGATACCAACCAATACCTTATAAAAAGCGCACAAGAAGCCATCATTCTTGATCCCGGCGGCGTAGAACTGTTTTCACCTATGCTGGCAAGTATACTCAAGCATGTTGAACTTGAACACGTCACCACTTTATTTGCCTCTCACCAAGATCCTGACATTATCTCGTCACTGGGACTTTGGGATAAAACCATTCCAAATGCCAAGCTTCATGCCCCTTGGTTATGGGAAGGCTTTATACGTCACTTTGGTATGGAAAACATTGAGTATGTACCGATCAAAGATGAAGGCGGCGAAGTCAGAGTCGGCTCAACGACGCTAAAATTTGTACCCGCTCACTACCTTCATTCATCAGGTAACTTTAACGTCTATGACCCGCAAGCCAAAATCCTAATGAGTGGTGACATTGGTGCCTCTCTAGAGCATGGTGAAGCCCCTATGTTTGTTGAAGACTTTGCTGCACATGTAAAACATATGGAATACTTTCACCGCCGCTGGATGCCTTCTAATAGAGCAAAAAGCAATTGGATTGCACGCGTTAAAGAACTCGATATCGATATGATGGCACCTCAGCATGGTCGCATTTTTAAAGGCGAAGCCGTGCAAGAGTTTTTAGAGTGGTTTGCTAAGTTAGATGTAGGTATTGCTTCTTAGACGGTTCAATCACACAGCCCTTTAAAGAATAAAAACCCAAACATCAGTTTGGGTTTTTATTTAACTCAATATTTTGCCAATGGCTTACTTATCAGACCAAATCGCCAGCTCGTTACCACTGGGCTCTAAAAAGTGAAAACGTCGCCCACCGGGAAAAGCAAAAATGTCTTGGCAAATTGTCCCTCCCGCCTTTTGCACTTCCTCCAAGCTACGCTCTAGGTCTTCACTGTATATCACCACCAGTGCACTACCAGAATTAACATTCGCCATCTTGTCAGCTTGATAGAAACCGCCCTCTAAACCTGAACCACTAAAAGCAATATATTCAGGGCCATAAGGGGTAAAATCCCAGCCAAAGACACGATGAAAAAACGCCTCGGTACTACCTAAATCCTTCGCTGCAAATTCAACATAATTAATCGCATGATGTTTCATCTTTAATTCCTTTAATAATTCAAGTAACTTACAGTTTAAGCCAATGAACGTAGCAATTTTTGGGTATTCTGACGCATGGTTTTTGATACCATAAAATAACCAATGAATGCCACAAAGCTCGCACCTGCTAACGGTCCTAAAATCCAAATATAAGGGTGTAAACGGCCATCAACATCAAATAGCTGCTGCTGAATAACAAGCAAAGCAACATCGCTTACCAGTGCAGCAACCACGCCAGCTATCGCACCAAGCAATAAAAACTCATACAGTGTCGCTAGTTTAATTAAACTGCCTTTAGCACCGAGAGTTCTTAATATCACGACTTCTTGCATACGCTCAGCAAGACTTGCTTGGACTTGAGAGATAAGCACCAGTGCACCACTAAACAACACAATCATAAGCACAAAGCCAATCGCTAATGACACTTGAGATATCATCGATTGTGCCTGTTGAATACGATTTTTAATATCAATCATGCTGATTGTTGGGTACTGCTGTAAAAGTTTGCTTATTCCCTTAGTATGCTGCGCTTCAAGTTTAGCTGCACTGAAGTAAGTGACTGGAATTTTACCCGCAAAATTAGGGCTTAAAATCATCACAAAGTTTGGCTTGAGCGTGCCCCAATCTACGGTTCTAAAACTAGTAACTGTTGCTGTGAATTTTTGTTCATTAATTAAAAACTCAATTTCATCACCCAGTTTTAAATCAAGACGCTCTTTCCAGCCATCGAATACAGAGACTTCTAGGCGCTCTGAGTCGCTAAACCACTCACCTTCAACGATTTCATTGCCCTCTGGTACTTCGTCTAACCACGTTAAGTTAGGCTCACGGTTAACCCCTTGACGGGCATTTTCGTCTTGCTCTTCACCTTCTTGCTTAGACACACGACGCGCAAACTCTTCACCATTCACCGCGTTCACACGCGCATTAAATACCGGGAAAAATGCTTCATGCGTAATTTGATTCTCATCGAAATATTGCTTGATCGGCGAGATTTCGTCTTCGGCAATATTGATTAAAAACATATTCGGCGCATCTTCTGGCACCTGCATTTGCCAATCTGAGATCATGTCATTTTTCAGTACCACTAAAAACAGCATCAACTTGATAGCAAGCGCAAACGTGATCAACTGAACCGCATTGGTGTTGGCACGTTTTTGCAGTGTTGCAATTGCAAGCGACCAGCTAGAACCTGGGCGAAGACCTAGCTTACGACCTGCAGCAAAGATTAAGCGAGAAATACCAAACAACACGCCAATCACCAGTAAGGTAGATGCAAATAACACAAGTGTTGTGATGATTTGACCGCTAAACAGCCACATTAGGACAAAAATCGTCAAAATCGACACGCCAATATGCACTTTACTCAACGCAAGGCTATCGCCTAAATTACGACGTAAAACTCGCAGTGGCGGGATATCGAATAAGTCTAATAACGGCTTAAGCGAGAACATCAAAGCACATACAAGACCTATGAATACCGCTAAAAGCCAAGGCTTAGCCCCTGCTTCTGGCAATGTGGTGTCCATAAAATTGGCCAGATAATCTGCAGCAACACTTTGCAGCACAGAGCCAATAACCAGACCTATCACAATTGAAAATAACGTCACCAAAGTTAAGTGAGTAAGAAAGATTTTGCGCACTGTTGCGCGGCTACCACCTAAGGTTTTCATCATCGCCACAGGGTCGTATTGGCGCTCACAATAACGCTTGGCTGAAACCGCCATCGCCACTGCTGCTAGCATTATCCCAAATAAACCAGCTAGTAATAAGAAACGCTCGGCACGGGCTAAATTCTCGCCAAGTGGCGATTGCCTATCTTTAATCCCCTGCCAACTTTGATTCGGTTTTAGTTGCGGTTTTAACCAGGCATAGTAATCAGTTAAAGCTTGCTCAGAGCCCGAAAATAATAAACGGTGGAATACACGGCTGCCCGGCTGTACCGCTTGCGTTCTTTCAATATCAACATAGTTCAGCAAGACGCGCTTGTTACCCGCCAGAGAAAACAAAGGTGCATCAGGTTCACTCATGAGCACTTTAGCAACAGTAAATTCTCCAGCACCAAGCTCAACGGTATCACCCACTTTTAAGCCCATGCTGTAAAACAAGCCTTCACTTAACCATAAAGTGCCCGGCTCTGGCGCGCCACGAATAGGGTAGCTTTGCCCTTCTAGATTATCTTTTAACTCGACTTGGCCTTTTAGTGGGTAAGCACTAGATACTGCTTTTACAGAGCCAAGCACCAGCTCGTCATTAGCAAACAACATAGAATCGAAAAACAGCATTTCTGCTGTTTCTAAGCCAAACTCTTCTGCGGTTTTTTGTACGACTGGTTCAAACTCATGGTTACTTGAAAGACGGCGATCAGCAGCAATAAAATCTGCGGTTTTTTGCTCTATGTTTAAACCGATTCGCTCCGTCACCGATGCCAAACTAAACACTGTCAGCACTGCAAGCGCAATCGCCGCAAAAATAATGCTCAATTCGCCGCGTCGAAATTCTCGAGAGAATAACTTAAACGCTAACTTAACCCACATTCGCAGTTACTCCCTCTCTAATTTGCTCCAACATACCCCCTTCGATATGGATGATACGATCACACTGCTGAGCCAATTGCTCATCATGGGTGACAAGAATAAGCGTTGTGCCATTTTGTTTATTTAAATCGAATAAGAGGTTTTCAATAATATGACCGTTCTTAGTATCTAAATTAGCCGATGGCTCATCTGCAAAGAGAATTTTCGGGGTACCAATAAAGGCTCTTGCGATGGCGACACGCTGTTGCTCACCACCAGACAACTGTGATGGATAATGGCCTAGACGGTGCTCTAATCCTACTTTTTTCAGTAATTCTACGGCTTGTTCTTTGGCACTGTGATCGCCTGCAAGCTCTGCGGGTAACATCACATTCTCAAGCGCAGTTAAGCTCTGTACTAGCATGAAAGATTGAAATACAAAGCCGACTTTTTCGGCTCGGATCCTTGCTCGCTGCTCTTCGTCTAGCTTACTTAATGCTTCACCGTCCAAATGCACATCACCGCTACTGGCAATATCAAGGCCGGCCAACAAACTCAGCAAAGTAGACTTACCTGAACCCGACGCGCCAACAATCGCAACTGACTCACCGGGCTTGACAGCAAAATTGATATCACTAAGGATAGTAAGCTCACCTTCAAGGGTGTTTACGCGTTTGCTGAGTCCCTCGACATTTATAATATTCAACTGAGAAAGTACCGACATGTTACGAGAATTCCTTAAGTTAGCTGTATTTCTTGCATTTTTACTTATTTCTTCTACGAGTTTTGCAAAAGACAAGATCATGATCATTGGAGATAGCTTAAGCGCTGGTTATGGGCTTGAACAAGAGCAAGCATGGGTTTATTTGTTACAAAATAAATATAAACAAGAACAAAGCGATATCGAAATCATCAACACCGCCATTAGCGGCCAAACAACCGACAATGCGATTTTGAAGATAGATGCATGGTTACAGGCCCACAAGCCTACCCATGTATTAGTTGAACTAGGTGGAAACGATGGTATTCGCGGTTTTCCAGTTAAAATTCTTCGTAAAAACCTCACCACCCTTATTGAGAAAAGCCAAGCGGCGGGTGCCAAAGTCGCCGTGATGGCCATTCAAATTCCGCCTAATTTAGGTCCTCGTTACACCAAGATGTTTGCAGACACCTACAAAAAGGTTACTGACGCAACAGACAGTTATCTAATGCCATATTTTATGGTTGAAATAGCAACTGATAAGTCATTGATGATGCAAGATAACCTTCACCCGAATGCCGAGGCACAGCCGATTATTCGTGATTTTATGTATCGTGAATTCAATACTTGGCTTGGTAAGTAGTCAAATATTTCCAACCCTCTTAAGCGATTAATTTTGAGGATGGGTATACTAGCTGTTGCACAATGAAATAGCATAGATTAAGTCTCTATTGCCTTCTTTATGTAGCAGCTTAAAAAGCTCACTTTCAGATCCACTCATTATGAAAACACTCAAAATCAATACTAAATCATTAATTTAATCCACATTAAGCATTGTACCTCATCATTTTTCACTTTTATTAACCCACATCAAAAACCCACAGCCCAACCAGTGCTAATTTTTCACTTAGATTATTTGTGAGAAGTAGCTCGTTATGACTTTAACTCGGTCGTTTGTAGTTTTAATGTCTGTTTTATTTTTTAACCTGTCATTTGCCAAAGAGCCAATTACACCCATTGTGACGCCTTCCCATTTAAATAAAGAAAAAATAGCTTTGGGTAAAGCCCTTTTCTTCGATAAGCGTCTATCTAAAAATAATGAAATTAGCTGTGCAAGCTGCCACCAGCTGACAACCAATGGCGCTGACAACAAGGCGTTTTCTGATGGCGTAGATGGCCAGAAAACCACAGCCAAAACGCCTACTGTGTACAATGCGGTCTTTAACATTCGACAGACTTGGAGTGGCGCGCGAATTGATTTATTTGATCAAGTCGATGCACCAATTACGAATCCGAAGGAGCATGGCACGACTTGGGCTAAGGTCATCGCAAAGCTGTCGGCAGATAAAGCGCTCGCGGCAAAGTTCAAGCGAATTTATCACACCCCTATCAGTCAACAAAACATTCAACATGCCATTGCTGAGTTTGAACAATCTTTGGTGACGACTAATTCACCATTTGATCGTTGGTTACAAGGCGATCAGAACGCCATTGATAGTAAAACGAAGCAAGGTTATCAACTTTTTAAGCGCTATGGCTGCATTAGCTGCCACCAAGGTAGAAATGTCGGTGGCAACATGTTTTCAAAAATTGGCCATTTTGGCGATTACTTTCAAGACCGTGGCGGAGAAATCACCGAAACCGATTTAGGTCGCTATATGGTGACAAAGAATCCTTATGATAAACATGTTTTTAAAGTGCCCAGCCTCAGACTGAGCAGTTTACAAACACACTTTTTCCACGATGGCAGTCAAAACGATCTCAGTGATGCAATTCGAGTAATGGCTAAGTATCAATTGGGCCGTGCTATTCCTGAGCAAGATATTCAATCAATTCGTGCTTTTTTAACTAGCCTAGTCGGTCAGCATCCGGAATTAACGAGTCCTTATGAAGCAGAGTAATTTATTAAGTAAAATAATTAACTTAGCCATATTTTTTATGCTGATTTGGGTCGCTTATGCGCTAATCAGTAGTGCACAGGATGACAATAAAGCGCATCAAAACAGAGTTCAGTTTTTATTCTCAAGTAATGCCGTTGATGCACAGCTCAATCAGTTTGCGTTAAAAATCATTGCCGCAGATATGCCGGAATATGATGAACTTGTCACGCTGACGCAAAAACTTGATAGCCTTAAATCACTTGTTAACTCTCAGAACTCGCCTTTTGCAACGACAACCTCAGACTTGCAGCAAAAAATATCTCATTACTTTGCACTCATTGATGACAAAATGCTGCAACTAGAGCGCATAAAAACGGCAGCCTCTTTGATGCGCAACACCTTACTTTACTTACCTCAATTGAATAAAGAGCTACAACTCCAAGGCAGCAAAGACGCAGTGATTGCCCAGCAGTTATATAGCGATGTGTTGTCGTATAATTTTTATGCTGATGAAGTAAAGCTGGCCGAAATACAAGGCAAACTAGAAGTTATTGGCGATAGAGAGCAAAGCCCATTAATTAAAAACTTAAAACAACACTTACAGGTTCAGCTAGTACAACAACACGATTTAAAAAACCTGTACAACGCCTTTGTCGCAACCCCCAGTAAACCCGCTTTTAACGCACTCAATAGTAGCTACAATCAGTATCATTTAGAGAAACTTCAAAGCAGCAAAGAAAATCGTCAACTGACTTTAATACTCAGTGCTGCACTCTTACTCGCTCTGATCATTATTTACAGGCGTTTAAACCATGCTCGATTTAGTGCCTTTCGATCTGGCAAGTTACTCAAAGAGGCGCTCACGTCCATTGAAGAAGGGTTTGCGCTGTTTGATAAAAATAACCAGTTGGTGCTTTCGAACACAAGTTGGTTTAATCATCATGAGATAGACCCTGACAATGCCCCAAAAACACTTGAGCAATGGCAAACATTACAAAGCAACCAACTGATCAATCAAATTGAATCACATAATCAAACTCTACATTGCAGCTTGGCTGGCAAATGGATCAGAACCACATTAAACCAAGCGCATGATGGCGCAATGGCTTGCGTAAGTGTCGATGTCACCTCATTTAAACACGCTGAAGCGACCTTAAAAAAGTGGGGCCATGCCATAGAGCAAAGCCCAGTATCTATCGTTATTACCGACACCCGTGGCAAAATTGAATATGTGAACCCAAAATTTGAACGCATTACGGGTTATCAATTAGAAGAAGTGCAAGGCAAAACCCCAAGGATCTTAAGATCACAAGTGACCACCACTGACTACAGAGCTCTTTGGCTAGAGTTAAAAGAAAAAGGGCAATGGCGCGGTGAATTCCATAACCAGAAAAAAAATGGCGAACACTATTGGGAGCAAGCACGGATCTCAGCGATAAAAGACCAACAAGGCGAGGTCACACACTATATTGCTGTGAAAGAAGACATCACCGAGCAAAAGCGCGCCCACGCCAAATTAAAAACAGCAGCTGCCGTGTTTAATGCCACCCAAGAAGGGATCATGACCACCAATAGCGAGCTAGAGATCACAGCCATTAACCCAGCTTTCACACGCATCACGGGTTACAGTGCAGCCGATGTTTTAGGCAAAAAACCGTCAATACTCAGCTCAGGTAAACACGATAAAACTTTTTACGAGAAAATGTGGCAGACCCTCAACGAGCAAGATCAATGGGCCTCTGAGATTTGGAATAGGCGAAAAGATGGTTCGCTATATCCAGAGTGGCTTTCGATCAGCGCAGTGCGTGATGAAGACGGTCATATTCAACAATACATTGCGGTGATTTCTGATATTACTGAACGTAAAACTCAAGAAGAAAAGATCCAGTACCAAGCCTACTACGATGCCTTAACAGGCCTGCCTAATCGCAGCTTACTGCTAGAGCGTATTTCACAGAGTTTGCTGTATAGCGAACGCTATAAACAACTGAGCGCGCTATTATTTATTGATTTAGACCGCTTCAAACGTATCAACGATACCATGGGCCATGAAGCTGGTGATGCGCTGTTAATTGAGGTGTCAGCACGATTAACTCAAATCGTACGTAAAAGTGATACAGTGTCACGATTTGGTGGCGACGAGTTTGTCATCTTACTCAATAACATCGCATCAATAGAGCACTGCACGACCGTGGCGCAAAAGATTATCAGTGAGCTATCTAAACCCTTTATGATCCATGGCTTTGAAATATTCTCAGGGGCTAGCATAGGGATCACTTTGCTGCCTGAAGACGCAGACAATGCCAAAGAGTTACTCAGGCTGGCTGATTTAGCCATGTACAAAGCCAAAGAAAACGGCCGTAACCAGTTCCACTTTTTCGCAAAAAGCATGCAGCAACAAGTTAATCGCCGTGTTGAATTAGAGCACAAGCTCCGTAATGCCATTAAGAATCAAGAGTTAAGCCTTTTCTATCAACCAATTATTGATACTCAAAGTGCCTCTTTGTATGGTGTTGAGGCACTGATGCGCTGGCAACTGAGTGATGGCAGCTTTATTTCTCCGGCAGAATTTATTCCTGTAGCTGAAGAAAGCGGGCTCATCAGTGAAATGGGCGAGTGGCTCATAAAACAAGCTTGCTCAGATATTCAGTCACTGAATTTAAATTGTAACTGCCAGTGTATGCTGTCAGTGAATGTCTCGAGTCAACAATATCGCTTAGGGTTTAATGCTGAAATACTCTCAACGATTCTCAAAGATACGCAATTTAATGCTAACTTATTAAATTTAGAAATAACCGAAAGTATCTTACTCGATAACGATCAAGCCGTGATGAATTGGCTACAAGACTTAAGAGCTACAGGGGCACAGCTTGCCATTGACGACTTTGGTACAGGTTATTCATCGCTTAGCTATCTTCGCCGCTTCCCGATAAACACCATTAAAATCGATCGCAGTTTCATTTCAGATCTGACTGCCAGTGAAGACTCCGCAGTACTGGTTAAAGCGATTGTCTCAATGGCTGACAGTTTAAACCTTAAAGTCATTGCTGAAGGTGTCGAAAACAAAGTGCAATTGAAGAGCCTTAACGACTTAGGCGGGCAATACGTACAAGGTTATTTTTACGCGAAACCGCTGCCGATAGAAGCGCTACAAACTTGGGTAAATGAACACATTTGTCGTTTTTGTTGCAAGAAAAGTAAGTTGATAGAAAGCCAATGTGATTTTGTGATTTAGCCCTGTTTGTCTATGAGTTAATTTATTTTGTAAGCCAGCGCTTATTTAGGTGTTTGCTTACCAAGCACATAGGCTTAGTTTGCTTTGAGCAATGCAAACTTACTCGTCCTCGAGTACTGACATAATAAAATGCTAGTTGCTTAAAATGGGCTGATAAATGCCGTGCTTGCTGCAATGAGCAAGGTACAAATATACTCAACTCGCGATAGCTCATATCTTCATTACCGCCCCACAATCTTTTGTAAGCAATGCCTTGCACTCGAAGATAACGCATCGCCGCTCTTTCTAGCCGTTTATTATGCGTCAAAGTTAAATTCTGTCCATGAGGGTTCCATACGCTGATAATCGCGCCTGCTCTATGACTTGTGACTTTCTGACAAGGTGTCACTCGACAAGTACTTTGGAAGTAACTGTGCTGATAAATTTGCCAGAGTGTTTCTTCGATCATGCAGTCTCCCTAAAACGAGTTAACTTGAGCCCTAGTTAACTATTCAGTTTAGCTAACTGACTAATATAGTGAGGAAAAAAGCTAACTTTTCGCTAAATTGAAAATCACGCTTTACACGAAAACTTACAATTCATTACAAATCAAACACTTGCAAATTGGTCACTATATTGCTTTAACTATAATAACAAAAAAGCACATGTAGGAATTAAGATGCTAAAAACCCTTTTACCTTTAAGCGCAGCAATTTTATTAAGTGGTTGTATTGTTCATGTTAAAAATGGCCCGGGCAGTGCACCTAAGTATTTTGATAATCAACAACTCACTCTAAGTGCCGCAAACTTAAAACTATTAGAAACGGAAGCTGGCGCAGGTAATTTATCAATTGTTGGTAGTGACAGCGCCACTGACATTACCGTAGATGCAGAGATTTTTGCTTATAGCGCTGATGACTTTACACTCACACTAGAAAATAAAGGCAGCAGAGCCGAGCTGATTGCAAGAGCAAGTAATTCAAATAATTGGCAAGTAAATAGCCCAGGACCTAAAATCAATCTAACGATTACAGTACCAAGTAACTTGGGTCTGATCATTGACGATGGCTCTGGCAGTATTGATATCAAACAAGTGAATGGTGACATTGAAATTGACGATGGTTCTGGCAGCATAGAAATCTCTGGTGGTAAGCATATCGAGATTGAAGATGGCTCAGGCAGCATTACCGTAAACAACACTCAGGGCGACCTAAAAGTTGATGATGGCAGCGGCGATATTTATGCTAATGAAGTGTTAGGCACAGTCACAATTGACGACGGCTCAGGCAGTATCAGTGTAAATGGTGCTGGAGCTTTAGTCATTGAAGACTCAGGTTCAGGCGGTTTGCAAATCAAGAACATCAAGGGCAAAGTTGAGATTGACGAATAATACTAATCCTCAAAATTGACCTCTTAATTAAAAGGATTGGTATAAACTGCTTTTTAAAACCGCTAATTAAAATTAGCGGTTTTATTAAATCAATTCCCTTCTAATAAACCTGAGCTCTGGATAATAAATCTATCTCCAGCGGCTACTTTCAACGCTAGCTGCGTTGAATTTACTTGCAATAGGCCAGCTATTGACGCGTAAATTCGCCTTGTTATCGATAAAAGTCTCCGGCTGCAGACTTGAAAAAGCACTTAGCAACTCAATATCAATAAGTTAGTAAATCTCTTAACCAAAGCTCAGGTTAATAAAGTCACTAGTTGTTTTTTCAAAGCCTGTAACAACTTGTCAGCACTTTGCTGTGAATCAGACTCAATATAACAACGCATTTCTGGAGCATTACCTGAACTACGAAAATGCACTGTATCATTGTTACTCAAATACAACCTGACGCCATCTGTATTATCAACCTGACTAACTCTTTGCGTAATACCCAGTGTAGACAAGGTTTTTTCAGCATCAGTTTGTAGAGCACTGAGGAAAGCCAATCCAACTTTAGAGGGCACACTTTCTATTTTTGTACTAACGGTAAAACGCTTGGGTAAAGCATTAGCTAGCCTTGAAATAGGCAGCTTACTTAATTGAGCAAGTACAACTAAGATAGGCAATAGTGCATCGCGGGTTGGCAACGCTGATAATAATTTACCGCTTTCATCAATATCACTTGCAAGTAAAAATCCACCATTCGCTTCAAAACCTGCAACAACTTTGTAGTGCTTTTGTAATTGCGCGAATGCCTCAATAACAAACGGAGAACCTATTTTTGTTCTAGCCACTTGCTGAAAAAAGCCGCTTAGCTCAATCGCTGAATTACAATTAATGGGCACGCTCAATGCTTCAATTTTTAAAAGTTGGCTAACTATCAAGCCAAGTACATCACCTCTAAGCCAATTGCCAAATTCATCAGCAACAAGCGGCCTATCACCGTCACCATCAGTAGAAACAATAGCGTCTAAATTTAGCTCATTAGCCCAAACTTTGGCTGTTTGCTGATCTTCTTTACTCACCGCTTCAGTGTCGATTGGCACAAAAGTTTCGCTTCTGCCAAGCTCAACAACGGTTGCACCAAATTGCTGTAGAAGCCTAAGGTATAGATCTCGACCAGCACTAGAATGGGTATAAACACCAATTTTCTTGCCTGTTAAATCAAGTTCAGAAAAGTAGGTTAAATAACGATTAATATAGGTATTTTTAGCTGACTCACACTCAATTAACTCTGGAACATTCAGCTCATCAGAAAGTTCGCTGCTTTGACTTAAAATGCCTTGCTCATCAAGCTTGGTGATCTCGCCTTTAGGGTAATAAAATTTCAAACCATTTCGGTCAAACGGAATATGACTGCCCGTTACCATGATGCTTGCTTGCCCTCTCTGCATCGCAGCATAGGCTAAAGCAGGGGTCGGTAATACCCCTTCAAACTCATAGTCAAATCCTATTGCCACTAGGCCCGCTGCGACACTTTGTGCCATCGCGAAGCTACTTGGGCGATTATCGATGCCAATAGCGACACACAGGTTGTCATTGCTCAATTTACCGCAACGTTTACCATGTTCAATAAATGCCATCGCGAATGCAGCGCATATATGTTGCGTAAAATCAGCGGCTAAACCGCGCGCACCACTGGTCCCAAATTTAATGGAAGTGTTTTGGATCAGCTTTGAGACATTCACTTTTTATGGTGCCTATTAATAATTTTTCTATTGAGAAATAGCGCCTTATTCGCGTCCATAATCATCGTCAAAACGAACAATATCACTCTCATCTAAATAGCTACCCGACTGAACTTCTATCAGCTCTAAAGCTGTTTTACCTGGGTTTTCAAGGCTATGAACAGCTGTAATAGGTATATATACAGACTGGTTTTCGGTCACATACTGAACTTTGTTATTTATTGTGACTTTAGCTGTGCCACTGACCACCACCCAATGCTCCGCTCTGTGGTGATGCATTTGCATTGATAAACGTGCACCAGGATTTACTGTGATCCGCTTCACCAAAAAACGCTCGCCTTCGTCAATGGCATCAAATTTTCCCCAAGGACGGAAGACTTCACGATGTTGATGAATTTCAGCACGAGATTTTTGCTCTAATTGAGCAACCATTTGTTTTATCGCTTGTGTATTATTCTTATCTGCAATCAGAACCGCATCTTTGGTTTGCACGACTACCACGTTTTTTACACCAACCGTGGCTAATAGTTTATTTTCACTCAGCAGCAGGCTGTCTTGAGTATCGATTGCGATCACATCACCACGAATTGCATTTTGCTCATCATCTTTATCAAGTAGTTGCCAAAGCGCATCGAAACTGCCTACATCGCTCCATTTAGCTGCCATGGGTATCATCACCACAGCATCATTTTGTTGTGCTGTTAAAGGCTCCATGATCGCATAGTCTATTGAATCACTTGGGCAATTCAAAAAAGCGCTGGTATCAATACGAGTAAAATCTAAATCATCTTGCTGGCTTTGCATGGCATGAAAGCAGGCTTGAAATATGTCATGGTTAAAGCGTTGCAACATATCTAAATACACTTGGGCTTTAAACATAAAAATGCCGCTATTCCATAAAAACTGACTTGACTCAACATAACGCTTTGCGGTTGCTTCATCTGGCTTTTCAACAAACTGTTTAACTGTAAAGCCCCTTTCCAAGGCTTGGCCTTTTTGAATGTAACCATAGCCGGTATGAGCAGAGGTAGGCTCGATACCAAAGGTGACTAATTTGCCCGCTTCAGCACTCACTGTCGCCTGTGTTATCGCCTTTAGAAATAGCTCAACATCGGTAATTTCATGATCTGCAGGCATCACTAACAAAGTCGCATCAGGATTAGTCTCTAATGCTTTAAACGCAGCCAATGCAATCGCTGGTGCTGTATTGCGCCCCTCGGGCTCTAAGATAATAGGAGAATGTGGGATCTCACTTAATCGCACTTGCTCAGCGGTTAAAAATCTATGCGCTTCATTACAAATAATAATCGCAGGGTCATGAGCAAGACCCTTTAATCGCTGCAAAGTTTGTTGCAACAAAGACTGCTCGCCAGTCAGTGGAAGAAATTGCTTTGGATAATGAGTGCGAGACAAAGGCCACAAACGTGTGCCTGAGCCACCAGCAATAACAACGGGTACGATCATAGTTTAGATTTGGCTTTTAGATGCGATTCTCCTCGTCATTTTAAAAGTCTTTGTACTTTTGTGCAAAAGGCGAAGCTAAACACATCAATTTAAGAAAGCAAGATAACAACTGCTAACAGTAAAGGTAAAAGGTTCGCTGCAATCACATTCACAGCCATACTTAGTGTATGCTGAGCAATATCTTGTTTAAGTTGAACTAATTTTGGTATCGCCAAAAAGTTTAAAAACAAAATAGGCACAATCCAAATCGCTTGCTGAGGTAAAACTTGCAGATAAAGAGAGGTAAAAAATAACAGCAAAGCGAACAATGCCGAAAGAGTAAAGCACCCAATTGCTGCACTTACAGAATAATGAATAGCAAAATGATTCCTGCCAACTTGCTTATCAGCTCGGATATCTGGGATTTGATTAACTAACAGAAGGTTATTTATCGTAAAAAAAGGGATCAAAGCTACCAATAAAACTTGCCAGTTAAGTGTCAAACCTTGCGCAACATAGCTTCCCAAGACCATCAGCAGCGCAAAGCCTAAGCCTGGAGAAATCAAACACAACCAAGGATGACGATTTAGGGTCTTTGTATAAGTCGTGATCACTGCAAGCCCTAGCAACCCGATTACAAGCATGGGTATACCAAAGCAATAGACAAAATAAACCCCAATAACAAATAAGCTGACTAATGACAGTTTAAAAAGACTTAAAACAGATTTTTCTAATGTACTATTTTGCTTCAGAAGGCCACTGCCGCCACTGAATGGGGTTTGCTCTGTAATTAAGTCTAAACCACTGTGAAAGTCTTGATACTCATTTAAGGTATTCACTGCAATCGCTGACAGAACAGAACCTATAGACGCTAAAATATAATGCCAAACATGAAGTTCAGCGCCATGATAATGCGCTATGGCAGTCCCTAACAAAACACAGAGTGGCGCTAATATTAAAAAAGGAGGTCTTGTACTAGGTAAAGCCGAAATTAATCCCTGCATCATGATTAGAAACCCAATAACGCTTAACGATTACTCACCATAGTAACAAACTTACTTACGATCAAATTGATATAACGCAATGGATGCAAAAACTAAACTCATGCTGGCTTATTGACATATTATTAAAGACTAAACCAATACTTCTTCATGTACTTTTTCGACCGTAAAACGAAATTTTGCCCCACCGAGTTCAGAACGCTCGCAGAAAATCTCTCCTCCCAGAACCTGGACTACCAAGTTATAAGCAATATTAAGACCTAGGCCAGCATGTCCCTTATGTCTAGCCATTGTATAAAATGGATTAAAGATTTTGCTCAATTCAGGTTCAGCTATACCCACTCCATTATCTTCAACAGAAATTTCATAAAATGCATTTTGATCCATGAGAGATATTTTTATGACTAATGAATCACTCGCCTCAGCATGATAAACCGCATTACTGATTAATAATTCTAATACTTGCATTAAAGGATCGGTGTAAGAGCAGATCTGCCCGCTGCAGTCATTAATAAGATTTATATTTTTAGGTTCTCCAGTAGATAAACTCGCGGCTTTAAAAGCCGCGTTTACAATCGCTGAAAAATCATGGTTCACACGCCCTTCACCAATTTCAGATACCGATACGCGTTTAAACTGCTCAACCAATGTTGAAGTTCGATTTACGCCATTGAAAATCAAATCTCCACTTTCAGCCAAGATCTTCAAGCCGGCAGATAAATCAGACTTAGTGAGCTCATTATTTCTGATCTTGGCATTTAATTGCTGTATTTCGGCGTGTAAATGCGTAACCGCCATCATCGCAGTGCCCAGAGGCGTATTTAACTCATGAGCCAACCCCGCAACCAATGACCCCAATGCTGCCATTTTTTCGGCTTCGACTAAGTTTTGCTGAGTCGCTTTTAAGTTTTCAAGGGCTTCAAGTAAATCATGCGTGCGTTTCTTAACCCTTTCTTCAAGCTCTGTGTTCAAGACAACTAAATCAGCTTCTTGCTGTTTTAGTATGGTAATGTCATGCTGAATACCCGCGACTCTGAGCGGATTACCAAACTCATCTTCTTTAACTACTTTGCCTTTGTCTTGCACCCATGCCCATTCACCGGCTTTATTCTTGACGCGGTAAGAAACAGAAAACGAGTCTTCATGACAACTCTTTATTGCTTCTAAATGTTCAACCAGCTTATGAAAATCCTCTTTATGTACATGCGCCTTTAAGTTTTGCCAACTAGGATCAACCTCACCATCTGGCAAGGCACTTAAATCATCCGCATTCTCTCTTGAGATGGTGTGAGAATTTAAATCCCAGCTCCATAACACATCACCACTGGCCCAAAGCGCCAAGCTAAGTTTTTGCTCTTTTTCTGCGATTTCTGTACGGCTTTGTTCGACTAATTTCAATTCACGCTTATGAACTCTGCGACTATGTAAATACCACAAGAACACCACAAAACTTAAAACCCCAAGGATCATTAAATTGCGATTCGCAATGGCATGATTTAACTCTGACTCTGTTAATTTAGATTGCTGTCTAAGCAATTCTAAGTTTTTTCGAGTTTCAGCTATTTGATTTTTCACCACTAGCATTTCGATGCGCTGCTGACTATTTAAATCAAACAAAGCGTCGCGACTGGCCTGATAGGTACGCTGCATCTCAAATGCCGCTTTAAAATCTCCAATATTTGCATAAGCCTGAGAAAGTAAGTCATAAGCCTTAAAAAGTACCACGTTCTTTTGAGACTGTTTTGCGTAGTCAATTGACTCTTCTAATTTAGGTATCGCTTGTTCAAATCGATTAAGGACAACAGCCAAATTAGCCAGCTCTAAAAGACCTTCTGCGATCCTTGATGCTGCATTTCGTTTACGATAAATCGCCATGGCTTCATTGAGTGTACGCTCAGCATCGTTGTATCTTTGCTCAGTAATCGCAATACGACCTAAGTAAAGATAAGTAGAACCTAGTAGCATTCGATTATTTAATTTGCTGGCTAAAGACTCCGCTTTTGACAAGTAATCCTTGGCTGTTTCTAAATCGCCGCTTAAGCGATAGGTTTCACCTAAATTATTGAACGAATACACCATACCTCGCTCGTAGCCTATCGATTGCTTTAATTCAAGAGACTGAGTATGCATGGCTATGGCGTCTTCATATTTACCTAAGTCTTTGTAAATAATTGCGGTGTTGTTAAAAGCAATAGCCAACCCCTTTTCAGAACCCAGGGTTCTTTGCCCTTCAATACTCTGCAACTGATAACTGAGCGCATTGTCAAAGTCACCGATAGAGCGATAAATTGAACCTATACGGCCCAACATCATGACTTCGCCCTTTATATCTCCCACCGTTTCAAAGCTTTCCTGTGCTTTAAGCAACCATTCAAACGACTTAGAGAATTTCGCCATAGCATAATAAATATTCCCAATAGACTCCTGCGCTTGCGCAAGCTTTAAGACATCCCCTAGGTGCTCAACTAAAGTCAATAAATCAAAGCTATCTGACAATGCAAGGTCATAGTTAGACTGCTCTAAATACACATTTGATCTGTGTTTTAAAGCTTCAATCAAGACACCTGTAAAATTTTTTCCTTTAGCTTCGTTTATCACGGTATCTAAGAGAACGAGTGCACCGCGTTTATCACCGATAAAGTTAAGCGCGACACCTTGCCACATGAATAAGGTTAATTTTTGTTTGGGAAACTGCTGTAAAGGAAGAGTCGGTTTTAATTTATCAACTAATGCTAAGGCTTCTCTAGCGTCTACCCCCGCATTTTGCTGCATATAGATGTTGAGTATTTCAAGTTGCTCTTTGCCTTTTGCTACCATTACTTCATCAATAGTGGGCGAGGCAGCAAATACCTTCGCGCTAATCACTAGAAGCAACACAATTGAACGAGCAAACATTTTCACACTCAACGCACGTATTAATAAGAAAAGTGTAGAGGCTAATTTTATGCTTGGCGAATTATGTTGTAATTTGTTCAATAAAAACCATTTCGGAACCTTTCGTTTTAAACATTGAAAGCCTATAAATCAATTATTAATGCTCAGGCTTTTAAATCTAGCTCGATACTACCAAGCTAGATTTCCTGTCAGGTTTTTTATGACATAAACAGTCATCAACATTAATAGCAATATTAAGTAAAGCACGCCATTGTGTAGAGAAAAATCAATCAACCACAACTGCAAAGCAAACATGATTGGCTACCCCTCTAGAGGTAAAAAAATATCAGTCACTAAATCACATTCATCTACTTGATGAACAAAATTATGATATTCAAAGAAGCAACAATGCGCGTTTGGCAATTCACCACTGTCTGCTAACCATTTTTGATACAACCAGCGTATAGTTTGCTCCATATTATCGTGACTGCCTAAATGCCTGACTTTCGCGCAGCGCATTTGCGGAATAACTCCATTTTCAATGCCAAATACGTTATCAGGTACTTCAGACTTTACTGAGCCACACAATTTAAAGCGAAATGCGTCTTCAGCCATGGTTTCAGGGTCGCCATTTGGCATGCCAAATGTTCGACTCGTATTGAGTGGCGAAAGCCCGCTGTTTTGTCGCCAAGCGATAAACTTGCCTGCACTTTCAAATATCTGTTTTGCTGACCCTTTGTGCTCTAAAAAAGCAATTTGAGTCTGTTCAAAGTTTATTATCTCGACCTGCATGGTCTGCACTCCTAAATTTTGCGGTGAAAAGTTAAAAACGTCATACCAACTAGGCCAATTTGCAGCTTGTCTAAACTTTGAAGGGCTTTGCTCAAACGTGCGTTTAAAGGCACGAGAAAACGCTTCGGCACTGTCAAACTTTGCTTCAAGTGCAATATCAATAATTTTAATATCGCGCTCAAACGCCAAACGAAAAGACGCCCGCTTTAAACGCGCCAGCAAAATATACTTACCCACATTCACGCCCATAAAAGCCACAAACACGCGATGGAAATGAAATTTAGATAAAGCCGCAACATCACTAAGCAAACTCACCGTTAATTCATCATCTAAATGTTGATTGATGTAATCGCAAACGAGCGAAATACGTTGCTGTAAAAAATTGCTTTGCATAAAGCGCCTATGTGTTAGTAGAACTGCAGACAAGCTTAATCATATCAAATGTCAAATACTTGATTGAGGTTGCTATATGTTTATTACTTTAAATTGCAAACAACAATTTTAGCTTTTAGATTTAGCCTTGAAGAAGGGAGCGCTATGTAAAGGGGCTTAACAGTGAATTTGGGTCTTTTTGAAATCAACCCGACATAAAGTCGGTGCCACCAAGTTTTGCTTTGAAGCAATATCATTCTCTGCGGAGCTTGTAGGCGCGATTTTATATCGCGCAAAAAAGCGCGGGGTAAACCCGCGCCTACAGAGTGAGAAACAGTTTTAAACCTGACATAAAGTCGATGCTACCGAACTAAAAAATCGGTAGCAGCGAATTTATTTCGCGTCTTTATTTAGGCGCAATGGCAATGATCTTACTATGGTTGGCATTGCGGTCATTGATGGTTAAATAAATCTCACCGTTTGGTGCCGTTACTACATCACGAATACGACCTAGACCTTTTAAGATGATTTCATCTTCAACAACTTTACCGTTTTCAATTCGCAAACGGTGCAGCTGCTTCTTCGCCAAACTTCCAACAAACAGATCGCCCTGCCAGTTTTTAAATTTATCGCCGGTATAAAAGTTGATACCTGCTACTGCAATCGACGGTGTCCAATGATGCACTGGCTGCTGCATGCCCGGTAAGTCGGTATGCGGTGTGATAGGCGTGCCATTATAGTTCATACCATACGTCACCTTTGGCCAACCATAGTTAGAGCCTTTGGTGATCAAATTAAGCTCATCACCACCACGCGGACCATGCTCTGTTGACCACAACGCCCCGGTTTTAGGATGCAATGTTAAACCTTGCGGGTTACGGTTACCGTAAGTCCAGATAGTTTGCTGTGCGCCTTTTTCGTTATAAAACGGGTTATCTTTTGGAATACGGCCATCTTTATAAATTCGATGCACTTTGCCGTTTTGCGTATTTATATTTTGCGCATCATCTTGATGACCTTCATCACCGTTGGTAAAAAACAAATAGTCACCTTGTATCGCAAAACGAGAGCCAAAGTGCCAGCCGCGGTTTTTACGGTTTTCAGCTTTAGCTTCAAATAAGGTTTGCTCTTCAACCCACTGGTTGCCTTTGATTTTACCTCGAACAATAGAAGTGAATGCGATACTTTCGCCCTCGGCATTGTTACCTGCAGGCTTACTGAACGATAAATAGATCCAGCCATTGTTTTTGTAATCAGGATCAGGGTAAACGTCTAATAAACCGCCCTGACGTTTATGCCACACTTTTGGCATGCCTTTGATCTTAGTTTTCTTACCGCCTTTGCTCATAAGCCAAAGCTCACCTTCACGTAAGGTGTACAACAAACTGCCATCCGGTAAAAAATCCATCGCCCAAATAATACCGTCACTGTTGGTGACTTCTTTGGTCACAACACGGTGATACTCGGTTTTAAAAGTTTTACCCATTTGCGATTCGGGCTGCTTCGCTTGCTTTGCTTTTGCACCGGCTTCACGGATATATACCACTAGCGTACGAACTTGCTCATCGCTTAACGTTGCACCAAACGCTGGCATGCCCGCCGAGACAATACCGTTCTTAATGGCATTCATAAGCGCATCATCGGTGCCTTCGGTCAACCATTGGCTATCAACCAAAGAGCCCGCCATACCACCTGTTAGCTCTTGCCCATGACAAGACGCACAAGTTGTTTTAAATAACTGTTCAACGTTCTGACTATTTGCTTGCGCTTGCAAGCCAAACCAACATGCCGTAGTTAACAGCGCGGTTTTAAACACTTTTTGATACATAAATTTGCCCGACGGTAGATCGTGTTTTGAATTAGTTGAGTATAATGAGGCACTTTTGTAATACCAATACTCTTAATTAAGTGATCTATTTTGAGGCTAGGAAAACGTATCGATAGCAAGGCGAAAATTTTGCTGTTTAGTTATTCTAAATAAGAAATTTTTAACGACGCTAGCGTTAGTTTTAATCCCTCAAAATGATTCAAGTATTATTGAGGATTGGTAAAATACCGTCAAGTTGCGATAAAGGAACATGTCTGTGCGAGAAACATTTAAATTTTCTATTTTGTCTTTGGCTCTATTAAGTTGCGCGAGCATCAGTTTTCAGGCCTTATCAAACACCAATGATAAAGACATCGAAACTATTGTTACCACCGCCAACCGCACCCAAACTCAGCATTTAGACTTGATTGGTAACACCAATAAAATTACCAAAGAAAGCATAGAGCAAAGCAATGCCGAGCATTTAAACCAATTGCTAAGCCAAACATCTAGCACTTGGTTAAGTCGTGGTAACGGCCAAGAATCATTGTTATCGGTGCGTTCACCTGTTTTAACCGGCGCAGGCTCGTGTGCTGAGTTTTTAACGCTTGAAAATGGTATTAGCCTACGTGCGCCAGGCTTTTGTAACGTAAACCAATTATTCGACACTCACTTTGAACTTGCAGATAACATCGAAGTGGTAAAAGGCGCGAATTCATCTCGCTACGGCTCAAATGCCATTCATGGCACTATCAATGTGTTTAGTCCAAGTTTATATGCAACGCCTATGGTGAGCTTAGAATTAGGTGAAGATAGCTTTTATCGTGTAAATGGCCTTTACAGCCAGCAAACTGAAGCGCTCGATACCCTAGTGGGCTTAACACTTACCTCAGATGGCGGCTTTCAAGATAGTTCGGGCTACGAGCAACAAAAACTCTCATTGGCGGCTTCCCACAGTTTAGGTGATTGGCAAACTACCCACAGAGTGACGCTAACCAACTTAGAGCAAGATACAGCTGGCTATTTGCAGCGTGGCGAAAACACCTATCAAGATAAATCATTACTGCGTATTAATGACTTTCCAGATGCATATCGAAACAGTTTGTCGATGCGTTATACCATGTTTAACACCTTAACTACGCCAAATGCGCTGTGGCAAGTTACCCCTTATTTGCGCCATGCAAATATGGACTTTTTAATGCACTTTTTACCGGGCACGCCTGTCGAAGAAAACGGCCATTCGAGTATAGGTTTACAAGTACGTCGTGCAAGTCAGCTCTCTACCATGCTGAGTTTAACGCTCGGCTCTGATATCGACATCACTCGCGGCTTTTTAAAACAAAACCAAGCCAACGACACCGAATCAAACTCTGCGTTTTTACGCGGCGTATTACCCAAAGGTAAGCACTATGATTTTGAAGTCGATACGCTCAGTCTTGCTACTTACGCTCAGCTCGACGCCAAAATTACAGACGAACACAGCGCCTTTGCTGCACTGCGTTACGATAACACCGACTACGATTATCAAAATAATTTGAGCTCAGGTAATTTAAAAGACGATGGCACAGCCTGTGGCTTCGGGGGATGTCGTTATACTCGCCCAGCAAGCCAAAGTAATCAATTTGACGATATCAGTTATGCACTTGGCTACAGCTATAAAATTGATAAAAAAACACGACTATTCGCCAAACATGATCGAAGCTTTAGAGCACCACACACCAGCGAGTTATACCGTTTACAAGACGGTCAGCTCACCAGCGAGGTAAACAGTGTCAAAGCCAGACAAACTGAGGTGGGGGTGCGTTATATAGATAAAGATCTCTTTGCCGAGCTCTCGGTTTATCATTTAAAGAAAAAAGACGGCATTTACCAAGACACCGACCGTCAATATTTAAACGGCCTAGACACCGAACACCAAGGCATTGAGTTTGCACTTAATCGCCAAGTAACGCGAACTATTAGTACAAAACTGGCCTTTAGCTACAGCGAACACACTTATTTAAATAACCCAACTAATGGTGCGCAAATCAAGGGCAACGACATAGATACCGCGCCAAAATTATTACTTAACCTGCAGATCAATTGGCAAGTTACACCGACGGTCATGACTCAGTTAGAACGCCAGCAAATAGACGACTACTTTTTAGATGCCGCAAATACACAAAGCTATGCAGGCCATAAAATTTATAACCTGCGAGCCGACTGGCAAATCAGCTCTCAGTTAAGCGCGTCATTTGCGGTGATGAACCTCACAGACGAGCGCTACGCAGAGCGTGCCGATTTTGCCTTTGGTAATCATCGCTACTTTGTTGGTGAACCGAGAAACATGAGCTTAAAATTAAAGTATGCTTTTTAAAGCGAAGAGTTAGCCCTAAGATCGAAGGTGGACTTAAGCAAAGCGTTTTCGCGTGAGTCCACTCTCTAAAACCAAATGATAGTTGAAATCTACACTGACTATTGAGAAATAAAACTCATAGTCCAATTTGTTTCCCAACTTTTCCCCTCATCAAATGAAAATGCTTGCGCCCACTTAGGGTTATTTGGTGTGCTAGCGTCCCACTGAAATCTTACTTTGGTTTTTCTACCCTTGATAACTTCATCGGCATAGAAAAGGCCAATGTTATTTTTAAACGAACCAACCACAGGCGTATCCACCTTATCTGGGAAGCGACCATCTAACCACCAAATAGACCAAAGGCCTGTTTGAGCATTAAATGCTCTCATTGCCACAGCACGAAAAGCACCATCAGGAAAGTACAAAAGGTTATCTTCAACGTTCCCTGCTCCACCTAAAATGTGTGAAGTTGAAGAAAGCCCTTCAAATTCAACCCAACGCTTGTCTTCGCTAAACATATTTTCTAGGCGCTTATGATGCACACGCCAGTTGCCTATAACAAAATCAAAATCCTGCCCCCCTGATACACTGGCTTGCGCGACTGAACCATTTTTACTCGCTTGTTGCTCTGTCATTTGTTGCTCCATCAAATAATTAAATTGCAAGTTGGCACTTTGAAAACGGATTAAAGCACCAATAATTAGTAGCTTATTAACTTAAGTGACATTTTGTGTCATATTTAATATATGAAAAGAGCAAAGACCCAAAGCCACCTTGAAAGACTAGACAAATTAGCAAGCATGCTAAAGTCCGAAGACTTTCTGACCACGAAAGATTTATCAGACGGTTTGAATGTATCGACACGTACGCTATTTCGCGATCTCAATATTCTCAAAGCGCGTGGTATGCCAATTGATACTGACAAAGGTAGAGGCGGAGGTGTGAGGCTTCATAGGCAATGGGGACTCGGCAAAATTAATCTCACCACGAGTGAAACGATAGATTTACTGATCAGTATCGCTATTTGCGAAAAGATGAACTCGCCTTTGTTTATGAAAAGCTTACACTCTATTCGCTACAAATTATTGGCTTTGTTGTCTCCAGATCAAAAAGCCAATATTAAAACACTGAGAAATCGCGTGCTCATTGGTAGTTCAGCCTCACCGCAAGTTCATGCCTCTTATGAACAATCACAGTTTCCTGAATGCCATGCGTTAAGTGCTGCATTTTTATATCAGCAAACAATCAACATCAGCTACGTAGATGAAAAAAAGACGGTCACCGAGCGACTAATAGAACCTCACTATTTATACTTTAACTACCCGGTGTGGTATGTATTTGCGTGGGATCATCTAAGGCAAGATTATCGCACTTTTCGAATTGACCGCATTCAAGATTCAAACGTCGTAGAAGAAACATTTGTTTTGCGGCCTTTTCCTGAGTTTTCACACCTAATCGCAACCGACAGCCCAATATTACTGTAAGCATTGGGTTTCAACTTTGCCTTTGCACCGCTAGTCGAAATACTCACAAAGAGTGTTGAAAAGTGTTTAAAGGTGTACCTTTAAACATACATTTTCGCGCAACTTAACAACAGTTTATTACCCCTCATACCTTTAAGCTAAACGCTCATTTCATCAAGGGATATAAAAAATGTCAGTCAAATTGTTTTCTCGTACACCCATTGCAACCGCACTTTTCGCTACCCTAGTACTAAGCGGATGTTCTAGTGACAAAGATACGCGCACCGAACTGCAAAAAGCCGAAGGCGTATGGAATAAAACCGCTTACGGCGCCGTGTTAGACATTCAAGATAACAAGGTAAGTGCTTATGAATACAATACTTTTGGTTGCATAAAAGTGAACCAATTAAGTCATGAACAAGCCAATAAAGAGTTCATCGCTGAGCTTAAATCGACCGATACCGCATTAAGCTTACGAGAGAAAGGCGAAATTCATGCGCAAACCTATACCACAAATAAAGCCCTACCAGCACTGTGCAATACACCAATTAATGTCACTGAGAACGCAAGTCCAAATCAAGTCTTTGAGTATTTTTGGCATGCCTTTAACGACTACTATGCCTTCTTTGAGTTAAGAGGCGTTGATTGGTCACAGCAATATGTAAAATTTAAGCCGCAAATTAGTGACGACATGACTGACGAAGCACTATTTAGCACGCTCGCAGCGATGGTTGCCCCATTAAAAGACGGACACGTGAATATCTGGGCCAAAGATGCCAACTTTTATGTCGGTAAAGATAGCCCTTTTATGAAAGCGGCAGTCGGTATTCAAGGAAACTTTTTAAGAGCAGGCGAGCAAACCAGTTTAGATGACGTATTTAATACCATGCTTGGCCATTATACTGAAATTAGCAAAGCTTACTTACAACCTGACAGTATATCGCAATTTCCTGCACAGAGTGATTTTCCGACCTTACTTTGGGGCAAAACCCCTGACAACATCGGGGTGATTGTACTCAATAACTTAGAGAGTTTTAGCGACACCGATGATGCCACCGCAGAAACACAACTGGCAGCTGCAGAAACATTACTCGATAAAGTAATGGCGCAATTAGAGGATACTGATGGCCTCATTTTAGATATACGTAATAATCAAGGTGGATACGATGCCATCGCCTTAGAAGTTGCCAACTATTTTGCAGATAAAACCGTACTCGCAGTTAATAAACAAGCAGTGACACCTGCTGGCATGGGCGTACCAATTAGATTTCAAGTGCTTAAAAATGACAGCGCTTATACGAACCCGGTTTACTTGCTAACCAGTCAAATGACTGTAAGTGCAGGTGAAGTGCTGGCTATGACTTTAGAACAGTTCGAGCATGTTCATACTGTTGGTGAACCAACCTCAGGCGCACTGTCTGACATATTAACGTTTACGCTGCCAAATGGCTGGGAGATCGGTCTTTCAAACGAGGTGTATCGCAACGCTCAAGGCAAAGCATTTGAATTAACAGGTATTGTGCCCCAGCACGCACAGAGCGCTTTCTCAGTTCATTCATTCGACGAAGCACGCTTTTCTAGCTATGACTTTGCGCTTGAGCAATTGAACAAATACACCCACCCAACACTTGCAGTAGATGAATTCGAAACCGCGCTTGGGCAGTTACAAACCAAAGGCAATATTCCCAGCATCGCAGTGGGCGTAATTCATGACGGCAAAGTGGTCTATCAAAATGGTTTTGGGATCGCAGATGAAAGCGGTACCCCAGTGACAGCAGATAGTCGCTTTTACCTCGCTTCAGTCAGTAAAACTCTACTGGGTGCCACACTGGCTCATGCAGAAGGTCAAGGGCAGATTAAATTAGATAAAAACATCGCGCCACTGCTGCCGTTTTCAATTGATAACCCGACGTCTGATAAACCCATTACCCTTAGACATTTGATCACCCACAGCAGTGGTATTCTCGACAATAACGCCGTTTATTTGTGTAGCTATTATTTGCGTGACAACCACAACAGCTTAATGAACTTATTGGCACAGAATAACAACTGCCCGCAAGTAGTTGACCCTGATATGCCTCACTTTTTCGAAAACTATTTGTCAGCACAAGGTGACTATTATTTTAATGAAAACTTTAGCAGTCAATTTGGACTCACGCCAGGTGATGCCTCTATTTATTCAAATGTTGGCGCTGCACTGGCGGGCTATGTACTTGAACAAGATAGTCAGCAAAGCCTACCTAACTTAAGCCGAAAAACGGTGTTTGAACCACTCAATATGAACAACACAGAATGGGCCATCGACAAACCTCAAAAGCCCATTGTTCAGCGAGCAGGATTTAGCCCACAAACCGGCGAATTATTTACTCTGCCCGATTACGGCTCTGTCACCTACAGCGATGGTAATGCCGTCTCTAGCGTGAAAGACTTGAGTCAGTTTTTGCTTGCCAGTATCCATGAAGGCAAAATCGGTGATGAACAAGTACTTGACCAAAACGCCGTTAAAAACATGCTATCGATACAATATGAGCCTGCACAAACTGTGCTCCACCATGGCTACTTTTGGAATATCGACCAGCAGTTTATTTCTCATGGCGGCACCGACTTTGGCGTACGCAATAAAATATTTGCCGACCTAAAACGTAAAAACGGCTTTGTTTTATTGACCAACGCCGATGCGTTTAACGAAAACAGCGAACAAACATTTACTGAAATAGAAGCGTTAGTAAGAACCTTTGCTAATGGTTATGAGGAGTAGATAGAAATTTAATTTAAATAGAGCGTAAAGCCCCTTTACGCTCTATTTAACTGATGTAAAAATTTAATTAATCGGCTCGTATTTCGTTGGTAGAGCACTAAACTGCAGCCATGTATCGCTTTGCATCCAACGTTTCTTTTTTGGGATTTCAATTACAAATTCATCGTCTGTTTTATATGCTTTGGTTTTGCCTTTGCTGTCTTTAACTGTAATGCTTGCAGGTGCATCAAAGGTGAATTTGATTTCGTCCATACTTGGAACGAACATTGAAAAACCGCCAGCCATGTGCTCTGTAAAATTATTGATGTCTTCAAGCAAAACAAATACGTCTGAGTATTTGAGCTCTTTACTTTCTAAAGGCTTTAAACTGGTATTAAGAGTGAAGCCAACATCGTCTTTGCTATAGTTCGAGTGTAGTAAGGTCTTTTCGGCATCAGTCTGAGGTAAGATAGGCAAATTGATATTACCCTCTTTATCAAAAGTGGCTTTTGCGATGACTTTTTCTTCTTTTTCAAGCCAAAGCTTTATATCGTCCATTTTGATGTCTTGGTTGCTAATTTGCAGCTTAAAAAGTGGGGTAAGATATTTTGATTTTGCTTGATTCGTCGCTAAATCTCGTAGCTGATTTATCTTTCCATATTCAATACTGCGCCCTTCGGCATAACTAAAATGACTAAAAAGAGAGGTGCTAATTAATACGCTAGCAGCAAATACGGTTGATAATTTCATGATTAAGCTTCCTTGATAGTGTAGTTATGCTATTGACTGAGAAGGGTACAAGAAAGTTCAAAAGAATTTTAAAGATTATGATTTTTATAGAAAAAAAGGCAATAAAGCGATGTTTGGCACCGCTTTATTAAAACTATGAGGATAGTAAATTAAGACTTAACAGCCATCCAAATTGCTGTTGCCACAACTAAGGCCGCAGCGCCTAAAATGCCAAGCCAAGTTGTCGACTTGCTCTCTTTTGCAGGCTGCTCAGGTGAACTGTCAGAAGCTGGCGAATCATTTTGCTGAGGACTGTCTGAGCTTTCATTATTTTTTAACTCACTCTCAGCTTTGCTTTCTTCTGCAACAGGGGCTGTGCTTGCAGGCGCTTTTGACTCAGGGGCCGCTGCTACTTCTTCAGCTTGCTCTGTGACTTCGGTAAGCTCTAATTGCCACTGATAGCCTCTTTTTGAAAAGGTTTTAATCGCATCGTTACCAAAAATGGCACGTAAGTGACTGATGTTCTGAAAGACGACTTGTTCAGACACGGTTTTGTCAGGCCAAACCGTTTCTAACAACTCTGCTTTAGACAGAATTCTATCGTTATTCAAAATAAAGAACTTGAGCATATTCGCAGCTCTGTCTTTTAGCTTAATAACCTTTCCGTGGCGGGTAAGGATTTTGTGTTCACAATCGAACTGGAAAATCTGAAAACTAAACTTCATGTTTTTTAAGAAATAATTAACAACAGGTTAAGAGTAAAGGAATGAAGCCCAGAGGTAAAGCCCCACTGTGTAAAGGGGCATTACAATATGATTTTATTTCATGGAGTTGTACTTTTTTGTTGCTAAATATCCACACGGCAATGTAAATAATGCAATGCCTAATAAATGCCAAGCTAAATTAAAGCCTTGGTGCATCTCTAAAATGCTCAGACCTAATTGAGATAAGTGATAGCTTGGTAAAGCCCAAGCAAACAACTGGAGTGCTTCAGGAAACATTGTAATTGGGATCCATAAGCCTGATAGCATTGAGATTGGCAGATAGATTAAATTTACCAATGCCGGCGCGGCTTTCGCTGAAAAACTTAACCCCATCACTAAACCCAGCATACAAAATGGCAAAGTGCCTAGTAATGCTAATGCATATAGTTGTAACCACTGTAAAAAAGACATGCTGACGTTCGCAAACACCACCGCAAAACTAGATAGCAGCACAAATATTAGAGTCGAAAATACCAGCGCTGTGAATGTTTTGCCCATCAAGTATTGGCTAGCGGGCATTGGTGAGAGCTGCTTTAAGGCTAATAACCCCTGCTCTCTTTCTGTGGCGACATTGACACCAAAATTAAACAGCGCAGGGCCCATTACCCCAAAAATGATGTAGTTAATGAGCAGGTAGCTACTGGTTTTTTCGTTGCCCATAGCGACACCGAAAAATAAGTAAAACGCACAAGGAAACGCCAATGCAGGAATTACAAACCCCAAACTTCTAAAGACACTTTTGGCGTCGCACCACGCTTCTTGTTTTAGGCTATGTAAAGTTAAACTACTCATGCTGCTTGCTCCTTTGATATCGCTTCATTTGTATCAGATGACTTATCGCTGTCAGCGCCTGTACTCTGTGTTAGAGACATGAATGTTTGCTCTAACGAAGAAGGTTTTACGCTCAGCGCTTCGCAGTTTACTCCTTTTTCAAACGCAGCTTTTAATAAGGCATTTGGGGCTTTACATCGCGTTGTGGCTTTGCCAGCTACAACTTGCCATTGCCATTCTGGCAATAAAGCCGTAATGGCTTCTTCACTGAGATCTGATGCAAAAATCACTTCACTCATTTGCATGCTATGGCTTAACTCACTTGGCGAGCCCTGCGCAATAATTTTGCCATTATTCAAGATGAATAATTCATCGCTCAGTGCTTCAGCTTCTTCCATATAATGGGTGGTTAACACCACCGTTTTACCCTGTGCTTTTAATTGTCGAATGGTTTGCCACATTTGTTGACGCGCATTTACGTCCATTGCCAAGCTAGGCTCATCTAAAAATACCAGTTGTGGATCGCCAATAATGGCAATGGCAAACAACAGTCGTTGCTTCAGGCCACCGGATAATTTACTAAATGCTATGTTTTCATGGGCATTTAAATCACTCAAACGCAGTGCTTTAGAGACAGGCATCGGCGATTTATAGTAACTAGCGAATAAATTAAGTTGTTCAAGCACGGTTAAATTCGCAGGCAAACTGCCTATTTGTAGCATAGCGCCAACTTTGGCCTTCGCAGCAACTGAGCCTGCTTGACTATTAAGTACTTCAACGCTGCCTTGTGACGCTTTTAAACGGCCTAGTAACAGGTTAATTAACGTTGTTTTACCTGCGCCATTGGCACCTAAAAAACCATAAACTCGACCCGCTTGCAGCGAGAAATCTAAGCCTTTAAGCACGGCTTTGTCACCGTAGCTATGATGTAAGTTTGTAACCGAAACCACTGTCGAATTAGTCATAGTCCACCTCTGTGTTTCTTGATTTGCCATTAAACGGCCTACCACGATTGTATTTGTAAGTGCTTAACGCTGCGGCAATTAAACTATATGCCATACCCAATACTGCCCACATCATGCTTTCCATAACCAATTCCTCAGTGCGAGATTAACTTTGATGGGTTAAGTATGACTAAAGGCATAAAAGGTTTTCAGTGAGGTTTGTCATTGATTGATATGACAAGTGTCATGTTTTTATCGACGTAGATTACTAATTCAGTGCTGCAAGTGCTAAATTAGCCCATTCAGTTTAAGGCCAGATAATTTAGGTAGCCTGTGACGCAATTTTTTAAACATATCGGGATGGTGATAGCCATGACAATCAGTGCCAGCGGTGCAGCGAAATCGCTCAATCATGCCTCTGAACTACCTTTAGAAGCACAACTTGGTCAAAAGTTGATGCTAGATTTTCGTTATTACTGCGAAAGTGGCGAGTCAAAAGCTTGTAGACAAGGTATGACCGAATTGCCAAAACCGCTTGCTGAGATTATTGCTAAACACCATATTGGTGGCGTGATCTTATTTGCCGAGAACGTGCCAGATACTGCGCAAATCGTAAAACTCACTAATGAGTTACAAACGGCAGCTAAGCAAGCTAAATATCCACAACCGTTGTTTATTTCGATTGACCAAGAAGGTGGTCGTGTAGCCCGTATCAACCGTGCTGAGGCAACTTCGTTCACAGGCAATATGAGTATAGGGGCAACTTACCATAAACACGGTACTCATTATGCTAGCTCAGTAGCCACCGCCATCGGTAAAGAGCTAAATAGCCTTGGCATTAACGTAAACTTTGCACCGACCGTTGATGTGAATAACAACGCTAGTAATCCGGTGATCAACGTTCGTTCTTTCTCAGAAAATCCACTCGAAGTTGCCAAAATGGGCGCTGCACAGGTTAAAGCATTTGAAGCGCAAAACGTCATTTCTGCGCTTAAGCATTTTCCGGGTCATGGTGATACCTCTGTCGATAGCCACACAGGTTTGCCGCTTGTTAAACACGATTTAAAACGTATTGAACAAGTTGAGCTTGCACCTTTTAAGTATATTATTGATAAGCACGCGCCGGGTATGATCATGACCGCGCATATTCAATATCCCGCACTTGATGACAGCACCTTTGTGAATAAACAAGGTGAAGTAATGGTTAAACCAGCCACACTGTCGCGTAAAATTATGCATGACTTGCTACGAGAAAAGCTCAACTACCAAGGGGTAACAGTCACAGATGCACTCGATATGGCGGGGATCAGCCACTTCTTTACTCCAACATCCGCGGTGATTGAAACCTTCAAGGCTGGGGTTGATATTGCTCTGATGCCGATTGCCATTCGTACTCCTGACGATATTAAAAAGCTTGATGCTTTGATGAGTGCGCTGAATGCTGCGGTCGCTCTAGGTGAGCTATATGAAAGTGAAGTAGCGCAATCGGCACAGCGTATTATTTCACTCAAACAAAAATTTTTGGCAAACCAAGCGCCCCGCTCTGCCGCCATTGCTAAAGCGACATTGGGTAACCCGAGTCACCGTCAACTTGAAAGCGAACTCGCTGTTGCGGCCATTACTCAAGTAAAAAACCAGAGCCTACTGCCTATTCAAGCTAAGCATAAACGCATTCATTTGGTCATGCCTGATACGCAAAAATGTCATGCACTTGAACAAGCCCTACTCTCTCTAAACAAGCAAAAATTACATATCACGTGTAGTAGCTTACAAGGGTTCGATCCAAAACAGGCAGATCAAAATATTACTAACTCAGACCTGATCATCGCCGCGCATGCTAGCCCGCAGCAAAGTGCAGTTGAGATTGGAGGCATGGATGATGTAGAGGCGCTTGACAGTTTTAAGCTTAAACGCAATGAGCAACCAAAGGCCCTATTAGCACTGCTTAAGCAAGCAAAACTAGCTGAAAAGCCAACGCTATTTATTAGCCTGCGCGCCCCCTATGAAATCCCAACTTATGCGCCTTATGCACAAGCCGTTTTGGCCAGTTACGCCTACAATGTCGATGTAGTTAGTAAAAATGTGATCTCTGGTCCTGCGTTTACCGCGCTCGCTAAAGTAATTTTGGGCTTAGAAAAGCCAGAAGGCCAACTCCCAGTCAGTATTTAAAGGAAGCAAACATGTTATTAAATTGCGATTTAGGTGAAAGCTTTGGTGCATGGCAAATGGGGTTAGATAGCCATGCCATGCAAGTAATTGATTTAGCAAATATTGCTTGTGGCTTTCACGCAGGAGACCCTGATGTGATGGCACAAACCCTAACGCTTGCTAAACAACATAATGTGCAAATTGGTGCTCATCCAAGTTACCCTGACAAGCAAGGCTTTGGTCGACGCTCTATGAAACTCAGTCATGATGAGTTAGTAAATTGTTTGCACTATCAAATTGCAGCGCTAGATGGCATGGCACAAGTTCATGGTTTATCAATTGGTTATGTAAAGCCACATGGTGCACTTTATAACGATATGATGGCCGATAAAGGCATTTTAGAGACGGTCATGCAGGCAGTGAGTAGCTATGCCAAGCCACTAAAATTAATGCTATTGGCAACAAATGAGCAAGCAACGCACTTAGCCATGGCTGAAAAATACAATTTGCCATTGTTGTTTGAAGCATTTGCGGATCGCTTATATACCAACGAAGGACGTTTAACCCCAAGAAGTGAGCCTAATGCAGTGCATGACAAGCCAACTTTGATGGCTCAAGTAGAACAATTATTAACACAAGGCACAGTCACTACGGGCTCAGGAAGCACGCTCGAACTAAGAGCCGATACCTTATGTGTACATGGAGATAACGAGGCTAGTATTGCTTTAGTGAAAGAGATTAAGCAATTGATAGATAAAGAGGTGCAATAATAACGGTTCAGACACAAAAAGCCAGATCAGAATTTTACCTAGTAAAAAAACGATCTGGCTTTATTCATTAAGTTGAAATGTTGAGCACTTTACGCTGCGTTCGCTAGTTCGACTCAAGAAGCATAAAATACCGAATAGCCTACAACCAATTGGCTTAATGTCAGCAGCCTAGCAATAAGTAAGCAAAGTGGCTAGGAGGTCAAAGCAAACGAAAAATTGTCTTAGTTAAATTACGAACGTTTTTTTATTAGGAAAGAGAAAGGTTAAAAACTGAGGAAGGACATAAGCTGCGGTTTAAAACTCAAAACCACAGCTTGATCACAGGTTAGCTATCAGCGCGACCCATGAACTTTTTCTCATCGGTGTTAATTTTGATTTTATCACCTGTAGAAATATGCTCTGGTACTTGAACAATTAAACCTGTCGTTAGCGTTGCAGGCTTTGTACGCGCGCTTGCTGAAGCACCTTTAATTGAAGGTGATGTGTCTTCAATAACTAGCTCTACGCTTGATGGTAAGTCAATAGAAACCGGCGAGCCTTCAACTAAAACAGCCTGTAAGCCTTTTGTTTCTTCATTGATGAATAACACTTGCTCAGCAATTGAAGACGTATTGATGTTATATGGTGTGTAATCTTCTTCATCCATAAACACGTGCTCTTCACCGTCGATATAAGACAGCATAACCGGACGACGAACTAAATCAGCTAGATTTAACATTTCTTCAGCTTTGAACGTTTCATCAACTTTGCCGCCTGTAACAACATCGTACATACGCATACGGTATAAACTACCACCTGCACGACCCTGAGGTACTGAACGCTCGATATCTCGTACAATCATTACGCGACCGTTGTAATCAATGGCATTATGTTTTTTTATTTCACTTGCCTTAGGCATGACTTTTATCTCTTTGAAAATAAATTTGCCAAAAACTACCATGAAGTCACTAAAACGCCAAGTACAGAAGGCAAGAGATACATAAAAGGGGGAGGAGGGAAGTAAGTTGGCCAATTGAATAGCCAACTTATTCAAGTAGACTAATTAATCTGAGCTCTGGATAATAAATCCATCTCCAGCGGCTACTTTCAACGTTAACTGCGTTGAATTTACTTGCAATAGGCCAGAAAGTTCAGGTTAATTAACTGCGTCTAATTGCGCTAGCAGTGTCTCTTTTCTTAGTAGACCAAAACAAACTACACTCACAACAGCAAAAATACCGTACATTGATAAAACATAAACCCAATCATTTTGCTGTGACAGCAAAAATACATTTGTTCCATCATTGATAACGAAAATATTGATGAGTGAGAAAATAAAAACTAAGTTGAAGTAGACCGATTTGCCAAAGCTACTAGCATAGGCACCAATAAACATTGCAAACAAGCTAATGTAAAAGCCAATGCATGACAAACCACCTGTCATATTACTTGGGTAAAAGGCCATAAGTGACAACACAACAGCACACCAGCCTGTAACCTTGTTGAGCATATTCTATCCTTGAGAATGTACTTGTTAAAAATTGTAATTATGTGTAATGCATGCGAAGTATGGATTGACTAGAGTAAAAATACAATACTTTGTCGTTAAAATAAGTTTAACTATTGATTAACTTTTTTATTTGCTGTTTCAAATCAGGTAGTAACGCTTCTTCAAACCAAGGATTTTTTGCTACCCAAGGTTGATTTCTTGGGCTTGGGTGAGGCAGAGCAATTTGTTTTGGTAACATAGTCTGCCACTGATTCACTTGATGGGTAACAGATTTAAAGCCCTTTAAGAAATAGCGCTGCGAATATTGGCCTACGAGAATATGAAGCTGCACGTTCTCAAAATATGATTTTAGTAAATGCTGCCATGTTTTCGCACATATTTTAGGTGGTGGTAAATCTCCACTCTTTCCTTTACCAGGGTAGCAAAACGCCATTGGTATAATCGCAAATAAATTGGGGTTATAGAATTGTGTTTCACTCACACCGAGCCAATCCCTTAGAGTTTCACCACTTTGATCATTAAACAGTTTACCCGTTTGATGAACTTTGAAGCTAGGAGCCTGCCCTGAGATCACAATTTTAGCCACTTGAGACGCTTGGATCACAGGCTGAGCGCCTAATGGCAGGTTATCATCGCATAATCTGCAAGCTTTGATTTGGTTAATTAAACTCATACAGCCTTATTTAGCCCTAACTTTTAGATCAGTATTTTACTAAGTTATTTGTTTTGATCGAGCGTTTTTAAGATCACGATTTTATTAACTCAATTCAGGATAACCTCGAATAACCATTACCAATGCCTTCTATAGCTTATTGTTATCAATAGCAGAGTATTCATAACAATCTCAGATCACGATTTTACTAAGGTTAGTTAGTAAAATTGTGATCTAGGAAGATAAGCAACTTGTCTAAGTTAGTAAAAATCTGATCTAGTTTTAATAAATGAAGAGATGGCAAACCTAACTTAGTAAAATAGTGATCTCTGTATTAAATATTAATAGCCAGTACGTAAAACTGTGATCTATGGAAGGTTAAGTTAGTAAAAATTTGATCTGAACAACCTGCCTTTTGGTTAAAATCCCTGCTAACTTATTGATAATAAAATGATAAGTACTTTTCAAGTCTACAACAGGAGATAGATTTATTACCCAGAGCTCAGGTTAAATAGATAGAATCAAGAAATTCTCCGTCTTAAAGTTAGTTAAAATATGATCCCGATTCATCTAAAGTTCGCTATTCACTTATTTAACGTCTTTTTCATCTTAATAAAGTAGGAGAAATATCTTCATGCTATTTTTATAGCTGACTGTAAAGGGGGTTTACACTTGCTGATTTAGGTTTTATTGGTATCATCTTCACTCACACCAAATTTTTACTAACTCAGAGTCTATTTATGCATATTTGGGTCGATGCGGACGCGTGTCCAGCTGTTATCAAAGAAATACTTTTCCGCGCAGCTGAGCGTACTAAAACACACACAACACTGGTCGCAAATCATAGTATGCGCGTCCCTGTCACACAATATGTGAACTTGCTCCAAGTGAGTAAAGGCTTTGATATTGCTGATAATGAGATTGTAAAAAGAGTTAAAAAGGACGATTTGGTTATCACTTCTGATATTCCACTTGCTGCAGAAGTACTAGAGGAGGGCGCTTTTGCATTGAGTCCAAGAGGCGAAAAGTTTACTGAGAACAACATCAAACAAATCCTTAATATGCGGGATTTTATGGATACTATGCGAAGCAGTGGTGTGGAAATGTCAGGGGGACCTGCCAAATTAAACAGCACCGATAAGCAAACCTTCGCCAACGCCCTTGATAGCCTGCTAGCGCAACACAGATCATGAAATTATCAACTCAGGGATTGGGAGCAGAAAAGGGCTTAATCGCAATCTATGTTGAAAACCCGCCAAGTATGTCTGAATACCATAATCTTCAATTAGTACAATCACTTAGTACCGGTGAAATCGATATTATAAACCAAGCATGTGGTAATGGATGGCGCAAAGTTTTCAACGTTTATGCAAAAATTTTGGCTGAGTGGCAACACAGAGATCATCATTTTACTAACTTTAAGCGTTGGCAAGACTACCGAGATAAAGCACTGCTACAAGGGCATAGCCAAGAAGCACTGCTCTTTAGTCCGCCAAATTTTTCTGAAAAAAATTATAAATTTCATGTTATTGCAGGCAGAACATATGCCAAGAAATTACTCCGAGATCACATTTTTACTAACTCTTTGGTGTGGTTAGATGAGGAGTTCGCAATTGATAAAGTTAGTAATTTAGTGATCTGTCCATATTTAGACTACAGGCAATTGAGTAATATTAAGATAACTCGGCTCGTAGGGCTCTTAGCTGAATTAGAGCGCACGAGTACTTAAAACTAAGTGCGCTTATGACAGCTTACCCCAGTAAAACCAAGCGCCTTAAAGAAAGGGTGGGGGGCGTTAAAGCCACATTCATCGAGCAGTTCGCTTAAACGCATTCGATCAAGTGGATAAAATTCATGCTCTAGATTATGGCGCATTCGTGTTTGCCCAATTTCTGTTAAACCAAGAGTACGACAAAATACTAACTGCGCCTCTCGTTCAAACGGGGTTTCTGGCTTCATAAGGTCAACAAGAAATAAAGGCGCTCTTGGTTTTAAAACACTATTAATCTGATTTAAAAGCGTTTTCTTTGCACTGTTATCTTCTAAGAAGTGTAGAACTAGCAAACATAGGGCACAATCAACACGCTCAGCGAGAGACGTTAACTCACCACATTGTATTTTTACCCTATGACTTAGGCCTAAGTTAGTAAAATTTTGATCTGCGATTGCGAGCATGTCAGCAGAAACATCTTGCACAATAAAAGACCATGTAGAATTAAGCTTAGCTAATTCTACAACCTCTTTACCCGTGCCTGCTCCCACAATTAGGATTGTCGCTTCATCAGGAAAAAGTACGTTTAATTGCGCGGCCGTCAAGCCATGTAGTAGCTCGTAGCCGGGCACGAGCCGGGTGATCCTTTCGTCATAATGTGTGGCTTGCTCACCTTTAAAGTCAGGCATATTAAGCACCTTTTATTAATACGTTCGAATAACCGCCGGGCTGCTTTTTAACTTGCACTTGCGTGGCAACACGTTCTGACATTTCGCTTACGTGTGAGATCACGCCCACTTTTCTACCCTGTGCTTGCAGAGCATCTAAAGCATCTAGCGCCACACTCAGGGTTTCAGGATCTAACGTGCCAAAGCCTTCATCAATGAATAGCGAACCAATATTTACTTTGTTTGAAGAAAGTGAAGCCAGCCCTAACGCCAAAGCCAGAGAAACTAAGAAAGATTCACCACCAGAAAGCGTATTCACAGAGCGCTGCTCATCGGCCATATCTTTATCAATGATAGCAATATTCAAAGAGTGGCCTATCACAGTCAGGCGATATCGCTTAGACAAACTCGCTAAGTGTTGGTTGGCATATTGCAGTAAAATCTTTAATGTCTGAGTTTGCGCAATATTACGCAGCTTTTTACCAGTGGCATCACCGAGTAATTTATCCAGCAGGTGCCAATGTTCATACTTAGCCTGAAGCGTATTGAGCTTTTGCTGCTCGGCTGCCAGTTTTTCGACATTTTTATGATGCTGTTCAAGTTGAGTGTTCACAGTCAGCCAGTATTGTTGCGTTTGCTGAAACTGAGACTCTAAAATTACTAACTGCTCATTAATTTGTTGCTCAGTTAGCTCGGTCAGCGCTTTCGCTAAATGCGTTTGCAAGCTCTCTTTTAAATGACTTAGCTTGCCTGATAGCTCTACTTTGCCATGCGACAACTGTTTAAACTCAGACAAAGTTTGCTCAATGTCCGCTTTTGGAAGCGAAAGTAAATAAGAGACTCGCTCTTCATTCAAGTCAGCATAGATCTGTGACTTTTCATTAAGCCATTGTACAAAGCGCGACTCAAGTGCGGCTTTTTGAGTTAGTAAAATCTCGATCTGTTCAGCGATATGAGTCAGATCTTTTTCTTTATCTTTTTCAGCTTGCAAGATCTGCTTCAATTGCTCAGAGCAAATATTTAAATCATGCTGCCTTGCTTTTAATTGTGCCTGACACTTTTCTTGCCACTCATCAGCTTTGATCTCTTGTGGTAAACGCTCAAACCTTGCTTGCTCAAAGCTCAATTTCTCAGAGCGCGCATTTTCAACTGTGCTGTTAATGCCGTTTAACTGCTCTGAAACATTCACAGCTGATTCTTGTAAATGAGCCAGCTGCAAAGTTAATGTCTGTTGAGACTGCTGAAGCTTAGCGAGTTTCTCTTTATTATTTTTAAACTCATCAACCGCTTTTGTTAAAGAAGCCAAAGCATCTTGTGGGGCACTTTCAAACTGCGCCCACCATGTTTCATCGGCATAATAATCACACGCTTGTTGTTGCGCACGATTTATTTCTTGCGAAAGTTGAGTAAGTGTATTTTGCTGTTGTTCAATCTGATGAGAAAGCTCTGTGGCTTGCTGTGTGATGGCATTTAAATGCGCTTGTTGTTGCTCAAACAACTTTTGCTGTTCTTGTTGAGTATGCCACGCTTTTTGCAATTGCGACTGAAGACCTGTGAAGTGCTGTTGCTGCTGTAGAAGCGTTTGTTGATGATCTAAACATTGCTGCAGCGACCACCCTTGGTATTCGCTAAATTCTTCAAGTTGCCCTTGCAGGTCAGATGCTTTGCTCATTAAACGCTGATGTTGCAGTTTGCTTTCTTGATATCTTGCGTTCACTTTTTCAAATTCAGTTAAATGAACTTGGCTACGTTGCATCGCTTGTTCGTAAGCTTGCTCAGCCTGTTTGTGTTGAGTGGCAAAGTCATTTAGTAAGTTTGCCCAATGGCTATCAATATGGTCAACCGCGTAGGGATGCTCTTTTGAGCCACACACCATACATTCATGACCTGGCTTTAGTTCTGCACGTAATGCGCTAATGCTCTCGCTTGCACGGAGTTGAACTTGCGTTAGGCTATCTCGAGTCACTTGTACCCGTTGCTTACTTAGCTCTTTTTGCTGCTTTGTATCTGCCATTTGCACTTCAATGGCTTGTTTCTTTTGGAAGTTACTTGCCATTGAAGATTGTTGTTGTAACTGCTCCGCACTGATATCTGAAATGTGCTGCATCAAAGCAATCACGTGTTGCAGCCGCTGAGTCGCTGATTGCAAATCATCGATGTTTAACTGTTCAACTTGCTGCTGGAGTACATCAATTGACGTTTGCCCCGAAATCAATTGTGATTGTAATTGTGATAACCCAGATTTGAGCGGCTCAGCTTGTTGGGTGTTTTCTTGATGCTGCTTTTGGGCATTTTGTAATGCAGCGCGCGCACGCTGAGACTGAGACTGTTTATCTATGATGTCATCTAACAAGCCTTTGAGGTGAGACCAGTTTTCAACAGTCGTTTGTAAGCTGTTATTGGCAGTTAATAGCGACTCTAATTCGTGACTTTGTTGCTGTACTTGTTGTAATTGCGTATTGGTATTTTGCTGTTCTTTTGAAAGCTTAGCCTGCTGTTGCTTAACCTCACTCTGTTGCTTTAAGACCTGCTGTAATACTGAGTCAGCATTCGCGATTTTAGTATCAAGTTGCCTGACCTCAAGCAGAACACTTTGCTGCTCTGTCACATAGACTTCGGTTTGTTGAAGCGCATCAGACGCCTTATTCGACGTGTCTTGTGCTTGCTGGATTTGCTCAGCAAAGTCTTTTGTTTTGAGCTCGCTTTGCTTTATCTCTAGTGCACTTAAATTGTTTTTTGTCACCATCCATTGTTGGCGATTATCGGCAATCTCAAAAGCGGCTTGTGCTTGCTCTGCTTCATTAAAGGTGTGTGCTTTTTCTGTCAGTTTCGCTTCTGTTTCTTGAATAGCCTGCTCTGTTTGCACTAATTGAGTTCGCAATTGGGCTGACTCTGTTAGCCATTGCAATGACGACTTGTGCTGAGCTTGCTGCGCTCTTAATTCATCTAACCGCTGTTGGTGATTTTGCGCCTCAAGGGTTAATTGCTCATGTTGCTCATCAGTTAATAACACATAGGCACTTAAGCTATCTTTTAACCGTTCTAGCTCTGCTTTTTTTTCTTTATGTTTTTCAAAGATCAGCTGACCAATACGACTAAATTTATCGGTCGCAGTCAAACACTCTAAAAGTTGCGCGCGTTCATCACTGCTGGCTTTTAAGAATGCGGCAAACTCATGCTGAGCGAGTAAGACTGTACGGGTAAATTGATCAAAGCTAAGACCCACTAATTGCTCGACCGTTTTAACTGCCGCACTTTTATGGGCCAATAAAGTTTCGTCACTGAGGCGAATAATTTCGTGCTCTGGTGTCTTGAGTTTACCAGAGACTTTTTTACGCGCTCGGGCAACAGACCATTTTGCTAAATAACGCTCACCATCTTGACCTAAAAAAGTCACCTCTGCAGAGCCCTCAGCACAGCCTCTACGAAGTAGGTTTCTTGGGTCGTTTAATTTAATGTCATCACCATTGAACGACACTGTGTTTTTTAAGTCATTTTTTAAACGTGCTGTTTTTGCATAAAGCGCTAAACAGATCGCATCTAACAGGGTACTTTTACCAGCACCTGTGTCACCAGTAATGGCAAATAACCCAGCTTGCTCTAAGGGCGCCTTTTCAAAATCAATATCAGCGTGAGTAATAGAAGCCAAATTTGTGATTGTTATTTTAAGTAATTTCACGCGTTTTGTTCCTCTTCCATGGCATTTAAAACTTCGGCTAAGCAGTCAGCTAAGTTTGTAGGTAAGTCCTGCTCTGAATCGACTTGCTGCTTAAAAACCATATCTAGCAAATCAAGTGGATTTAATTTTTCGACTTGACCTAAATCTTGGAAAATCACTTCATCGTCATGCTTTTGAACATCTTGAACGCGTTCAATACCACAAAATAAAATGTCTTTGCCTTTTAGGCTTGATGATATCTTCTCTCTAAACTGGCTATCGGTCTCGCTGGCATTAAGTCGTAAGCGAAGATAAGGGCTTGCTTCGTGCGACGTTAAATCTAGCTGTTCGATTTCATTACAAAGCGCATCGAGATCCGCCCCGCCTTTTTCAGGAAGTACTATAAGCTCTCTAAGCCTTGGTGTGTAAAGGGGGTTTACGCTTTCACATGTTTTGCCATTCAATTCGCACACCAAAACTTGGTGTTGATAATTTTTTTCTGAAAATGACATCGGCATCGGCGTACCGCAATATCGCTTTGCGTCGCATTTTGCTACTACTTGAGCTTTGTGAAGATGACCAAGGGCAACGTAATCGGCCTTATCGGTAAAAACTTCTGCTGTTACCGCATCAAAACCGCCGATACTAATGTTTCTCTCTGAATCTTCACTAATGGTGCCGCCTTTGGCGTGCAGGTGTCCCATAACAATAATTGGAGCTGTGTTTTCTTCACACAGTTCAATAACAGATTGGTAAGCTTGCGCCACACCTTGCTGATAGGCCTTATCATTTTGTGTATCGAGCGTGACATCAGCAGGGCGTAAAAAGGGCATTGCGACCACTTGTGCCTGACCCTTCTCAGTTTCAATATTCACTAAGCAAGTTGCAGGGTCTGCTTTGTCGTATCGGCCAATAACATGGGTGTCAAATTGCTTTAAAAGAGGTTTAGCGGTCTCAATGCGATTCGCTGAATCATGGTTACCGGCAATAATAACAATATGTAACTCAGGGCATGCCTGTTTGGCTTGCTTTATAAATTGGTAAAGTTGTTGCTCAGCAGAAGAGGGAGGGGTTGCTGTATGATAGATATCACCGGCAACAAGCAATAAGTCAATCGCCTGTTGTTGTAATGTTGTTACCAACCAATCAAGAAAATGCTGATGCTCTTGAACTCGGTGATGTTCGTAAAACTGTTGACCTAAGTGCCAATCAGAGGTGTGTAATACTTTCATGTAGCGCTCCCTTTCGCATTGAAGCGCTACTATACCACTGCTTTAAGTATTTGTTTAACGGGTAATTTGCCACCAAATAAAGGCAATAACAGGCAAAGCCAGTAAAAACAACAAAACCGGTGTTTTAAACACTTTTGTTTGTTTGCTTTGCAATACTTCAAGTGCTGACTTTTCGTTACAAGCGGCAACTTTATCAACATAAAAGTAGCCATCTTCTAAATACTGTTTGCAATTTTGTTCATCAGCTGGAATAGCCACCAGCTTGTCTTGCTTTTTCAGGATGTAGAAATCCATATTGCTCACCACATTTTACTGTAAACGGGTACACTATACAGAGCAAAACTAACGCCAACTTTTTAACGTAACTATTTGCTCAAAAATCAAAGAGCGCGAATTTAAAGACAATTCGCAGTAAATATCAACAGTCAAACTAAGGTTTTTTGATCAAATTTGTTAATACTCAGCATAAACCACCAAAATAAACGTAAGATGAATTAGCTGCTGTTGTTTTCTGCTTATATTTTCGTTGATATTGATGAATTTCGAACTTGTACTTTAGTGGAACAAACCGCCCAAAAAGTAGCTAAAAGACAATAAAACGTTACTTTATCTCAATTTAATTGCATTTTCTTGATGCTTTTGCGACGCTCAATTTGTGATGCAAATGCAAAACATTCTTTCGTTCACAAACTTACATAGAATAAGTGCTGAACAACCACATCTTGGGTAGTGTAGGAAAACATGATGAAAAAAATAACCAGTGCCTTGTCACTGTGTATACCGCTTATGGCATCGAGCTTAGCGGTTGCCAGTGCTGTTGAGCAAACCAAAGGCAACTTTGTAGATAAGTTTCGTCAATTAGACGAAGTACTGCCAACACCAAATGTCTACCGTAACGCAGCAGGTGAGCCAGGTGAGCGTTACTGGCAACAAAAAGTCGATTACGACATTGACGTTGTATTAGACGAAAAACAGCGCCGTTTAACCGCTGAGCAAAGTATCGAATACAAAAACAATTCACCTTACACGCTTAAATATCTTTGGATGCAACTAGACCAAAATATTTTTAAGCAAGACTCACTTGCTGAGCGAAGTGCTACGTTTAAAAATAGCCTGCAAAGTAACCCAGCAGCAAAACCTGCAAAAATTAGCTTAAACCAGCTTCGTCGCCAACAATTTATGGATGACACTGAACTAGGTTTTGTGATCAGTGATGTAAAAGACGAAGACGGCAAGCCACTTAAAGTTACGATTGTCGATACTATGATGCGTATCGATTTAAACGAGCCATTAAAGCCAGGCAAGTCGACAGAGTTTAGCCTTGATTTTTCTTTCAACATTGTTGAAGAAGATGCCGTTGGCGCCCGCTCAGGTTACGAACACTTCGAAGAAGATGGCAACGATATTTTCTTACTAGCGCAGTGGTTCCCACGTCTTACCGCTTTTACTGACTATGAAGCTTGGACAAACAAAGCGTTTTTAGGTCGTGGTGAGTTTACACTGGAATTTGGTGATTATGATGTAGAGATCACCGTACCTGCAGACCACATTGTTTCATCGACAGGTGAACTGAAGAACGCTAAAAAAGTTCTGACAAAAACACAACTAAAGCGCTTGAAAGAAGCAGAAACTGCAAAACGTCCTGTGTTTGTTGTGACTGAAGAAGAAGCGATTGAAAACGAAAAAGTAGGCACAGACAAAACCAAAACTTGGCATTTCGAAGCTGAAAATGTACGCGATTTTGCATGGGCATCCTCACGTAAGTTTATGTGGGATGCCAAAGGCTATCAACAAGGTGGTAAAGAGCAACCGCTTGTGATGGCGATGTCTTTCTTCCCGAAAGAAGGCGGTGATCTTTGGAAAAAATACTCAACAGAGTCTGTGATCCACACCATGGAAGTGTACTCTCGCTTCTCATTTGATTACCCATATCCAGTTGCTCAGTCAGTGAATGGTCCTGTAGGCGGTATGGAATACCCAATGATCACCTTTAATGGTCCGCGTACAGAGCTAAGAGATGATGGCTCACGCACTTATTCACAAGCCGAAAAGCGTTTCTTAATTGGTGTTGTGATCCACGAAATTGGTCATATTTATTTCCCAATGATCGTTAACTCAGATGAGCGTCAATGGACTTGGATGGATGAAGGCCTGAACAGCTTCTTAGATGGCGTCGCTGGCCGTGAATGGGATCCAAACATTCCTTGGGGCGTAGAACCGCGTGACATCGTGCCTTACATGAAGTCTCAAAACCAAGTGCCGATTATGACGCAGTCAGACAGCGTATTGAATTTAGGTCCAAATGCATATACTAAACCAGCAGCGGCGCTGAATATTCTGCGTGAGGTGATTCTAGGCCGTGAATTGTTCGACTTTGCGTTTAAAGAATATGCGCAGCGTTGGAAATACAAACGTCCAACTCCTGCTGATTTCTTCAGAACCATGGAAGAAGCCTCAGGTGTCGATTTAGACTGGTTCTGGCGTGGCTGGTTCTATACCACAGATCATGTTGATATCTCGCTAGACAAAGTTTATCAATTACGTATTGATACTAAGAACCCTGACATTGACTATGCACGTTTACGTGAATTCGAACAGAGCAAGCCTATGTCACTGTTCAACAAGCGTAACCAAGAAGAAGGCCGCGAGCTTTGGATTGATAAAAACAAAGACGTGTCAGACTTCTACGATGACAATGACCGCTTTACGGTGACCAACAAAGAACGAAATGCGTATCAGAGTTTCTTGAAAAAACTGAAGCCTTGGGAGCGTAAAGCCCTTGATAGAGCGGTTGAAGAAGACAAAAACTATTATGTCATGGAGTTCAGCAACCTAGGTGGCTTAGTAATGCCAATCATTCTAGAGCTGACGTATCAAGACGGTTCAACTGAAGAGCGTATGCTACCGGCTGAGATTTGGCGTCGTAGCCCACAAAAAGTTAGCAAGTTAATCATCACAGACAAAGACAAGCCGTTAAAGTCTATTGTGGTTGACCCTCGCTGGGAAACTGCCGATGTCGACATTGAAAATAACCATTACCCGCGTCAGATCATTCCTTCACGCTTAGAAGTGTATAAGCGTAAGAAGAGCTCAGCCAAAGTACGTCGTGATATCATGCATGACATCAAAACTGAGTTGAAAAAAGATGACAAAGACGAAAAAGAGAAGAAGGATTAATCCATGAGAGCTTGGCTTGCTGCCAGCTTACTTTTACTGCTGAGCGGTCAAGTCGCCGCTCACCAGTTAAAGGCTGCAATGACAACCGTATTGATCAATGAGCGTACGGGTAATCTTGAGCTCATGCATCGCTTTTATCTGCACGATACAGAGCACGCTGTTGAGACGCTGATTGGTGGTCAAGCTGATCTGTTCAAGCATGCTAAAGATAGAGCAGAATTTGCACAGTATGTAAATCGTAAAGTGGCTTTACAGTTAGCTGACAAAACGCCTCTCAAGCTTTCTTTAGTCGGTCAGGAAGTTGATGGAAAGTTTTTTTGGGTTTACCAAGAAACGCAGATCCCAGCAGATTTCAGCGCGCTGAGAATGCAACATGGTGCACTCAGGGATGTCTGGGCAGAACAAGTCAACATGGTCAACTTCGAAGGTAAAGGCAAAGTAAAAACCTTACATTTTGATGGTGAAGACAACTGGCTCACCGTACATTTTGATAAGTAACCGTCTTTTTGCTTTTATCAGAAGCAGAGCCCAGGCTCTGCTTATTACTAAACAGGATTTCCCACAATAAAGACTCTAATCCAACCTTTTAATCTTTTCGTATATACTAAAATTACGCTCAATTAGACTACTCTCTTTTATGACTCAAGCTGCAGTAAATGCAAACTATCAAGGTGTTATCTTTGATTTAGACAACACGTTAGTAAGCTCCTCTTTAAACTTTAAACACATTCGTGCTGAAATCGGATGTACTGAACATACCGATTTATTGACCTATATTGAACAGCTGCCAGAGGTTGAAGCTCAAGCTGCCATGGATGTTGTCTTAAGCCATGAATACCAAGATGCTGAATCAGCAATACTAATGCCGGGTGTTGTAGAATGTCTCGCAGCGCTGGCAGAGCAAAACATCAAAATGGCGGTTGTAACGCGTAACTGTCAACACGCGGCACAACTAAAGCTAGCAAAAACTGGTCTTAAATTCGACATTGTACTCACACGAGACGATGCCCCCGCAAAACCTGATCCAACAGCGCTACTGCAAGTTGCCGATAGTTGGCAAGTAACCCCTTCTCAGTGTGTTTACGTTGGCGATTTTTTGTTTGATATTCAGGCAGCAGACAATGCGCAAATGGACAGTTGTTTGTATATTCTTGATGCGCGACCTGACTATGCAGATACAGCGACACATACAATCAAGCACTTTTCGCAATTGACTAAATTAGTCCTCCCGTAAAGTTTGGTTTTCAAAAAGTATGTCGCTAATCTCGCTGCCCTCTAGCTCAAAGCCCTGAGTCTTGCTAGAATCTGGGCAATTTTTTAAATTCATAACACGAGAATTAAGATGGGCAGAGCATTTGAAGTCCGCAAAAACGCCATGGCAAAAACGGCGGCGGCAAAAACCAAAGTTAACTCTAAATACGGTAAGGAAATCTACGTTGTAGCTAAAAACGGCGGTGCAGATCCTGAGACAAACCTATCTTTACGTCGTCTAATCGAAAAAGCGAAAAAAGACCAAGTACCAGCACACGTTATCGATAAAGCCGTTGAGAAAGCAGCGGGTGGTGCAGGTGAAGACTATTCTCCAGCACGTTACGAAGGTTACGGTCCTGGTAACTGTATGGTTATCGTTGACTGTTTAACAGATAACCCAAATCGTACTATCAAAGATGTACGTCTGCCATTCACAAAAACAGATTCGAAAATCGGCAGCCCGGGTTGTGTAGCTCACATGTTCGATCACTTAGCTATTTTAGGCTTTGATGGCGACGATGATGAAGTGGTGCTTGAAGCATTAATGATGGCTGACGTTGATGTAACTGACGTTGAAGTTGAAGACGGCAAAGTATCTGTATTCGCACCACACACGGAATACTTCAAAGCGAAAACAGCATTAACAGAAGCATTCGAAGGCATCAATTTTGAAGTAGATGAAATCACCTTTGTGCCACAAACACATGTTGAGATCACAGACGAAGACGACCTAGCTAACTTTGAAAAATTCATGACCATGCTAGAAGATTGTGATGATGTGCAAAACATCTACCACAATGCGATTGTTAATAAATAAGCAATCAAAACAACATCATCGAATATAAAAGGAGGATAATATGCCTCCTTTTTCGTTTTTTACCTTTCCCTTGATCTACTGCATACAATATACCGAGATATTAATAAAGCATTATCTTAATGCTCAACTTCAGCTATAATTTCTTTAGCGATTTAATAATTTATTCGGTGAAATATAAGATGTTGAGACTCTTGTACGCTTTAATGCTTTGTTTAAGTTTTAATTGTTTAAGTGCAGAGCGTGCAACCTTCAGTGGTTTTGGTAATTTTGGTGTTGTTCATTCTAATTCTGACATTTATGGTTTTAGAACGGATATCTCTCAAGACAATAGTAACTTCGACAACAGTTTAGACTTCAAGGCCATTAGTTCTCTCGGCATACAAGCTAATATATCCCTTAAGAAAAACTTTGATTTTGTTGCGCAAGCAATTTACAGAGGGCAGGATGAGCTGACATTAAATAACTCTCTTAGTTTGGGGTTTTTAAGGTATAAGCCAACACCGAGTTGGGAAGTTAGAGTGGGGCGTACTCAACTCGACTTATATTTACTCACCGAATATAGAGACATAGGTTTTGCGTATCCCTGGGCCAAAATACCAACGGAAGTCTATGGTTTATTACCTTACCGTTCTTTAGATGGCGCTGATTTCACTTATTTCAAAAGCTATGATGATTTATATTATAGATTTAAGCTTTTTGCAGGCCAAACTTCTAGTTATGTAGCCTTAGATCTCAACAATGCAGAGCTTAAGATTGGCGATGTTATCGGTGGCTCGTTTGAGTTAAGCTCATTCAATTGGACTATTTCACTTAAGCACACACAAGCAAAAACAAAAAACAATATCTCGTCTATACCTGTAATTATCGGTGGATTGCAACAAATCCCTGAAATGATTTGGCCCGAAAAAAACACTTTTATCAATGATTTTTCTTTGCTCAATAAAAAGTCTTATTTCAGCTCAGCGGGCTTAAGGTATGACATTGGCCCCATTACTCTTTCTACTGAGCTTGCTCATCTTCGCAGTGACTCCACCGTGGTGCCAACTGTTAAGAGTGGTTATGTAAGTACCGTTTACAACTTTGATAAAGTTCAACTGTTTTACTCTTATGCTGCTACTGAATCAAAGCCAAATGAGTTTAACAATGCAGTAGAAATTTCAAGACTTTTGCCTAATCAAGTAGAAGAGGTTATTCAAGCTGTTAATGAGTCATTTAGAGTGTTTAGCCCTAACCAGCAAACGCACTCTCTCGGTGTTAGATACGATTTAAAAGATAACTTAGCTTTGAAATTGCAATTAGACAGTAGCAATGTAGACGCTCAAGGAGGGGCTTTATGGTCCTTCCAAGGCATGAATACACAAGCGCCTCAGGAGTCTTTTAGAACCTTGTTTTTTAGCGTGAGTTTTACTTTCTAGCCATGAAAAAGTTGATTATTCTCTTCACCCTATTAAACATTTGCAGTTTTGCGAGTTACGCGATAGCGAAACCCATTTCTGTCATTGTAAATGCCGAAAATTCAACTGAGTCATTAACTAAAAAGCAACTCATTGATCTGTATATGGGTCGCTTTGTTGCATTTCCAGATAACCAAACAGCGCAACCTCTCGACACCCTTACTCCTGAAGATTTAAGAGCTTTATTCTACAAACGACTTGTAAACATGCAGCTTTCAAGGGTAAACGCCTATTGGTCCAGAGTCCGTTTTACAGGTAGAGCTTCGCCACCCGAGCAGCACCAAAATGAGCAAACTGTGTTAGATTTTATTACAAATAACCCAAACGCTATTGGTTATGTATTTAGTGAGTCTTTAACTCAAGAAAACAAACGCGGTGTTAAAGTGATCATGGAGTTATATGAATAAGAGCGGATTATTACTTAGGCTAGCCATTTCAATCAGCTTTGCAGCAGTTTTCGTAGGGTTTATATCTTCTCAAGTGTTTTTTAAGCTTGCTTATCAACATAATCAAGATAAAACTCAAGAAAATATAGAGCAGCTTTATGATGTTGTTGCACCTACCGCAAATATTGCCGCGTACCTCGGAGATCAGGAATTGGCTAGAGAAGTCATTAACGGGTTAAAGAATAGCCAATCCATTATCGCCGCATCATTTGAATCTGAACTGTTTTCACTCCATAGCGATAATTTTTTAGCTGAGCACGAAAAACAGACTGAATTTATCGTAACTTCACCTTTTTCATCTTCAGAAAAGCTCGGTAAAGTCATTGTTCAACATAACTTAGCTTACATTGAAAAAGACTCAAAAGATGCCGCAAGCTTTTTATCAAACTCCTTGTTAGTTCAAGCTTTTGTGGTAACTATAATTGCTATTTTTATCGCTTTTTATTTTATAACTAAACCTATATTAATCATTGCAAGAAGTCTTCACTCGCTGAATCCTGGTACGGCAAGGCGCTTAAAAAAACCAACATTTCACGACAAAAGTGAATTGGGTAATTTAGTCGAAGATATCAACTTACTACTAGAAAAAGCTGAAGAACAACTATCACAAGAACGTATGTTACGTTCAGAGATTGAAGTACTCGAAAAGCGCTTTAGGCTGCTGTTTGAAAACTCTGTGGCACCTATAATCCTGATGGAGCCGAGAGGAAATATTCTACTCACCAATAAAGCATTCAAGTCTTTATTAGAGCGAATTGAACAACCCATCAAGAAGAATTACGGGCCAATTCTAAGTGAATTATTTGAAACCCCTGAGCTGCTAACCCGCTCAGTAAACAGCGCCTTCCTCAATGATGAAATCGCGATTGGTGAGCATCGCCTTAAGTTTAAAGAAGAAGATAAGACCATTTGGTTACAAGTCGTTGTATCTAGTATTGTCACCGATGATCTCAAGTCGTATTACCAGATTACACTTAATGATGTATCGAAAAAACGCGATGAATTAGACAAGTTAAGTCGACGCGCAGATTATGATGCGCTAACCAATATGACTAACCGACATGCAGCAGAAAAGAAAATCGATCAGTTTATTAAAGAAAAAACACCTTTCATTTTTGTTTTAATGGACCTGAATGGCTTCAAACAAGTCAACGATATCTACGGTCATGATGCGGGTGATGAAGTACTTATTTTTGTTGCAAACCAACTAAAACAGCTCACTCCAAGTGAAAGTATTGCCTGCAGATGGGGCGGTGATGAATTTGTATTGGTCTTAAAGGATATGAGCAAGCGCGATTTTGAAGCGCTCGCAGAGCAACTTACGACCCGTATTGTTAAGCCTTATACATTGATAACACACCAAGCGAACGTACGAGTAGGCCTATGTATGGGAGCCGCAATTTACCCTTACGATTCGAGCCACAAACCTGAATTGATTCATTTAGCTGACAAAGCAATGTATGCGATTAAACCCGAATCTAAACAAAAAGGGGGACGAACACTCGCATTTGCATCGCCAATTGAGAGCAAAGAGCATAAATATGACTAGGCGAGATCAAATTGATTACAGCAGTATTCTTAACCAAATCGCAGCTGATAAAGTTATACGGCTTAAATCTTTTATCTTACTCATAAGTACAGCCATAACGCTTTTTTTTATTCTTAACATCCTGATTTATCAACAAGGCTACGCATATACGCTGATAGTCGCGTTAGGTATATTTTTATTTTTATACTGGTTTGTCTGTGAAGACACGCTACCCGTAGTGTCTGGAATTTTCATCTGGACACTCACATTATTGGCATTTTTCTTCGCTTGGAATATTGAAGGACTCTACGATAGCAGTTTACTTGCCTATCCATGTATTTTAGTTTTTTGTGCCATGCTCAATAGTCGCTTACTTATTATTTCTACTTCAGCCTTTATGATAATAAGTATCTACAGCTTAGCTTATGCAGAGTATATCGGCCTGTTAGCTTCACCCCTAGCTGAATTTGCCGACTGGCGAAAAGCGCATAATATGGCGCTTGTTATGACAGTATTCGCATCGGTCGTCTACTTACTAACAAAAGATATTGATAGATTACTTGATAAGCTTGTTAAAACTCACGTTAATACACTAAGAACAAAAACACGCACACAGCGAAAAGCACTCACTAACAGGTTAACGCAACTTCCCAATGAGATTGCATGTGCCCAGCATGTGCAAGCCAAAATTTTTCGTCATCATCAGGCTGAACAATTAAGTGCTCTCATGGTGCTCACGCTGAATAATCTGAACTCTATCAATGCATCGTTGGGTTTTGATATTGGTGACAAACTAATCAATATGATTGCTCAGCGCCTAAAGCAATTGAATGAAAAGAATGCAAAAATCTTTCACGGTTCTAATAATCAGTTTTTTATTTTTATTGACGAGACTGATTATCACGATATTGAAGCATTTGCTCATCAAGCTTTGCAAACGACATTTTTTAGTAATTATGTAGAACAATATGAAGTTGAAGTCTCGGCATGTATTGGTATTGCTATTGCCCCTCATGATGGGAATAACTATGACTCACTCCTTAGACGCGCGCACACAGCACTGACAAAAGCAGTACAAATTGGACATAACCAGTTCGCTTTTTTTGATTTAGAGATGGAAGAACAGAGTAGAGCAAGATTAGCTATGTTAGCGGGGCTTAAACGCGCCATCGAACAGCAGGAATTTGAACTTTACTATCAACCTAAAATAGAACTAAGTACAAATACTATCGCAGGTGTTGAAGCTTTGATCCGCTGGCGCTTACCTGATAACACCTTTGTACCTTCTTCTACATTTATACCAATTGCTGAAGCGTCTGGATTGATCAATGAAATTGGGATTTGGGTTGTTAAACAAGCAGCTGTAGACTGTCTCACGTGGCATAAACTTGGGTTTGCTCAGCTAGGAGTATCAATTAATGCCTCGCCAGAGCAGTTCAAAAAAGGGAATTTCGGTAGTCTTGTTTTAAAAACCTTAAAACAACAAAAACTCGATCCTTCCTATCTAGATGTTGAAATTACCGAATCACTATTCATCGAAGATGAAAAAAACATTCAAGCTCAAATTCATCAAATGGTTTCACAAGGCATTTCAATCTCAATTGACGACTTCGGCACTGGTTATTCAAATTTAAATTACTTAACAAAATTTAATGCTTCAACGTTAAAAATTGACCAGTCATTTATCAAAAAAATGATGCATGAACGCAATCAATATCACCTAGTTAATGCGATTTTAAAAATGAGCCATGCCATAGGTATTGAGAATATCGCTGAAGGAATAGAAGATAAAAGCACAGCGAATATTCTAATGCAGCTAGGGTGTCGATATGGCCAAGGTTATTATTGGTCCAAGCCTATTTCACAGAGTGAGTTTTGCAACTTTTTAAAAGACTGGCCAAGGCGTAATCACAGTCAATTAACTGGATAATCCATTGATTGTAATTACAGTAGTAGCCGAAATTACAATCAATTTTACAGAATACGTGAATCTAATTAATCAATTTATAAAACTTTAAATCATTACCTATACTCAATCCTGTTGTAAACAAGTAAGGCATTTTTGACTATAAACATTGGCCTGTAAGATTGAGTAAAGAGTCTATACCGAACCATTTGATCACTCATTACAGAGTATTGTTTTAAAGCTAGTAATTCAAAATAGACCATAAGTAACTGGTTATTAATTGCTTTAAAATAATTCTCCTCTGGTGATAAAAACTCTTCTAAAAGCCTTTGTTTGCAGATCAATATGGTCATAATCATATTCACAGGATGATCAAAATGAAGATCCAAACTCAGTTTCGAAAATCTATGCTCGCGACATTCGTTAGTCTTGGCATTCTCACTCTAGGTGCTTGTGCAAGCTCACCTCAAATGAGCAAACCACAAGGCGCAACAGGGAGCGGTAAGGTTGCCATGGGCGCGCCAAAATCAAATCAATTTTGGTGGCCAGAACAGTTAGATTTATCACCACTTAGAGATCATGATAATCGCTCAAATCCTTTAGGTAGCGATTTCAACTACGCAGAAGCGTTTAACAAGCTTGACATGGCAGCACTAAAAAAAGACATGAATGAGCTACTTACTACCTCTCAAGATTGGTGGCCTGCAGACTGGGGGAACTATGGTCCTTTGTTCATTCGCTTAGCATGGCATAGTGCTGGCACATATCGTACACTGGATGGCCGTGGCGGTGGTGATGGCGGACAAATGCGTTTTGATCCTCTCAATAGCTGGCCTGACAATGGCAATCTAGATAAAGCAAAAAGATTACTGTGGCCATTAAAACAAAAGTACGGAGAAAGCATCTCTTGGGGTGACTTAATGATACTAGCTGGTACTGTTGGTCTTGAAAACATGGGTTTTAAGACCTTTGGGTTTGCTGGCGGCCGTACTGATGACTGGGAGCCAGATCTTGTTTATTGGGGCCCTGAAGTAGAAATGCTTGCCAGTGACCGCGAAGAGCGTGACGGTAAACTACAACGCCCGCTAGGTGCTACACATATGGGTCTAATTTACGTTAACCCTGAAGGCCCGAAAGGCAAGCCTGATCCACTTGGCTCAGCTAAAAATATTCGTATTGCCTTTGGCAGAATGGCAATGAGCGATGAAGAAACCGTCGCACTTATCGCTGGCGGTCACACTTTCGGTAAAATGCACGGTGCACACAAAGCAGGTCAATGTGTGGGTAAAGAACCCGGCGGTGCAGCCATTGAAGAGCAGGGGTTAGGCTGGAAAAATAAATGTGGGAAAGGGCATTCTGAAGATACCGTAACCAGTGGCCTAGAAGGGGCATGGACACAAGCACCGACACGCTGGACAACCCTTTACTTACAAAACCTCCTAAACTTTGAATGGCAACAAACCCGAAGCCCAGCCGGCGCAATTCAATGGATCCCAACAGATGAATCACTGCATACTTCTGTGCCAGACGCGCATGTTAAAGGAAAATTTAACTCGCCAGTTATGACTACGGCTGATTTAGCACTCAAGTACGATCCTGAATATCGCAAAATTGCAGAACGCTTTTTGGCAAATCCAGAAGCGTATCGTCTCGCTTTTGCCAAAGCTTGGTATAAATTAACGCACAGAGATATGGGTCCTCGCACCCGCTACCTTGGTGATAATGTCCCAAGTGAAGAGCTAATCTGGCAAGACCCCGTGCCTGCCGTTGACCATGTGCTAATTAACTCTAATGACATCAGAAATTTAAAACGAGACATTCTAAATACAGGCCTAAGTGTTCCTGAACTAATAAGAACCGCTTGGGCATCAGCGGCTAGCTTTAGAGCATCGGATATGCGAGGTGGGGCTAATGGCGCTCGCATTATGCTAGCACCTCAAAATAGCTGGGACGTTAACAACCCAGAAGAGTTGAAGGCAGTGTTAAGTAAGTTGCAAACGGTGCAAGATAGCTTTAACCGCAAAGCGAGAGGCGGAAAAAAAGTATCAATGGCAGATGTCATTGTGCTTGCTGGCGCTGCAGCTGTTGAAAAGGCTGCAAGTGATGCTGGTGTCAAAGTGTCAATCCCCTTTACACCTGGTAGAACTGATGCCACACAAGCACAAACTGATGAAGCTTCATTTTCGCTATTAGAACCAAAAGCTGATGCATTTAGAAACTACTTTAACCAACAAGAGAGTTATCGCTCTCCAGCTGAGATGCTAGTTGATAAAGCCGATCAGTTAAACTTAACCGTACCAGAGATGACGGCCTTAATTGGTGGACTCCGAGTCCTTGGTGCAAACAGCAACAACAGTAATCATGGTGTTTTTACAAACCAAGTTGGCGTACTTAGCAATGACTTCTTTGTGAACTTATTTGATATGTCTACGGTTTGGAAGAAGTCGTCACAAGCAGGTTTGTACGACGGTTTTAATCGTGAAACAGGTCAGAAGCAATATACCGCAACCACTGTTGACCTAATCTTTGGTTCAAACTCTGAGTTAAGAGCTGTTGCAGAAGTCTATGCATACGACAATGCTAAACAGAAGTTTGCAGAAGACTTTGCAAAAGCATGGCATAAAGTCATGCAGCTTGATCGCTTTGATTTAAAACACCAACTATAACACTTCAAATGAGAAATAGAGGTACCCTCTATTTCTCATTTACGAAAAGTAAAACTGTCGCTAGAGTTCACATTCAAAGTTGGCTATATTCATTAATAGAGTAGAACTACATTCAATCTTAAATGAGCCTAAGAAGTTTGCTACCACCATTCAAACATAGCCCTTACGTCTATTCATTTCTGATTGGATTATGTCTATTTACCAATACAAACTATGCAGCTCCGAGCCTCAAGATCTGCCATGAGGCAAGTAATTACCCACCATACATTTATCAAGAAGATAATCAATCAAAAGGCTTATTAGTCGATATCATTGACGAAGCTGCTCAAAATATGAAGTTGCACATTGAGTTCGATGCAAAACCTTGGAAACGTTGTCAGAAAGATGTCCAAACAGGTAACAGCCACGCATTATTTGCTATGATAAAAACCCCGAAAAGGGCAAAGGATTATGCTTTTCCCTCAGATCCAAGCCGTCACCTTTGGACTGCTAAGTACCCTATCTTTACTAATAAAAATACACCTTTTGTATTCAATGATTATTCACCTAGCAAAGGGCTGGGTGCTCCACTGGGTTATGTCGTATGGCAAAAACTAAAAGATAGAGGGTGGTTGAGCCCATTTCAATACAGCCCAGAAGAAGGGTTAAAGATGGTTGCAATGGGTAAGCTTGATGGTTATGTGGTTGAACGGCTCATTGGCCTACATTTACTATATGAAAATCAGCTTACAGACAGTCTTTCTTATAGCGAAGATAATTTATTAGATACGATTTGGTATTTACCCTTTAATAAAAGCTTCTATCAGAGTAATAAAGATTTGATAGAAAACTTCTGGAAAGCGCTCAATGAAGCACGAGAACAATTTAAACAGCAATACGATAAATCTAAACTGGCAGAAATGAAACCTGATTAAGGCCTACGAAATAGCTTAAACCAAAAAACCAGCTCAAGCAGCACACCCAACATCACAAAAAGCATCGCACTCTTTATTACACCAATGAAATAGCTCCCTAACGCCCCAATAAATAAAGCCAATAATACCAACCCTTTGTTTATCTTAGCCATTATATTTACCTGTTAAAGAAAAGTAATACCAATTCGCTTAACTAAGTGGTCTATTTTGAGGCAAGAAAACCTTGTTGGTAGCACCGCTCACGCGTCCAGCTATCGCTGAGGTACCTACATCCATGTAGGCAAGGCAAATATTTCGTTATTTAGTTGTTCTCGGCAATTGCTCCTGCATTGCTCTACCTTCTGCATCCATGCAGTCGTAAATGAGAAATATTTAACGCAGCTATCATCAGGTTTAATCCCTCAAAATGATTAAGTGTTATTGCGGATTGGTATAATTCATAACCTTGGTTGTATCAATTTAACCCCAGTTCAAATGTTAACTGATACAAGTAAACGGGCTCTAAAGTCAGAGCCCGCTATTTTCAACATGTTGCATTCAAGCTCATTGCCAAGTTAATTCATCCCAATTTGCATTATCCCAGTTAATTTGCGAATCAAGTTTTACAGTAATGGCACCAAGATCTTCCTCAACATCAGTTAAATCAGCATCAGATTGTGTTAGGTCGACCCCTTTTTCTACAATAACCTCTACAATATCATTAGCCGCATTTTCTGCTACTTCAACAAGTTCAGTGTCAGAGAAATCGGCTGCCTCCTCGGAAGTAATGACATTGATAATATCATCAGCAAGATTAGTGATAACATTGTCAGTAACATCATTCAGGCTCGTTGTATCAATCGCATTATCTGTTGAAGAAATATTAGTGACAACATTCATTAAACCTTGAACTGCAGCCTTTTGCTCAGATTCAGATAAATTTGTGTTTGCTTTAACGGAAGTTAATACTTCTTCTGCCACATTTTGAACTGCTTGTACAACGCTCAATTGCTCAGAAACCGTACTTGATACCTGACTTGTATCAAAGACTTCACTTACATCAGCTGCCTCGCCATCTGTTTCCGCCAAATTAGTAGCGAATGAAACGACAAATTCTTTTGATTCTATTAGAGTCGACTCGGAATTATCTGTTTCACTCAGTAACTCAGTCACGCTTCGGGTACCAGCCACATCACTTAACGTATCCAGTAATACATCCGCTGCAGAGGCAGCGGTTTGTGTATCATTCTCAGCGTTTTTAGCTGTAAAAGGGGTGCTTGAAAACGCATCATACTGCGCCCCTTCACCAAACACTGAGGTTACCACTGCTTGCCCTACTTCTTTTACGCCTCCTTGAGCAATGTCAGCAAGTTCGCTGTCTGCAAGCACTTTATCAGCCACATAACTGGTAATTGGGTTAACGTTAGCCACATTAGTCGTAGGGTCGTCTACAATTGCACTGAGCTCTTCACCACTGTCAGTGACGACTTTAATGAGGATCGGGGCAGGAATAGCCTCGTCGCTGAATGTAATCGTATAGTTGCCACTGGCATCCGTTTGTGCGGTTGCATCTAATGTATTACCACTGGCATCTGTCACTACGATAGATGCCCCAGCTACGGCAACACCTACCGCCACTGTACCTGATAATTCGGCTTTATTTTTGTTATCAGAATCATTGTCATCAAAACAGCCTGACAAGAAGACTGATATTAAGAAAGTAAAGATTAACTTTTTCATATCAGTTCCTTACTGAGAAAAACTGCCAAGGAAGTTATTCAGCACATTGTTCCAAGTGTCTTCATCAACACAGTTAGTAGAATTGTCGACAGTTCTATTTTCATGGTCTAATTTTCGCCACCCATCAATATGCAATACTGAGGAGCCTGTACAACTAAATTGACTAGGTAAAGTTCCGTTAGATTCACCATATACAAAAGCTTTTGAATTAAGGATGTTTATTGTATCAACACTTATGGTTGAGTTTTCAAGAGTTAAACTAGCCCCTTCAAAGACACTGAATTCATTTAGTACATCGCTTTGCTTTAGCCTTGCAGTAGAAGAAAAGTGGACCAGAAGCTTCTCTACTGATGAATCTGTCAATGAAATACTTGCAGAGTCATGAACAAACACATCTGTAAATGGCATATTAGAAGCGTCAAGAGCTGAACCTGAAGTAACACTTAACTGAAATAATCCAACATCAACATTTTCTTGGATGTCAGTTCTATGCAATGTTAGGCTGCTACCTAACTGAACCCCTGACCATTCTGAGGTAGATAGATTGCTAACTCTTCCTGACGCTGCGACTAAGTGAAGCCCCTTCACATTCCCATATTCATGCACAACAATGGTGCTTTTATCTATATACACATACTCAGGCGTATTAAGTCTTGATACATCAACATGTACTCCATCAACACCAACTAAGCCCTTTTCAGCTTGTAATACTTCATGAACCCTCAATCGGCTTTGACTATTTATATTTAAATCTCCAATAACCGACATATTGGATACATTTACATTTCCACTTTGTGATACATCTAAATTTTGATTAGCAGTATAAGAGCCGGCATTTAAAGTTGATTCACTTTCAACAATTGTATTGTTGTTAGTTACTAACTCATTTCCCGACAAAGACGCACCATGGCTTAGATGCATATGGTTAGTGGTCAAACTATTAAACGCCAAACTTCCACCAAGAGACACTGACAAGTCACCATTCTCAATCATCAGATTAGAATTCGATCGCATCACACCTTGATGAATATCGAGGTTACCCGATGGCAAGGTCATGTCATTCACAACTATACTGCTGCCCGAGTTAATATACACACTGCCACCAGAAGAAAGTGTTCTGTTACCATGCATTTGCCAAGTAGAGCTAGATTCTAATTTAATTGCATGACCTTCATTGACAGTCACATTAATATTGCCTTGCTGATTAAGGCTACTTGCAGTAAAAAGCTCAATTCCGAAGTTATTTACATTTATCGTATTGTCATTAAAGAAACGAAGCACCGCATTACTTCTAGCAAAGATACCTGTTGATGACTCTGTAACTGTGATCCCAGAGAAATAAACTTGCGCACCTTCTTGTACTAATATCCCTGTCCAATTACTACCGCTTATCGTGACATTATTCACACTACCATGGCCATTTCGGTAATACGCAACAGGATTAAAATCACCTTCACCAGCTTGAATATCTAAGTTTGTTAGATATAGACCGCCACTTAAGCCTGAATTAACCCCAACACGTCCCGTTTCATCATTAGGGATCAATCCAGCTCTAGCCTCTGGATCTTTGGCTGAAATAGAAATGGCTCGACCAGCAATAAATAAAAATTCTTGCCCTTCGGTTCCACGCACCACATTGATATCGCCATAGCAATTTCCAGTTATGAAAAAATCCACATTAGACACATTAATGGTATCTGCAAATGCAGTCTGCAAGGCAGCAGGATCATTGGTACAATCTACATCCACAGACAGTTTGCCTTTTTCCAGTTCAGAGCCACCAGCTCCCTCTATCGCAGCTAATCTCGAGTCAATCTCTGCGAGCGCACTATCTATAGCCTCTTTTGTTGGCACATTATTGAACCTTGTAGAAAGTGTATTTATCGTCGTTTCATTGGCAGAGATACCTGATGAATTAGCCGATATAGCTGTTGAATTAGCTGAAATGGTTTCTAAACTGCTAGCCAAGGCAGTTTCATTACTTTGAATACGCTGTGTATTTGAGGTAATTGATGCCGCATTTGCGGATACACTTGTCGAGTTTGCAGAAATCAGTTCTACGTTATTAGTAATGGTTGTTTCATTATTTTGTATACGCTGCGTATTAGATGAAATAGAAGTCGAGTTCGTCGTTATTTTGTTGGTGTTTTCAGAAATAGCACTCGTATTAGTATTTGATTTACTCGTGTTAGCTGATATAGCCGTTTTATTTTCTTCTGTTTTTGTATCTAAGTGTTCAAAGTTTGCATTAACTTCCGCTGCTTTGGCCGGGGTGTTTGGAGTGAATTTATTCGGTACAGCTGATAGTGCAACATGTGGGAATAGCACTAACAGCCCTATGATGGGTGTTTTCATAATTTTTCCTCATATGATTTTAGAGCCAAATTAGCTCTTATCCATTTAGCAGGATCATAGGTTTACCTCTTTTATTAATAACCCAACTTCCCCCTGCAGTTTAGGAGTATAGAAAAGACTGTTGAACTTGCCATCAAGCCCTATTAATTATTGTGGTTTTGTGTACAAAAACACTTTGAAATCATTCTCTTCTAAAGAAAATTATTTTTACTATCACCTTTTATCCAGCCAAACCTCTGAAAAAAAGCCTGATTTTAAACAAATGTCCTACAAACTTTATGGTTGAATAAGCATCAAAAACCCCTTAATATTCCTTTAAGTAATTAGATATAACAAAATGCAATATAGGCGCATTTTTATATAAACAAAGGCTATGTCATGACTGAACAGCAGCAATTGAGTCAAATTTATCTTGATGCCAACGCAACCACTCCCGTATTACCCGCCGCCGCGCAAGCTGCACTCGCAACCATGCAAACTCAATTTGGTAACCCAAGTAGTAGCCATATTACGGGCTTGCAAGCGAAGCAAATTATGGAACAAACACGAAGTAAAGCCCGTGCGGTAATTGGTGCAACAAGTGGGCAGGTTATTTTTACCAGTGGCGCAACAGAAGGTATTCAAACGGCGATATTGTCTGCACTTTATCAAGCTAAACAGAATTATAATTCTGAAAATAAGCCTTGTATTTTATATGGTGCTACTGAGCATAAAGCCGTACCTGAATCTCTTAAGCACTGGAATCATATTCTCGATATTCATGCTGAAATTAAAGCCATCCCAGTTGATAAAGATGGCATGCTAGATATGGACTTTATTGCAAAAGAAGCGCCTAACGCATTGATGATCTGCACTATGGCGGTTAATAACGAAACCGGTGCTGAACAAGATTTAGCTAAACTAGAACAGGTGATCCGCAGTAATAACCCAAGCACGTTCTGGATGGTTGACTGCGTACAAACATTAGGCAAAGTTGAACTTGATATTGCCAATACCAGTATCGACTACGCACCATTTAGCGGCCATAAACTCTATGCAATGAAAGGGATTGGCTTTGTTTATATTCGAGAACAAGCACCTTTTACGCCGTTTATTGCAGGTGGAGGTCAAGAAAGTGGCCTTCGTTCTGGTACTGAAAACTTACCTGGCTTAGCTTCTCTTAATGTTATTTTTGATGAATTACTAGGGCAGGGTAGCGGTGTATTTGCTGATAAAAAAACGCTTATGAATTATCGAGCGCAACTTGCTAGCGCCTTAACAACCGCATTTCCTACGCTCATTTTTAACAACATCTTTGAGTGTAGCGTGCCAACAACCCTTAACTTCGCTATTCCAGGTTTCAGTGCTAAAGAAATTCTCGATTTATTTGATGCAGCAAACATTCGTGTCAGTTCAGGCTCGGCGTGTAGTTCAAAGGTAACGGGCAGTTTTGTATTAGATGCCATGGGCTTACCTCGTGCACAAAGTGAAGCTGCGATACGATTATCCTTTGGTCCAGCGGCGACACAAGCAGAGATTGACGCCGCTTGCGAGCGCATTGCATATTGTGCAAAAGCCCTTGGCCATAGTTGTTTGGTAAATATGAATGATCTGGACAATAAATCAAAACTTGAAGGACTGGTGCAGTTTAAAGTCGGCGGTAGTTGTTGTTGGTTATTTGTTGATGGAGAAAGCCGAGAGGCCATCATCATAGAGCCACTTGCTGAACTAACAGAGCGTTTATTAACCGTTTTAGAGTGCCAAGGCTTAACTCTTAAAGCCGTTATCGACACTCATGGCCATGCAGATCATGCTTCATCAAGAGCTCATTTACTAAATGCCGAGTTACAAGCACAAGAGACGGATCACTTAGGTTGGCCAGTACAATGTGAGACCGTTACTGTTGACACACATACATTAACCTATATTAGCGTAGGTCAATTTGCCTTAGTTAAGATTGCAACTCCAGGACATACTGCAGATAGCATTTCTTTGGCACTTTGCCTCAAAGCTGAATTACAAGCAGGTAAATTCAATAGTCTATATACATTTTGTGGTGATTTAATTTTAATGGGTACGATTGGCAGAACTAATTTCGAAAGCAGTAATGCTACAGACATGTACCAATCTCTCTTGCTGCTGCAAGACTTACTTAACCAAGACAGCATACTTTGCCCAAGCCACGACTATAACAATGAGTTTGTGACTACCCTCAATGCTGAAATAGTTCGCAATAAATTATTGGCTGATGTACTCAGTGAGCGATTAACAATAGAAGCTTTCGTAAAGAGAAAAGCCAAGCTTGATAGTCATATTCACGACCAAGCTAATCAAGAAATTATGTGTGGTGCATTAACTTCTTGCGCCCAAAAACAACATTTCATAGAGTTAAATAAAGAAACACTGCAAAGCCATTTAGACAGTAACAAAGATGTTCAGTTGATTGATATTCGAGAGCCTCACGAATATGCGCTCAATCACGCACAACAGTTTGATAAGAATGTACCGTTAACGAGATTAGCCAACTTCATTGGCGCTCAGCGTCTTAAAAAGTCTCAGCCTCTTGTTCTTGTTTGCCGTAGTGGAAGTCGTTCTTCTGTTGCTGCACAAGCATTGGCTAGACTTGGTTTTGATCATGTTGCCCACTTAAAAGGCGGTTATGCCCTTTCTAATTAACAAACCTGAGCTTTGGTTAAGAGATTTACTAAAGTATTGATATTTAAAAAATAAGTGTATTTTCAAGTCTGCAGCCGGAGACTTTTAGCGATAACACCGCTCTCGTGCCCTGCTATCGCCAAGGCACCTACATCCATGTAGGCAAGACGAATTTACGCGTCAATAGTTGGCCTATTGCAAGTTAGTTCAACGCAGTTATCGTTGCAAGTAGCCGCTGGAAATAGATTTATTACCCAGAGCTCAGGTTAACTAGCAACGTATTCCCTAAAGTGATGAGCATATTGATGCTCATCACTTTGTAATCCCCCTTTACAGATGCTCCCTAATAATTAGTAAATCAATGTAAATAATAATTTCAAGCAGTTGATTTTTAATTACTATTCTTATCTCAACTTATTTATTAGTCACTTTAGTAAGTGCTAAGATAAGCTCATTAATCCAACCATATTTTTATACCACTCTTAATAGTATTGAGAAATGGTATGACAAACGTTATCAAAATGGCGAGCAGCCACACTTTCAAAGTAGATTTGATAATTATAAATTCAAAAGGGACGCTCTATGCTAAAGCAAGCACTAGCACTGTCTGTGGCAATCGCACTGACAGGTTGTAATAGCTCAAACGAACAAGTTGATTCAAACGTGGCAGTTCAAAATAAAACACAAGTTTCTTACCCTGATACACGTAAAGATAACGTGGTAGATACTTATTTCGGCCAACAAGTTGCTGATCCATACCGTTGGTTAGAAGATGATATGAGTGCAGAAACGGCAGAGTGGGTAAAAGCGCAAAATAACACAACGTTTGATTACCTAGCTAATATCCCTTACCGCGACCAAATCAAAGAAACCTTAACCGAGTTAATGGATTTCGAAAAAATCGGCACACCATTTAAAAAAGGCAAATATACTTATTTCTACAAAAATGATGGCCTACAAAATCAATATGTACTTTATCGCCAACTTGAAGATGGAGAGCCTGAAGTATTTTTAGATCCAAATACGTTCAGTGAAGATGGTACAACGTCTTTAGCGGGCATTAGTTTTACAGAGGACGGATCACTGGTTGCTTACCAAATTTCTGAAGGTGGTAGTGACTGGCGTAAGGTCATTGTATTAGACACTGAAACCAAAAAACAAATTGGTGAAACTTTAGTTGATGTGAAGTTCAGTGGTATTTCTTGGTACGGTAATGAGGGTTTTTATTACTCAAGCTACGACAAACCAAAAGGCAGTGAGTTATCAGCAAAAACTGATCAGCACAAAGTATATTACCACCAACTAAACACGCCTCAGTCTGCAGATAAAGTGATTTATGGCGCAACAGCAAACGAAAAACATCGTTATGTTGGCGCGAGCGTTACCAAAGATAAACATTACCTTATTATTTCTGCCAGCATTTCTACTTCTGGCAACAAGCTATTCATCAAAGATTTAACTAAGCCTAATAGCAAACTCGTTACTATCCTTGATCACACCAATTCAGACACATATGTGATGGATAGCGAAGGCAGTAAACTAACCTTAGTAACTAACCTTAACGCACCGAATAAGCGCATTGTTACTGTTGATGCGAGCAATCCTGCACCAGCTAACTGGCAAGACCTTATTCCAGAAACTGAAAATGTGCTAAGCCCGAGTATGGGTGGTGGCTATATCTTTGCAAGATACATGGTTGATGCCGTATCTAAAGTAAAGCAGTTTGATAAAAAAGGTAATTTAGTTCGTACGATTGAACTACCTGGTGTAGGCACAGCTTACGGCTTTGGTGGTGAGAAAGATGACGAAGTTTTATATTATGCTTTCAGTAACTATAAAACACCAACCACGTCTTATAAGTTTGATATCAAATCAGGTAAGTCTGAAGTTTATCAAAAGCCTGAGATTAACTTTAACCCTGACAACTACGAGTCAAAACAAGTATTCTACACCTCAAAAGACGGCACTAAGGTGCCTATGATCATCACCTACAAGAAGGGCTTAGAACTTGATGGTTCAAACCCAACGATTCTGTATGGTTACGGTGGTTTTAACGTCAGTCTGACGCCTTCATTCAGCTCTTCTCGAGCTGCTTGGTTAAAAATGGGTGGTGTTTACGCGGTAGCAAATATTCGTGGTGGTGGTGAATATGGTAAAAACTGGCACAAAGCAGGCACACAGCTTCAGAAGCAAAATGTATTTGATGACTTTATTGCCGCAGCTGAATACCTAATCGACAAAGATTATACGTCAAGTAAGAAGCTTGCTCTGAATGGCGGTTCAAATGGTGGCCTATTAGTCGGTGCTGTAATGACGCAGCGTCCAGAGCTATTTAAAGTTGCACTGCCAGCTGTTGGCGTACTTGATATGTTGAGATACCATACTTTCACAGCAGGTGCAGGTTGGGCATATGACTACGGCACAGCAGATCAAAGCCAAGAAATGTTCCTGTATCTTAAAAACTACTCGCCAGTTCATAATGTGAAAGCGGGTGTACAGTACCCAGCGACACTTGTAACGACAGGCGATCATGATGACCGTGTAGTGCCAGCTCACTCATACAAGTTTGTAGCTGAACTGCAAGACAAGCAAACAGGTTCGAATCCAACTCTAATTCGTATTGAAACGAACGCAGGTCATGGTGCTGGTACACCGACGAGCAAGATCATCGACCAATACGCCGATATTTTTGGATTCACATTACATAATATGGGTGTGACTAAGCTTTAAAGCATACTTAAACACAAAGAGATTGAGAGCACCAGATGGTGCTCTTTTTTATTTTCTCAAATATGAAGTTAAACTGCAGCTCTTAATCTTGATAGCTGCTTTTCAAGAGTCTGTAAGTTGAAAGGCTTCAAAATAAATCCGCTGACTTTTTCTAATAAAGCTTGCTGTACTTTTTGTTTGTCGTTTTCACAAGTCACCATGATCACTGGCGTGTCTTTTAATTTTTGATCATTGCGGATCGATTTAAGTAATTGCTGACCATCCATTTTAGGCATATTAAGATCGGTGATCACAAGATCGTAAGAGGCATTTTTTAGCATCCCTAGCGCTTGGAAACCATCGACAGCTTCATCTAAATGTTCGAAACCGACATGCCTCAACATATTCATCATTACATGTCGCATCGCGGCCATGTCATCAACAACGAGTACTTTCATCGCCAAAAGTCTCCCTACTTAGAGTCAAACAATCAAAAGTAAATATAGAACACAAGGAAGGAAATTACTGCAAAAAGTGCGATAAAGCCATTACAGTTGCTTACAGGTAATGGCACTGTACGACTTAAGCTTTACTGAGTGGGAGCTCCATAAATACACTCAGCGGATTATCTCGATAAAGACCAAAACGCTCGCATCGCTTAAAACCTAAACTTTCGTACAAACTGATTGCTTCAGCCTGTTTACTACCGGTTTCAAGACGCATAAGAGGGATTTGCGCCTCTCCGGCATAATGCAGTAGGGTTTGCATAATACGCTTGGATAACCCCTTACCTCGATAAGCCGGTTTTACATATAAACGTTTCAGTTCACCATATAATGTTTTATCAAACTGCTTCACAATCGCACCACAAGCAACAATACCATCTTCATTTAATAAACCGATAGCACGCACATTGGGTTGGCGTAATTCAGAAAGCGCAAGAGACTGATCACTGGCTATAGGATAGAGCGTATTCATCAGTCGATCGATCTCCGCAAATAACTCAATGACATTGGGATCTTCTGGGTTTAAATCGACTAATTGCATGTTACGTCAAATCCTATTTGATATCTAAAAGCAGCCATAAACTATACCTGCTTGATTAAAATGAACAAGTTAATTTAACCGATATAAACAACTATTTAACTTAAAAGTTAATGTAGATCAGAAAGCACGACGCTTAAGCTAGTTAACTGTATCTCAAAACGACGCTACAGTTAGTAAAAATTTGATCTATTAATAAAATAAGGTCGTTAAAGTTAGTAAAATTTCGGTTTATAGCTGAGGTTTGACCCTCGATTGTTTAAATAAATTCAATTTAATTCTAAAAAAATATTGTGAATTTTCTTTTCTCAGAAAAAATTGAGAGTCAGTACCTAGAAATCACCTTGAATAACTTCAAATAAGACTGAAAAATCGACCCATTTAATATCCATAACCTGAGTTAGAATAATCGTGATCTAATCGTCAAATTTGAAGTGTAAAGGGGCTTTACACTTACATTAAACTTCACTTTTAGTTGCCATCAAAAACAAATAATAAGCTTTTTAAACTGGCTTCAGGGTCGCTATCAATGAACTCAGGCGGGTTTTCTAAACGGTGCTGATAACGCATTGAAGGTGCATGCTCTGCCATTTCGTCAATTAAAAATTGAGAAGTCAGATCAGGGTCATTCACGCAAGCAAGTACTTGTCCGTTTTCAATGAGCAACTCGTGTAAGCGACGTAAAATCTTTTTATAATCTTTGGTCAGAGCAAAACTGCCTTTTTGGAAGCTAGGCGGGTCGATGATAATTAAGTCATAAGGACCATATTTTTTGACTTTTCCCCATGATTTGAAAAGGTCATGCCCTAAAAAGCTGACTTGACTGAGATCGTGCCCATTTAACTGATGATTAACTCTTCCCTTGGCAAGCGCCGCTTTAGCCATATCTAGGTTAACAACACTTTGAGCATCACCAGCAAGCGCAGCTACAGAAAAGCCACAAGTATAAGCAAAAAGGTTTAAAACACGCTTATTTTTACTGTTTTCTAATACCCACTTACGACCATAGCGCATATCTAAAAACAAGCCGTTATTTTGTTTTTGGCCTAAGTCGAGTCTAAATTTTAGTGTGTTTTCTATTACTTCTTGTTGTTGCTTTAGTTCACCAAATAGTACTTCTATCGGTGAGTTTAATTGATATCTATGCTGCAATAAAACACTGCGAACTTGCGATTGCCAAGCTTGTAATTTTAACCATTCGGTGACATGTATTTTAAGTTCAGCAATAAAGGCGTCATCAACCTCTTTAAATATTGAAATCAATATTTGCCCATCAAGCCAATCAATTGTGAGTTGTTCCAGCCCTTCAAACGCACGACCTCGGCCATGAAATAATCGTCTAATTTCATTTGGTAAAGGCGTTATATTCGCAAGGTGGGAATCAAGAAATGAAAGTGCTGAAGACTGCATAATGGGCTCAAAAAAATAAATAGGAGCATATTGTACTCACAAAAGCACAAAGCCCCTAATTTCTTTGCTTAAAGTCGGCTAGATCAGCAACTTTGTGCGTTTTTCACAAACTCTGAGTAAATAGAATCTTTAATGAGTCTATCAGGTGTAAACGCATAATAATGCTGATAAACATTTTCAATTGCACCCAAATAAGTCACATCGAGCGCTTTTTCAATTTCCTGTTTAATTGACAATGGTGCAGGGAAAATACCAAACCCTTGTTCACCTAAGGCTTTCATTAACGCACTGTCATCAACATGACCCGCTACAGATACCTCTAACTCTAAATCTTCAAGCCAAAACTTAATCGCACTTGTCACCGGGCTGGTTTTAGCTGGTAAAATCACAGGTAACTCACTTAATAAGTTGGGAAATTGAGATTGCACATTACTTTGCAGGCTGGCCTTACCAAAAAAGCCAAGTTGACTTTTACCTATTTCATGGCAAAAAGCTTTAAATGGCAAACTACTATCTAACGGCTTATCGGCTAGAACCAGATCAAGCTTGTGAGTCGCCATTTGTGCCAATAACTCAGCTTGTTGGCCATCAATACAATGTAAATTCGAAATGCGTTCATTTTCAATCAAAGGTGCTAACCATTTAGATACCAAGGACTTTGGCAAAGAGTCGGAGATACCTACCCTAAGCGTTTTAGAGACATTGCTCATATCACCCTGAGTCGTCTCCAGCCATTCTTCGGCAATGGCAAACATATCATCGGCATACTGTTTAGTCACTTGGCCAAATTCAGTTAGTCGCAGGCCGCGTCCTTCTCGCAAAAATAACGGTTTACCTAGTCTATGTTCAAGACTGGTAATTTGTGCACTGACCGTTTGTGGTGTCAGATGTAACACTTTACTGGCTGCCGCGATGCTGCCATGGCGGCTTACTTGCCAAAAGTAGTAGAGGTGGTTGTAATTTATGTTGGTAATCATTCGATTTCACCGAACCCTAAGTAAGATTTAATCAGCTTTTTTCTTTTCTATTACATTAGTAGATTAATTCCATCGCTGCAATATATCGCGATAAAACTTTATAAACTGATTGGAATTTACACGATGAAACTGATTTTGACGCTACAAGACAAATTACAAAATGCCGCGACAAAAATGCAAATTTCACGACTGGTGAATAGCAAACTGGCTAAGTACAGTAAAAACATCCGTAAAATTACTATCAATGTAAAAGACATACATCAAGATCAAGCCACCAGCATGAAGCAATGCAACATTGAATTATTACTGCCTGGCTTACCGAGTATGCAGATAAAAGCCAAGGGTAAAGACTTGTTACAAGCAACAAAACGCGCACTTCAGTATTCACAACAACAATTGGCGCATAAGTACCAACTAGGCCACTAATTCCCAAGCACTTGCCATGGCAAGGATGCCGTGATTTTTCTTGAACAGTTGCTTGGACAAGACATACCTTCAAAACTTCAAACATCTACCGCCAACATGTTAAACTCTCACTATTAAGCAAAAACCAAGAGATGTGACATGTTAGTTTTATCCAACAATGTTGAAATTCCAGCTTGGCAATTAGAATTCAGCGCGATCCGCGCTCAAGGCGCTGGCGGACAAAACGTCAATAAAGTATCAACGGCCATTCATTTAAAGTTCGATATTAAGCGTTCATCGCTGCCACAATTTTACAAAGAAAGGCTACTTGCGCTAAAAGACTCTAGGATCACCAAAGAGGGCGTCATCGTCATAAAAGCGCAGTCTCACCGTAGTCAAGAAATGAATAAAGAAGAATCATTAGAGCGCTTAAAAGCCCTTATTTTAGATGCGATCAAAGTTCAAAAGGCACGCAGAGATACAAAACCGACTCGTAGCTCACAACGTAAACGCGTCGATAGCAAAGTCAAAAAAGGCCAAACAAAACAACTTCGCAAGCGCGTTGATTACTAATACCAATCCCAATAATACTTAATTAAGTGGATTGGTATGAAAACACTCCTTGCTCCTATTTTAGATATTATTTATTGCAGATAACGGGTAAATTGTTTAATAATAACGCATTCAAAAGTGTGTACTTTTGAACTTTAAGGTAAGCCAAAACGACTAGGAAGAAATATGAAAACTCAACTCGCGTTATTATTCACCGCAATGACAGTACTATCAGGCTGTTCAACAACGACCGTTGAACGTACAGTTAAAGACGGCGTCAACGGTGCAATAAACGGTATCCTTGGTTCTACAAGCCCATCATCTCCTGTAACAAACACACCCAATCAATCTGGTAATTATTCGGTTCGCAGTGAAAATATTTCGATTATCACAGCTGAAAAAACGTCTCGAGATTATGGACAAACAACCATAACTAAAGCCGAGCGTAATCCAAACGATAAAACAATCCTTAAAATAGGGCGCTCTTTTCACCCTCGTATCGGTAATGTCGCATTCGAAGCTTACTTATATGAGTACTCACCAGAAGGCTGGTTAATTAATACAAGAACCAAACTTGATACGACCTTTAATGAGAATATTACACTGCCTGCTGGTAAGTATTACATTAAAGCCCAAACCAGAGGTGTTGACAGAAAATCCTATGCAACAGGTACGATTACCATTGACCCGTTCGTCTCAAATTACATCACCTTAGAGTTTGAATAATTAGTACTAACAACAAAGGCCTTAATTAAGGCCTTTGTTGTTTTGAACAGTTTTTAAATCTTTAGACTTAAATTTTTTCTATCCTAATAAAACTCATTTTGGCAGTGTGATCACGAAACTCGCACCGCCAAGTTTACTTTTTGCTACAACACATTGCCCTTTGTGCCAGCTTACTATTTTTTTCACTATGGCCAAACCTAGTCCATAACCGCCAAGGTGCTTGTTGCGGCTCTTTTCTAATCTAACAAACGGCATAAACACGTTCTCGTATTGATCTTCCGCTATCCCTTCACCATCATCTTCAACTACAATAATAACCTGCTGCTCAACCTCTCTCAGAGACACCTCAATTTGGCTAGCACCGTATTTATCGGCATTTTGCAATAAATTTTGTATTACACGGGCAAGGTAATGCGCATTGGCATTAACTTTAATGTCTGACTCAATAGAAGTGGTAATTTCTTTACTACTGAGCCCTCGCAGCTTATCAAGTTGCGCCTGCATTAGCTCTGATAGGTCAAACTCTTCACGACTAAACTGCTCGCCCGCGATTTCTAAACGCGCATAACTGAGCATTTCATCGATTAATGACTCCATCTCTTGTACGTCTTGTTGCATACCAGAAACTTGCTCAGGCTGTGCACTTTGTAGCATCGCCAACGCAAATTTTAATCTCGCAAGCGGAGTACGAAGTTCATGAGAAACCGCATTGACGAGCTGCTTTTGATCAGTCATCAAGTTAGCCACTTTTTGCGCCATAATATGAAACTGCTCGGTGAGATAAGAAATGGCAGAAAAGCGAGAAGTTTTACGCTCTACATTTAAGTTGCCTTGCGCTAACTGTTCTGTAACTCGCTTAAACTGCATCAAATCTAGCCATAAAGGTCTTAACCAAACAATCAACACTAACCCTAATACCAAAAAAGAGATGAATTTGAAAAGATAGAGCTTATTCGACGCCGGTTCAGAGGGTAAGAAAGGACCGAGCTGTACTAAAGTAAAGTTATCGATTAATAAAAAGCTTAATAATGCCTGACCCTGAGCATTATAGGTTGTTAGTACTTCACCATTTAATAATTGAGTACGCTGCTCGTCTAACCATGCAATGCTATCAATATCCAACCCCTGATAACTCGCTTGCAACTGTTCTGGCGAGGTAATATGTGCCTGCATGACATTGGCAACTTGTGTGGCATGACGAAGTTCATCTGGGGCTTGTGTTACCCAATTTTGCCAAACATAATCACTGGCTTGATTGATAACAATAATACTGGTTATGACTACCAAGTAGAGGCTAATAAGAAGACGAACCACGCTTGTTTAATCCCAAGCCGACTTCGAACATAAATAGCCTTTGCCCCATACTGTAATGAGTCTAAATGGTTGCTCTAGATTATCTCCTAGCTTCTTACGAAGACGAGAAATACGCACATCAACACTGCGATCAAGTCCATCATATTCTCTGCCTACAACATGTTTATAGATAAACTCTCTGCTTTGAGTTTCGCCGGCATTGCTTGCTAGCGTCCACAATAAATCGAACTCATAACTGGTTAACTCGACCTCTTTGCTATCAAGGTAAACTCGGCGATCTGCTTTATCTATTTGTAATGCACCTAGGGTTAGAGAATCTTGATTTACTGGCTTATTCTGACAACGACGGAGTAGGGCATTTAAACGCGCCAATAGCACAAAAGGCTCAACAGGCTTAATGACATAATCGTCAGCCCCAATCTCAAGTCCTTTTACCTGATCAAAATCGCTGTCTTTGGCACTTAAAAATAATATAGGCCCAGAATACTCGTCTTTAATGGCACGGCAAATACTAAACCCATCTTGATTGGGTAGCATAATATCTAAAATCACGATATCGGGTTGCATGGCAATGATCTGCTTAGCAGCGTCAGCCCCATCATGGATCATCTCCACTTCAAACCCATTTGCTTTTAAAAATTGTGCAGTCAAAGTGGCTAAGCGTACATCGTCTTCAACTAAAATAACTTTAGACATTAAAATAAACTCCAATCAGACTTTAACTTTCGGCGGTACTTTCGACTACTCAATGCATGCACCTTAATGATTTGTTCAACTAATGTATTTTGCTTTTTATCACGTAAGCTAAATACCATGGTTTTATCGAGTGTCACATCAAAAATTTCAGATACTTGATTTTGCTTAGCCCAGCACTTCAGTTGCTTTTTATCTTGAAACAAACACACACTCTTTGGAGCAGGTGACTGCCAAGTCACGTTCGCTTTCATTTGGCATGCTTCACCTAAGCTTTTTACGACGCAGGTGATAGGTTTAATGGCAAGGTAGGGCACATGCTGATTTTCATTTTCAGAAGCGTTTTGAGCACTTGTATGTGATGCGTATAAACAACTCGCAACCAATATGAATAACGGGCGACTAAAACTCATAAAGCCCCCCGATAAATACATAATCTTGGTGCTTATCATTCACTAATGGACTATCTGTTATCGCACTCGATAAGAAAGCACGCTTGGCACTGAATTTAAACTGCCATTGCTTATTAATTCGGTAGTTAAATGCCGCGCCCAAAAAAGGCGAAATACCTTGCTTACCCTGATAAAAGTACGCTTGCTCTACGTTATCTTTACTATTTAACCCATAGTAATAATCAATAAGCTCAGCACTTTGCCAGTCAAATCCAACTGAGAGTTGCAGTTTCGCAGGCCAATCAAAAACAGGAAGTTGGTATTTATAGCTGGCTTTAATATGCTGGCCTTTATAAACGCCACTGACATCATGTGACCACTGGGCGGTTATTTTCTGTTGTTTGCCTATATACCAATGCGCAAGCACACCGGCATCTATTGCCCAATCGCGCTTGGCAATATCATCTAAAGTTGGAAGACGCTTTGGTTCAACAGGTTTATCTGTATCAGGGAAAAGGTCTTCTGCCCCCCCTAAGTCTGGAGAAGTTGGTACCTCAGAGTCGCCTCCTTCACTAAGCGCACCATCAACGCCAATAATATTACCGGCATGCAGCCGATTAAAATGCTTTTGCTCACCATTGAGTTCTAAAATAGCACTTATGTCAAAGTGTTCAGCTTCTTGAAATGTATAACCAAGTGTGGTGTTTTCAAGAAAAAACTGTTCATTGTAGTAACTGATATAAGGCACCAAAATAAGAGGGATATTTCCCCCCCCATGCAGTGGGTTTGTCAGTACCCCTCCCCCTACGGCTAACGAAACCTGCCACTGACCAATTTCGATACACTCTTCATTGGCTTGTGAACAAGTTGCTGACGCAGCGGCTAAACCCGATTGTGACGTCGTTAACGCAGCCAACAACAATAAATACTTTAAAGAAGCTTTCAAAATCAGTCCCTTCTATTTTCCTGACTATAATTTACCACTCCTCTATTATTTTTCTATGCTCGGTTACATTAAATAACAATTCGCCTAGCTAAAATAACAGATATTCCAACTGAGCAGATTAAGATTAAAAAACAAACACATTACACTAACGACTTTCAAGGAAAAAATATGAAGAGCAAGCTTATACTCAGTTCTTTAGCACTGGCCATATTGGCTGGCTGTGGTGGCAACTCAACAAGCGATGAAAAGCCACCTGTTGATGAAGAAAAACTCCCGATATTAAATGATATTACTGTTTCGGCAGCACCACTAATCAAAGCATCTGAATTTCAATTTGCGCAAAATTTAAAAAATGGCGTATTCAAGCGCTATCAAAATCGACTTTCAAACTATGCAGAGACTGAAAGCGATGCAGTTGCGACTCCAACAGTATCAGATGATTTTTCACAAACCAATCGGCAAGAACAGAACGTCGATGAAGCTGACAGAATTAAATATAACGGAGAGTACCTATTCATTGCTGCAAATTCATATCAAGACATAGATCACACAGACAGTAACGGTCAAAACTATATTCGAATTATGCAACGAAATGCAGAGGGTGAAATGAGTCAAGTGCATACCCTTAATTATTCGCAATCACAATGGGGTGAGCAACAGCTGTACTTGCACGATAATACCCTTGCTATTTTAGACTATGCACCCAGTTACTTTTCATTTGGTATGGCTGAAGTTGATACCACCAGCAGTGATGTTGTCAGTACCACAGAGCCATATTTTTACTATGGCGCCAATGAGTTTGAACTAAGTTTTGTCGATGTCAGCCAACCTAGTCAGGCAGCAATCAAACACCAATTTAAAGTTGAAGGGGGGTTAATCGACAGTCGAGTGATTGATGGGTCACTGTATTTAGTCAGTAACTATCACCCAAATTATGCAGAATTCGATCTATCGAATAACGATGAAGCAACAATCTTAGCCAACTTTCAAAAATTAAGCAGCGCACAAATAGCCGCGTTAACACCCAATATTACCAATACTGCGAATGAAAACTCTGAAGAATTGGTCACCCCTGATAACTGTTATATTTCATCTGACGCATCGGATAAAGATGGTTTCGATAGCATTATCACCATCACCAAAATTAATTTAAGTGATCCCGAACAAAGAGAGTCGCTTTGTGTAAATACCAATATATATGGTATTTACGCCTCCGATAACGCACTGTATACCCATGGCACCGTGTTTCAAGACGATCAGGTTAAAACGGTCATTCACAAATTCAACCTGACGGGAAATACTTTAAGTTATTCAGCAACTGGAGCCGTTGAAGGGCATTTAGGTTGGGGCCAACAGAACTTAAGATTTAGTGAGTTTAACGATGACTTGCGTGTTGTCACCACAAACAATTTACCCTATAACGAGTCAGCGGGTTTCTCACCATTTAAGCATCAATTATTTGTTTTGCAGCAGCAAGAAACTAGCTTGGCACCCATCGCGAAATTACCAAATGACACACAACCAACCCCGATTGGAAAAACCAATGAGCAAGGATTAGTTGATGAAGATATCTATGCCGTTCGCTTCTCAGAAGATAAAGCATTTATAGTTACTTTTAGACAAGTTGACCCCCTTTACGTTATTGACCTTAGTGATAAAACCAAGCCAAATATAGCGGGTGCATTAGAAATACCTGGTTACTCAGCCTATTTGCACCCGGTTGCAGAAAATCTATTACTAGGTATTGGGCAAAATATTCGAGATTGGCGAGACCCGAGTGCGCAAGAAGTTGAAAATGGCGCCAAAGTCACGCTCTTTGATATTAAAGATATCACCAAGCCTAAAGTCGTTAGCGAAAAAGTGTTTGCCAACGCCTATACGCCTGCTGAGTGGAACTACAAATCGCTGAGCTTTTTGCCGACACAATCAGGACAACTTAGATTCACTATGCCAGTTGAAAGGTGGAAAACAGAAACGAACTCCGACTCTTTGTATTTATGGAAGCGAGAGAGCGAACTGGCAGCATTCGAAATTGAAACACAAACAGCGCCATCACTGAATTATTTGGGTAGCAGTAAAGTTGACTACTCAAGTATAAGCGCAGAAAAAGAACCATATGTGTGGGGTGGACTAGACAGAGCCGTAATACATAGTGATGACTTGTATTACATTCACGGCAATTACATCTGGCACAGCTTATGGCAAACACCAAGTGATAATAAAGGCCCATTGTAACTTCAAAGTTTACGCATAATGCCCAAACAGGGTATTACCAAAGCTGGCAACTGCCAGCTTTTTTCATTCTGAATTACACGAATATCCAACTCTCAATTTTTTTGAGGGACTAAAACTAACTCTCGTTTCGTCAAAAATATCTATTTATTTGTAAAGGGGCTTTACATGCTTGAAAGAGAAAAGCGGGGTATAAAAAAGGCGGAGGGAAACTGAGAAAACCCTCCACCTAAAGCGTACTCCTTAATTGATTTGATCTACAAACTTCATTTACGGGCGAACAAATGCTTGTATCTCTACTCAAGGGAAAAGAAAGTACATCACTTAAAACGATTGTTATAATATAACAAAACAACAATTGTTACAACATCACATTTTAAGTTTTTTTATGAATTGAATTCATTATGGGCAATAAATAAAAATGCCAACTTTACGTTGGCATCAATCTAGGAAAGAAATTGATTGGGTTGGAGCTTTAGCAATTTGCCGCTTTGTGCTTAAGGCGGTAACTATGTAGCAGAGGCTCTGTGTAGCCATTAGGCTGCTGCTCACCTTCGAATACCAAGGCCAATGCCGCTTGATAAGCTAAGTTACTATGTAAATTTTCACTATTGCTTGCCATCGGTGTGTAGTTACTATCGTGGGCGTTTTGCGTATCGACCACTTCAGCCATTTTGGCAAACGTCGCCTGAACTTGCTCTGGCGTACAAATGCCATGTTTCAACCAGTTCGCGATATGTTGACTAGAAATACGTAAAGTCGCTCTGTCTTCCATTAAACCAATATGATTAATATCTGGTACTTTTGAACAGCCAACGCCTTGGTCTATCCAACGCACCACATAGCCCAAAATACCCTGTGCGTTATTCTCAAGCTCAGATTGAATATCTTCTTTGCTTAGCTCTACATCAAGCAGCAAAGGTGGCGTTAATAAGTCATCAAGTGAAGCTTGTTGACGCGCTTTCAGCTCAGCCTGAATAGCAAAAACATCCACTTGATGGTAATGCATCGCATGCAGCGTTGCCGCTGTTGGAGAAGGCACCCAAGCTGTATTAGCACCCGATTTAGGATGAGCCAACTTTTGTTCCATCATCATTGCCATTTTATCTGGCATCGGCCACATGCCTTTACCGATCTGCGCCTTGCCACTGAAACCGCATTTTAGACCAATATCCACATTCTGATCTTCATACGCCGCAATCCAAGGTTGCGCCTTGATCTGAGCTTTTGGCAGTACCGGACCCGCTACCATAGAGGTGTGAATTTCATCACCGGTTCTGTCCAAGAACCCAGTATTAATAAATACCACGCGAGATTTAGCTTGGTTAATACACGCCATTAAATTTACAGAAGTGCGACGTTCTTCATCCATTATGCCCATTTTTAAAGTGTTTTCAGGCAAACCTAATAGACTTTCAACACGAGAGAATAGGGTATTGGTAAAAGCGACTTCTTCAGGACCATGCATCTTAGGTTTAACGATATTAACGCTCGCCGCTGTCGAATTTTTAAATGGGCTATTACCTTGAAGATCATGCATTGCGCACAGCGACGTAATCACCGCATCCATGATCCCTTCAAAGATCTCTTCGCCATGTTGATCTAAGATCGCGGGGTTCGTCATTAAATGGCCAACATTGCGCACAAACATCATGCTACGACCTTTCAAGCTTAAACGCTCACCACTTTTACTGGTATATTCACGATCAGTCGCTAGACTTCGTGTCAGTTCTTGACCATCTTTTATAAACGTATCCGTCAGGGTACCTTTCATCAAGCCTAGCCAATTACTGTAAACACCGACTTTATCTTCAGCGTCAACAGCTGCCACAGAGTCTTCACAGTCCATTATGGTTGTTAATGCGGCTTCAAGTAATACGTCTTTGATCCCCGCTTTGTCAGCTTGTCCGATAGGATTATGCTGGTCAATTTGAATTTCGATGTGTAAATCATGATGCTTGAATAATATAGCCGTTGGATTTTGCGCCTGACCTTGATAACCGACAAATTGTGCAGGTGTCGAAAGCGAAACTTGCGAGCTGTCATTCAAAGTGACAACAAGTTGCTCGTCTAGCACTGAGTAATTCGTACTCTCGATGTGAGAGCCTGATTGCAGCGGCAGAGCAATATCTAAAAACTGTCTTGCGTAAGCCATTACTTTAAAGCCACGAACTGGGTTATACGCTTTTTGCTTTTCAGCGCCGTCTTTTTCTGGCAATAAATCCGTGCCGTACAAGGCATCATAGAGTGAGCCCCACCTTGCATTCGCCGCATTCAATGCAAAACGCGCATTGCTTACAGGCACAACCAGCTGTGGGGCTGCTGTGAGCGCAATCTCAGGTTCAACGTGTTCGGTGGTAATCATTGCTTCTTCTGGCTCAGGCACTAGATAACCAATTTCAGACAAAAATGATTTATAAGCCTCTGCATCCCATTGTTCTTGCTGTTGATGATAAGCATCAATTTGCAACTGCAATGTATCACGCTTAGCAAGTAAAGAGCGGTTGATTGGGGTAAGTTCATTCACTAATTCAGCAAAACCTTGCCAAAAAGCCTCAACTTGCAAGCCCGTACCGGGCAAAGCCTGTTTATTAACGAAGTCATAAAGTTGCTGATCTATGTTTAAACCAGCTTGTTGAACAGTTGCACTCATGAATATCTTCCTAAGCATAAAATTTGAACGGGTTTAGACAAACCATATCTCAAAAACATCGAAAACCTAACCCCTAAACCATTCACAAAAAGAATACCCAAGATAACAACTATAAATTTAAAAAATCATAAAAATCGGCCTAGTGTTGAATTAAGCGCCAAACAGAGCAAATAACCAACAGCTTTATGGTGTCACTCTCATAAACATGAATAAAAAGTTATACAGCAACCCGTTCGAAGGATTTTTATTATGACTAGCTATCAATCAAAACTTGACCACTTCAGCACACTTTGCCAAACACAGGGCAATACGTGGCAATCAATCAGCCCTGAGTTTGCAAGCCGCATGAACTTGCAAAACCGCTTTAAAACAGGCTTAGACATCGCAAAGTACACTGCAAAGGTGATGCGTGAAGACATGGCGGCCTATGACGCAGATAGCAGTCAATACACTCAATCTCTCGGTTGTTGGCACGGCTTCACAGCACAGCAAATGATGATGGCTGTTAAGCGCCATCAAAAAACCACTAAGCGCTCTTACGTTTACCTAAGTGGTTGGATGGTTGCGGCACTTCGCTCTGAGTTTGGTCCACTACCTGACCAAAGTATGCACGAGAAAACCTCTGTGCCTGCGCTTATCGAAGAAATCTATACTTTCTTGAAGCAAGCAGATGCACGTGAACTAGATCACCTATACAAAGAGCTAGATGAAGCAAAAGCAAACGGCGGTGATGTTGAAGCAGTACTGAGCAAAATCGACAACTTCGAAACACATGTAGTACCTATCATTGCTGATATCGACGCGGGTTTCGGTAACGAAGAAGCTACCTATCTACTTGCTAAGAAAATGATTGAAGCTGGCGCATGTGCTATTCAAATCGAAAACCAAGTATCAGATGCAAAACAGTGTGGTCACCAAGCGGGTAAAGTAACCGTGCCACACGAAGACTTCTTAGCAAAAATCAACGCTGTTCGTTATGCATTCCTTGAACTAGGTGTTGAAGATGGTGTAATTGTAGCGCGTACTGATTCATTAGGTGCAAGCCTGACACAAAAAGTGCCGGTATCTAAAACACCAGGCGATTTAGCGAGTCAATACACTGCATTCTTAGACACAACGCCAATCACTGGCGGTGCGGATCTAGAAGAAGGCGAGATGGCAATTAAGCTAAACGGTGAACTTTGCAAGCCAGTACGTCTAGACAATGGTTTATACCAATTCAAAGAAGGCACAGAAAAAGACCGCGTAGTACTAGATTGTGTAACTAGCCTACAGTCGGGTGCTGACTTACTATGGATTGAAACTGAAAAACCAAACGTAAAACAAATCGCTGAGCTTGTTAATCGTGTTCGTGAGCAAGTACCAAACGCGAAGTTAGTTTACAACAACTCACCTTCATTCAACTGGACGCTTAAATTCCGCGAGCAAGTATACGCAGAGTGGCAAGCACAAGGTAAAGACCTATCTGCTTATCCTGATCCGTCTCAAGACATCAAAGCATTGATGGCACCTGAACTAGATAGCTCAGAACTTGCAGCAGCGGCAGATGTATTAGTACAGAACTTCCAAAAAGATGGCGCACGTGAAGCGGGTATTTTCCACCACTTAATCACGCTACCAACTTACCATACCGCTGCACTAAGCACGGATATTCTTGCTGAAGGCTACTTCGGTGACCTAGGCATGCTAGCTTACGTACGTGATGTTCAACGTCAAGAAATCCGCCGTGAACAAGCATCAGTGAAGCACCAAGACCTAGCAGGTTCAAACATCGGTGATACGCACAAAGAGTATTTCTCTGGTGAAAATGCGCTTAAGGCAGGCGGTGAAGCTAACACCATGAACCAGTTCTAATTTTTGAGTCATATAGTTCCTTATCAGCAAAGGGCCCAATCGGGCCCTTTTATCGTTTTAAGTAACCCTCTAAAAACATGTAAAGGGCCTTTACACTCCACATTTCAATCACAATTTACGCTTAGTATTAAATAAATAATTCCCTTTTAAAAAACCACATGAAACGTTTTACCTTGTTGTTAGCGGCTTGGGCCTTTAGTTTAAGTGCCACACCGTTAACATCAGAAGTTATTTCTGAAGCCAAAAAGCTCACCAAGGAAGGTAAACTAGATGTCGCACTGAAAACGCTCGAACGAGAAAAACAGTTAATTTTTCAACCTCAGGTTAATTTGCAAAGAGCCAAAATAGCTCGTGAGCAAGCGCAATATAACCAGGCTATAGAACTACTTTTACCGTTACTTACCCTACCAGAACAAACTCTTGAATTTAGATATGACGTGAACAAAGAGTTAGGGGTTAATTTCCGTAGAAACATGAATACGGATAAAGCGGAATATTATTACTTAGCGGCAAAGCAAATCGCGCTTTCGTTAAATGATGACGATCTTATAGCGCAATCAATGATAAACCTTGGTGTTTTGTATGAAGCCCAAGGTGCATTTGATAAGGCGATGGAACTGCAGATTAACGCACAAAAAATGTTAGAAAGCTCAGATGATTATGGGCTTAAAGCAGCTAATTACTACAACCTATTTGGTTTATCAAATGTATTACGTAATGGCAAAAAGGCGCGCTTTTTCCTTGAGCAGGCTCTGGTTTATGACAAAAAAACCGGCCACAAACGAAATATAGCATCCACGGCATTAACACTTGCACAGCTTTCAGCTAAAGGTAACGACTATCAAAATGCCATTCCTCAGTTAAATGAAGCCATTTCATTATTAGAGCAGCTTAATGCCAATGAAAGCTTATCAAGTGCGCATGGCACCTTATTCAGTATTTATTTAAAGCAAAATAAACTGAATGAAAGTTTGTGGCATGCAAAAAAAGAAAATGCTTATGCCGAAATGACTGAGTCAACGGTGCGCAAATTTTGGTCTTATATTCATTTAGCGCAAGCATATATTCAACATCAGCAACCTGATACAGCCCTTGAGTACTTAGAAAAATCAAAACCGCTCGCAGAGCAATTCAAATCTGCTTTCTTTTTTCATCAATATAATTTGTACTCAAGCGAAGCATACGTACAAAAAGGAAATTATGAATTAGCTTATTCTTATCTACGCAATGCAAACGCCGATTATAAAGCCGTATCTGAAAATAACGATGAACGAGATGCCATAACGATAAAAAAACGTTTAGATAACTTACTTAAATCTTTAAAACTTGCTCAAGAAGAAAAGAATCATGCGTTAACGACTATCGAGCTAGAAAATGAAACCCTACAAAAACGCATTTGGTTATTGGCCAGTTTACTCATCTCAGCTGTGAGTGGCTTTATTATTTATGCTTACTACATAAAACAAAAAAATACTCACTATAAGGCACAAATGTATCAGCATAATCTTGAACAAAAGGAACAAATGCTGGCTGATATCTCTCATGAACTGCGCACTCCCCTGAGTGTACTCAAACTGCATATTGAAGCCCTAGAACATAATCTGATTGACGATAGACTTTTAGCTTACGGTAAGATCAATGACAAAATTGCACAGCTTAATAATCTTATTTCTGATGTATACCAATTATCTCAATTGCAAAATGATGCTATGTACATAGATTATCAAGAAGTCAATCTGCAGCAACTGTCACAAAAATTTATGTCCGATATCAAAATACTCACAGAGCAATATCAGCTCAGATTTATAAGCGATATTGATTTGGCTGCAAACACCACACTGATAACGGATCAATCCAAGCTAGAACAAGTGATCTTAAATCTTGCCAAAAACTCGTGTTTATACACAGATGCGCCTGGACATGTCAGACTGAAAGTTAGAGCTGACAATACACATGCCTTTATTCAATTAGACGATACCAGCCCTGGGGTCAGTGATGGTGATTTACCAAAGCTATTTGATAGGTTGTATCGAGTCGATAAATCTCGCTCACGCGCGCTCGGCGGTTCAGGGTTGGGACTGTCGATTTGCCAAAGTTTAGTTCATGCATTAAAAGGCAATATAGTTACCAAACATGGTAAATCCGGTGGATTGTGTGTTCAAATCACCTTGCCACTTAAGAACAATACCTAAAGCTCAACAATTCAATTTGTAGGCTAGCCTAAGCCTACAAATTTACTCCACATTCACTCCATTTTTCTTCCACATTGGTTTGCTTTAATACATCCATTAACACGGGAGAAGAATATGTCTCAGCCAACTTTAAAACATGGTGATTGGGTAAGAATCATCGAATCACGTAAAAAACAGAATCACACCACAAAGCCACGCAAATCAAGTATAAAGTTCGTGACATTTGGACTCGCTTTTTTAACTATTTTTGCTGTTTTTTACTGGACAAGTGTACCTAAAGCCCAAGCTCAAACCCCATTGACCGAAGAGTCTCAAACGCACATTGCTCGCTATTTTTCTAAACAATTTATGATGGGAACTTGGCACTTAGACGAAGTTAAGTTCAGTGAATATGGTGTGTTCACACATATTCGTCTACCTCAAAAGCTTGATATGAAGGGGGAAGTACTCAGTAATTACATAAAACACTCGTTGTGTCCCCCATCAAATAGCGCAATCTGGAAAGAAATAAAGACGCATCCACTGACGATGAATCTATTTGTATCATTACAACGAAAAGGTCAAAAAGCGCAGTGTGATAACCCTAATTCAAAACGTAATAGTTAACCCATTATACTGAGAGAAACTAAAGGAGCCAAAAGGCTCCTTTTTATACTGTTATTCTAGTTCCAATCGCGCTTTTTCTTGCAACTGCTCAGGCAGTTCTTTAGTGACTGACACGCCGAGCTCTTTAAACTCTGAAGCTTGTTTGATTAAATTACCTTTGCCGGCATAAAGCTGAGAAAAAGCTTTCTCATAACTCTCTTTGGCTTTATCTAATTGAGTTCCCACCCCTTCCATGCTGTTGAGAAAACCATTGAGCTTGTTATAAAAACGCTCAGCGCGCAAAGCGAGTTCGCGACTATGCTTTGATTGCTCTTCAAAACGCCAAAGCTGCTTCACAATGTTAAGACTGGTTAAAAGCGTAGTGGGGGTCGCCACTAAAACATTATGCTCTAACGCATGTTGATAAATACTTGGGTTATGTTTGACTGCCGCAACAAATGCCGACTCTATCGGAATAAACATGATCACCACTTCGGGGGAGTTGATCCCGGGTAGTTTTTCATACCGTTTATCGCCTAACTCCTTAATACGTTCTGCCACGGCCTGATAATGCTGAGCTAAAGCCGTTTGTGCCTCGCTATCAGTCTCAGCATTCACATAACGGGTATAAGCGTTTAAAGAGGTTTTCGCATCAATAATTAAATGGCGTTGTTGAGGTAAATATACCAATACATCCGGTCTAAACTTGCCAACTTCTGTGGTAAAAGACGCTTCTCTTTTGTAATCATCACCCGCTCTTAAACCCGCACTGTCTAAAACATTTTCAAGCATAAGCTCTCCCCAATTACCTTGGGTTTTCTTTTGTCCTTGCAGTGCTGTCGTTAATTTATCAGCTTGCTCAGTGATTGATTTATTATTTGCTTGCAGGTGTAACAGTTCAGTTTTTAATGCTGCGCGCTGCTTCAGCTCTTCACTATGAATGGCTTCCATTTTGTCACGAAAGCCTTTTAATTCACCTTGAACTGGTTGCAGCAATTGACCAATTCGTTCTTGGCTTTGCTGCCCAAAACGCTGCGACTTTTCTTCGAAGATTTGATTAGCTAAGTTTTCAAACTCTTGTTTCAGTTGAGTCTTGGTTTGCTCTAAATGATTTAGTTGTGCTTCTAATGCCGCTTGTTTTTGCTCTGATGACGCATTTAATTCAGCTAACTCAACCGAAATGAGACTTTTCTCTTGCTGTAGGGTTTGTAGGTTTTGTTCACCCTGTTGCCAAAGCTTATGAAATTGCTGTGCCTGAAGTTGTTTCTCACTTAAGCGCGCTTGAGTTTGTTGAACTTGACCATGTAGCTGCAACTTATCATTTTGTAGCTGTTGCACTAATTGCTGCTCAGCTTTGTGAGCCTGCTGCAATTGCGCTTGTTGAGCAATATATTGATCAAGTTGCAATTCAAGTTGATGAATTAACGATTGTTTTTTTACAAGGCGTTGCCAGAAAAAGGGCAAAGGAGCAGCAACGCCTAGAATGCCAACTAAGCCATGCACCCAAGTTAATTGCGAGATAAATGAATCAATCATATCAACCTCTTAATATTATTATTAGGCTGATAATACCTTAGTCAAGCCAAGGGTTCACTAATGGGTTAAACTGCCGTGTCTATTTGCTGTTCATCAAAACGATACCCAGCCCCATATACAGAGCCTACCAGCTTAGAAGATACACCTATTTGCTTAATCTTCTTACGAATATTTTTGATGTGGCTGTCGATAACACGATCTGAAATATCAAAATTATCGGGTTGGATAAAGTCTAGAATTTGTTGACGAGAGAAAACACGACTTGGTGCTTTATAAAGCAGTGCAAATATATCAAACTCAACTTTAGTTAACGGTAAAGCTTGGCCTTTAAGCTTTATCAACAGTTGCTCTTCATCCACCAGTATTTTTTCTTCTTTAGCCTCTAAAGGAGCACAACGACGAAGAATAGCCCTAACTCGCATCACAAGTTCAGCAGCACTAAACGGCTTACAGACATAATCATCAGCACCAAATTCAAGGCCTCTTAACCTGTCAGCTTCAGCGACTTTTGCCGTCATCATCAAAATAGGTACCATTGAAAATTGTCTGATCTGCTTCATACATTCAACCCCATCTTGGTTGGGGATCATAATGTCCATTAAAATGGCATCAGGTTTATGTTGAGCAACCCAATCGACAACCTCTGCACCATCGGCAATATGGGTGACTACGAATTGAGCGGCTTTAAAAAATAACATCACCTGCTCGGCAATGTCATATTCATCTTCAACAATTAGAATATGTGGCATGTTTTCTTATTTTATTACTGAGTCTTTAGACATTTTAGTTGTTTAAGCTGAGCTTTAACACTTTGCTTAAGCTCATACGATAAAGTTTCATCAAATAAAAGCATAGTTAAAATGCTTGAAAGATCTTCACTACTGGCAACTTCTGAAAGTAAATCCTGATCACAAGGTGAAAGTGGTTCAATAAAACTTAATTCAGATTGTTGAGGGCAAAGCATAATCGACTCCAAACCGTCTAAAGAATGTAACTTAGTAAGCGATAGGGTAATTAAAGCAACACAATGTGGATCAAATGTGGAATGATGAAAAACATTAAAAAAAATGGCCAACTATTAAGTTGGCCATTAAAAACAAGTAAGTTAAGGGGGGAAATAAAACAGTAATTCTGCATCACTGTACTTATAGACTGCCCTTAATCGAGTTAGTTCAAAATTATTTTAACTTTTTTAGCTTTGTAGTAATGCGAGCATTTGCTCTTCGTTAAAGCTATTGAAAGTCATATACTTATCATTAAATAAAGCATCGACCAGAGCCTGCTTTTGCTGCTGCATAGTAAACACTTTTTGCTCTATTGAGTCAGCCATAATTAACTTATATACAAAAACAGGCTTATCTTGGCCTATTCGATACGCTCTATCAGTGGCTTGATTTTCTACCGCTGGGTTCCACCAGGGGTCAAAATGGATCACGGTGTCTGCTTGTGTCAGATTCAGTCCGGTGCCACCCGCTTTTAAACTAATCAAAAACACATTGCTCTCACCTTCTGTGAACGTCGAGATCACTTTGTCTCTGTGACGTGTTTGACCTGTGAGCATACTGAATGTGATACCCAGTTCATTGCAATGCGCTGCTATCAAATCAAGTACTGAGGTGAACTGGCTGAAAATAATCACTTTACGACCCTGCGCAAGCATTTCAGGTAGATGTTCACCCAGCCAAGCCAATTTAGCACCTACTTCAGAAGTTTCACTATCGACTAATTTAGGGTGACAACAAATTTGTCTAAGCTTCAAAAGGGCATCTAAAAATGCCAATTTACTACGCTCAACACCTTGTTCTTTAAAGAGTTCTAAGAGTTTATTTTCTAGTTGTTTTTGTATATTTGAATATAACTGAGCTTGTATTGGCGCAAACTGTAACTCTTTCACTAATTCAGTTTTACTCGGTAGCTCGGTCGCCACTTGTTGCTTGGTACGACGCAATATAAACGGCGAAATAAGGTCTTTAAGCTCAGCAACACGGCTTTGGTCTTGCTCTTTTTCTATAGGTTGCTGGAAATAACCTTTAAATTGCTGTTTGGTGCCTAATATTTCAGGCATAACGAAATCAAGTAATGATTTAAGTTCAAGCAAATTATTCTCAACGGGCGTGCCACTGAGACAAAGCTTAAACTGTGCAGACAATTGCTTAACACACTTAGATACTTGCGCCGCCTCATTTTTAATATACTGCGCTTCATCTAGTACAATCGAATCGAAGTCGAGCCCTTTATAATACTCAAGATCACGTTTTAACAAGGGGTAAGTGGTTAAAATAAAACGTGCACCATGAAGATTATTTAATACCTTATCACGTTGACTGCCGTGGACCGTCGTCAACTGTAAATTAGGCGCAAAACGCGCAAACTCATTTTGCCAATTACCTACCAAACTCGTTGGACAAACAATTAAGCTCGGCTTAGTCACTAAGGTATTATGCTGATTGATAAAGTAAGCAATAACTTGCAGTGTTTTACCTAACCCCATGTCATCAGCAAGGATCCCCCCAAGCTGATGGCGATGTAGGAACTTTAACCAATTTACGCCCAGCTCTTGATAATCCCTTAATGTAAATAAATCACTGTTATGATTACTTGGTTTCAGTTGAACTTGAGCAGGGCTATTAAGTTCACTTAAGTAATCGAGCAGCTTTTTATCGCTACATTCAATATTAAGTTCATCGATAGCAAATAGTTGCTTGATCACAGACAGAGGGAATTTAAATTGCGCACTTGAAGCGTAATAACTAAATCGCACTTTCAAAGACATCAACTTGTCATAAGCGCGTCTTTCAAGTGCATAAGTTTGTTTGGCAATTTCCACATAATAGAAGTGATTAGCAAGTGTATTTACTTCAAGCTCAGCATGTTTGTCCCAGTCAAGTAAAACAGGATTTGAATCAAGTAATACTTTGCCTGTGATATGATGATGCTTGTCCCTTTTCAACAATAAAGACACTTTAGTTGATATAACCGGACTCGATTCATTGATCTCATCTACCTGCCAACCTTTACTTTGCAAGTGGCCTCTTACTTCATGGTTAAACCAATGGATAAATGCACCATCTTGTTGAGGCAAAACAAAAAGACCATCTTCAAAACGCAAGCCTAAGCCTAGTAAATATTGTTCAGAGCGTTTTAAAGTTTTGCTGAATTCTGTATTTTTCGCATCTGTCTTTAGCGATGAACTCATCTTAAAGCCAAAATATGTGTCTGAGGCAACTAATTTGAGCTTTAAAGGTACACCTGATGACTCAAGTTCTGTTTGTGCACCATTTGGCATGCTAACGATGTTATCAGCAAATACCTCTTGGAATCGTTTCACCACTTGCAACAGTTGATCATTCGGTACTGCAGGCATTGTGTTTATATGTGCCAGCTCTTGGGCACTGAGCGCACTGTTGATACGGCCAATGGTATGTGTATCTGCATCCAAATAGAGCGGTGGTTCCGTTTTAATTAGGTGCCAATTTTCAATCCCCTCTATAGACGCAACTAATTGTGACTTATCATTCTTTTGCAGCCAGTTTAGAACAAGGTTGGCCTGATGGCCGAGCTTTAAAGATGTTCTGCTGTTTTGTAAGAAAAGTCGCTTTGTTTGCAAAAGCTGATTAACAGCTTCGAAGCCCCACTTACCTGAAAGCTCATAATGACCTGGTGAGTTTTGCGAGCGGACCCAACTAAATAGTCTAAAGTCAGACTCAAGCAAGCCTGGAGGGGCTACGGGACTATTTAACTGAGGTTCAGTCAATAAACGACCTAAAGGATACTGACCGTCAGGACGGTAAGGTGACATTTTTGGGTAAAGTAATAGTTCCTGACCGATTGGTTCAAGCGTAAACAGTAAGACATTATCAGTATCTATAGACTCGCCATGCTGCAAACTTGCTAATTCATTAAACCAGTCATTCACTAGAAATGCTTCACCAAAGCCGCCAGAATGTTCAACTTTAAGCTTAAGTAGGACAGCAGCAATGTGTCGACATTTAGCATTGTTAGAGCAGGTACATTGTGCATCTACACTCGGGTTATTATTTACTTTAGTAATTTTGATATGTTGAGAGAAGGTATTACCAAAATTGCCTATGACTTGACTATCGATGGTTGAAAAGTCTTCGCTATGCTCTAAAAAACTAATTTGGGAGTTATGAAGGTACTCTTTTGCTTTGGATAAGAGACCACTATTGAAGTACTGCTTTAAAAAGCGCTCAGAAAGGGGAAATTGAGTCGCTTGCTCTTGTTTTATTTCCTCAAAGAGAGCAAATAATTGTTCTTTAGATAACTGCGTTGACATTTAATTCGCGTAAAAATCAAATCATCCGCCCAGTATATGGAAATATGACCAACGAATAAACCTAATAAACTTGATATAGCAAAAAACTTAACTGGTAAGACAAGATATCAATTTAACAATGAAACGTAGGAATAAAAAAGGGCCGAAGCCCTTTATCAATTGTAAGTAGCGAGGAGCTTTTGTAATTGCTCTAAACGTTTATCGGTAATGACCTGATTATTAATTTTAATTGTTATGTCGCCACTTTTGTTACTTCTTTGCAAATCGATAAATTCGTTGCTAAACAGAGACTCGTTTCGGCGGACAGGCTGCTCAAAGTTAATCAGGAACTGAGTAATTTTGATAGCACGTTTCTCATCACTCATTTCTTCAGACATAAAAGATTGATTTCGTAAATCTTCTAATAACAAGAAAAACATATCTTGATCTTTTTTAATTGCGTCAATTAATTTTTTTGCAGCCTCACGACCTAAGTGATTTGGCGTAGGGTAATATTGCAAAACTTTTAACGGAATTTGTTCAAAAGCTTTTAATGAATCTGCGATTGCAGTGTGAGATACCCCTTCAAGCTCCGCAATCTCTCTGTAAGAGCCTTTTTTACCTTGAGCAATCAGTTCTTGCTTAGTATCAGCATAAGCTTGTCCTAGCTCCCAGAGACTTGGCGCAATATATTGATCAGAAGAAACCGCTAATAGTTTTGCATCTTCATCAGTAAAATCAGGAGAAGATAATACAACATAATCAGCATCAGCAAGTAAACAGGCCTTACGGCGTCTAGAACCAGATAAAACCAATTGAATATCGCCTTTTAACCAGCACAATGCAGGGTGGAGGTTGCGTTGGTCATTTTTGATTGCAGGCAGTATGTCAGCGACTGACTTTTGCGAAAGCAAACTTTGTTCACGGCGATTTTGACCGAATACTCTCGTTTGAGATTCAATATCGCTATGTTTGATCACCTGGCAAGTTAAAGTGATCATTCTATTTGGATCACTCGGTGCCGGCATAGTTAATACTTCACCGACTGAAGCTTGTTCTAATAACTCATCTAAACTACTGGTACTTACAGGCGAAGCAAAAGGGTCTAAGCGAGTGTCATTTTTACGTTTTTTAGCCATGTAAAACCTATTAACCTTGTTGTTCTAGAGAGGATTGGGTTGAAACCCAGTTTGATCGGATCAGCATTTCAAGTTCATCAACAACATCTTTGATATTTTCTTGTGATTTTATCAATGACTCTCTGCTGGCAAGACTGTCAGATGTTTTTTGATCGAAGATCGTGTTGAAAGAAGAGGAACTTGCTGTAATTGCTGAGCTATGATTGATTGGATAACTCATAACCTGACGTCCAAAAGCACTACGAACGTCTTTAACAATATCTCGTTGTGAATGGTTACCTTTAACATAGTTGGTAACTAAGAACTGCATAAAGTCCCAACCTTCATGGCCAAGCGCGGCAACTGTGTGATAAATCTCACCAAGACGTTTTAGATATTTATTATTTGCATCAAAATCGACAGCTTCAGGGTGTACAGGAATCAGCATTGCTGTAGAAGCCATTAAAGCATTGTAAAACATAAAGTTTAGAGATGGGGCTGTGTCAATTAGAATTATATCGAACTGATCTTCGACAGGCTTAATAACTTTTTCTAGTAATTTATGATAATGGCGAGTTTGCTGATAGCTAGAAGATTCTTTTAATTCTGTTGCTGTTTCATGCTCAAAATAAAAGTCGTCCATACCTGAAGGTAAAAGTCTAATATTTGGAATATGAGTCGCTTGAAAAGCTTCACTAACAACATCAGACCAAACTTCGCCTTCATCAAGCTCAATACAATCACGCATAAGATCGCCTACAGTGATCGGCTCAGGATCTTGAGAAGGAAAAAAGCTTGAAGAAGAACCCTGAGGATCAAGATCAATAATTCCAATGCGATAACGTTTGATATTAGTTGTAGCTAAAGCTGCAGCTATGTTTACTAAAGATGTTGTTTTACCACAACCACCTTTTAAAGAGTTGATAACGATAACTTGGAGTTTATCATTCTCTTTACGCTGGTCATGTGGGATCCCCATAATTTCAGCCATAGCGAAGATATTAGAAAGTGTATATGCATAATGACCATTGGCTCCTTTTTGAATATTTAATTCATCGAAGTCACCTTGATCATGTCTGCGTTTTAAGGTTCTGTTATTACAGCCCAATAAATCAGCAGCAGCTTTTTGTGTATATGTACGGAGCTCTTTTTCGTCGCTTTTTAAATGGGCGCGATAATGTTGGATTCTACCTTCTAAAGATTGTTCTGCAACTTCAGCTGTAGCTTTCAGAAGTTTATAGGTTGATAGTGCGCGAGTATTAATTGACATACATAATATCCTTAACTTTATGCTAAAGATTATAATGTCCATAACTTTAATAGTAAACAACAAAAAAAGAAGACATTTGTCATTTACTTACGCATAAAGAATAAATAAGAAGATTAAGTATGGTTAAAATATAAGGTAATAAAGGTTAAGACTACAAAATTAACACTTAACTAATTGATTTTATGTAATAATAATAAAAAAATCAGATCACTTAATAACGAAGTAAAGATCTGATCTTTATTAACTAATAGATCTTGATTTTACTAACTAAATTTTCAACTGGAAACTTATTCACAGTTTATAACCAAACTTATGTACAGAAATACCTTGTAGATCACTGTTTTACTAAGTTATATCAGTGAGTTATGCACTGATCATTAAGCTAATAATTGCTTTAAGTTAATAAAGATCTGATCTGTTCTTGGTACAGATCAGATCTTTATTAATTTAAAACTAAGTTATACACAAAGAAAACGGCCCTGATGTCAGATAATACCGTCAAAAGATATGACAAAACGACTTTGACTTAGTAAAATTTTGATTTGTAGAATCAGTTAGTAAAAAAATGATCTGAATAAAAATAGGCTTCAGATCACTTTTTTACTAACTTTAATTATTAACTTTTGCTGTGGAATATGTTGTTATAGCATGTCGTCGAAATTTGGAAGTAAAACAATGAGCCGAAAGGTGAACATCTCAGTAGATAATCTACCTGATTCATTACGTGGGCAAATTCATGGAGTCGAAAGTGCAACCGATAATGAAAATTTAGCACTATTTACAGATAATAAAGATGTTCGTATCACACTTGACAGTGCTGCGCATGAACTTCGAGCATATTCTAATACATTCAACCATTATGATCTTTGGGGTCGTTTTGTTCGTTCAGGTCATAAAAAGTTACCACTAGAAGAAGCACCGAAAAAAACAATAATAACTCGACGTATTTCAGAAAAAGTTGATGGTATTCTTTATGAAGGTGAGATAAAAATTACGCCAGCGGTTGTGAGTACTAAGCTAGAAGGCGAAGAAGTTGAATGCCTAGTTTGGCCATCTGATCGTGAAGAAAAAGTAGAAAGAGCATTAATTAGACTTGCGTCAAAAGGCAAAATTGTAAAAATCAATTTTAAGTCCGGTATTCAATATGCTGTAATATTTTCTATGAACGAATTGGCACAGGAATTAAAAGCTGTTGGTCAATCTATGCCTTACCCTCAAATAAAAGAATCTTTAGAAGCACTTCAGGGTTCTAAACTATCATTTAAATATTCAGCAACGGATACTAAAAATACAGATATTGATGATTCTTTCTACGAATCAAACATGAACTTTCTTTCTTCATTACACTTTAGTGGTAAAAAAGGGCAGGGTGGTAATGTCAAATGTGTTGCTTGTTTGAACGCATTTGTTCATAACATGATCGATAATCTGGAATATAAAGGTTACTATTTCAACAGAGCGCAAGAATTAAAGCGGGGTTTATCTCGTTGGATGATGCTTCGTTTATATCATTTATGGCGATATGCTGCACCAGGTAAAACTTACCACTTCAGATTGCTTTCAATCATGGAAAAATATGGTTCTATTTATTCTACAGATGAGATAACAGAGAATAAACTGAAAGCGTTGCGTCGAGATATGACTACGACAATGAAAGATTTGATCGAAAAAGGTGCTATTTCTGAATACGATATAACCAATGTAAAAGATGATAAAACAGGAAAAATCATCGATTACGTATATGAAATGCATCCTTCAGAAGAATTTTGTGATGAAATTCTTACTTTAAACAAACAAAACAAGAGAATCGAAATCCAAGGTGGAAAACGACTAGTTGAAGCCGTTGAAGTAATTGACGAGGATGTACTTGAAGAGATTGTAAAAGAGTAAATTTTGCATTTACTCTTTTTTTTCTAAATATATTCTATCGACTAAAAAGTTATATTCTCTCTTTCTTGGATCATTCACACTTGCATCATAGTTAGGAAGACTTCCCACTTTTAATTTTTTGCTTGGATTTAACATAATGAAAGGCAAAGCTCCACTTACATGGTATCTATTGGTCGCAGTAAAGCGAATATTTACTTCTGGGGTTACTCTAGTTGGTCTTCTTATTCTTAATTTTGAATCTGACTGTAAACTTTGGACTCGAAGTTTTTCAGTTTCGACAGCCTTTAACCATGATTCTTGATCTATAGCTCGTGGGTTAGAATACTTAGAAGAACGATCGAGCATTTCTAGCGCTGCATCTTTGGTTAAAGTTTTAGTTGCATGCTTCTTCATCCAAGAGAATCTAACCGAAAAAGGTGATTCTGATTCGCAGTGGATTTTTCGATATGCAGCTAAAGTAATTAAATTAGGGACTGCAGAATGAACGGCTTCAAAACGTGCGTCATTATTAGGAATACTAAGAATTAACTCTTTAAACTTTACCTTTTCAATGTTTATTGAATTGATCCTATTTTGCAAATGTTTAAATTTATCCTCAACTAAAACAATGCCAGGGTGCCTTTTTAAAACTTTGCCACTTTTACCAAATTCTAAAAATAAATCATTATATGAAAAAATAATCTTTTTTAAGGCTTCATCACCAGTTAATTCATTTACAATAATTTTTTCAGGAGCGGTATGTTCTTGCTCCTTATCATAACCAGGAAGAGAATAATAATTAGCTGAAATAATATTAGCTGATTCAAGCTCTTTAGAGAAAAGTTCTAGATGATTTTGAAGCAAATCGAATTGTGCTTTGATAAGAAAGTTGATATTCATTTTAGTAAAAGGTATAGAAGTTAAAGTATGATGTGTTCTTTAATTATAGCATAAAATAACTCTTTATAAAATTTATTCTTGTTTTGCGTTTTCGTGAAGGATGATAGCTTTATCGTTATAGTTCAAGGCAAAAGAAACGGGATGAAAATATTTTAAACAACAATACATCAAAAGTAATAGAAAAACATTTTTTGTTTATTGAAAGGGTAGTAATTTAAATATTTACATGACCCTAAAAATGCATAAAAAATTTAGGATATACGAAACTATAATTTAAATGGAAATATGAAGATTTTGGAGTTTTAGTGTTCAGCTGAATATTAAAACTCCTTAATACAAAGTTAGATAAGTTAATGGTATTTATGACTTACTACCTATATGTGATAGAAAGTATCCCCTCGTAAAACGTTAGCTGTCTTTAAGATAGCATATTTTTGAAATTAAATTATTTTTAATTGTACTAGAGTATAGAAGTCAAGATATGACAGCAATCGAGAATGCATGCCACGTATATTACAAAATATAAGAGCTATTTTCTTCTTGATTGATTTTAAGTTTAGAGCAAGATTCATATTAAAGATTCTTTGTATGATGTGTTCCTTCTCATAGCACATTAGACTAACGATTGTCTAATGCAGTTTTACTTTATTGAACACATGGTTTTGTATTATGTTAAATAGACTTTTGAAATATAGTCGCACCAATAATATTACAAATAAGTGTTATCTGTATCAAATAGGGGAAAATTAAGCTGCTCGTAATTCACTATTTCAGAATGATAGGTACTAAAGCAGTAAGTCAATACAATAGATAAAAAACAAAACCTTGGGAGCAAAGTAGCTATATAAGTTTTTATAGAAAAGCCTCCATTTCGCTTGAAGATTTTAACTAAAAATTACCAACCGTTCATTTATATGTTTTAAGAGTGCATTTCTAAGTATTTTTACAGAACTCACTTCAAACCGATTAGTACAGCTCCTAATGAAAATTTATGAAACTTAAAAATTATCAAATGTCACCAATTAATATTTAACGAGCCTCTTGTCCGACTCAAAGAAGTTGAATCTATAATCAAAGATATTTAGATAAGCTAAGTAAAAAGTATCTAAACTATAGCTTGATGTTATTTTGAAACACAAATTTGCAATAACAGTTAAGAGAACAACTGGTCTTTATTGATGTCGTTTTTGATGCATAGCAATAAAATGGATTAGTTAACGAATCGAACTCTTGGTAGTTAAGTAGGTATCAACTTGAATAAAATTCTTGCAGATTGAAATCATCTTTTACTTTCAATTCTCTTTACGAAACATAAGCATATTTGATAAAGGTATTCTGGTTGATGTAACTAATTTAACGTAAGCATTGAATTTTCTTGTGAAGTGGCAGAGCTAAGTCGCTCAGTTATTTATTACAAACATAAACGGCCATCCGATGATAAAGTTATCTATACGTTTTTTTGATAGTCGAACGTCATCAAAGATGGGTACTACCGAAGCTATTTAAGTAATAAGAAGCGTGTAGAGTGAGTTTACAACATACTAAAACTCAATTTGATACGTAAGGGAAAGTTTTCTATAACCACGAGAACACCAGAAACATTAAGGCATCACTGAAACATAATGAATCTTGGCCAATAGACTTTATAAGTGGTGCATTAAGCTATGGACATAGTTTTTTAAATATCTTTGATGACTTCAATCGGCAAGCATTAACGATTGAAGTGGATACTAGTTTAACCGCTGAAAGAGTGATTAGTACATTAAAACACGTAACCACTTGGAGTGGTAAACCTAAACAAATCAGAGATAACGGTTTTGTTTTACCTAAACTGCCATAAAACTTGGGCTTTGCAAAATAATATTAGGCTGGAGTTTCTAAAACATGATAGCCCTTATCAAAACGTTTTTGTAGAAAGGTTTTATCGGAGTTATCGTGAAGAGGTGCTAGATTTATACTTGTTTGAGTCACTGCAAGAAGTACGTGAAATCACAGATGAATATTTAAACATTTATAAATATGAGCGGCTTCATGAAATCACTTAGTGATATGACACAAATTGGTTGGAGTTACAAAAACAAAAGTAATGGAACATTTCTTCAGCTAACTTCAATGATATCCGAAAGACTTAGTATATGAATATTTTTTGACGTTCGGTTTTCCAGTTGAAGGTTACTGAAGTACTTTAAATCAGAAGACTAAAATTTCTGTATTTTAAAGCAACTCTAAGAAGCACCAATCTTATAGAACACTTATGGAAAGGGAGAGCCAGAAAAGAGGGCTGATAATATAAGATACTTTTAACATAAAAAACTGGTAGAAAATTCAAAGTGTGAATCATTTAAATTTTATGGCTAATTAAAACGAAGACTATGAAAAACAATTAATACTAAGAAAACATCAGTAGACTAAATTAACTAACAGTAAATTATATAACAAATAGAAACAGAACTTATTAAAAGCAAATGAATATATTCTACTTTAGATTTACACATCACTGAAAACTATAAATCACAAAATGATATGCTTGTTTTCAATTAGCTTTTTATAAAGATGAATAATCTAAAAACTCATTTTTGAACACTGATTTTGTCTGAATTATAGAGAATAAATTTTTTATTTTGATAATTTTAAAAATTTAACAAAATCCCCAAGCCCATTAGATAGTATGATGTGTTCTTCACTAGCTAGAAGCATAATCTTATGATGTGTACTTTATATGGTCTTTTATACTGAAAGCTTATTGTAACTCAGTGTTTACGTATAACTTATTGTTATGTATGTTGTGTTCTTGGGCAGTCTTGTAACTATTGAGATCGTAATAACAATGTTGTAAGTTGTTTGTGTTCGACATAAATATAGGAATGAGGAATGAACAACTGGAACCCAAATAGCTGGAGAGATTTTCCAATCGTCCAGCAGCCTGAATATCCGGATCATGCACAGTTAAAACAGGTAGAGAAACAACTTAACTCAGCACCGCCCTTAGTATTCGCAGAAGAAACAAGAAGTCTGTACAAAAGTTTGGCTGACGTTTGTGAAGGGAAGGCTTTCTTACTTCAAGGGGGTGATTGTGCTGAATCATTCTCTGATTTTAGTGCTACAAATATTCGAGATACGTTTAAAACATTACTTCAAATGGCAGTAGTCTTAACTTATGGTGGAAAATGCCCTGTCGTTAAAATTGCAAGAATGGCTGGACAGTATGCTAAACCAAGATCATCAGACTATGAAACCATTGATGGTGTGTCATTACCATCGTACCGTGGCGATATTGTAAACAGCTTTGAATTTACAGAATCAGCTCGTATACCTGATCCAAACAGGTTAATGACTGCTTATCACCACAGTGCAGCAACATTAAATTTATTAAGAGCATTTGCGCAAGGTGGTTTAGCAGATTTACATCAAGTAAACCGTTGGAATATGAGTTTCGTTGCAGCGAACCCACTAAAAGAAAAGTTCCAGCAATTAGCAGATAGAATTCAAGACGCGCTTCAATTTATGGAAGTATGTGGAATTGACTCATCTGTGGCTCCTAGTTTAAAAGAAACTTCGCTTTACACATCACACGAAGCATTACTATTAGGTTATGAAGAAGCCCTAACTCGTAGAGATCATTTAACTGGTGATTGGTATGACTGTTCATCGCACTTTGTATGGATAGGTGAACGTACTCGTCAACTAGACCATGCACATATTGAATTCTTCAGAGGTATTAAGAACCCAATTGGTGTTAAAGTTGGACCAGGTATGAAACCTGATGAACTAATTGAATTAATTGATGCTTTAAACCCAGAAAATATCCCAGGTAGATTGACTCTTATTACAAGAATGGGTGCAGATATTCTTCCTGAGAAGCTCCCAGCGCTGGTTAGAAAGGTACAAGAAGAAGGTCGTAAAGTAATTTGGTCTTCAGATCCAATGCACGGCAATACCGAAAAAGCGACTACTGGTTATAAAACTCGAAGCTTTAACAATATCTTACGTGAAATTAGCCAATTCTTTGCTGTACATAAATCAGAAGGTTCTTATGCAGGCGGTGTTCATTTAGAGATGACAGGTCAACACGTTACGGAATGTACTGGTGGTGCTTATGGTTTATCTGATGAAGATTTAGCACAAAGATACAGAACACAATGTGATCCAAGACTTAATGCTGACCAAGTATTAGAACTTGGCTTTTTAGTCGCTGATTTATTGAAAGATGCTAGAAAGTAGTTGAATTATAGATTGTGTAAAGGTTAATTAACTTATAAACCCCACATAAGTTTGTGGGGTTTATTTTTTGAATAGTCCTTAAATTTCCTAAGTACAGATATAAAACCTAGTACTTGCGCCTAACTAAACCAGCTTCAGAAATAATTTTTGCAGAAATCTCTTCTACAGAGTGTTTTGTTGAATTTAAGTAAGGTGTTTTATGCTTCTTGAATAACATTTCAACTTCTCTAACCTCAATCCTACACTGACGAATTGAGGCATATTTAGAATTAGCCATACGCTCTTGTCGGATTAAAGACAGCCTCTCAGGATCAATAGTTAACCCAAAAAGTTTATTTTTATAAGGTAGTAAACATTTAGGGAAATTGCCTTTATCAAGATCATCTTCAGTCATCGGGTAATTCGCAGCTTTAATGCCATACTGCAAGGCAAGATAAAGACTAGTCGGTGTTTTACCACTACGACTAACGCCAACCAAAATGATATCTGCTTCTTCGTAGTTCTTTATATTTGCACCATCATCATTTGCTAATGCATAGTTAACGGCATCAATCCTAAAGTCATAACTTGATTCGTGTATTGAGTGCGTTCTATGAATCCGAGGGACAGGTTCTGTTTTTAGTTCTTTTTTAAGAACATGGCTTGCCAATGTTAAAAAATCATAACAAACGGCATTGCTCGAAGAAATAATATCGGACAATTCTGGGTTTACAAAAGTGAAAAATACTAATGGCTTATCTCCATCTGCACTAACAGTATTGTTTATAAGCTCTTTAATTTCATGCGCTCTATCGACTGTTTCAACAAAAGGAATGGTTTTATGTTTAAATTCAACAGGAAAAAGTGAAAGGGTCGCATGACCAAAAACTTCAGATGTGATAGCTGTACCATCAGAAATATAAAAAGCAGTTCTCATAAAATAAGCCTAATGAAATTTGTTTATTTTCCTTATCGCGGTTTACGCGACTAGCTTTGCCAGTGTAGAATGCACTCGACTATACTAATGGTCAAACAATCTCTCACATTTATTACAATTTGTTTATGGAGACAGTTCCGTGCAAGACTACGTTCTCTGGTATCAAGAGTTAGGTATGCAAGATGTACCTCGAGTGGGTGGCAAAAATGCGTCACTTGGGGAAATGATTTCAAACCTAGCAAACGCTGGTGTACAAGTACCAGGCGGATTCGCTACAACCGCCGAAGCCTTCAATGAATTTTTAGAGCAATCAGGCTTAAACGAAAAAATTCACAAAATCCTAGACACATTAGACGTTGATGACGTTAACACCCTCGCAAAAGTAGGTGCTGACATTCGTCAATGGATCATCGATACACCATTCCAACCAGAACTAGATAAAGCTATTCGCGACGCATATAACACGCTCCATGGTGATGCATCAGCAGACGTTTCTTTCGCAGTTCGTTCATCTGCAACTGCAGAAGATATGCCTGACGCATCATTCGCAGGTCAACAAGAAACATTCTTAAACGTACGTGGTATAGATGCCGTAATGGTTGCTATTAAACATGTATTTGCTTCATTATTTAATGACCGCGCTATTTCATATCGAGTTCACCAAGGTTATGACCACCGTGGTGTAGCACTTTCTGCCGGTATTCAACGTATGGTTCGTTCTGATAAAGCATCTTCTGGTGTAATGTTCAGTATCGATACTGAGTCAGGTTTCGAAGACGTTGTATTTGTTACATCAAGCTATGGTCTTGGTGAAATGGTTGTACAGGGTGCTGTTAACCCTGATGAATTTTATGTTCATAAACCAACATTAGCTAAAGGTAAACCTTCAGTAGTTAGAAGAAACTTAGGTTCAAAAGCAATTCAAATGGTTTATTCAAGTGACGAGTCACATGGTAAACAAGTAGAAATTGTTGATATGGAACCTGAATTATCTAACCGTTTTTCAATCACAGACGAAGAAGTACAAGAACTAGCTAAACAAGCTGTGATCATCGAAAAACATTATGGCCGTCCGATGGATATCGAATGGGCTAAAGATGGCAACGACGGAAAACTTTATATTGTTCAAGCTCGTCCAGAAACAGTTCGTTCTAATGAAGATGCGAATGTGATGGAACGCTTCCAGCTAAAAGCACACTCAAATGTTATTGCAGAAGGTCGTGCTATTGGTCACAAAATTGGTTCAGGTGTTGTACGAGTACTTAACTCAATCGACGAAATGGATAAAGTACAAGTTGGTGATGTACTAGTTACTGATATGACAGATCCAGATTGGGAACCAATCATGAAACGTGCAGCTGCGATAGTTACAAACCGTGGCGGCCGTACATGTCACGCAGCAATCATTGCTCGTGAACTTGGCATTCCAGCTGTAGTTGGTTGTGGTAACGCAACAGACTTGATCACTAATAACCAAGAAGTAACAGTCTCTTGTGCTGAAGGTGATACAGGCTATATCTACGAAGGCAAGCTTGATTATGAAGTAATTACTTCTGAAATTGACTCTATGCCAGATTTACCAATGAAAATCATGATGAATGTTGGTAATCCAGATCGTGCGTTCGACTTTGCTAAATTACCACATGCTGGTATTGGTCTTGCGCGTTTAGAGTTTATTATCAACCGTATGATTGGTATTCACCCTAAAGCTTTAATCAAATTCGATACTCAACCGGCTGAATTGCAGGCTGAAATCAAAGAAATGATCGCAGGTTATGCTTCTCCAGTAGAATTCTATATCGAAAAATTGGTTGAAGGTATTGCTACTTTAGGTTCAGCATTTGCACCAGAACGAGTCATTGTTCGTATGTCAGACTTTAAGTCTAATGAATATGCGAACTTAGTTGGCGGTCAGCAATATGAGCCGGAAGAAGAAAACCCAATGATTGGTTTCCGTGGCGCATCTCGTTATATTTCTGAAGATTTCCGTGAATGTTTTGCACTAGAATGTGAAGCAATTAAACGCGTAAGAAATGGCATGGATTTGACTAATGTTGAAATCATGATCCCATTCGTTCGAACTTTAGAAGAAGCAGAACAAGTAATTCAATTACTTGAAGAACATGGCTTAAAACGTGGTGAAAATGGCTTAAAAGTAATCATGATGTGTGAATTACCATCAAATGCATTACTAGCAGAAGAGTTCCTAGAATACTTCGACGGTTTCTCTATTGGTTCTAATGATTTAACTCAGTTAACTTTAGGTCTTGACCGTGATTCTGGTTTAATCGCACACCTTTTCGATGAAAGAAATCCTGCAATCAAGAAACTTTTATCTATGGCTATTCAAACGGCTAAAGCTAAAGGCAAATATGTTGGTATCTGTGGCCAAGGTCCGTCAGATCATGAAGATTTTGCTGCCTGGCTTGTTGAACAAGGTATTGATTCTGTGTCTTTGAATCCTGATACAGTACTAGAAACTTGGTTGTATTTAGCTGATAAACTTAAAGCAAAATAATTGAAAAGCCGGCAATAGCCGGCTTTTTTCATTTTGCTTTGTCTAATCTGTAGCAAACATCTCTAAAAATTCGCTGTAATTTCTTCAAATAAACTCTCACTTTAGGGTAATAAAAAGAAAAACACATTAGTGCAGCCAAACCAAATATGATTGAAGGGCCGGGCACAACAAAAAAGATAATTGCTAATATTACGAATAGACAACCTAAACTCAAAATAAGAAATTTCTTCATAACAGCCTCCTGTATTAAATAATAGCAAGTTAAATATAATTTTCTGTTTCTAACTGTAACAAAGAGTATAAAACTCAATTTTCTTAACATTCTACCGTGATACAATAGAGCCATAAGTAATAAGTAAAAACCGTCATGATTGCTAAAATTTCTCAACAAGATAACGCAAATGAATTAATCAACAGCTATATAGATAAGCTTAAGGGATCAGGATTTACTGGTGATCTTGATACCAGTTACGCAACACGTATTGTTAATTCAACTGATAACAGTATTTATCAAGAAGTCCCTCAAGCTGTCGTTTTTCCTAAATCAAATAAAGATATTCAAATTGCACTTCAAACAGCCAACCAAGATCCATTTTTGTCTTTAACTTTTGCACCAAGAGGTGGAGGCACTGGCACTAATGGGCAATCACTTACACCCGGCATTATTCTAGATTTATCACGACATATGCGTGAAATTATAGAAATAAATGAAGAAGAAAAATGGGTCAAAGTTCAAGCAGGTGTAATTAAAGATCAGTTAAATGATTTTTTAAGGCCCTATGGATATTTCTTCGCCCCAGATTTATCAACGAGTAATAGAGCGACAATTGGCGGAATGATAAATACCGACGCTTCTGGCCAAGGTTCGTTAGTATATGGAAAAACCAGTGATCATGTTTTAGGGTTAAAATCATACCTGGTAGATGGCACCGAATTAAACACAAGTAAAATTACTAAAGAACAAGCTGAGCTGTTAGCGGAACAACAAACAAGTACATCATCTTTATATAAGCAAGTACTTACTTCTTGTGAAAATAACAGAGAATTAATTCTACAGAAATTCCCAAGACTCAATCGTTTTTTAACTGGTTATGATCTAGAAAATGTTTTTAATAACGATTTATCTACATTTGATTTATCAAGGGTTATAACTGGAAGTGAAGGCTCACTTGCGGTAGTTGCAGAAGCAAAACTTAATATTACACCTATTGCACCATTTAAAACTTTAATAAATATAAAATATGACAGTTTTGATTCCGCACTTCGTAATTCTCCATTTTTAGTTGATGCAGAAGCAACATCAGTAGAAACCGTAGATAGTAAAGTTCTAAATTTAGCAAAAGAAGATATTATCTGGCATTCAGTTTCAGACCTTATTCAAGATGTACCTGACAAAGAAATGTTGGGTTTAAACATGGTTGAATTCAATGGAGAAACTGAAAATGAAATGGATGATAAAATTAGTAACCTTTGTAACAAACTTGACTCCCTTATCGAAAATAAGCAAGCCGGTGTTATCGGTTATCAACTAACAAATGACAAATCTGAAATTCTTAAAATTTATGCGATGCGTAAAAAGGCAGTAGGGTTACTTGGTAATACAAAAGGAAAACAAAAACCTCTCGCTTTCGCGGAAGATACAGCCGTTCCTCCTGAAAATTTAGCAGACTTTATATCGGAATTTAGAAAATTGCTCGATAGCCATAATCTACATTATGGTATGTTCGGTCATGTTGATGCAGGTGTATTACATGTTAGACCATCACTAGATATGTGCGATCCTGAGCAAGAAAAGTTACTTAGAAAAATTTCTGATCAAGTAGTATCACTGACAGCTAAATATAATGGTTTGATGTGGGGCGAGCATGGTAAGGGCTATCGCAGTGAATATGGTCCTGAGTTTTTTGGAGAAGAACTTTTTAACGAACTTAGAAAAATAAAAGCAGTGTTCGATAAAAATAATAGACTAAACCCAGGAAAAATTTGTACGCCTATAGAAAGTAAAGACTCACTTGTTTCAGTTGATGGACAAAAAAGAAGTTGGTTTGATCGCAAAATAAATGTAACTGTTAAAGACAGTTTTGAAAATGCGATGAATTGTAATGGTAATGGACTTTGTTTTAATTATGATGATGACACACCAATGTGTCCATCTTATAAAGTTACCAAAGATAGACGTCATTCACCAAAAGGGCGAGCATCATTATTTAGAGAATGGTTAAGACTTCAAGAAAAGCAGGGCGTTAATCTTCTCGAAGTTGAAAAGCAATTAATTAATAAAGAAAGTGATACTACCTGGTGGGAAAGATACCGAAACTCTAGTTCTAATAATTACGACTTTAACCACGAAGTCAAAGAAGCGATGGATGAATGCTTAGCTTGTAAAGCATGTTCTTCAGCCTGCCCAATCAAAGTAGATGTTCCTACATTTAGATCTCGATTCTTGAATTTCTATCACAGTATTTATTTACGACCAGCTAAAGATTTACTTGTAGGAAATGTAGAAGCGACAGCACCAATTATGTCAAAATTCCCTAGATTGAATAATTTTATTGTAAATAATTTTCCTGGGAAACAATTCATAAATAATGTAATTGGCTACGTAGATACACCTAACTTGAGTGTACCTTCAATATCTGAACGCATAAAAACAATAAACAAATTTGATTTCGAAAAAGTTAATTTACTTTCTGAATCTGAAAAAAGTAATTCAGTTTTAATCGTGCAAGATCCATTTACTAGTTTCTACGAAGCTGAACTTGTTGCAGCAACAATTAAACTTATCGAAGCATTAGGTAAAAATGTTTTTGTACTGCCATTTGTTCCAAATGGAAAACCTCAACACGTTAAAGGTTTTCTTAAAGAATTTAAAACGACTGCTAAAAACTCAAGTCAGTTTTTGAATCAAGTCGCAGAATTAAACATTCCTATGATTGGTTTAGATGCGTCTTTAGTTATGGTATATAGAGACGAATATAAAGCAATTTTAAAATCTGAAGATAGAGGTCGCTTCGAGGTTAAACTTGCACATGAATTGTTTGAATCATTTGATTTTAGCGAACTAAAAATAAACAGCTCAGCTAGCTTAACTTTATTGTCACACTGTACTGAAACAACAGCTATGCCGTCTGCATCAAAAATTTGGAAAAATATTTTTTCTCAGATAGGTTTAGAGTTAAATATCCCTACAACTGGTTGCTGTGGTATGGCGGGTACATATGGACATGAAAAACAAAATTATGAAAAATCTAAGTTGTTGTATGAATCTTCTTGGAAGAAGAAGATAGAAAATGAACAAATAGATACTATTTTGTCGACTGGTTTTTCTTGTCGTTCACAAGTTAAACGATTTGAAGGTAAGAAGCCACTTCATCCAATTGAATTTATTGCTTCCAAACTTTAAATATATGACCATTGTGGTTGAATGAATTCAACCACAACCTATTTAACATAATTACAATGTTCGTTTAGAACCTGACTTGGCACGATCTGACACATTAGTTTGTATATAAATTTGGTCTGTCGTCGCAATTTTAGAATGACCAAGATCTTCTGATAAATGCTTCAGTGGTCGATGTTTTGCATCATGCGTTGCACCTGTATGACGAAGCCAATGAGATGTCGCTGCTTTAAGCTGTTCTGATTCGTCGTCGAAACCATCCTTTTCTAGTTTTTCGATTGCAAGATCAAAACTTTCTTGAACAATTCTACGGATCTGTCTTACATTCATACCACCTTGACCACGTAATTTATGAAGGATAGGGGATGGATCATCTGCGCGAGGTAAAGCTTCAAACCCTCGATGGATTCGATATCTTTTTAAATACTCTAAAAATTCTTCACTTAAAGTAACATCTCTCAATTTGTTACCTTTACCCATCACACGTAAAAACCAATAATTGTCTGAATCTTGCCAGAAATGACTCATAACAGGTGACCACTGAGGTCTATCTGACAATTCAGAAATTCTAAGATATAAACCTTTTAAACAAGCTAAGGTGAATAAATTCCTTTCGAATTTCGGCTCTTTTTCACATTTATCTTTTGTCACACCAAAGACATATTCCCATTGAAGATCACTTAGAGTATCCGGCATATTGATTTGAGATTGTACAACTAAATATGGAGAGTTTTTTTTCACTACAGGCACATAGTTAAAAGCTGATTTTTCTTCTAATTGTGCAAATTTATAAAATACATTTAGTGCAGTGAACATGGCTGCCAGTGTTTGTTGACTGACACCATTTTCTTTTTCTATAAAAGGACGCCATTTTTCATTAATGCATTTTATGCCGTCTTTATCTTTGAACCGCCATTGTACAGAATTTGTAGACCAAGCTTTTTCAGGCTTAACCATGAAATCGACATAAGCTTCAATGTCTTCACGCTTTAAATTGAAAACTGATGACTTTGTAAAATGCCAAGACCATAGATAGAATCGTTCGATTTCATTTCGAAAACGATTGAATGTTGCCTCAGATTTTCTTCCGTAAACATACAAAAACTTTAATAAAAATTCGTAATCCGAAGTTATAAAGCCATGTTTAGAGTTCAATGCTGTTAGTTGAGATTCTAATTCAGGATATTCAGTTTTAAGGGTAGCATCTTCAACATGTGCAATCATGTATCTTAATTGTTTAACAGTATCAACTAACGGAAAAATCATATTAAGTCCGATATTGGTTAGTATTGGACATAGTTTAGATATTTCAAATGACTATGTAAACTAAAATTTTAACCTATAGTTTCACTCTAATATGTAGAAAATCTTTATTTAACATAACACAAATTATACGAGATTAACTATAGAAGAAAATAATGTTAAAATTTGCCCTCAGTTATTAGTTGGCCTATAAAAAATGAATGAACAAACCTTTTGGGAAATTTTAGAAAAAGTAAGTCAATCTCCAGAAGATCCAAATGAAACACTTAAATCGATATTAGCTAAATTAACAAGCAATGATATCGAAGGTTTTGATACAATTTATACAGAAAAACTTAAAAGTCTTTGGCATTGGGATAACTGGGCGGTTGCATTTATTATATGTGGTTGTAATACAGAGTATGATTTTTTAGATTTTTGTAATTGGTGTTTATTACAAGGAAAAGAATTTAATATAAAACTAACTAGTAAACCAGACGAGCTGTTCGATTATAATTTCCCAATTAAAGATAGTTTACCTTACCCTTATATTGATGAACTTGATCTAGTACCAGGTTTATTATTTGAAGAACAAACTGGTGAAGAATTACCTTATCATCAAGTAGTTAACTTTCAACCTAAGGGAAAAAGGTTTAAAAATAAACCTAAGTCCCTTAAAGAAAGCTATCCAAATTTATTTAATAAATTTTGGAAAAAGAATTAACCTATAATAATTCTTAACATTCTTCTTAGTGGTTCAGCTGCTCCCCAAAGTAGCTGATCACCCACAGTAAATGCACTAATATATTTCGGCCCCATAGTTAGTTTTCTAATACGACCAACTGGTATATCTAATGTGCCAGTTACTTTTACAGGTGTTAATTCTTCTGCTGTAATATCTCTATCATTTGGAATAACACGAACCCATTCATTATGATTAGCAAGAATGCTTTCAACTTCTTCTACGCTTAAGTCTTCTCTTAACTTAATGGTCATAGCTTGAGAATGGCAACGCATTGCGCCAATTCTTACACATAATCCATCAATTGGAATTGGTGAACGGCTAGAGCCTAAAATTTTGTTTGCTTCTACTTGCGCTTTCCACTCTTCTTTTGACTGGCCAGATTCCATTGGCACATCAATCCAAGGAATTAAACTTCCAGCAAGCGGCACACCGAATTGGTCTTTAGGTAACGAATCAGATTTAATTTTCTCTGCGACTAGTTTATCAATTTCAAGTATTGCTGAACTTGGATCATCTAACAGAGATTTTACTTCTGAATTAATTTCACCCATTTGTGTGATCAGCTCTCGCATATTACGCGCGCCAGCACCAGATGCAGCTTGGTAAGTCATTGGAGAAACCCACTCAACTAAGTCACGTTCGAATAGACCGCCTAGAGCTAATAACATTAATGATACGGTACAATTTCCGCCAACAAAGGTTTTAACGCCCTGCTCTAACCCTTGCTTAATAACATCGTTATTCACTGGATCTAAAACAATGATGCTGTCGCTTTCCATTCTAAGAGCAGAAGCAGCATCAATCCAATATCCGCTCCAGCCTGATTCCCTTAAATGTGGATAGACAGATTTTGTATAATCACCACCTTGGCAAGAAATAATAATGTCCATTTGGGACAAAGCAGTAACGTCATTTGCATCAAGCAACGGCTTAGGCGACCCAGCAATATCAGGTCCTAATTGACCAGTTTGAGAAGTTGTAAAAAAATGCGCTTCAATCTTATCAAAATCATTTTCTTGCTGCATACGCTCCATTAAAACGGAGCCAACCATACCACGCCAACCAACGAGTCCTACTTTATTCATAGTCTTTTACCTTGTATCAAATTATTTAGAATCATTGCGTGAGTCTAGACGTCTAAAACTAGCAAAATTCTTTAAATATCACTAGCTTTATCTGGTTAAATTCGAAAACTTTCATCTATTTCATTTTAACAAAAACATATGTAAGATGTGTTCTTTTCCTGTTTAAAAATAAGCCCACTCAATTTAGTGGGCTTATTTATACTTTTTTGCTCAGATTAGAACTCCATTGAAACATCTAAGCTGATTTGTTGAGCCATTTCTTTTTCACGTATCACAACGTTATTTTGTTGTACTTCAAAGTTCTGACCTAATAGATTCTTCACTTTAAATGTAACTGTTGTATTAAAGTTCGGATAATAACTATAAACAAGGTCTAACGAGTTTATCGGCTGCTCGTAAGCATCATCAAAGTCATTAACACCTGCCGCTAAAATACGATCACCAAATACGTTATAGATTACAGATGCCTGATGATTACCGTTGTGTGAATCATAGTTAAGTTGGAAGTTTGCAACATACTTAGAATGACCTGTCATTCTTCGTTTAAGGTTTGTCAGATCACCTTTGTCAGCTTCTAATATTTCAACTTCAGAATCGCTTAATGTTACGTTACCTGATGTAAATATTGCACCAGCTAGCGCATCAGCAGATAATTCAAGCAACCACTCAGCTTCAATGCCATATACAAACGCCGTATCAGCATTGTCGAACTCTAGAGTGAAACGACCATCCGCTTCTGTTAACAAGGCTTCAATTGGTTTATCTATGTCTTTATAGAAGGCGCCAATTGAATAATTGTCACCATTTTCCATATAAAACTCAGCTCTAAAATCAAAGTTATCTAAGTAGCTTGATTCAAGCGTTGGATTACCGAGAGTACGATAATCTGTTAATGGATCTTGGTACTGAACTGGTGTTAATTCACGTAAGTCTGGGCGAACAATTGTTTGGCCATAACCAAACCTTAGCTGATAAGACTTTTCGCTATATGTGACAGAGAAAGAACCAAAGTAATCATCTTCCATCACACTTGCTTGTTGAATTGCTTCTTCACTAAGTTTGTCAGCAAGTAATGCTGGATCGAAAATTGAGCGAGAATATGCCAGTGCTACTTGACGGAAGTCTTCATAACGAACACCACCAGAAAAGCGCCATTTTTCGCCCATTAGATAATCAAAGCTACCAAAATAAGCATCAATTTTCTGAGCCGCTAGATAATCATCAGCAGCCGGCTCTTGGAAAAGAAGTTCAACATCAGTGATATCAACCGTTGAATCATCTCTGAAGTAAGAGCCTATACCCAAAGCTTGAGTTGGCGTGTCAGCAAGTGAAAGACTTTCATTTTGACCAAAGCGATATTTTAAGAAATCTGTTCGGTAATCACGCGTTTTATCGATAAAGAAACCACCGCCTTTTAGCTCTAACTCAGAACCATCAAAATAAAAAGCTTTACTGGCATTCCAACCGAAGTTTTCTACTTCATCTTCCATCGCTACATAACGATATAAATAAGGATTACCACCTGAACTACCTGTATAAACCGTTTCAGAGTATTGACCGTTTACGTATAAGTCACGCACTGAGACTTCTAATTCACTTGGAATATCAGTCGTTGCGGTTGAATCTGTGTAGTGCCAATCAACACCGACACCATCAAGTAGTGACCAAGTTAAATTATGAGTACCTCTAACCTGAAGGATTTCAAGTTCACGTTGTTCAAATGAAGTCAGGTTTTTACGTGTAACTTGCCCACTTTCTATACTTAATGACTTGGATGGTTCTTGATACATTGCATATGACGCTTCATTTTCAGTGTCACGCAGCATCATATAACCCGCATTGATATCATGTCCGTCAAGTTTGTAACCAACATTTAATGAAGCATTTAGCTTAATGTTGTTCTTAGTAGTCTGCTTTTCTTCTTTTGCAGAATAACAAGTAAAAGTATCTTTACTACACTCTAGTTCCTCAGTGTCTTTTGTTGCCAAAACTGAGTTGAACTCTGTGCTATTAGACCACTCATTATCATAGGCAACAGAAGTTAAGAAACCTAGTTGACCACCAAAACCAAATAGATCATTGAAACGATCACCAAACACAACCTTTGCACCGAAGTCAGGGTCAATGCTTTTTTCGACCATACCGAAATCACGAGGTAGTGCTTTGATTAAACCTTTATTAAGTGCAATTGCGGCTTCTTGACCTATGTCTGAACCCTGCGTTTTAGATTCAACTTGACGAATATTACGAACAGATAAATCAGATAAACCGTTTATATAGGTATTTAATGCCATTTGAATTTCTGCTGGCATTTGGCGAAGGCCATCGTCTTTTCCTAACCAGTCGTCATCACTACCGTTATAAACAAGGCCAGTATCATTCGTGTCTTTATAAGCACCACCGACTTCAATTTTGAATACTCGATCTGATGGAATACTTTTAGTACGAATATTTACATCACCACCACCAAATGCGGCTGGCATATCAGGAGAGTAAGCTTTTTGAACAGCAAGCGATTCGATAATACTAGAAGGGAAAATATCGAGTGGAATAACATTACGTGTTAAATCAGGACTTGGTACTATTGCACCATTTAAACGAACACTTGAATAACGTTCACCCAAGCCACGTACATAGATAAATTTGTCATTTACTAAGCTTAAACCTGTTACACGACGAAGTGCCGAAGCAGCATCACTATCACCGGTTCTAGAAATCTGTTCAGAACCCATGATATCTGCAACGAACGCTTGATTTTTACGCTCTTCAATAACAGCGCTCGCACTTCCTTTAAGGCGACTACCAACAGCAACAACTTCTTCAATTTCTTGTGCAGTTTCATCTGCAGCTAAAACTTGTGATGCTGGTGCCAATAAAGAAAGTAAAGATAAGGTAATTAGATTTGCCTTAAATTGCTTTATTGGTTTCATTTTTAATTCCTCTAAACCAAATTGATTCAACAAGGGCGCAAAAGTGCGCCCTATGAGTTTATTTTGTGGTTTAGATTAGTTTTTACGTGCCATTGACGCTTTTACAAACTCAACCCACTCGTTACTAGCGCCTTCACCGATTGCACCAATAAATGCTACATCGTCGAAGAATGAGTTATCAGCATTCAGTTTTGCTGACTCGATTGCAACAGTGTTACCATCTTTATCTGTAATAGTACCTTTAGTAGTTACACCATCTTCAGCAAGTACATTTGAGAAATCAGCAAAACCGATTAGCTTGTTCATTTCACCTGCTAAGAACCACTGCTCGATATCAAAACCTGCTAGGTCATCAGTAAGTTCAGTGTTAATTTCTTCGAAGTTTAAGCCACAAGCGAAGATAGAGTTTGAGAAAGAAATGTCACCAGCTTTAGCATTTGCGTGAACACCCGCTTCATGTGATTGGTCTTTATCATTGAATAAGTCAAAACAACCTGCACCAGATTGAGTAGAAGAGTTTACAAATAGCATATTAACTAATTTCGCTTTGCCCCACTCTTTCATTTCCATGCCAGCACCGGTGTTCTTACGTGCTTCAGCGTCAACTTTACCATTTGTAACAACAGTAGCGTTTGCAATAGTAGGGAAAGAAACAGAAGTTACTAATTCAGAATCTGCGCTTGGTGCTTTCTTAGCACCATCAGTTTCAAAACCGTGGTTACCATGTTCTTTTGAATGAACTAGAATGAACTGGCCATTACCTTTCCAACCCTCATCCCAGTCAATACCATCATCAACTGATTCTGTGATAACAATGTGCTTGATATCTACAGAGCCACCGAATAATTCGATACCATCATCAGCACCATTGTGAACGTGAATGTATTCAATCTCAGTACCTGAACCAACTGCGTTAAGTGTAAGACCATTTAGTTCATTATCTGGTGTTACTTCGTAACCAGCGTATTTGATAACAACATGTTTTAATGTACCACTGTCGTCAGCTGCATCATTACCACCGTAGTAAGAAACAATACCTTCTGCTTTGTGGTTACATTGACCAGCTTCAGCATCTGCTTTAGCACAACGAATTGATTGGCCCATACCGTTAATTTGAATACCGCCCCAGTCACCAATTTGTGCTGTTGTAGAATCATCGCCGTCAATGTCGCTGATACTTGTAAATACGATAGGCTTGTCAATTTCACCGATTGCTTCTATGTTTGCACCGCGTGCAATACGGATAAAGCTTTCTGGTTTAGTGAAAGCAATGTTTACACCCGCTTCGATTGTTAAAGTAGGACCATTTACATCAATCACGCCGCCTTTTGATGTATCTACATCAGCACCGATGAATAATTCACCTTCGAAAATGTGCGCACCGCCATCTGGTAAAGCAGGGATTAAGAAAGAAGCTGTGATATCTTTTGCGTTACTTGCGAAAGCTTGACTATATACACAGTTTTTATTTGCTTCGTCAGGCTTTCCTTTAAACTCAACACCGTCCATTGTGTAAGCTGCACATTCAATTGTAGTCGTTACAGGTGTAGTTGGTGTTGTTGGGTTAGTAGTACTGCCAGTATTATTTGTTACATTGCTAGTAGAGTTATCTACGCGGTTATCATTTGTTGTTGGTGTTACATTGATATCACCACCGCCACAACCAGCAAGTACAAGAGCAGAAGTAATTAGGCTAGCTTTAAAAAACCCAGAAAGTTTCATTTTAATCTCCAAAAATATAATAAGTCGTTATAAGCGCAAAAAGCTTGATGCATAAAGTAATGGAGATTTGTTACTGTTGGGTTACATTAAATATAAAGTTAGATGACAGTATTAATACATCTTTATGAATGAAACCTTTATTGAGGAATTAAATTATAATTGATTATAAATAGAAAAAGCCGTGCTAGTTAAACTAACAACGGCTTTGGTGTTGCGATTCTTTTCTTTATAAAAGTGCTTGCTTTAAGCTCTCAGAATGTAATTTCTCTTTTTTGACAAACTTGATCCATTGTTTAGCAAGTCTAGAAGATTTTTTATGCTTTTCAGCTTGCTCAAAGGCCAAAATGGAGGCGTCAAAGTTTTCAAGGTTATACTGTGCCATACCAAGTGCTACGTATGCATTGGCTTCAAAGTTGAGCTCGCCTTTATCAAGTGCTTCCCTAGCATAATCCGCAGCTTCTTCAAACTTCTCTAAGTTCAAATAAACCTCAGCTAGTCTTTGAGAATAATTACCATGTTCAACCTTAGCGGCAGCCTGCTTAAAGTGTGAAATGGACTTTTCATCCTCTTTAGCCTGCACAAAAGCTTCTGCGATGAATGCCTGGTTCTTTGCACTATTTTCAATCTTACCGCTTGAAACGCCCTCTTTTAAGACTGACGCAGCCTTATAGTTCAAACCGTTGTACATATAAACTTGGGCTAACTGCATGATCTCATTTTTAGAACGAATAAAACCTTGTTGCTTGGCAGCTTCTAATATAGCAAGTTGTTTTTTACCATCTCCCACTTCGCCATACATGCCACCGAGCTGCACCCAATACTCAGGCTTATTATAAAGCTTCACCATTTTTTCAAGGACTTGAACCACTTGCTCAGGTTGATTCAAAGAATAATAAAGTGCACGTTGTAAAACCAACCAATTTTCTTTCGGTTGTTCGCTTTGGCTTTCAGCAAAACTTATCGCGACATTTATGCTTTCAAGCGCTTCATTATATTGCTTTTGCAGGTAATGCGCGTTAGCACGTAAAACATAATAACTGTTTGCAATCGGCTTAGTGTTACCCAGTTTCCACTTATCAAGATATGAAATCACCTTCGCATAATCATTGTTTGCCATGGCAAGCTGAGCAAGACTAAAAGTCGTAGACTGCCTTAATGATTCTGGAATTTGCTCTTCTGAAATCACTTGCTCAAAAGATTCAATCGCCTTGTCTAACTGGTTTTCGTTATAGTAAATAAAACCATAGAAGTTATACATCATCGCAACTTCGTAAGCATTCATGCTGCTTGCTCTTGCTTTAATGTTATCTAACGCTTCTAGGCCTTCTTGAACCTTACCATCATCAGCCAGCTTTTGAGCCCTTGCCAATTGACTATACACTTTGTTTCTAAGTGCAGGCACTCGTTTAGTTTTAGTTTCTGCGTAAACTGTATTGATGTCAGTGAAAGGTGTCACTGATAGTAAGCTTGGTAAAACAGAAGCTGATAAAACAATACTAACAGTTAAAGTTAACTTTCTAATATTCATTTATATTTCCTCGCAACACACACAAAATCTAGCCATTGATCTGGAAAGAAATTTTGTTTTGAACACCGGCCACTTCAACCGCTTCGCCGTTCACAACACGGGGTTTATACTTAAATTTCAAGGCTGCATCCAATGCGGCTCTGTCGAAAATGCTCTGTGGTTCAGCAGTGATAACTTTAGGATCACGAACAGTGCCTTGTTTGGTTACTATAAACTCGACAATCACGTATCCCTCAATTCCTCTTGAAAGAGCACGTCTTGGATAGACTGGTGCTACTTTAACGATTGGTAGATACTCACCATCACTTGATTCCAAAGCTAAACCACCACCCAAATCAACATCTGCTTGTACATCCGCACTAAAATCAAAATCAGTACCAGCTGCATCTAAATTATTAGCCTGCATTTGAGGCGCTTCCATTGGCGGTGGTGGCTCCTTAGGTGTAGGTGGCTTTTGTGGTTTACGCTCTTTCTTTTGAACCGTTTCTTCTTTCTTTAACCTTACAAAGTCAAGTACTTGACCTTTTGCAGGCTCAGTCATTGCACCTTCGCCACTCTGGATCAAAGCCTGCATTCCCAGAAATAGGAAGAAGGTGATAGTGGCAGCAATTAATAAAGCGGTTAAGTAACGCATTTTTGCTCCTATGATTCCTGCGCAGCAATTGATACATCAAAGGCGCCTGCAGCTCTTGAAGCATCCATTACTTTGATAAGTAGCTCAGTTGTCGCCTTCTTATCAGCTTGGATAACTACACTGCCTTGTGGGTTTTCAGCTTTTAGACGTTCGATATTTGCTTGGACTGCACGAATATCAATCTGTCGTTTGTTTATCCAAATTTCACCTTTGTCAGAAATCGCCACTAAAATATTCGCACGTTGCTTTTTAACTGCAGTGGCTGCTTCTGGACGGTTTACATCAATACCTGCTTCCTTCACGAAAGAAGCGGTTACGATGAAGAAAATCAGCATGATGAATACAACATCTAGCATAGGTGTCATATTAATTTCTTCTGCTTCTTCTTCTTGAAAAACTTTTGCTAATGGCGCTCTCATAATTCTTTACCTCGTGTTGCTTAGTGATCTAGCAACAATTTATCTTCTAATAACTCAACTTCACGTTTTGCTTTGCGCTGTAAAAATGTCACAGCAAATACACCAGAAAGTGCACCGACCATACCGGCCATGGTTGGAATGGTTGCTTTAGACACACCCGCAGCCATTGAACGTGCACTACCTGTACCTGTAATGGCCATTACATTGAAAACTTCAATCATGCCTGTAACTGTGCCTAATAGACCCAGTAAAGGACATAAAGCAACCATGACACCAATGTATGGCAGGTTTGTATTTAACTTAATCCCAATGCGTGAAATCTGAGCCTGTTTAATTTGTTCCGCATTCCAGCTATTACGCTCTGAACGTGCTTTCCAGCTAGCGATTACCTCTTTGCGCTGTTGACGGTATAAACCGAATAGATAAATAAAGCGCTCTAAAATAAGTAACCACATTGCGAAGATAAGGACACCGATGACCAGGAGTACCTGGCCACCTGTATCTAGAAAGCTGCGTAGTGCGTTAATTGCATCTAGCAATAAAACCACGTTTACGCTCCTTTCTCGCTACGCTCTGCAATAATGCCAGCGCTTTGTTCTTGCAAAATAAGTAACAAGTTACGTGAACGTGTATTTAAAAGCGTGTATAAGAATACGGTTGGGATAGCAACTACTAGACCCAGTACGGTTGTAACAAGTGCCTGCGAAATACCGCCGGCCATCAGTTTAGGATCACCAGTACCGAATAAAGTGATTGCCTGGAAGGTGTTAATCATACCCGTTACTGTACCTAGTAGACCTAGTAGTGGTGCGACAACAGAGATAATCTTAATCAGGGTTAGATTACGAGTAATCCTTGGCATTTCGCGAAGAATTGCTTCGCTTAGCTTTAGCTCAAGCGTGTCGTAAGCAACATCTGGATACTGCTCTTTAACTTTCATCACACGGCCAAGTGGGTTATCTTCACGTGGTGTAGTGTCTTTAAGTTGACGACGAATTTTTGCACTCATCAGCATTAAACTAATGAAGCGTTCAAGTGCGATAAGTAAGGCAATAACACCGGTTGCTAAAATAACATAACCAACAGAGCCACCTTGATGAACTTGCTCTTCTGTATTTGGTGCTTGAACTAAAAGGCCTAAAATAGAACCGCCAGTTGGGTCTAGAGCAAAATCAACGACTCCGCCATTTGCTGCTTGTAAATCTGCCGCTGAAGTCTGATAACGTGCAACTGGTTGTCTTGTTAGTTCAGAAATTGTGTTAGTAACCGGGTTGAAAGTTAAGTATTTACCATCAGCGATTAAGTTAAACGCGCCAACACGTAAAACTTCTTTATTTACTTTCTCACCACCAGCAACAATGACTTCTGCGTTATAACGAGAAACCTTACCTTGCTCTGTCATTTCACGTTGTAGTTCAAACCAAACTTTTTCGATGTCTTCAATTGACGCGAGCTTTGAGCTTGAGCCCATCTTTGCAGCCATTTCATCCATGAACGCGCTACGACCTGAAATTTCAGCTGAAACTACTGATGTTTGGAACTTATTACTTGCATCACCAGAAACTTGCTGAAGCACACCAAATAACTCTTTCAACGTCCCCATACGTTTACTTAACGTATCAGACAAGTTTTGTAACTTAATTTCGTTTTCTTCAAATGACGTTTCTAAACGCTCTGAGCGCGCTAATTGCGCATTTCTGTCAGAAGTAAGATTGCGAAGTGCCGCATCTTGTTCATTGCGTTTTGCGACAAATTCCGCTTCTCTCGCTTTATTTTCTGCAGTTTGTGCTACCTGACCTTGCTCTAATGTTTTAAGTAACGCATCTAAGTTAAGTTCGTCGGCCATTGCTGCGCCTGATAAACCGAATGTCGTCGCTAAAATCGCAGCTTGACTAAATTTCTTTAACAGTTTCATTTTAAGACCTCTTATTTCGCAGCGTTGATTGGTAGCGTTAACATATCTGGGGCTAGTTGCTTACGTGCTATGCGTAGCGCTTTATTGATTTGGCTGATATTCGTATCTGGTAATTCTTTGAATTGTTTTGTTTCTTTTTCCCAAATACCTGCCATTTTTCCATCTTTAGTGACATACATCAGTTCAAGGCGACCGATACGTAAGAAGTCAACTTCACGCTCTTGACCAGCAACGTTAATTAGCGCTGGGTAGGCTTCAATGGTGCGACCGTATTCAACTTCAACTTGGTAAGCTTCAAGTACACGACGGAATTTTTCACTTGATGTCACATCAGCACGCTCCATCATCTCACGAAGCTTTGAAACGCGCTGCTGACGCTCTTCTAATAAGAAAGGCACATCTAAAGCAACAAACTGCTCAAGACCTGTGATCATGTTAAGCATTAACGGGGTGATCTGACGCTCAATAACTGACACTTGGTCCATTGAAGCATTGATGTCAGCCATCTCTACTAATTGGTTTTGAATTTGTTTATCTAATTGACTGTTGTAAACCATCAAACCATCAATTTCTTTATTTAATGTTTTGAATTGTTGTAATTTCGACTGCATAGAGTCTGAAATAGAGTCAATTTTTCCCTGACTTTTTAAAGCAGAGTCATTAATCGCTGCACTTTTTTCAACAACAGGATTTAAAGAATTGGCGTGAACACCAGTTGCTGTTGCTAAAACACCTGCAAGAAGCAGAGGGTTAATGCACTTCATCGCATACACCTTAGATTGATTGTTATGAAATTGCGTGCAGTTTAAAGCGGTAAAATGACAGTGGTGTTGCGCAAAAAATACAATTTTATTACAGTTGTAATAATTGATTTAAATTGCTTGTCAGAATAGAGATATAATTTACTCAGTCTTATATCGACTTTAAATTTTCATTTATAGTTATGAGTTATTACAAATAAAAAAGCTCCAATAGGAGCTTTTTATAATAAAAGTTATACTTAGTTAAACTTTAAACTTTAATAACATTTCTTCTAAGTTTCTAAATTGAGCTTGAAGTGTTCTACACTCTTCTAAAGTCTGATGAAGGTTATCGACACCTTGTTTGCTAATATCGCTGATGTGATGAATATCAGAATCTAAGTTATGTATAACATCGTTTTGTTGTTGAGTTGCACTAGCCACAGCATGGTTAACGCCATCAATTGCATCTATTGCTGATGTAACTGATTGCATTTTATAACCTGCAGCAGCAGCTTTATCTGAACTTTCTGAAGAGTCTTTCAACGCTTCAACCATAACTGCAACCGCTGAACTAGAACCAAGTTGAAGGTCTGAAATGGTATTTTCGATTTCTTGAGTTGACTCTTGTGTGCGTTGTGCAAGTTGTCTCACTTCATCAGCAACGACAGCGAAACCTCTACCGGCTTCGCCCGCCCTAGCAGCTTCAATTGCGGCATTAAGCGCTAATAGGTTAGTTTGTTCACTGACACCTTTTATCACTTCAAGTACTTGTCCAATACTTGCTGAGTGCTGATCAAGACTGGTTACTGTGTCTTGTGCTTGAGCCATCTTGTCACTTAAAGAAGAAATTCCGGCAATATTTGAATTAAGTACATCTTGGCTATCTGCACTGAGCTTATTTGCTTCAGAAGCAAGTTCAGATGCATTATGTGCATTACTACTTATTTCTTGCGCACTAGAAGACAATTCATTGATTGCAGTTGCAACACTATCAGTACGTTTCGTTTGATCGTTATACAAAGAAAGCGCATCATTCGCTTGCTCATTCATACTGGTGATAGATTGTTGTAGGGTTAAGGTAGATTCTCGAACTTGCTTAATTGAGTCATGGATCTTGTCAACAAAGATATTAAATTGCGTCGACAATTCTCCAAATTCATCTTCACTGGAGCAACTTAAACGTTGTGTTAAATCGCCTTCCCCTTGTGCAATGTCTTTAATGGCATCATTTAACTCTCTAACAGGTCTCATCAAGTATTTAAGCAATAATTGAAGCATCACAACAATTGCCACAACACCGATAACAAGATAAATCAAAGCCATGTTTCTAAATGAAGAAACCGATGAGTAAGCAATTTCTTTATTAATTACGACACCCAGATACCAATTCACGTTATTAATCCCTTTCATAGGCACGAAAGAGACTATTTTTTCTACACCCTCTAACTGCATTTCAATAAACTCACTTTGCAGAGAGAGACGCTTTCCAAACAAATCAGTCATTGGTTTGTCATTTAATCTCGTATTTGGATGAGAAAGAATTCTACCTTCACTATCTAGTAAAAAGCCGTAACCAAAACCTAAAAAATCAATTTCGTTTATGATGTCTGTAATGGTGGCCATATCAATATCACCACCAGCAACAGCACTTAGTCGACCACTTTCAAATAAAGGTACGACTGCAGAGATAGTTAACTCATTTGTCGTGACATCTATATATGGCGTAGTAAATGCTGTAGAGCGCTTTTGTTCTGCAAGTTTATACCAGGGCCTTGTTGTCGCATCATAATCTGCTGGTAACTGAATTGATGGGTCATCTAAAACGAATGTACCATCTGGCATACCGATGTAAGTATTTTTAAATTCACCTGCGATATCTGCTGTTTTTAGACGTCGTAAGATATCTGATTCAGTGTCTGACTGTTTATGGCCTTTTGCAACAGACTCAACAATTTTGAGTCTATCATTCAACCAGTTGGCGATATTTTGAGAAACTGAATTTGATATTTCGTGCAAAACAGCGGTAAGTTGTTCTTGTGTTTGGGCTCTCATAACAATGAAGTTATTGATTGTGAACAGCCCTAAGATGATCACTAAAACCAAAGATGCCGCGGCAGTTACTTTGGTAGAAAAACGTAATGATTGGAGCATGGGGATCCTACTTATTTTTATATGAACGCAACCTTTGCAACTCTTTTTTAACAAATTTTTTAGTGTTACGCTCTATATATTCGACAGAATTTCATAAATCTTAAGCTCATTTAGTATAGAACATGTAATTTTTGCAATTGCAGCTTAAATACAATTAAGTAAAATACGCGATTTTTTGCAAGGAGCGAACTAGAGTGTCAATGCTCTCAAGGCTATGGTTGATTTGTTCCCTAGCTTTAATAACACAACAAGCAAACGCTACAAATATTGCTGAACTCAAAGCAATTCAAAAGTTACCAAATAATGAGCTCAAACTTAGAGCTTTCGAGCAAATTGATCCTGCGAGCCTGACAGATCAAGTTGCGGCAAGTGAATACTATGTTTCATTCTCAGATGTACTTAGTAATATAGGTCAAATTGATGAAGCAAAAATAATACTACAAGATGAACTTGATTTTCCTACCTATGAATACAGCCATATAAATAGAGCACGTTTATTCAAAAAGTTAGCAGACATTCAGTATCACAACGATGAGTATGATATTGCACGTAAGACCATTAAAAATGCGATAAATCACTTCAAAAAATCAGATAGCATTGAACTTTTAACTGGTGCAATTACTAGGCAAGCATCAATAGAGCTAAGAACAAGTAATTATCAAAAAGGCCTTGATATTGTTCGAGCTTATCACAAGGACAACACGGATAAATTAAATCAAAAAAACCTAGCTTCTATCTACTATTTTTATGGTCGTGCTTATGATCATTTAGGTTACTTTCAGACGGCATTAGAGTACAAATTAAAAGGCTACCAAATTATCACTAAGCTCGAAGTGTCGGATAACAAAATGGCCAATACTCTGTATGGTATAGCCGATTCTTACAACAAAATTGGTGAACATAAACTATCCTACAAAAAATTTCAGGAAGCACTCGCGTTAGACAGGAAAGAAGACAACAAACAAGACATCGCTCACAGCCTAACTAAATTATCTTATCAAGCCTATAAGATAAAAATGTATGAAGTTGGAATTCAACATGCTCAAGAAGCTATAGATGTTTTTGATTCTATAGGTAATAGACGGAATGTCGCCTGGTCAACACATAATATGGCTTTAAACTATGCTGGAAAAGGTAATTTAGAAAAAGCACTTTCACTTGAGGGAAATAATTTAAGCTTCTTAAATAAAACCGAAAAAGACTACCATCTAAAAACCTCTGTTTGGAATCACCTTGGTGAATTAAATCTAGCAATTGATAATCTAAATAAAGCACTTAACTATGCTAAACAAGCATTCGAAATTGGTGATTTGGATACATTGAAAGACAGAAGGCAAGCAAGCCTTAAGATCATGCATCGTGCTTACTCTAAAATGAAAGACTTTGAAAACGCTTATTTGGTACAAAATAAATTACTTGAATTACAGTCTATTGCTCATAAAGAAAACTATGCAAATAGATTAGCTTTTTTACAAAATACAATTGAAGCTAAAGAAAAAGAACAAAAACTTGCTGAGAAAGAACAAGAAAACTTATTAATAAGCAATGCGTTAACGCAGCAACAAAATCAACAAATGGTGTTCATCATTCTATTTGTTGTTTTCGTCTCCTTTACGATGATTATTTACATAAAAATAAGACAAAATCGTGTTTTAGACCAACAACAAAGGCTACACCTAAATAAACTACTTGAACAAAGAAACCAACTATTCTCACAAATAGCTCACGACCTGAGTAACCCAGTTACCATAGCGAGCTTACATATTGAAGCGATGCAACATCAAATCATCGAGTGTAAACCTGAAAACCTTTCTAAGATAAGTGAAAAGTTAACAGATCTAAACCACTTGGTTAAGGACTTAGCGGGTCTTGCTAAACTTGAAACTGCGAATTTTACATTAAGTACTCAAGAAACTGATTTAAACAAATTTGTTAGCGATATTCATGATGAATTGTCGACTCAGATTACAGAACAAAAACTCACAGTTGAGACCAATGAATTTAGCGAAATTTTCGCACACATAGATCCATTTCGTGTAAAACAATTAATTGCCAATTTATTTAGCAATGCAAAAAAATACACACATAAGGATGGTCAGATTGACGTTCATTTTGCGGCATGTGAGCGGTATTTTAAAATAATAGTACAAGATAGCGCGCCATCTGTGCCAAAAGAGCATTTAGGGCAAATTTTTGATCATCTGTTTCGTGTTCCAAATATGTCGAACACAGAAACGCCAGGCCATGGCATAGGATTATCCATTGTTAAGCAAATTGTTGACTTACACAAGGGTAAGATTAAGGCTTCAGAAAGCGAACTAGGCGGGTTGAAAATAGAGGTTGATTTACCGCTAAAATAAAAATATGAAAATTAAAAGCTAGATAAAAGACCTAGCTTTTTACTGGGTTTGAATTAATCACAATCAAATTCTGGCCAATCTACTATGTAGTCTTCAAAATCTTGTTCAATATCGACCGTATTGTCTTTGGTGACTCTACCTTGAATACTGATCCCAAGGTCATTCATTTTGTCTTTTTTGCCATTATTCAGCAAAGGATGCCAAGTCGCTAAGCCCCTACCCTCATAAAGGCGTCTGTAGCTACAACTATTAGGCATGAAAAAAATATCTTTCAGGTTTTCTTTGGTGAGTTTGACACACGATGGCACGAGCGTTTGTCTTTCTGTATAACGTGTACATGCACAGGTCTGTTCATTGATGTACTGACACACTAAACTTGAATATATAAGTGTTTCGCCCTCTCGTAGATGATCAGTACTTGAAAAGTCCTCTTCATCGCTGTCTATAAAAGAATGTAGACAACACTTACCACACCCATCACAAATGCTTTCCCACTCTTGGTCATTCATTTGCTCAAGCGATTTAGTTTGCCAAAATAGTTCTGCGCCCATTGTTTTCTCAAATTACTATAAACACGTAAATTTTACTTGAAGCAAGCATGACAAGCAAAGGGCCAACAGATGTTGACCCTTAAAACCAAAATTAGCGTTGTGATTCAACCCACTTTTTAATCTTAGACTCTAGAATTGGCATTGGTAATGCGCCATCAATCAAGATTTGAGTATGAAATGCTTTGATATCAAATTTGTTACCAAGCTGTTGTTCTGAATACTCTCTTAGCTCTTGAATTTTAAATTGACCAACCTTGTAGGAGACAGCCTGACCTGGCCAACCAATATAACGTTCAACTTCTGCCGTAACATCAGATTCAGCCATAGACGAGTTCTCTAGCATAAACTGAATTGCTTGCTCTCGTGACCAGCCCTTAGCATGCAGACCTGTATCAACGACAAGGCGCATCGCCCTTAACTGTTCGTCTACTAATCGACCGTACCACATGAGTGGATCTGTAAATAAACCAAGATCTTTACCAAGGCTTTCTGCATAAAGCGCCCAACCTTCAGCAAATACAGTGTACCCACCAAACTTTCTAAAGCTTGGAAGACCCTTTACTTCTTGCTGAAGTGCAATTTGAAAATGGTGTCCAGGTGCGGCTTCATGAATAGATAAGGTCTCTACTAAAAATTTCGGCTGTGCTTTCAAGTTATGCGCATTAATATAAAATACACCAGGTCGACTGCCATCAGGTGCTGGCGCAGCATATGATGCACCTGCTGCAGATTCTGCTCTGAAAGCTTCAACCAACTTTACTTCGTAATCAGCTTTCGGGGCGATATCAAATAACAGTGGCACTCGTGCATCTATTTTATTCTTCACTTCAACATAAGCGTTGATCAATTCATCTGCAGATTTGAAATAGAACTGTTCATCTTCTCTTAAAAACTCGAAGAAAGCTTGTAAGTCACCCTCGAATTTTAATTGACCTTTTACCCATTCCATTTCACTTCTTATACGAGCAACTTCGCTTAAACCGATTTCATGGATTTCATCAGCGCTCATGTCTAAAGTGGTATGATTCGCAATCTGATATTCATACCAAGCTTTACCATTTGGTAACGAGCTATAGCCAACACTTTCACGGCTGTTAGGAAGGTACTCTGTATTCAAAAAATGAGTCATTTTCTTATATGCTGGTACAAGCTTTTCAAGAACCATGAATTTGTATTTAGCTGTTAACTCTTTTTTTTCTGTTTTAGTGAAAGAGTCAGGGAAGTTATTAATTGGCCCCCAGAAAACTGATTTAGTTTCGTCTTCTACAATATGAGCTTCAAACTGAGGAATGAGTTTAATGGTTAAAGCTTTAGGTAAGACAACGCCTTTTTCTATCCCCAGGCGCATATTCGATTCAATACCAGCAAGCCATTCAATAAAACCATCTGTTCGAGAAACAAAATTGTTATAATCTTCAACGCTATTAAATGGCTGAGCGCTTTGTCCTGAGCCTAGGCCGGCAAATACATTATGCAAACCAGACATTTGATTGATTGGCATCATATAACTTGGAAATTCAAAACCCTGTTTTGAAAATGCAAGATCACGTTTTAAAATCTCATAACTTAGTAATGCTTGACCAGACAAGTTATTTTTATCAATTTTATCTAGCTTCTGTTGATATGACGTTAGTAATTCATATGTTTGTTTAAGACTTTCGTCTGTTGCAGCAGCATCAAACTTATCATTGACACCTTGCCTGCCCATATACGTGCCTGAGATTGGGCTAAGTTCAACCATTGAGTTAAAGTAGGCTTCGCTTAAACTGTTAACTAGTTCATTTTGATTAAACTGTTGATTTGTTTCTGAAGTACGCTGTGCGTCAGTGCCTGTGGCACTGCAACCGACCAAAGAAGCGGTTAAAGCGACGGCAATTAGAGAGTATTTAAACATCATGTGTCCTTATTAAGGTATTTATGACAGTGTGCCAGAGCTTAATAAAAAAACCATGTGTAAATTTAAGTTTAAACGCTTTGTTACATTTTTAAGGGCAGAACAATATGTAAACTTAATCCACCAAGCGCACCATTAGAGGCGAAAATTTCACCATTATTAGCTTCAATAATCTGCTTACATAAACTTAAGCCAACGCCTTTATGTTTACTTGAATTTTGTCTAGCTTCATCTAAGCGTACAAGGGGGTTGAATATATCTGTGAATAAATCTGATGAGATTGCTTCTCCTGAATTATCTACATTTATAGTAAGTGCATCTGATTCATTATCAATATTGATTGTAATATTCATTTGTGAGCCTCCATGTGCAATGGCATTGTCACAACACTCATTAAATACAGTAATCAGGCCTTGCTGATCGTACTCTAAAACCAGCTCCATTTGCTTTGTAGGTAAAGAGTTCTCATCAGGAAGCACTAAACTCAACTTAGTTCTGTATGCATTGATAGATTGAATGTGTGCTAATAAGTCTTTAACCGTATATTGTTTCACTTTTATAGATTGTACATTTGGCGATACTTGCATTAAGTGATCGATAAACGAATTGAGTTCATCAATTTTATTCATCAATTTACCGTAGCTTGTGTGCACATTATCTACAATATTGTGCTGTAGTGATTCAACTTGCACTTTCATCACTGTCAGTGGCGTTCTTAATTCGTGAGATAAATCAGCAAATAGCTTTTCTTCTTTTTGTTTAACGGCTTCAATGCTTGATTCTTGCTGAAGTTTCTCTTTATGTAGATTTTGATTTAACACATCAACTTGAGTTTCAAGGTATGTGACAAGTTGATTTTGTACTGATTTGTTTTGTATCGCCAGAGCGACAGTAAACAGACTAACCTCTAGCAAATACCCTATTTTTATATAGTCAGAAATCTCAAGACTTGGAAAAATATTTCCATAACTTGCACCGACAATCGTCAATACATTTACAAATAAAACATGGTTGAAGAGGCTTAAAGAAAAAACTCTTATCCCTGGGGCTTTTTGAAACCAACTCCAATAAGCTGTGTATAAGAACAGCGGAATAATCAAAGTGCTCAAGACTAAGTTGAAGAATACTGTATTGAACCAAAGGGAAACCGGGATCAAAACTAGATATGCATATAATAAATACGTGTAGATTTTACAAAGCACACGATTAAATTGCCTAAGTTGTAAGAAACTTTTGATAAAAAGCAAATGAAAAATTGGTACTGATGTCATTAACAGAGTTGAAAACAAGCTGGACTCACCCCCTAACATCGGCCAAAAGTATTTTGAGGTGAAGCCAGACATATCCAATACAATCATAAAAAATATGAATGTCCAAAGTGCATAAAAAATATTGGTTCTATTAGGGTTAAAAAATAGATTTACACTAATGATAAGTAGAATAGCCATGACAATACCAGCTATTGCACCATTAATAAGTGTGCTTTTTTGCGACGTGGCTAAATAATGATTGTAGCTATGTAATCGAATATTGGCAGGCGCGTTGGCAAATGTTCTGTACTCAACCAAAAGTGTGTGTTTTTTATTTTGGCCTAGATTTATAGGAATATAGAGCTGGGGGTCATAAATCGGTCTATCATAAAATGTATCATTTTCATTGAGTTCGAACTTTAACTTTAAACTTGTGTCATCAATTTCATAAATTCGAAATAAAGGAAGTCTTGCATAACCAAAAGAAAGGTACCAATTTTCTAAATCAGACTGATTTTCAACTTCTAGTTTTAACCATTTACTGTAATTATGAATTTGTGGCTTTTGTTTTAAACTATGCGCTTCAAACCAATTTCTGTTATCCCTTATAGCATTATAGTCAAATAAGTGATTGTCATAATTAAGGTGCATCCAGCCAAAGTCTTTAAGCTCATAGACTGTACCATACTTATCTAACACTAGGTCACTTGCTTTTACAGCAAAGCTGTAAAGGACAAAGAACACACTTAAAACAAAAAAATAACAAAAGCGCATCAAATAGAATCAATTAAGAATTATTAATATTTACAATTTATGAACCAACTATGGATCAAATATGGATTGTATCAGATTACACACTAATCAGATTGTAAATGAATGTAAAATCATAAATCTGTAACTATATGTTTCTATAGTGTTCTCAATTATTTTTATGTCATTAAACACTTGAATGATTATACAATCACCAAGATGAAATATTTCTGTAATATTTCTCTGTTTTAATGCCGCCTGAAACAAAAACTTCATGAAAATGCCATATAAGGCATAAACAAAACGAGAACATTATGAGTGCTTCTAATCAGCAAACACTTTTCAATAAAATCATAAACTGGGCTGCAATTGCTTTCTTAGTTTATTTGGTATTAGTTGCCGTTGGTACAGTCAGTGGTGGTTTTAAATTAGCATCTGGCGGTAGTGCTGGCGCTAAAGAGATTTTCTCATTCGCAACCAACCCATTTGTTGCATTATTACTTGGTGCTCTTGCAACAGCTCTAGTACAGTCATCTTCAACAGTTACCTCTGTTATTGTTGGTTTGGTTGCTGGTGGTTTACCAATTGGAATCGCAATTCCAATGGTTATGGGTGCAAATATTGGTACTACAATCACCAACACGCTTGTTTCTATCGGTCACATCCGCTCTAAAGAAGAGTTTCAAAGAGCCTTCTCAGCATCTACTGTTCACGATTTCTTCAATTTGCTAGCAGTACTTATTTTCTTGCCATTAGAGATTATGTTTGGTTTCTTAGAAAAGATTGCCTCAAGCCTTGCCCATTTATTTGTTGGTGATGCTGATTTATCACTTAAAAGCTATAACTTCATCAAGCCACTCGTAAAACCTGCTGTAGGTTTAGTTAAGGATGCTGTAAGTTTCTTAGACGGTAAAGCTGTTGGTATTGCAATGGTTGTAATCGGTATCTTTATGATTTTATTTGCCGTAACAACATTAGGTAAACTATTAAAACAAGCGTTAGTTGGTAAAGCGAAAGATTTACTTCACGGCGCTATCGGTCGTGGTCCAATTGCTGGTATCACTTCAGGTGCTGCAGTTACTATCATGGTTCAATCATCTTCAACCACGACTAGCTTAATGATCCCTTTAGCTGGAAGTGGTGTGTTCACTACACGTCAGATTTATCCATTCACGCTAGGTGCGAACATTGGTACTACAATCACAGCACTACTTGCAGCAACCTCTATAACAGGTCCAGCAGCACAAGTGGCACTCACTATTGCCCTTGTTCATGTAATGTTTAACGTATTTGCAGTAGCCCTTATCTACGGAATACCTTTACTACGCGAAATCCCATTACAGCTTGCTGATAAGCTTGCAAAGATTGGCGCTGAAAATAAACCAGCAGCATTGGGTTATGTACTTGGTTCATTTTTCGTACTACCTGGTCTAATCATGTTCGCAGTAAGATAATCAACTGTCGAACAAATGAAAGAGGAGCCCTGCTCCTCTTTTTTGTTTTTATTGATCTCCTTCATATTAATTCAATAATTTCCTTGCAATTGAAATCTTCAAAGTCTAAATTGACTTTCAAATTTTACTGAAACTTTAAAAATGATTTTATCTCAGAAATTAGAAAACTTTGTATTGCACTGTGGTGAAATGGGTAGCCGCTGGGGTTTTAACCGAACGATTGGTCAAATGGTTGGTCTGTTGGTTATCAGTGAGCAGCCTCTAAGTGCAAATGAGATTGCTGAAGCACTTAGGATCAGCCGTGGTAATGTAAGTATGGGTATCAAAGAACTACAATCATGGCAACTAGTTAAAGTCATTCATGTCCCTGGTGATAGAAAAGAATACTATGCACCAAATGGGTCTATTTGGGATTTGGCAAATAAAGTTTTTGAAGAACGAAGAAAAAGAGAAATCGATCCAACACTTACCTTGCTTAGAGATTCGATTATAGAACCGGCACAGTCTAATGAAGAAGCTTATGCGCAAGAGCAAATGCAGCAGATCCATGACTTATTAGAAACGGTAACTAAATGGTCAGCTGAATTACAAAGACTCTCTCCCGAACAATTACAAACCCTCATGAAACTAGGCTCTTCGGTTAGTAAAGTAATAGATTTAAAAGATAAGCTTTTAAAAAAATAATTTCACACTTGCAGGCATTATGCCCAATCAAAAAAGGCAGCTAAGAAGCTGCCTTTTTTATATAAGAATCGTACTAGATTTTTGGATAGCCTATTCTATCTGATAGATATCCAACGCTTGTTGCAAAGTAATAAGAGCGATTCCAATGCATTAAGGCTTTATAGTTATCATACGCTAAATACATACGACCATTGATGTCATCAGGCATAACTAATGCAGCTGTAATATCTACTTTAGGTAAGTCTGAACCATCCGCTCTTCGTAAGCCCAGAGCTTGCCAGTCAGTTAAAGAGCGCTCTGAATCTTTCCAGTATTCAAGCCATTGCTTACGCGTTTTAGTGCCACGCTTTAAAACATATTTATGGTCAAAGTTTTCTGGCAGCTTGATCTGGCGTCCCCAAGTAAGATTGTCATTCCAACCAGCTTGTTTTAAATAATTGGCAATGGAAGCAAAAGCATCAACTTCGGTCGTCCAGATATCTTTTCGCCCGTCACCATTATAATCAACAGCATAAGAATTAAAAGAAGTTGGCATAAACTGAGTTTGACCCATAGCACCAGCCCAAGAACCCTTGAACTTATCTAAACTAATATGACCATCTTTTAATATATCGAGTGCAGCCCATAGCTGACGCTTATATAAAGCTTCTCGTCTACCATCAAATGCGAGAGTTACGACAGAGCTGATAACAGAATGACCGCCTTGAATACGGCCGAAATTACTTTCAAGACCCCATAGGGCAACAATGAACCTAGCTTGTACGCCATATTCTTTCGCGATCGTTTCTAAAACAGGCTTATGCTTTGCATATAGGTTTCTGGCTCTATCAACTTTCCACTGAGGCACACGTTTTGGTAAATAAGTTTCTAGAGTTTCGACAACTTCTGGTTGATTTTTATCCGCTTTTATAACTTTCTTTTTGAATTTAACAGTTGCAAAAGCTTCGTCAATCAAGGCCTGACTATAACCCTTTTCTAGCGCTTCAACTTTCAATTTTGAAACGTATTCATCGAATTTTTCTTGCGTATTTGCAAAAACTGAAAATGATAAACTCGAAGCGATTAATATAGGAAGAACAAATTTAGACACTATCTACTCCGTTTTGTTTTTTTAATTCATCCAAAAGATTGTCTTCTTTTGGCGGTAATTGTAAATAAAACCCTTTTTCAGTTAACTCAGACTGAACAAGATTAATATCAGCAACACCTAAGCGTTCCCTCTTAGATAAATCGAACATCATCACGTAAATTGGTGCACCAAACATACCCATTAAAGGTTCAGGAATTTTGCTAAAATCATCACGTTTTTCAATGTAAAGGTAAGTATCTGCTCTTTTTGAGCTTTTGTAGACCGCAGTTAGCATTATAACCCTATAAATTCTTGCTTATCTCTTGACAGCACTATAACATGACTAAAAATATAATTGGAAAGTTTAGCGAGTAACAACAAAGCCTAACTAAGGGTTAGTTCACTGCTTCATGTTCTATCTTTCCAATTTTATAAACTTGATAATTATAAGAACTGCGTAATATGTCTGAACAAACATTCGAGTTGAAAGGCAACCTTTTCACTCTTTCTGTATTACATCTATTTACAATCGACTTGGCTCTATTACGCAAAGAGCTAGACGAAAAGATTTCACAAGCACCAAAATTTTTCCAAGGTGCGCCTATCGTAGTTAATCTTTCGCAAGTCCAAGAAGAGACAATTGATTTTCTTGAACTTCGCAATGCAATTTCAGCTTTACAACTCAATCCTGTTGGTGTGTGTAACGGTTCTGAACAGCAAAATATTTCTGCTAAAGAAGTCGGCTTGTCAGTGCTCAATTATAGTCAAGACGTACAAAAACCGAAGTCGAACACTTCAGCTGAGGTTGTAGAAAAAGAAGTTTACCTACCGCCTCAAGTTATTCAAACAACAGTGCGTTCTGGCCAACAAATTTATGCGAAAGGTCGAGACTTAATCGTGCTTGGAGCGGTTAGTCACGGCGCTGAAGTGATCGCAGACGGTAATATTCATATTTATGGTACTTTGAGAGGCCGTGCTATAGCAGGCGCTTCAGGTGCACAAGATGCGGCAATTTATTGTCAACAATTAAAAGCTGAGTTAGTTTCAATCAATGGTAGCTATTGGTTAAGTGAATCACTACAAGGTGAATATTGGGAACAACCAGCACAAATAACACAACGTAACGAATCTTTAGAAATAACAGCTTTGGTCAAAGGATAATTCAGATGGCAAAAATTATTGTCGTAACTTCAGGTAAAGGTGGTGTAGGTAAAACTACCTCTAGCGCAGCAATTGGCACAGGCCTGGCGCTCAAAGGATACAAAACAGCCATTATTGACTTTGATATTGGCCTTAGAAACCTTGATTTAATTATGGGTTGTGAGCGCAGAGTCGTTTATGACTTTGTTAACGTTATTAATGGCGAAGCAAACTTAAATCAAGCACTAATCAAAGACAAAAGAGTTGAAAAACTCTATATCCTTCCGGCATCACAAACACGTGACAAAGATGCGCTTACAAAAGAAGGCGTAGAAAAAGTTTTAAATGAGTTAAAAGAAGAGTTTGACTATATTGTATGTGATTCGCCTGCAGGTATAGAAGCTGGTGCTATGATGGCGCTATATTTTGCAGATGAAGCAATTGTAACAACAAACCCTGAAGTATCTTCTGTACGAGATTCAGATCGTATTTTAGGTATTTTACAGAGCAAATCTCGTCGTGCTGAGCAAGGGTTAGATCCAGTTAAAGAGCACTTACTTTTAACAAGATATAACCCGCAACGAGTTAATGCTGGTGAAATGTTGTCTGTTGAAGATGTACAAGAAATACTTGCTATTGACCTTCTTGGCGTGATCCCTGAATCAACAGCAGTGCTAAATGCCTCTAACTCTGGTCAACCTGTTATCCTAGATAATGAATCTGATGCTGGTCAAGCTTACGCTGATGCAATTAATCGCTTACTCGGTGAAGTCGTTGATTTCAGATTCTTAGAGGTTGAGAAGAAAGGTTTATTCAAGCGTATATTTGGAGGATAGAATGTCATTACTCGATTATTTTCGCTCAGAAAAGAAATCAAGCGCTTCGCTGGCTAAAGAGCGACTTCAAATTATCGTTGCACATGAACGTTCAAAACGTGGGACGCCTGATTATTTGCCACAATTAAAGCAAGACATCCTAGATGTCATCAGAAAGTACGTGAAGGTAGATTCTGATGCTGTGAATGTTCAGTTTGAACAGAATGAGGATGATTTAGCGGTTCTTGAACTCAACGTCACATTACCTGATGACGAAAAGTCTTAATAAAAAAGCCTAGGCAATGCCTAGGCTTTTTTATTTTCATCGACACACTTTAGCTATTGCCATTCCGCAAGAACGTCTTTTAAAAACTCCCATCGCCAAGACTTAAGTAGATCTGGTTTGAGTAACAAATCTCGAGTCTCATCGCTGTGTTTCCATTTCCAACTGATCAATTGATTAATTTGCTTTTTTGAAGCAAAAACCTCAGCAGGAATTTCTGTGGTAGAAGCCACTTGCTTTATTTTAGCTGCAATGTCTTTTGCTGCTCTTTTGTATTGCGGATAATCAATTAAGCGAAGCAATTTTTCAGGACACGCTTCTATATCCACTGACTTCGCCTGCTCGATAAGGTTTAGAACTTCTTTACCAGAGCGATTTACTTCCATTACCTCTACACCTGGGATATTTCTCAAAGAAGAAAGGCTAGTAGGCCGACGCCTTGCTATCTCGACCATGTTTTGTTCTTTTAAAACAAAATTCAAAGCTAAATTTTTATTCTTCGCTTTACTCCTTCTCCACGGCGCGAGTAGTTGTAAAGCAGCTAAATCTCGCGGTTTAAGTTGCCACGCATTTTTAATATCTTGGTAAAGTAGTTCATCTGGTAATTCGTAAGAACGTTTCTCAATAACCAATTGGCTTTCTTCAAGTACAATATGGGTTAAACCCTTTTCAGAGATTTGCTTATAAATATAATTAAAACAAGGCAGCAAATAAAACACATCACTGGCTGCATAATCTAATTGTTTCGTTGTCAATGGTCGCTGTAACCAGTTTGTCCTTGATTCACTTTTATCTATTTCTATTTCAAGGATTTGCTTAACCATATTTGCAAAACCAACACAATTGCCTTCACCCAACAATTGCAAAGCAAATTGAGTATCGAACATAGGTGTTGGTACAAAACCAGCGAAGTTATTGAACACTTCAATGTCTTCAGACGGTGAGTGAAGTATTTTTAATACATCATCAGATTTCAAAATTTCCCAAAAAGGAGAATAATCTAACGCTGCTAATGGATCTATTAATGCTAAGTTTTGTCCATCATAAACTTGGATCAGTGCAACTTCAGGAAATAAAGTACGACGACGCATAAACTCTGTATCTAATGCCAATATAGTGGCGTTGCCAATTGCTGATACAAATTCATCTAGTTGTTGTTGCTCTGTAATGACTTGGTACTGCACTTTCACTCCTAAGCCTTGGGTTATAAAAAAACCGGCTTTCGCCGGTTTTTATCAATCTTTTAAAGCACGTCTAAGAATTTTTCCGACGTTAGTTTTTGGTAACTCGTCGCGGAACTCTACTAGTTTCGGTACTTTATAATTAGTTAAATTATCTCGACAATGACTGATTATATCTTTTTCTGTTAAAGATGGGTCTTTTTTAACGACAAATACTTTAACTTGTTCACCACTTACTTCATGCGGTACGCCAATGGCAGCCACTTCAAGTACACCATCGTGCATCGCAACAATTTCTTCAATTTCGTTAGGGAACACATTAAAACCAGACACTAAGATCATGTCTTTTTTACGGTCAACGATATAGAAGAAACCTTCATCATCGTAAGTCGCAATATCACCCGTAGCAAACCAGCCATCTTTAAGACATTCTGCGGTTGCTTCTGGACGATTATAGTAACCTTGCATAACCTGCGGGCCTTTAACGCAAAGCTCACCAGCTTCACCTTTCGGTGCTTCTTCGCCGTTTTCAAGAATAATTTTAAGTTCAGTACTCGGTGCAGGTAAACCGATTGACCCATTGTAACCGTCTAGGTCATAAGGGCAAATTGTTACAAGCGGTGCGCACTCAGTAAGTCCATAGCCTTCCATGAGCTTACTCTTAGTTACTGCTTGCCACTTTTCAGCAACTGGGCGCTGAACAGCCATTCCACCACCTAGAGACATTTTCAACTTAGAAAAGTCTAAATCAGAAAATCCAGGTGTGTTCAACAGACCATTGAATAAAGTATTAACCCCTGTGATAGCAGTGAACGGATACTTAGCCAACTCTTTGACAAACCCAGCCATATCACGCGGGTTGGTAATTAAGATATTATGACCACCATACTTCATAAATGTTAAGCAGTTCGCTGTTAATGCGAAAATGTGGTATAAAGGCAATGCAGTAATCACAACTTCTTTGCCTTTATCAAGCACATTGTCTAAACAACCCGAAACTTGCTCTAAGTTACCCACCATATTGCCATGCGAAAGCATTGCACCTTTTGATACACCAGTGGTACCACCAGTATATTGCAAAAATGCTAAGTCATCTCTATGAATATCTGGGGCTTTATACGCATTAGGATCAGCACTAATGACTTCATTAAAAGGTATTGTATTCGGTAATGAAAATGGCGGGACCATTTTTTTCACGCGCTTAACCACAAAGTTAACTAAATGCTTCTTAACACCGCCCAACATGTCGCCAATTTGTGTAAGTACAACGTGTTTAACGTTTGTCTTATCAATCACGTTTTCAAGTGTATTAGCAAAGTTTGCAAGAATAAAAATGGCTTTAGTTTCAGAGTCATTCAACTGATGCTCTAGTTCACGCGCTGTGTATAAAGGGTTTACGTTAACTACAGTGCAACCTGCACGTAGCACACCTAAGATGCTAATTGGCGTTTGCAATAAATTCGGCATCATCACCGCAACCTTATCGCCTCGACCTAACCCCAATGTATTTTGTAGATAGCTAGCAACTGCTTTTGTTGCAATATCAACTTGTTGATATGTCATCGTTTTTGACATATTGCTGTACGCGGGTAAAGATGCGTACTCAGTAAAACTTTTGTCAAATAATTCAAGCAGTGAGTTGTAATGCTCTGGATCAATTGTTTCAGGCATACCTTTTGGGTAGCGCTTTAACCAAATTTTATCCACAGTAACTCCTCGTTTATCGTTCTTATTTTAATCTTAACCTTAATCTATCTAAGGCACTTTAACAATTGAGCAAAAGCTCTAATTTATCGATATTCCCATATTTTTCGATAATGTACAATCAAGTTTCATTATATGCGTCGAAATGAAATGAAATGCTTTGTAAAGTTTCACTGGCGTTTTCCATATGGCAATGGTGACCACCATTAATCAAAACTACCTCGAACTGAGTAAAACACTTTTCAAAAACCTTAAGCTGCAGCTCAATCAGTGGATACCCATTAGATGCTTTTAGAAATAGTGTTGGCACTTCGATATTTTCTAAACAAGCCAAGGCCTGTGCTGCTGAAAACCTAAACCCTGAATGTTGTTTAAGTCTTGGGTCCGTTCTAAGTTTTACACCTTCTGGTAGTATTTCAACATTTCTACGCATAAGTAATGCAGCATTTTCATACTCTAAATCAGACACTTTTAGTCTTGCAGCAACCACTTCTTCAAAGTTTGAAAATAATTTGGTATTGCTTTGCTGTTGAGCTTTGCTTCTTTGTCTAAAAGCGTTTATTAATTGCTGTTTTGACTCACTTGGTTTCGTGGTAACAACACCAATGCCATCTATTAAAGCCATTGCTAAAACGTTACCTGGGTAACAAGCTGCAAATAAATTACAGATCATTGCCCCCATGGAATGGCCAACCAGCATGACTTTCTGACAACGCAATTTTTCTAATAAAAATTTCAGATCATAAACGTAATCAATAAAATAGTAGTGCGCATCATGGCTTCTCCATTGAGAATGTCCGTGACCTGGTAAATCAATTGCAATCCAAGTGAAGTTTTTATCCTCATCAATAAATTCAAGCATAGGCTTGAAACTATCACTATTGTCCAACCAACCGTGTAAACAAATTACAAGCTGCTCACCTTGTCCATAAATTTGACCTGACAAGCCAATTTCTTTTAGCGCATCTAACGTATTTTTTTTGTCACTAGTCATATTTTAATTATTTAATCGTATTTGAACTGGTAATATCTTCTCTTCACTTAAAAATAAAAGCAAAAGAATTCATCTACATCCTGATATTTCTATTTTTAAAGATTTCTTAATATCAAATTTGTAGAAAAATTTTACACGGGAACTTAAAGGAACACATATGAAATACGCGATGAGCGCCTTGACAGCATCGTGCTTAATGGCTTTTGGTAGTCATGCATTTGCTACCGAAGCACCAAAGAATATTATTTACATGATTGGTGATGGTATGGGCCCAGCTTTTACCACTGCATATCGTTATTATTCTGACAACCCAAATACCAAAGTAGTAGAAACCACTATATTTGACCAAATCCTTGTTGGTATGGCGCACACCTACCCTGACGATGATACATATGTCACTGACAGTGCAGCAGGTGCAACAGCCCTTAGTACTGCTACTAAAACTTATAATGGTGCAATTGCGGTCGACACACATAAAAAACCTTTGAAAACCATGCTTCAAGTAGCGAAAGAAAAAGGCATGCGTACTGGTTTAGTATCGACTTCACAAATAAACCACGCTACACCTGCAAGTTTCGCAGCACATAATGAATCTCGTCGTAACTATGATGAGATCGCTGATGATTACTTCGACGTAAAAGTTGCAGGAAAGCTACCAGTCGATTTAATGCTTGGTGGTGGCGTACAATATTTTAAACGCAGCGACAGAAACTTAATTAAAGAGTTTGAAAAAGCGGGCTATCAATATACGTCTGACTGGAACAAATTAAATCAAATTGAACAATTACCAGCGCTAGGTCTATTTGCCGAAAAAGCGTTTCCTCACGCAATAGATGAAAATCCAAACCGCTTAGAAAAAATGACTTTTAAGTCTTTAGATTTAATATCTAAAAACAATGATAAAGGTTTCTTTATCATGCTAGAAGGGAGCCAAATTGATTGGTGCGGTCACGCAAATGATATTGCATGTGCAATGAAAGAAATGCACGACTTTGCCAAATCAATTGAACTTGCCAAAGCGTATGTTGACCAAAACCCTGACACATTATTAGTTGTAACCGCCGACCATTCTACTGGCGGTTTAACCCTAGGTGCTAATGGCAAATACACTTGGTTACCTGATGAAGTGAAGAAAGTGAACTCGTCTGTTATGACGATAACCAATTCCCTACTTGAATCTGATGATTTAAAAACAGCTTGGTCTCAACATACTAGTTTAACGCTTAGTAAAGACGACTTAGCTTCACTTTCAAAAGCTAAAAAAGACGGTGATGAAGCACTGTACGAAGCCATCAATAAAATCATCAATACAGCGACTTATACAGGCTGGACAACAAGCGGTCATACTGCAATCGATGTACAAGTATTTGCTTATGGCAAAGGCTATGAGCAATTTATCGGGTCACAGAACAACACTCAAATTGCAGAAAAACTAATTCACTTTATCGAAAAGTAATTTATTGAGCCGTGACTTTTTTATAAATAATCAGTAGTAAAAAGCCAGAACACTGTTCTGGCTTTTTAAATATATAAGCGTGATAGCGGGTATTACTCTCTACCGGGCAGCTTTTTCCATGTCACCGTATCTCTGACATAGTGCGGTTGCGCATCAGCAGCTTGAACTGTGTTACCTTTATCAAACTCAACTTCTGCAATTTTTAGCATGTACGCAGCATCAGGTAAGGTGATTTCTGAGATGACATCTAAATTTAAATCGCCCGCTTGCTCAGCATAAGGTTCCCACGCGCTTCCTACCGCAGTTAAGCTTTTAATCGACTCAGGTAAATCAGTTGGCGCACACACCACTTCATTTTCATCAATGCTTAATTCAGCGAGCCCTTTTTCAGATTTACGATAATGTGCGAAATAAATCTCACCCATTCTTGCATCGATACCCGTAACGACAGACTCAACTTGTTTTTCGTCAATGGCTTGCTGTGCCATTGCTTGAAGCGTAGAGACCCCCACTAGCGGTAAATTTGCACCGTAAGCCAACCCCTGTGCGATCGCAACACTAATACGTACACCAGTGAAACTTCCCGGTCCGCGACCAAACACAATGCCATCTAAATCTTGTAACTTACACCCGGCTTTGTCTAATAACTCAGAAACTAAAGGCAACACTTTTTGGCTATGTTGCTGAGGACAAACTTCAAAATGTTTAACTGTTTGACCATTAAATTGAATGGCAATACTTAGCGCTTCAGTTGAAGCATCTAACGCTAAAAGGTTATAAGTCATATTATTCTATGTTCTCTAAAAACTGTAATGCGCTTTGGAAATCTCTTGTACGGCGCATATTAGGTAAGCTTTGTAAAAATGTCTGCCCATATTTTCGCGTAACTAAACGGTTATCGCAAATGACAAGTACACCTTTATCACTGTGATCTCGTATTAAGCGACCGACACCTTGCTTAAGGTTAATGATTGCTTGAGGTAATTGAATGTCTTCAAATGGCTCACCACCGGTTAATTCACAATCTTTCATTCTAGCTTGTAATAATGGATCATCTGGTGATGTAAAAGGCAATTTATCAATTAACACACAACTAAGTGCATCACCACGAACATCAACCCCTTCCCAAAAAGAGGCTGTGCCCATTAATACCGCGTTGCCATGGCGAATAAACTGTTCAAGGATGATCCGCTTAGACGATTGTCCCTGCATAAACACAGGATATTCAGTAGCAGTACTTAACCCCTCGTAAACTAAGTGCATAACTCGGTAACTGGTGAAAAGTAGAAATGTCCGCCCTTTTGCCGCTTTTATAAGCTCTTTGGCTAGTTTTACCAGGCTATGTGGCATCATATCGTCACTTGTTTCAGGTAAATATCTAGGCATACATAACACCGCCTGATTTTCATAATCAAAGGGACTTTCGACCAATAGTTGTTGCTTAGGTTTTAAGCCCAAACTCTTATTAAAATGATCTAACGAATCATTTACTGACAAGGTCGCTGACGCGAACGTAAAACTCGCTTGCGTACGCTCTATAATTTCTTTGAATTTATTTGCGACGTTTAGAGGTGTGATATTGATTGTTAAGAAACGTCGCGTTGTCTCATACCAATAGCTGTAACCCGTTTGTGTGGTGTCAAATGCACGCTCTAATTGATTTTTGAACTGCAACACCTTTTCAAATGGGTGCTCAATTTTGTCGCTTCTATCAAGGCAGAGTTTTAAAACTTTATATAAGAAATCTAAATCGGAAATGACACGGTGCAACGCATCACAAATGGTTTTGCTAGTTAATGATTCTCGCCAATCTCCCCGTGAACTCTCACCTGCAAAAGCGAGTCGAAGATCGGCAACTGCCGTTTCTAACTTATTGAGTGTATTACCTAATTGCAACATGTCTGGAACATCAGAGCGGTAGATTAAACGCAGATCGTTGATTAAAGCCACCAGCTGTTTGGTGCTTATGCTGTCACCAAAATAATCACTGGCAATTTCTGGAATTTGGTGCGCTTCATCAAAAATGTAATTATCAGCATCAGGCATAAGCTCAGCAAAGCCAGAGTCTTTCACCGCCATATCTGCGAAGAATAAGTGATGATTGATCACCACAATATCTGCTTCCATTGCTTTGATACGCGCTTTTCTTATATAGCATTCAGCGTAATCAGGACACTCCTTGCCTAAACAGTTATCCGCCGTTGAGTTTACATAAGGTAATACTTTGGCATCTTCTTCAATACCAACACAATCGGCTAAATCACCCGTATTAGTTTGAGAGGCAAACTTTGCAACCATGGCAAGTTGATGCATCACATCAGGGTCATCGGTTGGAACATGGGCGACATGCTGCTCAAGTCGATAGGTACATAGATAATTTGCACGCCCTTTTAACAGGGCAACTTTTCTACCTTTATTCAATATTTTAGCAAGTTGTGGCAAATCTCTATGATAAAGCTGTTCTTGTAGTGCTTTAGAGCCAGTGGTAATGATCGACTTTTTATCGCTGAGTAACACAGGAATTAAATACGCGAATGTTTTACCCGTACCAGTTCCTGCCTCAACCACACATTGAGATTTATTTTCCATGGCGGCATGCACCATCTCAGCCATATCAATTTGTGGCTGTCTTGGTTTATATCCAGGAATATTTAAAGCTAAAGGACCTGATTCTGAAAAAAGCGTTTTAATTTGCAAGAAGTGACTACAGCAGTGTTTTTTGCAATTGTACGGTTTAGTGTCTAGTTGAGCAACCGACTGTAAGCAAACATGATTAAGATGTTACGCCCACACATCTAAATGTTTACCATCTTCCTCGTCGTTTTCATTTTGTTTTTGCTTTTTGTTGCTAGATTGCTCGTTGAGTTTTCTTTTTGCGTCTTCTTTTTTGGCCTTATCGAGTTTTACTTTTTCAACTTTATTATCAACAACACCTGCAACATAAAAAGTCGGCTTATGCGAAACTTCAAGTCTAATTATGTTAGTTAACAAGGGCTTAAATACATCCATTATATCCTCCTACAAGCTTGTACCTACTTCTTATTATCGACCGTTATAATTTATACTTTAAAAAATCCAAAATTTTAGTTGCACTGAAACCGTAAAATATGTTCTTCTAAATACGTTATCAAAATTGATTAAGAGAATTTACATGTTTATTACACTGACAACTATTCATCATCACCATCATACACCCGAATAGCCTGTCAGGTATTTCGCTGGTGGGTTATTCCTAAAAGGAACCTCCCGGCGACTCAACTCAGAATTTATATCGCCCCGAGGTTCCCTCGGGGTTTTTCGTTTTAGAACAAAGGATATAAATTATGAGTACTAACAACCGTTTAAGAATCGCAATTCAAAAATCTGGCAGACTTTCAAAAGATTGCCAAGAACTTCTCAAGCAACTAGGTGTGAAATTAAACCTGCGTGAACAACGCCTAATTGCACACTCAACCAATATGCCTATCGATGTTTTACGTGTTCGTGATGACGATATTCCAGGTCTTGTAATGGACGGTGTATGTGACCTAGGTATCGTTGGTGAAAACGTACTTGAAGAAACTCAAGCGGAGCGCCAGAGCCTAAACCAATATTCTGAAGTACTAAAGCTGTCTAAGTTAGATTTTGGTTATTGCCGCCTTGCACTTGCATGGCCACAAGAACTTGGTCCACAAGATAAGTCTTGGTTTGAAGGCAAGCGTATTGCAACAACTTACCCTGAAATTCTAAAAGGCTACCTAAAACGAGAAGGTATTAATGCAAGTGCGGTGATGCTAACTGGCTCTGTAGAAGTCGCTCCTCGTGCTGGACTTGCTGATGCAATCTGTGATCTCGTTTCTACTGGCGCAACACTTGAAGCAAACGGTTTAATGCAAGGTGATACTATTCTTGAATCAAATGCATGCCTTATTCAAAACCCAAAACTGAACGATGAAGATAAGCTTGCACTAATCAATAAATTAATGCCGCGCTTAAAAGGTGTTAAACAAGCCAAAGAAAGCAAGTACATCATGCTACACGCACCTAAAGCAAAATTAACAGAAGTATGTGAACTACTGCCTGGTACTGGTCAACCTACCCTATTATCACTTGCTGGCTCTGACGATTATGTGGCGCTACACATGGTAAGTAGCGAGACATTATTCTGGGAAACCATGGAAGAGCTAAAAGCACTTGGTGCAAACTCTATTCTCGTTATGCCAATTGAAAAAATGATGGAGTAACGACTGTGTTTAAGTGGAATGAGGGTTCTCAATCAGCACAGGCTGCAATTTTAGAAAGACCTGCAGTTACAGCCAGTGAGTCGATTGAGAAGCAAACACAAGCGATTATTGATGATGTTATTGCTAAGGGTGACAACGCATTACTTGAGTTTGCTAAAAAGTTCGACAAACGTGAACAACCTCGTTTACGTGTGCCGAGCGAAGAAATTGTGCAAAGTGAACGCTTGCTTGAACCGTCTTTAAAACAAGCCATTGATTTAGCTTATAGCAACATCAAAGCGTTTCACCAACAGCAACAACCGGTGTCTAAAAAGATTGATACCGCGCCGGGCGTGGTGTGTGAATTAAAATTTGAAGCCATCGATGCTATCGGTCTTTATGTACCTGGTGGCAGTGCGCCACTGCCTTCTTCTGTTTTAATGCAAGGCGTGTGTGCACAGCTATCAGGCGCAACAACTGTAGTTTTAGCAACGCCAGTGAATGGTAATGAGCGCATCCACCCTGCCATTTTATATGCAGCTAAACTTTGCGGGATCACCACTATCATCGAAAGTGGTGGCGCAGGTGTTATCGCTGCTATGGCCTATGGCACTGAGTCAGTCCCTAAGGTAAACAAAGTATTCGGCCCAGGTAATAGCTATGTGACCATGGCAAAACAACTGCTGAGTCAGTCTGTTCCTGGGTTTGCGATTGATATGCCAGCTGGTCCTTCTGAGGTTATGGTCATTGCAGATGAGCGCGCGAACCCGGCTTTTATCGCTGCTGATTTACTCTCACAAGCAGAGCACGGTCGAGACTCTCAAGTGCTGCTTGTAAGTAATAGTGAAAAAATCATTGCCCAAACACAGCAGCAAATTGAGCTTCAGCTTGAAACCTTATCTCGCGCTGATATCGCACGTGCAGCGCTAGATAACAGTGCCTTGATATTAGTCGATGACATGGCACAGGCGTTTGACGTTTCGGCCAAATATGGTCCTGAACACCTTATTCTACAAATTGACCAAGCCGACCAATATGTCGGGTTAGTTAAAAATGCAGGCTCAGTGTTTGTTGGTGATTACACGCCTGAGTCTGCGGGGGACTATGCCTCTGGCACAAATCACGTATTACCAACTTATGGCTACAGTAAAGTCTACTCAAGTCTTAATTTAATGGACTTCTATAGAACATATACTGTGCAAAGTATTACCCCTTCGGGTTTAGTGAATTTAAGCAAAGCGATTTTACCGCTTGCTGATGCAGAAGGATTAGACGCACACGCCAATGCTGTTAAAGTGCGTTTGGAGAATTTGTAAATGAGTGATGTGATCACCACGCTGTTACCAAAGAACATCAATGAGCTAAAAGCGTATAGCTCAGCTAAAAGTATGAAGCTATCGGGCTCAACTTGGTTAAATGCCAATGAAAGCCCGTATGCTAAAACTTTTGACGTAAGTCTAGATAACTTAAATCGTTATCCTGATCCACAACCGCAAGCAGTCATTGATGCATACGCTGATTACGCAGGTATAAGCGAAGAAAATGTATTAATGACCCGCGGTGCTGACGAAGGAATAGAGCTTTTAGTTAGAACTTTCTGCGAGCCGGGCAAAGATTCAATCAGCATTTTTGCACCAACCTACGGCATGTATAAAGTTACGGCTGATACACACAATGTCTCATTGAATGTATTGAGCCAAGAGCAACTCATTAATGACGATAAAACCACAATTAGCGAAGCATGTGCGCAATCAAAACTGGTTTTTATTTGTAATCCAAATAATCCGACCGGCGGAATTTTACCTGTAGAGAAAATTGCTGAAATCGCGGATGAATTGTCTGGTAAGGCTATTGTTGTTGTAGATGAAGCCTATATTGAATTTTGTGAAGCATATTCTTCTGTGAGTCTGTTACAAGATTTCAATAATATTGTTGTCTTAAGAACACTTTCTAAGGCTTTTGCTTTAGCAGGTCTAAGAACGGGCTTCATGCTTTCTAACAGCGAACTATTGAATATCGTCAGAAAGGTCATCGCACCTTACCCGGTTTCGACTGTGGTTGCTGCCATAGCAGCACAAGCATTAAGTAAAGATGCCATCACCCAAGTAAAACGCCAAGTGCAAATTTTAAATGCAGCGAAAGCTGAGCTTTCATTAGCACTCAAAAACAGCAAGCAAGTAGCCGCTGTGTTAGACAGCTATGCAAACTTTGTCACTATCCGTTTAAAAGACAAAGCAGCCATTGATGTTGCCATGCAATCTGGTTTGATCATGCGCCCATTTGTATTATTCGATCAAGATGATTGGATCAGAATCTCAATCGGCACAGAGCAAGAATTACAACAAGTCACCGACTGGCTAAATGGCCTATAAGTAGTAAGGAATAAAAATGAGTCAACCATATCTATTTATCGACCGAGACGGCACATTAATTGATGAGCCAATCACGGATAAACAAGTCGACAGCCTAGAAAAGCTGGTACTACTGCCAAATGTTATTCCTGCGCTATTACAACTTCAAGCTGCAGGTTATCGTTTAGTCATGGTGTCAAACCAAGATGGCTTAGGCACTGATAGCTTCCCAACGGCTGACTTCGATATTGCACAAGACAAGATGATGGAAATTTTTTCATCACAAGGGATCAAGTTCGATGACGTTTTGATCTGCCCGCACTTCGATGAAGATAACTGTAATTGTCGAAAACCAAAAACAGGTTTACTTACAGAATTAATGCGCTCAGGAAAAGTCGACCTTGCTAAATCTTATGTCATTGGCGACCGTCAAACTGATTTAGGTCTTGCTGATAACTTGTGTATTCAAGGTATTCTTTACGAAGGTGACTGGCCGCAAATTGTTACTCAATTAACCACTCAGAATCGTGAAGCATCAGTAACTCGAAACACCAAAGAAACACAAATTGATGTTGCAGTTAATCTTGACCGAGGCGTAAGCGGAGAAATTTCTACAGGCTTAGGTTTCTTTGATCACATGTTGGATCAAATAAGAACCCACGCCAATATCTACCTTAATATTAAAGCCTCTGGCGACTTACACATAGACGAGCACCACTTGGTTGAAGACATCGGTATCGCGCTTGGCCAAGTTGTAAAACAAGCCCTTGGTACAAAAAGGCAAATCAACCGATATGGCTTTGCGCTGCCAATGGATGAATGTAAAGCAGAATGTCAGATTGATTTATCGGGCCGCGCCTCATTTGTACTTAATGCGGATTTCTCCCGTGAAAAAGTCGGGGACTTAGATGTACAAATGGTTGAGCACTTCTTTAAGTCTTTCTCTGATAATGCTGCTGTGAGTTTGATCTTATCTGTTTCTGAGGGTAATTGTCACCACCAAGTAGAAGGGTTATTTAAAGCTTTCTCAAGAGCATTACGTGTGGCAATCCAAAAAGATGCGAGCCAATTAACGGCAAGTTCTAAGGGGTGTTTATGATAGCCATTATAAACACCGGCTGTGCCAATATTAACTCTGTGCGTTTTGCATTTGACCGCCTAGGTGCTAACCCTGAAATTATTACCGCTCCTGAACAACTAGCACAATTTGACAGAGCAATTTTGCCTGGTGTTGGCCACGCGTCTGTTGCCATGAAACGTTTGCTTGATAATGGTTGGCAACAAGCCATCGATGAATATCAAAAACCATTAATGGGCATATGTTTAGGTATGCAGCTTTTGTGTGAGAAGACCTCAGAAGGTGACGTTGACTGCTTGAACAAGATCCCAGGTGCAGTTACGCAGCTAGAAGTAGGAAATTTAACTGCACCGCACATGGGCTGGAATAATTTGGGAATTGAAAAACCTCACGCGCTTACGCAGGGACTCACTGCACAAGATCAAGTCTACTTTGTACATAGCTTTGCACACAATGTGAATGACTTCACCTTAGCATCTGGCGAATATGGTCAAACCTTTTCTGCCATCGTTTGTAAAGACAACTACGCAGGTATGCAATTTCACCCTGAAAAAAGTGCACAAGTCGGCGCTAAGCTTTTAACAAACTTTTTAAATTGGAATGTATAGGCAGAGGTAAACATGATAATTCCAGCTTTAGATGTATTACAAAATCAAATTGTTCGCCTCTACCAAGGTAAATACGACACAGCCCAGTTCTATCCATTTGAATTAGGTGAGCGTCTGCTTGCCTATCAAAACTCTGGGGCAGAAAAATTACATTTAGTAGATTTAGAAGGCGCTCGTGACCCGCAAAAGAAACAGTGGCAACAAATTCAAGCAGCAACAAAAGCATTAAACGTTCCTTACCAAGTCGGTGGCGGCGTACGCAGCTATGAAGATGTAAAACAATGGATTGAAGCTGGCGCGGCTCAAGTTGTTATTGGGTCAATGGCAGTAGATCAACAAACGCAAGTTGCACAGTGGATCAAAGAGTTTGGCCCTGAAAAATTTGTCATTGCACTGGATGTGAACAAAACAGAATCTGGTTGGGCACCTGCAACACACGGTTGGTTAAGCGATGCCGACAAAGACCTATTCACCCTACTCGACTTTTATGTGGAATTAGGAGTTGTTGACTTTTTATGCACGGACATCAGTAAAGACGGTACAATGACCGGCCCCTCTTTTGCCTTGTATGAAGAAATCGTTGCACACAATAGCAGCATAAAAGTACAAGCCTCTGGTGGAGTGAGTTCATTAGACGACATTAAACGACTCGCTGAAATCGGTGTCGGCGGTGTCATTTTAGGTAAATCACTCCTTGATGGTGCTTTTACGGTTGAGGAGGCACTTGCATGTTATCAAAACGCATAATTCCTTGCCTTGATGTAAAAAATGGTCAAGTAGTAAAAGGCGTGAAATTTAAAGGCCACGAAGTTGTCGGAGACATTCTAGAACTAGCTGAGCTTTACAGTAAGGCCGGTGCTGATGAGCTGGTGTTCTATGAAATTTCTGCCAGTGTAGAAAAACGTTTATTAGATGTCACTTGGGTAGAGCAAATCGCCCGCCACATCGATATTCCATTTTGTGTTGCTGGTGGCATCAAGTCTGTTGCTGATGCCGCTAAAGTACTTGAAAGTGGTGCTGATAAAATCAGTATCAACAGCCCTGCAATACACAGGCCTGAACTCATTAAAGAATTACACGATGAATTTGGTAAACAATGTGTTGTAGTTGGTATCGATAGTTTTTATGACGCAGAAACAGATCAATATCTTGTTTATCAGCTCACTGGCGATCCAAATGCGTCTTCAAGAACCCGTTATAAAACACAAGAATGGGTTAAACGTGTGCAAGATTTAGGCGCAGGTGAAATTGTTTTAAACTGCATGAACCAAGATGGTGTGCGTAAAGGTTACGACAATAAACAGCTATCTGAAATAAGAGCGATTTGTGACGTGCCGCTTATCGCATCTGGCGGTGCAGGTACCATGCAAGACTTTGTAGATGTATTTGAGCAAAGCCAAGTTGACGGTGCTCTTGCAGCAAGCGTATTCCACAAAAACGTAATCGATATAAACGAACTTAAACAATACCTTACAAACAATGGAGTCGCAGCTAGATTATGCAACTAACCAAAGAAAACTTATCAAAACTTGATTTTAAAAAGTCCGATATGCTGCCTGCGATCATTCAAGATGCAGCAACCGGACAAATTCTGATGCAAGGCTTTATGGATCAAGCGGCCATTGAAATGACCTTTGAGAAAGGTCTAGTAACCTTTTATTCTCGTTCTAAACAACGCTTGTGGACCAAAGGCGAAACTTCAGAAAACTATTTAGAGCTTGTCTCTGCTCACACTGACTGTGACTTCGACTCTATATTAGTGCTTGCCAACCCGAAAGGCCCAACCTGTCACTTAGGCACAACAAGTTGCTTTGGTGATGCAAAACCTGACTTAGCTTTTTTAGCTCAGCTTGAGAATATTATTGTTGAACGTAAAGATGCAGATCCAGCATCAAGTTATACAGCGTCATTGTTTGCAAAAGACTTGAGCCGTAGTTGTCAAAAAGTGGGCGAAGAAGGTGTAGAAGTCGCACTAGCCGCAATGAAAAAAGACAATGAAGAACTGCTTAATGAGTCAGCTGACTTGCTTTATCACCTTACCGTTTTATTGCAACGTAGCGAGTTAAACTTAAAAGATGTGATTGATACACTTGAGCAGCGCCATAAGTAATTAACCTAAGCTCTCGTTAATTACTTCATCGAAAATATAAAGCCCAAGTTATTAATAAATAACTTGGGCTTTTTTATTACTTTAAAAAGTAAAAATTAATACCAATCCTCTTAATTAAGTGATCTATTTTGAGGCAAGTAAAACTTGTCGGTAGCAAGGCGAAAATTTTGCAATTTAGTTGTTCTAAATAAGAAATTTTCAACGAAGCTAACGTCAGTTTTAGTCCCTCTAAATGATTAAGTATTATTGAGGATTGGTATAAATTGCATTTGGATGTTCTACACCCGTCCATGCTTTATACAATTTAGCCTGACGTTCAGTCGGGGCCTTAACTGCTTTCACCTTTTTAGGTTTATCAAAGTCAGATGTAAGCTTTACTTTTGTCGTCATAAGTTGATGACGTCTAATAAAGCTCACAGTGACTTCTTGCTCTGGCTCAAACAAAGCCAGCGTCTCTTTTAATGACTTACGTACTTGGCGTCCATCTAAAGCAACTAACTTATCTCCGGCTGTTAAACCACCTTGCCATGCAGAGCTCTCTCTCGCTACATGATTTAAAATAAGTAGCTCGCCATTAGACTTTGCCATAACATCCAAGCCAGCAACGGCTTTGCTATTCTCTGGGCGTGTATATTCTAAGCCAACAGTTGCAAGGAGCGCATCAAAGTCAATGCTCAGCGGTGATTCAACATTCTCTTTCCACCACTTTGAATAATCACGACCAGAAATTTGCTTTAAAATATTTTGAACATCTTTGCTATTAAAGCTTTTAGGTAATTTAAACTGTTTATATAGCTCTGAATGCACATCTCTGTAACTTACTTTACCTTCACTCTTATCTAGTAAGTCAATATCAAGTGCTAGTGACGCTAATGACCCTTCTGAGTAAATATTGGTACTGAAGTTACGGCCATGATCACCACCTGCGTTGATCCACTTATCAAAACTGGTTTCAGCAGCAGACTGCACTTCTCTACCCGGCGTTTTTAAATGACGTGAAATTGTTTTATTCAGATCTTTATAAAACTCTTCATTGCTTGTTATGCCAGCGCTTAACAGTAAATAGTTTTCTAAATAACTGGTTGAACCTTCAGACAACCACAATAAATCAGAGTAATTTGGCGCGATGTAATCATATGGCACTAAACCAGCTGGACGATAGTTTTTTACATTCCAAGTATGGATAAACTCATGTGCGGCCGTTGCGATAAAACCGATGTAATCATCACGCTTAGCAAACGAATCTCTATGCCTTTGGATTATGGTTGAATTTAAATGCTCAGTCGCACCACGGGCACCGCTGGTCGCATGTACCATAAATACATAACGCTCATACGGATAGTCATGCCAAATTAAACTACCTGTTTTAACGAGCTTTTTAAGGTCAGAAAGCATTAATTCAACATCGTAATTGCCCTCACCCCAAATAACGAGTTCATATTTACGACTATCTACTTCAAATTTATATAAGTCGTTAATACCTGTTTCGATAGGAGAATCTAATAAGATATCGTAGTTATCCGCTTTAAAACTATGCTTGTCATCCGCAAAATCCATCCCTGAGACCGAACGCCACCCTTTTGGTACATTTAGGTCTACAGTTACTGACTCTTGTCTAAATGAATCACTGAACATAAAAAAGCCTGATGCATCAATAAATGCGTGGCTATCATCAATATGACGTGAACGCATGCCCAATTGATTCGCATAGACTTGGTATGAAATGTTGACTTCTGTTGGCTCATTTAAATGTACGCGCCATGTATTTTTATCAATCTTTTTCCATTGAAGATTTTCGCCGTTTTCACTTTTTGCATCAAAAAAACGAATACCATTGGCAAGGTCTAAAATTTCATAACGACCCGTTCGCCAATCTGGAAGATGCACATCTAAATGTGCTTGAGCAGTTTTCGGAAAAGTAACTTTAACATCACCTAGATGATGTGCAGGTTCATGTATTGATAATTTATATTCCACATCAGCAAATGCAGGAAGAGCTGCAAAGGCAGCCAGAAGAGAGAGTGTAATTTTATTCATACTGGTACTAATAATATTTACAGAAGGTATAAACAAAGGCTATCAAACTCCCCATGTAAAGTTTAATAAAAGAGATAAACTACATATCATCAGGCTTGTTGTGATATGTAACAAACAAATTGCCTTCAAAAATGAGATAATTGTTGTAAACTTAAAGTGTTAATGAATTTATAGATGGCAAAATTTGTGACCAATAAAGATGCGCTAATAGAAAAAAAACTAAAACAAGCAGTTAAAGCACGAGCTGAGCTCGAGAATGCGCATAAAGATCAAATACAAACATTGAGTAATTTTGCTGCAAAATTAGCTGTAAGTAGTAAGGGGCAAGATGTCGCACTAGACAATCAGTTAGCTAAATTCAGACAAGCGCTCAGTAAAGGTGTGAGCTTTGATGATTTAGCTCCTCTTATTAATACCATTTCTCAGTCACTTAAAAATCAAGAGTCAATCAACGCAGATAATCATCAAAAGTTATCAAATCGAATTTCAGAAGCTGGTAAGCAGCTTCAGAAATTAAAAGGTATCCCAGATGATACTCGGCGTATGCTAAGAAACTTACTTGATAATGAACTCACCGAAGTAAATGTGAGTTATGAATTTTTACCCGTCTTTGAAAAGCTCATTGATATTTATCAAAAAGTTTTAGCAACCAAAACTGAAGTAATAAGCAATTCAATTTCAAATCAAAAACCAGAATTAGCCAGTGAGTTGTTAACCTTAACCAATGAAATCACTTTTGAAGATGATGTTTCAAAAGAAATCATCGATATTAAAACCACGCTCTCTCAGTCAGCTGAAATTGATGTGTTACTCGATTGCGCTGTAGCAATCATTGGTATTATTGCGAATAGCATTGCTAGAGAACGTCAATCGGCTCAAGGCTTTTTAGTTTCACTCAATCAAACACTTGAAGAACTCCATGCATCTATTCTTAGTACGACTAATTCTACTAAACATATGAGTGCAGAGTTATCTGGTCTCAATAAACAAATTGAAACTAAGATCAAACTTTTAAATGAACAAACGCAAAAGGCGACGTCTATTTCCGATTTAAAAGCACTGGTAGACGGTGAGTTAAAGCTTTTAAGACAAGACTTAGTCAAACGAGAAGAATTAGAACAAAAAGATAAAGCAGATTTACTAGAGAGCTTTGAACAAATTAATTCACGGATTAATGTTTTAGAAACTAAAGTAAATACTTATAAGAAAAGACTTTCTGAACAACAATTTAAAAGCTTGCTAGACGGCTTAACAAAGCTACCTAACCGTGCAGCGTTCGATGATAGGTTTAACCAAGAATTTCATTTGTTTGAGCAGCATGATAATGAAACAACTTTGGTTGTAATTGATGTCGACTTCTTTAAATCAATCAACGATCAATATGGTCACAGTGCGGGCGACAAGACACTGCAAGTGATTGCTCGAGCATTAAAGAAAGCGATACGTAAATCTGACTTTATTGCCCGATATGGCGGTGAAGAGTTTGTTTTATTAATGCCTGGCATGCCTTTAACACATGCAAAGGCACCATTAGAGAAAATTAGGAATACCATAAAAGCAATTCCATTTAAGTTTAAAGATAAGCAAGTACAAATAACTGTGTCTTTAGGAGCGACGCAATTTAAAAAAGGTGACACACCTTTGGCAGCTTTTGATAGAGCTGATGATGCACTTTACGAAGCAAAAAACAGTGGTAGAGATCGCCTTTGCATTCGTAAATAACAAGGAGAATGCCTATGCAAGTCCAACTAAATCCAACTGGCGTACTTAATTTACTTTCAAAGCTTGAAGTCGACCTTCTACAGGCCTCTTCAAGCACAGAAAGATATAAACTTTTTAGAAACTGTGTATTAGCGGTATTAAACGTCGGTAGTCATACTGATTCTAGCAGTGAAATCTACGACAAATACCAAGATTTTGATGTAAAACTCATTGCCAGAGAGCGCGGCATAAAAATTGAATTAAATAATCCACCCGAGACTGCCTTTGTTGATGGCAAGATAATCACAGGTATCCACGAACATATCTTTTCTGTAATCCGTGATTTGTTATTTATTTACCAACGCCATGAACCTACTGAAGACGAACATCAAATTACACATATGGTATTTGATATGCTCAGAAATGCCTCAGCGTTACCGGTTAATACAGACCCAAATATGATTGTCTGTTGGGGCGGCCATTCAATCAGTGAAGTCGAGTATAAATACACAAAAGAAGTGGGATATGAACTAGGCTTACGTGGGCTAAATATTTGTACAGGCTGTGGACCTGGCGCGATGAAAGGCCCTATGAAAGGTGCGACTATTGGCCATGCAAAACAACGTATTACAAACAACCGTTATTTAGGCCTAACAGAACCGAGTATTATCGCGGCTGAGCCACCTAATCCCATCGTCAACGAGCTTGTAATATTACCCGATATCGAAAAGCGTTTAGAAGCATTTGTCAGAACAGCGCATGGCATTATCATTTTCCCTGGTGGTGCAGGTACAGCTGAAGAGCTTCTATATTTATTAGGTATACTGTTACATCCTGATAATCAAAAACAATGCCTACCCGTTATTTTAACTGGTCCTAAGTCCTCAGCTGATTATTTCAAAGAAATCTGTCAATTTGTTGAAGATACGCTCGGTGCAGAAGCTTTAAGTAAATTTGAAGTGATTGTCGGCGATCCACAAAAAGTGGCGGTCACCCTAAAGCAAGCTATGCCTAAGGTTAGAGAATATAGAAAATCTCAGGGCGATGCTTATTACTTTAACTGGACGCTAAAAATTGAGCACCAGTTCCAAATGCCATTTGAGCCAACTCATGAAAACATGGCGAATTTGAACCTGTCTTTAGATCAGAATAAAGAGCTTCTGGCTGCTGATTTGCGTAGAGCATTTTCTGGGATTGTCGCAGGTAATGTTAAAGATGAAGGCATTAGAGAAATCAAAAAGCATGGTCCTTATCAGCTTCATGGTGAAACCACATTAATGAAAAAAATGGACACCCTGTTACAAGCATTTGTAGAGCAAGGCCGTATGAAATTACCAGGTAGTAAATATACGCCGTGTTATGTAGTGAATAAATGAGTAAAACTTTAGTACTAATAGATGCGCTGAACCTCGTTCGGCGCATTTTTGCAATTGAACCAAACCAAGAAGATATTACCGCCGTAAATAATACCGCTCAACGGGTTTCTTCAGCCGTTAATAAGTTACTAAACCTTACTTCAGCAACTCATGCGATAGCTGTATTCGATGGTGATGGAAGTTGGCGGTATCATTACTATGATAAATATAAAGTCACAAGAAAACCTATGCCTGAAATCTTATCTAGCAACATGGATACTATTGAAAAGGCATTTGAACAAACTGGCATACCCGTTTATAGACCAGATCACGATGAGGCTGACGATATCATTGCAACCCTTGCCACTAAGGCAGCTGCTGCAAACGTAAATGTAGTGATAGCCTCAACAGATAAAGGCTTTCTCCCTCACCTTACCCCAAGCATTAGAATATACGATTATTTTAAAAAAACCTGGATTGATACAAAGCAGATAAGAGATAAATTCAAAGTCGAAAAACATCAACTTACTGAACTTTGGGCTATGGCAGGTGATAAAACAAACGATGTACCAGGTATAGCTGGAATTGGTTTAAAGACAGCGCAAAGATTATTAAACGAATGCGGTGATTTTGAAAATATTTTAGCTTACGAATCGCTAAAACCCGCTGAAAAGCAAAAGATCCTCTCTGGTGTGGACGATTTTATTACTAGCAAGAACTTGGTTTCATTAAGAATAGATATACATTTAGGGTTTAATCTACAAGACTTGAGAGTTACCCGTTAATTGTCTAAGAAAGTTTTAACTCTTGAAGACTTTGATATACTGACTTGGATTTAATTCTTGGACTTGTCATGATCAAAAAAGTACTGCAATACATAATTTTAGGCCTTGCTGTTTATGCAAGTATTGTCATGCTAGTGATCAATTTCTATAAAGATGACCCTCAAGCTATGATCTGGCAAGATAGAGAGGCATTCAATAACCGCTTTATTTCAAAACTTGATGAATCTGAAGTAATGCCATTAGAGGAAGTTCTTGAAACACTGGGAAGCCCTGATCTGACCTATGTATCTAAGCAGCAAGGTAATGTTTTTCAAATAGTTTACTATAGAACACAACTTGTTAAATCTGATGGTATTACAACTCAAGACGAATGCACAGGCCTGTTATTTAAGAATGGTATTTTGCTAGTTTGGGGTGATAATGCAACTCTTGAATATACAAAAATAAGTGGAGAATAATGCAACCGTGAAAGCATCTCCTACACAATTAAAAAAACTTTTCGAGCATTCACATCAAGTTCTAAGGCTTTACTACAACAAAGAAAAATGGCCTGTAATATACCCAAGTATAACGCAGTTAGCCGAGAGGTTTGTTCAGTGCTATACACTTCAACCAGGCGCATTACACGCTCACCTTCATTTTTATGCAAAGCAACAAGGTTACACAACAAATCTTGTCGTTAATCAATGCATTTTAGTGACTGCCATTTGTCAGGCTTTAAAATATAACAAAGAACTCACAGAGTCTTTAGTTATCGCTGCCATATCAGACCAAATTTGCACCACTAATGAAACAAATAAACTTGCATCAGGACACCCCTTATCTGAGCAAGCACAAAGGTTAGTTCAAAACCGGCACGCTCTTGCAGTAAAGATGCTCAACAAGGGCAATGTACCCACAGGACAAGTACAAAGAATACTGGCACGTTTGGATAAATATGCTTCAGCAATTACTGGGGTTAATGCAATACCGCTTTATGATAATCCGAGCATTATCGTTGCAATCGCAATGCGCATTGCCAAAGCAATTACACCTAGACCAAAAGTAAAAACCTTTAGCCTTAATCAAGCGATAAAGTCACTTTATTTAAGCTGTTATAACGAATTTGCACAAAATGCATTGTGTGAATTAAGTGGGCAACTTGTTACCCACCCTTCTGGGCTTTCAGTGTCTTATAAGAATGAGCAATGTATTGTTTTAGCAAAAAATGGCAATATTCATTACCTGGCGCTAATGATAGAAGATAAAGCCAGAAGGATCATCAGAACATCTCAGCCAATCTTTGGTGAATATCGAACTCAAATTATCAGTGATCCTATTCTACTTTATAAAATTTGGTTTAATGAACAGTTACCTGAAATCGAAGTTAAAGCTTTAGACGACAGGGAAAGCCTTGAGTCTATTGCAAAGCTGGGTAACACTAAGTACCCTGACTTTAAACAGTTAGAAAAAGTAGTCACTAATTTTGAACATATAGAGCAAGCACTTAGAACTGCAGCTAAGCAATATAATCGTCAAGGACAAAAAGCGGGGAGTTTGAGGCATAGTTTAACAATGGTCGGGTTAGATACTGCAGCTTTACTATGTCAGCGTGTATTACTAGAAACCATGATTACAAATGTTAGCCACCCTTTTGCCTCTGATATTATTAATAAATACGCGCATATTAATAAAGTTATTACCTTATTAATAAGTAAAAAGCACAGTGAAAAGTTTGAATTCTATCTCTGTCCTTTCGCCGCTTTTATTTACTTCTTACTTCATCAGCACCCTGAAAAAGTGATGCGTTTTATTCAAATAGATGAGGATGAATTTTCGAGTAAGCCGCTTTCAATTGCACAATTATTTGGGCTCAAGGATTACCAACATGATTCATTAATAGATTATGTGAGCAATTACTTTTCTGAGTCATTTTCACATATCGCACTGTTAAATACTGAAACAAAGACTAAAAGTCAGTTGAATGATGTAGACAAAGAATTCGTTGCTATTAAGTATTTGGCAATGACAACACTATTCGATATTGATTTAGGAACACCATGGCAAAAGCAAACCACAACGGATGTCCTTAAACACTTCGAGTGGGAAAATATTGACATGTTTAAAGTGGCTCTGCTAGACCTATCACCCCATTGTGTCATTGAGTAATATTTATTCTATAAATATTATCAATGACAAACATAAACTGTGATTATGCCTATTTTTCATTACTCGCTGGCATAAGACTGCATAAATTGTTATAAAACGCGCTTAATTTTTCAAGCGAACACACACCTTCCTTCTTTGTTTACTACACTCTGTATTTAGTGCCCAAGTGGCTAGGTGTGAAAAATATATTGATAAAGGAAACCATAATGGCAAAGCAAACTATCACTGTGATCAAGGGCGATGGTATCGGTCCAAGCATTATTGATTCAGCAATTGAGATCTTAAACGCTGCAGGCTGTGATTTTGATTATGAATTTGTTGATGCAGGTTTAACTGCACTAGAAAAAACAGGTGAGCTTCTACCTAAAGAAACACTAGAAGTAATCGAAAAAAATAAGATCACTTTAAAAGGTCCATTAACTACACCTGTTGGTGAAGGTTTCACTTCAATCAATGTAACACTACGTAAGCAATTTGGCTTATACGCGAACGTTCGTCCGGTAAAATCTTTTGCAGGTACAAAAGCGCGTTACGACGACATTGACATTATTACTATTCGTGAAAACACACAGGGCATGTACTCAGGTCTTGGTCAGGTTGTTTCTGAAGATGGTAATGAAGCAGAAGCAATGTCAAAAATCACACGTGATGGTGCAGAGAAAATTGTAACATTTGCATACGAGTTAGCACGTCGCGAAGGTCGTAAAAAAGTAACAGCTGTTCACAAAGCGAATATCTTGAAATCAACTTCAGGTTTATTCCTTAAAGTTGCACGTGAAGTCGGTGAGCGTTACCCAGATATCGAATCAGCAGAGATGATTGTTGATGCGACGTGTATGAAGCTTGTTATGACACCGGAAGAATTCGATGTCATCGTAACAACTAACTTATTTGGCGACATATTATCAGACCTATGTGCCGGTTTAGTTGGTGGTCTTGGTATGGCGCCTGGTGCAAACATTGGTGAAAATGCTGCTATTTTTGAAGCAGTTCATGGTAGTGCGCCTGACATTGCAGGTAAAAACCTTGCAAACCCAACTTCAGTAATCTTAGCGTCAATCCAAATGCTTGAATACTTAGAAATGGGTGAAACAGCTGACCGTATCCGTAATGCGGTAGCTGATGTGATCAAAACAGGTGATAGAACTACGCGTGATTTAGGTGGTAGCCACGGTACGACAGACTTCACTCAAGCGGTAATTGAACGCCTGTAATATTTTTGTACTAATTCAAAACTATAAAAATAAAGAGCTGTCGTTACGACAGCTCTTTATTTTTCATCTTAGCCTTCTAATTCCTAAAACACTTGCAAGTAAAATAAAGAACAAACTTCCTCCAGAGCTAGAGTTACTTTCTTGTTTCTGTGAAACCGTGATTGTTGCGCTCTTAGAATTCGACTTATTGGTATCTTTATCATTTACTGTTGTAGTAACCATATAAGTACCCGGGTCTGTATAGGTATGTGTTGTATTTGCGCCACTACCAACGTTGCCATCACCGAAATCCCAAGAAATGTCAAAACTACCACTACCGCCTGATATTGAAGCTGAAGCTGTAAGTGATAAATCGGTACTCCTAATATCGGTTGAAATTTCAATTGGTACATTAATAGTGAACTGTTTACTCTGACTCACCATGTCACCATTGTTATCTTTAACAGACACATTTATCGTATAAGTGCCATTTTGGGCATACTTGTGAGTAATACTTTGGCCACTTATGAAATTACCATCACCTAAATCCCAAGTTATTGTGTAGGGAGAAACGCCAGCACTGACATCTACTGACCCCGTAACGATTCCATTTGCATGGCTAACATTCAGCTCCGAAATAGTTAATGGTTTTGTCAGATTAAGCTCTATCGACTCTGAAAATGTTTGCCCACTAAGTTTGGTCTGTATAAAAGTTACTGAAACATTCTCAAAATTTTCAAACAGAATTACCGGCTTGAGCTCTTTACTTGTTTGACCGTCTGAAAACTTCCATAAAAAACTATCAGTTTCTTCAAAAATAAATCCGTTCACTTCAAAAGAAACCTGTTTATCGTTGATGACATAGTCAATACCAGTTTTTTGTTGATAAGAAAGCGCTATTTGTGCAGTATCGAAATTATCAGATATATCTATAACATCAATTTTCAAACCATATTTGGGGATGTTTACTCCAGATTCAGGTTGCACAGCAAAACTATAATCTTTATTGTCTTCAAATGCAGTGATAGGTGATAAATCATTATCGCCAAGCCCTTCTGATTGATCGGTTAGCCTTAGTGCTGCGTCTCTTACTTGTATTGTAGAGTCTGCGACCGAGACATTATTCGCTTTATAAATTGGTCTTTGATCTGTATCTATAACTAACAAGTCACCATACCCTTGGTGTTCCGATGTATTGTTATCATCATATTTCTCATTTGAATACCACAGAGTTAAGCCAGATGCATATTGTGCTAGTCTCAAGCCTTCATCTAAACCGAGGTGGCTTCTTAACTGTAGATAATAGGCATGTTCCGCACCTGATTTATACCGACCTATTTTTCTAAATCCATTAAGATTTACTAATTCATTTGAATCAGTATCATTTAAATATATAACGCTATTATTTGCGTGAATTTTTATGTCATCAATAACGATGCCATACCCAGATACCGCTTCATCTGTTTGATATACGAAAGTTATCGTCACTTGCTCAGTTGAATATGTGGATAAATCATATGATAGCTCCACAAATTCCCCCTCTATTCCATCTCCAGAAAATGAGTTACCATCTATGAAATGCTTAACATTTTCATAATTTGGATGAATAGCTTTTGTCACATTACCAGCGATTGGTTGTGAATTAGCATAAACTTGGAAAAAGTCATAATCTGACTCAATATTAAATTGGCTCAACATTTTTAATGTTATGTTAGTTGATTCAGGTAAATCTATTTTGAAAGACATCTGATTATTTAACTTGTTACCCTCACCAGAATAAAATTGCAAATTCCCTGAGTTAGGCTTTATGAAGTCTTCTAAAGTTGGAGGTAATTGAATTTTAATTTGCTTAGACTGATTTGAAAAAATTCCTGCATGAGCAAGTTCTAATGTTTTAGTTCCAACAATATCTTGTAGATTAATTTTTGTTTGTTTTGTCCAATTTCCTCCAAAACGAGTTTGTAGATAATCTAAATTTTTTGGACTAAACATGACTGGTTTCGAGCCTCTGAGCTCGCCCATCCAACTGCCACTGGACATAACAGACCAATTAGCTACGGGCTCACCAATACTTGTGTTTTTCAAATCATACTCATCGGGTAGACCTAAATCGTGTCCAAACTCATGAACAACAACGCCAATTCCTGCATCTATAGGATTAATAGTGTAGTTGTAGGCCTTTATAGAAGAACCAGAAATAGATGCAGGCTGATTATTTTCAGTTACGAAAAAGCGATGTGACCAGATTGCATTTTCACCTAAAATTCCTCCCCCTGCTTCTTCACCAATACTAGAGTGAAACAATAAGATATGATCAATTACACCATCGGGTTCATTTATATTACCATCGCCATCAATGTCATTTAGATCAGTATTATCGTATTGAGATAAATCAACGCCCTGCTGTACTAGAGCCTCTACTGCTTCGGTAACTAAACTACCCACATTTACATCGCGTTCATCACCATTTCTTTTACCATAAAATGCAGCATTATTTTTAGCTGTTATCCAGCCATAAACGCTTCCTGTTAAATCAAAGTTCTGTCCTGTAACCTCTTGATAAAATTGTCGAGCACTTTTTAATTTTTGATTATTCGGACCTTCAAAGCCAGTTTCAGAAAACAGTAAGTTCTCATAATGACTTGGTGCATAGTTGTCATAAAACATGTCAGTATCATTTTCATCAAGTCCGGGGGTTGTTGATTTTAGATCAGGAAAATCAACTAAAATTGTAAGAATTTTTACTTCACTAAGAGTGTCTAATACTGGGCTTTGAGCATAATTAAATGAACGCTTGTAATCTGATTTTAAATATTTAAGTGGTGTTTTTAAAAGTGAGACTTTTCGCCGTCCACTTTTATAAATATATGAATTCAACAATTGTTGCTTTTCGTAGGTACTTAAACTCCTTCCAAGCTTTTTCTCTTGCCAATAAATTATTCTTTCTTCATCTAAACGTAACAAGTCAGGCATAGCATTGACTTGCAAGGTGGCGAGAAACACAATGGAGAGCACAATCATTAATTTAAAATTCATAAAATCACCAAAACCATTTTAGAAACAAAATACTACCATTACTTTTAGCTTGAGTCCTAAACACAAACCCTTTGTTTTTAAAAAATACTTTATTCACCCCTCTACTAAAAATAGCGCAACAAAACATTTCCACCATCCAGATAATTTATTAGATGAAAAATTTATGCAACTTTAGTTTAATCTGCCTTGACTTATGCATATAAAAAACCTTTAATGTTTTTGTTCAAATTTTAATAGAATTTTTATTTCAGGTTATGATTTCAAATTTATTTGTAAATGTCGTGCTCGTACTGGTCTTTTTAATAAGCTCAGCGGGGACGTATTAACTTGATTTACGATAAAACCCCGCAATTGCGGGGTTTTTTTTTGTTTAATTTTACGATTGCACCGAGGAATGAGGATGGTACAAACGCAATTTAACGGCTCAGAGTTAGTCGTGAAAGCTTTAAAAGCTTTAGAAGTAGAATATATATTTGGCTACCCTGGTGGGTCAGTACTGGATCTATATGATGCATTATTTCAACAAAGCGACATTGAGCATGTTTTAGTTCGACACGAACAAGCTGCAACACATATGGCTGATGGCTATGCCAGGGCAACTGGTGAAGTCGGCGTCGTGCTTGCTACATCAGGCCCTGGTGCAACAAACTGTATTACCGGTATTGCCACTGCGTACATGGACTCTATTCCTATGGTCGTACTGTCAGGCCAAGTGCCTTCAAATCTGATTGGTGATGATGCATTCCAAGAAACCGATATCGTTGGCTGTTCAAGACCAATCGTTAAGCATAGCTTCAACTGCCGAAGTGCAGAAGAAATCCCTACGGTTTTGGCCAAAGCTTTTTATCTCGCTAATACTGGTCGCCCAGGTCCGGTGGTCGTTGAACTACCCAAAGACATTTTAAATCCACAGTTAAAGTTCGACTTTAAAATGCCTAATCAGATAGAGATGCGCACTTACAACCCTAGCGTTAAAGGTCACGGAAAACAGATAAAGAAAGCGGTTGAAGCTATCTTGAATGCAAAGCGTTTAGTTATCTATTCTGGCGGTGGCGTTGTTTTATCTGATACATCAGATAAATTGAAAGAGCTGGTAGAAACTCTGAACGCCCCAATCACAAATACCCTCATGGGATTAGGTGGCATTAGTGGCACACACCCTAACTTTATCGGCATGCTTGGTATGCATGGCAGTGTCGAGGCGAACAAAGCGATGGCCAATGCAGATGTGATTTTGGCACTAGGTGCAAGATTTGATGATCGTGTTACCAATAATGTTAAAAAATTCTGTCCAAATGCGACCATTGTGCATGTAGATGTGGACCCTACTTCTATTTCTAAAACCATCAAAGCACATATTCCAGTAGTGGGATGCCTTGCGACTGTATTCGAGCAATTGTTAAGTGCAATTAACAACAGCTCAGAACGCATTGACCGAGCTGCACAAGAGGTTTGGTGGGAAGAAATTACAAAGTGGAGAGCACAAAAGTGTCTTGCTTATGAAACCAACCCTGAAGTTTTAAAACCGCAAACTGTCATCGAGAAAGTATACGAGATTACTAATGGCGATGCCTACGTATGCTCTGATGTTGGCCAGCATCAGATGTTTGCTGCCCAGTACTACCCGTTTAAAAACCCACGCCAATGGATTAACTCAGGTGGCCTTGGCACCATGGGCTTTGGCTTGCCCGCTGCGATGGGGGTTAAAATGGCTTTCCCAGAAAACGAGGTTCTGTGTGTAACGGGTGATGGCTCTATTCAAATGAATATTCAAGAGCTATCAACATGTTTGCAATATGGCTTAGCAGTGAAAATTATTTCTCTGAATAACCGCTCATTAGGCATGGTGAGACAATGGCAGGATATGCAATATGGTGGTCGCCATTCCAGCTCTTACATGGAGTCTTTACCTGATTTTGTTGCTCTGGCAGAAAGTTATGGCCACATCGGCATTAAAGTCGATAGACCTGATCAACTTGATGAAGCACTTGAAAAAGCATTCTCTATCAAAGATAGATTAGTATTTTTAGATATTCGTGTAGACGAAAAAGAACATGTTTATCCTATGCAAATAAAGCTGGGTGCAGTTGACGATATGTGGTTGAAAAAAGGAGTAAAAGCATAATGCGTAGAATCTTAAGTATCCTTTTAGAAAATGAGCCTGGCGCATTATCAAGAATTGTTGGCTTATTCTCACAGCGCGCCTATAACATTGACAGCTTAACGGTTGGGACTACCGACGACCAAACCTTGTCGCGTATTACAATCACCACCCATGGTGACGATAGAGTCGTCGAGCAAATAACAAAACAAGTAAATAAACTGGTAGATGTGCTTAAAGTACAGGACTTAACAGAAGTTCAGCATATTGAGAGAGAGCTGTTACTTGTTAAAGTGTATGCCAGAGACGAAACCATGCGTGCCGCTGTTACGCGTATTGCCGATGTTTATCAAGGCGCTATTATTGACATGGGTAAACAAAGCTATACGCTGCAACTGCTTAGTAGCTCTGAAAAAATTGAATCGTTTTTAGATATGCTAAGACATGAGAGCGATATTATAGAATTAGTACGCTCTGGTGCGGTGGGGATTGGACGAGGTGATAAGGCCTTAAGAGCCTAATTTAACAATAAAAAAAGGGGCTGAGGCCCCTTTTTAGTCAATTCAATATAAGTAAATATTACTGATTTACTTGATCTTTAAGACCTTTACCTGCTTTGAAGCTAGGAATATTTGCAGCTGCGATTTGGATCTCAGCACCAGTCTGTGGGTTACGGCCAGTACGAGCTGCACGCTCTTTTACTGAGAAAGTACCAAAACCAACCAGTGCTACTGAATTACCTTCTTTAAGAGAAGTTGTAACAGCACCAGTGAATGATTCAAGCGCTCTTGCTGCAGCGGCTTTAGAAATTTCAGCATCAGCTGCCATCTTTTCAACTAGTTGAGCTTTATTCATTATTTAATTCCTATTTATTGTAATTTTGCCTAAGCAAAACCTATGTTTATGTATTTTTCGGCTTAGTGCAACTATTTACTACAGATTTTTATGAAAAATCACATTAAATACCGTAAATAAAGGGCTTTAGAGTTGTTTTAGAGTTTATTTTAATCAAGCCACTGAAACTCTTTTAAGCTCACTTTATTATTTAGAAAAACCACGCCCTCATTTTCAAGCCTTTCTTTCTGTTCAAAAAACTTGCTGCTATCCACCGGAAATGAAATTTTTCCTTGTGAGTTTATCACTCGATACCAAGGTAACTTAGAATCTTTTGGTAGCGTTTTTAAAATGCGGCCCACTTTCCTTGAGTAATTGGCTTGTCCCGCCAGTTTGGCGATTTGTCCGTACGTTGCAACATGACCACATGGGATTGCACCGATAATGGTATGCACCCGTAATTCAAAATCATCCATCATATTTTTCACCTAACTGTTCAAATCTAGACCAAATCGCTCTAGCTACAGGCCCATGGTGTCTCGTATGCTTTCTAAACACATGGATGTTAGCTGTGAAACTGTCTTGTCTGTCTACAATCCTTATTCGCTCTAATTCACCGTTATCAATTTCATTTTTACAATGCGCGAGACTGGTTAGAGCAAACCCTAAGCCTGACAACAAAAAAGACTTCATGGAGGTCAGGTCGTCGACTTTCATACGGTTCGTGTTTAGCGTGTAAGCCAAACGCTCACTGTCAAAAGCAAACGCACTTTCAAACATAGCAATACATGGATAAGACTCTAAGGCTTCGTATTGCAAAGATGAAGGTAACAAACCTTTTTTTGCAACTATTCCGAGCTCTATCTCCCCTACTTTCATCGTTTCAAGCTCACCCGTTGCGTGAAACAAATCAAACCAAGGGCCTATGCCTAACTCAGCTCTACAACTGTTCACTTGCTGCAGTGCTTCAAAACGCGGGCCACTGGTAATTGAAAATTCAGTAGACTTATACGTTTTAAAAATATCTCCAATGGCCTCATTGTATATATTCTGATAAGAAATAGGTTCATAACAAATACTAAACTTAGCTTCATTTCCCTCCGCAAATTCGTTAGCTAGTATCTTCAAATCATCACGAATAGCCAACAATTTGGTTGCCTCTAGATAAAAATGCCTGCCTTGCTCTGTGAGTTTTAAACGATATGCTTCCCTATCTACAATGCTAAACCCAAGGTTTTGTTCTAGTCTTTTAATTGACTGAGAAATGGCCGGCTGGGTCTTGTGCATTCTTAATGCAACTTCTTGTAAGCTTTTAGAATTTGCAACTGCATCGAGTATTTCGAGATCTGCCAACTTCATAAATTAAACTTATCAACTTTACAATTTTTAATAATTTTAATTTTATCAGGTTTTTTCTTATCCTTACCGAAAATTTTCAGAGCTAACTAAATGGAGTGAACCATGTTGAGGTTAAGTGTTATCGCACTGCTTACAGTTTTGACACTAGGCTGCAGTAAAGAAAATGAAAAATCGGAAAAAATAGAGATTATTCGGCCTGTTAAACTATTCGAAGTGAAAGATCCTACTGCGCACAATATTCGCAGCTTTCCTGCAGAAGTCGTTGCTAATCAAGGCTCTTACCTGGCATTTCGTGTCAGTGGAGAACTCATAGAGTTCCCTGTTCGCGCTGGGCAAACTATTAATAAAAACGACCTACTCGCTAAATTAGATCCAGAAGATTTTCAATTACAGTACGAACAACGTAAAGCACAATTCGAACTTGCTAGTGCTCAACTCAAACGTGTTGATTCATTATTTAAACGTTCTATTGCAACCAAAGCTGAGTTTGACCAAGCCCTTGCTAACAAACAAGTCTCTGAGTCGGCATTTAAAATCGCTAAAACAAATTTAGAAAATAGCGAGCTTCGCGCGCCTTTCTCAGGAACGGTTGCCAAAGTCTTTGTTAAGAACTTCGAAAATATCGTTGCTAAGCAAAATATTCTGCGTCTAGAAAGCAGAGATATGATGGATGTGGTCATTTACGTACCTGAACGTTTAGTTGCCAGAGTTAAAAAGGATTTAGATTATCATCCTTCTGTAACCTTTGATGGTTATCCAGACAAAGCGTATGACCTATCAATCAAAGAGTGGGACACACAGGCTGATCCTGCCACTCTTAGTTATAAGGTGGTTTTCTCATTACCCATACCTAAAGACTTTAATCTATTTGAAGGAATGACGGGCCAGGTTTCGATAGACCTTTCAAAAATCACCGAGCATCACAGCAATGCAATCACCGTCCCTGCCTCTGCGGTTTTCTCTTCTGATACAGAGCAGTTAAATAATAACGCCTATGTTTGGGTTTATAATCCAGAAATACAGATTTTGTCTAAGCGTAAAGTCTCGGTTGGCAATATCTATCAAGAACAAATTGATGTACTTGAAGGCCTTAACGTTGGCGAACAAGTTGTATCGGCTGGCGTATATCACCTGTCTGAAGGCCTAAAGGTAAAACCTTGGGTTAAAGAGCGAGGTTTATAATAATGAGCCTAGCTAAATGGTCAATTGATAACAAAGTCATCAGTTGGATGTTTGCGCTATTGCTTTTAATAGCAGGTGCAGCCTCCTACTTAGATTTAGGGCAGCTCGAGGACCCAGAGTTTACAATCAAAAAAGCCATGGTCATCACCTATTATCCAGGTGCGTCTCCGGAACAAGTAGAAGAAGAAGTCACCTTTGTCATAGAAAATGCCATTCAGCAATTGCCCTATGTCGATACTATTTCTTCAATTTCTTCAACTGGAAAGTCACAGATAACTGTTGAAATGAAAAGTACTTATAGAAAGCAACATTTACAACAGATCTGGGATGAGCTAAGAAGAAAAGTAAACGACCTGTCAGGACGTTTTCCTAAAGGTGTTTCTACACCAAATATAATTGATGACTTTGCCGACGTGTATGGCGTGTTATATGCGATAACAGGTGATGGCTACTCTTATAGTGAATTAAAAGATTACGTTAATTACTTAAAGCGTGAACTCGTACTTGTTGACGGGGTAAGTAAAGTCACCGTCTCTGGTACTCAGCAATCTCAGGTTATTGTTGAAATATCAACGCAAAAATTATCGCAATTGGGTATTCCGCCAGCACAAATTTTTTCACTGTTACAATCTCAAAACCATGTTTCGAATGCGGGCAAAATACGTGTTGGCGATGAGTCAATTCGCTTTCACCCAACTGGTGAGTTTCATGATGTGTCTGAATTAGAAAGCTTATTAATTTCAAGCCCTGGCGCCAATGAGCTAATCTATTTAAGAGACGTTGCGACAGTCAAAAGAGAGTTTGCAGAAATCCCTACCCATCTAACTAAATACAATGAGCAGCAGGCGCTTTTATTAGGCATTTCTTTTAATTCAGGTGTGAATGTTGTTGATGTAGGTAAAGCAATCGATAAGCACCTTGCTGATTTAGAGTATCAACGTCCACATGGTATGGAAATATCGTCTATTTATAATCAGCCAAACGAAGTAGAAAAGTCAGTTAACGGTTTTATTGTTAGTTTAGTTGAAGCCGTCGCAATTGTAATAGTGGTATTACTGGTATTTATGGGCGTGAAAAGTGGCATTCTGATCGGTGGTGTACTGCTCCTTACCGTACTTGGTACCTTTATATTCATGAAATTGTACGCCATAGATTTACAAAGAATTTCTTTAGGTGCACTGATCATTGCACTAGGGATGTTGGTTGATAATGCCATAGTCGTCACTGAAGGTATCTTAATCAATCTAAAGCGCGGACAAACTAAAGTTCAAGCCGCTGTAAATATTGTTGCTCAAACTAAATGGCCGCTACTTGGTGCGACTATCATAGGTATCACAGCATTTGCGCCTATTGGTTTAAGTAGTGATGCCAGTGGTGAGTTTGCAGGTTCTTTATTCTGGGTATTGCTCATTTCATTGATGTTAAGTTGGGTTACTGCAATTACATTAACGCCATTTTTTGCGGACCTTATGTTCAAAGAAACAAAAAATATCGATGAAAAAGCATCAGACCCATATCAAGGTGTTATTTTTACTGTCTATAAAGCCCTGTTAAGTACTGCACTTAAATACCGAGTTTCAACCATTTTACTCATGGTTGCACTACTCGTTTCTTCTGTTATCGGCTTTGGCCAAGTAAAACAGTCATTCTTCCCAGCTTCAAATACACCAATGTTCTATGTCGACTATTGGCATTATCAAGGTGCTGATATTCGAAGTACTGCAGAAAACATAGCTAAGATAGAGACTTTCTTGTTAAATGACCAACTCGTTGAAGATGTTACAACAACAGTTGGTCAAGGTGCTCCAAGGTTTATGCTTACCTATGAGCCAGAAAAACAATACAACGCTTATGGACAACTTATCGTCAGAGTAAAAGACCGGGACTCTGTTGCGGTTATGATTGAAAAGTTAAGAACGTTTGAAATGAATATGCCGATTGATGGCAAAATCAAAGTGAAGCGTATGGAAATTGGTCCATCTACGAGTGCAAAAATTGAGGCTCGTTTCTCAGGTGGAGATCCAGTTGTACTTAGACAGCTCGCAGAACAAGCCAAACACGTTCTACAACAAGATAAAGGGGCATTTAACATTCGTGATAATTGGCGTCAGCGAACGAAGGTGATCCGCCCTCAATTTAATGAACAAAAAGCCAGAAGACTGGGTATTAGTAAGACTGATATAGACGACTTACTACTTACCTCTGTAACAGGTAAAACAGTTGGTTTATACCGAGAAGGCACAGAGTTACTACCAATTATTGCGCGCTCTCCAGTTGATGAACGCAATCAGGTAAATAACTTATCAGATTTACAAATATATAGCCCTATCCTCAATGTCTTTGTACCAATAACAACGGTTGTTGATGACTTTGAAGTAACTTGGGAAGATCCTCTGATCATGCGTAAAGATAGAAAGCGTACTATCACAGTTATGGCTGATCATGATGTCATAGGCGACGAAACGCCAGCTAAACTATTTGCACGTGTGAGAAGTGATATTGAAGCCATACCACTCCCTAAAGGCTATCACTTAGATTGGGGTGGTGAATTTGAGGCCTCAAGTAAAGCGCAAAAAGCAATTTTTGGCTCATTACCCTTGGGTTACTTGGTCATGTTTATCATTACTGTTTGCTTGTTTAACTCTGTAAGACAACCGCTTGTGATATGGTCGACCGTGCCTTTAGCCATTATTGGTGTTACTGCCGGATTAGTCGTGTTTCAAGCACCATTTAGCTTTATGGCACTTTTAGGCTTATTAAGTCTATCAGGTATGCTTATTAAAAATGGCATTGTATTAGTCGACCAGATAAATTTGGAGTTAAGTGAAGGTAAAGCACCTTATCAAGCAGTATTTGATTCGGGTGTGAGTCGTGTTAGGCCTGTTTCGATGGCTGCTATCACCACTATCTTAGGCATGATCCCATTGCTATTTGATGTGTTTTTCAAATCAATGGCTGTGACTATTATGTTTGGATTAGGATTCGCCACAATCCTGACCTTGATTGTTTTACCAGTGATTTACTGTTTGTTTTTTTCGATTAAACAAAAATAAAAAAATGGCCTTAATCGGCCATTTTTTCTGCATGTAATTACTCATGTAGTTGCATGCTTGATGAATTGAGATCTAGTTAATTCAAATCTATTTTGGTTTTCGATTCAAAGACAAGGTACCTTTTTTTCTTTCTGTAGGCTTTCTTGATTGCTTCTTAGGCTTCTGCTCATCTCTTTTAGACCTTGCATCGGTATAACGTGTCACAGCTTTTTTATCTGATGGTTTTCTGACTTTTTTATTGCTATCCACTGAGCCTTCTTCTGTTTTTGCTGATCCTTCAATGGCTTTGTTTATTTCAGCCATTTCTTGCTCAGTTAAATGTCGCCATTGTCCAGGTCTTAATCCATTCAAATTGACATTCATAATACGAACGCGTTTTAGCGCTGTTACCTCATAACCAAGGTATTCGCACATTCGGCGGATCTGTCTGTTTAAACCCTGAGTGAGGATAATGGTAAAAGTCTTATCGCCGGTCTGCTTCACGAAGCATTTTTTGGTTACCGTATCTAAGATTGGCAAACCACCAGCCATTCTTTCTACAAAACGTTTATTGATGCTTCTATCAACTGTAACCACATATTCTTTTTCGTGGTTATTACCGGCACGAAGAATTTTATTAACGATGTCACCTTCATTAGTGAGAAATATTAACCCCTCTGAAGGCCTATCAAGTCGACCTATTGGAAATATACGCTCGGGGTAATCTATCGCACTGACAATATTACTTTTTATTTTTTTCTCAGTCGTACAGGTCACGCCAACTGGTTTATTATAAGCAATGTAAACACGTTTAGGCTTTGCTTTAAGTGGCTTGCCATCAATTAGGATTGTATCTGCGTCAGATACCTTCACACCCATTTCAGGAAGATTACCATTAACCTTAATACGTCCAGCATCAATAAGCTTGTCAGCTTCTCTTCTTGAACAAAAACCTGTTTCACTAATATATTTATTTAAACGTGTTGTAGCAGTCAAAAGACAATCCCTAAAATTCAATTGATAGTATTTTAAAGGATTAGTATTTAATTTTCTCTAATTTTTCTGCCAAACCTTGGGAATTAAATGGAGCTGATATTCAGGTTGTGTATTTAGATATAGACTTTTAGATTTATAGTCAATTTGCCCCCAATTAGGATTACTTTTCATCCATTGATAATTGTGCACATTGTCTTTCGTAATAATACCCATGGGTATTACTAATTTTTTGTGTTCAGCCCAATAAGGATGTTTGTTGTGATGATCAAATAAACTAACAAGTGCCCATGCCCCCATCATAAAATGCCCCCCGACGCTTGCTTGTACTTCACCTGAGGCTATTTTTTCAAGGCCAACCGATAACCAGTCAAATCCACCAAACACGATATTCTGACTTTCAGCACATGCTTGTTTGCATGCTTTCATTGCACCAATAGCCATGAGATCTGATGCAGCCCAAACAATATTAATATCTTCATGTCTTTTTAGGAGTTTTAATGTCTGCTCAGTCGAAAGAGTTTCGGACCAAGACGCATGGACTTCTTGTGCAACTGTCACACCTTTAGAAAAAAAGAAGTCAACGGCACCTTTTGCGCGCATATCAGACTCAGAGCCATAATGACCATTAACAAGCACAGCTTTTAGATTTTTATTGTGATTGCTTGAATTAAAAAGAGCTTCCGCTAGGTCATAACCGGCTTGATAATTATCGTGATAGACTTCACCTAGCCAAAATTTAAAATTTTCACCAGGGCTTGCTATTTGCTGCTTTTCTTCCCCTGAAATTGTCTCTTCTAAAGTAATTGAAGGCACTTTATATTTTTCAAGTAATTTTAGTGTTTCTAACGCTGCGCCAGGGTAAAGGATCAAAATGATGTACTCAGGTTTTTTTTGATACTCGAGATATTTCTTTAATTCTTGATATTGAATATGACGATTACCTTCGCCATAAATCACATCTAGTTCAAAGCCCAACTGAAGCGCTGCGTGTTGACTAATAGTTTGTACCTTGCGCCAAAAAGGGTCATCAACCACTGATGGGTTTACAAACAAAACGGTTTGTTTTGCAGCTACATTAAAAGCAAGCATAAACAGAAATAAATAAATGATCCTTACTTGAAACCGCATTTAAATTCTTTTTTCCATGACTTAACCTAGAATGCTTTGTCTTTGTACATATCTGCCCACAAGATGGCAGATGCGTGAAATTCAGGTAAGCATTCATCACTGATATTTAAATATTGACACGCTTTTTGTAATTTCCACCAGCTTCCTGATTCATAGGCTTTCACGATATTTAAGACATAGTAATGAAAGTTTGCTTCACCTAACAAGGCTTTTTGAAGCTCTTCAGGAAAAGGCAATTTATCGACAACTTTTTCCATTGGCCTATCTAAAATCGCATCAAGTAATGAAAATAGACCAACTAAGAAACATGCTGATCCTGAATTTGGTTGAACCTTACTGCCTATTAGTTCACAAAATCGAGCGCGAACAATACTCATTCTAGTTAGTTCTGTTGGTTTGCCTTTGGCAACATGTGCCGTCATGATCAAGCCCACAAACTTTTTAGTACGTTCGTACCCTAAATAAACCAAAGCTTGCTTAATAGACTCAATTTTACTTTTTATAGGAAATACACCTGAATTAATTAATCGCAACAATTTATAAGCTAACGCAGTATCTTGGGAGAATAATTGCGCGATTTTAGTCACATTGAGATTGGGTTTTAAAACTTCAGTATAAATGAGCATGACGATGGTGTAGTTGAATTCAATATCATTCTCTTCAATAACACGGGGTTTTGCAAAAAAATAACCTTGAAAAAAATGAAACCCCATTTTTTTTGCTATTTCATACTCTTCTTCTGTTTCTATCTTTTCAGCTAAGAGTTTAATATTTTTTTGCTGTTTTAATTCATCAATAATAGGGCCAAGTGTATCAAGCGGACTTTGCATCACATCGAATTTTATTAGACGAACTAATTTCAAAAATGGTTGCCAGCCCTCTTCGTATACAAAATCGTCTAATGCTAGTTTATAGTTCTGATGAAACAAGCTCCTAACACGTTCATAGTTTTCTTTCGTAGGTTGGATCGTTTCTAACAGTTCAAGGATAACATCATTGGCAGGAAGAAATGTTGCAAGCTCTTGCTTTAAAGATTCAGGGCCAATATTTATAAGAGCTTTCTTACCGGATGTAAGATACCGCGTCCCAAGATTTAACTGATTATCAAGAATAAGTTTTGCAGTTGCTTTATCTTCAGCAATGTTGGGAAAACTGTTACTCGAGCCATCTCTAAAAAGTAGCTCATAGGCAACAACTTGCTTTTTCCTATTAAAAATAGCTTGTCTTGCTACAAAAACTTTCAAGCATAAGCTCCTTTTCCCAAATACATCTTTTCAATATGAAACGTTTAATATAATAGCATTATAGTAAGACAAAAAAACCCAACTAAATAACTAAAAATAAAGTCATTAATTTAAAATTATAGCAAAAGATAAATAGGAATACGGCTGAAATAAGCATAGTTACTTATTTCAGCCAAATAAGTGAAGATTAATTATACAGTTTTGAGATGTATTCTTGCGCTAATCCATGCCACTCGAAGCGAGCAGACTCAGCGTTCCTTGAAATATCATTGTATTGTGATTCATTGGTACTGAGTAATGACAAAGCTTGTTCAAATGATTCGATTAAATTTTCTACTTGTTGAACTAATGACTCACCATTAAAGACAAAGCCTGTTTCGTTATGCGAAACTGTATCTTTTAACCCACCGACACCATGCACTAAACATGGCTGTCCATCACGCATAGCAAGCATTTGGCTTATGCCACAAGGCTCAAATGAGCTCGGCATTAAGAATAACTTGCCTAATGGATATAGTGTATCTCCAAGCTTTTGATCATAGCCATTTAAAAATAAAACATTGTCTCTTCTTGCCATCACTTGCATAAATTGCGATTCGATATATGGATCGCCACTTCCTAGTATAACTATGTTGCTATTAAACTTATCCGCAACTAAAGCTAAGTCATCTAGTACAATGCCATTTGCAGATTTTTGCATTAGCAATAACACTTTTTGATCCGTGATACGGCCAACACTAGAGACGATTGCTTTCTCTTTCAAAGCTTTCCAGTTAGAAACTCTTTGGTGAGCAATATAATGTTTAGTTTCAATAAGGTGAGACTTTGACATCCATTTAAATATGCATTTTTCCGCTTCAGTTAGATACTCACTATAAGAAAGCTTATCTTTTTCTGCTGCACTGTAATTACATCCATTTAGAATACCAAACAGCCTACCTTGACTCGCTGCCAAACGCATATCATGTTCTAAGCCTTCCCCTCCAAAAAAACCTTCGTCAGGTCGGCTCGTCTCTTGTACCTCAAAACTGTAAGTAGGAGAAACGACATGGATCACATCACATAAGTTGAGACCACTACGCATCGGATTATAACAGTGAGGATACTGATGATCGCAAATTTGATGACCATCGTAATTTAAGGTCGGAAACCAGGCTTCTAAACTTGATTCATCATGATTAAAAGGTCTTATACCTTGAAGGGCTAAATTGTGGACTGTGTATACAAGCTTCAACGTTTTCAGATACACAAAGCGTGGGCTAAACTTCGCAAGCACAGATACACCCGCAGCATGCCAATCATGTAAGTGAATAACATCTAGGTTATCAATTACTCTGTGTTCTATAATTTCACATACTGCAGCACTAAAAAAAGCAAATTTCGTTGCATCAGAGGCAAACGGCCTGTTTGCACCATCATCACAATATATCTTTCCACCATTGTCTGAAAACAAAGAATGTGAAATGACATATTGATTTACACCTTCACTTGATTCAACTAACCACAAACTCGCTGTCTCTAAATGTTGCCTGAAAGGCACTGCTATGTCTGCGATAAAATGTCGAGTTAATTGCTCTTGACCATAATCTGGTACCACAACCGATACCGTTAAGCCATGTTCACTTAAAGCGTAAGGGATGTCACGGATAACATCCGCAACCCCCCCAACTTTACAATTAGGCAATCGGTCATTTTCAGCACCGACCATTAAAATATGCATACCCTGCCTTTTAAACTACTGAAAGCTCTTGTTTTTCTTCATTTACTTGTTGACGTTGATTATACGCAGCAAGCATATCTCTCGTCACCAATACAATGCCTTTTTTAGACACTCTGAAGCCATTCTCTTCGTCTACTTTTGAGTCATAGCCAATCACTATGCCTTCTGGAAGTTCACAACTACGGTCGATGATGGCATTTCTAACTTTACAGTTTCTGCCAATTTTAACACCGGGCAGGATCACTGAGCCTTCAATAGTACAGTAAGAATGAACATGGACATTTGAAAAAAGTAATGATTTACGCACAACAGAGCCAGATATAATACAACCACCAGAAACCGTTGAATCTACAGCCATACCACGTCTTTCCTCGTCATCAAAAATGAACTTGGCTGGAGGTAGCTGTTCTTGATAAGTCCAAATTGGCCAGCTCGGATCGTATAAATCTAATTGTGGCTCTGGAGAAACGAGCTCCATATTTGCTTCCCAAAATGAGTCAATTGTGCCCACATCACGCCAGTAAGCTTGACCTTTTTGTGTTGGCTCTCTGAAAGGGAATGCAAACACGTTATGTTCTTCTATAATGGCAGGAATAATATCATGACCAAAATCGCGACCGGAACCCTCTCGTTCTGCGTCGTTTTTCAACTGCTCGAATAGGAATTCAGTATTAAATACATAGTTGCCCATTGATGCTAGACAAGTCCCTTCTTTTCCAGGAATAGAAGAAGGCTCAGCTGGCTTTTCGTCAAAACGTCTGACACGGTTATTGTCATCAACCGTCATCACACCAAACGTATTCGCGGCTTCTTCACAAGGGACTTCAATACAACATACTGTCATATCTGCACCAGTTTCAACGTGCTTTGCGAGCAATGCGCCGTAGTCCATACGATAAACATGATCGCCTGATAAAATCATGACATATTTTGGTAATTCATGACGAATAATGTCCATGTTTTGGAATACGGCATCCGCTGTTCCACAATACCATTCATCACCATAACGCTGAGATGCCGGTAAGATCTCAACAGATTCACCCAGTTCTTTTTTAAAGTGTCCCCACGCTCGATTAACGTGGCGAATTAGTGAATGAGACTTGTACTGTGTGGCAATACCGACACGTCTGATACCTGAGTTTATACAATTTGAAAGCGGAAAATCGATGATCCTATGTTTACCGCCAAAGTAGACAGCAGGCTTTGCACGCCAGTTAGTTAACTCATGTAAACGAGAGCCTCGGCCACCAGCCAAAATCAGAGCATAGGTCTCTCTGGTTAAATTACTAATATAACGATTTTCATAACTAGGCATGTTGCTTCTCCATTTGTTCCTTGTCTGTAATCTGTGTTGTATCCGGCGATATTTGCCAGATCTCTTCACTATATTGTGAAATAGTTCTGTCACTTGAAAATTTGCCACTGGCCGCTGTATTTAGGATACTCATTTGAGTCCAATGCAGTTTATCTTGATACGCTTTGGCCGCATTACTCTGAGCCTGACAATAACTGTCAAAGTCATAAGCGGTTAACCATGGATCGCTTGGGCATTTAACAGCATTAATAATGTCATCGAAGATGTTGGGTTCGAATAAATTGAAGTGACCGCTCTCAAGCAATTTAAATACGGCGCTCAAGTTTTCGCTGTTGTGGATGACTTTCTGAGGGTCATAGTGTGACCTAATAGTGTTGGTTTCTTCTGCTTTTGCACCAAATAAGAAGAAGTTGTCTGCACCAACATTTTCTAAAATTTCAATGTTTGCACCATCGAGTGTCCCAATTGTAATGGCGCCATTCATCATAAACTTCATGTTGCCTGTGCCCGATGCCTCTTTGCCTGCGGTTGAGATCTGCTCTGATAAATCGGTCGCCGGACAAATAGTCTCCATAGCAGTAACATTGTAGTTAGGAAGAAATGCAACTCTTAGGTAAGGTTTAGCCCTGTCATCTTTATTAATGACTTCAGCTACATTATTGATCAATTTAATGATTTGCTTAGCCATGTAATACCCGGGCGCAGCTTTACCACCAATCAATACACAACGCGGTGTGAGATTTTCTGTTTCGCCCTTACAAATCTGAATGTACAAATGAATAACATGAAGGATGTTCAATAATTGACGTTTATATTCGTGAATACGTTTCACTTGCACGTCAAATATCATATTTGAATCAAACTCAACACCACATTGCGATTTAACTAAAGCAACAAGCTTGTCTTTGTTCGCTTTCTTAACATCAAACCATTTAGCTTGAAACTGCTTATCATCGTAGTAACGACGCAAGTCTTTTATTTTACTGAAATCAGCAATCCACTCATTGCCGATGTAGTCACTGATTAATGATTTAAGCTCAGGATTGCAATGCGCAAGCCATCTTCGAGGGGTTACCCCATTGGTTTTGTTATTAAATTTCTCAGGCCAAAGCTGATAGAAAGTGTTGAATAAACCACTTTTCAACAACTCAGTATGAAGCGCTGCAACACCATTAACGGAGAAACTTCCGACAATTGCCAAATATGCCATACGAATTTGTGGCACATCCCCTTCTTCAATTAAAGAAAGCTCTCTCTGTTTTGCAACATCGCCTGGCCAATGAATGGCAACCTGCGCTAAGAAACGGGCATTAATTTCATAAATAATTTCTAGTAAGCGAGGTAAAAGCCTTTGAAATAATGGAACTGACCAACGCTCTAATGCTTCAGGTAACAAGGTATGATTCGTGTATGCCATGGTACTTGTGGTGATTTTCCACGCTTTATCCCACTCGATTTCATAATCATCAATCAGTAAGCGCATAAGCTCTGCGACCGCAATACTTGGATGTGTATCGTTTAACTGAAATACATGAAACTTTGCAAAATCATCAAAATTTTCACCATGCTCAGCCACCCAATCATCTAGAATATCTTGTAAACTCGAACTGGTTAAAAAGTACTGCTGTCGAAGCCTTAACTCTTTACCGTTTTCGCTAGTGTCATTGGGATAGAGCACCATCGAAATTTGCTCTGCTAAGTTTTTTTGCGCAACAGCATCAGAATAGCTACCTTCATTAAATTCTCTTAAATTGAACTCATCTGTTGCTTCTGCTTTCCAAAGTCGCAATGTATTAACAATGTCATTTTTATAGCCAGGAATTGGTACATCATAAGGTACAGCAAGAACATCCTGGGTATTCACCCACGCTCTATGTGTTCTTCCATGCTTATCGACATATGACTCAACATGGCCAAAAAACTTAACTCGCTTTGACTGTTCAGGCGCACTCAGCTCCCAAGGGTGTCCTTCACGTAACCAGTTGTCTGGATGCTCGACTTGATAACCGTTTTCGATAGATTGGTTAAACATGCCATATTCATAGCGAATACCATACCCAACAACCGGAAGTGCTAAACTGGCACAACTATCTAAAAAACATGCTGCAAGTCGACCTAAACCACCATTACCAAGCCCTGCATCATGCTCGGCACTACTTACACACTCCAATTCTGCACTATATTGCTCAAGCGCTGTTTTTACATCTTGTTCCAAATCGAGATTCAAAATAGCGTTACCAAGTGCTCGACCCATTAAAAACTCAAGTGAAATGTATGCCGCTTTTCTTGTTGGCTGCTTGTTTCTAATCTCATTGGTTTTTCTACATTTAGCGACCAGCCTATCTCGAATAGTTAATGCGAGTGCATGATATAAATAGAGCCTTGATTCGACATTTTTATCTCGCCCTAAGGTATAGTAAAAATGTCGATTTAGATCTTCACTAACATCAGCTAACAAGGTGTCAACCTTGGCTGTATCAGGCACTTGTCCATTTGAATTTTTATGACTCATTATCATTTCCTTCAAAATTAGTAGAAAAAACCCAGCTTGATTGCGCTGAAATATCTAAAACTTGATCTATTAGATTGAATTTATCTGAGGGTTCAGAGGTGATTTGTAGTTGCCACTTTTGAGCAGTCTTAGGGAGACTGACATTAACTGCTGCCTCGCCTGCATTTAAAAGTAATAAAAGAGACGTCTTCTCGTTGTTATCATCCAAGCGACACATTAAAAATTGCGAAGTTGGGTCATGCCATTTCACGGTATCCATAGGCTGAGATTGTTCATCAAACCAATGCACCGAAAAGTCGCTATCTTCTTGATGTACATAAAAAGGGTGCTTGAAAATAGCAAAAAAACGCCTTATCTCGACAAGCCTAGCAATAAAGTTACTTAAATCTTGTCTGTTGTGTTCTTCCCAATTTAACCAGCTTATGTCGTTATCTTGGCAATAGGCGTTGTTATTACCTTTTTGAGAGTGACCAAGCTCTGTACCTGCGGCAATCATAGGCACACCGCAAGACATGAACAGCGTGATAAGTGCATTCTTTTGCTGTTTTAATCTAAGTGAATTAACGACAACATCTTGGGTTTTCCCCTCAACACCGCAGTTGAAACTGTGATTATCATTGTGACCATCTTGGTTATGCTCACCATTTGCAAGATTGTTTTTATTTTCATAGCTCACCCAGTCATAGAGTGTAAAGCCGTCATGGCTGGTGATGAAGTTGATTGAATTTAAAGGACCTCGCAAGTTGTGTTCAAATAAGTCATTTGAACCATGAATGCGTTTAGCCAATTCAGGAAGAACATGTTGCTTGGCTTGCCAGAACTGACGAACAGTATCTCTGTATTTATCGTTCCACTCACGCCAAGGAGCAGGAAATGCACCGAGCTGATAGCCTCCAGGGCCGATATCCCAAGGCTCAGCGATAAGTTTACATTGACTTAATACTGGGTCTTGATGGATTGATTGAAAGAAGGCGTGACTTTTACTAAACCCTTTACTGCCTCTACCGAGAATACTGGCGAGATCAAACCGAAAACCATCAACCCCGTAATATTCAACCCAATATCGTAGGCTATCTAATATGAGCTTTAGCGTATATGGGTCATCTATATTGACTGTGTTACCACACCCTGTATCGTTAATGTAATCACAGTTGTCAGCTAACAATCGATAATAACCAGAATTATTGAGCCCCTTAAAAGACAATGTTGGCCCTTCAAGCCCAGCTTCAGCGGTATGATTAAAGACAACATCAATGATAACTTCTATACCGGCTTCATGAAGTAGCCCAACCATTTGCTGAAATTCATCAATGTTTCCATCAACAAGGTATTCTTTATGTGGGGTAAAAAAGTTAAGCGTATTGTAGCCCCAATAATTCTGTAAGCCTTTAGCTGTTAAAAACTGTTCACTGATAAAGCTATGAACAGGCAATAACTCAATTGCATTAATACCCATAGACTTTAAATGATGAATGAAGTGTTCATGTGTGAGGCCAAGAAATTTACCTCTCAGCGCTTCGGGTATTTTGTTATTTAATTTTGTCGCGCCTTTTACATGGCACTCATAAATAACAGTCTCACTCCATGGAACATTTGGCCTTTCACCTTGATATTTTTCGAGTAAAGTTAATTTAGACTTCGTCATATCAAAGGCATTATCAGCATCATTGAAATGCCCAACTGGTAAATGACAAAAGTGCCTTTCGCTCCAATAAAAATGGCCGTGAAGGTCTTTTGCGTAGGGGTCTAGCAATAATTTATGTTCATTATGTAACTGACCTGAACTCAAATCATAATGACCAGAAGCCCGGAAGCCATAAATACAGCCTACTTGTATGCCTTCAACACTGACTGACCAGACGCCACCTTCGTGTAAATGCATAGCCAAACGCTCTGTTTCAGCATAACCACTGTCATCAAATAAACAGAGTGAAACATGCGTAGCTTGTGGAGCATATACTGCAAAATTCACTGAATTATCTAACTGTGAAGCGCCTAAGGGTGAGCTATTACCTTTACCAGAAATCAGCATTCTTACCCCGTCACGAACTGTAAATAAAGCGTAGATAAAGGCGGGATAGTTATTTGAATGCTTTGCTCAAAGCCATGACTGGCGATATCTTGTGTCTCGATAAGCTGCTGGCTGTGTGCAACTGCATTAACACCACTGCCCCAAAACGTCTCATCATCCGTGTTCAGGGCGACTTGATATACACCTTTAGCTGGCACCCCCATTCTGAATTGGTGGTAAACTTGACCGGTAAAATGAGAGATTACAACGATATGCTGACTTTTAGATTTAGAAAAACGAACAAAGCTGAAAATACTTTGCTGACTATTATCACTGTCAATCCACTTAAATCCGTCTGGTTGCTGGTCCAATTCATAAAACGGAGGTGATGTTTTGTAGACTTGGTTTAACCTTTGTATAGTATTAAATACACCGTGATGCGCTTCAGAATTAAGTAAATCCCAATCTAAACCAGCATTGTGGTTCCACTCTTCCCTGGGTGCGAGCTCAGCGCCCATGAAAAGTAATTTTTTACCTGGGTGCGCATACATAAAAGCATAATACGCTCTTAGATTAGCGAATTGTTGCCAATCATCCCCTGGCATTTTAGATAATAAAGAGCCTTTACCATGCACCACTTCGTCATGACTGAGTGGCAAAATATAATTTTCTGAGTACGCGTAAGCCATAGAAAAGGTCATTTCATGATGGTGGTATTGCCTATGAATTGGATCACGCTTCATATAATTTAGCGTGTCATTCATCCACCCCATATTCCACTTGTAACCAAAACCCAAACCATTATTATCAACAGAATTGGTCACACCAGGCCAAGCTGTTGACTCTTCAGCAACCATCATAATGTCGTTTTGATTGGCATAACTGCGGGTGTTTACTTTTTGTAAAAGATGTATGGCGTCAAAATTTTCTCGACCACCTAAATGATTTGGTACCCATTCATTTTCTTCACGGCTGTAATCTAAGTACAACATGGAAGCAACGGCATCAACGCGTAAGCCATCTATTTGATATTGTTCTAACCAGTAGATGGCGTTTGAAAGTAAATAAGACTGTACTTCAGGGCGACTATAATTGTAAATATACGTATTCCAATCTGGGTGGAATCCTTGTCGTTTGTCTGCATGCTCATATAAATGCGTGCCATCGAAACAATGCAAACCATGTGGATCAGACGGAAAGTGCCCCGGTACCCAATCCAATAAAACGCCCAATTCCGCTTTTTTACATGACTCAATAAAGTAAGCAAAATCATCTACAGAGCCAAATCGACTTGATGGAGAAAATAACCCAACAGGCTGATAACCCCAAGAACCATCAAAAGGATACTCACTGATTGGCATTAATTGAATGTGCGTAAAACCTAGCTCTTTTACATAATTGACTAAATCATCTGCCAATTCTCGATAAGTAAGATAGCGCTCCCCTTCGTTTACTCTTCTTTTCCAAGAGCCTAGATGTACTTCGTAAATACTGATTGGCGCATCAACTCTATTAAGAGTATTTTGAACTTTACTCTTTTTAACTGAGACTTGTGGGATCGATTTTTGAATAACGGATGCAGTACCCGGAGATTGTTGCGTTTTTAATGCAAAAGGATCTGCCTTTTCAAAACGATTACCATGGCAATCTGTAATCGCGTATTTATAACATTGCTCCGTTTCTATTTCTGGTAAAAACAATTCCCAAATACCACTTGCAGGGTGTTTGCGCATAAAGTTCTGATCAGCATGCCAATGATTAAACTCACCGATAACAGACACTGACTGAGCATTTGGAGCCCATACAGCAAACCTAACACCTGATACACCTTGTTGCTCAACACAATGCGCGCCTAATAATCGATATGCATGTTCTAAGGTGCCTTCATTAAAAAGATACATATCATCCTGACTTAGGGATGATTTGAACTGATAAGGGTCGTAAAAAACATGATCTGAGCCATCTTGGTATAACGCCCTCAGTTGATATGGCTCTGGTAAATCGACATTTTTTAGCGTTAAGACAAATAAACCCGAATCATTAATGTTTGAGAAATCAATATTTCCAGAGGGGCTCACCAACACGACAGAATGTGCCCCTTTAATAAATGCTCTTATTTCAAATTGCTGTTCAGAGTTAGCATGTAACCCTAAGAAAGAGAAAGGATCACTAAATTGACCTTGTTGTAATGCTTTTATTTGCGCGTCGTAAGTAGTTTCTTTGCGGGCCAAAGAGTCAATCATTGCTTTTCCTTAATACTGTTAAATCATTGAGTAAACTTTGCTGTACAGCAAAAACGTCTTCTATCGGTGTCAGAATTCGACGTCGCCAATTTTTATATTCTTTATCTGTACCAGGAATGTTAATAGGCAAGGTTTGTTTTGCTAAATCATCAAAATTTAAGCTAAAAAGTTTAGGTGGGGTTTGTATGAGTGTTTTAACTAGCTCATTAAACAACTCGTCTACATCGCTTTCTAAACTAAGATGAGGTTTACTGAGCCAATTCAATACGCGTTGTTTATCAATTAGTCTTTGAGACTTTAATGCATTGGCTTCCGGTTCAGTGCAAAGAGAAAGACTTAATTTCAAGTCGACGTCCTGAGCATACCACCAAGAAATAAACGGGGGCACGTCATGGTTCGATAACATTAACATGCAATTTTCGCGGTAATCGTTACCATGTTTGAACTCGCCCATATGGTTTTTTTCGAAATAAAACAAAGTATTTCCATAAATACCACTTAACGCCAAGGCTTCAGTTACTTCAGGCGGTACAACCCCTAAATCCTCACCAACTAAACCGGTATTATTTAAGTGAGATTCAATCTTTAAAATAGCTAAAAGATATTCAAATGGATAATACACATAACAACCACTTTGCTCGGCATCGACTGTTAAACACCACCACAAGCGCCTTAATGACATCACATGGTCAATTCTTAAAGCCCCAAAATACTGCATGTTCTCTTTTATTAATTGCTTAAAGTAAGCAAAGTGATTATCCGCCATTTTTTTAGGGTCAATAACCGGTAACCCCCAATTCTGACCATTCTCAGCCCAAGGATCGGGTGGCGCACCGATTTCAGCATGCTTGGCAAATATTGATTGATTCGTTAAGAATTCAAGGCCATCTTTCGCGCAACCAACAGCTAAATCATTGATCAAACCTGTTTTCATCCCAAGTGACAAACAAAGTTTTTGACATTGATTTAGTTGTTCATGAGCAAGCCACTGCCAGAACTTTGCCCGTTCGTCATCTACAAAAGCGCTCAATAAATTACTTTTTGTTTGACAAAATCGACGGAAATTGCGCTGTAATTTCAAGCTGGCGTTTTGCTTAAATTGGCGATAAAGAGACTTTAATAACTTATATTTTGTTTCTGCGACCAGTTCGTAGTCTATGTATTGCGCTTGTTTTTCAGCATTCAAAATTGCTAATGCCGAATTATGTTCATCTGCCAATTGTGCAAACGTAGACTGAGTAAGACATTCAGCTATTGAAATATAGAGTGGGTTAATTAGCCCTCGGTGACTTGGGCTATACGGGCTGGCTCTTTGTGGTTCTTCTTCAAACAAAAGATGTAATGGGTTTAGCAAAATAAAATCAATGCCAGACTTTGCACTATTGATTATAAGTTGCTGCAAATCTGAGAAATCACCAAAACCATAATTTTCAGCTGAAGTTAAGGTATAAAGTTGAACGCTAACCCCAAATTGCTTATGTTCATTAAAAGCCACAGCTTCTTTGGGTGTCACCCACAATTCTGTTGAGTGTACTTCATCATTAAAGGTTACCTCAGCGGTGAAATAACCCGCAGGTAGATGTTTCGATATAGGCAACGTTAGTTCAACAAAACGCGTGCCAGCATCAATATATTCACCAGAGAAAACCGCTTTTTTAAACGATAATTCTACACTTAAATCAATCTCAGATACCGCTAATTGTAAAGGTCCGTATTCTTGATTGTCTTTTATCCTAATCGTAAGATGAGGGTCAGACTGTTCAACTAAACTGATACTTGGTAATAACGAATGCCACGGTGCAACGTCTAACTTGTAGTTCAAAGCGTGCATTGATTCATTAGAGTAAAAATCAATGCCACATGCTTTTAAAGCGGCTTCTCTAACTTGCTGAGAAAACCTTACAGTTTCACCAGTATATTTTGTGAACTCAGAACCTATGCCATATAAATAGCAAAGTTGTTCAAATGCATTCATTCTGAATACCAACTTCCTTTATGGTAGACACTAAACTGTTTTCTGAACCAAACCCATTTGCTTTATAGCCATCAGCTTGATTATCATTTTCCCAAACTTCACCATCTATCAAGTATCTGAACTGATACTGTTTATTTGTTGGTAAGCGAAATTTACTTTTGAATACTTGACGTGATTTAACGAATTTCATCTCAACTGGTTGCCAGTCATTAAACTCAGCAACCAGTTCGATTTTATCCGCATTTTTAAACCCACACTCGAAAGTTATTTCAGCTTCTGCTTTGGTCTTAAAGAATCGCTTATTTAGCATTGCCTTGCCTTATTCCTAAAGAATTTACGCATCAAGTTCTTGCTTCTGAAATAAACTGCATTTCAGCTTTGAAGATTATTTGCCTATTTAATCAACTGAATGTTTATCTTATGTGACAACTCCAGTGTCATCAGCGCAAGATTCAATGCGCAAGTTAAACAAATTCAACATTATGTTGAGTGGTATGTATGTGTGAGAGAGAATTTTAAATTAGACCAAGTTTTAAACACTGTAAAGTGAATATTCTTAATAAGTACTCAATTTTTATTCAAATGTACCCCTATTGCTACTTAAATTTAAATCAAAGTTTCATAAAATACGATAAGTGTGGTAAAACTTAAGTTTGATATTGTTTCTTTGCATTGGAATCGCTGGAATCAGCAATTATGTTAAAAAAGCTTAAATTACAAGGACTAGTCATACTTTGTGTGATTTTGTTTGGTTTTATTTTTAATTTTTTATTTACAAAATCCCTTATTGATATTGCTAACGGAAATAAAGCTAATTTAACAAAACTAACATCAATATCCGTCGTTCAACCTTCTTCCCCTTGGTTTAGTGTATTTTTGCCTTCTCAGGATTTTATTGAGTACAACAATACAGAACATGTTTTAGTTAGGCATCATGACCAATTATTAGCGATTGAGGTAAAAGATGCTTTCCTCGCTAGTATACTTTCTCCTTATGCTCTGATTTCTATATTAATTGTAGTAATCACATTAAGCAGTTTAGTTAGGAACCAAAAATCACAACAAAGGCAAAAGTCTGCCTTGGAAGAAATAAACAAAGAAATTTCTAATCTACTAAGTCGATTTGATGTGGATGCAAAAGGACTTGAATACGGCTCAACAGTTACACAAATTAGACATACAATTAATTTAATTAATGAACGCATAGGTGAAATCCAACAACAAACTGATCACCATGTTTATCAAGATAAACTCACACAACTAATTGACAGGCACGCTTATATTGAGCACTTAGATAAACAATTAAAAATCGCTGAACAAAATAAATTAAGATGCGGATTGTTATTCATTGATTTAGATGGTTTTAAACAAGTTAATGATTCTTTTGGCCATAGTTTCGGTGATGAGATCCTCATTCAAGTTGCGAATCGCCTAAAAGATATTGTTCGCCAATTCAAAATTCAAGATTTACACCCTCAAAACGGTATTGAACAAAACTTATCTAGACTCGGTGGAGATGAATTCTCAGTATTTGTACCTAACATCCAAGACCCTGCTTTTTGTACAGAACTTGCTCAAGCAATACTCAGTGAGATTGAGCGTGATTTTGTACTAGGTAACAAATTAATTAAAATTGGCGCCAGTATTGGTATTGCATCGTATCCGGAAAGTGCTTCGCAACCACATGCATTACTTCAGATGTCTGATGTTGCGATGTATCGAGCAAAAACTGATGGAAGAGGTATCTTTCGAGTTTATTCTCCAGAAATGGGCAATAAAATGCGCCGCTACCATTATCTTTTAGAAGAATTAAGGCTAGCAATTAGCTCAAACAGTTTTCACATGTCTTTTCAACCTATAGTGCATGTTGAAGACTGTGCTATAGATTATTTTGAAGCATTAATAAGATGGCAGCATCCAATTGAGGGCTTAATACCGCCTTCTGAGTTTATACCTATTGCAGAAGAATCTAATCTCATTCTACAGCTAGGTGATTGGATATTGATTGAATCATGTCGACAGATGTCTGCATGGCACAACGCGGGCATGAAGAAAGTAAAGATATCGGTAAACGTTTCTGGTATTCAATTGAAACACAGAGATATATATAGCTGGGTTATGGATGCACTGCAGAAGACTGGATTGCCTGCAACCGCGTTAATGTTAGAAATAACTGAGTCTACATTAATTACCGCAAGTGCCGATATTATTCAGCAACTTGAATCTTGTCGAGAAGCGGGTATCAGCGTCGCTATAGACGACTTTGGAACTGGTTTCAGTTCACTAAGTACTTTAGCTGATTTACCTATTGATGTGATTAAAATTGACAGATTGTTTATTACTCAAGCAAACGAAAATCCAAAATACCTTAAAATACTGAACTCAATTAGTGAGCTAGGCCATCAACTTGGTTTAAAAATTGTCGCTGAAGGTGTTGAGCACATTGAGCAATTTGAACTAGTTAAAGACTTAGGGATCCGATGCGTACAAGGATATTTGGTAAGTAGACCTGAAACCTCTTCAAACGTTGGCACAAAAGTGTTGACTGGTAACGTTAACCATATTGCAACTACAGGAACGAGTGTTTGGTTACCTGAAGTACAAAAATCTTAGCGTTTGAATTTTGTTTCTAATATAACCGATGAGTTTGTTCTCTCTACTCCATCTAAATCACCGATATCATCGAGTATGCTACTGAGTTGCTGGAGACTTTGCGCTTCAACAATTGCAATCATGTCGTATTCCCCACTAATTGCATATAAAGCAGTTACGTTATTATGGTGTTTTAATGCAACTGTTGTTTGAGTGGTGAGTTTCTGCTTCACTTTGATAGATACATGTGCTGAAACGAGCCCTTCTAAATACTCTTCTCCAAATTCAACACTATAACCTTTAATTACCCCTGCTTGCTCAAGTTTGAGTAATCTGTTTTGTACAGTTGAACGAGATTGGTCAAGACTCCTGGCCAAATCGGAAATACTCATTCTTGCATTAGTTCTAAGTAAAGCTATTAACTTCTCATCTTGTGTTTTTATCATAATAACTATTTACATGGTTAAATTGACAAAATTATCTAACAATTTGAAAAATTTTGCACTGCAAATTTCATTGCATCAGAGTAATAATTAAGAAAACTATCAAACGATAGTAAAGAATAATTATTAAATACATGTTTTAGAGGCAGTATTATGCAAGTAAACCGCGAACTTTTTGACCACGTCATGGTGCCAAACTATAACCCTTCAGAAGTGATCCCTGTAAAAGGTAAAGGTTCACGAGTGTGGGACCAAAAAGGTGATGAGTACATCGATTTCGCAGGCGGCATCGCTGTTAACTGTTTAGGCCATAGTCACCCAAATCTTGTTAACGCATTAAAAGAACAGGGCGAAAAAATTTGGCATTTATCAAATGTAATGACCAATGAACCTGCACTTAGACTTGCAAAAAAAATCACTCATGCAACATTCGCTGATAAAGTTTACTTTGCAAACTCAGGCGCTGAAGCAAATGAAGCCGCGCTTAAACTTGCTCGCCGTTTTGCACTTGATAACTATGGTGAGCACAAATCTAAAATTATTGCTTTCAACAAAGGCTTCCACGGTCGTACTTTCTTCACTGTGACTGTTGGTGGTCAAGCAGCTTACTCTGATGGCTTTGGCCCTAAACCGGCTGATATCGTTCACTGCGATTATAATGACCTTGATGCATTAAAAGCGTTAATGGATGACAACACATGTGCTGTAATGATGGAACCACTTCAAGGTGAAGGCGGTATCATCTCTCCGACGCAAGAATTTGCTGAAGGTGTAAGAGCATTATGTGATCAGCACAATGCATTGCTAATTTTTGATGAAGTGCAAACTGGCGTAGGACGTACTGGTCATCTTTATGCATATCAAGGTTTAAATGTGACACCTGATATTTTAACAACTGCAAAAGCACTCGGTGGTGGTTTTCCAATTGGTGCAATGATCACAACAACTGATATTGCAAAACACCTTAAAATTGGTACTCATGGTTCAACCTATGGTGGTAACCCATTAGCTTGTGCTGTCGCTGAAGCGGCTTTTGATACAGTAAATACCGAATCTGTTCTTACTGGCGTTCAACAAAAAGAAGCCATGTTCCGTGAACTGCTAGAAGCTATCAACACAAAATACAATGTTTTCAGTGAGATTCGCGGTAAAGGTCTACTGTTAGGTGCGGTTCTGAATGAGCAGTTTGAAGGTCGTGCTCGTGACTTCTTAGTTGCGAGTATGAAACATGGACTAATGACACTCGTAGCTGGTACTAATGTTGTTCGCTTCACGCCATCACTTGTGATCGAAGAAGACGATATTAAAGCGGGTCTAGCTCGTTTTGAGCTCGCAGTTGCAGATGTTGTAAACGGCTAAAATAGGATTGGGGTCTATTGGCCCCTCACTTTATTATGCAAATCTTAAGACCAATCAAAAACACTGACTTTGCAGCTTTAAAGCAAATCGCAATAGAGTCTGGTCATGGCTTCACGTCTTTGCCTGTTGACGACAACTTACTACAAGATAAAATTTCACGTTCAGAAAATAGTTTCTCAAAACATGTTGAGACACCTTTTGATGAAGGTTATTTGTTTGTATTAGAAGATACAAAAACGAATGAAATTGTTGGTACAACAGCGATTGAAGCAGCTGTTGGAACACAAGTCCCTCTTTACCACTATCACATGGGTAAAACGGTTCATCATTCAAGTACATTGAACGTGTATAACACGGTTGAAATATTGAGTATGTGTAATGACTACACGGGTTGCTCTGAAATTTGTACTTTGTTTTTACGCGAACAATACCGTAAGGGTCTTGCAGGTCGGTTTTTAAGCCGTATTCGTTTTGCTTTTATGGCAGATCAAAGTAGTCGCTTTAGTGATACCGTCATTGCAGAAATGCGTGGAGTAAGTGATTCGCAAGGCCATTCTCCATTTTGGCAATGGTTGCAAGAACACTTCTTTTCGATTGAATTTCCTCAAGCAGACCATTTAGTCGGTTTAGGTGACAAGGTATTTATCAGCGAACTAATGCCTAAATACCCTATTTACGCGAACTTACTCAGTGACCAGGCTCAGGCCGTTATCGGTCATGTGCATGAAAAAACCAAGCCTGCACTTAGACTCCTTCAAAAAGAAGGGTTTGAGCATAGAGGTTACGTTGATCTGTTCGATGCGGGCCCAACAATAGAAGCAAAACTGGACAATATCAGAACAGTACAAGAGTCTTACGTTGTCCCTGTCATTATAGTCGACTCTGTAAACAGTGAGCAAACCTTCGCCATATCGAATCAAAAACTCACTGATTTTAAAGCCGTGTTTACAGATAACGTACTGTTTGACAAACAAGCGCTATCACTCACGATTGCGCGTGAAGAAGCTGAAGCACTTAGCCTAAAAAATGGCGATACAGTAAGAATTTTTGCGCTATAAAACGCAAATAATTAATTAAAATTGGTATGAGATTATGTGTCGTGCTTAATCGATACATAAACTGAGCGGCTAAGCCGTCAAATTAAGGAACCATTATGCACAACAATGTTGACACACTATTTGATAACCTTTGGTCTAACTATTTAGAAGTTACACCTTCGGCCATTAAAGTTCATGAGCTACTAGGCTCTACACAACAGTCTGACGTTATCAATGATCATATTGCTCTTCGTACTTTTAACATAGAAAAAGTGGGTTTAGAAAAGTTAGCGGCGCATTTTCTAGCGGTTGGTTACAAAGAATGTGGTGAATACCATTTCGAAGCAAAAAAACTATATGCAAAACACTTCGAGCATACTGATCCAACTAAACCTAAAGTATTCATCTCTGAATTACTTGTTGAAAAGTGCTCTGAGTCTTTACAGAAAACTGTTAAAGAAATGGTCGATCAAATTGATGAAGATGCAGTAACTGCAGACAATTTCTTATACTCAGGCACACATTGGCAAGTAAGTAATGAAACCTACAAAGCTTTACTAGAAGAAAGTGAATATGCTGCTTGGATGTCTGCATGGGGCTACCGCGCTAATCACTTCACTGTAAGCATTAATCACCTGGCGAACTTTGAGACTATTGAAGCGGTAAATACATCTTTAAAAGATGCTGGGTTTGAATTGAATGCTTCAGGTGGTGAAATCAAAGGGTCACCAGAAGTGCTATTAGAGCAATCATCTACATTGGCCGATCATGCAAATGTTGTATTCACTGATGGTGAGTTTGCAATTCCAAGCTGTTTCTATGAGTTTGCACTACGTTACAACAAACCAGATGGTGAAATCTATACTGGATTTGTAGCAGCGTCTGCTGACAAAATCTTCGAAAGCACAAACGCTCGTTAATTCGTTGAGTTTATTGGGAACTTAATGATAAATTGAGTTCCCTTGCCAACAATACTGGAACAATTAATCGTGCCGTTTAATTGCTGAGAAATAATGTTATAAACCAAGTGCATCCCTAAACCACTTCCACCATTTTCCCTATTCGTAGTGAAAAACGGATCAAAAATACACTCTAACACATCACTAGGCATGCCTTTGCCGTTGTCTGAAATCAAAATGCTAACTTCATTACCTGATTGAGAGAGTAGTACATTAACTTCACCAGACTCATGTTCATTAAAGGCATGAACTAGCGCATTTTCTATAATATTTGTAATAACTTGCGCTATTGCACCTGGGCTGCAAAGTACTTCAATTTCAACAGGGTTAGGCTCAAGATGAACCTTGTGCGATGAGTTTTTAATCCTTGGCCTTAAAGTACGGATCACATCTTCTAGATAAGCATTCAACTCAATCTTTCGTAGTAATTCAGAAGATTGATCTACAGAGACTTGTTTAAAGCTGGCTACCAATTCAGCAGTTCTATGTAAATTACTTTTAAGGATAAAACAGCCTTCTTTAAAATCAGAAATAACCTTAACCAATTGGTGTTTTGTTAACTGACATGATTGCAGTTTCTCTTCTAGATGTATCACTTCATCTTCAACAAATGAAGCCGCTGTGATGGCAACGCCAACTGGCGTATTAATTTCATGTGCTATCCCAGCAACCAATCGCCCGAGTGACGCATGCTTTTCTTGTTCAATCAACTTTTTCTGTATAGTTTGCAAATCAGAAAGTGCCTTTAACGCTTCTTCAGTTTTGTAATTAAGCTCATCTGTTCGCGATTTGACTTTTAGCTCTAGGTCAATGTTGAGCTTATCTAATTCACTCTGTGTCTTAGTAAGCGCACTATTGGCTTGATTAATTTCAGTTATATGTGTGTTGACTTGCTGATAGACAAAATTTAACTCAGTAATAATTGGCGTGAATTCGTTTTGCTCGTCATAAACAATGTTTTGAACGGTTACTTTTTCATTATCAGTATGCTTGATGGACCCTTTGATCTGGCTAAGCACTAAATCAAAAGGCTTAAAAAGGTGCTTCATGATAAAAATAATCAAGACAATGAAAGTGATACCGATAATTGCACCTCCCAATAAAGTGACTTGAGATACCGCCCTCACTTCTTTATCGATGTCTTTATGCGGGCTGAAAAAACCCAATATAAAACCGCTTTTTGTCTCTAGAAAATACAAGTCATACAGCTTACCGTTTATCGGTAAACTTTTAAAAGTATTGAACTTAGTATTTGATGAACCAAGATACAATGGCTTAACCCATGCTTCATCGGGTGTCGTTTGCATCACCAACTCAGACTTTAGAGGAAAGCTGATAATTCTATTTGATGCTTTATGGATTAACAGTGGTGATGAGTTATCGGTGATCTTCACTGTTTCTAAAAATGTAGTAAGTGCAGCCAACGACCAATCTACTGTTGCCATACCAATCATATCTCCATTGGTTAGAATAATTGGCGCGTCAACTGTCATCATCGGAGCTAAGCTACCCGCTTCGTCGACATAAGGATGTGTCCAGACAACTGGAAGCGCGTTTTTTGCAGCTTGTTTTCCTAACTGATACCAATCTTGACTATGGTAATCATATTGCTCACTACTTAGCTCCCAGCTAAATAGTATACGTTTATTATCTCGATACACATAAGGACCGAAATATTGTGTATCTTCGAACACTCGCATAGGTTCAAACCAAACACCACCACCTAAGGCAAGTTCAAAAAATGAAAAGTGCTGTTCTAAAATGACACTAAATTTCTGCTTTAATTCTGCTTTTTCAAAATGCGATTTATTGTGCTCAAGATAAAGAGAAAGGCCGTGTTGTGCTAGATTGTAGGCGCTTTGTTCCATCAATGTGATTGTGTGGTCAATTTTATTAGCACTAGATTTGAAGGTTTGAACGATTTCTTGTTCTTTGACATTAGATAACGCGCTGCTGTAGTAAACGTTACTAAAAAGTACAATTGACGAATATGCCAATATTTCAAAAATTACCACAAACAGTAGAATACGTGTTTTGATATTTAAAGTAGGCATATTCACTAAACGAAATTGTATCTGTTTTAAGCATATATCAAAGTGAGTGATGCGCTATTAATATGCCAAATTATTATTGCTCTAAATGCAATTTTATTTTCTCTATTGAGAAAGTAAAAAAATCTTCTGCGAGAATTAAATTTCCACAATAGTAGTGATTTGCTTCTCGCCTTAAACTTTCAAGTCCATGCTCTCCATGATATCGGACACTAAAATGAGTTAGGATTAGCGTTGGGATTTGCTGAAGCTGCGCAAATTCTGCAACTCTTTTCGCATCTGAATGGCCTGTATGAAAACCCACCTTGTGTAGGTCACTATGTGTAAAAGTTGACTCATGCACTAACACATCTATATCAGAACACCAATCTGCGACAAGAGCCGGTCTTTCATTATCTCCGCAAACAATGACTCGACGCGTTTGCCAGCTTTGAAATGTGTAATCTTTACTTAAAAGTTGCTGTGAACCAAATACAACATCTTCTCCTTTTTGCAACTTATTGTAATGGGCACCACTTTTAATGCCGTCTTTTGTTAACTTTTCAATTTTAAGCTTTTTTGGGATCAGCTTTTCAGAAATCTTAAAACCAAAGCTGAAGACCCTGTGCTTTAAGAGGATAACTTCAATATTACAAAAATTGAAATCAAATGAACCCGTTATTTCACTAATATCATGCGTGATTAAATCAAAGGAAAGTCTGGTATCAGACATATGAAAAGTTGCATGCAACCATTCAATTACTTCTTTGGGCGCGATCAGGTGAACTGCAGATTTTTTGCCATTCATCGCCATAGACGACAATAACCCGGGTAAACCATAGCAGTGGTCTCCATGTACATGACTAATACAGATCACATCTAAATGAAAAAAAGAGAGAGAAGACTTTAAGAGTTGATGCTGTGTTGCCTCGCCACAATCAACCATAACCCATGATTTTGTTTTATCGAATGATATTGCTGTAGACGATGTGTTTCTAGTTTGACTAGGTACACCTGATGAAGTGCCGAGAAAGTGAATGAACATATAAAAGACGGTCTACGTATTAGTTGAGTCTATATTGCCAAATTGTCAGGTTTTCGCCATGGTGTTTGTCCTGTTTTTACTGTGAATTAACGGTAAAAAAATGATTTCAAATTAAAAAAGTGGTAGGTTATGCGGCAATTTTGGTATTGAGTATTTTTCATTATGTCGAACGCAGTTGAGACAAAACCTGAAAATCAACAATCAACAGAACAAAAACCACAGGGTTTGTTTAATCGCTTTTTAGCAACTGTTGAATTTTTAGGTAATTTGTTACCCCACCCTATCACTTTATTTGCTATGTTTTGTATTGCCATTGTTATTTTCAGTGGTATTGCAGATTGGTTTGGCTTAAGCGCCATTGACCCTCGTCCTGAAGGCGCTAAAGGACGTGATCCTGATGGAGTCATCGAAGTTGTCAGTCTGTTAAGTGCTGAAGGTCTACAGCGTATCGTTACAGGGCTTGTAACTAACTTCACAGGCTTCGCACCACTAGGCACTGTGTTGGTTGCACTTCTTGGTGTAAGTGTTGCTGAGCACTCAGGCATGCTTTCTGCTGCGATGCGCGGTATGGTGATGGGTGCTTCAAAGCGCCTTGTTACTTTCATGGTCGTTTTCGCCGCAATCTTGTCAAATACCGCATCTGAATTGGGCTATGTTGTTTTAATTCCGCTTGCAGCAATGATCTTCCATAGCCTTGGCCGTCACCCACTTGCAGGTCTAGCTGCGGCGTTTGCTGGTGTATCTGGTGGTTACAGTGCAAACCTTTTACTTGGCACAATCGACCCGTTACTTGCAGGTATTACAACACCTGCAGCACAAATGATTGACCCTACATACCAAGTCGGTCCTGAGGCAAATTGGTACTTCATGATGATCTCAGTATTCTTAATCGCCATCGTTGGTACATTGGTTACAGAAAAAATTGTTGAACCTCGCCTTGGAAAATACAACCCAGATGAAGCGAGTATCGACTTAAATGAAAATAACATTGAGAAGCTAAGTGCTAAAGAAAAGTCTGGCTTAAAATGGGCTGGTGTTTCTCTTCTTATTGTTTCTGCCCTTCTAGCATTAACCATCGTGCCTGAAAACGGAATTTTACGTCACCCTGAAACAGGAGCTGTTGCAGGTTCACCGTTCTTAAAAGGTATCGTAGTATTTATCTTCGTTACTTTTGCTATTCCTGGTTTTGTATATGGCCGCGTTGTTGGCACTATGAAAAATGACCGCGATGTAATTGATGCTATGAGTAAGTCAATGAGCTCTATGGGTATGTACATTGTACTTGTATTTTTTGCGGCTCAGTTCGTTGCTTTCTTCAAATGGACGAACCTTGGTACTATTTTAGCAATTAACGGCGCAGCGCTACTTCAAGCGCTTAACCTAACAGGCCCTGAAGTGTTTGTACTGTTCATCTTTATGTGTGCATTAGTTAACTTAAGCTTAGGCTCATCATCGGCTCAGTGGGCTGTGACGGCTCCTATCTTCGTACCAATGTTAATGTTAATTGGTTATGCGCCAGAAACTATCCAAGCCGCTTACCGTATTGGTGACTCAGTGACTAACTTGATAACACCTATGATGAGTTACTTTGGTCTGATACTCGCAGTTGCGACTAAGTACAAAAAAGATATGGGTATTGGTACGCTAGTAGCGACCATGCTTCCGTACAGTATGTTCTTCTTTGTTGGTTGGGTTGCACTATTCTACATCTGGGTATTTGGCTTTGGCTTACCTGTAGGCCCTAACTCGCCGATTTACTATACGCCCTAGTCGTTAACTAAATCACAATTTTATACTACTAAACGGCAACTCAGGTTGCCGTTTTTGTTTGTAAAGTGAAGTATTTTCTTGATTAAACTGATTATCTCACCTAGGTTTTTCAAGTACCATTTACTGAAAGGACACTGCTATCAAAAAACTCTAACTATCTAGGTGAAGTATGTATACTCTGTTTTACTACCCTTGTAATGCCAGTCTTGCCCCTCATTTTGTTTTAAAAGCAATTAATGCCCCCTATCAACTCGAGCTTGTGGATAGAAAAAAGCTTGCCCAAAAGTCTGCCCAATATTTATCAATTAACCCGACAGGACGGATCCCCACTTTGGTTGATGATGAATTTGTTCTATTTGAAAGCGCAGCAATTTGCTTATACCTTGCAGAAAAACACCCCGAAGCATCTCTTATTCCTACAGATATAAAACAAAAGGCTATTTTCAATCAGTGGTTGATGTATTTAACCAGTACTCTTCAAACTGAACTGATGACTTACTTCTATCCAGAAAGACACACACAAAACGCATTAATTTACGATGACATTGTTAGAACTCAACAAACAAGATTAAAGGATGTATTACAGATCATTGATAAACAACTCAACGACAATACCTATTTAGTTGGTGAATCAATTACTGTCTGTGATTATATTTTATTTATGCTATGCATTTGGGCCGACGAAATTCAAAATCCCCCATTGAGCTTTAATAATCTAAATAGATATTTAAAAACCATGGCAAGAGATGAGGCAATACAACAAGCCTGCAAAATTGAAGAGATAAGCCTCGCAGCCTATGCTATTTAATCATTGTAGTGAAAAAACTAAAAAAGGTTGCACTTGGCAACCTTTTGAATAATTTGCATTAAAAAACTTATTTACTCAACTTTAAAGACTTACCTTTAATCTGCTTTCTCACATTCGCGATACGCGCTCTGTTTTTCGCTCTCGCTTCACCACTTGCCTGATTACTAGGGCGGTTAGTTTTTGGCTTTCTACGTTGATGTGAAGGTTTTTTAGTTAAGTTTTTAATTAGACTTTCACGACTACTTACTTCATAGCCAGGTAAATAATAGCGCTTAATTTGCTGCCCTATTAATTCTTCAATATGCAGTAATACTTGCTCTTCTTCACGTGCAACAAATGAAATTGCTTGGCCTTGCTGACCCGCACGACCTGTTCTACCAATACGGTGTACGTAATCTTCTGCAAGATAAGGTAGATCATAGTTAACCACACGAGGCAGACCTTCGATATCAATTCCTCGAGCAGCAACTTCAGTGGCAACTAATACGCGAACCTTGCCTTCTTTGAACTCACGTAAAGCACGACGTCTAGCACCTTGCTTTTTATCGCCATGACACACAGTGGCAGGAATACCATCAAGGTTTAGCTCTTCAACAATGTCGTCAGCAACATCTTTCATGTTCACAAATACAAGTACTTGTTGCCAATTCTTCTTACCAATCAACTCAGAAAGCAGCTCTTGCTTTCTGCCTTGCTCAACGGGGTAAACAATATGCCTTACCGTTTCTGCAGTCGAGTTTTCAGGTGTAACTTGAACAAACTTAGGGTGCTTTAAAACTTGACGTGCAAACTGTTTCATTGCCGTTGGGAAAGTTGCCGAAAAGAATAATTGTTGTTTATCTTCATGACATAGCTCTATTACTTTTTGGATGTCAGTAATAAAGCCCATATCGAGTAATCTGTCAGCTTCATCTAACACTAAATGCTTTACCTGAGACAGGTTTACACTGCCCAAACGTAAGTGATCAAGAAGCCTACCAGGTGTTGCAACCAAAATATCACAGCCAGCGTTCAATTGTTCTTCTTGTCCAGCAGTATTCACACCACCAAACAAAGCAACCACATTAAGGTCAGTATATTTAGCAAATTGTTTGCAGTTATTTGCAATTTGTTCTGCTAACTCACGGGTTGGCGCTATGATCAAAGCTCTAGGATGTTGCTCAGCATGTTCAAAAATGTTCTGTATGATTGGCAAACTAAAAGCGGCTGTTTTACCTGTACCAGTTTGAGCAGTAGCAAGTACATCATGCCCTTTTCTTACAACAGGGATAGCAGCTTGCTGAATTGGTGTAAGGGTGTGAAATTCTAATTCGTCTAGTGCTTGCAGAATAAGCGGAGAAAAACTAAAAGATTTGAAATTCATAACATAAACCTGCGGCCAATCATTAAAAGGCCGCAGATTATACGTCAATAAGTGGGTTCTAACAAAGAATAATTGACTCAGAGTCTAGTAAACTTGGTACATGACCAACATAACTACCCGTTGCTAGCTCAGAGATTAATTGTAAGCCTTGTTGTTGTTGAGATGTACTTAATGGAACATAAGGTAATCTAAAGATAGGCTTTACAGCACCTGTCATCATAAGCGCCGTGTTTATTGCGATTGGGTTAGGCTCGCAGAATAACCAAGATATTAGTGGCTGCAATGACTGGTTTAGTTTGTCATTACGTTCGTTCATCAAACTTCTGAACTGCTTAGGCACAATATTAGAAGTAACTGAAATGACGCCATGTGCACCATGTAAATGTCTTGCATCGTGTGCTTCATCGTCATTACCCGACCAGCATGCGATACCTTGTTGTTCATAGTGAGCAATACGCTCATTTCCCGCACACTCTTTAACACCAATAAAATTGTCATGTTTCGAAAGAGGCTCAATGATATCTGGTGTTAAGTCCTGCCCCGTTCTTCCTGGTACGTTGTAAATAAATGCTGGGCCAATTTCCAGCACTTTTTCGAAGTGTTTTACAACACCTTCAACTGAAGTGCGACCATAGTAAGGGTTTATCTGTAATGCAGCATCCATTCCCGTTGCAAAACCATATTCTGTTGCTTTAACAGCTTCACGGGTATTGTTACTGCCCGTATTACCGATAACTAAAATTTGTTGCTTGTACTTACTTACCGTGTGCGCAATTAACATTAGGTGTTCTTCCCAGTTCATTAATTGGCCTTCACCGGTTGTACCGCCTACGATAATACCGTCGACACCCGCTTCGATTTGTAGCTCGACTAATTTGTCGTAGGCGAGTAAATCGATTTCGCCTGTTGCTAAGTAAGGAGTTTTTATCGCGGTGATCAAGCTTGCTTGTTGTAGTTTTTCGTTAATCTGCATGTTTACAAGTTTTCTTATTCCAAGTGCCAACATTCTTACATAAAACAGTAGCAGTTCCGAGCTTTCTTTAGACTGAATGACTTGTAAATTGGTTGTATTACTGATTAAATACAAGCACTGTATATTCAACCAGTATCACTATGAGCTTACTTAATCATTTCAATGAAAATTTTTATCAAACTATAGAAATATGCCAGTCTGCGAGAGTCAATGAAGATATCTTATTTCACTGGCAAGAGTCAGGTTTGTTTCCAGCGAGCAGTTTCGTTATAGAAAATAAACTTCAAGTCAATTCTTACTTAGGGATCACAGAGCATACAGAGCAGATTGAATATTACCCGAGAGGATATCTAGCTTGGGCTCAAATACTTATAAAGCATAATATTGAGTCATCAAGTCAAGCATTCATGTATTTTGGGAATCTCTATCAACAGACTTTGAATCAGTTAGTACATGGTTTACCTGAAACAGTTATCGCCTCATTTACAGAAGATCTAGAAGAATCTATTCAATCGAGTTGGCAATATTTCTTAGTAGGAAAATATGGCGCAATCAGTTCTACAGGAAAGATAGAAGAAATCGTTGCTATCGATCTATTTAAGTATGTTATTTCATTTTTAACTGAAGATTTTAGCTTAGACATACTGGATGAGGAGACACGAAAAACTCTTCATGTTGCGCTCAGACAAATTAATAGCGCAGTTGCACTAGACAATCCGGTTTTACCAAAACAGCTTATTCGACAGCGTTATATTGAGCGTTTAATAAAGCAATATGATTTATCAATAAGATGAGCTCACGACTCTAAGTGAGCTCTCATAATTTCAAATGCCTTTAAAACTTTTAATTTGTCTTCACAAAGACCGTCGTACCAAGCATCAAAGCTTTCATCGTCTTGCTCAGCTAATACAACATATTCTGCAAGTAACTCAATGATGTCACTATGAGTACAACTCAACTTATCAAGCTGTTTGTTAATGCCACTGTGATCTTTATTTTTGAGCGAATCAATCACGGTGTTATCCAAGTTATTATTTAGCTCTTCCATTGTTGCTTCCCTTTAAAACTTACACCTTATTTATAACAGGCCTACAACGAATAGCTAGAGACAAGGTGTTTGTTTGCGCAACAAACCATCAAAATCGACAAATTTACCCAAAACCTATTTGCAAATAGTTTTCATTTAGAATAACATGCGAGATATTATAACAAAACATAAGAGCATTTTATGAAACCTAATATTCACCCTGATTACGAACAAGTGGCATTTCACGATACTTCTATTGATAAATACTTTATTGTTGGTTCGACAATCAAATCTGATCGAACAGTCGAAATTGATGGCGTAACTTACCCATATGTACCAATTGATGTTTCAAGTGAATCACACCCTTTCTATACAGGTAAGCAGAAAATTACTGCATCAGATGGACGCGTTGCTCAATTTAATCGCCGCTTCAAAAATCTTGCAAGCAAATAATAAAAGGAAAATTTATGAAAGTACTCAGTTCTTTAAAAAGTGCTAAGAGTCGCCCTGGTTGCCAAGTGGTAAAAAGACGTGGACGTGTTTTTGTGATCTGTAAATCAAACCCAAGATTCAAAGCCGTCCAAGGCATGAAGAAAAAGAAAAAATAAGTGTTTTAATTTATTTAAATTAAAACTTTAAAGCGTAAATAAAAAAAGCGGCCTAGGCCGCTTTTAAATTATATGTACTATTACTTTTTTCTACGACGTAATAGTGCAAATGGCATAGCTAATAAAGCTAACCAACCTAATGAACCACCATCATCATTGTCATCACCGTCTCTATCACTAATATTATTTACAGCAACGCTTACTTTGGCGTTATTAGACAAATTACCTTTGGTGTCTTCAGCTTGAACTGTAAATGTATAAGTAGAAGTGTATTCATAATCGACTTCACCTTGAACAATCACATAACCCTCAGTATCAATGCTGAAAGTGTTATTTCCATATACATTAAAGCGAGCTATAGACGCTTCTTCTGGGTTTGGTAATTCAAAATCAAGCTTGCCAATAACTGTACCTAAAGGTACGTTTTCATCTGTTGTGAACTTTTGGCTTTGTGCAATAACTGGCGCATCAACAAATGTGCTTGGTGTTACTGAAACCATAACGGCTGCATCAAGCGTAGCGCCTTGTTCATCTGAGACGACAAACTTAAACTCACCTTCAAACACTTCACTAAAGCTACCAGTAATGACACCTTGTTCGTTAATATTTAAACCAAGTGAGTTAGAAGCAGATGAGAATGTAAGCGCACCGCTTTCAACATCAGTGAAGAATGGTGCAACATTTAATTCAATTAAATCTCCAACTTCAGCTTCAATAGCAGGAATAGATTCAATTTGAATTGGCTGATCATTTACAGGTGTAACATTAACAGCTATTTCAACTTCACTTTCAGTATCTCCAATTAGACCTTTAAATGTAAAGCTATCAGTACCGTTAAAATCAGCTTCAGGAACAAGCGTCAGTTTTGCAAAGTCTTCCGCTGCAACTTTAGAGTCGACCGCTAATTCTTGGTCATCAAGAAGAATAGTCGCTGACCTTGGTAGAACTGTAAATGTAATTGAGTCAAAGCGGTTACCACTGTCATCAACCAATGCTTTAACTAAATCGGCCTCGGTGTCTTCGTTCAAAGTGATATCTCGGACAATCGGTAATGCCATATCAACTTTGTAAACACTTCTACCATGAGTGAAGGCAAATAGTTCACCATCTTTTATAACAAGCTCTGCAATTTGCGTATTGGCAAGACCAGAGCCATCCGCAAACCAAGACTCACCAGCATTCGTAGAAACAAATACACCCAAGTCAGTGCCAACAATTAATCGAGAGTTATCAACAGGGTCAACGACAATAGAAGTCGCTGGTATGTCAGGTAGTCCATTATCGATTGCTGACCAATTATCACCACCGTCGGTTGTTTTCCAAACATGAGGCACACCGAATGTAGTCATAGTTGCATAAATCACTTGGTCATCATATGGGTCAAAAGCAATTGAACTAACCGTCCCCGAACTCAACTGCGTTGCTTTCCAGTTTGAACTTGTATCAGCATTGTCTGCATCGTAGTTGACATAAATGAAACCACCACGTGTACCTGCAGCAACTGCGCCTGTTCCTTGTGGTGAAATACCAATAGACATTACAGCACTATCAAGTATCGGAGAACCAGCTACCCATGAGTCAGCTTGGTCTTTGGTACGCCATAATTGATTACCACCAATCCATAACGTATTTGAATCTGATGGTGCCATTTCGAAACGTGTAATGAATGGGAAACCATCTCCAGTGATACCGTTAGTCGCTCTTGTCCAATTACGACCGTTATCAACTGATTTTTGTAGTGAAAGCCCAGTATTCTCAGAAAAGATAATATCAGGATTATTTGCATCAACTGCGGTCCATCCACCATCGCCACCATTAATTTCTTGCCAGCTATTGAAACCTTCATCTTGACCCATCAAGGTACCATTGTCTTGGGTACCTCCAAAATAGCTTGTACCATCTGGTTTTACAGTACCATGATAGAACTGGGTTACCGCGTAGCCATTATTTAATGTAGACCAATTAACCAATGAATTTGGATAGTCGTTCGTATTTCCACACACTTGATCTAGGTTTAGTCTTTCACCCGTTGGGTTATCTGTTTTCTGAACACCACCATCATTACCAACAAACATAGTTGTGTTATTAACGCCATCATAGTCAGGGTGGAACACAATTGTGTGTTGGTCTGCGTGCGCATATTGTGGGTTATCCATATCAAACCACCAAATACTCGTTGGCGCGAATGTTTGACCACCATCATCTGAACGGAAAAGATCAATACCGCCAGTCCAAACTACATCTGGGTTTGCAGGATCAACTGCGATAATGTTGTCATACCAACCTTGGTTGTAGAATTGATTTTGACTACCAAAACAAGGCTCAAATAAGCCATATACCGTATTACTTAACAGTAATTTAGAAAAGTCATCAGCCGTATCACGCGTCACGGTAGCAGTCCAAGTAGCCCCCATATCGGTTGACTTGTAAACCCCTTCCATTCCATGGTCATCCACATTAGCTGCAAGTGCATAAACAACATTATTGTCAGAAGGTGCAACTGCTAAAGTCGTTCTACCTTGAGTTGGGAAATCAAGTACAGCTGTCCAACTTGCACCGCTATCAGCACTACGATGAACACCGCCTTCCAAGAATGATCCACAAGCGGTTAATAAAACATCTTGACCTTCATTAGCTATGACAGATAGGTCTAAACAACCTGCAGCTGTTCCAACTGGTGTAAATACTTTTTCCCAATTGTCACCATTATCTACGCTTTTTAAAACACCAGTGCGAGTAGAAGCATAGATAGTGTTAGCATTGGTAGGGCTGTGGATCACTTTACTTGTATAGTGGAAATCTGAGTTACTTGCAGTGCTCGATATTTGCTCCCAAGTTACACCTGCATCACTTGATTTGAAAATACCATCACCACGAAGCGCATCTCCATTATAAAAACCTTCACCGGTACCGGCATAAATCACATCAGGATTATTTGGATCTAAGCTAATTGTCGTTACTGCAAGGTTTGCTGCCATGTCACTCAACGGTTGCCATGAATCACCGGCATTATCAGATTTCCAAACACCACCCGCAACACCTGCAGCATACATAACATCAGGAGATGTTGGATGAATTACAAGTGCTCTTGTTCTACCACCAATATTACCAGGACCTAATTCTTTCCAATCACCTAGCTGCTGAGTTTCACCATCAGGGGCATTTAAAGATGGCTCATATTCTTCAATAACTTCAAGCGTTTTGAATGAGTAATGCGGCATATCTTTAATTTGAGCGATGGCTTGAGAATAACGCTCTACGGGTAAAGAGTCTAATCCTGCAGGAAGGCGCTGCTCGATATAGAAATCAAGGGCTTCTTTTGGTTTATCATAACGCTTTGGATTAAAAAGCTTGCTTTCATATTTCTTTTCTAGAAATTCTTTTTTTAATTCATATTGGGTTAATGCTTCGTCATTGAAGTGATTTAAAGCGATATAACTTGAACTACCTAACGCAATGGCAACAGCTAAACTGACAGGACTGATTATCTTCATGATGGTTCCTTTAATTTAATTATTATTTAATGAGCTAGAATATTGAGCGATGTAAACATAAAGTATAAAGAGTAGACAAAATCACGCATATTTAACGTTTTAATTACCAACTTTTTTATGTTTTTACGGTTATTCATCGCTTTTGAGAGAATCTAGTAACTCATCAAGGTACATTTACACTTACCAAAAGCAAATATGCACTTTTTAGAAACATAAATACATAGATATTTACAAGTATTTACATAAGATAATTAAAGATTACGCTGTACATGATTCCAATTATATTTTTACCACTGCTGCTTGGTTCAACTGATCATATTGAAAGCATTGAGGTCCGAGCAGCCAAGGACTTACTTAATTCAAACAACTTTAACCATGCAAAAGAAGATATTGTTACCTCTGACATGGTTACAAGTGAAAACAACACTATCGCAGATTGGCTTACCAGCAATCCAAGCTTTTCACTAAATGGACAAGGTGGGTTATATCAAAGTTACAGTGTAAGAGGCCTTAGTCGCTGGCGTGTAAGAACAAATATTAATGGAATGCCAATACTGACAGATAGGAGAGCAGGAAACTCAGCGTCATTTATCGACCCAGCTTTAATCAGCAATGTTTCAGTTCTCGCTGGCCCAAGTTCTATGTTATATGGTTCTGGTGCAATTGCTGGTGTTGTATCCGTTGAAAGTGGATCATTTCATGGACCTACTTTCGAGTTAGGCTTATCTGATAGTAATAACACACGATCATTTTTAGCTGCTAATGGAAATGATTTTGGATCATTTGCAATCAGTCATCGCTCTTCAAATGAAGGGACAGCTGCTAATGGTGATACCATTTACTCAGCGTATGAACAATCATCTGCAAGCTTTAAAATAAAATCGAACATAAATGACAATGTTATATTACAAACAAGATGGCTAGGCTCTTTATCTAAAGATGTACAGAAGAGTAGCGCCGATGATTTTTTAAAGAAACAGTCAATTTACCCCGAAGATATTCACTCTTTAGCTGACATATCTTTATCAACAGATACATGGGTACTGAATTTTTTTAATCACTATCAAAACTGGGATAGCCAAGTAAGCAGAGTTGGTAAAAGAGAAAATATAACCAGTTATCAATCTCATACTCTAGGTTCATCTTTTTATAAAGAAACCAGCTTATTATCACAGCCTACTAGATTCGGTATTGATTGGGTCTCAAGAACAGGCGTTAAGATAAACGAAAAAGAGATCAGCTATTCAAATTGGCAAATTGATGAAAAGTCATTAATTGACGGTAGCTATCATAACCTAGCTGCATACATACAAAGTAAATTTTCAATAAATCAGTTTGAATTTAATATTGGCACCCGTATCGACACAATTCATCTAAAGAATGTAGAACGCTCCAAGTCAAAACAGTATTTAAGTGGAAGTTTATCAAGTAAATATCAATTCAATGAACAGCATACGAGTGTGATATCAATCGGTAGCGCCTTTCGTTTTCCAACGCTCACAGAACTATACTTTTCAGGTGTTACGCCTAGAGGAAACACATTAGGCAATGACGATTTGAAAACAGAAAACAGTATAAGCTATGAGTACAGCCATACTATAAATTATGAAAACCTAGAGCTAGAAGGCAGTTTTTTTCATACTACCCTTGATAACTATATCGAAAGAGTAAGAATCGACGATAATACAAGAAGCTATATTAATCTAGATGAAGCGAAAATCTCTGGATTAGAGCTATCAGTTACATATAGATTAGGTGACAACTCTACTCATGCGTTTTCTTATTCGAAACAGAAAGGGGAAAATCAAATTGGGAACTCGCTTAATGATATTTCTCCCCAAAAGTTATCTTTGAAATCGAGAATTAATATAGACAGTTTTGAGTTCACAACAGACATTTTTTATCGCACTAGCCATCAAGAAGTTGGACCAAGTGAAGCTCCTCTTACCAGCTTATTTTCAGCAAATATCAAAGCAGACTGGTATTACAGTGAAGAAGTCACAGTTTCTATAGGAATAACCAATCTTTTAAATAAACTTTATAGAACGACAGCCGACGAAGACGCGCCTTTTGCGAATGAAAGGCGCGCTAAACTGAGCTTTAAGTGGCATCAATTTTAACCAAAAATTAATTGCCAAATAGTTGGTGGCTCATGAAGCTTATGGTAATGCTTTCTGAGTTCATCAACTTTTAAAAGTGTTTTTCTAGCAGATGCATATTCGCCATCAGCGCTCTGTTTTTTAGCAAGCTTTAAATTTTCAATTACTTTATTTAAACCCTCGACTGATTGCTCTTCTGTACCTTGCTTGAATTTTGCTTTTTTACTTTTATCAAGAAGTAAAATTAACTCATCAATATATTTATTAGTTGCTGCAGGGTCGTCACTTTTTAAAGCTTTTTTATAAAGATGACCAATATTTTTCATCGTAACAGATAATTCTGTTGCTTGAGCAGATGCTTGAAAACTAAAAACACTGAATGTTAAAACAAATAGAACTAAATACTTCATACAAACTCCAAGTTAACGAGCAAACATTATAAGGTTTATGAAAAAATAAAACAGGCTAATGTAAAGCCCCTTTACATGAATAAATAAGTGGCAATTAAAACTAAGCAAACACCCGTGACTTGTTTGCTAGAAAGAGTTTCCTGGTAATATATACGACCAATAATTACAGCGAGTACAATACCAATTCCACGTTTTATGGCTTCTACAACACCAGGGTTTAGATATTCAAGCGCGGCAAATTGAAGAAATACAGCACCAAAAAATACCATTACTGCAATCAGCCACCAGTTAAAGTTTCTCAGCAAGGCTCGCCATTGGTAGTCAATTCGTAAACTAATAGACAAAACAGTAATTATGATGGATGTCAGAAACATGCCATGGAACGAACTTAATCCATGAGTTAATGCTTGTTTATCGAATACAATGCAGGTGCCCCAGGCAATTGCAGTGATTAATGCATATAAGCTTGATTTGTCACGTGTGTTAATTGATGTGCCAGCAAGGAGCATGGTTGCTAGTACAACCAACACAATGCCTAACCACTCTAACTTAGAAAGTAGTTCGTCTAAGAAAAAGAATGAGAACACTGCTGAAATAAACGGTGTACAAGCAGTGATAGATAATACAATTGCAAGCTTACCTTCTGAGATAGCTAACATAAAACAAACACTGCCTATTGCAGCGAGTACACCACTTATCGTTGCAGGAAGATAATAAGCAGTACTAGGCAATTGAAATCCTTGAAATCCCCACAATAAGAAGAACAAAGGTAAAACACTCAAACTCATCGCAAGGGACAAGAACTTTGGATTAACATGCTGCGCCAACTCTTTTCTTGCAATATCAAATAAAGACCAGCAAAGTGCACTGAATAAAGAAAAAATCATATATTTTTTAGAACTTCTGCAAATTTTTTTTTCATGAATTGCGTTATTTTTTTATGTTCAGGTTTCCAGCCGTTTAAGAAACGATAGAAATCAGACCACACTATTGGCCATAGAGTACGCCATTCTTGTTCTAAAAGTTCAAACTCTTTTATGCGCATGGTATTAGTGAGTGCTTTATTCAAACTTTCAAAGTATAAATTAAGTATTGATTCTTCATACTTTGCACATTCTTCACCATCATACACACTGGTCATAAACAACATGACATCTTGTAACCCAATACCAGAACCGACATATTGAAAATCATAGCCAAGTACACTGTAATTTTTATCAAATGCATAGTTTGCTAACTTAGAATCTCCATGTATTAAAGTCTGATAACTAGCCTTATAAAGTGAGTCTGCCAAATACCTTGCTTGATGTTTTAAATCAATGAATTCCATCTTTTCAAACTCGTCAGGCCTTGTTTCTAAATGCCAATATCCGCCTAATGGGAATGGTTCTGAGTTGATGAGGGTAAGCCCTTGCGCATGAAACTGGGCTAACCATTTCACCACTACATAGATATGTTCAAGTTTATAATCATCTATATTTTGAAAACCCTTTGATTTAAAGTCTTCTAAGATCAAAACGTTTAAAGCGCCTATTCTTTTTGCAAAATAGCATTGCGGTCTTACATTCTCAAAAGCTGTTTGGAACTTCGGGTCGTTGTAAAAATTAAGTTCGTTCAGATAAGACTTATCTTTTCTCTGTTTAGCAAAATCAGATTGATTGATGACTTGATGATTTATATTTTCAGGAATTTCGCTGAGTTTAACTACTACTGGCTGGGAGTGATATAAACCAGATTGAATTTGCCCACACCCACTCCAGAGTGAAATAGATAAATCTGTGAGCTTAAGCTCAGGTATGTACTTTTCTAAATGACGTGTACTCAAAGCAATTACTTTTTAGATGCTATTAAATTTTAATTTATTGTACGCGCCTAAAATAAAAACGCCCAGCGAATTGCTGGGCGTTGCTCTCCACGATTGTTAACTGGCCTGCTGAATCTCAGCATTCAACGGACAATCATCAATAAGGTTTAAGTCGAAATCAAACTCATCAACTCGAATCGCTTTTTCACGTTTCTTGTTGTAATCAATTAACTTAGCATATTGCTCGCTAGTAATAACATTCGCGGCTAAAGCGTTATCTAAGGTGTCAGCAAAACGCACACCTGGTTTTACTTGCTTTGAACGAAGTGCTTTCTTAAGTATTTTAAGTAAATCTAGGCAAGCCATTTTCGCTTTATAAGCCTGCTCGTTAATATCGTGACCATCACCAGCAGTTGGTTTAACTAACTTAGTGATTTGTGACTTGAATGCCGTGTCTTGTTGTGCCGCAGCCGCAAGTTCACGAATTAAGTTATCATCAATTTTTGCCATTCTGTGGCTAAATTGTAATGTTGCTACACGTAAGAACTTACGAGCAAAACTTGCTGGGAAGTTATCTAAGAATTTATGTAATGCGTTTTCAGCATTTTGTAATGCCCAGCGCGTTGCATAATGGAAATAAGGTGCTGCTTGTGCACGCTCTGACTCAGATACTTTCTGCTCATAGTACTTAATTGAAGCCATTGCTGCATATAGATAACTCATTACGTCACCAAGACGTGCAGATAGCATTTCAGCTTGCTTTAACTTGCCGCCTAGAACTAATAATGAGAAATCAGCAAAAAGAGCTAAACGAGATGATAATTGCATAACTGCTTTCTCATATGGCTTAACCTCAGACAATGAACTCTGACTGCCGGCCATAAATGGCATTAAGCCTAACCCGAATGCACGTAAGCCATTCGAAATACCGTAACCCACAGTTTGGCGGAATTTCTTATTAAACTTCTTATCGGCATCTGCTTCTTCACTATGAATTGCTTCAACCATTTCTTGAAGATGCGGGTGACAACGCATAACACCCTGACCAAAGATCATCAGGTTTCGAGTTAGAATGTTTGCGCCTTCAACAGTGATTGCGATTGGCTGAGCAACATAACCACTAGCTAACGTGTTCTGTGGACCGTTTTGGATCGCTTTACCAGCTAGAATGTCCATTGCCGAGTCAAGCACATCACGACCGATTTCAGTCATATGATATTTTGCGATTGCAGTTACAACTGATGGTTTCAGGCCCATACCTAAACCTTCAGTGGTTAACACACGCATAGACTCTTGTAGGTAAGTTTTACCTGCTATGTCAGCTAGCTTTTCTTGAATACCTTCAAATTGGCCAATTGATAGACCAAACTGTTCACGAACCGCAGCATATTCTGAAGCTGACTTAAGTGCTACCTGGCTTGTTGAAACACCTAAAGCTGGTAGCGAGATACCACGCCCGGCACCAAGACAGCTAACAAGCATCTGCCAACCACGACCAATGTTTTTCTGCCCACCAATGATGAATTCCATTGGAATGAACACTTTGTTGCCGCGTGTTGTACCATTGTAAAAACGAATACCCATAGGGTCGTGACGATTACCAAGCTCAACACCTGGATGTGATTTCGGAATTAACGCACACGTAATACCTAACTCTTCTTTACCACCTAATAGACCTTCAGGATCAAATACTTTGAATGCCAGGCCTAATACTGTCGCTATAGGTGCTAAAGTGATGTAACGCTTGTCCCAAGTGATCTCTAAACCTAGAACTTCTTCACCATTGTGCATACCCTTAGTTACGATACCCTGATCTGGAATACCACCGGCATCAGAACCTGCTTCAGGGCTGGTAAGTGCAAAACATGGAATATCAGTACCATTAGCTAAACGAGGTAAGTAATGCGCACGTTGCTCTTCAGTACCATAGTGCATTAATAACTCACCCGGGCCTAATGAATTAGGCACCATAACAGTTACGGCAACAGCTGAAGATTTAGTCGCGATTGTACCTACGATAGTGGAATTAGCATAAGGGCTAAACTCACGGCCACCGTAAGATTTTGGAATGATCAAAGAGAAGAAGCGTTCTTTCTTTAAGAAATCTAAAATATGTTCAGGTAGATGCTTACTGTTCTGAATAACAGAATCATCAATCATAGCCATTAGCTCTTTCACTGGACCGTCAATGAAAGCTTGTTCTTCTGCCGAAAGTGTCGCCTCAGGTACTGCACGAAGCGCACTAAAATCAGGCTTACCTTGATAGATTGAACCTTCTAACCAAACATCACCCGCATCAAGCGCTTCTTGTTCTGTAATTGAGATACTTGGTAATACTTTTCTAAATTGTGTTCTTAAACTCATAACTAACTCATCAGACCAGTTGGATATACCTACATTACGGCACAAAAAACGCGTTAGATCAATTACTCTATGCAATTATTTAACAAGAAAATTACTACGACTTTGCAAATGTTAGTTTAAGTCATTGAAATAGATAGGCTTACACGTGTAAGCTCAACTTAGAAAATTTTTGAATATAAATATTTTAACTTGCAAGTTTTGGTTATTAAAACAACAAAAAAATTTGTAGCAAAGTCGGCGTTAAAATCTTTATTTGTAATTTTAGTCTAAAAATCAATCACTCCTAATTTCGATAGCTAAGGAATGAGATTTTAGTCACTTAGTTATAGACATAACAGTTTCAAAATACAGTTAGAATTTAGAGCCTATATAACATGACTCTTACTTGAACAATGGCGTTTAAGCATTAGACTAAAGTCTAATACTTATGTAAAAGAGGTGTCGCATGTGGCTTAAATCAAAGCTTAAAGTGCTCACTCTTTTCATAGGCATGCTGACGGTTACTTCTGCTTTTAGTTTCATGAATGACGAGTATGTCACATGGCGAGATGCAATGGCCTGTGAGGCGAAATGCCAATTGTTTGGTTGTAAATCAGGAAATTTATTTGGTCAAAAGGATGGTCAATCACAAGCATGTCGATGTGAGGGTGAACAAGACTATCTATTAATTTTAGATTAAAAAAGAAAAACGGCGCTATGCGCCGTTTTTGGTTCAACAAATTTTACTTTGTTAAGTCATCGAAGAACTTCTTAACACCATCAAAGAAGCCTTGTGCTTTCGGTCTATTTTTACCGTTGTCTGCACCCATGCTTTCTTCTAGCTCTTTTAACAGCTCTTTTTGTCTGTCATTTAAGTTTACTGGTGTTTCAATTACCACTTTACAAATTAGGTCACCGACTGAACCGCTGCGCACAGATTTAACACCTTTACCGCGCATTCTGAACATCTTACCTGTTTGGCTTTCAGCTGGTATTTTCAGATTCGCTCGGCCATCTAGAGTTGGTACTTCAATTTCACCACCGACCGCTGCAGTAGTGAAGCTGATTGGTACCTCGCAGTACAAGTTATTACCATCACGAGTGAAAATTGGATGTTCACGCACAGAAACTTGAACATACAAGTCGCCAGATGGCGCGCCATGCATGCCTGCTTCACCTTCACCCGTAAGGCGAATACGGTCACCAGTATCAACGCCTGCTGGAATTTTTACTGATAACGTCTTCGTCTTTTCAACACGACCTTGTCCATGACAGCTGTTACAAGGATCTGAAATAACAGAGCCCGTACCTTGACACGTAGGACATGTTTGCTGAACAGCAAAGAAGCCTTGGCGCATTTGCACTTGACCCGCGCCATGACAAGTAGAACACGTCTTAGGTTTAGAGCCCGCTTTAGCACCACTTCCGTCACATGGTTCACAACTTACCCAAGTTGGTACTTTGATTTCGACTTCTTTACCTCGAACTGCCTCTTCAAGGCTAAGCTCCATATTGTAACGAAGATCTGAACCGCGTTGTTGACGTGATTGACGACGACCGCCGCCACCAAAAATATCACCGAATACGTCACCGAAAATATCACCAAAGTCACCATGGCCTCCGCCAAAGCCACCATGGCCGCCACCACCATTTTGATCAAAAGCTGCGTGGCCGTATTGGTCATACATCTGACGTTTTTGACTGTCTGTGAGTACTTCGTACGCTTCTTTGACTTCTTTAAACTTGGCTTCTAAATCCGCATCACCTGCAGTTCTATCTGGGTGGTACTTCATCGCTAAGCGTTTATAAGCTTTTTTTATGTCACGTTCACTGGCGTCTTTTGCAACACCTAACACTTCATAATAATCACGTTTTGACATAGTTTTGTTACTCAGTTAAGGGTAGTTTTAAACTACCTGAACATTAATTTTTACAGATTTTGAATAGACTAAGGGCGCATTTTAAATGCGCCCTTGAAGTTCAACAATTACTTGTTGTCTTTTACTTCTTCAAACTCTGCATCAACTACGTCGTCATCTTGCTTAGCTGAACCTTGCTGCTGTGCACCCGCGTCGGCACCTTGTGCTTGTTGCGCTTGTGCATTTGCTTGAGCAATTTCCATAAGCTTCTGAGATTTCTCAGCTAGCGCTTGAACTTTAGCATCGATCTCTTCTTTGCTTTCGCCTTTAATTGCAGTTTCTAATTCAGAAAGTGCAGCTTCGATTGCAGTTTTGTCTTCTGCTGGTAATGCATCACCCGCTTCTTCGATTTGCTTACGCGTACCGTGAACCATAGCATCAGCTTGGTTACGTGAAGCAACAAGTTCTTCGAACTTTTTATCTTCTTCAGCATTTGCTTCAGCATCACGAACCATTTGCTCAATTTCATCATCGTTTAGACCAGATGAAGCTTGGATAGTGATCTTTTGCTCTTTACCAGTATCTTTATCTTTTGCAGAAACGTGTAAGATACCGTCAGCATCAACATCAAATGTTACTTCGATTTGTGGTACACCACGTTGTGCTGGACGAATACCTTCAAGGTTGAATTGGCCAAGAGACTTGTTGTCACTTGAACGCTTACGCTCACCCTGTAACACATGGATTGTTACTGCAGATTGGTTGTCTTCCGCAGTTGAGAATGTTTGCGACTTCTTAGTAGGGATAGTCGTATTTTTCTCAATTAGCGCAGTCATTACCTGACCCATAGTCTCAATACCAAGTGATAAAGGACAAACGTCTAATAGTAATACATCTTTTACGTCACCCGCTAGTACACCACCTTGAACTGCAGCACCTACAGCAACCGCTTCATCAGGGTTTACGTCTTTACGAGGCTCTTTACCGAAGAATTCAGTTACTGTCTTCTGAACTAATGGCATACGTGTTTGACCACCAACAAGGATGATGTCGTTAACGTCGCTCACAGAAAGATCTGCATCAGCAAGTGCACGCTTTAATGGCTCAATTGATTGAGTTACTAAGTCTTCTACTAAAGACTCAAGCTTAGCGCGAGTTAGTTTTACGTTCATGTGCTTAGGACCAGTCGCGTCTGCTGTCACATAAGGTAAGTTAACTTCAGTTTGCTGTGCACTTGAAAGTTCAATCTTCGCTTTTTCTGCAGCTTCTTTAACACGCTGCATTGCAAGCGGGTCATTTTTAAGATCAATACCTTGATCTTTTTGGAATTCAGCTACTAGGTAGTTAATAACACGGTTATCGAAGTCTTCACCACCTAAGTGCGTGTCACCATTTGTAGCAAGTACTTCAAACGTGTGCTCGCCATCTACTTCATCGATTTCGATGATTGAGATATCAAATGTACCACCACCAAGGTCATATACAGCAACAACATTGTCACCTTGCTTCTTGTCCATACCGTATGCAAGCGCTGCAGCAGTTGGCTCGTTGATGATACGCTTAACTTCAAGACCCGCGATACGGCCAGCATCTTTTGTTGCTTGACGCTGAGAATCGTTGAAATAAGCAGGTACTGTGATTACAGCCTCTGTTACTTCTTCGCCTAAGAAGTCTTCCGCTGTCTTTTTCATTTTCTTAAGCACTTCAGCTGAAATCTGAGGTGCAGCACGTTTTTCACCACGTACTTCTACCCATGCATCACCATTGTCTGCTTTAGTAATAGTGAAAGGCATGATGCCAATGTCACGTTGTACTTCTTCGTCTTCAAAACGACGACCAATTAAACGCTTAATTGCAAATAATGTGTTTTTAGGATTTGTAACCGCTTGGCGTTTAGCTGGCTGACCAACTAACGTTTCACCTTCTTCAGTGAAAGCAATAATTGACGGGGTTGTGCGATCACCCTCAGCATTTTCAATTACGCGTGCGCTATCACCATCTAGTACTGCAACACAAGAGTTAGTAGTACCTAAATCGATTCCAATAATTTTACCCATGAATCTTCTCCGACTTCAAAATTCGTTGTTCGTTTCGATGACTAGTAAATAGGGGCAGTGTTTTTGAATTCAAGCGTAAAAATAAAAAAAAATGCATTTTTTTGAAATTATTTTTATTTTGCCTGTTTTGTAGGCACTTTTTCTTCTTTAAATACCAAATAACGCTATTACCTTGCTTTGTTTACTGCTGTAAATCAAACTCAATAGATACTTAAGTAGAATAAAACTAGCTATATATGATCCTCGCCTGCAAACATTGTGACTCATTAGTTCGTGTATCTTCACTTGGAGAACATCAGCGTGCAATTTGTCCTTGTTGTAAAAATGAGATAGTCAGTTATCAAGCTAATCAACAACAATGGCTGATTGCATTCAGTCTTACCAGTCTATTATTCCTGTTTTCTAGTCTGTACCCCTCTTTTGTAAGCTTCAGCCAACATGGACTAGTTCAAGATATAAGTTTATGGCAGGCTTTTAGTTTACTCGCAGATAAATATAGTGTCGTTCTGTCAGGTATTTTCGTGTTCAGTACATTTTTAATCCCCCTATTTGTATGCTTACTTGTACTGTTAACTAATAGCCATTATTGGCAAGATCTTAACCCTCACAATGCTCGCTACTTGGCACGTTTACTTAACAAGACAAAAACGCTTAATCTCGCAGATATATTCTTAGTAGCCGTTTTAGTCAGTGTTTTTAAATTAATGTCACTCGCTGATATCGGGTTTGGTCTTGGTTTTTGGGCTTATATTTTATTTGTAGTTTGTTTTATAGAAACGCTGTCACTAATAAATGAAACTGAATTATGGGAGAGACAACAGATGCTGTTTCAACCCGCGCTGCTTCACGATGGTAAAAGCGCGAGAGCGCAAAAATTAAAACAATGTTTAACTTGCTCCCAGCTGACAAGAGAAACTCACTGCCCTCGCTGTTATACTAAAACTTATTTCAGAAAACCAAACTCGGCCAAAAGAGCAATTGTTTGGATGGTCACTGCAACGGTCTTTTTAATCCCAGCAAATCTGCTGCCCATTATGAATACCGTTAACCTAGGCAATGAAACAGCGGCTACTATATTCTCTGGCGTGGTTGTTATGTGGCAATCAGGGTCCTACCCAGTTGCTATACTGATATTCTTAGCCAGTGTCTGTATTCCTATTATTAAAGCTGTGGCATTGTTCTATTTAATATTACAATCGAGAAAATGTACTCATCCCAAACGAGCCAGTACTATTTACCGTTGGTTGGAAATAATGGGTAAATGGTCAATGATAGATGTTTTCGTCGTGATTATTTTGGTTTCATTAGTACAACTTGGTACTGTACTCAGCGTTGAACCACAAATTGGTATCGTATTTTTTACTATCATGGTGTTATGTCAGATCGTTGCCGTGAATAGTTTTGACCCTCGGATCTTATGGGACAAGTTTCACAATCATGAATGAACACGCTTATATCGAGTCTAAGCCAAAATTTTCAGTGATTTGGATTATTCCAATTATCGCACTGCTTATAACCGCCTGGATGTTATACAAATACCAAGCAGATCAAGGTCATACAATTTATGTAAAAATGACAACTGCAGATGGTATAACCGCTGGCAAAACAGAAGTTAAAGTAAGAAATGTTAAAGTCGGTTTAGTCAAAGGACTGGAATTAGATCTATCTCAAAATGGGGTTTTAGCTAAAGTTCAAATCGACAATCAATATGGTGATTTACTGACTGAAGATGCCAAATTCTGGGTTGTTAAACCTCGTATTGACCAATCAGGCATATCTGGTATGAACACTTTACTCTCAGGAGCGTATTTAGAGTTAGAGCCTGGACAAAGTAAAACCCTGTCATATTTATTCACCCTGCAAGATGAACCTGCTTTGATAAGTAATGATATAGAAGGTAAACGTTTCAAGTTAACGGCGAGTTCTGCAGAAGTACTCGACGTTGGCACATCTATCTATTTTAGGGGTTACCGGATAGGCCAGATTGAATCTGGACGATTTGATGTTGATAGCTTATCTATGCATTACGGCATTTTTGTATTTTCTCCTTATGATAAACTGATAACTAACAACACCATTTTCTGGGTTAGCTCAGGTGTAGATTTCAGCCTTAATACTTCTGGCGTGCAATTTTCAACTGGAAGTTTATCGAAATTAATCAAAGGCGGTATATCTGTTGATTACCCTCCAGAGCAAAAGCCTAATGATATTGCTCTCGCCAATAAAACTTATGCTTTGCATAAGAACTATGCGCAAGCATTAGAGAAACGTTTTGATGATTTCGATTTTTATATTGTCGAATTTGAACAATCAATTCGTGGTCTAAATGCTGGTGCACCTGTGGAATACAGGGGAATGAGAATTGGTACTGTTGAACAAGCTCCAGCCCACATAGAAAAAGATGGAGAACCTATATACTTCGAGCAAGACAACACACAAGTGCCTGTTCTAATTAAAATCGAATATGGCAGGATTTATAAGAATGAGCAGTTAGCAAAGCAATACTGGATCCAAAATATAGACAAATGGATTAAATCTGGATTACGCGCATCCCTAAAAAGTGGTAATTTACTTACTGGTGCGGTATATATAGATTTTGATTTTTATAATAGTGCTAATGAAATGAGTTATGTCACTAAAACTGACATATACCCTGTTCTTCCAAGCATATCGAGTGGTTTTACTGCTTTATCGGAACAAATGACAGCTTTGGTAAACAAATTAAATAAGCTGCCATTCGAACAAACCACCAACACATTAAACAATACATTAGTGGCATACCAATCTCTTGCAGAAGAATTAAAGGTCATGATCCACGAACTAAATAACAACGAGACTGCAGATAAAGTGGCTAAAAACTTAACACAATTAGAAACAACACTGACTCAACTAACTAGTAGCTTGAAGCAATTTGAAACCACATTGTCTAGCTATCAACAAGACTCTGGTGTTGTTGTTCAGTTAACCAATACATTGCAAGAACTTGAAAACTTATCAAATACACTTAAACCGCTTTCTAAAGGATTAAATGAGCAACCAACTATGCTGATATTTGATAAAAACACCCCAAATGATCCAATTCCAGAGAAGCCATAATGCGTAATTTAACTTTTTTGATACTACTGACATTAACAGCTTGCTCGTCGGGTCAAAATATTCAGTTAAAATATTATGACTTTGCGCATCAACTGGAAGATAGTGCAACGACTTCTGATCAAACGAGGACTAAATATCTACATATCAATCAAGTAAATATCCAAGGTGTTTCAGATCAACAGCCTCTTATACAAATACTAAAGGATAACTCTGTCAATATTGCCAACTATCACTTTTGGTCTCAGCATCCTAAATATACCTTTACTGACTCCATGACACGTGGCTTAGTAAAGAAAGTATCAGATTTCAATGTTATTCCTGTCGGAAAAACAGCCCCTCAAGATGGTGAGTTAATGCTCGAGGTGACTGTAACTAAACTTACAGGCCACTATGAGGTTGGTTCATTGATTGAGGGCCAGTGGTTTATTTATCAGTTTAATGCCGAAGGAAAGAAATTATTAAATTCTGAGTTGTTTTCTATTTCAACCTCACTAAAAGATTCTGGATTTGATGCGCTCATCAAAGCACATCAATCTAGCTGGGAAAAGCTTACTAATAAAATATCAGAATTCATTCTATCGAAGTCTATTTAAGTGTCAGTTTATACAGATTACTCTCCCCTTGCTCTTCGTTTAAAATGACTTGTGTTTCAAAATTGAACCCACATTTTTTTAGCAAGTTTATACTTGTATTGTTTTCAGGATCAGTGAGGGCACAAAGATATTTCAGCCCTAGCGTATTGTACGAGTAATCAATGACACATCTTGCTGCTTCACTTGCATAACCTAATCCAGTAAATTCATCTAAAAACGCGTAACCTATATCAGGGTACTGTAACGCAGGTCTTTTATATAAACCACATACGCCAATTTGTCTAAAGTCTTTATCATTACTATTAAGACACACAATATAGGGCGAAAAAGTATCTAACTGATAAGGTGTTAAAAAAGCGGTTTCAATGTAATTTTCAGCATCTTTTAGTACTTTAATGTTTTTATCCGCGATATTTTTTTTAAAACTATCTTGATTCAATAATTTAAAAATAAAACCGGCATCATTTAAAGTTGCCTTTCTTAGTTGTAACCTTGCTGTATTCAATTTCACGATAGAACCCTATTCCATAACCGTTGGATGTGCCCAAACAAAACTGTATACAATCTACAGCAAATGTTATGAATTAAACAACTAATTATCTAATGCCGAAAGTATTTCTTAAAACTACCGGTTATTAAAATTAACCTTTCTGTAACGTTTTGTTCTTTTATTTTAATCTGAATTTGATAGGATGCAGTGGCTATAAAAACAACAGAACAGGTTAAGTAATGAATACTGAATCACCTATTTGTGATTTCGGCCTTCATCAAGGCGAGAAATACACTAGTTTGCCTGCAAGCTTTTTAAACTGGATGGTTGAAATTGACCATGAAAAATGTGCTTTTGCAAAACAAGAATTGCTAAGAAGAGAAACTGCTGCGATTAAAAGTTGCTCAAAAAGAAATTAGTGCCCACCTGTAGCGCTTTAGAGCATATAGTTTAAACTAAGCGCGTAATTACTACACACGGGTTTATTATGCGCAAATTATTAGCTCTCTCGGTAGCTTTAGCACTTGCAGGGTGTGCTACCTATACAGTCCAGCAACCAAAAGCTGAATACCTTACTATCCTTCATACTAACGATAACCATGGACGTTTTTGGCAAAACGAAAAAGGTGAATATGGCATGTCAGCAAGAAAAACACTTGTTGACAGGCTTCGAAATGAAGCCGAAAAAAATGGTCATGCCGTGTTATTACTTTCAGGTGGCGACATAAATACTGGAGTCCCAGAATCAGACCTTCAATATGCAGAGCCTGATTTCAAAGGAATGCGTTTACTTGGCTATGATGCCATGGCAATCGGCAATCATGAATTTGATAATCCATTACATATTCTTGATAAGCAAATTAAATGGGCTCAATTCCCTATTCTATCGGCGAATATTCTTAATAAAAGTGATGCGTCTCATGCATACCAACCATATACAATTATCGAAAAAAATGGTCTTAAAATTGGTGTGATTGGACTTACAACTGTCGACACTGTCAAGATTGCCAACCCCGAATATGTTGGACATTTAGACTTTATCAAACCCAGTATCGCTGCAAAAAAAGTACTGAACGATATTAATAATAAATATGAAAATATTGATGTCACCATTGCAGTCACTCACATGGGCCATTACCACGACGCTCAATATGGTATTAATGCACCTGGCGACGTCACTTTAGCAAGAGAGTTGCCAAAAGGCGCACTCCATATGGTCATTGGCGGCCACTCTCAAGAACCCGTGTGTGTTGATTCACTCGGTAACCCGGATAAAGATTTTGCGCCTGGGAAAGCTTGTAAGCCAGATAATCAAAATGGTACTTGGATCATGCAAGCCCATGAGTGGGGAAAATATGTGGGTAAAGCAGAATTTAAAATCGAAGGTGACAAAGTTACACTGGAAAATTATCAGCTAATTCCGGTCAATTTAAAAAGTGATACTGGTGAAGTGATCGGGGAATATATTCCAGAAGATCAACAAATGTTAGCTCTATTAAAACCATTCAAAAAGATAGGTGAAGGACAACTTGATTTACCAATCGGTTTTACGGACGCTTATTTAGATGGAAAAAGAGATACTGTAAGATTTAAGCAAAGCCCATTAGCTCGACTTATTATTAAAGCACAAAGAGAATCAGTGAAAGCTGATTTTGGGTTAATAAGTGGCGGTGGTATACGTCACAGTATTGAAGCTGGCGAGATCAGTTATAAAGACGTTTTAAAAGTTCATCCATTTAAGAACAGAATTACGGTGATGAATTGGATAGGTAAAGATCTTATTGATTACCTTGAAGTCGTTACTTCTTTCCCGATTGATGCTGGTGCTTATTTACAATATGAAGGTCTAAGTTTTGAACGAAATAATGGAAAATTAGTTAATATCAAAATTAACGGTGAATCTTTAGAACTTAATAAAACCTATAGAATGAGTATCAACAGTTACAATGCAGCCGGTGGTGATGGATATCCAGTGCTAGTAGGAAGGAAAGGATTTGTTCCTTCAGAGCGAACGGATGCTGAAGTATTAAAAGCATATATCGAAAAGTATTCACCCATTAAAGTTTCTGAACTTTAATTCAAACCGATAAAAAGAATGTCAGAATTTTCTGACATTCTTTTTAGTTTTAATGCATTAAAGAAGTACTTGCTACGAAGGTGAGTAATTTATCCATTAATTAAATATATTATTTACCTCTAATTTCATAGTCATTCTCTGATACAGCTTTTAAGCCATAATTGTGCAATTTGGAACGAGAGCCTTCCCCATGAGCTTTTGGAGGGTATAGCTTCTCTTTTAGCTCAGGATAATCTCGAAGAATTTCATCTAATGAAGCTCGAATTTCACTTAACGTTTTCTCTAAACTATTTGCAAAATTAGGCCGCTTTCTTACCGTATGTCCTAGTACTGAAAGCCTGTGGAAATATTTTTCTGCAATATCTAATAATGCAGAAGGTACATCCTTATTAAGGTAGAGGCTAGTTTCAGGATAAAGCTTGCTAAATTCAATCATAGCTAAATAAAAACAAAGTGGTTTATTAGCTAATTGACTTTGCTTGTCAGTTCTTCCATCAATTAACAATGTTTTAGAATAAAGGTCAATTACAAGAGTAGGCTTTGTTATTTGTTCAGAGACGACTCTACGTTTCGTCTTATTTTCAACATGTTTTGCAAATACTTTTCCATAAAGCCAGATATTAAATAGCGCAAGTAACAAAACGATAATGTAAGTCGATATGATGTGGGACTTATTTTTAATGAAGGAAACATACACAACTTTGTAATTTGCATGTAATTCAACGAAATCCGAACCATCAGGTTTACTTGTCGATATTGACTCAACTCTTGTCCTTGAATCTAAGTTGTCTAGTTGAGAATTTAATCTTTTGACATATAAATCTACCTCTTGCTGATTACCTGTATAGTTAAATAAAGGTTCAGCCAATGGTAAACTGCTTACATCAAGTGAAATCCGCTTTGAAATTTGTGCTTTTTCTAATGTAACGACATTTTCTATTTTACTTTTTTGACCGAAAAAGAAAATCAGAGTAAGAGTAGCAATTACAAATACTGCATAAGTATAAATAGGCCTGATTTTTATCATTATTTTTCACCTAAATATTTATATGGTATTGAGTCACACTTCCAAAACTCCTGCAATGAGTCAAAATAGGCTGTTCCTTCAGACTGGGCAATTTTCTTTGTTACAGATTGAACAGCGCATGCAAGATCTGTATTTTCTTCAGATAATTTCAAATACCAACGACTGCCAGTTATATTTTCACCAATCGGTATTATGTAATTATGCGAAAACATTAACTCATCTTTTTTTCCGTTCCAATAAGATGAAATGATATCGACCTCATTGTTTGACAGTTTTTCTCTTAGCGCACTATGAGAGCTAACGTACACAATATCTAAATTTGTAATATCTAAATCTAATGCCTTAAATGCTTTTTTAGGAAGAATGTGCCCAGACCTGCTAGTAGGATAATCCAAAAGCCCTATTCTCTTATCTAAAAAGTAAGCCTTTTCTAATCTAGGTTTTTCCTTGTTGGAAATGAAGAAGGCTGAATAGCTTGAATATCCAATAATTGGTGTGTAGTTATATGTAGCGTCTGCTCTAAGAGCCTGAAGTATACTATCTTTACTCAGTATTAAATCTGCTATTCCCTTTCCAAAAAACTCAATCTGTTCAGCAAGACTGCCCCCCCAAAATACTTCAACATGTCCATATTGACGTTTGATGACATCATTCTCACATAGTGGAGGTAAAATTTGCTTTGCTAAGTAATCGGTTGGCACTTTTACTCTGAATACAGCTTTATTTTCTGAAGAAGTAGTATGGCAGATGTACTTATGCTCTTGCACTGGCTGTAAAACCCAATTCGTATCGGTAATGACAGCTTGCGAAAATATCCAAGCAAGCCACGTACTAACAATCAGTGAAGAAAAGAGAATAGTTTTTAACGATAATTTATATTTATTTAACAAAATAAAAAGTAAGTTTATTGATAACTCACCCATTAGAGCAAGTTTACTTACTTATTACAATAGGTAAGTTTATTTAAATTATATAAGTTACTGTTTTATATGCTTTGTTAACAAGTAATGATGAATAAACTTGAGTCCTTTATTCAAACTTGAAAAACACGGACAATTGACCTTAATAAGATTCCGAACGAGACGTGTTAGTCATGTTTAAATTGCCAACAACAGTAAAAACGGCTGCTTTATCTCTGACAATGTTAACTGCTATTAGTTCAAATAATGCATTAGCGTGGGGGCAAAACGGTCACCGAGTGATCGGCGAAATAGCTGAAATGCACTTAACTGAAGTAACTCAATATGCTTTAGAGCCTATATTAAATGGGGAATCTTTAGCTCAAATATCTACTTGGCCTGATGAGATGCGTTCATCTTCAGAACACTTTTGGCGTAAAGAATCTAGCAAATGGCATTACATAAATATTAAAGATGCAAAAAAAATGCATCATTATGTAAACACTTCTATTGACTCAAAAGATAAAGTTGCTCATATTTTAGACGGCATTTATTTCTCTATTAACATACTAAAAAACAGTAAAAGTAGTTTAGAAGAACAACAGTTTGCTCTTAAATTTTTGGTGCATTTAGTTGGCGATAGTCATCAGCCTTTTCACGCTGGACGATCTGAAGACCGTGGTGGAAACTTGATTAAGGTCTCTTTTTTCGGAAAAGAAACCAATTTACACAGCACTTGGGATACGCATCTAGTTGAAAATGAAAATTTATCTTTCACTGAGTTTGCAGATTTCATAAAAACGTCAAATAAAAAGACTATAAAAGCATACTTAAATAGCCAGCCTGCAGATTGGTTGGTTGAATCAAACAAAATATCGCATCGTGTATACGATGAAAATGAAACTAAGCTCAGCTACGGCTATGTCTACAAATATATGCCAGTTGTCAAAAAGCGTTTATCACAAGGTGGTATTCGTTTAGCTGGGCTTTTAAACCAAATTTTTGACAAAAACGCAAAGCCTTTGACAGAAGCACTTATTAAAAAGCGTGGTTAAAGGCATGCAACAAAGTAAGTTAAATAATCTCAACACGGGAAACAATAAAATGAAAACTCAACTACGCAAAACGGCACTATCGCTTGCAGTTATTGCTGGCATCGGTGCAAGTGGCGCTGCGTTTGCTAACGAAACCTCTTCAGCAGTGAAAGGTCAGATCGTTGGTCCACAAGGTAATCCAGCGACTGGTACTACAGTTACTATCATGCACTTACCTTCTGGTTCAACTAAAGTGGCTACTGTAAATGATGCAGGTTACTTCTCAGCAAAGGGTTTACGTGTAGGTGGTCCTTACCAAATCATCGTTGATTCAACGACTTTTGAAGATCAGCTTATCGAAAACGTATTCCTTTCTCTTGGTTCTGACTACCCAGTAAACGTTCAGTTGAAAGCTCCTTCAGATATCGAGCAAATCGTTGTAACAGGTCGCCCAATTAGCCAGATGTCTGGTGGTACAGGTCCTGCAGCAACTTTCACACTTGAAAATCTTCAAGAAGCACCAGCGATTAACCGTGACCTTCGCGATATCGTTCGTGCAGATCCACGTGTTTACGTAGATGAGAGCCGTGGTGCTATCCAGTGTGGTGGTGGTAACCCTCGCTTTAACAGCCTTACACTTGACGGCGTTCGTATGAACGACAACTTTGGTCTAAGTTCAAACGGCTACCCTACTGTTCGTGCACCTTTCTCTTTTGATTCAATCGACCAGGTTGCTGTAGAACTAGCACCTTTCGACGTTCAATACGGTGGTTTCACTTCTTGTAACATCAATGCTGTTACTAAATCAGGTGGTAACGACATCAGCGGTGGTATGTTCTATGACTACACGAATGATTCGATGAAGGGTGACTCAATCGAAGGTGAAGATGTTGATAATGGTGATTACTCTGAGAAGCGTTATGGCTTCCACGTTGGTATGCCTTTAGTCAAAGATTCTCTTTTCCTTTTCACTTCTTATGAAAAGTTAGAAGGTGTTGAACAGTTCAGCTACAGTGCACTTAACAAAACAGTAAGCCAAGCTGATTTAGATCGCATCATTGCAATTACAAACGACAAGTATAAGTATAACCCAGGCACTATGGTTCCAAGTATGCCTGTTGAAGATGAAAAACTACTTGTTAAATTGGACTGGAACATCAACGACAGTCACCGTGCAAACCTTGTATATAACTGGAACGATGGCTTCCGTCTTTCTCAATCAGATACAGGTAGCAGAAGCTTATCTCTAAGCAACCACTTCTACGAGCAAGGCGCAGAAATGACGTCAATCGTAGCGTCTGTATACTCAGATTGGACTGATGATTTCTCGACTGAAGTTCGTGTTGGTAAAACAGACTTAGACGGTCGCCAAGAATCTTTAGATGCTGCATCTGGTTTCGGTGAGTTCCAGATCAGAACAGCTGACGGTGGTACTGTTTTCGTTGGTCCAGATGATTCACGTCAAGCAAATGACCTTGATTGGGACAACTTTACTCTCAAATTAGCGGGTACTTATTACTTTGAAGAGCACACTATAACTGCAGGCTATGAGTTTGAAGAACTTAATGTATTCAACTTATTCATGCAGCATACTCAAGGTGAGTTCCGTTTCAGTTCAATCGACGATTACGAAGCTGGTAATGCAGGCCGAGTTTATTACAACAATGCTGCTGGTACAAACAACCAAAATGATGTAGCTGCGTCTTTCTCGTATGCGCAACATACGCTTTACTTACAAGACGAGTATGCTTTCTCTGACATCGATGCAACGTTAACCTTCGGTGTGCGTTACGACAAGTATACAAGTGATGACCGTCCTACAGCGAATGCTAAATTCTTTGACCGCTACGGTATCGCCAATACTAAGAACTTAGATGGTGTTGATTTATTCCAGCCTCGAGTTGGTTTCAACTGGTATGTTGATGATGCATTAGAAGTGCGTGGTGGTTTCGGTCTTTACTCAGGCGGTAACCCAAATGTTTGGCTTTCAAATGCATACTCAAACGATGGTGTAACTCAAATCGGTCTTCGTAGAGGTTACGAAAATCTATTTGCTACAGAGCTAACTAACTTCGACGGCGGTACACCTGGTTTTGATACACCTAAAGATATGTACGATGCTATCGGTAACACTGCTGTAGGTGATGGCGATGGTGCAGTTAACTCTACTGCGCCTAACTTTGAAATTCCTTCAGAGTGGAAACTTGCATTAGGTGCAACTTATACAACTGCTGACGAGTATGTGTTCAGTTTAGATTATCTTTATACAGATAAGCAGAACTCTGCATTAGTAAAAGATATTGCATTACAGAAAACTGGTGCAACAGCACCAGATGGTCGTCCTCTTTTAGAGGCTCGTGAAGTATCTGACAGTGGTCGTGCACGTACTGGTGATTACATGCTGACTAACGTATCAGGCCCTGATGCTAAATCACACATTATTTCTGCTGCTATGAGCAAGCGTTTTGATAACGGTATTGATTTAACGCTTTCTTATGCTTATACGGATTCACAAGATGTTAACCCAATGACAAGTTCAACTGCGGGTTCTAACTACGGTAACATCGCGACATTTGATCCAACAGCACCAGCTCTATCAACTTCAGATTACGAAGTTCCACATCGCTTCACTCTACAACTAGGTTATAAAGTAGAGCTTATCGATGGCTTCAAGACTAAGTTCAACCTATTTGGTCAAGCAAGCAAAGGCCAACCATATAGCTACCTATTCTCTCGTAGCGATGGTGCATTTGGTGACTCAAGCTGGAACTCTAGTGGTCGTCAGCTAATGTATGTGCCTGAAGTAAATGATGACAAAGTTACATACGATATGTCTGCGGCTGACATTGAAGACTTCCATAACTGGATTTCAGAGCAAGGTTTAGAGCGTGGTCAAATCGCTGCTCGTAACAGTCAAAACGCTGACTGGTTCACGAAACTTGACTTCAAGATCACTCAAGAAGTTCCAGGATTCATGGATGGTCATAAAGGCGAAGTATTCTTCGTTATCGATAACCTAACCAACATGTTAAATGATGATTGGGGTGTTATGCGTAAAGGTGACTTCGTAGGTAACCGTGTTATCGATGCAAATATTGTTGACGGTAAATACGTTTACTCTAACTTTAATGCAGAAGCTTCTGAACAGAGCATTCAACGTGATGTGTCTGTATGGGAAATGCGTTTTGGTGTGAAATACACTTTCTAATCTAATCCCTAGATAGAATCCAAAGGCCAACTGATGTTGGCCTTTTTTATATCTTAGAATTAAGTTTATTTAATACCAACTTCAAAGTTATCTGCTCTGACTCAGTTAAACTTTCTAATAAATTACATTCCCACTCTTCAGCGAGCACTGACAATTTTTTGTAAACTTGAAATCCGCGCTCACTGAGATTTAAGACCTTACTGCGCTTATCTTTTGAGTCAGTTTTCAATTCGATAAGTTGACGCTCCTCTAACTGCTTAATGGCTCTAGATATTGTTGATTTATCAATACGTGCTAACTCACAGAGTTGCTTTGCAGTAAAACTGTCACGAGCTAAATGGGCCATCACCCGCCATTGCGGGGTGGTTAAATTAGCCTCTTGCTTATAAACCTGCGCAAAATCATCGCTCACTTTATTTGCCAAATGAACAAGTTGGTAAGGTAAAAATTGAGTAATCTCTAGCATAAACTGTCTTTTTATTGCTGCAATCACATACATTTGTAAACTAAATTTTACATGTGATTTTCATTAATTGGATTGAATATATTCTCACATGAGAGTATCTTGTTTGTAAACATCAAAGGAGCAAGTTCTATGAGCACAGAATTTCAGTACTTAACAGGTTTTGGAAATGAATTTGAAACCGAAGCTTTACCAGGCGCATTACCAATAGGTCAATTCTCACCACAAAAAGTAAAATACGACCTATATGCAGAACAATTTAATGTAACCGCGTTCACAGCACCACGTGCTGACAATCGTCGTAATTGGTTCTACCGCATTCGTCCTTCAGTTGTTCAGGGGGACTACACGTCGATGGACAATGGTTTATTAAGAACAGCGCCAATCACTGAAGTTCCAACGCCCCCTACTATGTTACGCTGGAACCCTATCGACATGCCAAGTGAAGCAACAGACTTTGTTGATGGCCTAGTAACCATGGCAGCAAATGGCAGTGCAAACGGTCAAGTGGGTATTGGTATCCACGTCTATGTTGCTAATAAATCAATGCAAGGTCGTTATTTTTATAATGCCGATGGTGAATTGCTATTCGTTCCTCAACAAGGCGAAATGATTTTACATACTGAGTGCGGTAAACTTGCAGTAAAGCCGGGCGAAATTGCAGTTATTCCACGTGGTATCAAGTTCTCAGTTGAAGTAATTGGCGACAGTATTCGTGGCTATATCTGTGAAAACTACGGTCACCCTTACATTCTGCCTGAGCGTGGTCCTGTAGGCGCTAACGGTTATACAAATGAGCGTGACTTCCAATATCCTGTAGCAGCGTTCGAAGATCTTGAAGGTGACTTTGAGCTTGTGGCTAAGTTCAACGGTAACCTTTTCCGCTGTGACATTGCTCACTCACCACTAGACGTTGTAGCTTGGACGGGTAATAGCGCGCCTTACAAATATGATCTTGCGCGTTTCAACGTGATGAACACCGTCAGTTTTGACCACCCTGATCCGTCAATTTTTACAGTTTTGACTTCTCCATCTGGTACTGCCGGGGTTGCCAATGTCGACTTTGTGATCTTCCCTCCTCGTTGGATGGTTGCAGAAGATACTTTCCGCCCACCATATTATCATCGTAACATCATGAGTGAGTTTATGGGCTTAATTGAAGGTGTGTATGATGCTAAAGAGCATGGTTTTGTTCCTGGTGGTATGAGTTTACATAACTGTATGTCACCGCATGGACCTGAAGCCGATGTATTCGAAAAAGCTTCAAATGCAGAGCTTGAGCCGCAAAGATATGAAAACACTTTGGCTTTCATGTTTGAGTCTCGTTATGTGATCTCTCCTACAAAATACGCACTTGAAGGTAAAGAAAGACAACAAAATTACCTTGATTGTTGGAAAGGTATCAAAAAGTACTTCAAAGGCGCTTAAGCTTTCTGTAATGTTATAAATATTAGGCACGCAATAGCGTGCCTTTGTCGTGATTAAGGATCTGAATATGAAACTTTATACCTATTTTCGCTCTTCTGCAGCGTATAGAGTACGCATTGCATTAAATTTAAAAGGCATAGCGCATGAAATGTCTGCGGTTAATCTTTTGAAATCAGAACAAACTGGTGAAGACTACACCAATAAAAATAGCCAGGGTTTATTACCTGCTTTAGAAACTGAACAAGGTGTTTTAGGGCAGTCTCTGGCAATCCTAGAGTGGCTAGAGGAAACATATACCGACACGTCTCTACTGCCGAATGATCCATGGCAGAAAGCTCAAGTAAGAAATTTTTGTTATGCCATAGCGTGTGACATACACCCAATCGATAACTTGCGTGTACTTAAATACCTATCAAATGAACTAAATGTTGATGATGAGAAAAAGAACACTTGGTACAGACATTGGGTTATTGAAGGGTTTAAGAAACTTGAAACTATGCTAACCGGTGATAAGTTTTGTTTTGGCGATAAACCGACACTAGCAGATGCGTGTTTGGTACCTCAAGTCTTTAATGCGTTACGCTTTAAAGTAGACATGAGCCAATTTCCAAAAATTGAAGCTATTTACAATCACTGTAATAAACACAAAGCATTTATTGACGCAGCGCCTGAAAATCAATTCGACGCTACTTAATACTTCATTCATTGTGCGCTACTGAAGCGCACAATGCACTTGGTCTAAGTGTCCGATTAAATCTAAACCCAAGTCCGTCAAATAGCCGCCATCAGGGCTATCAATCACACCTTTTTTGTATAGCCTCTCAGCCGCCGCAATCAAACTAGGATCGGCGTCTTTATGGATTTTGATCCCCATTTGCATACTCGAACGTGGAAATTTTGCTAAAAGTGTTAACTCAGCCATAAAATTGCTATCTATAGCCATAACCTCTCCCATTAATTTATTGTTGTTGTGGTAATATAGGTTCAAATTTTTATGAACTAAACTAAGGTTAGCTAAAAATAGGAGTTATGCCATGACTTACAACAAATTTAGTTATTTTAGCCTAGTGATAATCTCTATATTTATTTCAGGTTATGTTTACGCTAACCCCAAGTTAAACAAAACTAATTTATTTTTAGACAACCTCAACCCTGTCTGTTGGTACAAAGATGCTAAATACAGCGAAGGTGCTTTGATAGTCATGGCTGATAAACTATTCGTTTGTGCTAATAAGTTCGATAATCAAACAAATGGTCAATTAACATGGCGAATTGCTGATGAAAATGGGCAAGCAATCCCACACAAACCAAAGAAATCCATTCGCATTAACTAAACAAGAAGTCATTATTTATGGAACAACCAAATAACCCACTTCATGGTGTAAAACTAGAAGAGATATTAATTAAGCTTGAAGCAGAGCTAGGTTGGGAAGAGATGGGAAATATTGTCAATATTCGTTGCTTTACCCACGATCCGAGCATCAAATCGAGTCTAAAGTTTTTGCGAAAAACACCTTGGGCAAGGGACAAAGTTGAACAGCTCTATCTTGATACATTTCATGGGTTTAAGTGGTCACCTATTAAGAAGTGATTGCGGATACAAACTTTTAGATGAACTATGCAATTTATCTAAAATATAATCAGGTACTGACTTATTACACGCAAAATATAACTGATTGTTAATATTTTCGAGTTTCAATAAAGGTTCGAGGTGCTGCATGAGTTTATTATCTTTCGATGCATCTTGAACCTGACTATCCCCCAAAACGACCAAGTCTAATTGATTCTTTCTTGTTTCTAGAATTTCTAACACTTTGCTAAAACTAGATATCACAACTAACTGCTCTTGCTCATTAAACCCATGCTCTTTAAGGTATTGATGGCTGAAGTTATTTCTAATAACCGCTGTTCTATATTTTAATGCATCCTCTAATACAGAGAGTTTTAAATTGCGGCTTTTGAGCGCATAAAAAGAGCTAGTAAACTGACCAACAGGGAACACCCAATTAAACATATCTTCACGTTGATTATTTCTACCTATAGAAAAGATACACGTATTAGGATCTCGTTTAACTGCACTGTATGCCACATGCCAAGGCTCAACTGAAAGGCTGTAGTCAATATCGGCATCTGCCAAGATATTTCTTACTTTAGTTACAGTTGGACCTGCTAAGTTGCCTTGTTCATCTAGATATTGATAAGTCGGGAATAACTCTGTGACGATATTCAATGTATAAGCAAATGTTTTTGTTGATAACAAAAAAAAGAAAAAGAACAAAGCTAGTTTCATATCGCTCCCTATAATAAAAAGGTGATGGTTTTAGAACCATCACCTAATACTATAGCTTAACTTCTATTAATCGCATCTAGAAGAAATGCTGATATTTTCGCGCCTTCGCGTAAAGTTGTCTCAGAACTTGATTGACCAACTAATGAGCTGTCAGTGAATGGGGCAATTTCCATCATATCTGCGCCTGTAATTGGGAATCGTTCAGACAAAGCCTTCAGAATAACCATCGCTTCATCAGGGGTCATACCATTGCCTTCTGGTGTACCTGTGGCTGATGCCCACTGCTCATCTAACGCATCGATATCAAAACTAACGTATAACTCATCTACATTGTCAGCTTGCAACTGTGCGATTACATCTTCTACGATTGCCTGAGCACCACGCTCTCTTATTTCATGTGCCCAGTGTTGCTTAACACCAAACGTTGACTCCCAATGTGACTTATCTTTACCACTTGAACGAATACCAAACTGAATTAAATGATGAGGAGCTGGCAAGAACTCAATAATATGCGTACACCAAGAGCCAAAACATAAATCAATACCTAAACGCTCTACTAACAAATCTGTATGTGCATCGAAGTGGATAATAGCAGTACGCTTACCCGCATCTCTTTTCGCTTTCAGGTACGACTTTGTTAATGGATAACTAATTGAGTGGTCACCGCCAATACCGAAGATACCTTTGTTAGGATAATGCTGATAGAAACCATCACATACATCTTCAGTAATAGAGAGTGGTGATACATGGTAGCCTTCTTCAGTACTTTGATAAAGCGCCTTTTGACAATTCTCTATGGTGCCTTCATTAAGATATTTATCATGCAATAGATGTGGAATAACACGAACATCACCTAAATCAAACGCATCGATATGAGGCTGCTGCTCAATTAAAGTGCTTCTTAGAAATAATGGCCCCCAGTTAGCGCCTCTTAAAATACCGCCGCCACAGTCTGAGCTGATACCTAAAATTGCCGCTTTATGCTCTGACTCTTCAATCTTCAGTAGCGACTCTTTCCAGATCTGCTCAATACCTTCAGTTTGTCCATAAAGCTTTGTGCGCAGTGCATCTTTTCTTTCTTTCGCTGTATTAACAGTAAACACACCATCTCCCGGAGGACATAAACACTGGGTCATTTTATTGTAAAATTGTTTTTTGCTAATACTCATAGAAACCTCTGCTTGCTTTGCATATTCATGCTAAAACTTTGTTAAGAAAAAATATCTCACCTAATACTGTGCTAATTAAAGCGCACAGCAAAATACGTTCAAAAAGACCAAAACATTTTTTATATATTAATTAAAATACAATGCCTTAAGCTTAATTCGACGTTAAATGGTAAAACAGAATTTTTGTTTATGGGCAGAGATATAGCATGCTGTAGTTGTATGTCAACAAGGGCCGTTTTATTGCAAAACAGCCCTTGGTTTAATATTCAGTTTATATGAATATTTTACTCATAACCTCTTGGTTTCTTGGTCTTTATAATAGCAATATAGCCATGCCAACTGGCGTAACTTAGTAATGGCATAATAACTATAAAGGCCGTACCACCTGTAGCAAAACCAAACAATACTAAAAATAATATGATGAATGCCCATACTATCATAGCTGAAGCATTATTCTTAACCGCATTTATAGATGACACAACAGCAGTCATAATATCAACACGGCGTTCCATCATGATCTGTGGTGTAAATGCTGATATTGCAAACACACTCATTAACAAGATACCGCCAATTAAACTGCCTAACGCTAAAAATGATTGTAGTTGCTCAAATGTCGGATTCGGCACGTTCGGATATAGTGCGTGTACAAGCGCCGCTAAACGCATCCAAACAATCATAATGACCATGAGAAGTATCGCAAACCCCCACTCTCCCGCAGGGTTTCTGAACATAGATTTCAAACTATGTCCTAGCGTTGGTGTATGACCTTTTTCTAATTCCCAAGCAACATCATAAAGCCCAGCTGCGAATGCTGGACCAATCAGTGCAAAGGCAACTGCAGCAGGTAGAATCACCAGGTGTGTGTCTAATTGGTAAATTAAATATAAGATAGTGACGGGTATGGCAGTAAAGACAAGCCCATATATTAAGCTCAATAATGGTGCTCTCACCATATCTGAAACTGCAAGTGATAACCAATGAAATGGTGCAAGAGAGCTAATTTTATTACTTTCGAGACAGCGAGCAAATTCTGTATGTTTATCGATTGGTGGTGAAGCTGGCATAATAACCCCTTTTTTGTTGCGGCTATATTAATGTTTAGAAGAACAACTCCAATCTTGCAAGGAATTGCATGATCGTGCACAAAGACAATCGGACATCTGTCCTGTACTTTATACGCTAATCTTTCAAACTACGGTTTTATAATAAATAAGGTTTACTATGGATAAGGTATTTCATTTGGGCCTAAGCACCGAGCAACTAAAAGGTGCTAAATTAGCAATTGTTCCTGGCGACCCTGAAAGAGCTGAGCGTATTGCTAACAAACTCGATAACAGTATTTGTTTAGCAAAAACTCGCGAATTTCACGTCTATCTCGCAGAACTAAAACAACAACCTGTCGTGATCTGCTCAACTGGGATCGGTGGTCCTTCTACTTCAATTGCAGTAGAAGAGCTCGCTCAACTCGGTGTCAAAACATTTTTAAGAATCGGTACAACCGGGGCAATACAACCTCATATCAATGAAGGTGATATCTTAGTAAGCACGGCGTCAGTGAGACTTGATGGTGCTAGCCAGCATTTTGCTCCTCTATCTTACCCTGCTGTCTCTGACTTCCACTCAACCGCTGCAATGGTGCAAGCCTGTGAAGAAATCGGTGTGACATATCATGCAGGCATAACGGCATCGAGTGATACATTTTATCCAGGCCAGGAACGCTACGATACATACTCTGGTTATGTGAATAAAGCGTTCCAAGGCAGTTGCGAAGAGTGGCAAAAACTGAATGTCATGAACTATGAAATGGAGTCTGCAACTTTATTTACAATGTGTGCAGCTTTAGGTTTAAAAGCGGCTTGTATCGCGGGTGTGTTAGTGAATAGAACACGTCAGGAGATCCCAAATGTGGATCATCAAGAGATTGAACAAAAAGCAATTGCAGTGGTTTTAAAAGCGGCAGAAATCGTGTTAGAAAAATAATCTCTAAGATTTTGAAAAAGCGCATGTAAGCCTAGCTCACATACGCTTTTTTTATTTCATAATTACCGGTAAAACTTCCTAATACTACATCAGCAACACCCGATTGATTTTTATATTGCTCAGTTTCAACTAACGTAATTTCTACCACTTCAACTTCATCAAGACTCAACCCTGATAGTGCCATTTGACTCAGAGCACTTTGTAATGGTGACAGACTCGGGTTGTACGCCACATTTTCAGCATAACGACCGTAAAAATCACCATGCTTTGCAGTTTTAATTTCTACTGCTGACTTGTTACCTGAATATGGCGCATAAGAAGCCTGATAATGTTTAAGCAACAGAGGTGTAACAGTTATGTTAGCTTCAGAATCTCGTAAATCTGATATATCAAGAAGACGTGTTTCATTACCCAGATCTGCCGGACCGAAAGAGTGAGGTAACAACTCTGGTAATGAAGTATTGGTATTTGGTAAAAGTATTTCTATCTGTTCTGATAACTTCACTTCATTAATAAACTGCCTGCAATGGCCACAAGGTGCATCGGTGATAGCAATGTGTGAGATATGTGTTTCGCCATTTAACCAGGCTGTATTGATAGCAGATTGCTCAGCGTGAACCACTAAACACAATGCGGCGTGATTAAATTCTAAATTTGATCCTATGTATGCACGACCAGAGACGCTGCTGTAGGCAATTGCCCCAACATTAAAATTAGAAATCGGCGCTATTGAAAATTTTGCTGCAATAGGTAGTAGGCTTTGCAAAAGAGGTTTGATTTCTACATCAAACCTAGCCATTAACGAATCAAGTAGTGTTTTAGGAATGACACCACCATTAGATTGAATTTTTTGTTGTAATTCTTGTTCTAGTTCTTTTGAAATCGTTAGCATAAAAATGCCACACGTTATGAAAAAGGCCGAATAGTTTATCCCTTTATCATGAGTTAGACAACCAATGCTTAGCACTCTTGAAACAATCGAAGTTCTCTACTGTGATCCCAAAGCGTTTCGCTTTCTGCAAAAATAAATCATGCATGTAGCCATCAAAACTCACTACACGTGCCAATTTTATATTCTGCAATGCATTTGCTACCTTTGGCATTAAAGACACGATATCAATTGCGGCAAAGTTATGTTCAAGCTCAGTCACATCTATCAGTAATTTTGAGGACTTATAATCTTGTGCATAACTGTTCGCTCTTTGATAGGTTTTTATTACGTCTTCAGCGGTTACAACGCCTCTGAGTGTCATCATCACAAGCGAAGTTGATTCATCATAAGTAATACTGGTAGATAGCGTTTGCATAGAACCTCAAATAACGTGTTAACTCTAAAACGCCATCTCCTTTACCCTAAGATCCCATATGTGTTTAACGATATTCGATTTGATGCGTGTACTTATCTTACGCAAGCAGCAGATGCTAACAGTGAAATGCGCTTATTCGAATGACGGGGGCATAGACGTCGGATGAGATTCTATGTATACAATCTAAACAGTCAATAAAATTAATACAAAAAAACCAATTGAAGATTAAAAAATAGCAAAAAGTATGAGTTTTCACTCATACCTTTTACTAATAAGTTAACATTTGATCAAAATTTATCACTTTGATTAACGCGGTATTTATCCTGAATTTCTCATTCCTGCAGCAACGCCTGTCATAGTGACCATAAGCGCTTGATCAATTTGTTCATTTTCGTGCTCTCTGGTGCGTTTTAATAACTCGACCTGAAGTAAATTAAGCGGATCGATATAAGGATTTCTCAATTTCAGAGATTGTCTTAACCAAGGTTGCTCTAATAATAAGGTATTTCCTGGTGCTAACTCTGTTATCAATGCTTGAGCTGATTTAAGGTCTTGTCTAAGCTGCGTACCAAGCGCTTTTGCATCGGTTTTCATCAACACTTTTTCATAATGCTCAGAAAGCCAAATGTCTGTTTTACAGAAAACCATTTCTAGCATTTCTAAACGTGTTCTAAAAAATGGCCATTGCTCACGCATTTCATGTAACATTTCAATGCCGTATTTATCAATTGCAGCTTGTAAGCCTTGATAAACGCCAAGCCAAGCTGGCAGCATTAGCCTATTTTGACTCCAAGCAAATATCCATGGAATGGCCCTTAAGCTCTCAACGCCACCATTCGGATTACGTTTAGTGGGTCGAGACCCAAGGGGTAACTTGGCCAGTTCCAACTCAGGGGTGACTTGTCTAAAGTAAGCAACAAAATCTGGATTTTCTCTGACGATTTGTCGGTAATATTTACATGAGCTTTGAGCAATGAGCTTAACCACTTCAATCCAATGAGATTTAGGAGATGGTACTGGGGTTAAGTTCGCTTCAATGATTGCGCTGGTATAAATCGAAAAGCTTTGCACCGCGACTTTGGGTAATCCATATTTGAAACGGATCATTTCACCCTGCTCGGTAACTCGCAATCCGTTACTTAAGCTGCCAGGAGGCTGTGATTGTAAAGCCTGAGCCGCTGGTGCTCCGCCACGACCAACCGTTCCACCTCGACCATGAAACAATACAAGCTCAACGCCAAAGTCTTTTGCAGCCTTAAGCAGTTTATCCATAGCTTGATATTGCGCCCAACCAGCTGCCATCATACCCGCATCTTTCGCTGAGTCAGAATAGCCAATCATCACGTATTGCTTATGATTAATATGAGTTCGATACCAATCACAGGCTAACAATTGGGTTATGACATCTGCCCCACGATTTAAATCGTCCAAAGTTTCGAATAACGGTGCAACAGGTATATTAAAACGGCAACCCGTTTCTTTTAGGAGTAATTTAACAGCCAGCACATCAGAAGCGTATTGCGCCATTGAAATGATATAAATTCCTAGCCTATCAGGTGTTTGTTGACTTACTAGCTGGCAAGTTTTTAAAACTTCTTCAACTTCATCAGACGCAGAGAAATTTTTTGGCAACAATGGCCTTTTAGACGCTAACTCTTCAATCAAAAACTGCTGCTTCTGTGCTTCACTCCAAGCTGTATAATCACCCAATTCTAAGTGCTTAACAATGGCTCCAATCGCATCAGCGTGTCGAGAAGAGTCCTGGCGGATATCCAAGCTGCAGAGATTAATACCAAAGCACTCTAGTCTGAGTAACGTATCCAGTAGTAGTCCATCAGCAATTTGCGACATATTACAATTGTTGAGCGAGTTATAAATGAGTGTTAGCGGTGATTTTACTTGCTCAATATGTGTGATCACTTCTTGCTCTGAGCCTACCTCACCTTTTATTTTATTTTCGAGCGCTTGAATAGTTTCATCAAGTTCGCTTTTCAACTGCTTCAATAAATAGCGATACGGTTCGTGTTGCTCCCCTATCAAAGCTTTCACATGCTCATCTGCTTGATACATAGAAAGTTCGCTACTGAGCATATCAATGTCACGAGAGATTAAATCAATTGCCATCCAGCGGCCGTGATCTAGCACTGATTGAGTCACTTCAGAGGTCACAAATGGATTACCGTCTCTATCGCCCCCCATCCATGAGGTAAAGCGGATTGGACTATGAATTTTCTTTAACTGAATACCTAATTTATCTTGAGTAACCTGGTTGAAGTAACGAATAAACTGAGGGACGGCATGCCATAAACTATTTTCAATAACAGCATAACCCCATTTCGCCTCATCAAGCGGAGTTGGGCGTTTAGCGCGTATATCATTGGTATGCCAAGCTTGACTGATCAATTGCTCAATTCGGCTAATAATGACCTTACGTTCATCTACATCAAGACACTGCAATTCAAGGGCAGATAAACAGTCACTCAGTTGTACGTGTTTGTTAATAATGGTTCTACGTGTCACTTCGGTAGGGTGAGCTGTAAGTACTAAATCGATGTCTAACCCAGCGAGCACAGACTCAACTTGCGCATGGTTTAATTCGTCGTTTGCTAACATATTCGAAAGCTTTTCGACTTGCTCATTTAATGCTTTGTAAATACCTTCGGGTGCACCTGTCACCGAAATTGTATGAAATTGCTCTGCTACATTAGCTAGGTTCAAAAAATGGTTAAATGCACGAGCAACAGGTAATAGTTCTTGATCAGTCAGGCTATGTAAAGTGTCGAGCAATGTGGCTCGGGCATCGGTATCACCTTGACGAGATGACTTTGCTAAAAGACGAATTTGTTCAATCTTTTCTAGCATGCCCTCACCCAGTGTTTGCTCGATAATACGACCTAGACAGCCACCTAGTTGGCTCACATTCGCTCTCAGGTTTTCGTACTGCTCTCCCATAACGACTCCTTTTAATTATTATTTCTATAACCAAACTGCTTAAAACACCACTAGCTCTAAGCACTCATTGTTCAATAATCACTCTTTACTATACAGAGAATTAAAGGCAGATCGAGTGATCTCATTATGAATTTTAAGCGTAATTTTAACTACTTAATTACTAAGCAGCATAAAAGCAATGCAACTACTCTATGACGGCCAGTGTCCTTTGTGTGCCAAAGAAATGAGAAAACTCAAGCAGTTCGACCTTGAAAACAAACTCACTTTGATTAACGTACATGATATTCATGAACTCGATTTCAAACGACTTTATCCAAACATAACCAAATCAGACACGCTGAAAATATTACATGGTTACTCTGATGATGGCAGGTTATTGCTTGGCTTAGATGCAAACGTTCAAGCTTGGCAAACTGTTGGTAAATATCCGTGGTTAAGACTTTTAAGAGTGCAACCAATAAAGTGGTTTGCCGATAAAGGCTATTTATTATTTGCCAAACATAGAATGAAGATTTCGCGCTTTTTAGTCAAAGACGGGTGTAACAATGGACAATGCCAAAGATAAATCATTGCATCTTGTTATCGGTGCGAGCAGTAAAATTGCTTTAGCGTTTATTGATAAACTTAACGAACAAAATCCTGCTGACTTAGTGGTGAGTTTTAGCCAGAAGTCATTAAATTTTGATTCAGAGAATATTCATCACTTCACCACAAATTACACTGATGAATCAATCTCTGACTCTGTATCGACTTTTCAAAATGCTTACTTATCTGAAACTGTAAGAATAAAAACCATCACATTTTTTAATGGTCAGTTACATTCAGATTCACATGGCCCAGAAAAGAGCATCCGACAATTTGACCCAACTTATGCACAGTCGCTGTTCAATTCGAATGTTATTACTCCCATGCTTTGGCTTAAGCATCTCGTTAAATTGCTCAAGCGCCCTGATAACTGTGTTGTCACTGCACTGTCAGCACGCGTCGGTAGCATAGAAGATAACGGACTGGGTGGTTGGTACAGCTATCGAAGCTCAAAGTCAGCACTTAATATGATGATGAAAAGTTTTGCGATTGAACTAAAACGTCAAAGCCCTCAAAGTACGGTTTTACTTTTCCATCCGGGTACCACAGACACACCGCTGTCTAAACCTTTTCAAAAAAATGTACCGGCAGACAAATTATTTAAACCCGAGTTTGTTGCTGAGTGCTTATATAACCAAATAGTTGAATCTAACAGAAACGATTTAATTAATTATCTCGATTGGCAAGGCCAGTCTATACAATGGTGAATTATGTTTTTTAATACCCAATCTCTCAATGAATTAGAACAAAGATATCGTGCTCATTTGATCAATAGTTTGTCAGGTTTCAAAAGTGCAAACTTATTAGGCACCGTTGATAAAAATGGTCAAGAAAACCTTTCGATTGTCAGCTCTGTTTTTCACTTAGGCGCAAATCCTGCGCTACTAGGTATGATCATTCGCCCTCATTCAGTGCCAAGACATTCTTTTGAAAACATCTTAGAAACAGGCTATTACACTCTTAACCATGTGAACGAAGATATAGTCACCCAAGCGCACCAAACATCAGCTCGTTACGAAAAAGTTCAATCAGAATTTACTGAAACAGGTTTAACCGCAGAATATTTAAATGACTTCAAAGCACCGTTCGTCAAAGAGTCTAAAATTAAAATGGGTCTAAAACTAGTCAGTGAACAGGTAATTGAGCTAAACCAAACTCATTTAGTGATTGGTGAATTGATTGCGCTTAACTGTCCTAACTCTGTCATACAACCAGATGGTTTTATCGACATAGAAGCGGCAAAGACAGTCGCAATAACTGGATTGGATAGTTATCATACTACAAATAAAATCAATCGTTTAAGTTACGCAAAGCCTGACACAATACCTAAGCCTTTAGTTACACTTTAATGTTTGTTTTTTCTTTGGGTTGCTTTAAACTCAAAAAACCGACCATTAAAGAGAATAACCATGTGGCGTAATAACTTAAAGAAATTTGCATTAATTGGCTTAATGAGTGTTTGTTTTAATGCTACTGCAGGTCTTGAAGAAGGGATTGAAGCGGCTAATGCAGGTGACTTTGAAAGGGCTTTAAAGGAATTTCAATATCTATCAGATATGAACTACGCACCTGGCATTTATGAATTAGCCAAGCTTTATGAAGGTGGTTTCGGGGTTATTAAAAACCACCGTAAAGCCGCTGAGCTATTTCAAAAAGCAGTTAAACTGGGTAGTGCTGATGCCATGTTTTCCTTGGCGGTTATGCATGAAGAAGGCCGTGGTGTGAAACAAGATAAGCAACGCGCTATTGAATTATTCACCCAAGCTGCAAAGAAAAATCTAGCTGCCGCACAATTTAACCTCGGCGTTATGTATACCAATGGTGATGGCGTGTTAAAAGATTACGCTGTCGCAATGGACTGGTACGAAAAGGCCGCAGCGAGCAACTACACTTTGGCAATGTTTAATCTCGCCTTAATGTACTATGAAGGGTTAGGTGTTGAGAAAAACATCGAAAAGTCATTCATCTGGAATACATTGGCTGAATATAATGGCAATCGCCAAGCGATGAAGAGCCGAGAGCTTGATGAACAACAGCTTTCCCCTTCACAGGTTGAGAAAGCGATTGAAAAAGCCAACAAGCTGTATTGGCGTATTCAAGAAAAAACCTATTTCCCAGGTTCTAAAATTGACTGATAAAAAAGCGCTAAGGCGCTTTTTTTAAATCTACATTATTTCTGCAAAGTTTTTACAAACCAGGTAAGTAGTTTCGAGCGTGACAGTAGTAGTTGCATTCTTGGTTTACCTAAACTGCCGCTTTTAAAAACACTTTTAGCATGACTGAAAGTCAAAACGCCTTCTCTACCGTGGTATTGCCCCATACCTGAGGCCCCTACACCACCAAAAGGTAAATCCTCAACGGCTACATGAAGAAGTACATCATTTATCACTAATCCGCCGCAATGTAGTTCTCGCTCAGCACGCTTAATGAGTGACTTATCTTCGGTAAATATATATGACGCGAGTGGATTGGGGTTTTCTTTTATAACCTTTAAAACCTCATCAAAACTAGATACGGTTTTTATTGGTAAGAGTGGGCCAAAAATTTCTTCACTATTTACCCGTGCAGGTTCTGATGCATTATCAATAAGATGTAAGCCCAGTTTTCGAGTTTCATTATTTTCGCTGTGCGGTTCGCTCCAAATCTCAGCGCCGTTATGCAGTGCATCGCCAATTAATTCAATCAGTCGCTCATACTGTTGTTGATTAATAATTGAGGTTAAATTGTCTGAGTTTGCACCTAATTTAAATTGCTTTTTATACTGCTTTTTAATCTCAGCAATTAGCTCGCCCTTACATTTCTCATGAACAAGTAAGTAATCTGGTGCAACGCAGATCTGTCCTGCATTAGCTGTCTTGCCAAATACTATACTTCTTGCGGCGTGTTTTATGTCTGCATCTTCCATCACGATAATGGGAGACTTACCACCTAGTTCCAAGGTAACAGGCACTAAATTATTTGCGGCGGCACGCATCACATGCTTACCTATTTCAGTGCTTCCTGTAAAAAACAAATGCTCAAAGGGAATGGCACTGAAACTTTTCGCAACCAGAGGGCCCCCTTCCACAACACAGCAATGATCTGAAAAAGGCTCTAATACACTTTTTATAACTTTATTCGTAGCAGGCGTATATTCACTGAGCTTTAACATGACTCGATTACCCGCCGCTAAGGCAGTGAGTACCGGCATCAGAGCTAGCTGTATCGGGTAGTTCCAAGGAGATATAACACCTACGACACCTTTTGGCACATATTCAACATGGGCTTTTGAAGGCGCAAACTGAATACCGACTTTGTGTTTACTGGGCTTAAGCCAAGATTTGAGATGCTTAATAATATGATCAAGCCCACCAATCACTGGCATAAAATCCGCCATTTGTGTATCAAACGTGCAGCGATTTCCAAAGTCTTTATTAGAGGCTGCAATAAAGTCGTGCTCGGCTTCAACTAGCTGTGCTCTTATTTTCTTTAATAAAGAAATGCGTGTTTCTACGGATGAATTAGGATGATGCATAAAAGCAACTTTGAGAGATTCTAGTTGCTTTGTCAGTTGGGGATCTATCTCGTATTGCACAACATGGCTCATTTATCGGTATTTGAATAAATACACTATAAATGAGCCTGTTAGTTGTTTCAAATTAGAAAGAAAGGACGCTTCTTGCGACGGTCAGTGTTAGTACAGTAATAAGTACAATCGCCACAATATTCAACACAAAGCCTGCACGGATCATATCGCGCATTTTTATCTCGCCAGAGCCAAACACAATGGCATTGGGTGGCGTTGCAACAGGCATCATAAAGGCACAACTCGCTGCTATGGCTGCTGGAATTACCCATACTAATGGCGTGCCTGTAATAGACTCAGCAACAGGGCCCAGTAATGGTAAAAAGCCTGCAGCAGTTGCTGTATTTGATGTGATCTCGGTTAAGAAAGTAATCAAACCTGCCACCAGCAATACACTTACTACCAAAGGAATGGTGTCAGCCGAGACCAATAGGTTAGCAATGTAAGTTGCCAAACCTGACGATTTAATTTGTGAAGCCAACGTCAAACCACCACCAAACAGTAGTAAAATGCCCCAAGGTACTTTTGCTGCACTATCCCAATCTAAAATACGCTCACCGGTTTTCTTATCAGCGGTGATCACAAACAACAATAGCGCTGCGGCAATTGCAATTGAGGTATCTGAGATCTTAAGGCCAGTCCAATCGCCCAGTAATGGTCGGAAGATCCAACTTAAGGCTGCGAAAATAAAGACTGCTAAAACTCCCTTTTCCGCGCGAGACATGTCACCTAATTTATCTAGCTGTTTTTTAAACAGCGATTTGGTATCAACTTCTGCGTCAGAATTATCAACTTTATAACTTACTTTGGTTAACCAAAACCAAGTAATGAATAACATGGTGACAGATAAAGGTAAGCCTACCGCCATCCAAGTCGCAAAACCAATTTCGATTTGATAACTGTCAGCTAAATAAGCGGCCATCAATGCATTTGGAGGCGTGCCTATCAGGGTAGCAATACCACCAATACTGGCACCATAGGCAATCGAAAGCAGCAGCGCTTTACCAAACGCTTCGTTGCTGCTGTCACGCTCCTTAACAAGATGAATAACCGATAATGCAATCGGCAACATCATCACCGCAGTGGCCGTATTCGACATCCACATAGATAAGAATGCCGTCACTAACATCATAGCTAAAATTTGTACACTTGGCTTCGAACCGGCATAAAGCATGGTTTTTAAGGCAATACGTTTATGTAGGCCCCATCTTTCCATAGCAATTGAAATTAAAAAGCCACCTAAGAATAAGAAAATAAGTGGATGCGCATAAGGTGCTGCAACCGATTTAATTGGCGCGATGCCAGCAAGTGGTGATACCACCAAAGGTAACAATGATGACGCAGGAATAGGCACGACTTCGCTTACCCACCAAGAGGCTAGCCAAAAGGCCAAACCTGCTGTTCGCCAAGCTTCAACACTCATGCCCTCGGGTGGAGACACAAGGCAAGTAAGTAACATTGCCAGTGGTCCTAAAAACAACATGGCATATTTGATTGGATGTGCAGATGAATAATCAGACATTCTTTAACCCTTAAAACTTATACTTCATGCCAACAGCGATTGATGTATCATCGTCTGACTCAAGGTCTAGTTGTGTCACTAATGCATACAAATTAGTTTGCTTATCGAGAACATAGTCTGTACCAATTGTCCATTGTGTGGCCTCTTCGGCATGACGTAATTTGCTGGTATCTTTACCTAATTGAATTTTAGGTACCCAACTACCAATTTTATAACTTGCACTGACCAAATAGCCTGTGCCAGATTTACTGCCATCTAGGTTTTCACTGTCTTGAACGATAGCCCCCAGTTGAAATGCATCAAACTTATACGCCGCAACTACACGTGTCGCAACCAAATTATTCAAGCCATCAGTGTGACTTAATGAGATATAATAAGGCTTAGCCTTTAAAGCTCGATCGCCATAAATCGCGGTTGCTGCGAACCCAGTTTCTTCATTTGAAGCATCATCTTTAGGTGCATAGGTGAAAGAGAATGACAGGTCATTATAGGTTTTACTGCTATAAGTGAGGGTATCGCCGAGTCGGTCTTGACCCGGTAAGATTTGCGCAATATCACTTTGAGTTTCGTTAAATTGGTCAACTTTACCTTCACTGTATTTAAAGCGCGTATCGTTACGGCCAACAACCAAGGTACCCCAGTTGCCAGCCAAACCTACATAGGTGTTACGCGATGAAAATGGCGATTTAGTGTCGTCATTTTCAAAGCCTTTTACTTGTACTTCGTATTTAAAGACCACTTTAAGAGAATCACTCAGTTTGTGATCACCTTTAATGCCAATACGTGAAAATGGCGCGTCAATTTGCGTGCCCGCTTTGGTATAACGCATTAAACCTTTATCCGTATCTGCAATTTGTACTTCTGCTTTGCCATACACATTGTAATCGGCTGCAAAAGCGGTGCTTGAAAATGTGGCCATCACACCGAGTGCGATTAGAGTTTTACTTGCTGTCATCTTGTTTTACCTTTTTTATAGTTGTGATCAGGGCGTGTTGACCTTTGCAACTTCAAAGATAAACACACCCTAGTGTTACAAGATGGTTGCCAAAAAGATAAAAATCATTAATTTCATTAAGTTAAAAAATTATTTAACAACAAAGCTGCAAATAATGTGCGGATTTTCACACACGCTTTTACTGCACTTGTCACCAAAGCCACACACTCATTCTGCTTCAGTGAACATAGTGCGGGTTAGCCCATACTTTGCCATTTTGTCGTATAAGGTTTTACGCGGCAATTGCAACAACGCCATGGCTTCTTTGATACTGCCTTGTGATTGAGAGAGGGCTTCTTCAATTAACGATTGCTCAAAGTAACTGACCTTCTCTTGTAAGCTCAGTGACTCATCAGTTTGCGAGACTTGCTCTAAATCTTTAAGGGCCAATGCTTTACCCAATAAAACCGTTCTTTCAGCATGATTTCTAAGCTCTCGTACATTGCCCGGCCAAGGCTTTTCTCTAAGGAGCAAGGCTTGCTCGGGTGTAATAGGCTCAAATGTCTTATGAAAACGAGTCGCCGCAATTGAGCAAAAATGCTTATACAGCAGCGGGATATCTGCTTTTCTCTCACGCAGTGCCGGAATAGGCACTTTAAGTAAATTCAAACGATAATAAAGATCGGCTCTAAACTGCTGTGCATCAACCAAGCTTTGTAGGTCTACTTTTGTTGCTGCAATGACTCGGACATCTAAATCAATCGGCGTGTTTTCACCAACGGGCGTGACTTTACGCTCTTCTAACACCCGTAATAACTTAACTTGTAAGCTAGGTGACATAGCTTCAATTTCATCTAAAAATACAGTGCCGCCTTGCGCATATTCAAACTTACCAATACGCGAACTATGTGCACCTGTATAGGCACCACTTTTTGCACCAAACAATTCACTTTCAATCAGCTCTTCAGGAATGGCGCCACAGTTAATGGCAACAAAGTTATGTTTACTCCGATTACTGTGCTCATGAAGGTAACGTGCCACCAGCTCTTTACCTGTGCCAGTTTCTCCCTCAATTAATACATCAGCTGGGGTATCTAACACCGCGTCGAGTAGTTGCAACATGTCTTGCATGACTTGTGTTTGACCTAAAATTCTAACACCAGGTCCCGAATGTTGTTTCACACTTTGCTTAAGCTCACGGTTTTCAAGCACCAAAGCACGTTTTTCAGAGGCTCTAGCTATACAATCTAACAACTTGTCGGTAATTGGTTTTTCAAATAAGTCATAGGCACCAAGGTGCATGGCCTTAACCGCAATGTTTACATCAGCAAACCCCGTTAGAAAAATAACCGGTAGCTCGCTGTCGAATTGCTTAACTTGTTCTATAAATTCGAGGCCATTGAGTTTAGGCATATTAATGTCACTTAACACTACACCATTAAAACGACGGCTTAATTTGCTCAACGCGGCATTGGCATCGCCATAGCAAAACACCTCATAGCCTTCTAATTCTAATAGCTGTTTTAGGGCATCACGAATGCTCTTTTCATCATCAATAACAATGACGCTTGAATGACTCATTTAAATTCTCTTCTTATTAGAAACTGGCTCTGAACCGATTGATGTTTGCAGTGTAAGGATAAAACTCGCGCCGATATCAGCATTATTTTCTGCGCTCAGTTCACCTTTGAAAGAGTGTATTATTTGTTTAGAAATAGATAAACCTAAGCCCAAACCATTACCCGACTTAGTGGTAAAGAAAGGCTCAAAAATACTTTCAAGGGTATGCGACTCAATACCTGTCCCGGTATCAGAAATCTTAATTGATGATTTATCTTCATCGGTATGGTTAGAGATTGTTAGTTTTTTTATTTCGACGTCTTGCATCGCATGACACGCATTTGAAAGTAGGTTCACAATCACTTGCTCGCAGAGAATTGGGTCAACCCACACTGCTATGTCATCTAATTCAAGGCTCAACTTTATATCATGTTTTTTAAGTTCAGGGCCGATGATAATTAAGGCATTAGCAAACAAACCTGTAAGTTTATGCAGTGCCAGTTTGGGCTTTTGAGATTTACTAAAATGCTTAAGTTGCGCAACGATTGTATGGGTGCGTTTTATTAGCGCTTCAATCAACACTAAGTTTTCTTGGACTTTTTCAAACTGACCTTTGAGCAATAATCGCTTGCTACTGGCCAAATAGGCACTCATCGCCGTAAGTGGCTGACTGATCTCATGGTTAATTCCGGCACTGAGTTGACCTATGGTTGCCAATTTCGCGGCGCGCAGCAAAGCTTGTTGTGTTTCAAGTAGCTGCTCAGAGCGGGCATTAATTTGCGCTTCCAAACTTCTTTGAGTAAAGAGTAACTGCTTGTAGCCTGCCAGCTTAACTAAAATGACTTCAAAAATTATAAACAATGCCAGCAATAACACTGAGCTCAGTGCCAAGCGGCTCCATTGATTGGCTGTCACATCATCAATGGCTGAAAGTAAATACAATGACGCATTAAGTGGATCAAGTGACTTTTTGGCATACACAAAGTGTTTTGCTAAACGCCCCTCTGTCGAAATTTGTAACTGCTCTGCTTGCTCGTCAAAGCGCCAAGGCTGCGTGTTGATCTCACGTCCCGAGAACTGCCGTGAAGCATCAAATTCAGCGATGTCTGTTTGGCTTAAAGGTTGCGTTGAGATTAATCGCCATTTTTCTTGATCGGACATCAATACAATGCCTGATTTATCCATCAAGATAAAACTATGCTGATGACCTGTATCAAGACTGTCACGAACCTCTTCAAAATGGCTTGCATTTACCTTAACAACAATAACGCCTTTGACTTCGCCTTGCTGCTCTATTACCTGAGAAATATAAATGCCTCGAGCACCTGAGCGCAGCCCAACTGCAAAATCTATCGCACTACCGTTCTTAACCGCTTCATAAAAGTATTTTCGAAAAGCAAAGTTACTCCTTATATAACTATGTGGCGTTTGCCAGTTACTGCTGGCAGTTACCCACCCTTGCTCATTCAACACATACACATCTGATGCGCCACTGGCAATCTGAATGTCTGCAAGGTATTCATTAAGCGGCTTTAAATCATATGTCGTTTTTTCATCAAGCAAATTTAACATATGCGTGTTTTGTCGCACTAAATTTGGAATTGAAGTAAAACGTGCAAATTCTGAAGTGAAATATTGATGAAGCTTTTCTAGATTTTCAGTGCTGTTTTGACGAGTCTGTTTGAGATCGTATTGCACGCCAATATGATAGATGGCGCACAACCCGATAATTAAACCCAAAAAATAAACACAAAGTTTGGTCGATAGTTTTTGCTGCAAAAGTCTGCCTGTTTTAGTAACCAAATACCCAAGAGCCGAGGGTCATAGTTAACAAGGTTATGAGTAAGACTGCAATGATATTCATCATAAAGCCAGCTTTAACCATGTCTTTTATCTTTATCTCGCCAGAACCAAACACAATGGCATTTGGCGGTGTTGCTACTGGCATCATAAATGCGCAACTTGCAGCAATTGCTGCGGGTATCACCCAAATCAGTGGTGTACCCGCAATTTGCTCTGCAACAGGGCCAAGTAAAGGTAAAAAACCAGCGGCTGTGGCAGTATTAGATGTGATCTCAGTTAAAAAACAAATTAATGTCGCGACCACTAACACACCTAAAATAAGCGGGATAGCTGATGCGCCAGCCAACATATCCGCAATATATTGCGCTAGGCCAGAGCTTTTAATTTGAGCGGCAAGCGCAAGACCCCCACCGAACAACAGTAAAATTCCCCAAGGTACAGCTTGCGCTGCATCCCAATCCATCACCTTAGTTTTATTGTCTTTCTTTGCAGGTAAAACAAAAAGCAATAACGCCGCAATAATGGCAATACCTGTATCTGTGATATTTAACCCTGTCCAACTTGCTAAATAAGGTCTTAACACCCAGCTCACCGCAGCAAAAACAAATACAAACAGAACGTTTTTCTCGGCGAGTGTCATGCTGCCCAAATCATCTACTTGTTTTTGAAACAGGGTGTTTAACTGAGTATTATTACCTACTTGCTTCACGTTAAAAGCAAATCGAGTCAGCCAATACCAACAAATGACGATCATGCTAAAGACGAATGGCACAGCGAACATCATCCACTGAGCAAAGCCGATTTTGATTTGATGGTTTTCCCAGAGATAAGCGGCCATCAGTGCATTGGGCGCAGTTCCAATGATGGTCCCTACACCACCTATACTGGCACTGTAAGCAATTGCCAATAGCAGCGCCTTACCGTAATTGTCACAACTACTATTGTTTTCTCGTAAAACATAGATAACTGACAAGGCAATCGGCAACATCATTAGAGTTGTTGCTGTGTTATTGATCCACATTGATAAAAAGCCACTGACCATCATCATGGCCAAGATCTGGTATTTTGGATTATTACCACTTTTCAGCATGGTGATCAGGGCAATTCGTTTGTGTAAATGCCACTTTTCCATCGCAATAGAAATTAAAAAACCGCCTAAAAATAGAAAAATAAGTGGATGAGAGTACACACTCGTCACTGATTTTATATCGTTAATGCCCGCTAATGGCACTGCAATGATGGGCACTAATGAAGTAACAGGAATAGGCACAACCTCACTCACCCACCACACACCCAACCAAAGTGCTAAACCTGCGGTTTTCCAAGCGACGTCAGGCATACCGGATGGCGTATCAATTAAAAAGGTTGATAAGAAAATGGCTGGCCCGAGTAATAAATAGAAATAGTGGAAAAGTGTTTTATTGTTATCTGAAATCATATCCGTACATTACTTTATTATTTTCGTTGTTTTGTTCGTAAATACATTCAATGCCGTTTGTATTGAAAGTAACCGCTAGAGATAAATTTATTATTCAGAGCGCAGATTACTTCGTAATTAAGGAGTGAGTATGAATGAGAGGGTTTTGAACGACAAGATACAACTTTAAAAAAGAAGGATCTAAAAGAGAAAATGCGCTTTCAGTCGTTAATAACTGAAAACGCAGCAAATTTTACCTGTGCTTAAAATGAAATTTTTAAGCTTTATAGAAATTTAAGCCATAAAACTGATCAAGTGATTATCCCACCGGATCTGATGTTGATTAATCGCACTTAACCCTTTGTCTACACCAACTAAATTACCCCGCCCTGTTGTTGCGATAAATATCGTTTTGCTACTCGCAACGCCAGCAGTATCATCCAGCGTTAATAAAGACTTCAATTTTCGCGAGCTTCTATCCCAAATACTCACCACGCCCCCACGGGGAGAAGTAACAGCCAGTTCATTTTGGTCATTAACCGAAAGGCTCGCAATGTACTGTTTAAAACGCATCCATTCACTATCGTTTGCTTTCATTGGATGGATCTGCTCACCGATCCTATGACCATAAATAAGCGGATTCACCTGATATACAGCACCTTGGTACTGACAACCAAAGTAAACGGTATCATCATTAGCCACACACAAGTGCCTAATACTTAAATGCTTGTCGCGTAGCTTGTGCTTAGCAACAAGTTCACCATTTAGCGTATTAATATAACTTAAGTTCGGTTGCATGGTGTCTAGGTTTAGCTTTTCTCTCGATTTAGCTGGATGAGTATGAATGCCGCCATTAGCAATCACCAAAGTTTGATTATCACTTAACAGTGCAAGTTGATGTGGTCCTACTCCGTGACTTGAAAACTGCCTAACAATAGAAAAACCTTTAGTCTCACGAACGGTGATTAAACCATCTCGCTCTGTCATATGTTCATCGAAGTAGTTTTCTGTGGTGAACAATAAACTTTCGTCAGCATTTAATACACCATGCCCAAAAAAGTGATGCTGAGGCTGGGCGTCAATTTCTTTAACTACCAGCTTCGATGCGACATCAATAACGTGCAACTTAATGCCGGGCCTTCTAGCAAAGGCGATTATTCTATTTTGCGATTTAATATAGGCTAAATCATGGGCGCGCTCAGAGATCTCAACGCGCCCATGTAGATGACCCTGCTCGTCAAACCAACCAACATAATGTCGGTTTGCTTTATCTGTGAACGCACTCGCGAACAAGGTTTTTGCCGATACAGAACACGCCGACAACCATGGCATTAGAGTCGAACATGCACTTAATGCTATCGCGCCCTTAATAAAACTACGTCGATTCATAACGTTACCCTATTAGTCACCATCGTTGGTATTAAAACCGGGCGCTAAGTCGGTTACTTGCACAAAATCAGATGCCATTAACGCACGCAGTTCTGTGATCGAAGTACGAACAGCTGTCAGTTTTGCTCTGCCAGCCTCAGTTGCGATTAAATCAGCTAAAGTTGCGCTTTCGAGTGCGTCAAGGGCCGAATGAAGCGCTTTGAAGTGTAGAGTAATTTCATTTTTGACGTCTTCTCGGTCATATAACTCAACCAATAAGTCATCAAAACCAAACTCAGTTGCACCATTAAACTGTTGCTCTAAAGCGGTCATATTGGTTTTAATGTTATTCACAGACACATGGGCAAACGGACTTTCTAATAATTCTGGGTTACCAGGTAATGATGTATCTAGTGTCGCTTTTAGTTTTTCATCATTGATAATTTCAAGGTATTCAAACCAGAAAGTTAAATACTTTTCGATAGCGCCTTTATGCCCACTAAAACTCCCCGTTCCAGCCTTGAATTGTTCGCCATACTCACCTTGCCACTGTGTAACCACTTCATCCATCAGTGTTACAGTGTTATTTGCAATCACATTTAAATATGCACAGCGTTGCCCTTGGTTTTGAGATGAAAGAAATGCATTGGCTTCATCTTGATTAAAGACAACATATTCAAATGCAGGCAAACCTTGGAGTTGGTGCTTTGAACTTGGAAAGCCATCTGTAAATGTTTCTCCCTCAATCAAAATCGACTCAACATCATTGGCTAATTTAGTTGCTTCGATTGGCATATATTGGATTTGTGAGTAAATATAGGTGTCAGATATAGGCCCAAACTTAATGGTACGTGCTTCCTGCCAAGCACTATTGGCTTTGTTCCAAGCGGTTTGCAAACGAGTTAAGTCTGCTTCTGTAAATTCTGATTTCTCACACACTTCACTTGTTGTATTTTGCAGGGCTTCGCTTTCAGTCAACATGAGTTGATAACTCGGTAAGATCACATTATCAACTAACACTGTTGTAATTTTTTCAAGCGCTTGTGTTTCTGTCAAAGAAGTCGAGTTATCTGTTGACCCACTTCCTTGATCTGTTGTTGGTGGGGTAGTAGGTGTTTGCTCGTTAGAGCCGCCACCACCACAACCTGATAATAAAAGGCTTAGCACGACTGCAATTGTTGTAGGCATTAAAGTGTTGATTGTTTTCATTGTTTATCCGAATTAAATTTGTTTTAAGAAGTACAATAACGCTGCTCGTTGTTGCTTCGTTAAGGATTTGAATTTTCGTTGATGTGGCTGTGCTTCACCGCCATGCCAAAGCACCGCTTCCTCGATCGTGCGTGCACGACCATCGTGTAAAAATGAAGAAAAGCCCTGAACTCTATGCTGTAAACCTATCCCCCAAAGAGGCGGGGTTCGCCATTCACTCCCTAATGCAAGGTTTTCAATGCCTTTATCTGCTAAACCTTCGCCCATATCATGCAAAGCTAAATCGGTATAAGGCCAAATAGTTTGCCCTGCTAACGCTTTTACCTCGTATGAGGTATCTGTGGTAAAACTGGGTGTATGACATTGCTGGCACTGCAATTTGTAAAATAGAGTTTGCCCTTGCTTTGACTTACTACTTTGTAAATCTCTTGCAGGAGGGGGAGCAATCAATTGACTCATATACACGGTTAAATCATGGAGTTTTTTTGGAATGTCCAGTACATGTTCAGGGTCGACACTTGCAGCTTGTTTACAAGCAACTTGGTGAGCTAAACAGGTTTCGTTCTTAAAGATAGGATTAGTAATACCAATATCATTAACAAACGCGCCTGCGACTTGTTGTTCTAGTGTGCTATGTAAGCCCTTAAAGCCAAACCGACCTATGCGCTTTTCGCCACTTACCGCATCTATCACCTGATTATATTTACCACTAATACCATCTTTATTAGCGTCGGTAATATCTTCAAGGTTAAGTAAATCTTTCTCCTGAATTGCATCTAATAAGCCCATACCATATACAGCTGGGGCATAGCGGGCAGATAGATAAGTGCCTTTATCAAGCGGTCCGTAGGCGAGATTTTCAATTTCGTAACGAGGCTTTCTGAGCGTATAAGTTTCACCGTCAGAGTATTGCCCTGTTATTTCCTCATAAAATACGCGTACTTGTGCCTCACCTTGAACAGGTTTAGTAAGCTTCTCATGAGACAAACGAATTGCCAGAGGCTGAAGTTGCCCGCCATATCTGCTATCTCCTTTGCTTGCATTTGCCTGTAAAAACCTAAATAGCAATGCAGGCTCTGCTATCTCCCCATGTTTTGACGGCCTGCCTCGTCCACCATCAGCATGGCAGGTTTTGCATGATCGCGCGTTAAACAGCGGCCCGAGCCCATCTCTGTCTCTGGTAATCGAAGGTGAAGCAACCCAAGGATCTCGAAAAAAAGAAAAGCCATCCCAAAAATCCAATTGCTCCATGCGCGGTATATTTTTAGCGGGTTCAATAAAAGAGCGATAATTCAATCGCCCTGTTGCGTCTCCGCCTGGCTTAGCCGCTTGCTCGTTTGATTCTGATGCATTTACAGACATCAACCAACAAATAAGAGTGGCAGCTAACAAACTGCTTTTTTGTAGATTTAGCATCATAGTGAATTCAAGAAAGCCAATAGCGCATCACGTGCTGGTTTATCCATTTTTAAATAAGCTTGCTTTGCTGATTCGGCTTCACCGCCATGCCAAAGGATCGCTTCAGATAAGGTGCGTGCACGACCATCATGTAAAAATGTTGCTTTTGGTGTCACCGTTTGAACTAAACCCAACCCCCATAAAGCTGGCGTTTTCCATTCAGTGCCAGATGCATCACCTTCAGGACGACCATCAGCGAGCCCCTCACATCGCTGCACGTAATAACAACTTTCACCGCTGTCACACGCTTCACCACTTGCCAACTCACGAGTTACTTGGCAACTGCCGCCCATGTCATGGAGAAGTAAATCGGTGTATGGATAAATAACCAAGCCTTCTAAAGACTCAATGTTAGTTCTTGATTCAGGGTTAATCGTTACCAGGTCTACATCACCAAGTAAGCTCCCTTTCGCCTCACCCGTTTTATGTCTTGGCACATGGCAACTGTGGCAATTAGCGGCAAAAAACTGGCTTCTGCCTTTTAGTACATCATCATTCCAAAGGTTATTCTCAGTATCAAAACCACGACGATTTGGAACTGCTAGTGTACGGTTATAAAACTCGACTTGAGCCAAATCGACGTTATTTAAATCAACGCCATCGTGGTGCTTGTTTTGTTCTTTTGCAGCTTGAGCAAAGCACGCAGTTTGAGCTTCAGTACAAGGTTCACCCGTGGCAAGCGTATTAGTCACCCCCATGTCACCTCGGTAAGCACCTGAAATTTGCTGCAATACAGACGCTGTTACCGCTTTTTGTCCAAAACGTGCGAGCATCTTTTCATTATTGATCGGGTGAGTTGTGTAGGCTGCTTTACCAGATATGCCATCATTGTTTGTATCATCTGGATCGGCATAAGCTAAAATACTCTGTACTGGAATACTCTCTAATAAACCTGAGCCATAAACATGAGGAGATACTCGGGCAGAAAACTGCACATCTTGATTAAACTCACCATATGCAAGATCTTTTACTTTATAAATCGGTTTTCTTAAGGAGTAACTTTCGCCATCTGTGAATTGACCAGTCACTTCTTCATATTCGACCCAAGTGTATGCCTCGCCATAAGCCAGGCCTTCTTCTATGGCTCCGTTGTGTTTTGCTAACACATCCGTTTGACCATCTATGGTGCCAAAAACTTGAATTTGATCGCCATAAACAGGGTCTACATTGCCCTTACTATCACCTACTCTCAAAAACATGCTGATCATAGACTCATTGGCAGATTTAGGCACCACACCTCTACCATCTTTGATGTGACAACCTTGGCAAGTGGTGTTATTGAAAATAGGGCCTTGCCCATCATGATTAGAGCGAAAAACATGGTCGCCTGCTTTGAAAACGGCATCAAGACTAGGCGTATCAACGATTGCTGGTAGCGCTTGACTAAATGCATCTTCATTAAAAGTATTAACCGATGCTTCCCCTGCTGCTAAATGCTCAAACTCGTCAGGTGTATCTTTGCGTAAATCAGATAGGCCATCATTTAAGGTGAGATCAGGAAAAGCCAGATTATCTTTACTGCCTTGATTGCCTTCGGAAGTATTGTCGCCATTATTGTTTGAATTTGTTGGAGAGTTTGTATCTTGCGTGCTACTTCCACCACCACAGCCTTGCAGAGAAACAAGCGCGATGATTAAAGCTAGCATTGATTTTTTATTATTCATTCAGTGCCCCTAAACTGCTTACTACTGTAACCAGAAACTGAAAAGGCCGACCGAAAGGCCAGCCATACTAAGTTAGATATCTTCTTCTGTATCTTGTTTTAAGTCTTCAGCTGAAACACCAAGCTCATCGATGGCTTTTTGGATCAAATCTGTTTGTGTCGCAAGTGCAGAGATAGTCGCATACACTTCTTTTTTACGGTCTTCATTTTGAATTTGAACGTCAAAAGACACACCTAGCTTGGCATTCGTATCAATAACCGAGGCACTTGCCATTGACGCTTCAAGGGCAGCGCGTAGCTCGTTTGCAAGCTCAGGCTTACCCTCTTTTACTAACAGGTCATGAATACTTGCGCCTACCAATTCTTCACCATTGATACGTGTGTATTTACCTAAATAGTGGTTTTGAACACCTTTGGCATTTAGATAGATATCACGGTGTGTGTTATCTGAAAAGCAAGAGTGCTCGTCTTCTTGGCTATCGGTGCGAACAGCGATACTCATACGTTCACCCGCCAGTTCACCGAAACTCAAACGTCCCATACTCTCAAGCATTGCACCTAAGTTTTTCTTGGCATTTTCGGGTTTTACATATTCTAAATAATGGAAACCTGTGCCTGGAGTCCATGCTTCAGTCACTGCTTGCAGGTCATCAACTAATAACTCAGCGGCTACTTTTAAGTATTGACCACGACGCGCACAAATTGCGTCAATTGCGCCTTGCTCGCCTGATGTACAAGTTGCACCATTTGAATCTGTTGGCATATTGTCAATAGTATAAAAATCAGAAGCTTTACGGTGACCTGCTGTGTAATCACGCGTTGATGTATAGGTAAGATCTTGGTTTAAATCTTGACCCCATAATAAGAATTCAATGGCGTGATAACCCGACGTTACATTGGCTTCTTCACCATCTAATTCAAACTTATCTTGTAATAACTGCTTAGTAATTTCTGGGAAGTTTTCTTGATCTGAAATGATATTACCACCGGCTTGATAAACCGCAGCAGTACCACGAGCCTGATGGCCGTCCATATCAATCGTGTAGTCGATTAACGCTTCAGCTAGAGGCCAAGCATTAATTGCGCCTTCTGGGCCTTCGCCGTCAACTAATGTCGGTTGACCATCAACTTCTGTAAGCGCGTCGATTGGACCTTCACGGAAACGGTACACTTCAGTTTGACCATATGGTTCACGTGCCGACAGCCAAGCTTGCTTTGCAGCAGTGAAGTTTGCTTCGCTCGGATCAGCAACAAATGCATCGATTGCTTTTTGCATTGCTTTTGCTGCAATCAAAGAGTCTGCAAAGACAGCATAGGCATGCTGAGCATTGGTTTGAACAACATCTTCCGCTGTTACATAATTAGCAACACCATTTTGACCTGCAGCACCTTGCTCCCCTTGAGGACCAGCGGCACCTACAGCACCGTCTTTACCATCATCACCGTTACATGCAGATAATACCGCTGTACAAACTAGTGTAAGTGCAAATTTCTTAAAGTTTTTCACTCTTATCCCTTTAATTATCAGTTTATAGTTTATTATTCAGCAAATATTAACGAACACAGAGAATGCATTCAAGAATTATTTTCATTTGCATTGTTTGTGGCATTTGTTTTTGAGCTAGATCAAATATGATTAGTTACGTTTGAATTCGATTATTTAATGAGAGATACACGAAGGGTTATTCAGAATAATAGTGAGGTTTTTTATAGGTCTAGAAAACAAAAAAGCGCCGATATATCGGCGCTTTTGTTGAAATTTTATTATTTAGAATGTTTGGCGATACTGGAGTAATAACTTTCTTGATTGAATCGGCACAATGCCGTCAGTCATTCTTGGATCAAAAACTTTGTATTGCTTATCAAGTAGATTTTGAGCCTTAAGAATTATCGAACTATCACTATCAATATTCCAACTGGCGGTTAGCCCTAACAAGAAATAATCTGATTGCTTAAAATCTCCTGAAACGTTTTTGTCTTGCGAAGCAACAAATACCTCATCACGCCAAATTGCATTTACGCTCAACTGCAATGCGTCAAACTGATGAGTAATTGCAGCCGCAGCAAATCGCTTAAAGCTAGGATTGATTGGTTCATCAAATAATTGAGTATAGCCTGCTTCAATCCAAGTATGCTCGTTAAGATTAAAATTACTATTTATTTCAATACCCTGCATACTGGCTTCAAAAACGTTATCAAAAGTAAAGCGAGTCTGAGCCAGATCTGTTGCAACTAAATTGATGAAATCTTTCAATTCATTATTAAATAACACAACATCGACTTGCCAGTCAGAATTCTCTGTATGCCAAACTAATTCTGTGGTTTTTACATATTCTGATTTCAAATCAGGATTACCAACTGTAACTTCATCGTTTGAATAAAGCTCATTGCTAACAGGCGTTCTGAAAGACTCTCCATATTGCAATTTTAAAGTGTGGCTCTCATTGAGGTCATAGATAAAGGCTAACCTCGGTGAAAGTTTACTATCGATACTTTTCACTTCATCAAATCGTGCCCCCACAAACATTGTGAGGTTATCTGACGCTTTATACTTAGCTTGAGTATAAAAAGCATAAGAATCAAATGATGCTATTAAACTAGAAAACGGAGGATGGTTGTCTACAACTCTTGCATCCCCTAGGTAAAACTCATTTTCAACAATGGTATTCCCCGAATCATAGTCATAGTAGCTTGTAAAAACACCTGCCTTAAACTGCTCTTCTTCGGAATATTCAGCACCAAAATTAAGTTGAAAACCTTCATCAAAAACATAACTTCCATCAACTTTCAAAGCCAGATCTTTTGTTGACCAAGCTGGACCAACAAAGAAGTCTCCTACTAACCCAGAGTCTTGAGCTGAGATAATTAAGCCTTTACTCTCGATTTCATGGCGAATGTAATCAATGGATGTACTCAATTGCCATATTTCATCATTTAGCCACTCAAATGACGCATGTAAGGCTGTATTTTCACTGTGATGGTGATTTCCTTTAGAAGCTCCAGCAAGATTAATAAACTCGTCTAGCTGAGTAGCATTCTTACGTAAGTTAACGTTTAAGTTTTGCCATTGTACGCCAAACTCAGCAAAGTACGCATCTAGTGGGTCCTTAGTTCCAAACGAGTATGTTTCACCTTCTCGCTTATTAAATGACAAGTTCGAATAAAGCTTAAGGTCATCATCAATTTGTTTACTTATCGATAAACCAGCTTGAACTTCTCCATGTTCCCCTATTGATGCACTTAGCTGAGAGCGTTTTGTTGATGTAACAATATTCATTACACCAAGAAACGCATTACTACCATAAAGTGCTGAACCTGGACCACGAATGAATTCTACACGTTCAATCATTTCAACAGGAATAAAGGGCATATATACAGAGGCCTTACCAAAAGAAGGATCATTTAGCCTCTGCCCATTTATCATAACTAAAACATTACCACTATCGAGGTAGATCCCTCGAGTGTGCTCTTTTGGCACAGCACCAACCCAGTCCCCTCGGGTAGATTGAAAACCTGGAACAAAGTTCATTAACTCATAGGCATTTGATACACCCAGTAAAGCAATGTGTTTTTGATTAAATACGGTAATACTCGATGGCACAGACGAACGAGTTTCTTCTGTTTTGGTCGCAAGGGAAATGTTGACGTCTAATAACTGCTCGAAGGATAAATCAAAAAGATCTTCATTTTCTGCATTCGAGAACGTATTGCCTGAATACAAGATCGATAGCAAAGAAATGGTGGGTATTATTATTTTCATAGCTTGGCTCATTATTTCAGCGATAGAGCAGCTAAGCGCAGTTCCATGCACAGCCTATTTACATATTGTTAATAATACTAATGTTAACAAACTGTGCAAGTTTTATGTGTTTATTTTGCCATTTTTAAGCTGTTTGAATTCGTTTTCCTTTGAAATACTTATACAAACCGATTAAAGAAGCAGCAATCCAGAATAATTCAATGACAAAGCTTGCTAAGTTAAAGTTATAACAAAGGCTTATAAGTAAAAGAATTGCACCAGTTAGATTCATGACATTATAAACAATGCCAGTTGGTTCGGCTTTACCCAATTGCAGCATAAAAAAAGCGCCTACCACTAGCGCCGTTCCAGTCATGCCAATAACATCAAAAAGAATATCAATCACGTTTTGTATCCACGATTAATTGCTTTAACGATTATTACGTTAATTTTTTCGCAATTTAAAGATTAGCTAACCCAAAAACACTGGCCCATTCCATGGGAAGGGTTACTTTCACTCATTGAAACAGCAAAACGTATCTAAGTTAAATGAGAGGACAAAATGAAAACAGGGCAAATGTCCGCCCTGACGATAAGTAATGAAATCCGATCAGTCTTTTCAATATTAACCAGTAACACTCAAGATTACAGCCATGAGAATAAACTGAAAAGTATGGTATCCCCCGTTAACTAAAAACAGACTCAGTGGCCGCTGTTCAAAGATATAAGAAATACCTAATGAGCTCGCAGCTAAGCCTAGACCGACTGCAAAACCAACAGTAGTAGAATAAATTAACTCAGGATCAGGCCCTAACAAAAAAGCGAGAACAAATGCTGCAATCAGCGACAATATAAAAGCTAACCCATAGATTAGTTTTGGATCACTATTTTGTAAGTCTAAGTCAGTAAGACCACATCCTTCTAACCAAACCTTGCCAAATAAGACAGGAGAATACCAAAGACCACCCAGCATAAAGGAAGATAAAGCAGCAAGTAAAATTGCCCAATAATTAAGTTCTGCCAACTGCATAGTAATGAAGCACTAAACCATTCGTAATTTCAAATTTAGTTAAGAAACCTTAATCTGGCAATAAACGGCTATTTTTGTACAGGCTTCTTCTGTAATTTACGCTGTAAGGTTCGCCTATGCATATTTAATTGCCTCGCAGTTTCTGACACATTTCCTTCATTAGCTTTCAATACTTGCTGGATATGCTCCCATTCCAAACGCTCAGCTGACATTCGCTCTTTCGGTAGTTCTTCTGGTTCCATATTTTCTTTACCAAGCAAAGTCTGCGCTATCAATAGCGTATCTGCAGGTTTAGTTAGGTAATCATCTGCGCCTAACTTTACGGCCTCAACTGCCGTCGCAATGCTGGCAAATCCAGTTAATAGTACAAGCTTGATGCTGTTGTTAAACGCTTTTATCTGTTTGATAAAGTTCAAACCTGATAAGGTTTGTAGCTTCATATCAAGTAATACATACTCTGGTTCTACACTTTCAAGCGTCGCGATCACTTGCTCTTCGTTATGCTCTATATGACAGTCAAAACCATGCTTTGCTAGTCTTCTAGATAACGTTCTTGCAAACGCTTCGTCGTCTTCGATTATCAATAATTTCATGGCTTCTTAATTTTTATTGGTAAAACAATTTTTGTTGTGGCACCGAATTGTGGGTGATTCTCCAATTGAATATTGCCTTTTAAACGCTCTATTGAGGCATGAGACAGGACCAACGCCATCCCCAAACCTGATTCACTTTTCACTATGGTATGGCCTAAGCGTTCCATTTTTTTTGGATCGATGCCAGGTCCATGATCTGTAATGGTTAGGGCCCACTTATTGTTTTCAATTTTACTGCTTACACAGATATCTTTTGCATTTGTTTTATCATTCGCTTGAGCTGCATTAGAAAAAATATTTAACAAAGCAGGTATCAACATTGGATCGTCCGTCACACTCGCTTCACTATCTACTTCAATATTTAAAACTTGCTCTGGATACTGCAAGGCCATTAAGGTTGTTAATTCGGACAAAATTTCTTGTGTGCTTTGAACACCAAATGCTCGAGAAGATTTGAACTTTTCTGTTTGAGTGCGGAACAAATCAAGCTGCTCTTTACAGCTTTGAATAGCTCTGCCCATATCTTCTAAAGCGGGGTGAGTTGGATGATCTTCTTTTATCTCTTCAAACAACAAATTAATGTTTGCTAACGGGGTTGCCAACTGGTGAGTCGCTTGCGCAGCAGCACTTCCTAAAGCAATTAACTGTTCATTTTTAAGTTGCTTTTCTCTAACTTTCGCAAGTGATTGTTCTCTTATTCTGAGTTGCTTTGCCATTGCCATTACAACCAGGACTACAATAATTACACTCAATACAAAATTAGCCCACATGCCCTTAAAATGCAGTTGCATATCCATATGATGCAAATGGTGCGCGCCCATGGTGACAAATAAATATCCATAAGCCACCAGCGAAGAGAGCGCGATAACCAGTACAAACTGACTGGGTAAAGTTACTGCAGCAATCACTATGGGTATGATCAGCATAGAAACAAACGCATTACTTGCCCCACCCGACAAGCTTAATAAAATCGTCATAAAGATGATATCGGCTAGCAGCTGCAACATCATGCCTGATGGTGCCGCTTCACTGGTTTTTCTGTAAGCAAAAACACTAAAGAGCTGAAAACATGACTCGACGGCAATAACAGTCAATACAGGTAATAATTCAATAGATTTATCAAACCAAAATGCCGCGGCTAAAACCAAAATAAGTTGAATAAGAATTGCAATGGTTCTGAGCAGTAACAAACGCCCAATCGCAGATTGAGGTGAAAAGCTAATCATCTAGGTGTCCACAATAAATTTGTGGTTACTTTAACGGACAGCGTGCCTTGGGTAAAATGAAACTTCAGAATGTTTGATTTGAGTCAGCTTATATAACCAAAACTCAGGTTATACAAATTCAACTAGTCCTCATAATTCAATTTAAACTCTGGGCATGGCGTACCTTGATGAAAAAACAATTGCCACCCTTTATGAGTTTTTGTCCAGATAGACATTCGAATAGAAAAGTTAAGTGCGTGATGAACATTCATTCTATAAGCAGCGTTGTATGTGAGCTGCGCTAATGTTCCTGTAATTAACTGTCCTTTAAACCCTTGATTATATATTTGTGGAATTTTCTCTAAAGGTAAGCGACCAAGTACATGCTGTTTATTAAACATTAAGCCATTGGCAGAAATTTCGTAAAAATCCTCATGAAGTAAATTACTGAGTTGCATTTTAGATGAACGTACTACGGGATCTAATAAACGTCTCTCAAGATATATGAGGTGATTTAAAAGCTTCTCCGTCATTTTTTTTGCCATAATCACCTCAAATTAAAGACTTTAATCTAAGCTTAGACTACTTCTTCATGCTTCATAAAGTATCCTTGACTAGAATTACAAAAAGAAGTTTGTTATAAACGCCTGTCTGGTCAGATGAGATAAGAAACTATGCAATACGCCAAAATTATTGGCTGGGGTAAATGTACACCACCAGCAACACTTTCAAACGAAGATATAAGCACAGTAGTCGACACCACCGATGAGTGGATTTCCACTCGCACAGGTATAAAATCAAGAAGAGTCAGCCATGTTGGTACTGGTGAATTAGCGACTGTAGCAGCTAAACGCGCTTTAGATTGTGCTGGTATTGCAGGAGAAGACATTGACCTTGTATTACTTGCTACTTGCACCCCTTCTACACTTGTTGCAAATACAGCGTCATATGTTCAGCAACAAATCGGGGCAACCGGTGCAGCTGCATGTGATGTCAATGCAGCGTGTTCTGGTTTCTTATATGCATTACAAAATGCAACAGCACAAATTCGTGCTGGTATGGTAAAGCGCGCGGTAGTTATTGCCGCAGAAAGAATGCTCTGGCATGTAAACTGGGCAAAGCGTGACAGTGCGGTTTTATTCGGTGATGGTGCAGGTGCTGTTGTGCTTGAAGCCTCAAGTGAAGAATTTGGCCTGTTAGCTACAAAAACTGGCTGTGATTCAGAAGACAGAGAAATTCTTCATATCCGAAACTTTGGCACTGACATAGATAAACATGATTCAGCACAACCTTCTGATATTTTGTTTCAAGGTAAAGATATCTTTAAACGCGCGGTAAAAGGTATGAGCGAAGCCTGTGATGATGTGCTATCACAAGCAAATTTAGCACTTGAAGACATCGATATGCTTATCCCTCATCAAGCAAATCTAAGAATTATTCAAGCCATTGCCAAACAATTACAACTTAATGATGACAAAGTGATGGTCAATATCCAGCATTATGGCAACACCTCTGCTGCAACGATCCCAATTGCACTGTGTGAAGCATTAGAGCAAGGCAAAATCAAACCGCATAGTCATATAATGAGTGCAGCATTTGGTGCAGGATTAACTTGGGCTGCAAGTTATATAAAATGGGGCGAACGCGTTACGCCTATTATTGAAAGTAAAGCTGAGCTGCCAGAGTGTAAACAAACGGGGCTTGAGATTATGGCTGACGCCATCAAGTACTGCCAGTAAGCTATCCTCTGCCCTTATTTGAATGGTAATATTAAACGGTTACATTCAAATAAGGGCAACACATTGAAAACATTGTTCACTCCACATTCAGAAATTAGCCAACTAGAACCTCAAGCAATTTGGCAATTCTTCGATCAAATTTGTTCTATTCCGCATCCTTCAAAACACGAAGAAGCACTTGCACAGTTCATTATTGAGTGGGCAAAAAGCCAATCTCTCGAAGTTAAAAGAGATGATACGGGCAACTTATTTATCAAAAAGCCTGCTTACCCTGGCATGGAAAATAAAAAACCGGTTGTGCTTCAAGCCCATATTGATATGGTGCCACAAAAGAATGACGGTACAGATCACGACTTTGTGACAGATTCGATTAAACCTTACATTGACGGTGAATGGGTTACTGCAACTGACACAACTTTAGGTGCTGACAACGGCATTGGTATGGCGTCATGTCTTGCTGTATTAGCCGCTAATGACATTAAACACGGTCCACTCGAAGTACTTCTAACCATTGATGAAGAAGCCGGTATGACTGGCGCATTCGGTTTAGAAGCTGGCTGGTTAGAAGGTGAGATTCTCCTAAACACTGATTCTGAGCAAGAAGGTGAGATTTACATGGGCTGTGCCGGTGGTGTTGATGCGAGTCTAACATTGCAACTAGAGCGTCAAGCCATCAATGAAGATACAACACGTTTAAAACTTGTTCTAAATGGCTTAAGAGGTGGTCACTCTGGCGTAGATATTCATACTGGCCGCGCTAATGCAAATAAACTCCTTGCACGTTTTTTGAAAAATCACACAGCCGACTTAAACGTTCAGTTAGTTAGCTTTAATGGTGGTTCACTAAGAAACGCGATTCCTCGTGAAGCGTATGCTGAAGTGTTAGTTGAAAATGCACAACTAGAGGCATTTCATAACTTAATCTCTGAGTTTGAAACACTGACAAAAACCGAACTAAGCGCCATTGAAGCAAACTTATCTTTTAAAGTGCAAACATTTGAAAGTGATGCCTTGCCATTAAGCGCAAGCTGCCAAAATACAGTATTGTCACTACTCAATGCCTGTCCAAATGGTGTAGTACGCATGAGTGATGATATTCAAGGTGTAGTTGAAACATCACTAAATATGGGTGTCATTGAAACAAATGAAGACAGCATCGAAGTGCTTTGTTTGATCCGCTCTTTAATTGATTCTGGTCGTACTGACGTAGAAGGTACACTTGCTTCGCTAGCAAGCCTAGCTGGCGCAACGATTGAATTCAGTGGTGCATACCCTGGTTGGAAACCAGACCCTGAATCACAAATACTACATACTTTCCGTGACGTGTATGAAGATATTTATGGCCATAAACCACATATCATGGTTATTCATGCTGGCTTAGAGTGTGGCCTATTCAAAGAACCATACCCAGAAATGGACATGATTTCATTTGGCCCGACTATCAAGTTCCCGCACTCACCAGATGAAAAAGTTAACATTGAATCTGTAGGTTTATATTGGCAACAAATGAAAGCTATCTTAGAGAACATTCCAGCTAAGTAATGTTCTAAAATAAAAAATGCGAACCCATTGGTTCGCATTTTGATTTTATGAATTTACTCAGGGCTATTTATAGCGAGCGGCTAAATACTCTAAAGTAGCACGCAAGCCTAAGCCTTCACCACCTACTGGGCGACCTGGTAATGGTCTGATGTTATAAGCCATCACGTCGAAATGCAGCCAAGGCGTAGTTGCTGGCTCAACAAACTCTTTAAGATATAACGCTGCAGTAATTGACCCACCAAATGGCGTTGAACCACAGTTAGCAATGTCTGCAACATCACTCTTAAACAAAGCTTTATATTGATCGAAAAGAGGAAGCTGCCAAACTGGATCTTGGTTTTGTAAACCTTGAGCCATGATGTCACTTGCAATTGCTTGGTCAGTCGAATAAAAACCTGGTAGCTCTGTGCCTAATGCGATTCGACATGCCCCAGTTAAGGTTGCAAAATCGATAAGTAAATCTGGATTTTCAGTTTGCGCTTCAGCTAATGCATCACACAATACTAGGCGACCTTCAGCATCTGTGTTATCAATCTCAACCGTGATGCCTTTGCGTGTTTTAATAACATCACCTGGTCTAAAGGCATTACGCGACACAGCATTTTCTACAGCAGGAACAAGTACACGAAGTCTAACTGGTAGGTTTGCAGCCATAATCATCTGCGCAAGACCGATGACATGGGCAGCACCCCCCATGTCTTTCTTCATATTACGCATACCTGCAGCAGGTTTTAAATCTAAACCACCAGAGTCAAAGCATACACCTTTACCAACCAGTGTTAGCTTCGGTGCATTCTCATCACCCCATACTAAATCAAGTAATCTTGGCTTGTTATCACTTGCACGACCCACCATGTGAATTGTTGGATAGTTTTGCTCTAGCAATTCATCACCAATAATTTGGCTAAACTGACCATCAAAGCGAGCTGCCAATTCTTCCATAGTTTCAGCAAGGTGCTGAGGCATCATGTCTGCTGCTGGCATGTTAACCAAGTCACGAACCAAATAAATGGCTTCAGCTTGCTGGTTTACTTTATTAAAGATTTCTTCATCTGCAATCGCGATTTTAGATTCAATTGCAGGTAAAGATTTATACACTGCAAACTGGTAGGCACCCAATACAAAACTTAGGGCATAACCAAGTAAAGAGTCATCGTTAATCTCTAGCGTATACTGGCCTTTAGGTAATTGCTTTGCTAAATCACCTGTATTCCACATGTCGGCTAAATCAGTAACAATTACAACAACGAATTCAAGTCCAGTTGCATTTTGTTTAGGTACCAAAATCAAGTTGCTGTTAGCAGAACGCGTTGCTTCAACATAACTTTTTACAAAGCTTTCTTGCGATGAAAGCCAAGTATCAAAATTTGATTTTTCAATAAATTTAATCGGTGTACCTGTATCGGCATGAATGATTGGAAGTTGCATATTATTCTCTGTTTTTCTGCGTCTACTCAAAGAATAACAATTTAGCTTAAAGAGATCACTTATTTACGTGATTTAGAAGATTTGTTGGATAACGAAAATGAGCTTGGTAGAACATCTACTCCAACCCATTGACCTAACTTTACAATTAGAGGGATTGTAATAGGTGCAAAAGGAAGTACAGCAAACACGCCCAAGCCTAAACCTTTTAAAATATCGACAAGTTGCTCATTGGCGACTTTCAATTCTGATTTTTGCGCGTCACCAAAGCTATAACGCTTGTAAATATCCAACATTTCTTTGGTTTCTTGCTTTTCTTGCGCTAGTGCAATTTTCAAAGCAAGCATTGAGCGCCTAAGCCTTATCTGCTGCCTTTTCTTACTGATCTTAGCAACTCTAATTGGTGCTTTGTGTACTACTTTAATTAGGCGCATCGCTCACCATAATCTATTAATCACTCTGATAGTTTAGCAAAATTTGGTAAACTCTTGCTAAGTATTTAAGCATTCTCTCACTACTTATGTTAAAAACCTCTGAAACACAACAAACAATAAAAGAACCTCAAAAACCTAAGCCTGACGAATGTTGCGGCGGAGGAAGTTGCTGCCCTTGCGTATGGGATACCTATAGAGCGCAAAGAAAAGCTTGGTTAGAGGTTAACGAAAAACTTAACAAAACATAAATTAGACCAAAGCATAAACTTTAGTAGGAATACATATGTGTTCCTGCCCTTACCGATTTTAGAAAATTACTTCATACTTAACAAAAAGTTACGTTTTCCATTTGCGCTTACCATATGTCATGTCTACTTTTAACTTTAATGCAAATTTTATTTGCATTATGTGTTAACTAAATGTATCAATAATTAACGGGTTAAATTTGCTTTATGCAAAAGCAAAATGTGCTTGTTAAAAATATATAAGAAACCTTAATGACAACATTAATCTGGGGAAACAGGATGAAGTTAAAATTATCAAACGTAAGCCGTGCAATCACTTACGCATTAGCATCTACTGCATCAATCGGACTGTTAAGTGCAACAGCACACGCAGAAGAAACTGATGAAGGTGCAAAAAAGAATATCGAAAAAATTGCAGTTGTAGGCTCTCGTGCAGCACCACGTTCAGTTGGTGACTCACCAGTACCCGTTGATATTATCGGTGGTGATGAGCTTTCAAAAGCGGGTGGTGACGATATGTTGGAACTACTTAAAGGCTCCGTACCGTCACTTAATGTGCACCAGAATCCTATCAGTGATGCAGCTTCGTTAGTACGCCCTGCTAACTTACGTGGTCTACCTGCTGACAGTACATTGATCCTACTTAATGGCAAGCGTCGCCACCGTTCATCTGTAATCGCATTCTTAGGTGGTGGTATCAATGATGGTGCCCAAGGTCCTGACATTTCAGTAATTCCAAGTATTGCATTAAAACAAGTTGAAGTACTTCGTGATGGTGCAGCTGCTCAGTATGGTTCTGATGCAATTGCTGGTGTGATGAACTTTGTTTTGAAAGATGCCTCTGAAGGCGGTTCATTTGCTGTAAAACAAGGCCAATATTTTGAAGGTGATGGTGATACCACAACGATTGAAGGTAATGTTGGTTTACCATTTTCTGATGACGGCTTCGCAAACTTAAGTTTTCAATATAAAAATGCTGATGCGACAAGCAGAAGTTTGCAACGTCCAGATGCAGCTGCATATGATGCTGCGGGAGTTCCTGGAGTAAGAAATCCAGCTCAAGTTTGGGGTGCACCTGAGATCAAAGATGATTTCACATTATTCGGTAATGTCGGACTAGAGCTATCTAACAGTTCAGAATTTTACATGTTCGGTAATTACTCTGAGCGAGACGTAAAAGGTGGCTTCTATTATCGTAACCCTCAAACTCGTCCACAAGTTTATTCTAATGACGGTGGTGAGACTCTACTTGTTGCTGATATGGATGGCCTAGATACAGGTATTTCTTGTCCTACAGTTAACCTAAAAGACGCTGATGGTAATCGTATTTTAGACGTAACTCAAATCGCTGCTTATCAGCAAATTGCTTCAAGTTCTGAGGTTGGCCAAAACTGTTTTGCATTTAATGAAATTTTACCAGCCGGTTTCACGCCATTCTTTGGTGGTAACATCACTGACACCTCATTTACTATTGGTACAAAGGGTGAAATTGAAAGCGGCACGTTCGCAGGAGCCTATTATGATTTAAGTGGCTCAGTTGGTCGAAATGAGTCTCGTTATTTCATTACTAACACAGTAAACGCCTCACTAGGTGCTGAAACACCAATGGATTTCAGCCCAGGTAAATACATTCAATTAGAAAAGAACTTTAACGCTGACATTTCGAAAGGTTATGACTTTGGTCTTGCATATGATGTGAATGTTGCTGCTGGTTTAGAATGGCATGAAGAAACATTCGAAGTGATTGCAGGTGATGAAGCATCATTCATCGCAGGTCCACTTACACAGCAAGGCTTTGGTATTGGTTCAAACGGCTTCCCAGGCTTTAAGCCTTCAGCTGCCGGTGAATTTACACGCCGAAACTACGCAGCTTACGTTGATGTTGAAACGCCATTTACAGATGAGTTCTTGATGGGGTGGGCACTGCGTTATGAGGATTATGATTCATTTGGCTCTACAACAAACTACAAAGTAACGGGTCAATATCAGTTGACTGATGACTTATCACTTCGTGGTTCAATGAGTACCGGTTTCCGTGCTCCAACGGTAGGTCAAGCAAACGTAAGTAACGTACAAACAAATTTAAGTAGCGGTGTTCTTGTCGACTCTGCACTACTTCCACCAACAAACCCTGTATCGCAAATTCTTGGTGGTACCGAGTTACAACCTGAAGAGTCAGATAGCTACACGTTTGGTGCTGTTTATCAATCAGGCGATTTATTCCTGACTGTTGATTACTACAACATTCAAGTAGAAGACCGTATCAGTCAATCAAATAAAATTGATTTAACTGACGCTCAAAAAGCTGCATTAAAAGCAGATGGTGTACCGAATGTTGACAGTATCGCTCAGGTAAGTTTCTTTACGAATGACTTTGATACAACAACACAAGGTGTTGACATAGTAGCTAACTATTCAATGGATTTACTGGGTGGTTATTCTACATTCAGCATGGCCTATAACTGGAATGAAACAAAAGTTGACCGCTTCTCAGCAATCACTGGTGATTTTAAAGTTAAACGTCTTGAAGAAGACTTACCACAACACCGTGCAACTTATACTTGGTCACAACAGTGGGAAGATTTCTCTGGCTTCATTCGTTACAACTATTTCGGTGAATATCAAGGCGTTCACGTAGACTATGATGCAACCGCTATTGAGGCTGATCCATCATTCACTATTGATGCTGAAGTTACTTACTATGCAACTGAGTCTTTAAGCTTTACAGCCGGTGCAAACAACCTGTTTGACCAAGAGCCTGAAAAGCTAGACTTTGAAAAAGCTACGGGTATTCCAAATAATAACTGGGGTGGTAAGTATTACGAAACCTCTCCATATGGTATCAATGGTGGTTTCTACTATGTAAAAGCGACCTACACTTTCTAGATTACTGTAACCCAGCAGCAAAAGGCGAAATGGCAATAGCTATTTCGCCTTTTTATTTTTATGATAAAGATAAAAGCAATAACTTAAAACAACAATGCTATTACTAAAAAGAGCCAACGAATTATTAGAACAAGGTAAGCTCAGGGAAGCTGAGTTCATGTTTAAAGCAGTATTAAAGGAAAATAATAAAATTGGTCCCGCATTATTTGGCCTTGGCCGAATTTGTATGCGTTTAGAAGATTATGACAGCGCTATTTATTATTTAAAACGCGCCTGTGAACACCTGCCTAAAATGCTCGAACCCCTCTTTGCTCTAGCAGATGCATTTATGGCAGTTGGTTCTTCTGTTGACGCAAAAACTGTTCTTGAATACACCTTAAGTGTCGCCAGACATAATGCTCAGGCGCATTATCAATTAGGTCTGTTTTATTTAGATCATGGTTTTATTAAAAATGCCGAACGTACATTTGAAGCTGGTTTAGAGTGTCCAACAAGTGCGGTCACCGCTTTTATGTTGCATGAACTTTCTCAAATTTCACCACCAAATAAATTAGAAGCACACATTGAGCAACTTCATACACTGTTAACTGAATTCGATAACAAGCGCCTAAAAATCGTTGTTTATTATTCTTTGGCTAAATGTAATCACAGACTGAAAGACCACCAACAAGCATTTGATTATTATAAACTCGCAAATGAACTTCAGCTCAGTTTATGTGAATTTAAGACTGCCGACATGAGGCCTTTCTTTGACATGCTTAAAGAACAATGCTCAGAAGACTTCTTTAACCAACCAAATGATAAAGTAAAAGCTACGTTTACTCCGACATTTATCGTTGGACTGCCTAGAACAGGTTCCACATTACTAGAACAAATGCTCGTTCAGCATAGTAAGATTGGTAGTATGGGAGAAAGCACTGTCATTAGTGACAAAATTGTGCCCTATTTACAGATGCGTAATGAAGCCCCTTTCCCACAATGTTTACAAACATTGACTACATCTATGCTTGATCATTGCCGTAACTTATATGTTGATGAAATTAAAAAGCATCGCGTTGGTGAAGAGGTAGTTATAAACAAATTACCAGCTAACTTTCAAAATATAGGACTCATTCAAAAGATTTTCCCCGATGCACGTATCATCCACTTAACCCGAAATTTTAATGCCAATGCATGGTCAATTTATAGTAATCACTTCGCAGAAAATGAGCCTTATTTTTGTTCGTTAACTGAATATAAGCAATATGCTGATTTTCAGGAAGAAATGATGACGCATTTTAAACATTACCTGCCTAGAAACATCTATACGCTTAGTTATGAAGATTTATTAGATGAGACACCTAGAGAGTTGAACAAGCTACTCAATTTCTTATACCAGAAATTCGAGCCAGAATGCTTAGAGTTTTATAAATCTAAACGCCCTGTATCGACACTCAGTAAAGCGCAAGTCAGAAAACCTTTAGATCAAGGCCCAAGATCAAACTGGCAGGTTTATGAAAAACAAATAATGTCTATGTTCGATGCTGATCAAACCAACCTAACAACTCCATAAACTGATCGCTATGTGCATGCTTACTAGTCAACATATTAATATGGTCGTAATCAATTTTATGACCATACTTTTTGCCATATATTCTCAAGTCTTGTACACCTTTTCCTGACTCATCTATAAAAGCCCGAATATCAATTGGCTGTGCAAGGGCTTTATCCTTTGCACCTGCGATATGTAAAATAGGCGGTAACTCTATATTTTCTATTGCGCTTGCGTAATCAAAACCGTCATCACTGTCTATCCAAGGCTTCTTTTTCGCCCACTGCATGCTTTGATAATGTGACTTTACAGTCTCGTTATCACTGCCCCATTTCAATTTACGCGCATCTAAATAACCTTTGCGTTTACTCAACATTGGCGCCAATGTGTACCAAATTAAATTGGCTTGTAAGAGTTTGCTTGGGTGATTGTTAAATAAACTTCGTTTTGTTCCAAAATAGCCACATGCTGAAACATACTCTTTATGCTCAGGATAGCGCGCTAAAAAGCTATTCAGTAAAACTCCTCCCCAAGAGTGCGCAACCCAAAACTTCGGAAAGTGCCCTGTTTGCGTTTTAATAAAATTAAGCATAGCCGGAATATCTTCCATGATAGCTTCTGTTTGACCGTAATGAGAGTTGGAAGATATTTTAGGCAAACTTTGTCCACGACCACGTAAATCAGCGACAAAACATTGATAACCTTGCTCCGCTAAAAATGGCGCTAAGCCCTTATTTGATTCTGTATAGAAAATCTTGCCATTTTCGACAGCACCATGCAGGAAAAAAACAGCGTCCCCTTTCTTTTCAGGGTGATAAATGTGCCTTAAGTGAAGTACTTGCTCATTCTCCAAGGGAATAAAGAGTGAATTTTGCGTGATCATTATTTAAGCCTTTCAAACTCGTCGTACCAGTCACTGTATTTGATAGCAATTGTCATTTCAACACTATTTAAGCTATTTCAAGAACTCGGTATAATCCACGCTTAAATTCAATAAAAGTAATGATATGCACCCAAGAAACGCGCACAAACAAGGCTATGACTTCGATAAGCTCATCAATGTAACGCCTTCATTGAAAAAATTCCTTATTAAAACTCCTGCAGGCAAAAAGAGCATAGACTTTAGTAATGCGAATGCTGTCAAATGCTTAAATCAAGCGCTACTTAAACATCATTACAAACTTAATTACTGGGACATATCCGAAGAGTTTTTATGTCCGCCAGTTCCCGGCAGAGCAGATTATATTCACGCATTAGCTGATCTACTAAAAAACGATAACCAAAATAAGATAGTCAACAATGTTAGGGCACTAGATATCGGCACAGGAGCAAACTTGATATACCCAATCCTTGGAGAAAGAGTATATAAATGGTCATTCACAGCATCAGATATAAACCCTAAAGCATTGCAAAACGCCGACAAAATTCGCATCGAAAATGCGTTAAGTACCAGACTTGTTTTGCAAAAAGACAATGAAAAATATTTTCATGGTGTGATTGAAAAAGATCAAACATTACATGCGACTTTATGTAATCCTCCGTTCCATGACAGTGAGCATTCAGCGAATAAAGCAACACAGACAAAATGGCAAAAGTTAGGGAAAAAACCTAAAAGCACACTCAACTTCGGCGGACATTCACCTGAGCTTTGGTGTAAAGGTGGTGAGGCGTTGTTCATCAAAAAAATGATTAAAGAGAGTAAGCATTATGCCAAGCAATGTACGTGGTTTACTTCTTTGGTGTCTAAGAAAGACTCTCTCAGTGCCATAAAGCTTGTACTAAAGAAAATTGGCGCTGTTGAAGTGAAGGTTGTAAAAATGACTCAAGGTCAAAAAACAAGTCGCTTTATCGCTTGGAGTTTTCAAACTCACTCCGAGCGACAAGCAATGTACAATTCTAAATAACTGATACTATTTATATAAGAGATAGAGCTTCTTTATAGTGGGTGCGGCAAACCGAAACATATCTATCGTTGCCGCCAATTTCAACCTGATTACCGTCATGAATAGCGTTACCATGTTCATCCGTTCGTAAAACACGGTTCGCTTTTCTACCACAATGGCATATTGTTTTAAGCTCTACTAACTTATCAGCCCAAGCCAATAAGTACTGAGCCCCTTCAAATAACTCACCTTTAAAATCAGTGCGTAATCCGTAGCACAAGACAGGGATATTCAACTTATCAACAACATCTGTTAATGCATTAACCTGCGATTTACTCAAGAATTGGCATTCATCTACCAACAAGCAATCTAGCTTACTATCATGATTTAAACGCTCAACTAAACTAAACACATCCGTTTCTCTATCGTAGATATGGGCATCCGCTTCGAGGCCAATTCTAGAGGCCACTTTCCCTACTCCAGCTCTATTGTCTATGGCAGCTGTAAGAATGAGTGGTGTCATACCTCTTTCTCTGTAGTTAAATGCAGATTGTAAAAGTGTTGTTGATTTTCCGGCATTCATCGCCGAGTAATAGAAATAAAGCTGAGCCATAATAGAACACTGAGAATAAATGTGGGTTAGAGTCTACATAAAACTCGGCTTGAATACTACGAGGGATAATTTTCTATGGTAAGTAAGACACTGAAAGGAGCTGTGTCTGATTTCAAAAACATAAGTATGCTAACGCTAATTAAGCAACTTGTTCTGTTATATCGACAATTTCAATAAGCTTTTGGTTAAGAATTTTCTTCGTGCAATTTGTACACTTACCACATTGAGTGCCTACACCTAACTCTTTGCTTAAATCACGCATACTAGCCGAGCCAGCTTCAATTGCTTGTTCAATCTTAGAATCAGTCACACCGTGGCAAATACAAATGTACATGGAAATTAATACCCTTGGTTAAAGTGGCAATAATTTTAGTCTAAACAAAAACCATTATCAATAACAAAAACTAAATTAATGCGAATTATTTCTATTACTGCAACTTTGAACGTCATTATCCGTATTTTATACGACCATATATTGTAAAAATAATGCTTTAATCTAGCTCTAATCACATGACTATGCTAAGTTTATGACCATAATGTTAACTATAGTTTTCTACAAAATTCATAATTAAAATTATTGTGCTATTTTGTTTGGTAGAATTTAATGCATTTAACGCTTCATTTGTTTTTCGCTTTCTTCATATTACTAACTAGTCTCTATACGCATTCGTCACAACAAATTTACCGACTTTCAACTGAAGAAGGCCTATCTCAAGCTAATGTAAATAATATTGTCCAAGACAAATTAGGTTATATTTGGATTGCAACTGAGCAAGGCTTGAATCGATATGACGGTGTTAATGTTTCACTTCCCTCCCAAATTAAGAGTTTTCTTAACGAACAGATTTATCACATCAAGTTGATTGATGACACTTTTTTATTTGTATCAACTAGCTTCGACGGTAGCTATTTAATCAACACTAAAACATTAGAAAAGAAAAAAATTTATTCTGGTCGACTAAGTGATAGTCAAAATTTCACATCACCAATTACGACAGTTACTAAAGTTGGTAACGATCTATTCGCAGCTATAGACAATCATGTTTACAAAATTAGCCTTGTCACTTATGAATCTAAACTAATTGGCTCTATGGATTCTGCGCAGTTAGTAAGGCGGTTTCTGCATATTGGAAATACATTATTTGTCGGCTCTTCAGACGGGTTATATTCTTTATCTACAAGTATCGAAGTTTTGACAAAACATACGTTTTTAGAACCAAGTAAAGCAAATGAGTTAAATCAAAATGTTAAACTACTCAAATATGATCCCGAATTAGGTTTACTTATAGGAACAGTAGAAGGCCTATTTGTTGCTCCTTCTTTGGGAGACACGTTCGACTATAAGAATACTTATACGTTGGTAGACTCTCTGAATATTTGGGATCATGTCAGAACACCTTACGGCGAGTTTATTGCGACTGAGCTAGGGCTATATCGTGTAAATCGAGCAACTCGTAAAGCTGAAATTGCCATATCATTAGATAAAAGTAAATATCGTCTCACTCAACCCAACGTACTCGGTCTTGAATTAGATGCCAATAATGTTTTATGGATGGCTACTCACAGTGGCGCCTATTACTGGCCGCTAAATTCGCTAAAGTTTAATACTATTAATCAAAGTGGAACCGAGTTCATAAACAATAATGTCTGGGCTATTTATAAGCTTACAGATGATTCTATTTTATATGGAACAGATAATGGCATAGTGCATATTCCTTCCTTAAACGATACAGAAAATGCCTCTTTCTATTATCAATCCAAAAACAAAAAAGATGTGTATGGATTAAATGCGGTTTATAACATTTTCCAGGAAGACCCAAATTCAGACATCGTCTATTTAGATACATTCCAAGGCCTCAAGGTTTTTAATCTTAGTACAAAAGAAATTACGACTCCTCAAGTCGTGACCAGTACGATTGAAAACCCTTTTGAAGAATTAAATTCTTCTTCAACTTTAATAGAGCAAGGTAAAATCGCCTTTATTGGTGAAAATGATTATTTTATTTACGACACTGTCAATAAGAGTGTAACTCCAATTCACGGCCTAGCAGAACAATTGCCTATCACGTCTGCCTATCGAATTTTAGAGTCATTACCAACCCGCCCAAATGAAATTTTAATTAGTTCAATTAAAGGTCTTTATTCTTACTCACAAAAAACACAACAACTTACTCCTATTTATGAGTTTAAAAAATCTGCCGATAAAATCTATCAAGTGATTGATGACTGGGAAATTGTAAACGAGAGTTTATTTTTATCGACATCTCATAATGGCTTGATAGAGATTAATCTGAGTGATTACAAAAAGATAAAATCACTTGATTCATCTCTTGGTATTGATAACCAAGCGATTTACGAAGTGATGGCCGATCCTTACGGCTTTTTATGGTTCTCAGCACAAACCGGATTGTACAGATATGACATTGATTCAGAGATCGTTGAAAAATTCACCATAAATAATGGCTTAGCTAATAACGAATTTAACGCAGGTGCAAGTCTTAAGCTTAATAATCAACAATTCGCATTTGGTACTGTGTCGGGTATTACTTGGTTCGATACTGCTGATTTTATAGATAATCACAATGCAATCAAAACCCCCTTAAGTATCACTGACATATCAATTATGTCTGCAGACTTTGACTTCTATCCTGATTTTTTAACTGACAATGTGCTAACACTTCAACATGATGATGTTGGTTTAGAAATAAAGTTTAACAACTTTGATTATACTCACTCACGTAATTCAAAGTTCATTGCTGAATTGAGCGGTTCAGAAAAAGTAGTTTTAACTGAACTCAATAAAACTAAATTATTTTTCCCGAAACTCTCTCCTGGTAATTACCAGATTGAAATTAAAGAATTATCTTTAGACGGAAAAACCATTTTCGATTCCATTACACTACCCGTTGATGTTGAGTATTACATTTTTAACTCCCCAGCTGCTTGGGTTATGTATTTTATTGTAATATCTTCGGTACTTTTACTGTCTTACAGACAGGGAAAAAACCGTCAAGTCACCATTCAAAAAGCCCTTTTAGCAGTGACCACATCAAAACAGCAAACAGAGATGGCGCTTAAAACAACAAAAAGTGGTACTTGGAAAGTCGATTTAAAGAAACAATTAATCTATCAGTATCGAAATAAAACAGCATCGAAAGCGTGTGGACAGCAAAACGAATTAGCTTTGAGCGAGTTTATAGAGCTCATTCACCCTGAAGACAGACAGAAAGTCTCTACCAAATGGGCGTTAATTGGTTCTTCCAAGAATAAGAACATAAACTTTACTTACCGATTGCAGGGTCTGAGCGGTGAATGGCTTTGGTACCAAGATATAGGGCAAGTGACAGAATTTGATGAAGATGGTTCACCACTTGTGGTCTCAGGAATTTATTCAAACATAACAGAAAGTAAAGCGACCAATCTCCAAGCTAGTATACTAGGCCAAGCATTCTCTCAAATCGATGAGTGGTTATTGATCCTCGATCTTCAGCTAAACCCTATCGCTGTGAATCAAAGTTTTTGTGATGCATTTGAATTAATCGAAGATGATGCCTTAAATTCATTATCTTTTTTCGCCTTCGCCAAAATATTAGGTAACAAGAAACTAAGGCAATTAATCAACAAAATTAAAACACTGAAAGCGAATCAAAACTTCAAAATGGAGTTAACAGTTGAAACTAAAAACCACATAGTTAAACCAATCCATGTCAGTGTGAATGCAATTGCCAGCGAAGCTGGAGCTATTGAACATTTTGTAATTGTTATGTCTGATTTGACCGAGCAAAAGAAAGCTGAGAATGAGCTCAGGTATTTAGCAAACTATGATAGCCTTACTAATCTACCTAATCGTAATTTAATGCTGCAACATATTGAATTTGCAATATTCAATTCCCAAAACAACAATACGACTTGTGCACTATTGTTCATTGATTTAGATAAGTTCAAACCTATTAATGATGCCTACGGTCACCAGGCAGGTGATAAATTACTTATAAAAATAGCAGAAAGAATAAATAACCACTTACCTGAACATTCTATACTAGGTAGACAAAGTGGTGATGAATTTATCGTATTAGTTAAAGACGTCACAACTCCTGAAAGTCTAACAAAACTAACCGCCGAATTAATCCGTGTTTTACCAGAGAAAATTGACTTGGATGGCATATCAGTTAGTGTATCTGCAAGTGTTGGTGTTGCGCTTTATCCATTTGATGCAAAATCTTCGGAAGAACTTATTCGTCATGCCGATATTGCAATGTTCCAAGCGAAACAACTCGGCAGAAACTGTTATAAGTATTTCACTGCCGATATGATTGAGCAGTATAATCGTAAAATGGTTTTAGAAACCGCACTTAAAACTGCCTACAAAGACAGTGCTTTCTTTAATCACTATCAGCCGATTATTAACACATCAAGTGGACAAATGATTGGAGTTGAACTATTGCTGAGATGGCAACATAACGGTGAAAACATCTCTCCAGTTGACTTTATCCCAATCGCTGAAGAAACTGGATTGATTGAGTTAATGACAGAGCAAGCTTTAAAGCGTGCTCTGATCGAATTAGCACCACTTTTTGAAAGTAACTCGCACTTTTATTTATCGTTGAATTTATCCCCTGTTCATATCATCAGAGAAGAAACAGCTGATAACTTATGCCAAATTTTGTCTTCTTACCAATTACCAACTTCAAGACTTAGACTTGAAATCACAGAAACATCATTGATGGAAGATAAAGAAAAAGCCAAATCTTCCCTTAATATGCTTAAGAAAGCAGGCTTTAAGTTGTTATTAGACGACTTTGGTACAGGTTATTCATCGCTCACATATTTAAACCAGTTCCCTATCGATATAATTAAAATTGATCAATCATTTGTTAGAAAAATGGATGAGCAACACACAAATAAATCTATTGTTAAAACAATCCACTCTCTAGCACAAAACTTAAATATGTTTTGTATTGCTGAGGGTGTTGAGACACACGCTCAAATGAGATTTTTAACAGATTTAGGGTGTAATTATATGCAAGGGTATTTATTTTCAAAACCATTGCCAATAGACGAGTTACTTGTAAAACAAGAGAATACCTCTAATTGGAGGTAGTTATTAACTACGGATAAAAACACAGCAATATCCAAGCCCTAGTTCACTGATTACCTTTGCTTCAATTAAGCAGATTATTGTAGTGAAAGAGTATGTACATAAAATAAGGATTTAGCTTATTAACTATTGCGACAATTGTTTCTAGGGAGTACTTTAGTCCAAATACAGGTGTTCTTTATTCAACTAGTGATAACGTTAGCCAACAAGAATAAAAATTATTGAGTATTTGTATAATTCACTATCGACTTGTTTAATAAATCGAACTCGATAGGCTTAGCGACAAAATCATTCATACCCGCATCTAGACATTTTTGCTTGTCTTCACTATATGCATTTGCAGTAATCGCAATGATATAAGGCTGCTTTATATTAAGTTTTCTAATTTGTTTTGTGCAATCAAAGCCATCTAAAACTGGCATTTGGCAATCCATAAAGATGAGTGAGAATACTCTTTCAGACATTTTTTCTAGTGCCTCCTCACCATTTACGGCAGTAAATACCTGACAGTTAAACTTTGAAAGCATTTTTGTCGCAACAATTTGGTTAACAAGATTATCTTCTACCAACAATACATCTTGCCCGTTTAAATTCGCAATTTGCACTTGAGTATCTTCTTCATCATTTGATTGCGCTATTTCAGCTGGAATAATGACTTTGAAAATACTTCCTTTCATTTCTTCTGAGTCTAAAAGTATATGACCATTCATTTTCTCAGTGAGGCGTTTACATATCGTTAATCCAAGACCTGTACCACCATACTTTCTTGTAGTTGATACGTCAGCTTGGGTAAATTCACTAAATAATGTTAGTTTCTGCTGTTCGCTTATCCCAATACCTGTATCTTTTACTGTGATCACTAAATTACCTTCTAGATAATCAACTATTAAACTAATACTGCCAGATTCTGTAAATTTTGCTGCATTACTCAATAAGTTATTAGTGATTTGAGTGAGTCTTAAAGAATCAACTTTCAAGTATGATGGTAATTCAGCTGTTTTACTGTAATTAAAAGTCACCCCATTTTTAATTGATGATGAGCGATATACTGCCGCTATATCATCAAATAAACTTATTATGCCTACAGGCCTGATATCTAATTTTAGCGCGCCGGCCTCTATTTTTGAGTAATCTAAAATGTCATTGAGGATCAGCAAAAGGTTTTTAGCCGAAGTTTGGATAATTGAAAGCTGTTCAGCGGTATCTTCTGTATCATTTCTTTCTTTAATCAACAGCTCAGTTAGACCGATAATACCATTTAACGGAGTTCGAATTTCATGACTCATATTTGCAAGAAACAGACTCTTTGCCTTACTTGCTTTCTCAGCTTCTGAAACCGCTTTAATCAACTCTTTAGTTTTAATGTTTACTTGATGCTCAAGCTCAGAGTTAAACTCTGTCAAACGAGTGTTTAACTCTTTATTTTCAGTGTTCGCTAAGTCCAATTTCGAAAAACTAACACTTAACTTTTGTGCTAATAAGTTAAACTGTTCCTGTAATTTTATTAATTCTAAAAAATTACTATCATTTTTATTTGTCTGGTTAGTTTGTTTTCTAGGATCAAAATCATTGATCTCTTCGCTTAACAAGGTAATCGGTCTAACTAATTGCATCGTCAATAAACGAATCAAAAAACGACAGATGATAATTATTACAACGGTTAAGAATAATGGAGTAAGTAAGGAGTTAATTGTCGTTAAATTGACATGAGCTCTATCTAGGAAAGTTATTACAGTCCAGCCTAGTTCTTCAGCTTTAAATGCTTTTTGGTAAAACACGTACCCTTCATTATCGGTATAAAGGTCTGATTCGTTATTGAGAATGACCTTATACAACTCTTGTTCCATCACTTCTAATGTATTAAATTCACCTTTTAAAGAGCTATAAACAACTTGGTTTTTAGCATCTAAAACTACTAATTCACCATTATTAGATAAAAGAGTCGGTATAAATTGCTCAAAAGATTCAAATCGAAGTGAAGCCTCTAACACCCCTACTAAGTCTCCAAATAAGTATACGGGTGTTGATAAACCAACTATCGGTTCATCACCGAAACCCCGCCCTTTAAATACGCTTGATATATAACCTTCTGGGTTCTTTGGAGCTTCGATAAAATATTCTCTATCTGCGACACTTGGAATATCCCCAACAAAGCTATCTCCTAGCAGTTGAGGATAAAAATGTGTTACTTCTCCAGTCGGAGAAATATAGATACTCGTTCGGAATCCATCATGCATTTCGACTAATTGTTCTAACACCAAGTTCGTGTCAACACCTTGCGAAATGCTATGGCCACTAATTCGCACGGCTCTTAAATAACTTTCAAGATAATCCTTGATTTGTTTGTTTACGTTTTTTGCTGAATCAAACAGTTTTGATTTAACTTCTGCTTCAACACGCCCATAATGATTGTTAGTTAGTACTATAGAGGTGGTTACAATAATAAGAATGACTAACAGGTTAACGGTTCTATTGAGAATCGAGTAAAGCGGCATATTCTGCCAATTTTGTTTATTAATAAATAAACTGATCAGATCAACGATAGCGAGGCACACGATTGCATTAACTAAATATTTTGCAAGCGCTGTAAAAACAACTAAGTTGGGAAGATTAAGCTGAAAATGTCCAAGAAAATAAAGTAAAGGAAGGCCACAACAAAGCCAAAATGTTATGCCGCGGAAAAAAACCATCTTGCCTTTTTGTATCGCAAAATGATTTAACCAAATTAGCTCAAGTAAAAAAACCATCGTGGGCCAAGAGTGTCCCCAACGATAGAAAATAAAAGCAGAAACGATTGTAAGAACTAAAAAACTATTTCGTAAACCAAGACTTACCAATGCACCAAGCACAAAAGCTTGACCCAGCAAAAATTCTGAGTTGTCTAAAAACCATAATGGCAGAAGGTTTATAAAGCCACCTAAAACCCCCAAAATCAATGAGAGAAACAGTGGCTGAATTTTTTTATCCAAGTTAACTTAAAAGTTTATTTTTTATATCTATTTAAATTAAAGTAAAAAACAGTAACTGCCAAGTTTTCATTGTGTTAATGATCGGGGCAATTATGACTCTCTATCTGTAAAACACACTGAGAAATGCCAAATTCAGTATTTAGAATATGCTCCACCTGCTCTCTACAAGCTTGATCATGAGAGTCTATTGTGCAGTGGTGTTTTAAGACTATATGTGCGCCAACCGCAAGTTGAGTGTCTATATTTGATATTGTTACGCTATGGACACTTTCAACGTGATCAGTACTTAAAATATGTTTTTCAATTTCTTCTGAGCTTGGCTGGTTTGCTTCTCTTGTTAGTAACCCTTTCAAACAGCTTCTTACCACTTTTATACCAGTGAATAAAACAAATAAAGAAATCAACATACTAGAAACTATATCAATTACCTCAAAGCCAGTTAAGTAAATCAATAGACTTGCTACAAATGTTGAAACTGTAGACAAAAGGTCGAAAAAAGAATGGAGAAAAACTGCATATACATTAATGCTCTGTTTACGGCCTTTATATAAAACCCAAGCAGATAAGCCATGAAATAAAAAGCCCAATGCAGCAATGACTGACATCAAATAGGTATTTATCGTTTCTCCTTGCCCATCATGGTGATGACCAAGGCGCTCACTCCCTTCGTAAAGAATGACAACAGATATTGCGAGATAAAGAAGACCGTTTATTAAACCACCTGTCAGCTCAGCTTTTTTATATCCATCACTGTAATTTTTAGCTAAATGAACTGCAACCGATGAGGCAATTAATGCAATGAAGAGTGAGCTATTATGAACAAAAAGATGTCCAGCATCCGCTAAAACAGCAAGTGAATTAGAATAATAAGCACCTGCAAGCTGGATAATCATGAAAGTACAGGTTATTGATAAAGCGATTAATAGACGTCTTCTAGAAGCCTGGTGAGTAGTGATGTCCGTCATTAAAGAAACGTGTACCTGAGTAAAAAGAAATGATATACAGTCTCAATTGTAACTCAAATTAGTTTCCGTGTGGATAAAAATATCCAAGTAAACTAATTTAACTTTCCCACTCAGATTTCTGTGAATCTTTTTGACCAAACTTAGAGATAATTTCTTTAAATGGATTGCTCGCTTTATACTCACTAAGCAATAACACGAAGTGAGATATTTGCTCTAGCGTGAATACAGCATCATCATAGTGTTCTATCTTTGACAATAACTGACCCGTTTGGAAAACATTGTTTGGCATATTAGTTCTAAAGTCAGCTTCTTGATCAAATACAATTAGCCCATGAATATGCTCTTCAATACCGAATAACTGTTTAACACCAGCTATTTTGAGCGGTAACTGTTTATTTGGATTAGGAAAATTATTACGATTTTTGCCAACTTGCTCAGTCCAGACTTCAGAAGTTGTATCAGCATAAATACGACCAGTTTGGGGCTGGCAACTAATCACAAAAATACCATAAGGTGAAAGAACGAGTTCATCAATATCTGCCATACCACTTGGAATTGGTAAACTTATTTTACTATAAAGCGTATAATCACTTACCGAAAGGTGCTTCATTAAGTATTTATTTACTGCAATATAACTAAAATGCTTTGTAAAGAGTTTCTTAACAGTGGGTACCACATACCTCACTGATATCAATGCAACAAGTAACAATATTAAAAGAAACAGATAGTCTTGTGTGTAAACAAACAAGGTATCTAGCCCTGTGGTTTGCTGCTGTAACTCAGGATTATTGCTTACTAACGGAGTCTGCTTAACTTGCTCTGCTGTAGGTGGAGGTGGGTTACTTGCTGGCTTAATGTCACTATTTTCTTGTACAGAAGTTTGAGATGCTTCACTTGGTGCTTTTTGCTCATTATTTTGGGCATCACCGCCCTCATCAAGGTTAGTTGCTGTAAAAGCGTTATTTTGCTTCCACTGCTGCTCAAAAAGCTCCTTAAATCTATCAAGTTCGTTTTTACATCTTAATTTATTTACTGAGCTTACCGGTTGAGAAAGACAATAGCTCGGCGCAGTATAAAATGCTTCCCAGGCCGATTGTTTAGCTTCATCAGAAAACAAAATTTCGTGCTCAGATTTGGTTATACTCGCTGTTTTTTGAGAAGTTTTAGATTTTGAAATAGTATATTGTGTGTGCTGACAAAAAGCGTCTAATCTTTCTTGCAAACGACCGTATCGGTTTGCCATAGATTGCAATGATGTCCCTGAACTCGAATTCATTTTTATTGCAATGCTATGATATTCTTTATAAAAACGAGCACATTGTGTTTCTGACAAGCTAGATTGAAAAGCCATCAGTGTATTCGAAAATACAATGATAGATAGACATAATAATCTGAAAAACATGTTTCACCTCAATCCGTTAATGTCAAAAACTAAATGTATCTGGATTACTCACTTAATCTTAAACGCTATTTTAGAACTAAATTACAAAATTTCCTAGCTGCAATCAAAGCTCTATAACACTCCAGTGTTGGTAAACACCTTCACTTGTCACCGTCAGCACGTTTAAATCATTTACTTTTATATCTAATGTTGTACTTCCAAGCGATAAAGTTTTCGATTCCCAAGAAAGTACTTCTTCACCAGTGTCTACTTTCCACATAGATATAGAGGTCTTAGGTGAAGTAGTGAGTAAATATTGACGGCTCATAAACTCACCGCCACGAAACCACCTAAATCGAGAGCTGTAATCGAGTTTTGATATCGAATCGCCAGAACCAAAATCAAAGATATTTTGATTATCTAATACGTCAGAGACAAAAATATACTGAGCATGTCCATCATAAACCAGTGTGCTTATTCTAGTTTTAAACTCTTTAACAAATTGCACTTCTAAATTTTCTATCGAACTTTTTAATACTTTACCGTCTAGGCCTGTTGTTAAAATATATCTACCTGATGTACCGAAAGAAATATTATTTACTGTACTTTCATGCATCTGGCTTTGAACAGATGTATTGCTCGATTTATTGTAAAGAAATACTGTCCCGTCTGTCATGCCTACAGCGATCACACCTCCAAAAGTAGAAATACTGAGTGCAGATATTCTAGCCAGAGGCTCATCACTAAAAACTTTTAGGCTTCCAAGCTTAGATTTGCTCTTAACATCCCAAAACTCAATATTATTCTCACTGGCAATTAAGACTAACCCTTCAGCCTTTTTATAAAAAAAAGCTCGGATATCTTGTGGCGTTTGCGAAGGTGAAAGATTAAATACTTTCTGCTTGTTATCTAAATTCCAAATTGTAACTTGACGGTTTTCATCAACAATTGAAAGCTCCGAGCCATCTTCAGAAAATTGTGCAAGATATACAAGATTTTGAGAAAACCTATGTTCTTCATTTTCGGTGACAGAAAATCTTGGCGATTCTTTACAAGCACTCAAACAGAGCAATAAAACCCAAATTGAAAGTATAGACCCTTTTGTCATGGCAACATCCCTACATATTATTGAGCGAGTTAAGATCCCAAGCTTCAACCATGGCATCAGAGTTAATAGTTAATAACTCACCTTTTCTATTGGTATGCATAGCCAATATGGTCGCCGATGGTTTATTTACCTGAGTTCGCCAAGTGCCAATTTCTTCACCTGTTCGAATGTCCCATAGTGATAAATGATTTTTAGAAGACGTTGTGAAAAGTAAATGCTCTTCACTAACAAAGTAAGCTTGCCTAAATGTCATAAATCTAGCCATATATTGCAGTTGCTTTGACAACCCAGGCTGTTTTATAGGTTTGATAAGCTGAGTTTTTAATGCATCAGAAACAAATAATTGTTCGCGAACTTTATCAAAAGTAAGTGTTGTGATCCTGTGTGCAAATTCTTGTTCAACTTTAGGCTTTGGAGAGGCAAATTCACGTTGAGCTAAAATACCATCTTCTGACGCTGACCAATAGAGAGATTCATCTTGAAAATGAAGATGTGTAACGGGTCTAGTATGAGGTCTGAAGCGATTATTAAGCCTGGTGGAAATAGTTGCCATATTAATAGCTCCATCTGACATGCCAACGATTAACCTGTCGTTGCTACTTGAAAGCGCAATAGCAGTGATAGTGGCAATCGGTTGCACACCATTAAATTTGGTTTTACCAATCCGCTTTTTTTCTGACAATGACCAGATCGCAACTTCATTATCATTAGCCAGTATGAGTTTACTTCCATCGTCTGAAAGTATCGCAAATCGAGTACCTAAAAATGCTTCTTCCTCAGGGAGCTTGAATACCCTTTCAAAATTATTAGCATCAAAAACAGAAGCTTGACCTTCAAAGTCCAGTACCAACAACACATTTCCACGGCTAGAAAATTGCGCACTTAAAAGCTGATTACTCTCCAAAAGTGTTATCACACCTTTTGATAAAGGTACATCGTTACCACACCCGCTTACTACCAAAGCCAGTAAACAAAATAACAGCTGTTTTATTCTCACAATTTGCCTCTTAGCACGCTTGGAATTTCGCTCTATTTTTTTATGCAAAATTGGTGCTGGAAATATTCAACACATTAGACTCGTCATTGTATTCATATTTGACACTTAAAAATAGAGGGACTTACAAGTGATTATTTACTTTTTGGTAAACAGTTATATTAGGGAATATTTAGCAGTGTTTTTGCTTAGAATTTTATATGTTGGTTCAGTTAAGCCGACTTTATTAATTTTTACTTGGCCAATAGCTATATCTGATAAATTGAATCTAGATCGAAAAATCATATGTATGCATCATTCCTTGTACATACGATAGAATTTGAAGGCCAATATTTATTGCTCAATGCAATTATAGTTTTTGGCCTTCCCCTGAGGTCTTTACTACAACTAGTAAAACCATTCCTTGATTACCTTAACCATTCCTTGATTACCTTAACCTTTCCTTGATTACCTTAACCTTTCCTTGATTACCTTAACCTTTCCTTGATTACCTCAACCTTTCCTTGATTACTTCAATCTTTCCTTGATTGCTCTAACCTTTCCTTGATTGCCTTAACCTTTCCTTGATTCCCTCAACCTTTCCTTGATTACTCTAACCTTTCCTTGATTACTCTAACCTTTCCTTGATTACTCTAACCTTTCCTTGATTACTCTAACCTTTCCTTGATTACTCTAACCTTTCCTTGATTACTCTAACCTTTCCTTGATTACTCTAACCTTTCCTTGATTACTCTAACCTTTCCTTGATTACTCTAACCTTTCCTTGATTACTCTAACCTTTCCTTGATTACTCTAACCTTT